>Ga0268265_10000006_pt1 | contig 466482 bp, 412 predicted proteins | sample KBSSwiS52_FD_190355 | JGI IMG/M metagenome (GOLD analysis project Ga0268265, IMG submission 190355) | Switchgrass rhizosphere microbial communities from Kellogg Biological Station, Michigan, USA - KBS Switchgrass S5-2 (SPAdes) (version 2) | ecosystem: Host-associated > Plants > Roots >... | reverse complement strand
GGCGGTGAACGCCGAAATCGCAATCGGTACGCTCTGAACATTCTCGGCTCGCTTCTGCGCCGTCACCACAATCTCGGCAATGCCGCCTTCATCCTCCGACTGCGACTGCGCCTGAACATCCTGCGCCAGAGCAACATTCGGCGCCAGAGCCAGCGCTGAGACTCCCCCCAACAGGGCTACAGACAAAACTCGAGTGAAAACAAAATTGGCCATCATCAGTCCCTCCCCTTTTGCGCACTTGACCCGGGGCTTCGCCCCCGTTGGTTGGACTTGTGCTCGATTACCGGTGTCAAATTGGGCTTTTCGAAGAAAATAGTCTCGGCAGATTCGGTCCATTCGATTGGCAAAAACGGAACAATGGCTTCATGTCACGCCAAATATTCGCCGACGCGAGACCCCAAGCTCAAATTTATATCTCTATTTTTCCGATGGATAACCACGCCACGCATCCATATCTGATGCGCTTGCGCTGCGCCAAATCGCGGCCATTTTGCGAAAATCGAGGCAGAAAGAAATTGAGCTCGATCCTGCGGCGACCATTTACGCGAGGGCGCCGGCGGAGGGCTATGGAAGGATATTGCAACGCCGGCGGCCCAATGATCCCAGTGCAACTGCTATGCGGAATGTCCCTGCTGGTCCCGGTAGAATTCCTCCCATCCCTGATAGCCCAGGAAGTTATCCTCATCGAAGAACAGGATCGGCCCGCCCAAGATCATGAGATACTCCGTATCCTCGAGCGCCTTGGTCTCGCCGTGGATCATGCCGTTCGCCTCGTAGAGATAGTCGCCGGCGACCAACTCCGAGTCCCGCACCTGAAGGCGGCCCTTGAGCATCAGGACATGGGCATCACCCAGATGCTTGTGCGGCGGCGTAGCCGAACCCTTCAGCGTGCGTATGAGCACTGCTGTCCGCCCGGTTTCCGGGCCGGTCCAAAGGACTTTCATGAACTGCCGCTCGGGATCGAAGCGGTTCGGAATCCACTCGAGCTTGTCACTGTGGACCAAAACGTCGCCCATGACCTCTGAGTTGATCGGCGAGATGTCTTGCGAAAGTGCCACGGCTATCCTCCTACAGGCAAACGTCGGCTGACGGTCCGGCACCGACTGACACAATGCTCCGGCCAACCGACTTCTGACGCCGTTATGAACGCTTGAGCTGCGCCCCGTCTCGCCGCTTAAGGGTCTTCTTCTTTGCGAAAAAGGAACTGCAAACCTATCATAATGAAGGCGCGTTGCCCCACGCGCGCTGAAGCCGGAATCCGCTCCCCGACCCCGGCAGGCCTCTTGCATCAAAGGACGGGGGCACGCCGCGGCGATGCTCAGCGCCAGCATTCCGATCGGGAAGCCGACCGATACCCGGGTTCAAGACGTTTCTCGGAAGTCTGATGGAGTCAGGCCACCGGCTTGACCGGCCCGAGTTGCATGCCGCCGTCGATCATCACGTGGCTGCCGGTCATGTAGCTGCCGGCGTCGCTCGCGAGGAGCAGCGCGAGCGGCTTGATCTGGCACGTCTCGGCCATGCGGCCCACCGGGACGAGCTCGTCAAACGTGGCCTTGGCGGCCGGATCCTTCTTCACCCAGCCGTCGCCGATGTTGGTCACGAACGGCCCCGGCGCGATGGCATTAACGCGGATGCCGTAGGCGGCGAGCTCGTAGGCGGCGTGGCGCATGAAGTGCTTCACGCCCGCCTTCGCGGCCATGTAGGGCACCCCGACGATCGCTTCGTTGACCTCGGCGGCGTTCGAGCTGGTGATGACGATGCTGCCGCCGCGGCGATGGGTGTTGGCCTTCATCACCCGCGCCGCCTCGCGCACGGTGTGGAACACGCCGGTCAGGTTGATGCCGATCGACTTGTACCACCGCGCGGGATCGTAAACGTCGATCTGGCCTTCCGGATTGCGCTTGCCCTCCGGCGTCCAGAAGCCGTTGCCGACATCGAGCCCGGCGTTGGCGAAAGCGATGTCGCAGCCGCCGTACGCCGCGACGTGGTCGTCGAAGGCCTGCGCCACCTGGTCGAGCTGGGCGACGTCGCACACGCCCCAGCGCGCTTCGTAGCCTTCGTCGACCAGCCGCAGCGCCTCGCGCGCGGCGCCCGCGCCATCGATGTCGGTCAGCGTTACCCTAGCGCCGGCCTCGACCATGCATTCGGCATAAGCGAGCCCGATCCCGCTCGCCGCCCCGGTGACGAGCGCCGAGCGGCCGCGGATGTCGAACTGGTCGAGGGTTTTCATGCTACTGGGAGGGCGCATGGCGCCACGCACGCTGCGGTATGATCCTTGCCCTCTGTGCTGAACTGGATTCTCAAGCCTTGAATTCCGCGACGATCCCGCCATCAACCAGGTGAACACTGCCGGTGACTCCGGCGCTGCGAGGACCGAGCAGGAAGACTGCCACGTCCGCCACTTCCTCTGCCGTTACGAGCCGGCCGATCGGATGTTGTTGCGCCATCTGCTGAAAAGCCGCCTCGTCCAGCGTCTCGGTCATCGGTGTCCGCACGTAGCTCGGGCAGACCGCGTTGCAGCGGACGCCGCGCCGTCCGAAGTCAACGGCTGTCGACTTGGTGAGCCCTACCACGCCGTGTTTGGCGGCAATGTACGCGACCGCCTGGGGTTGCGCTAAAAGGCCTGCGACGGACGCCATGTTGACGATGCTTCCTCCACCAGCATCGAGGATGTGCGGCAGTTCGGCCTTGAGGCTGTTGAAGACACCGGTCAAATTAACCCCGATGACGCGGTCCCAGTTGTCCTTGCTACATTCGACAACAGTGGCCCAGTCGCCGGGGATACCGGCATTGTTGACGGCGCCGTTCAAGCCACCGAAGTCTTCCGCGACCTTCCGGCAGGTGCGCTCCATATCCTCGAGTGAGCCGACTTCCGCACCATAGCCCCGCGCCCCGCCAAGCCGTTGGCTGAGCGCTTCGGCCGCCTCAGCATTGCGGTCGACGATGGCTATTCTGGCGCCCTGCGCGGCAGCTTTAATCGCGATCGCCTCGCCCAGCCCGGATGCACCGCCGGTGATGAGGATCACCTTGTCTTTCAGTTCATATTCCATATCTGCTCTCCTTTGGCATGATGGATCGCGCGGCGAAGCCACGCCTATCCTCTTCCCAGTCCTCCAGCCAACCGACTTCTGACGCCGTGATGAGCCTTCGAGCTAAGCCCCGTCTCGTCGCTTGAGCGCCTTCTTCTTTGCGAAAAGGGAACGGCTCCGCGGTGGTCGAGAATGCGCAGCATCCGGTGCCCGAGGTCCTGCGGTGCTGCTGGCGGTGCTGCGACGCTCTGCATTCCTTGCGGCCCGCCGATCACTCGCCCACCACCATCTGCGCGAGGGCAGGTGCGGACAGGATCTCTATCCAGTAACCGTCCGGATCCTTGATGAAGGCGAGGCCCTTCATCTTGCCGTCGTCAGGCCGTTTCACGAATTCGACGCCATGCGCATCAAAGTGCTCGGCAGCGGCATAGACGTCCGGCACAGTGATTCCGATATGGCCGAAACCGCGCGGTTCGGAATTGCCGTTGTGATACCCTGCGAAGTCGCCGTCGGTTTCGGTGCCCCAGTTATGGGTCAGCTCGAGCGCGGCTTTCTGGCGAAACACGAACTCGGCGCGCTGCGCGGGGTCGCTCGGAACTTGCTCGTCATCGGGCCGGACGAAGGCCATGAAATACAGCGAAAACCGCATTTCCGGAAAGTCGAATCGGTCCAGCAGCGTCATCCCGAGGATATCACGGTAGAAGGCTATTGAACGCTCGGGATCCTTGATGCGCAGCATCGTCTGGTTGAAAATGAAGTCGCGGGTTGCATCCGCGTTATTAGCTCTGGACATGTCTCATCCCTCTTAGGGCGCCATCCTCGGTGCCTGGTTCACATTATGAAGCAAGCTCTGCACTTGCTGCGCACATCAGTTGCAAAGCGTCATCCCGCCATCGACTATGAGCTGCGTCCCCGTGATGAAGCGGCTCTCGTCGGACAAGAGAAACAGCGCCGCGTTGGCGATATCCTCCGGCTCCTGCGGGCGCCCGAGCGGCACCTGCGATTCAAACGCCGCGCCTGCCTGGTCGGCGGCCAGGTTCCTCTCCCGCCCGACCCGATCGATAATGCCGTTCATCATGTCGGTGCGGACAATTCCCGGGTGCAACGAATTGCAGCGGATGCCATAGCCTCGTTCCGCGCAGTGCATGGCGACAGAGCGCGTGATATGGGCGACCGTCGCCTTGCTGGCGCCATAGGCCACTAGGAACGAGGCCGGTATCAACGCAGCGATCGACGAGAGATTGACGATCGACCCCCGGACGCCGTCCGATGCATCCCCGACCATGAGGGGGATACCATATTTGCATCCAAGAACGGTTCCGTCGACATTGACCGCGAAGATGCGATGCAAGTCCTCCAGAGCGATACTTTCGACATCTTCCCCGGCCTTGCTGCTCGCAATGCCGGCATTGTTCACGAGGCCGTCGAGGCCTCCAAAATCGCGCTCGAGACCAAGCGAGAGCGCGGACCATTCCTCTTCCGACGAGACGTCCAGGCGCCGATAATGACCGCCGAGTTCCTGCGCCAGATGTTGACCCGCATCATCAAGAAGGTCGGCGATAATAACCAGAGCGCCTTCATCGGACAGGCGGCGAGCGCAAGCCGCGCCAAGGCCGCCCGCGCCGCCGGTTACAAGAATTCTTCTCCCGGCCACTCGACCGGCTCGTGCCTGATTCATCGGCAATGATCCTCTCCACAGCTGTGGCGCGTGGGTTGGAGATTCTATTGGGTTGGCGAGTGCCGTCTCGGCGTCGGCGACCCAAATGTTGTGCGATTCCGGAACTCCGAGCAGCTTTGCCCGCATGGAGGACGGGGCAAGCTTGCTTAGCGCATGCTGACGCCATAGGTTGCGCAATAGCGTGCAGCATGGTTCCTTCGCGGCCCCGGGCGGCGGCACCGTGGTCCCGGCTGTATGCTACGCTGGTCCGAAAAATGTGGTAGGCAGGAGAGGTCAGGTGCAGCACGGGTCCGACCGTTCGGCGAACCCCGAAAACATGCAAAAGGATGGCCCCGCTTCCATCGAGGGAGATGCCAGCGCGTGGCGAGATCGGCTGTCGGAAGTCTTTGTCGAGCTGGACTTTGTTCAAGCGATTCCGAAAGAGCAGCTGTCGGCCCTGGTTTATGAATATGGGTTTGGCGATCTGACGTTCATTCGAACCGTCGTGGAAGGCGGCAAACACCGCGTCAGGCGTTCGCAAGCATTAATCAGGAAGTCTCCGCACAACGTCTTCTTCATCGCTTGTCTTCTTAGGGGGGAGGTAACGTTTACCCAGAACGACAGAACGGCCGTTCTTAAGAAAGGCGACATTGCCATTCTCGATAGCACGCAGGAGTATGTGGCCGATGTGGAGCAAGGCTTCGACACCCTTTGGGTGCGAGTCCCTCGGCATCGCATCGAAGGCCGTCTCGGTCATTACAGCCGCTTGATGGCGGAGCGGATCGACGGCTCAAGGGGTGTCGGCCGACTTGCTTCGGTCATGCTGCGCACCTCATTTCGGGAAGCGCCGCGAGTCGTTGCAACAGACGCTAACCGAGTGACCAATGCCATTCTGGACCTGATCGGCATGAGCCTTTCTTCCCAAATTGCTAATCATGCGACTTCCTCGCGGTCCAGCCAATCCACCCTTCAAAGAATCCAACGGTATATCGAGGATCACCTCGATGATCAGGACTTGACGCTCAGCTCGGTGGCGAAGCTTCATTTGGTCAGCGCGCGCTATGTCAATAAGCTGTTCATGCAAGAGGGAGTTTCGGCCGCGCGATGGATCCGCATGCGCCGCCTCGAACGATGCCGCGCCGATCTCGAAGATCCGGCAAGACGGCATCTCTCGATCAGCGAAATCGCGTTCGACCACGGTTTCGGAAATATCAGCAGTTTCAATCGCGCATTCAGGTCACGTTTCCATACGACGCCGACAGCCCTTCGTAGCGTTGGGTAAATTGCTGATTATGTCAGGCTAGCGCTAACTCATCTCAGGTTGGTAGCATATGCTCGGTCACCGCTCAGGGTGTTATCCATTTGAGCGAGGCTCAGGCGATGGAGAACCTGCCGTCCACGAGTTCGCCGAGAGCATCCCAGTCTAAGTGGAACCCGTTTGGAGCGCGATCTCGGGTCGCACGCCTAGCGGCGCGCTATCGAAGCCGTGCCGCATGCCAGCGCAAATGATCCTCCATGAAGGTCGAGATGAAATAATAGCTGTGGTCGTAGCCCGGCTGGAGACGGAGCGTCAGCGGAATGCCCGCGCCGGCGCAGGCTTCGGCAAGCAGCTCCGGGCGCAGTTGCTCGGCAAGAAAGCCGTCGGCCTCACCCTGGTCGACGAGGATGTCGCCCACGCGCGCGCCGTCGGCGATCAGCGCCACCGCGTCATGTTTGCGCCACGCCGCCCGATCGGCGCCGAGATAGCCGCCGAGCGCCTTATGCCCCCAGGGCGTCTGCGACGGAGCGACGACCGGCGCGAACGCCGAAACACTGCGGAAGCGATCGGGGTGGGTGAGCGCGATGGTCAGCGCGCCATGTCCGCCCATCGAATGGCCCATGATCGCCTGGCGCGCCGGATCGACCGGGAACTGTGCGGCGACGAGCCCCGGCAACTCCTCGGTGATATAGCTCCACATGCGATAGTGGCTCGCATAGGGCGGTTCGGTGGCATCGACATAAAAGCCGGCGCCGAGACCGAAATCATAGGCGGCCGCGGGATCGTCGGGCACACCCTCCCCGCGCGGCGAGGTGTCGGGTGCGACGAAGACCAGGCCGAGATCGGCGCAGACGCGCCGAAACTCGCCCTTTTCGGTGACATTGGCATGGGTGCAGGTGAGGCCCGATAAATACCATATCACCGGCAGTTTCGCGCCCGCCGCATGCGGCGGCACGAAGACGGAGAAGGTCATCTCCGTCCCCGTCTGGCGCGAAGAATGCCGGTAGACGCCTTGAACGCCGCCGAAGCTCCGGCTGGAGCTGACCAGTTCCATAATCACCTCGATCAGGCGAAGCTATTGGCGTTCGGAAGATCACCGTGCGGTCGCGACGCGCCTCGGTCGGACATGCCGTCAGCCGAAATCACCGCCATCGCACTTCTTCCTTTGATGAACCTCATGGATGGGAAGTGCCTCAGTAGACCACGACCGAACGGATGGACTTGCCCTCGTGCATCAAGTCGAAACCCTTGTTGATCTCCTCGAGGCTGAGGACATGCGTGATCATCGGGTCGATCTCGATCTTGCCGTTCATGTACCAGTCGACGATCTTGGGCACGTCGGTGCGCCCCTTCGCGCCGCCGAATGCGGTTCCGCGCCAGTTGCGGCCGGTGACGAGCTGGAACGGCCGGGTCGCAATTTCTTTGCCGGCCTCGGCGACGCCGATGATGATCGAGGTGCCCCAGCCGCGGTGGCAAGCCTCGAGCGCGGTGCGCATCACCTCGGTGTTGCCGGTGCAGTCGAACGTATAGTCGGCGCCGCCGTCGGTCAGCTCGAGGATCTCGGCAATCGTCTGCGCGCGGTCCTTGCCGCGGCCGTCGACGAAGTGGGTCATGCCGAAGCGCCTGCCCCATTCCTCGCGGTCGGGATTGATGTCGACGCCGATGATGCGGGCGGCGCCGGCCATCCTAGCGCCCTGGATCACGTTGAGGCCGATGCCGCCCAGGCCGAAGATCACGACATTGTCGCCGACCTGCACCTTGGCGGTGTTCACGACCGCGCCGACGCCAGTGGTGACCCCGCAGCCGACATAGCAACTTGTCTTGAACGGAGCATCCTCGCGGATCTTCGCCACCGCGATCTCGGGCAGCACGGTGAAATTCGAGAAGGTCGAGCAGCCCATATAATGGAAGATCGGCTGCCCCTTATAGCTGAAGCGGCTCGTGCCGTCGGGCATCAGCCCCTGGCCCTGCGTCGCGCGGATCGCGGTGCATAGGTTGGTCTTGCCCGAAAGGCAGCTTTTGCACTGGCGGCATTCCGGCGTGTAGAGCGGAATGACATGATCGCCCGGCTTGACGCTGGTCACCCCCGCGCCGACCTCGCGCACGATCCCCGCGCCTTCATGGCCGAGGATCGACGGGAACAGCCCCTCGCTGTCCAGTCCGTCGAGCGTATAGGCGTCGGTATGGCAGATTCCGGTGGCCATGATCTCGACCAGCACCTCGCCCGCCTTCGGACCTTCGAGATCGACCTCAACGATCTCCAGAGGTTTCTTGGCTTCGAATGCTACCGCCGCGCGTGTCTTCATGATGTGCTCTTCCCCTTCGCGATGCCCCGTCCGCCAGCGCAGGATCATCGTTGAGAATTGATTTCCCGCGCCGGGACGGCGGCTGGCGCTTTTGATTCGATCATCGCAATGGCCGCCGCCGCCGATTCGCTCAAGCCCGGCTCGGCCTCGCCCGCGCGGGCGATGATCTGCGCCTTCATGCGCGGATCCCAGAAGGCGAGGATATGGTCGGCGGTCGCCCTCGCCGCGGCTTCGGGGCCCGTCGCGGCGAAATTCCTGGCGATCTGGTTAGCCATATAGACGAGGCGATCGATACTGCGCGTCATTCGGCCGGCTCGACCCTGCGGCTGCGCGAAGCGAATTCGGCATAGCGTTCCTGCCATGCGCTCGGCCCGTTGGACAGCGCGACCTGAACCGCGGTGACCTTATATTCGGGACAGTTGGTGGCCCAGTCCGAATAGTCCGTGGTCACAACATTGGCCTGGGTCTCGGCATGATGGAATGTGGTGTAGACCACACCGGGCGCAACCCGGTCGGTGATCAGCGCGCGCAGGGTGGTCTCCCCGGCGCGGCTGCGCAGCGACACCCAGTCACCGTCGCGGACGCCGCGGTTCTCGGCGTCGTGCGGATGGATCTCCAGCCTGTCTTCGGGATGCCAGACGACATTGTCCGTGCGCCGGGTCTGCGCGCCGACATTGTAATGGCTGAGGATGCGCCCGGTGGTGAGCAACAGCGGAAAGCGCGCGCCAGTCCGCTCGTCGGTCGGCACATAGTCGGTCAGCACGAACTTGCCCTTGCCGCGGACGAACCCGTCGATATGCATCGTCGGCGTGCCCTGTGGCGCGCCCTCATTGGCGGGCCACTGCAGCGAGCCATGCTCGTCAAGCGCCGCGTAACTCACCGCCGCAAAGCTTGGGGTCAGCCGCGCGATCTCGGCCATGATCTCCGACGGATGGGTGTAATCCCATCCAAGGTCGAGCGCATTGGCGACCAGTTGGACGATCTCCCAATCGGCATAGCCGTTCTTCGGACGCATCACCTTACGAACGCGCTGGATGCGGCGCTCGGCATTGGTGAAGGTGCCGTCCTTTTCGAGGAACGTCGATCCCGGCAGGAAGACATGCGCGTAATTGGCCGTCTCGTTGAGGAAGAGATCCTGGACGACGACGCATTCCATCGCTGCCAGCCCGGCGGCGACGTGGCTGGTGTTGGGATCGGACTGGAGGATGTCCTCGCCCTGAATGAAGAGAGCCTTGAACACGCCGTCGGTCGCGGCGTCGAGCATGTTGGGGATGCGCAGCCCGGGCTCGGCATCGAGCGGCACGCCCCACGCTTCTTCGAACAACGCGCGCGTTGCGGCGTCGGACACGTGCCGGTAGCCCGAGAGCTCATGCGGGAAGCTGCCCATGTCGCACGCGCCCTGAACATTGTTCTGGCCTCTCAACGGGTTCACCCCGACGCCCTCGCGGCCGAGATTGCCGGTGGCCATCGCTAGGTTGGCGATCGCCATCACCGTCGACGAGCCCTGGCTGTGCTCGGTCACGCCCAGCCCATAATAGATCGCACCATTGCCGCCGGTCGCATAGAGTCGCGCCGCCGCGCGCAGATCGGCCGCGGGAACGCCGATAAGCGCCTCGACCGCCTCGGGCGAACGCGCGGGATCGGATACGAAGTCCGCCCAGTCCTGATATTCGTCCCAATCACAGCGTTCGCGGATGAACGCCTCGTCGGCCAGCCCTTCGGTGACGATCACATGCGCCATAGCGGTCAACACCGCGACATTAGTGCCCGGACGGAGCGGCAGATGATGGTCGGCGGCGACATGCGGCGTGCGGACCAGATCGATCCGGCGCGGATCGACGACGATCAGCTTCGCTCCCTGGCGCAGCCGCTGCTTCATCCGCGATGCGAACACCGGGTGGCCATCGGTGGGATTTGCGCCGATCACCATGATCACATCGCTATGCTCGACGCTGTCGAAATCCTGCGTGCCGGCCGACGTCCCAAAGGCCGTCTTGAGCCCGTAGCCGGTCGGCGAATGGCAGACGCGCGCGCAGGTATCAACGTTGTTGTTGCCAAAGCCCTGGCGGATCAGCTTCTGGACGAGGAAGGTTTCCTCGTTGGTGCAGCGGCTCGACGTGATGCCGCCGATCGAACGCGTGCCATAGCGGCCCTGGATCCGCCGGAACTCGCGCGCGGTATGCGCGATCGCCTCCTCCCAGCTCACTTCGCGCCAGGGCTCGTCGATGCCAGCGCGGATCATCGGGCTGAGGATGCGCTCCTGGTGATTGGCGTAGCCCCAGGCGAAGCGTCCCTTGACGCAGCTATGCCCGCGATTGGCCTTGCCTTCCTTCCACGGGACCATGCGGACGAGTTCCTCCCCGCGCATCTCCGCTCGGAAGCTGCATCCCACCCCGCAATAGGCGCAGGTGGTGACGACCGCCCGATCGGGAGTGCCGGTCTCGATCACCTTTTTTTCGATCAGCGTCGCCGTTGGACAAGCCTGCACGCAGGCACCGCAGCTCACACATTCGGACGAGAGGAAATCCTGATTCTGACTCGGCGAAATCCTGGAGTCGAAGCCCCGCCCCTGCACGGTCAGCGCGAAGGTGCCCTGGACTTCGTCGCAGGCGCGCACACAGCGCGAGCACAGGATGCACTTGGCCGGGTCGAACGTGAAATAGGGGTTCGATTCGTCGTTGCAGCCTTCGACGATGTGGTTCTTGCCTTCATAGCCATAGCGCACGTCGCGCAGCCCCACCGCGCCCGCCATGTCCTGAAGCTCGCAATCGCCGTTGGCTGCGCATGTCAGGCAATCGAGCGGATGGTCCGAAATATAGAGTTCCATCACGCCCTTGCGCAGCGCCTTGAGCTTGTCGGTCTGGGTGCTGACGACCATGCCTTCGGCCACCGGCGTGGTGCAGGAGGCTGGGTAGCCCGCCCTGCCCTCGATCTCCACGAGGCAAAGGCGGCACGAGCCGAAGGAATCGAGCATGTCGGTGGCGCAGAGTTTGGGAATGGTGGTTCCCATCAACGCCGCGGCCCGCATGACCGACGTTCCCTCGGGGACCGCAACCGTCTGTCCATCGATCGTCAACGTCACACGGCGCGTCGCGACGTCCACCATCGCCGGGGTTCCGAGGTCGATCTCGCCGATCCACGCCATGATGCTACTCCGCCGCCTGCGCCGGCGCCGCGGCGCCTCCGAAATCTTCAGGAAAATGGTCGAGCGCGCTCAATACGGGAAAAGGCGTGAAGCCGCCCAGGGCGCACAGCGAACCATGCTTCATCGTATCGCACAGGTCGCGCAACAGCGCGATGTCTCCACCCGGATCGGCCGCGGCGCGGATGCGGTCGATCGTCTCGACGCCTCGGGTCGAACCGATCCGGCACGGCGTGCATTTCCCGCAGCTTTCGACCGCGCAAAACTCCATTGCGAAGCGCGCCATGCGGCTCATGTCGACGCTATCGTCGAACACCGTGATCCCGGCGTGGCCGATCAGGCCGCCCGCCTGCGCGAACGCCTCATAATCGAAAGGAAGGTCGAACAAGGCTGGCGGGAAATAGGCGCCGAGCGGACCGCCGACCTGCACCGCGCGCACCGGACGGCCGCTGTCGGTGCCGCCGCCGATATCGTCCACCAGTTCGCCCAGGGTGATGCCGAAGCCCACCTCATAAAGGCCCCCGTTGCGGATATTGCCGGCAAGCTGCACCGGCATGGTCCCGCGCGAGCGGCCGTAGCCCACCGCCGCATAGGCCTCGGCTCCCTTGGCAAGAATATAAGGCACCGCCGCGAGGCTCAGCACGTTGTTGATGACGGTCGGGCGGCCGAACAGCCCCGCATGCGCCGGCAATGGGGGTTTGGCCCTGACCTGCCCGCGCTTACCCTCGATCGAATCCAGCAATGCGGTTTCCTCGCCGCACACATAGGCGCCGGCGCCGACCCGTAGCTCTAGGACGAACGGCGCAACGAGATGCGCCGAGCGGGCGATCGCCTCCCGCATCGTGCGGATGGCGAACGGATATTCGGAGCGGACATAGATATAACCGCTGCGCGCGCCGACCGCGTGCCCGGCAATCGCCATGCCTTCGATCACGCAGAAGGGGTCGCCCTCCATGAGCATCCGGTCGGCGAAGGTGCCGCTGTCACCTTCGTCGGCATTGCAGACGACGAACTTCTCGCCCGCCGGGGCATCGAGCACGGTCTGCCATTTGACGCCAGTGGGAAAGCCCGCGCCGCCGCGCCCGCGCAGCCCCGAAGCCTTGACCGCATCGACAATCTGTTGCGGCGTTCGCGATCGGGCGTTCGCCAGCCCCTGCCAGCCGCCATGCGTCTCATAATCCGCGAGGTTCAGCGGATCGACAACCCCGCAGCGCGCGAAGGTGAAGCGCTGCTGCGACGCGAAAAAGGGCAGCGCGGCGACCTCGCCCAGATGATGAGGGTGCGTGCCCGCCAGCACGACCTCGGTCTCGCCGGGTAGAACCGGTCCGTAGCCGATGCGACCATCGCCGGTCTCCACCTCCACCAGCGGCTCGATCCGAAAGAGGCCGCGGCTGCCGGTGCGCACGACCTCGCATCCCGCGCGGACCAACTCTTCCGCCACGGCGTCGGCGCCGAGCGCGACCGCCGCCATGTCGCCGCTGACATAGACCCGCGTCATGCAGCGATCTCCCGGGCAATGGCATCGAGCTTAACCGCGTCGAGCCGCGCCACCGGCCGCTCGTCGACGAGCGCGTTCGGCCCGATCGCGCACAACCCCAGACAATAGACCGGTTCCAGCGTCACCGCGCCGTCGGCGCGCGTCGTGCCGAACGGGGTGGCGAGCCGCTCGGCCGCTTGCGCCTCGATCGCGGCTCCGCCACGCGCCTGGCAAGCCTCGGCGCGGCAGATCTTGACGACATGGCGCCCAGGGGGAACGCGGCGGAAATCCGGATAGAAAGTCACCACCCCGTGGACGTCGGCGCGGCTGAGGTTGAGCACGCGTGCGATCAGCGGCACCGCGCGATCGTCGATATATCCCAGCTCATGCTGCACAGCATGCAGCAGCGGCAACAACCCGCCGCGATGCGCGGCAAAGCGATGCGCAAGGCTTTCGATAACCTCGGCGAGGTTTTCCGGCAACGTCCCGCTGATTTTCACGCCTTCCTCCCGTGGCGTTGAATTGGTCAGCGGCGCCCTCTCCGTCAAATCGATTTGGCGCATGATTGATAGCTTTTATCTATCAAGACGATGAAAACGTTTCGGCAACGCCACGCCGCGCGCGGCCGAGAGCAGCGCTAGCGACAGACTGCCCAGCGGAGATCGGTCGAGCACGACAAGGCCGATGCGGCTTGGCGGCAGGGGATCGCTGAACGCGATCAGCCTGGCCCAGCTCTGGCGGCCGATCAGGCCAGAATAGCTGTCGGGCACAATGGTGGCGAATTCGCCGGTTTCGACCAGCGCCATCAGCGCGAGATAGGTGTCGGCAGTGACGCGCGGATGCAGCACGAGGCCTCGCTCGGCAAGCCGCGCATCGAGGATACGGCGGTTCTGCATGCCCTGATGCAGCAAGCAGAGCGGCATTTGCGACGCTTCGCTGAGCTCGATCGTCCGCCCGGGCGGCACGGACTGCGCGGCATGGCAGGCGAAGACATACTGCTCGGCGTAGAGCGGGACATGCATCGCGTTGACCGGTGGCTCATGGTCCAGATAGGTCAATCCGCCATCGAGTTCGAACGCGTCGAGCCCATTCTGTATCTCCCGCGAGGTCAGCGACCGTATCGAGATCTGCACTTCGGGATTATGTCGGCGGACCGCGGCCGAGACATATCCAGCGACCGGCACGGCGGCAGGAATCACGCCCAGCCTGATCTCGCCGCGCAGCACCCCTCCGGGCAGCGCGACCGCCTGCACCATGCTGTCGCTGATAGCCAACATCTGTTGCGCCCAGGGGAGCACGGCGGCCCCTTCGGCGGTGAGCCCCAGGAACCTGCGATCGCGCAGGACCAGCCGCTTCCCCAACTGCTCCTCGAGCGCGGCAAGTCCCGCGGACAGCGTCGGTTGAGAGACGTTGCATGCCGCGGCCGCGCGGGCGAAATGCTGTTCCCGGGCTAGCGCAACCAGATAGCGGAGCAAGCGTGTCTGCATGGCCCAGACCTAAGCCTCGCCGCAGGTTTTGAGAAGCGCCGGCCCGTGGCCGCATCGCCCTCCAGACGCTCAGCTTCCGGGCGAGCCCGGAAATCCCTCATAATATTGGCCAGCGATCATGCCGCCGTCGACGACGATCTCGGCGCCGCACAGATAGGACGCCGCGTCGCTCGCCAGGAACAGCGAGGCTTCGGCGACCTCTTCCGGCGCGCCCACGCGCTGCAACGGCACAGAGCCGAACCGCTGATTGACCTGCTCGCGCGCGCGTCCATCCTGATTGGTCATGATGGTGTCGACGCCGCCGGGATGGACCGAATTGACGCGAACACCCTTGTGACCCAGTTCGAGTGCGGCAACCCGGGTGAGGCCGCGAACGCCCCATTTGCTCGAACAATAGGCGGCGAGGCCGTTGGCGCCCTTCATGCCGTCGACCGACGAGACATTGACAATTGCGCCGCGCGCCCGCGCGATCATCCCGGGGGCGACCGCTTTCACGCCCAGGAATTCGCCAACGAGATTTACCCGCAACACCCGTTCGAAATCTTCGCCGCTGGTCTCCAGCAACGTGCGGAACAGCAGGATGCCCGCATTGTTAATCAGGATGTCGACCGCGCCGACGGCCTCCTCGGTCTCTCTGACAAGGCGCGTCCACGACGCCTCGTCGGTCACGTCATGATGGACGAAGCGGGCACCGGCGCCGATCTCCGCCGCCAGTGCCTCGCCGGCCTCTTGGAGCAGATCGGCGATCACGACCTTCGCGCCCTCACGAGCGAACAGTCGGCTCGTCGCCTCGCCCATGCCGCGCGCGCCACCCGTGACGATCGCCACCTTGTTCTCGAGTCTGCCTGCCAACCGATCCTCCCTGGCCAGACGCGGCTCCCTGGCGTGCGGCCGCGACATCAGATGTGGAATTTCTATTTCGTCCGACCTTCGCAGGCCTGAGAAAATTATCAGAATGAGCTGCGGCGGTCGACGCGGAAGAAGCGTGTGAACCGACGATCGAAGACATTTTCCTCGTCGGCGGCTATCCGCTCCGCGATGTCCGGCTGCGCATATCTCTCCATGGCTCGCACATAGCCGGCCTCATCGGCGAAACTGATGCGGGTGACCACGTCGAAATCGGGATAGGGCATGCCGGGCGCGACGATCGCGCTGGCATCGTCGCGCAGGAACAGCCGTTCATAGCCGATAATTTCGGGCGTGAGCTCCTTGATCAATGGGGCGTGGTTGTTCTCATAATAATCGATGAACTGATCGCGCGAGAGATCCGCACGCTTGCGGAGAAGGGCAATCACCTCGACCATCACACATCTCCTCCTGCATTTCCTGAACTCGGCCTGCATCGCTATCAAGAATGAGCTCGCCGCGAGTTGCGGCGGGCTCATCCCAAGATTCCGTCCTATTCAAGTCACTTCCCGAAGTTGTAACGGATTTTCAGGCCGTACATGCGGGGCTCGCCGTACAGCGTGGACTGATAGAGCAGCCCGCCGGCCGCCTGGAACACGTCGGTATTGCTGATTCGATACAGCTTCTTCGTCGCGTTGGTGACGTAGAGGCCGGCATCGACGCCGCTCTGCACGATGTTTTTCCAGTCGAGCGACATGCTCAGCGTGCCGAACGGCTCCAGCCGCGAACCAGGTTGAACAGCCTCGAGCTGTGTCGCCTCGGTAAATTGCGACGATGTGTGGGAATAGTTAACGAAGAAGGACAGACTACCCAGATCGTCTGGAATCGGAAGATCAACCGAACCATGGATGCTCCAGATATAGGGAGCGACGTATTGGAACGGCAGGCACTTCATGTTGGCGATGCCGGCCTGCGGGACGAAGCCCGTGCAATCTTGCTGCCCGAAGGGGCTGTTCACGACAAAATTATATTTTTTGTACTTCGCGTCGGTGTAGCTGAAATTGCCGCCGATCTCCAGGCCACGGACCGGACGGACCGATGCCTCCAGCTCGATACCCTGGATTCGCGCCTGCGCGCTCAGCGTGCGGGCGCCGCCGGCGCCCGAAGCCGAGTTGAAGTCGCCGGTCGCGCGCTGGATATTGCTGTAATCGAGATAATAATAGGCCGCATTCAGTCGCGCCGGAATATCCGCCACGCGGAAGTCGGATTTGAACCCCGCCTCATAGGAGATCACCTTTTCCGGATCGAAAGTCCGCGTGTTGACGAACACCGCATAGGGATTGAAACCGCCCGACTTATATCCGCGACTTACCTTCGCGTAGAGCAGCACGTCGGGCAGGACCTTATAGTCCAGGCCGATCAGCCATGTCGGCGCGTTGCTCTTGAGCGTAGCGGCGAAATAGCACGCCGTTGCCGCATTGGCGGCCGGCACCGACTCCGCCGTGGCACCGCACTTCACATTGCCTGGCACCGCCGGATCAGGCTGAAACTGCAGCGCGAAACCGGTGATCTTGTCCCAAGTGTGCCGATAGCCGGCGGTCAACCTGACCCCGTCCAACGCCGGCGTCGCGGCGCCAAGATCGAGCGTCCCCTGGGCATAGAGCGCCTTCGACTTCTGCCGCACGCCGCTGCGCTGGGTCGACGATGGGCACAGGCCGGTGAACGAAGCCGGACAATAGAGCACCGCGGAGGAGCCCTGCTGGCCGGCGGGCTTCTGGTCGTAATAGAAACCACCGACGGTGAAGGTCAGCTTGCTGTCGAGCATCTTGCCCTGCAGCTGGAGCTCTTCGGTGATATTTTCGAGATAATCGCGCGGTAGTTCCTTGGCGATGCTCGAGTTCAGATAAGTAATCGGCACACCGGTGCCGGGCTGAAGGGCCTCGCCGGGTCCAGGCAGCACGCCCGGATCGACATCGTGCTGCTGCAGGACCGTTGCGTCGCCGTCGTAGCGGTAGCTGCTCTTGAAACGCTGATAGCTGGCGATATTGCGCAGCGTCAGTTCGTCCGTCAGTTCGTAGCTCGTATTATTGATAGCGCCCCAGGTCCGGGTCTTCTGGAAGACGTCGACGCTGTAGGCGGTAGCGCGCGGACCAAGTGCGTCGGCCTGGGCCGTCGCCGCGCGATAAACATCGCAGCTTGGCGCAAGACCGGTCGGCCCGGCCGGAGCTCCCGGCGCGTCGGTGCACAGGCCGAACAGCTGGAGCGTCGGGATGTTGAAGCCCTTGTGGATAAGCCCCGAACCATTGGTCGACGACCTCGAACCATAGAACATCAGATAATTTTCGAGCCGCTCGGTCGGGCGAGCAAGAATGCCGATACGCCCCGAATACCAATGGGTATCGTCGCGATCCTTGTTCCACTGAACGTCGCGCGTATAGCCGTCGCGATCATGATAGGCTCCGACGACACGAACCAGCAGCTTGTCGTCGACCAGCGGAACGTTGAGCGCGCCCTCGACTTCGCGCGTGTCGTAATTGCCGATCTTCCCCTGGATCCAGCCCGAAAGGTCATTGGTCGGTTTGCGGGGCACCAACAACACCGCGCCACCCGTCGTATTGCGACCGAAGAGGGTGCCCTGCGGGCCAGAAAGAACCTGAAGATTTTCAAGGTCGACGAAATTGCCAGGCCCGCCCTGCTGGCTCAGCGTGAGCGGCGCGGGCAGCGGAACTTCGCCGAGATAAACGACGACGCCCGGCGATGCCTGGAAGGTGGCGCCCTGCCCGCGAATCGTGAAGGACTGCGATTCGCGTGATCCCTGGCCGTTGGGGCCGACAACCAGCGAGGGGACGCTGGCCTGCAGATCCTGCTCCTTGGCGATGCCCTGCTGCTCGAGCCTTTCCGGCGAGAAGGCTGTGATCGCGATCGGAACGTCTTGGTTGCGCTCTTCACGCCGGTTGGCGGTGACGATGATGTCCTGGATTTCGCCGCCCTGGTCCGCGGCGGCGCCTGCCTCCTGGGCCTGGAGCGCGGCGGGAAACAGAGCAAGTCCGGCCACGCCGGCCAGCAAGATCCGCATACCGAGAGGCGCTCCGCGCCTCATAATATGATGTAGCAAGATTTCATCCTTTCCCTGATCGGTTTCCGCGAAGACGAAGGACGGCTGAACCGTGCGATCGCCGATCGCTCACAGCATGGGCCTCCCTTCTGACGCCTACCTCGGCAGACGCGGGGAATTTCGATAAGGGCGTATATACATAGCTCAAGATGCTACGCAATCCCGCATTCAACTCATATTTCTCGGTTAGTACGCGTAGAGTTGGCCGGTTTGGATTGCCGTCCTTTTACAGCAAAAATGTCCGTAAAACGATCGACCGAACCCGCTGCTCGGTCAGGATCGGCGGTTGCCTGACGAAGCAGCTTTATGCGGATATCGCATTGTCAGCGAAAAAGTCGGGCGCGTTGATCGCTTCGGATCCGGCGAAGCGCGGCGCCTCGGCATGGCCGGGCGAGCCACACCACCGTCCTGGCTGTCTCCTCGGGGTCGCGCGGAGCGCGACCTTGCTGATCGACAACCTCGCCTCTGTCTCCGCTCAATATTGCATCACAGGCGACACGCAGAGCGCACGAAGCTGTTCCGAGGCCCCGTCCCACTGCTCATCGAAGCCGATCGAGACCGAACTATACCCCAGGAGTTGCCGCAGCGTCTGCGACGTTCCCTCCATTACGTCGGCATCCAGCACCAGCGGGAAATTGATCATTGGCCGGCACCAGGGCGGGCAATAGCCGACGATCACGCCGGCGCGTTCGCGGTCCTTCGAGACATTGGCGCCCGTGCCATGCAGCAGCATGTCCGAATAGATGATCAGCGAGCCTGCGGGAGCCTCGGCGGGAACCGACTGATAATAGGTGGCGCCGCTCATGTCGATCCGGTCATTCCACAAATGGCTGCCCGGCACCACGCGGGTCGCGCCATTCTCTTCCTCGAATTCGTCAAGGCACCAGATGAAGCGCGATTGAAGCGGCTTGGTCTGATCGTGAAAATCCATGCCGCGATCGAGATGGATGAACTGCTCGCCGCTGCCGGGCCGGGTGAGGTTGGCGCCGTAGCTGTGCACAAGATAGCTCTCGTTGAGCAGCGTAGGGCCGAGGATATATTTGGTCATTTCGAGCGCGACCGGATGCTCGAGGAAATCGCGAAACCAGCGATGCCGATTGGGTAGCCGGCTGAGGCGGCGATTCGTGTCGTCGGGATCGGTGAAGAAACGGCGCACGCGATTCTCGTCGATGGCCTCCTCCCGCGCAATCTCGTCAACGAGGACCTGGCGCGCGTCGCGGACCTCTTCCGGAGTCAGCACGCCGGCCAAAATCGCGTAGCCCGCGCGGTCCAAATCGGCGCGAACGGTTTCCAAGCTACGCGTCGGCCGGGGGAGCGGCCCGTCGAACTCGACGGGCACGACTTTCACCACGGAAGCGCTGTTCTCCTGATAGTCCCCCATTTGCACCGCATCGCCAATCGCCATCTCTATCTCCTAATCCCTGGGGCAGCCGCCTGACGGGTGGGCTGGACTTTACGCCGATGCCCGCTATTATTACAACTTAGGTTGTATATGAGCAAGCATCGCGTTTGACGATAGCACATAATGAGGGGAACGGCGCGGGCGATGGCTGCAATCGCACGGAGGGGAAGGCCGACGCGCGATGACGCCCGGCACAAGATGGAGACCCTGGCGGCCGCCTCCCGGCGATATCGAGATCCACTCGCATGCCGTCCTGGCTGTGAGGCTGTTAGTCGAGGGCGCTCGCGGCCGACCAGCGGGACGGCCGATCTTGATGTGGAGCGATCGACCGATAGCGCGGTAATCGCGGAACAAGAGGAGAGAAAGATGACTGAGGGCAGATTGGCCGGGCGCGCCGCCGTCATAACGGGAGCGGCCGACGGCATCGGACGCGGCATGGCCCGCCGGTTCGCCGTCGAGGGCGCGGCCGTTCTGGTCGCCGATTTCGACGAGGAAAAGGGCCGCGAAACTACTGGGGAATTGCGTGCGCAGGGCGGTCGTGCCGAATTTTTCCGCTGCGATGTAACCAGCAAGACCGATGCGCAAGGCGCGGTCTCGGCTTGCGCCGACGCGTTCGGTTCGGTCGACATCCTCGTCAACAATGCCTATCGGGGCAAAGGCCTGGGTCGCATCGAAACAAAAAGCGACGCGATATTCGAGGACGGAATGACCGTCTGTCTTTATGCCGCCAAGTGGACGATGGAGGCGGCCTTTCCCGTGATGCGCGCGCAAAAATGGGGCCGGATCATCAACATTTGCTCCTTGAACGGGGTCAACGCTCACATGGGCACCGCCGAATATAATGTCGGCAAGGAAGCGTTGCGTGCCTATACCCGCAGCGCTGCGCGCGAATGGGCGCGTCACGGCATCTGCGCCAACATCATCTGCCCCGCCGCAGCGTCAGCTTCATTCCGGCAGTTCGAGAAGATGGCTCCCGAGATCGCGGCATCTGCAAGCGCGGCGAATCCGATGGGCCGGATGGGCGATCCAGAGGCCGACATTGGGGGCGTGGCGCTGTTTCTCGCGAGCGAGGATGCCCGCTATCTGACCGGCAACACTCTGTTCGTCGATGGCGGCGCGCATATCAACGGCGTTGCGTGGGTTCCCGATCTCGGCGACGACGCCTGACCCAGCCGATTGGCGCCCTCACACCCCGGGCTGGTCGGCCGGAACATGGACGATCAGTCCGTTCAGCGTCTCGTCGATATGAATTTGGCACGACAGCCTGCTCGTAGCCCGCACATCGCCGACAGTGGCGAGCGCGTCGAGCATCGCACGCTCCTCCGGCCCAGGATCGCCTGCCATCATGTGCCAGTCGGGATCGACGAAGATATGGCAGGTGCCGCACTGGCGCATTCCGCCGCACAGCGCGTCGATCCCATCGACAAGATTGGCGACGGCGAGCTGCATCACCGTCAGCCCCTCGAAACAATCGAGGGTGCGCCGGCTGCCGTCGGGCTGGACATAGTAGATCTTCGCCATCAGTCGTTGGCGTGGGCCGGGCATCCCGCGGCCGCCGCGGCGCGGGCGATCGCCGAAGGATCGGCCTTGCCGTCGCGGCGACGCTTGCGATAGGTCACGCGACAAGGCTGCGCGGGCCAATAGGTCGTGGCGCCCGCGACGGGACGCGGCTCATCGAACAGCTCGAAATCGAGATTCTGCAGCAGCACCGCGAGCAGTACCTTCATCTCCATCCGCGCGAAGTTGACCCCGGCGCAGCGATGCACCCCGCCGCCAAAGCCGATCAGAGCGTTGCTGCCTATCGTTTCGGCCTCACCTGCATCGAAACGATGCGGGCAATAACCGTCGGCGTCGCCGAACACCTCTTCGAGCCGGTGGCTGATCGCTGGCGACAGCAGTACCCAGTCCCCCTTCTTGACCTGAATGCCGTTCCAATCGATGTCTTCGGCAGCGACGCGGCTCAGGATGAACGCAACGGGGTGAAGCCGCTCGCTTTCGCGGATCGCGGCATCAAGGCGGGTCAACGCGAGGGCTTGCTCCCAGCTCATGTCGGTTCCATCGCTGGCGCCTAGCACGGCGGTCAGCTCTTCGCGCACTTCGGCCAGATAACGCGGGTTCTGCAGCAGGTCGATCAGTGCCCAGCTGACTTGCCCCGCTGTCGTTTCATGCCCCGCCCATACGAGCAGCAGGATCAGGTTGATCAATGTCTCGTCGGGTACCGGGCTTCCGTCGGGATAGGTCGAAGCGATCATCTCCTGAAAGAAATCCGGCGGATCGGCCGGGGTCGCACGACGCTCGGCGATCCATGCGCCGAGAATCCGATGGAGCTTGCGCTTGGCGCGCTGGCTCCGCACCATTTTGGGTGTGGGGAGCCACAGCGGCAGCACGAACTCCATCCCGCCCGAAAAATCGCGGAACAAGGCAAAGAATTCGTGCCCCAGCCGCTCGTGAAAATCCCGGCCCATGAAGCTGTGGGCAGCGATGTCCATCACCACCGGGCCCAGCGTCGGAATGACGTCGAAGCGACCTTCTTTGCCCAGCCGATCGCAGAGCCCCACGCTGTGCCCCGCCATCACCGGAACATAGGCCTTCATCGCCACGGCTTTGAAACGTGGCATGATGATCCCGCGCTGGCGCAGATATTCGTCTTGCTCGGCGAAAGAGTAGAAGTTGCGCGAGAACATCTTGTGGAAAAAGGGCATCGACTCGCGGATCGAGAGCAGCTTGTCGGTCTGCTGAAAGAAGAAGGCGTTGTTCTCTGGCCCGAGCAGGACCGTGAAGCGCCGTCCTGCCATGCGGAAGCGGAACACCGGACCCAGCGCCTCGTAACCACGCCTCAGCATCGGGACAGGATCGCGCAGGAAGCCGATCAGGTGCCCCAGCAGCGGAAGGCCTCCGGGCAATTCGGGAATGCCGGGCGGATCGATCGGCCGAGATTTCCGCGCAGCGTCGATGGTCGTGGCCATATGCGTCCTCTCCAAGGAGCGACTATTCGATATCTTCTATCATAAAGAAACAGGGCTGTCCCTTATGAAGGTTTCGAATCCAAAAAGGGCCGGGAGGCAGGCGCCGCCCGGCCCGATTCGTTGAGCGCCTTGTCGGTTGGCGCTTAGGCGGCTGCGGCGTCGCGCGCCTTGACCATGTCGAGCGCGACGTCGACGATCATGTCCTCCTGACCGCCGACCATTTTGCGGCGACCAAGCTCGACGAGGATCGCGCGGGTGTCGATGCCATAGGTTTCCGCCGCCTTTTCGGCGTGGCGAAGGAAGCTCGAATAGACCCCCGCATAGCCCAGAGCGAGGGTCTCGCGGTCGACGCGGACGGGGCGGTCCTGCAGCGGGCGGACCAGATCCTCCGCAGCGTCCATCAGCGCGTTGACGTCGCAGCCGTGCTTCCAGCCCTTGCGATCGGCCGCCGCAATGAAAACCTCGAGCGGAGCATTGCCCGCGCCGGCGCCCATGCCGGTCAGGCTGGCGTCGATGCGCACCGCGCCGGCCTGCGCCGCGACGATCGAGTTCGCGACGCCGAGCGAAAGATTGTGATGCGCGTGAATGCCGCGCTGCGTCTCAGGCTTGAGCACGCGATCATAGGCGTCGAGCCGCGCTTTGACGCCGTCCATGTCGAGCGCCCCGCCCGAGTCGGTCACATAGACGCATTGCACGCCGTAGCTTTCCATCAGGAGTGCCTGCCCGGCGAGCTGCTCGGGCTCGATCATATGGCTCATCATCAGAAAGCCCGACACGTCCATGCCGAGATCGCGCGCGATGCCGATATGCTGCTTGGAGACGTCCGCCTCGGTGCAATGGGTCGCGACTCGAACCGAGCGGACGCCGATATCATAAGCTCGCCGAAGCTCCTCGACGGTGCCGACGCCAGGCAGGATGAGCGTGGTGAGCACCGATTTCGTCAGCACCTCGGCAACGGCCTCGAGCCACTCCCAGTCGGTGTGGGCGCCGAAGCCATAATTGAAGCTGGCGCCGTTCAGCCCGTCGCCATGCGCGACTTCGATTGCATCCACACCCGCCTCGTCGAGCGCTTTGGCGATCGCCTGGACATGGTTGATTCCGTACATGTGACGAATGGCGTGCATGCCATCGCGCAGCGTGACATCCTGAATGTAAAGCCTGTCGGTTTCGACGTTGAACTTGCTCATGCCGCCACCTTCTTTCTTTCCAGGATGCGCTGCGCAAGCAGTTCGCCGGTTGCCTTGGCAGCCGCGGTCATGATGTCGAGATTGCCGGAATAGCTCGGCAGATAATCTCCCGCGCCCTCGACCTCGAGCAAAACCATCGTCTTGATTCCGGTAAATTCGCCGCGACCGGGAATCTTCAGGCGGTTGTTGTCGCCGAAGCGCTCGAACTGCACCTCCTGCTTGAGGCGGTAGCCGGGCACATAAGCCTGGACTTTCTTCACCATGGCCTCGACCGAAGCTCGGATCGTTTCCTCGTCGGCGCCTTCCGAAAGGGTGAAGACGGTGTCGCGCATGATCATCGGCGGCTCGGCAGGGTTGAGGATGATGATCGCCTTGCCCTTCTCGGCGCCGCCGACTTTCTCGATCGCATTAGCGGTGGTGCGCGTGAACTCGTCGATATTGGCGCGAGTGCCCGGGCCTGCCGACCGTGATGACACCGAGGCGACGATCTCGGCATAATGGACCTTGGCGACCTGGCTTACCGCCGCGACCATCGGGATCGTCGCCTGCCCGCCGCAGGTCACCATATTGACGTTTCCGGCGCCGAGATTCTCCTCCATGTTCACCGGCGGGATGGTGAAAGGACCGATCGCGGCTGGAGTGAGATCGACCACCTGCTTGCCATCCGCGCGCAAGGCCGCGTCGTGCACCTTGTGGGCATAGGCCGAGGTCGCGTCGAAGACGATGCCGATCTCGGGATAGACGGCCATCTTCTGGAGGCCCTCGATCCCTTCATGCGTGGTCGCGATCCCCCGCTCTCGGGCCATTGCGAGTCCCTCCGAGGCCTCGTCGATCCCGACCACCGCAACGAGCTCCATATTCTGCGGATATTTAACCATCTTGATCATCAGGTCGGTGCCGATATTGCCCGAGCCGATAATTGCCGCCTTGACCTTTGCCACTAGACCTTGCTCCTCAGGCGAAGCGAGCGACGCATCGCCCGACTCCGTGCAGTTCCATCTCGAACACATCACCGGCGGCGGCCGGCGCAAGCGGAACCAGGCTACCCGACAGGATAATATCGCCGGCGTCCAAAGTTACGCCATAGGCGCCCAGCGTATTGGCGAGCCAAGCCACCGCTTCGGCCGGCGATCCTTGGACCGCCGAGCCATAGCCTTCCGAAAGAGGTTCGCCATTTTTGGTTACGGTGACGTGCAGCGCGGGTAGATCATGGTTTTTCGGGTCGGCCCGCGCCTCTCCGATCACGAACACCCCGCAAGATGCATTGTCTGCGACCGTGTCGACGATCCCGATCTTCCAGTCCGCGATGCGGCTGTCGACGATCTCGAAGCAAGGCGCGATGCTCTCGGTCGCGGCGATCACCTGCTCGGCGGTCACCCCCGGCCCCTTGAGCGGCGCGTTGAGGATGAAAGCGATTTCCGCCTCGGCGCGCGGCGCGATCAGTCCGTTCGCGGCGATCGAGATCACCTCGCCGTCAATCCACATCCGATCGGTGAGGAAACCGAAATCGGGTTGATGGACACCAAGCATGTCCTGGACGGCTTTCGACGTCACCCCGATCTTCTTGCCGACGACACGTTCGCCCTCGGCGGTGCGCCGCGCGAGGATCTCCAGCGAAATCGCATAGGCGTCGTCGATCGTCAGCGACGGGTCGCGGGTGGACAACGGGCTCAGCGTGGTGCCCGAACGAAGCGCATCGAACAGCTGCGTCGCATGCTGCTCGGCCACCGAAGAAATCACAGCCTCACTCACATCTCAGCCCTTGTTCTGCAGGAATGCCACGGAATAGGCGTTGAATTCCGCCGCCCGCTCCACCTGCACCCAATGCCCGACCTTGTTGAAAGTGACGACGCGGGCGTCATCGCACTGCTCGAGAAAATAGCCGAGCCCGCTCAGCGGCATGAAGCGCTCGGCGCTGCCCCAGAAAATCAGTATCGGCATCTTGAGTTCGCCGAGACGCGGCTGAAGATTCGGCGTCCGCATACGGACGATAACATCCTTCGGCTGAATGCGCGCCACTTCATAGCGCTCCTTCACCAACTCGTCGGTGACATACTTAGGATCGTATACCAGATTTTCGATCAGCCGGCGCTGGTCGTCTATCGAGAATTCCGGACTTCCGAACGAGGAGCGCATGCCGGCGATGCCCGGCATCGCAAAATATATCGGCAATTCCTCGATGCAGCCCGGTGCCATCAGGATCAGTCTGTCGAGGAACCCGGGATGGTCGAGCGCCATCTGGATCGCGATGCCGCCACCCAGCGAATTGCCGATCAGCGTCGCCTTCCGAAGGCCCTGGCTGGTGAGAGCCTCGTAAAGCGTGTCGGTGAACAGCGCGAGTGTGTAATCGAGCCCCTCAGGCTTCGACGAAGCGCCATAACCGATCAGATCGGGCAGCACGACGCGGTAACCCGCGGAGACGAACGCGTCGATATTCTGGCGAAAATTCGACTTGCCCGATGCACCAGGGCCGCTGCCATGAATGAACACCACTGCGGGCCCATCCGGGGGCCCAGCCTCGTTGATGACGATATCATAGCCGCCCGCCACGGCGATCACATTGTTTCTGAGTTCCGTCACTCGCCTCTCCAGCCTGTCGATTCGGGGCGCCTAGAGGAACGTGAAGCCGGGCGCCTGGCCCGACAACCCGCCGACCAGGTCGGCCGCCATATTGTTCGGATCATTCGCGACATGGGCGCGTGCGGCGTTCAGGTCCAGCCAAGGCTGCACCAGCGGGCTTGAAAGATAGATCGCCCTACCGCCGAGCAACGGCATCAGATCGTCGACGAGATCCGCGCAGCGGCGCACCACGCTTGAGGACTGATAGCGGAACAGCGTTCGCTTCTCCATCGGCACGTCCTCGCCGCGTTCGGCACAGCCGATCATCTCGTCCATATTACGGCGAAGCACCGCTTCCATCTCGTCGATCTGGGCATAGGCCTTGGCCACCGCTCCGATCACCAGCGGATCGCTCTTCGAGGCCTTGCCGGTGTTGGTCGAGACCCGGTTCGCCGAGATCTCCATCGCCGCCTTGACGGCAGCCTTGGCGCCGCCCAGCGCTGCGGTCGAGACCAGCCGCAGGAAAATCTGCGCCCAGGGCAGGCGGAACAGTGGGCCGTCATTCTCGGCCTGGCCCGGATTCTTGCACAGGAAGCCATCGACCGATTTGTGGGTCCGATAATCGGGCACGAACGCGCGTTCGACCACGATGTCCTGGCTGCCGGTGCCCTGGAGCCCGAACACATGCCACGCATCCTCGATGCGATAATCGCTCCGGGGTAGAAGGAAGGTGCGCATGTCCGGAGCCCCCCCCTCTTCCAGCGGCGGGATCATCGCCCCGAGCAGCACCCACTGGCAATGTTCCGACCCGCTCGAGAAGCCCCAGCGTCCTGATAGATAATAGCCGCCCTCGGCCCGCTCGACCTTGCCCACCGGCTGATAGGACGAGGAAACGAGGATGCTGTCGTCCTCGCCCCATACGTCGACCTGGGCCTGATCGTGAAACAGCGCGAGTTCATAGGGATGGCCGCCGACCACGCCGTAAACCCAGCCGGTTGACATGCACCCTTCGGCCAGGAGCTTCTGGATTTCGAAAAAGACGTTGGGATGCATCTCATAGCCGCCCCAGCGCTTCGGCTGCAGCACGCGGAAAAAGCCATTCTCCTGCATTTCGGCGATGGTTTCATCTGGGATTCGCCGAGCGGCGGTCGCCTTGGCTGCACGCTGCTTGAGCGCGGGAATCATGGCGCGCGCGCGTTCGATCAAAATTTCCGCCGTCACGGCGGATCCGCCCGTTTTTTGGCGCACGGCCGTGGGAACTCCTGCAGGGGTCAAAACCCGTCTCCTACCCTTCGATCCTCGCGGTTGACACATCGCGAATTGCGTAGAAAAATATCAGACAGTCTACGCAGATCGTCAAGCTTATTCGTGAGGGTTGCATAGACGGCACGGACACTCTAGCAGAAAAGTCGGGATTTGGCGACAGCGTTCCCCGGCAAAAGCAGGGTATCACGGGCAGGGTGGCGGTAAAATGCGGAGTCGTGGCGCAGCGTGGCTGCTGAGCGATGCGCAACAGCAGGTGAGGAGCGAAGGTGGCCGTCAAGTCTCTAGGGTATGTGGTGATCGAAGCAACCGATCTTGATGCGTGGAGCGAGTTCGCGACCTCGATCCTTGGGGTGATGCCCGCGCCTTCGACCGACGAGAATGTGCTTCTGTTCCGACTCGACGATCGTCCGTTTCGTTTCTGGATCCAAAAGGGCGACCGCGACGTCTTCAAGGCGCCGGGCTGGGAGTTCGGCAACGAGCGCGATTATCGCGCCGCGCTGGAGCGGCTTCGCGCCGCCGGCCGTCCGGTCGAAGAGGCCGGCGTGATGGAGGCGCGGGCGCGCCGCGCCTATGCGCTGGCGCGATCGTCGGATCCTGCCGGCAATCGCTTCGAGCTGTTCTACGGACGCTTCTACGACTATGCGCCTTTCGTCTCGCCCGCGGCGGTCAGCCGCTTCGTCACAGGCGACAATGGCGACATGGGTCTGGGCCATATCGTATTGACCGCGCCCGACTTCGATCGCACCCACCTCTTCTACAAAGAGGTGCTCGGTTTCGGCGACACCGATCTCGGCCGCTTCTTTCTCGCGGGCGGCGGCGCGGACGATCCCGGCGTCGGCTTCGCCTTCCTGCATGCGCGCAACGGGCGCCACCACAGCCTCGCGCTCGGCCAGATGCCCGAAAGCCCTAATGGCGCGGTCCATATGATGCTCGAGGTCGGCACGCTCGAGGATGTCGGCCGCGCCTATGACCGGGTGCTTAAGAGCAAGGGGAAAGTTCCGCTTTCGGCAAGCCTCGGCCGCCACGTCAACGATAAAATGACGTCTTTCTACATGCGGACGCCAGGCGGCTTCGACATTGAATATGGCTGGAACGGCCTCATCATTGATCCCGATACATGGATCCCGACCACCAGCCTCGGGGTCAGCGACTGGGGCCATAAATGGGCGCACGAGAAGGATGACTGAACCCATGCTCGACAAACGCATGACAGTCGACGACATCGTCGACCAACTTTCCGACGGCATGACGATCGGCATCGGCGGCTGGGCGACCCGGCGTAAGCCCATGGCGCTGATCCGCGCGATCGCGCGGTCGGGCCTGAAGGATCTGACGCTGATGGCGGGTTATGGCGGCCCCGACGTCGGGATGCTGGCCGCGACCGGCAAGATCCGGAAGCTGATATTCGCCTTCGCCAGTCTCGACCATTTCCCTCTCGAGCCGCATTTCCGCAACGCCCGTCAGGCGGGCGCGTTCGAGGTGCTGGAACTGGACGAGGGCCTCTACCACTGGGGCCTCCGCGCCGGCGCCATGAAGCTGCCCTTCCTGCCGACGCGGGTAGGCATCGGTACCGACATCATCAATCAGCCGGGCTTCGACTTCAAATTCGTGACCAGCCCGTATGAAGACGGCGAGGAACTGATCGCCATGCCCGCGCTGGCCCCGGATGTTGCCCTCATTCACGCGCACCGCTCCGACGAGCGGGGCAACCTGCTGACGCTGAGCAAGGACGCGCTTTTCGATGAACTGCTGGTCCGCGCGGCTGGCAAGAGCTTCGCTACGGTTGAAAAGATCGTTTCGACCGCCGAGCTCGATATGAAGAGCAACAGCCGCTACAATCTCGTCGAGCGCGCAATGATCGACGGCGTGGCCGAGGCGCCGCTGGGCGCGCATCCCACCAGCGCCGATCCGGACTATCAGCTCGATCTGAAGCACATCAAGACCTATGTCGACAGCGCCGCTTCGCCCGAAGCGTGGGCGGAATACAAGGCAAAGTTCATCGATGTGCCCGAGGCGGATTATCAGGCCGCCATCGGTGGCGCAGATGCCGTGCGCCAACTGCCCGTTCCCATCTATTGAGCGAGATTGAAATGACCCAGAATTCCTATTCGCTCGCCGAACTGGTGATCGTCGCCTGCGCCGAGGTCTGGCGCGACAATGGCGAAGTGATGGCGACCGGCATCGGTCCGCTCCCCCGTATCGGCGCCGGCCTCGCCAAGCTGAGCTTCGCGCCGGCGATCCAGACCACCGATGGCGAATGCTGGTATACCAGCGACCCGGTCGGCCCCGGCAAGCGCGTCGCCGAGCCGGAGTTCGAGGGCCTGGCCAATTATGACCGGGTCTTTTCCGCCCTGTGGAGCGGCCGCCGCCATGCCCTGGTGGGGCCGGTGCAGATCGATCGCTACGGCCAGGCGAACATCTCGGTGATCGGCGATCACAAGAAGCCGAAGGCGGCGATGCTGGGCGCGCGCGGCTTTCCTGGCAACTCGATCAGCCATCCCAACAGCTTCTTCTTTCCCAGCCACAACAAGCGTGCATTCGTGGAGGGCGAGGTCGATTTCGTCTGCATGGCGGGCTATAATCCGGCGCGGTATCGCAATGGCCAGCCTCCCAAGGGACTCGATCTGCGCCGTATCGTCACCAATCTCTGCGTGATGGATTTCGGGGGGCCGGATCACCAGATCCGCGTGATTTCGCTGCACCCCGGCGTCACGTTCGAGGAAGTCCAGGACAATACCGGTTTCCCCGTCGCCAGGATCGCCGCCGATATTCCGGCGACACCCTCGCCCACGGCGGAGCAGCTCACGTTGATCGCGAGGATCGATCCCAACAATGTCCGCGCGACGGTGTTCAAGGAGAACCCTCCCGGAGACAGAAAGGCCGCCTGACATGAACGAAGCTGACCGCCTGGTCGAACCGCAGCAGGTCGACATCGTCTACGAGACCGACGAACCGGTCACCTATGAGGTGATCGACCAGGTCGCGTGGATCATGTTGAACCGTCCCGGCGTCAACAATGCCCAGAACGGCCAGATGACCTATGCGCTCGACGATGCGTTCGTCCGGGCTTCGAACGACGACAATGTGCGCTGCATCGTGCTGGGCGGCAACGGCAAGCATTTTTCCGCCGGGCACGATATCGGCACCCCGGGCCGGGATGTGCACAAGCATTTCGAAAACCGGCTGATGGTGCCGGGCCATGTCAACAAGCCCGCCGCCGAATTGCTCTACACGCGCGAAAAGGAGCAATATGTCGGCATGTGCCGACGCTGGCGCGACGTCGCCAAGCCGACCATCGCGATGGTGCAGGGCGCCTGCGTGGCGGGCGGGCTGATGCTGGCGTGGGTGTGCGACCTGATCGTCGCCACCGACGATGCGTTCTTCCAGGACCCGGTCAATCGCATGGGCATTCCCGGCGTCGAATATTTCGCCCACGCCTATGAACTGCCGCCGCGCATCGCCAAGGAATTCCTGCTGCTGGGCGAGCGGATGAGCGCTCAGCGCGCCGAGCAGTTCGGCATGGTGAACAAGGTTGTTTCGCGCGAACAGCTTCGCGAGACGGTGGCGGCGATGGCGGCCAAGCTGGTGGCGCAGCCGCGCCTGGGCAACTGGCTGACCAAGCAGGCGATCAACCATGTCGAAGAACTGATGGGCAAGCGTAACGCGATGGACGCGCAGTACCATATGCACCATTTCGCCCATGCCCAGAATGATCTGGTCCAGGGCAGTTCGATCGCCGGACTGGACGCCAAGAAGATGGCCGAAGCCAATAAGCGGCAGGCGGGCGAATAATGGGCGATCCGCTCCACACCATCATGGTCGAGCGGCTCGGTTGCCGCTGGCCGATCATCCAGACGGCGATGGGCTGGGTCGCCGAGCCGTCGCTGGTGATCGGGAGTTCGAACGCTGGCGCTTTCGGCTTTCTGGGCGCGGCGGTCATGACTCCGCCAGAGGCCCGCGAGAAGCTGCTGGAGGTCCGGCGTGGCACCGATCACCCGTTCGGCGTCAACTTCCACAGCTTTCAGCCTGGCGCGGATCAGATCGTCGACCTGATCATCGAGAATAAGGACCAAGTCCGCGCGGTCTCCTTCGGCCGCGGGCCCGACGCAAGGATGATCGGCCGGTTCAGGGACGCGGGAATCCTGTGCGTGCCAACCGTCGGCGCGGTCAAACATGCGCAGAAGATGGTCCAGCTCGGGGTCGATATGGTCAACGTGCAGGGCGGCGAAGGTGGCGGCCATACCGGCTCGGTGCCGACGACGGTGTTGTTGCCCCAGGTGCTCGACGCGGTAGCGGTGCCGGTGATCGCGAGCGGCGGCTTTGCCGATGGCCGAGGCCTGGCCGCGGCGTTGGCTTACGGCGCGGTCGGGATCGCGATGGGCACACGTTTCCTGCTGACCCGGGAAAGCCCGGTGCCTGAACGGGCCAAGGCCGAATATCTCAAGGCGACGACCGACGGCATCGTCGTCACCACTAAGCTCGATGGCATTCCCCAACGCATGGTGCGCACCAAGATGATGGACCGCATCGAGCGCTCGGGCCCGTGGGGCATGTGGCTGCGCGCTTTCGAGAGCGGCCTGCAGATGAAAAGGCAGAGCGGCGCATCCTGGCTCGACATGCTGAAATCCGCGCGCGGCATGACCGCGCACGGCGCGATGTCGCTCAAGCAAGCGATCATGGCGGCGAACATGCCGATGCTGATCCAGAAGGCGGTCGTCGACGGCGACATCGAGCATGGCGTGATGGCGACGGGCGTGGTCGGCGGACGCATTACTGAAACGCCGACCTGCCAGGAACTGGTCGATCGCATCGTTGCAGAGGCGCATGGGCGTCTTGCGGCGCTCGCGGCGCTGGGCCAGGCGCCTGCGCACGCTGTTTGAGGAGACGGGGATGCCGATTACGCTGACGATCAAGGATCGCATCGCAGAGATATTGTTCGATCATCCGCCGGTGAACGCGTTCGACACCAAGGGCTGGGAGTCGATCCCAGCCTTGATCAACCAGGCGTCGGCCGACGAGGAGGTCCGCTGCGTCCTGATCCGCGCCGAAGGCCGCGGCTTCTGCGGCGGGGTCGATATCAAGGAGATGCAGGCCCATCCCGAACGGATCGCCGAGCTCAACCGCCACAATTATCTGACATTCAAGGCGATTCGCGATTGTGCGGTCCCCGTGGTCGGCGCGTTGCACGGCTTCGTGATTGGCGGCGGCGTCAATATCGCGGGCGCCTGCGACGCGCTGATCGCCGCCGAGGGAGCCTATTTCTCGCTGCCCGAGATTGATCGCGGTGCGATGGGCGGCGCCGCCTTCATGTCACGCATGCTGCCGATTCAGATGGTGCGCGCCAATTTCTTCACCGGCGGCCGGATCCCGGTCGAAGATGCCTATCGTCACGGCTCGATCCACAAGGTCGTTCCGCTCGACCGGCTTAAGGATGAGGCTTTCGCCTTTTGTGCGGTGATCGCAGCCAAGAGCCGCGCCGCGCTCGTCATCGCCAAGCAGGCGCTCAACCTGATCGAACCGAGCAACCCTTCGGATCATTATCGCATCGAACAGGGCTTTACCCTCGAAATGTACATGCATGAAGACAGCCAGAAGGCACGCGACGCCTTCGTCGGCAAAAAGGACGCCGCGAAGTTCTAATGGACCTTACCTATACCCACGAACAGCAGGCGTTCCGCACCGAGGTGCGCGATTGGCTGGAGGCGCACGTCCCTGCCCGACCGCTCGAGCATTTCGACGCCACCCGCGAGGGTTTCGAAGCGCATCGCAACTGGGAGCGCACGCTCAAGTCCGGCGACTGGGGCATGGTGACCTGGCCGAAGGAATATGGCGGGCGCGGGGTCGACCTGATCCAGTGGCTGATCTTCGAAGAGGAATATTACCGCGCCGGCGCACCCGGCCGGGTCAACCAGAACGGCATCTTCCTGCTCGGCCCGACGCTGATGGAGTTCGGCACGCCCGAACAAAAGGTCCGCTTCCTGCCGGCCATGGCTTCGGGCGACGAGATCTGGGCGCAGGCCTGGTCCGAACCGCAAGCCGGCAGCGATCTCGCTGGCGTTCGCGCGACCGCGGTCCGCGACGGCGACGATTATCTCCTCAACGGCCATAAGATCTGGTCGAGCCGCGCGGTTTTCGCCGACTGGGCGTTCGGCTTGTTCCGCGAGCCGGGCAGCGAACGCCACAAGGGGATGTCGCTGATCTTTTTCCGGCTCGATGCGCCGGGCGTGACGGTCAATCCGATCCAGAAGATCAACGGTCATGTCGGTTTTGCCGAGATATTCCTCGAGGACGTCCGCGTCCCGGCCTTCAACCGCCTCGGCGACGAAGGCCAGGGCTGGCACATCTGCATGGCGACCGCCGGCTTCGAGCGCGGCCTGATGCTCCGCTCGCCCGCGCGCTACCAGGTCGCGGCCGCGAAGCTCGCCGAACTTTATCGCGCGCACGAGAACAGCGTCGATCCGGCGCTCAAGGCCGACGTCGTCCGTGCCTGGATGAACGCCGAGGCTTACGCGCTCTCGATCTATTCGACCGCAAGCCGGCTGATCGCCGGCGGCAAGATCGGCGCCGAGGCAAGTACCAACAAGATTTTCTGGTCCGAGCTCGACATTCATCTCCATCAGACCGCGCTCGCCATCCTGGGGCCTCGCGCCGAACTCCTCCCCGCCGCCCCCGATGCAGGCGAAGTGGGCGATTGGCTCGACGACTATATCTTCGCCCTCGCCGGTCCGATCTACGCGGGCTCCAACGAGATCCAGCGCAACATCATCGCCGAGCGGATGCTCGGCCTGCCGCGCTAAGGAGCCGGGCCGTGAACTTCACCTTCACCGAAGAACAGCTGATGTTCGCCGAAACGGCGAAAACGCTGCTCGGCGACACCTGCACGCCGGCACAGCTGCGCGAGCTCATGGCGAAAGGCGAGGCGCGCGACGCCGCGCGTTGGAACGCGATCGTCGAGACCGGCTTGACGCTGGTGCTGCTGCCCGAGACCGCAGGCGGCCTGGGCCTTGCCGAAACCGACTTCGCGCCAATCGCCGAGGCGGCTGGATATGCCGCACTGCCCGAACCGTTGGTCGAGAGCGCGGGCGTGGCCGCGCCGATGCTCGCGGCGATCGATCCGGGCGCGGCGGTGTTGGCCGATCCCGCGGCGACGATCGCGATCCAGCATCCGCTGAATCCCTTCGTCGCGGATGCCGATACGGCGGCAGCGCTTTTGCTCCACCATGACGGCGCGGTCCATCTCGTCGATGCTGCTGCGGTCGCGCTCACCCGCCAGGAGAGCATCGATCCATTCCGCCGGTTGTTCAGGGTCGACTGGAGGCCCGCGGCCGAAACCCGCCTCGACGCCGATCCCGCGATTTGGGAGCAGGCGTTGGATCGCGCGGCGCTATTCGCCGGCGCGCAAGGCCTCGGCCTCGCCCAACGCTCGATCGATCTCGCCGTCGATTATGCGAAGGAGCGGACCCAATTCGGCAAACCGATCGGCTCTTACCAGGCGGTCAAGCATCATCTCGCCTCGGCCCAGGTCAAGGTCGAGTTCGCGCGGCCGGTGGTCCAGGCTGCGGCGGCGGAGATCGGCGCCAGCGACGCGCACAGCCGCGCCCGCATCAGCCATGCCAAACTCGTCGCGCTCGAAGCCGCCGACGCTGCGGCACGCGCCTCGATCCAGGTGCATGGCGCGATGGGCTATAGTTGGGAAGTCGATGTCCACTTCTTCCTTAAGCGGGCGCTCGGTCTTACCTATGCCTGGGGCGATCCCGCCTTTCACCGCGCGCGGGTCGCCGCGCGTATCTTCAGTCAGCCCACCGGGCCCGACCAAACCTTTGCCCGAGAGGCCGCATGATGCCCGAAGCCTATATCATCGACGCCGTCCGCGCTCCGACGGGCCGCAAGAAGGGCAGCCTCGCCCATCTCCACCCTGCCGATCTCGGCGCGCATCCGATCAAGGCCCTGATCGGCCGCACCGGAATCGATCCGGCCGCGGTTGACGATGTCGTGTGGGGCTGCTGCGAGACGATCGGCGGCCAGGCGGGCGATATCGGACGGACGGTGTGGCTGGTGGCGGGGATGCCCGAAGAGGTCCCGGGCGTGACGATCGACCGTCAGTGCGGCTCCTCGCAGCAAGCGATTCACTTCGCGGCACAGGGCGTGATGAGCGGCACCCAGGATCTCGTGGTCGCGGGCGGCAGCCAGGCGATGAACCAGATTCCGATCTCCGCGGCGATGACCGCAGGGGCGCAATATGGCTTCAACACGCCGTTCGACAGTTCGCCGGGCTGGCTCGCCCGCTATGGCAACGAAGAGGTCAACCAGATCCGCTCGGCCGAAATGATCGCCGAAAAATGGGGTCTCAGCCGCGAAGCGATGGAGGCCTTTGCGCTCGCGTCCCACCAGCGCGCGCAGCACGCGACTGAACAGGGATGGTATGCGAAGGAGATCGCTCCGCTCGAAGGACTGGCGCAAGACGAAACAATCCGGCCGGCGACGACGCTCGAAGGGCTCGCAGCGCTCAAGCCGGTGCGCGACGGCGGGCTCATCACGGCGGGGGTCGCCAGCCAGAACTGCGATGGTGCGGCAGCGCTGTTGATCGCTAGCGAGGCGGCTGTAAAGGCGCATGGCCTCCAGCCTCGCGCGCGCATTCACCATATTTCGGTGCGCGCGGCCAATCCGGTCTGGATGCTCACCGGACCCATTCCGGCAACCCAATATGCGCTCAAGAAGGCCGGGATGTCGGTCGACGATATCGACCTGTTCGAATGCAACGAAGCCTTTGCCTCCGTTCCCATGGCGTGGATGAAGGATCTCGGCATTCCTCACGAGAAGGTGAATGTGCAAGGCGGCGGGATCGCGCTCGGGCACCCGATCGGCGCGACCGGGGCCCGCTTGATGACGACGCTGCTCAACGCGCTTGAGCGCACCGGCGGACGTTACGGGCTACAGACGATGTGCGAAGGCGGCGGGCAAGCCAACGTCACGATCGTCGAACGACTATAAGGTCTCCCAGCTAATGCCTTGTTATTCTTATGAAGGGATCGTGCCGGTGGTGGACCCCACCAGCTATGTCCACCCGCTTGCCTCGCTGATCGGCGACGTGATTGTCGGGCCCGGCTGCTTCATTGCTCCAGGCGCCTCACTGCGCGGGGATTTCGGACGGATCGTGGTCGAGGGCGACAGCAGCATCCAGGATTCGGCCACGGTCCACGCCAATGCCTTGCGAGATACGGTGATCAGACGGGGCGCCACGATCGCGCATGGGGCCATCATCCATGGCTGCGAAATCGGCGAAAATGCGCTGATCGGGATGAACGCCGTGATTCTCGACAACGCCGAGGTAGGCGCGGAGTGCCTGGTCGCTGCGCTCTCGCTGGTCAAATCCGACAATATAATCCCGCCGCGCAGCCTGGTCGCCGGCAATCCCGCCAAGGTGGTGAAGAGCTTTGAACCGCGTCAGGTCACCTGGAAGAATGACGGCCAGGGTGAATATCAGCGGTTGGCACGCGAAGCATTGACTGATCTCGTCGAAGTGGCGCCGCTTGCTGCGCCGGAAGCCGATCGCCGCCGTCCGAGTTCAGACGCGATCGCCGTGCGGCTTGGCGGGCCGACCGCGGCGACGCGCGAAGCACGGGCCGCAAAATCGGTCTCCGACGGAGCGAATCGGTGAGCTCCGCGGCGACCGCTATCACCAACCTGCTGTACCGCTACGGCGAACTGATGGATCAGGGCGATCTGGAGGGGGTCGCGGCGCTGTTTGCCAGTGCGACGATCAAAACCGGGCCCGACGGCGCGATCGTGGAGGGCAGCGAAGCGATGCTCGCGCTGTGGCGCGCGCATGTCCGCATCCATCCATGCGGGACGCCGCGCACCAAGCACGTCATCACCAATCCGATCGTCGAAGTCGACGAAGCCTCGGGAACGGCGACCTGCCGGTCTTACTTTACGGTGTTGCAGGCGACGCCCGATCTGCCGCTCCAGATCATCGCGGCGGGCCGTTATCATGATGTTTTCCGGCGGATGGACGGCGCGTGGCGCTTTGCCGAACGCGACTACACCATGCTCGATCTGATCGGCGACCTGAGCCAGCACTTGCTGATCCCGGTCGCCCCATAACGCAATAGAGAAGGAGTTTTACGGGTGGGTATCTGCGAAGGACGGGTGGCGATCGTAACCGGAGCCGGCAACGGCCTGGGCAAGGCCTATGCGCTCGGCCTGGCGGCCGAGGGCGCGAAGGTCGTGGTCAACGATCTCGGCGTCGGCACGCATGGCGAAGCCGGCGAGACCAAGGGCGCCGCCGAGAAGGTCGTCGACGAGATTCGCGCGGCCGGCGGGGAGGCGGTCGCCGATACTGGCGACGTGGCCGATTGGGATGCTGGCAAGCGGATGGTAGACCTTGCGGTCTCGAGCTTTGGCCGACTCGACGCCATCGTAAACAATGCCGGTTTCGTCCGCGACCGGATGTTCGTCTCGTGCACCCCGGAGGAATGGGATGCGGTGCTCCGCGTCCATCTGCGCGGGCATTTCTGCACCAGCCGTCACGCGGTCGACTATTGGCGGGCGCAGCAGAAGGCGGGCAATCCGGTCGCCGGTCGCATCATCAACACCACGAGCGGCGCCGGCCTGCAGGGCTCGGTGGGGCAGTCCGCCTATTCGACCGCCAAGGCAGGGATCGCCGGGTTGACCCTCGTCCAGGCGGCTGAACTGGCTCGCTATGGCATTACCGCCAATGCGCTCGCGCCCAATGCGCGAACGCGCATGACCGCGACCGGCGGCTTCGACATGGATGCCAAGCCAGGCGAGTTCGATGTCTATGCGCCCGAAAACATGGCTCCGCTGGTCGCTTATCTCGTCTCCGAACAGTCCCAGGGAGTCACTGGGCAGGTCTTCGAGCTAAAGGGCGGCACCATCTTCCTGTCGCAAGGCTGGACCGACAGCCCGGCCCATGAGAAGGGCGCGCGTTTCGAGGCGGCCGAGATGGACGCGATCGTGCGCAAACTGGTCGAGACGCGCGAGCCCGCCAAGCCCGTTTACGGCGCGGCCTGACTTCATGGAATTCGCGCTCTCCGAAGATCAGCGCTTCATTCAGGAAAGCGCACGCAGCTTCCTGGCCGACGCCGCCGGCCCCGACGCCCAGCGCGCCGCGGCGGAAAGTGCGACGGGATTCGATGCGCGGCTATGGGCGAGCCTCGCCGGCGAGATGGGCTTTGCGGGACTGATGGTGCCCGAGGCCTATGGCGGCTCGGGCCTCGGCGCGGTCGAGATGGCGCTCGTGCTCGAGGAAACCGGACGGACATTGGCGGCGGTTCCTTTCTTTGAGACCGCGGTGCTGGCCGTACAGGCGATCCTCGCCGGGGGCAGCGAGGCTCAAAAGGCCGAATTGCTGCCGCGCCTGGCTTCGGGCGAGGTCAAGGCCAGCTTTGCGGGCACAGCAGACCGCCCCGAACTGGCGAACGGGCGGCTGTCGGGCAGCGCGAACTTCGCAACGTTCGGGCATGTCGCCGACCTGATCCTGGTTGCGACCGCCGACGACAGCCTGGTCGTGCTCCCCGCCGACGCGGAAGCGCTCACCATCGAGCCCCTCCCCTCGCTCGATCGCACGCGGCGCCTTGCCCGCCTGACTTTCGATGGAGCGATACCCGACGGCGCGGTGCTCGGCACGCCCGGCGGCGCGGCAGCCGCGATTCGGCGGGTGCTCGCGATCGGCGCAGGCCTGCTTGCCTCCGAGCAGACGGGAGGGGCGCAATATTGCCTCGACTCAACGGTCGAATATTCGCGGCAGCGCGTTCAGTTCGGTCGTCCGATCGGTTCGTTCCAAGCCTATAAGCATAGCCTGGCCGATATGATGGTGATGATCGAGGCATCGCGTTCGGCCGCCCTTTATGCGGCGGCGGCGATCGACGGGGAGCCCGGCGAGTTGGAGGAAGCCTGCCACATCGCCCGCATCTGGGCGTCGGATTGCTATCGCCATTGCTCGGCCGAGGCGATCCAGCTGCACGGCGGCATCGGCTTCACTTGGGAGCACCACGCTCACCTCTATTTCAAGCGCGCTCGCGCCACCTCGAGCTGGCTGGGTTCGCCCGAGCAGCATCGCGAGGCGCTGGCCAGAATCATTCTTCAGGAGACCGCATGACCGTCACCTCGCCTCCCCCACCCTATCCTGAACCGCGCGGGCTGCTGAAGGGCAAGACCGTGGTTATCACCGCCGCCGCGGGAACCGGGATCGGTTTTTCCGCCGCGCAACGCGCCGCCGAGGAAGGCGCGACCCTGTTGATCAGCGATTTCCACGAGCGCCGGCTGGGCGATGCCGCCGATCGCATCGCGGCGAAGGTCGGCCAGCGCCCGGCGACCTTCGTTTGCGACGTGACAAGCGAGGAGGCAGTCCAGGCGTTGCGGGACGCCTCGCTCAGGGAGCTTGGCCGGGTTGACGTCCTCATCAACAACGCGGGTCTCGGGGGCGAGGTCTCGGTGGTCGACATGACCGACGAGCAATGGAGCCGGGTGCTCGATGTCACCCTCAATTCGCTCTTCCGGATGACCCGGGCCTTCCTGCCTTCAATGTACGCCGCAAAGTCGGGCGCGATGGTCAACAACGCGTCGGTGCTCGGATGGCGCGCGCAGAAGGGCCAGGCGCATTATGCGGCGGCCAAGGCCGGCGTGATGGCGTTCACCCGCTGCGCCGCGGTCGAGGCCGCCGAGTATGGCGTGCGGATCAACGCGGTCGCGCCGTCGATCGCGATGCACCCCTTTCTTGCGAAGGTAACTACCCCTGAAGCGCTCGAGAAGCTCTCGGCCCAGGAGGCTTTCGGTCGCCCCGCCGAGGTCTGGGAAGTCGCCAATGTGATGATGTTCCTTGCGTCGGAGCTGTCCTCCTACATGACCGGCGAGATCGTCTCCGTCTCGAGCCAGCGGGCCTGACCGATGGCGACCGTGTTCAATAGCCCCCGCGAACTCCTCGGTAAGGAGGGCATGCAGCTTGACACCAGCGACTGGCTGACGATCGACCAAGACCGCATCGATCAATTCGGCCGTGTCACGGGCGATCTGCAATGGATTCATGTCGATCCGGTCCGCGCGAAGGACGGGCCTTTCGGCGCCACCATAGCCCATGGCTATCTGACGCTCAGTCTCGTCAATATGTTCATGCCACAAATCATTGATGTTCGTGGATTTTCAGCCGGCGTGAATGTCGGGATGGACAAGACGCGCTTTCTGACGCCGGTGGTCGTGGGCTCGCGCATTCGCGGCACTGGCGCGATCGTCTCGGCCGAGGAAGTGAAAGACGAAGCAATTCAATGTGTTATCCGCGTTACGGTCGAAATCGAGGGCAAGGCTAAACCTGCCTGCGTCGTCGACACCATCAACCGCTATTTTCCGGAGTGAGAGAGATGCCCGATCCAGAGAAGATGGCTGCCGCCGTGCAAGCCTATGTTGCGGCTTTCGAGGCGGGAGATCCCGACGCTGTGGCATCTCTTTATGCCGCCGATTGCACTGTCGAGGATCCGATCGGCACGCCGATCCACCGGGGCCGAGAAACGGTGCGCGCTTTTTATGCCGAATCGATGAAGACGGGCGCCAAGCTCAAGCTCGAAGGGCCGATCCGCTTGGCGGGCGACTATGCGGTCTTCCCGTTTTCCGTGAACCTTCACTACGAAGGCTCGGACAAGCGTATCGACGTGATCGACACGTTCAAATTCAATGACGACAACCAGGTTGTCGAGATGCGAGCCTTTTGGGGCCCGTCCAACATGCACGGATTTTAAGGAACCGAAATGCGCGAAGCAGCGATCATCTCCACCGCCCGTACCGGTGTCGGCAAGGCCTATCGAGGCGCGTTCAACGACACCGAGGCGCCTGTTTTATCGTCCCATGTCGTCAACGCGGCGATCGAACGCGCCGGGATTGATCCCGCGCGCGTCGACGACGTCTATCTCGGTGTCGGCAATCATTGGAATACGCAGAGCTACAATCTCGGCCGGCTGACCGTCCACGGATCAGTGCTTCCCGACAGCACGGGCGGTTTCACGCTCGACCGCAAATGCTCCTCGGGCCTCAACGCCATCGCACTCGCCGCGCGCGGTATCATGTGCGACGAGATCGATGTTGCGGTGGCCGGCGGGATGGAGAGCATCTCGCTCACGATCAACAAGCATGCGCCGCAGTTCCGCAACCGCTCGGAATTTGTGAAGGCGCACGATCCGCATGCCTATATGGTGATGATCGAAACCGCTGAGCTGGTGGCCGACCGCTACGATGTCAGCCGCGAGGACCAAGACCGCTTCTCGGCCCAGAGCCAGAAGCGGGCCGGCGCAGCCCATGCCGCGGGCAAGTTCGCCGATGAGATCGTGCCGATTACTGTGCAGAAGGCGTTGTTCGAAAAGGACGGCACCGAAACCGGCAAGCAGGAAGTGACTCTCGATCGCGACGAAGGCGTGCGTGGGGACACCACCTATGACGCGCTGGCCGCGCTCAAGCCGGTGTTCAAGGATGGCCTCGTGATCAAGGAAGGCCGGCATATCACCGCAGGCAATGCGAGCCAGCTCTCGGACGGCGCTTCCGCGCAGGTGGTGATGGATCTCGCCACGGCACAGAAGGAAGGAAGGCCGATTCTCGGCGTCTATCGTGGTTTCCAGGTCGCCGGATGCAAGGCCGAGGAAATGGGCATTGGCCCCGTCTTCGCCATTCCGAAGCTTCTGCAGCGAGCGGGCCTCAGGATCGACGATATCGGGCTGTTCGAGATCAACGAGGCCTTCGCCAGTCAGGCGATCTACTGCCAGCGCAAGCTTGGCATCGATCCCGAGAAGCTCAACGTCAACGGCGGCGGCATTGCGATCGGCCATCCTTTCGGCATGACCGGCTCGCGTCTCGTCGGCCACGCGCTGATCGAGGGCAAGAGGCGCGGCGTCAAATATGTCGTCGTTTCGATGTGCGTCGCCGGCGGCATGGGCGCGGCCGGGCTGTTCGAGGTCGCCTGATCGATGCAACTCGCCTTCGCCCCCGAGCTTAAGGCATTTCGCGAGGAAGCCGCCGACTGGCTCGAGCGCCAGCTCTCGGGTCCGTTTGCGGCGATCCGCGGCCAGACCAACCAGGTCGACAATGTCGAGGAGCGCCGTGCCTGGGAGCAGGCGCTGGGCGAGGCGCGCTGGAGCGTGATCGGCTGGCCCGAACAATGGGGCGGCCGCAACGCCTCGATAGCCGAGCAGGTGATCTTCGCCGAGGAATATGCCCGCGCCAAGGGTCCGCCGCGGGTTGGCCACCTCGGCGTCGAGCTGATCGGTCCCACCCTGATCGAGCTTGGCACCGAAGAGCAGAAGCAGCGCTTCCTTCCCGACATCGCGGGTGGCCGCACGATCTGGTGTCAGGGCTATTCCGAACCAGGCGCGGGCTCCGATCTCGCCAATGTCAAAACCAAGGCGCGCCGCGACGGCGATCGCTACCTGATCGATGGCCAGAAAATATGGACATCGATGGGCGTGATCGCCGACTGGGTGTTCGTGGTTGCGCGCACCGAGCCGGGAAGCGCCGGACCCAAGGGCTTGTCCTTCCTGCTCGTCGACATGGATCAGCCGGGCGTCGATCCGCGACCCATCCGCCAGATGACGGGCGAGGCCGAGTTCGCCGAAGTCTTTTTCGATGCCGCCGCCGCGCGGGTCGAAGACCGGATCGGCGCGGAGGGGGACGGCTGGAAAGTCGCGATGGCGCTCCTCGGCTATGAGCGCGGCGTCTCCACCCTTGCGCAGCAGATGCATTTTCGCAACGAGCTCGACGAGATCATCGAGGCGGCCAAGGCCAACGGAATGGATCGCGATCCGATCACCCGGCAGAAGCTGGCGCAAGCGCATGCGGGGCTCAAGATCATGCGCTACAACGCGCTGCGGATGCTCGCGCATGCCGAAAGCAGTGTGCTCAGCCCCGAAGCCTATACCTACAAGCTCTACTGGTCCCGCTGGCATCGCGATCTGGGCGAACTCGCGATGGACGTGCTCGGCCAGGACGGCGAGATCGGGATCAATGAGGAGCGCATGGGAGCGCTCGCCAATATGTACCTCATGTCTCGCGCTGACACGATCTATGCCGGCACCGATCAGATCCAGCGCAACATCATCTCCGAACGCGCGCTGGGATTGCCAAGGGAACCGCGCGGCCTATGACCGATCTTCCCGAAACTACCCCTGCAGCCGCCCGATCGGTCGCCGAGCGGATGGGCGGCCACGTCGGCCTTATCGAAGCGGGCCGAAGCTGGACCTTCGCTGAACTCTATCGCGATGCTCGCGCGGTCGCGTCCGCCTTGCTGGTGCGCGGTCTCGGAAAGGGCGATATCATAGCAATATGGGCGCCCAACCGCCGCGAGTGGATTCTCGCGGGGTTAGGCGCGCATATCGCCGGCGCCGCGATCACCCCGCTCAACACGCGGATGAAGGGGCGCGAAGCGGGCGATATATTGCGCCGCTCCTATGCCAAGCTGCTCGTCACCACCGAGCGGTTCCTTGGCTTTGACTTTCCCGCGATGATCGCCGGCGAGGATCTTCCGGACCTTCGCGGAATCGTCCGCATCGATGGCGAAGGAAACGACGGTTGGGAGGCGTTCGTCTCCAGCGGCAATGGACCCGACGACCCGGCCGTCGACGCTGCCGAAGCCGCGGTGACCGCCGACGACCTGTCCGATCTGATGTTCACCAGCGGCACCACTGGCAGCCCGAAGGGCGTGCTTCACACCCATGGCAACCTCGTCCCGCTATTCCGCAAATGGGCGGAACGCGTCGGACTGCGCGAGGGAGACCGCTATCTGATCGCCAACCCGTTCTTCCACTCCTTCGGTTACAAGGCCGGCTGGGCTTGCTGTTTCACGATGGGGGCGACGATGCTGCCGATGGCGACTTTCGATGTCGAGGAGATGGCGCGGCTGATCGAACAGGAAAAGGTCAACTTCATACCGGGGCCCCCCACCATCTACCAATCGCTGCTGCAAGGACTTGCCGGCCAAAAGCGCGACTTTTCGTCGCTGCGCGTCGCCGTCACGGGCGCTGCTCCGGTGCCTCCGGTGCTGGTCGAAAGGATGCGCAAAGAGCTCGGCATGGAGAATGTCGTGAACGGTTATGGCATGACCGAGTTTGGCGCGATCGCGATGACCTGTCAGAGTGATTCCCCCGAAATCGTCGCCAACACATGCGGTTGCGCACTGCCGGGCGTTGAGATGAAGAGCGTCGACGATGATGGGAATGAGGTTGCGCCGGGCGTGGCTGGCGAGATCCTGGTACGCGGGCGCGGCATGATGCTGGGCTATTTCGAGGATCCCGAAGCCACTGCGGAAGCGATCGATCCCGACGGCTGGCTGCACACCGGCGACGTCGGCACGCTCGACGACAAGGGCTACCTGCGGATCACCGACCGCAAGAAGGATATGTTCATCACCGGCGGCTTCAATTGCTATCCGGCCGAAATCGAGAAGCTGCTTGCCGCGCACCCAGCGATCGAGATGGCCGCGGTGATCGGCGTGCCCGACGAGCGGATGGGAGAGGTGGGCAAGGCGTTCGTGGTGCTCCGCCCCGGCGCCGAAGCGGAGGCTTCCGCGATCATTGGCTGGGCCCGCGACAACATGGCCAATTACAAGGTGCCGCGTTCGATCGAGTTTGTTGCGGAGCTGCCGCGCAACGCCGGAGGAAAGGTGTTGCGGACAGCGCTGCGGGATTCCGGTTGATCGCCCACGGTGGGCAGCGCGCACGTCGAACCAGGGATTTGAGGAAAGCCGATGGGACGGGTTCAGGACAAAGTTGTGATCATCACCGGCGGCGCCCGCGGCATGGGAGCCGCGACGGCGAGGCTGTTCGCGCGCGAAGGTGCGACCGTCATCATCGGCGACCTGCTCGAAGAGGATGGACGCGCGCTGGCCGCCGAGCTGGGCGGCGAAGCCGGCTATGCCAGGCTCGACGTCTCGTCGGAAGAGAGCTGGGCCGACCTCGTCGCCTCCGCGGTTAAACGCCACGGGCGCGTCGATGCGCTGGTCAACAATGCAGGAGTCGTCGCCATGGCGCCCATCACCGACGTCACCGCCGCCGATTTTGACCGCATCTTCGGCGTCAACGTCAAGGGCCCGATCCTGGGCATGAAGCATGTCGGACGGGTGATGCGCGAGGCGGGGCGCGGTGCGATTGTCAACATCGCCTCGGTCGACGGCTTTCGTGGCGTCAATGCGCTGTCGCTTTATTCGGCCAGCAAATGGGCTGTCCGCGGCGTCACCAAGACAGCCGCGCTGGAATTCGGCCCGCACGGAATACGCGTCAACTCGGTTCATCCGGGCGGGGTGGATACCGTGATGGGCAATCCTCAGGCTCAGCAGGGCGCCGAACGCAACTGGAGCTATGGACGAGTTCCGCTGCAGCGCATCGGCGAACCCGAAGAGGTCGCGGCGGCCAGCCTCTTCCTCTGCTCCGACGAGGCGTCCTACATCACGGGCGCGGAACTGGCGGTCGATGGCGGATGGGCCGCAGGCTATTACCATTCCTATCTTCCTGGAGCACCGGCCGGCTTGCAGACCGGCGGCTGACGTCAAAGTAAGTTTTTACTAACCTCTTGCTCCGCGCTCTGGCCGGCACTAGGTTTCGAGTGGCTGTTTCGGACCGAAGCGGCGAAAGTTTGCGCGGGAAAAGCACGAGGATTGTCTCGCGCCGCCTAAGCTGGAGATGGGTGACATGACATTGCAGAACCGGGGCGCGTGCACCATGGGGCACGTCGCGTTGCATTATGGCCAACCGGAAGAAGGCCCGCTAGCCGCCAGGCTTCTCAGCCTGCTGGGCTTCGTCGAGACTCAGGATCTGGCCCTTCCCGACGGCACGCATTTCTATCGCTTCGTCGTCGATCCGCGGCATCATGCGCGCGGCGACGGCATCGTTTATCTCTCGTCCGTCCCGGCGGCGCAGCGCCGATTGGTCGAAGCGGCGCGCAGCGCGCTGGGGGTCGACACCGAACGGGAGCATCCCGCCGTCGCCGAGATGCGCGCCGCGCTCGAAACCGATCCCGAGGTCACTTTTCATGTCGGCATACTGATGGATTCGCTTGAGACGCTCGAAGAAACGGTGCTGAATTTGAAGGCGCTCGCCGAAAGCGACGCTGAGTTCAAGGGCCGCCTTAAGGTCACCCTCAACCGCCCGCTACCGGGTACCCCCGAGGTGGATGCGCGGCTCGACGCATCGCCGCTCTACGGCGACGTGACCCGCTATGCCTATGGGCGCAACGGCGTCCAGGCGTTCATCGAAACCGACATATTGAGCAGCGGCGTCCTCGGCGAGAGCCTTGTTCTTGAGCTCGACTATGTTTTCCCCGGCTACGACAACCATGTGCTGTCCGTGGTCGAAATGGCCTGAAACGGCAGCGCGGGCACACAGATTCAACGAGCAGGGCCGGGCAATCGCCGGCTAAACCGCGATCGAGAGGGAAGATGGCAGAAGACAGGGAAAAATTCGCCGGCGGCGTCGCCGTTATCACCGGCGCGGGCGCGGGCATCGGCATGGGGCTGGCGAAGAGGGCGGCCGAGCTCGGCATGACCGTGGTGGTCAGCGATATCTCGGCGGACCGCGCCGAGCAGGTCGCCAGCGGAATCCGTAGTGGCGGCGGCAAGGCCGAGGCCATGGTCGTCGATGTCTCGCAGCCTCCGGAACTCGACCGTCTGGCCGAGGAGGTGTTCGATCGCCACGGCGGCGTCAGGCTGCTGATCAACAACGCCGGCATCGAAACGATCGGCTATAGTTGGGAAATACCCGCCGAACGCTGGGAAGCTACGCTCAACATCAATATCCATGGCGTAGTCCACGGCGTGCGCGCGTTCGTGCCGAAGATGCTGGCGGCGGGCCAGGAGGCCTGGATCGCCAATCTCGGTTCGATCGGCTCGTTCGGCATCATGCCGACGCAAACCGCCTACATCATGACCAAGCATGCCGTGCAATCGTTCAGCGAGTGTCTCTATCTCGAAATGGAGATCGCCAACGCCCCGATCCATGTCAGCTCGATCCTGCCGGGCATGGTCAAGACGAGTATTTTCGACGCCGCTGCGGGCGCCGGCGAGCCGGGCAACGCATCGCACCATCGCAAGATCATGCACGACATGATGAAGAATTACGGCATGGATCTCGCCGATGCATCCCGGACGATCATCGAGCAGGTCGCCGCGAACAAATTCTGGGTTTCGACCCAGCCCGACATGACCCAGGGCGCTCTGGCTGGCCGCATCGACTTCTTCCGCGAGCAATCGCCGCCTATACTGGGCGAACAGGCGCGCCAGCTTCTCGACCTGTAAACGGCCGGCCGCGGAATCGGAGCCACCGGTTCTGCGGCTGCCTGTCCGAAACCGGTTCAGGCGAACAGAGCGCGTGCGTCCGCCGATCCGGTGAGCAGGCGGTTGGTTCGTTCGGTGACCCGCCACCCCAGCGGGGTCCGGCGCAGCGCCCAGCGGTTGGCCGCGACGCGGAACAACTCGAAGACGTCGCCCGTCCAGCGGATGACGCAGGAATGGCAAACCGCGGTCGCTTCGTCTCCGTCGAGGTCTATCCGCGGCGGCCCCAGAAGGTGCGCCGCCCCGCCATGGATAAGCTCCTGGTGCATCGCCCCGTCCAGCAGCGCCGCAATCGCCTCATGCCCGCTGCGGCTGCCAAGCTCGCCCAGGTCGTAGACCCCGTCATCGGCCCATAGCCCGGCGGCGGCCATGCTATCCCCGCGATCGACCGCCGGGCCATAGCCGCCGATCAGCGACCGGATCTCCTCCACATCGGACAGCCGCGCGACCATCGCGCGAAGCGCCGCCACTTCGTGCTCGAGCTTTTCGATCCGTGAGCCTTCAGGCAAAGGCCGCTTCCCCGTGCTGCACCGGAGCAGCCTGACGACCCCGCACCAAACGACCCGGCAAGGCGCGCGTCGGCTGATCGTTCCGCCGGATGATTTGCCCCGAGACGAGGGTCGCAACATAGCCGGTGGCGCGTTGATCCAACCGGCGACCGCCGCCCGGCAGATCGTTGCGCACTTCGGGAATATGCAGCTGCAGCCGATCGAGATCGATCACGTTGATGTCGGCCTTGAGGCCGGGCGCCAACCGGCCCCGATCACGCAGCTCGACCACCTCCGCGGGATCATGGGCCAGCTTCCGCACGGCTTCCTGCAGACTCAGCCGCGGACCCGAACGATCGCGCACCCAATAGGTCAGGAAGAAGGTCGGATAACTGGCATCGCAGATTGCGCCATAATGAGCGCCGCCATCTCCCAGCCCGACCACCACATCGGGATGCGTCATCAAGTCATGGACCGCGTCCAACCGCCCCTCGTGGTAATTGCCGAGCGCGTTGTAGAGCATCGCGCGGCCATCCTGGCCAAGTAGATAATCGTAAGCGACCTCTTCGGGGGTCCGGCCTGAGGCCCGCGCCTGGGCAGCGATGCTGGTGTCGAGCGAAGGTTCGTAGTTCGGCGGGTCGCTCAACGGGAAAATCCACTCCCAATTACGGGCGATCATCGCCAGCGGATGCCCGTCGATCGGAGCCTCGCTGGTCAGCGTAGCGCGCACGCGGGGATCGCGCAGACATTCGACCCGCTGTTCGAACGCCAACGCCGCAAGGGCTTCGTAACTGGGGCACAGACAGAAGGGGTTCGTCGAAAGATCGAAGCCCAGGATCATGCCGATCGGACGGGGAAGAACCTGCGCCTTGATGCGCGCGCCGCGCGCATTGGCCGCCGACACGCGATCCATCGCTGTCTCCCACAGCGGCGCGCCGCTGTTGGAGGTGCCGAGCGTGAAGGTTGCGGGCCGCCCGCAGCTTTCGACCACGCCGAGCAAATGGTCGATCTCTTCATTCCAAGGCACGTGGGGAGCGTCGAGCACGATCTGTACAATCCCCGCCCCCGCGTCGGCCATACCCGCGGCGATGGCCTTCAGCTCGTCGTCGGATGCCTCGAAGCTCGGTATCTGCTCGCCCGCCTTGGTGCGGTGGATGAACAGCCGCGACGAGGCGATGCCCAGCGCCCCCGCATCGATCGCCTCCCGGCTGAGCTCGCGCATGCGGCTCAGATCCTCGGGCGTTGCGGCCTGGCGTTCCGCGCCACGCGCACCCATCACGTAGACCCGCAACGGACTGTGCGGGAAATAGGCCCCGACGTCGATGTCGCGCGGCCGCCTCTCAACGGCGTCGAGATATTGCGGAAAAGTCTCCCAGTCCCACGGAAGCCCCTCGGCCATCACCACGCCGGGAATATCCTCGACGCCCTCCATGACCCGGATCAGCAGATCGTGGTCCTCCGCCCGGCAGGGCGCGAATCCTACCCCGCAATTGCCCATCACCGCGGTGGTGACGCCGTGCGAGGACGACGGCGACAGGCGATCGGACCAGATCGCCTGCCCATCATAATGGGTGTGGATGTCGACAAAGCCCGGCGTGACGATCATGCCCCGCGCATCGATCTCCTCGCGCGCCTCGAAGCCGGCCTCGCCGACGGCGAGGATGCGATCGCCGCGGATCGCCAGATCGCCCACAAAGGGCTCGCCACCGCTGCCATCGACGATCGTCCCGCCGCGGATCAGCACGTCACAGTGTCGCATCATCACCATCGCCCTATGCCGCCAGACGGCCGGCGAAGATAGCGCCCTCGCGTTCGGTGTCGACGTCCTCCGCGCCGCGCACGCCAAGCACCTCACGCGCCTGTTGCAGCGGCAGATGAAACACATCCTCGATCTTGGCCAGAAACAGCGGCTCGCTCGCCTGTCCGACCGCGATCCCGCGCCGGATCGCGTCGACCGCGGTCGGCCAGATCGCCGGATAATGCAGCAGCGTCCGCACCGTGTAGCGCAGCGATCCGAGGATTTGCAAAATACTCAACTCCCCTGCCAACTCAGGATTCTTGATATGTTTGAATATATTGGTGAGCCGATACCAATAAGGCACCAGCTCGCCCATGAAATTGAATCCTCCGCCGCATAGGATATGTTCGAAATCATGAGTCTGTCCCGACCGCAGGTTATAATATTCGAACTGCGTCTTCGGCTCTTTCCAGGGAACGATCTGGATCTGATAGTCGCCGCCTTTCATCTGGTCGTAAAAGATGCGGCCGACGCTGCCGGCCGCATAGCCCGCGAAGTCTTCGATCGTGTATGTCGAAATGAACCCCGCCGCGAACCAGCGGTCCAACACCGGATTGACCTTGCGCTCTGCCGCAAACATCTCCTCGATATGATCGAAATCGCGTAACGAATCGAGAATCCCGATTATTTCATGCATTTCGGCCGGAGGCGGGAAATCGGGCCCGTTTTTACGTAGGAGAATCATCGCGACCCATTCACGCAGCCGCGGATGGTTCAGATATTTCGACGAGGAAACGAGGATGCTGCTCTCGGTCTCAATCGACGCCACGCCGCGCAGCAGATAGGGCATATCCATCATATTCTCCCTTAGGCGATCTGCAGCTTGTCCCCCGCGGCCCACGCGGCCACCCTTGGATCGCCGAGCGTGAACTGCGGACAAAGTTCGTAAAAGCTCTTCTCGGCGACGGCGACACGCTGAAGACGCCGCGGATGCATGCCGGTCAGGTCGCAACGAGCATGTTGGAGCGCGATATTGTCCCAAATCACGAGGTCGCCGTTACGCCAATGGTGCCGATAGACATTCTCCGGTGCATAAAGGGCCGCGAACAGGCGAGACAGGAGCCGATCGCTCGCCTCACGGTCGAGGCCGTCGATCCGTGCCGTCTGCATTTCGCTGACGTATAATATGGGTTCGTCGCTTGCCGGATGCGGGATGACGACCGGCCGCGTCTGCTGCGGCAGGAAATCGGGTGGCTTGAATTCCACTTCGCGATGCGACTGCACGACAGAGATGACTGTCAGCGCAGTGCGCGCGTCCAGCTCGGCACGGAGCGTCGGCGGCAACCGGTCCAGCACGTCAATGCCATTGGCAAAACTGGTCCAGCTCTGCCCATCATTCACCTCCAGGGCATGCAGCGATAGAAACTTGAATGGCTGTTCGGTGAAGGCCAGATCGCTGTGATAGGCGAGCGGACCAGCGCCCAGATTGCCGTCCGATGAAATCTCCCGGTATTCGCCGCGGTTGCCGAGTACCCCTCCCAGCGCCGAAAGAACGCGGACCTGTGCTTGCTCATCGAGTCGTTGTCGACGGAACAGGAGAAGCTTGTGCGCCTGCACGAGCCGGCGGAGTTCGGCCTCGTCCTCTGCGCCAGCCGGCTGGGACAGGTCGCGGTCGACGACAGCTCCGAAGGGATCAAGCGGCTCAACCTTCCAATTGCCCATCGCCTGCCTCTCCTCTCTCTCTGGACAATACAAACGGTATCGTACCGTTCGGTTGGGTGCAAGCCGATTCTGCTTTCCGTACCGCCTACAATGCGTACACCGTTCCTTATGGGCTCCTCTCCCGACAAATCAGCGCTCGACGAACGCTCGCCGCGCGTAACCCATCTGCTCGACGTCGCGCGGAAGATGTTCGTCGCCGCCGGTTATGACGCGGTGAGCCTGGACAGCGTGGCCCGCGCCGCGGGGGTCAGCAAGGAAACGATCTACCGGCATTTCGACAATAAGGAGGCGCTGTTCCGTGCGGCCGCGCGTGGCCTGCGCATGGCTTTTTCCGACCGCGCCGAACATATCCGCGCTGAAAGCGGGCCACCCGAACTCGTCCTTGCCCGTTTCGCCCGGGCCATCCACGACAGCGCGATCGAAGGAGGTTATCTCTCAGCGCTATGGCTGACGATTGCCGTGGCGCACGCACTCCCCGAGCTGGCCGGCGATTTGCGAGACGACGCGATACAAAGGCTGGAGCCGCTACGGGCCACGCTCGAACGGATTGCGCGGGAACGCGATGTCGGGGCGACGGTGCCCCCCGTGCTCGCGGCGGATTTCGGCTCGCTCGCAGCAGAGGGTCCCCGCCATCTTATGGGATGGCCGGCTCCCACCGAGGATGAGCGAGCGCGGCTGGCGCTGCAAGTCGCCACCTTCTACCTCCACGGCGGGCTGGCGGTGCCGGATGGCCCAGGCGCGTCATCGGCGAGCGCCGAGGTCGCCCCGCCCGACCTCGAGCGTCCCCCGCATATCGCCGAACTGATGCGTACCGCTTATCGGCATTTCCTCTCGAAAGGTTTCGAAGGAGCGAGCCTCGACGAGATCGGCGCCGAGGCGCGGGTCGGCCGCGGCACGCTTTACCGTCACTTCGGCAGCAAGGCGGGGATTTTCGAAGCCGTCGTGCTGGAACGGGCGCGGGTGATCGCCGCCCTCGCTCCTCGCAAGATTGCCGATTGCGGCGATTGGCGAAGCGCCCTGCGCGCCTATCTCTGCGGCGCGTCGGCGGTGCTGACCGGAAAGGACTCAGTCGCACTGCACCGCCTGGTGATTACGGAAGCGAAGCGTGCGCCCGAATTGGCCCAGCGGGTATATATGATCCTGCGGGGCGCGTGGACCGATGCGCTCGCCGAATGGCTCGTCCAACCTGCACACGGAAAACCGCCGATCGCCGACGGTCATTGGCATGCCGATCAGCTCGTCACACTGGCGACGCTCGGCAATCGCCCCTTCTCCACCGCGCAGGCAGTGGCCGCCGATGACCGCGCGGCGGCAGTCGAGCGCGCTATCGCGGTCTTCACGGGCGGGTTCCTCGCCACGTTGCGCGCGGACTGATTCCCGAATCCGCGGGGAAGCCGCAAGGCGCGGCCGCGCAGTTACAGCGCGACGACCCGGCAGTTCGGCACCGGATGATCGTCAGCCTCGATCCACCGCCAGAGCGCGGTGCCGCTGCGGTGGCCGGCGAGGTCGATCCAATTGCCGAAGCCAGGATCGCGATCGGCGCAGACAATGATCACGCGGCCATCGGGTTCATATGTCGCCTGGCTGCCGTTCACCCATATCTTCTGATGAACATGGTCGAGCGACTCCATCCACCAGTTGTCGAGCTGGAAGTTCCAGAAGCGACAGGGCGGAGGCGTTGCTTCGATAACCCAGGCTTCGCCGGGCGCGAGATCATAAAAAGCATGGCCATACCAGATCTTGGGATCGCCGCCGGCGCGATAGAAGACTTGCTGGTCCCCCTCGTAAAAGCGATTGGGCTGCGCCTTGAACCATTCCGACCAGTCGGCGAAGGTGTTGGCGGTGCCGCGCACCCATGCGGCCGATCCAAGCAACTGGGTCTCGATCGCCTCGGGCGTCAGCAGCGCGGGCGTCGCAGGTCCGCCGACCCGCTCGACATGCATTTCGGCCGCTGTCTCGGTCGCTTTATCGTTGAAGGTCTGGCGGATGATCAGCAGCGTGGTATCGTCGGCCATCGGCAACCAGTTTCCGGGCTTCGGCTCGCGGCTCGCGACGATTTCGAAGCTGCCGTCTGGTCCCAGCGCCACATCGGCGAACTCGATCTCGCCCGTCGACGCCATCGTGCCGTCGATCGCGTAGCGATTAGCCTTGCTGCCGATGCTCAGATAGGGAACCGTGCCGCGCTTGCCCCAAATGCGATAGTCACGGTCGCCCTTGACGACGATCTGCTGGTACAGATTGTCGGGATTGTCGGCGCCGATCTTGATCTTGTCGTCGGTGAGCAGGAAGATGCGCGGAAAGTCGGCGTCGGACGAGTCGACCAGCATGTTGAGCGCGGTCCGCGTCAGGCGGCTGAGATAGCGCAGCCCTTCGGCCTGGTCGAGCGGCGTTGCGGGCGCGTCCGGCCGCAACAGCACCTCACCGGCTTCCGCCAGGCGACCGCAAAAATCCCGCCAGACATGGGCGAGCCTCTGCCCTTCCCCCGATGCTACCGCGCCTGCCATCGTCTCGTCCTCCAGGGTGCCTCTCATATCGCCAGTAGCTCCGCCGCCGAGCGCCCGAAGAAATTCTCCCGTACCGGGTGGCTCACGCCCTCCAACTGGGCATCGTAGAGCGCGACTGCTTCCTGATGCCCTTCAACGTGCGGGAAATCCGACGAGAAGATGATCATGCCGTCGGGTAGGCGGTCGATCGTCGCGGATCGGGCCGCAACGCGGGCGGCCGACGAGAACAGATCGCCGACATCGATGACCCGCATGGCCGACTCCTTTCGATATTTTGCGTAGCTTGAAACAGTCTTCTTCTTCGGTCAATAACGGTAGTCTGCGCTTCCCATCGCCGATTTGCGGAGAAGCGCCGCCCAAACGACATAACCGCGCAGCGCCGTCGAAGAGCGCCGACAGGAGATGAGATGCAACCGAGACTGAGGGACAAGGCCATCATCGTCATCGGATCGGCCACCGGTATCGGCGCGGCGACGGTTCGTCGCCTTCACGCCGAAGGCGCGCGCGTCTGCGCCGCTGACATAAATATCAAGGCTGCCGAAGCGCTCGCCACGGAGCTGTCCGGCGCCGGCGGCGAAGTCTTCGCCGTGCAGATGGACATCGCCGATGAAGCATCGGTCAAGGCAGGTGTCGCCGCGGCGGCGCACCGACTCGGCCATCTGGACGGCGCCCATCTGAACGCTGCCGATCTGAGGACAATCATGATCGACCACGACGTGCTCGAACTCGATCTCGAGGTGCTGGACCGCACGATCGCCGTGAACCTGCGGGGCCATTTCGTTACGACACGAGCCGTGCTGCCGCATTTGCTGGCGCGCGGCGCGGGCGCGATCGTCTACACCAGCTCAAGCGCCGGCGACGAGGGAGAGCCCACGCGCCCATCCTATGCCAGCTCGAAAAGCGGCCTCAACGCGCTGATGCGGCACGTCGCGACACGGTGGGGCCGCCAGGGCATCACGTCCAACTGTGTCGCGCCGGGCTTCACCCTCACTCCGGAAATGACCGCCGGGGGGAAAATACCGTCGGAGTTCACCCGAATGATGGAAGCGCGGACGCCGAGCACCCGCCTGGGACGCGTGGAAGACATTGCCGGCGTCGTGGCGATGCTGCTTTCAGATGACGGCCGCTGGGTCAACGGCCAAGTCTATCACGTCAACGGGGGCGCGCTATTGCGCTGAGCCGCCTCGCCCGGAGCTCACGAGCCGCACACCGAAGTTCCGGTCGGCCGCGCCGGTTTCCGCAGAAGGGTGATGGGTACGACAAACGTCACCAGGCACTGAGCCCTTGGGTCAGAAATGCTACTATCCGATCCGCCGCCGCCTCGAGGGCAGCCTGGGTAACAGCCTCTCCGGACAAGGCGCGGATGCTCGCCCAGCCAAGGCTCATCTGCAGGAGCGCCAGCGCCGCGGCGTCGGGATCCCGCACCTTCAGCCCCATATGGTTCGCGGCCTCGGCGATGTCCCGTGCGAGCATTGCCAACTCATAGCCGACAGCCCGATCATAATAGATGCGGGCAAGCTCGGGGAATCGCTTCCGCTCGGCGGTTATCATCGCGGCGAAGGCAGCGATTTCGGGCTCGACCATGCTTTGCAGCGAGATGAGCACGTGGTGGCGCACCCTACCGGCAAGATCCGAAGGCAATTCGTGATCCCTGCCGCTGGCTGCTTCCGACCAGGCTGCCACTCGATCTTCAATGATCGCGGTGAACAAGTCTGCCTTGCTCGGATAACGCGCGTAGAGCGTGCCCTTGGAGATTCCTGCCTGAGCAGCAACCGCTTCCATCGACGTCGCGCTGTAGCCATGGCTCAGGAACATATCGAGCGCCGTGGCGAGGATAACCTCGCTAATTGCCGCCACGCGCTCCTTGGTGGGACGACCGCGCCGGCCCTTCGCGCTGGTTTGTTTTTCGGCGATCGGCAGTCGTTCCACATTTTCTCCAAGCAGATACCTCGCCGAAACAGGATATTTTCGCGCGAGTCAAAGCAAATCGGACATCGGTGTATTATATTGACAAAGAAGATCGGACACCTAATGTGATCAAAACCGGTCATAATCGCCTATATATCGTCACCACTTAACTTAGGCAGGGATGCTTATGAAAAGCCTTTTGCTCCGCTCGGGCGCCGCAGCAGCGTTCCTGGTAGCGGCTCTCGCGACCCCTGCCCCATGCACCGAGGCGCCGGCGGCGTCGCCCGAAGCCGCTTTCATGCGGCCCCCCGCGGCGGCGAGACCCTGGCTTCGCTGGTGGTGGCCGGGCGCCGATGTCGAGCCGGCGGAGATCGATCGCGAGATCGCGCTGATGCGCGACAACGGCTTCGCCGGCGCCGAAATCCAGCCGTTCAATCCGGGTCTGTCGGGGCTTTCGGCCGAAAGCTTCGCGCGCGTGAACAGCTACGCGACGCCGCCCTTCTTCGCCATGATGAAGCATGCGGCCGAGGCCGCCGATGCGCGCGGGCTCGCGCTTGATTACACCTTTGGATCGGCTTGGCCCAGCGGTGGCGGCTTCGCGATCACGCCCGAGCTCGCCCTGCGCGAACTGACCATGGGACGAACCGAGGTCGAAGGCGGGACGGCACAGCCCATCAAGGTCGAAATACCGGCGCGCTCGCGCAAGATGGGAGCCTTCAACACTCTCGACCCCCGGATGCGCGATCCCCGCATCGCCGAGATCAAGAAGCGCTTCGACGCCCTTCAACGCGTCGTCGCGGTGGTGGCCGTCAAGGGCGGGGCCCCTGATCTGAAGCCCGCCGAAAAAAATGGCTTCAATCTCTTTCCGTGGCGCAAGGTGATTACGCCTGGCGCGCTCGATCCACAAAGCGCCGTCGTGCTGACCGACAAGCTGCGTGACGACGGCGTGCTCGACTGGAAGGCCCCGCCCGGGCGCTGGCAGATCTTCGTTTTCAAGGAATATGCTGTCAACACCGCGGTTTTCGCTGGCGTCGGCGAGGGCCCGCAGCTCGTCGCCGATCCTTTCGACCGGGAAGCCTTTGCGGCGCATTCGGCACGCGTGGGCGATCCGCTGATGGCGACGTTGGGACCTCGAGCGAGAGGGCTGCGCGGCACCTTCATCGATAGCCTCGAACTGATGTCGGACATCTACTGGAGCCGCGATTTCCTGTCGGAGTTTCAAAAACGCCGCGGCTATGACCTCACGCCCTATCTGCCCCTCGTGCTGCAGCCGGGCTGGATGCAGGCCTGGGGCGAATTTTATTCGCCGCCTTATTTTCAGGGAGGCGACATCGGCGAGCGGATCCGGGCGGACTATCGGCAGACCATATCGGATCTGCTGATCGATCGCTTCATTCAGCCATTTGTCGATTGGAATCACGCTCACAAGCTGCTCGCCCGCTTTCAGGCGCACGGAGCTCCGGTGGACACCCTAAGAGGCTATGGCCTCGCCGATATTCCCGAAACCGAGGATCTGGTCGACGGCGGCAACCCCTATTTCATGCGCCTCGCGCGCTCGGCCGCCCATATCTATGGTCGCTCCATCATTAGCGCGGAGAGCCTGTGCTGGCCGGGCCGGGCCTTTTCGGTGACCCCCGCCGAAATGCGGCAACGGGCCGACCTGATCCTGGCGAGCGGGGTCAACCAGATGGTCTTCCACGGCATGCCCTATGCCTATCAGCGCGAGCGTTGGCCAGGCTGGCACGCCTTTGCGCCGATCGGCTTCGGCGCCGGCTTCTCGACGATGTTTTCAGAGACCAATCCGATATGGCCCGGAGTGCCGCGGCTCACCGCCTACGTGACGCGGATGCAGTCCTTGATGCGCCAGGGACAAAGCGTAGTGCCTGTGGCGCTTTATCTGGGCGAGACGGGCTATTATGATGGCATCGAAACGCAAGGCGTCGGACATAATCCGATCGAGCGGACACTGCTTGCCGACGGTTATGATTATGACCGGATCAACGCCGATGCGCTGGCGAAAGCGCGGGTCGTTGACAGTCAATTGCTGACGGCCGGCGGCGGCCGCTTTCCCGCATTGGTGCTTCCGCCGCTCGACGCCTTGCGGGCGGAGACCGCCGAGCGGATCGCAGCTTTCGCCCGTGCCGGTCTGCCGGTGCTGTTCATCGACCATGCGCCCTCGCGCGAGCTCGGTTTTCTGGATCACCAGGCCCGCGACAAGCGTGTCGCTGCCGCCGTCGCCGATATCCTGCGGAGCGGCGGCAAAGTCTCCGCCCGCGCGACACTGGGCACGGCGCTGCGCGCGGCCCGAATTCCCGCCAATCTGAGCTTCACCGGCGATCCGGCAGACCTGGTCTTCGTACAGCGGAAGGTCGATGGACATATCGTCACGTTCATCCATAACCCCGCCCGGGAAGCGCGCGACGCCGGTTTCGACCTGGCTGCAACCGGCCGGCTGACGCGCTGGGACGCGATGAACGGCGTCATCGCCCCCTTCGCCTCCTCCGCTTCGGGCGAAGGCTTGCACGTGCCGCTCAGGCTTGCCGCCGGCGAATCCGCGCTGCTCGTCCTGGATACCGCCAAATCGGCTGAACAGCCGGCCTCCGAGCGGCTCATCGCCGAGCGCGCGCTTCCCGCCACCGGATGGTCGCTACGCGTTTCGGGCCATGGCGTCGGCGGAACCCCGATCGAAGGGCCGATCCATCTGTCTGAGTTGACCGACTTCGCCAATATCGAAGGGCTGTCGCGCTTCGCCGGCGTGGCATCATACAGCATTTCGTTTTCAACCGATCCTTCCTGGCGGAGAACGGGCGACCGGGTGCTGCTCGATCTCGGTACGGTCCACGATATCGCGACGGTCACCCTCAACGGCCGCACTCTGCCGACGCTGATCGGTCCGGACTGGACAGTGGACGTCACGAAGCTCCTGAGGCGAAGTGGCGCCAATCAACTCGTCGTGGCCGTCGGCAATGCTGCTAACAATGCCGTGATCGACCCGAAAAAGCCGGGATACAACGCTATCAGGTCGGTCCCGGCGGGTCTGATTGGTCCGGTTTCACTAAAATTGGTGCGATGACCGGCGCGCGCGAGCGCGACGCGACGAGAGGTCTTCGCTCGGCTCGATCGTCGCGGTGACGCTTAGCCGTGGATTGCGGCGCGTTCGTGCGGCAGCGGGTCGTCGTCGTCGGGCTGGCGCGGCGTGACCCAGCGCGCCAGTCGCGGACGAACCCGCTGCTCGAAGCTGTCGACAATCTCATAGATCACCGGCACGAGCACCAGCGACAGGAGGGTCGAGGTGATCAGCCCTCCGATCACGGCGATCGCCATCGGCTGACGCACCTCCGATCCTTCGCCGATGCCCAGCGCGGTCGGCAGCATGCCGGCAGCCATGGCCAGCGTTGTCATGACGATCGGCCGGGTGCGTTCGGCGCAGGCGTTGCGCAACGCCTCGCCCATCGATTGGCCCGCGCGTTCGTCCTCGATCGCGAATTCCACCAGCAGGATCGAGTTCTTGGCGCAGAGCCCCATCAACATCAGCAAGCCGATCAAGCCGGGCAGATCGAGCGCGAACCCGAACAGGAGCAGCGCGCTGAAGGCCCCGAGGAGACTGAGCGGCAGAGCCCCCATGATCACCGCCGGCTTGAAGAAGCCGCGGAACAGCAGCACCAGCACCGCGAAGGTCAGCCCAACGCCCGCAAGCAGCGCCATGATGAAACCGCCGAACAATTCGGTGATCTGCTCAGAGGCGCCTTCGGAAGCTTGCTTCACTCCCGGGGGCAGGTTGCGCATGATCGGAAGCGCCGCAACATCCCTCAGCGCATCGCCGATCGCCCTCCCTTCCGGAAGATCCGCCTCGACCGACACGCGGCGCTCGCGGTCGTAGCGGATAATCCGCCCTGGCCCTGCTTGAAAACTGAGATCAGCGACGCTGCCCAGCGAGGTGCTGCGGCCATCGCGCGTCGGGACGCGCAGTGCAGCGATCGTATCGAGATCGGTCCGCGCGCTTTCGGGCAGCCTCACCCGGATCGGCAGGCGGCGTTCGCCTTCCGAATATTTGGCCACATTGGCGTCGATGTCGCCGATCGTGCCGATCCTCAACACCTGCGCCAGAGCTCGGCTGTCAATGTTGAGCCGTGCGGCTTCGGCGGGCCGAGGCGTGACAACCAGCTCCGGCCCCGGCGGCGGCGGCGAGGGACGCGGATCCGACACCGAGTCCAGCGTCCGCATTTCTCGCAGCAACTGGTTCTGCACGCGTTCGAGCGCATGCCCGTCCTGGCCGGCGAGGACGATCGACACCGGCGCTTGCCCGAAGCTGCCCTGGTTCGAGAAGCGCACGTCCGGAATCGCCCGGAGTTCCGAACCGATGCGCGCCTTGAATTCCTCTGTGGTCAGCGCGCGACGATGTTTGAGCACCACCGTGACGGTGCCGTCGCGCAGATCGCCTCCGCCCCCGCCGAAACCGCCCGTCGAGCCGACTTGGGCGAAAACGCGATCGACATCCGGCTGTTGGAGCAGAAGCCGCGTCGCCTGCCCGACAGCCTTCTCCATATCGTCGCGGGTTGCTCCGGGAGGGCCCTGCACGGCGATGTAAAGATAGCCGGGATTGCCCACCGGCTGAAAACCGACCGGCAGGAAGCTCGCGACCAACAGGGCGAGCGCGAACAGCAACCCGCCGATTCCGGCGGATGTCCAGCGCCGCGCGAGCGCCCAGTCGAGGACGCGCGCATGCAGCGGATGAAGCCTCGTCTCGCCGCTCGTACGTTTGCGGTGCTCGAGCGGCTTGAGGAAATAGGCGGCCATCAGCGGCGTAAGCAGACGCGCCACGACTAGCGAGAAGCTGACCGCAGCCGCCACGGTGAGCCCGAACTCGGTGAAGAATTTGCCGGCCTGACCGGGCATCATCGAAACCGGCGCGAACACGGCGATGATCGTCGCGGTCGTCGCGATCACCGCAAGCCCGATCGCATCCGCTCCGACCAGCGAAGCCCGGTAGGGGGTGGCTCCGGCTTCGATGCGTTTCTCGATATTCTCGATCTCGACGATGGCGTCATCGACGAGAATGCCGATGACAAGCGTCAGCGCGAGCAAGGTGATGCCGTTCAGGCTGAATCCCATCGCCGCCATGAAGATGAAGGTCGGGATCAGCGATAACGGCATGGCCGCCGCCGCAACGGCCGTCGCGCGCCAGTTGCGCAGAAACAGGAACACGACCGCGATAGCCAGCACGATCCCCTCGACGAGGACATGCTGGGTGGCCGAGAAGCTTCGCCTTGTGGCGTCCGCGGTCGACACGATCCGGGTGAAGCGCACGTCCGGATGCGCAGCGCCGAGCTTCTTGATCGCAGCGGTGACCCGATCGTCGACCGCGACGTCGCTTGCCTCCTTGGTTTTCGATATCTGGACAGCGGTCACCGGACGACCGTCGAGACGGGCAAAGCTGCGCACCTCGCCTTCCCCGTCGCCAACCTCGGCCACGTCCGACAGACGGACATAGCGCCCCTGAACGGGAATGGTGAGGTTGCGGATCGCGTCGACATCCTGGGCCGAGCCGATGACCCGGATCGTCTGCTCGACAGCGCCGACCGTCGCGCGTCCGCCGGGATCGTCGCTGTTGAAGGCGGCGAGCGCGGCGTTGACTTGCGGCGCCGTAACGTTCAGCGCGGTCATCCGCTCGGGGTCGAGAATGACGTTGATCTCGCGCTCCGCCCCGCCGATCCGGAGAACCTGCGCAACGCCCTTCTCGGCCTGCAGCGCTCTCGTCACGCTGTTGTCGATGAACCAGGCCAGTTCGGTGCCGCTCATCCGGGGGGCGCTCACCGCGTAAGTGACGATCGGAGCGCTATCGAGATCGACACGCTGGACGGTCGGCGGATCGATGCCCGAGGGAAGCTCGACGCGCGTCCGCTCGACCGCGGTGCGCACATCGTCGGTCGCCTTCTGCATCTCGGTATCGAGTTCGAATTCGATGATCGTCGAGGATGTGCCCAGCGTGACCGTAGAGCTGATGTTCTTCACCCCGGCAATGCTGGTCAGCGCATTTTCGATCGGTCGTGTGATCTGATTTTCCACCTCGCTGGGCGCAGCGCCGTTTTGCGTGACGGTCACGGTGACGATCGGGAAAGCGACGTTCGGCCATTGCTTCACCGGCATCTGCCAATAGGCGACCAGGCCGGAGATGGTCAGCAGGACGAACAGCAGCACCACCGGAATGGGGTTGCGGATCGCCCAGGCGGAGATGTGCAGCTTCATGAGCCCGCTCCGCTCTTGACCCGGACCTTGTCGCCTTCGAGAACGAACGCGCCGCCCGTCAGCACCACGCGCGCGCCGGCGGGCGGGCCTTGGACCAGCTCGACCATCCCGCGCGTCCGCCGACCTGTCCTCACCCGCACGCGTCGAACATGATCATCGGCGGTCAACATCTGCACCGAAGCGCCGTCGGCATCGAAATGGACCGCCGCTTCCGGTACCACCCGCAACGGCCCGGTCTGGCGGGTGAAGCTCGCCTGGGCGAAGCCCCCGGCGCGTAGATTGGCGGCGCGGGGCAGCGCGATGCGAGCGATCGCAAGGCCGGTCTGCTGATCGACACGCGCGCTGCGCAGACGAACCGTTCCCTTCAGTTTCTCGCCCGACGCGAGCGTGACCTCGGCCGGATCGCCGACCGCCACCCGCGCGATATCGGCCTCGCTCAGCTCCGCGTAGAGCTCGATGAGGTCGCCGCGGGCGATACGGAACATGATCGTTCCCGAAGCCGAAGTGTCGCCTGGCCGCACCGCACGTTCGAGGACGCGCCCGTCGGTGGGAGCGTGGATTTCCAGCCGCGCTCGCCGGACCAGCAAGTCGTCGAGCTGCGCCCGCGCTACCCCTACCGCCGCGTCGGCAGACCGCGCGGAGAGACGCCGCTGCTGAATCGCCTCCTCGGAAATAACCCCCTGATTGTCGAGCCCGCGAACCCGCTGCGCCTCTTCGCGCGCGCGTTCGGCGGCGACTTGCTGCTGGGCGAGCGCCGCGCGCGCCTGCGCGATCTGCGAGCGCAGCAATGTGTCGTCAAGCGTCGCAAGCAGCTGGCCGCGCCGTACCAGAGCATCCTCCTCGACCAGCACCCGCGCGACGCGATAGCCGCCCAGCTCAGCTGCGACAGCGACCTCCTCGCGTGGCAGCAGCCGTCCCGAGGCGGAGAGGCCCCCGGTAAGACTCTGCTCGGACACCCGCGCGACACTGACCGTCGGCGGCGGCAATTCGCGCCTCTGCCGCTGCTCGCTGCTGCAGGCGGCAAGCGACGAAAGCAGCACCGCTGACAACAATAGCGTAACAAGATAGCGAAGGCTGAGCATCATGGGGTTCCGGAAAAGGTCGCCGGGATTTGGAGAGGGATAGCGCCGGCAGCTTCGCCGTCCCATCCACCGCCCAGTGCACGGAAGGCGTTGACCGTATCGATCAGCACACCGGCCTGCGCAAGCGTGAGAGCCGATCGTGTGGCGCGCCATTCCCTTTCCGACTGAAGCAATGTCGTCAGGTCGGTCAGACCAACGCGGTAGCCGGTGCGGGCGGCGTCAAAGGCATAGCGCGCATGGGCGGTGGCTCGCATAAGCTGTTCGACCCGCCGACGTCCCGCCGCGGCATTGGTCAGCGCGTTTTCCGCCTCACCGAAGGCGTTCTGCACCGCGCGCTCATATTGAATGACGGCTTGTTCGCCGCGCGCCTGCGTGACCCGCAGCTGCGCGAGAAGCCTCGCGCGATCGAGAATGGGGAGCGCCAATCCCGCCGCAAGCGACCAAAGACCGGTGCCTCCACTGATCGTTCCACCCGTGACGCTCAGCGCGACGCCTGGCTGGAGATCGATTCGGGGAAACAGCGCGAGACGGTCGATCGTCACCGATCGTGCGGCCGAGGCCAGCGCCATCTCCGCAGCGCGGATGTCCGGCCGGCGGACGAGCAGCAGGCCGGGCGCAGCCTGCGGCACACCGGGCGGCTGTGCAAGCGCGGCTTCGATGACGAGGCTGTCGGTAGAAGCGTCGGGCGAGCCGACCAGGATCAGCAGCGAGCGTTTTGCAGTCTTCAGCGCAGCGGCTAACCGGGTCACTTCCGCCTCGGCATTGGAGACGTCGCCCTCGAGCCGGGCCGCGTCAGCCCCGGAAACGAGCCCCCTCTCGCGCCCGAGCCGGGCGGTCCCCGCAAGCTCGCGCGCGATCCGCAGCGTCGCCTCGGCGTCGGCGAGTTGCACCGCCAGCGAACGCGCATCGAACAGCGCCGACGCGACATCGGCCGCGAGGGCAAGCTTGGCTGCGTAAAAATCGAACGTCGACGCCGCGAGGTCGAAATCCGCGCGATCGCGGATAGCGCCTAGCCGTCCGAACAGATCGATCTCCCAGCTCGGCGAGAAATCGAGCTGATAGGATGAGAAGTTGCCACCGTTCGTCGTTTCTCCCCACAGGCGATCACCATGTTGGATCGCCGCCGATCCGGTTACCGACCCGCTGGGCAAGGTCGTCGCCCTGGCCTGCCGGCGCAGCGCGCGCGCTTCGACGATCCGGGCAAATGCGAGCCGTGCGGTGGTGCTTTGATCCTGCGCGGCCTTGATCAACCCGTTAAGCTGCGGATCATCGAACGCCAGCCACCAGCGATCGAGCATGACCTTATCCGGCGCGGCGGCACCTTGGGTCTCGAACGCCGCGGGAAGGCTTAGGGCGGGCGTGCTTAACCGCACCGAGGGCGCGCAGCCGGCGACCATCAGGGTCATGAGCAACGGACCAGTCACGTAAGGGAAAGAGAAATCTGCGCGCATCATCCGGACCGGCCGCCATGGCTCTTGTCGAGAGACCTACCAGTTTCCGGAAAATATACAATGGTGTTTCTTTATCTGTGCGCTACATTGTGCGAAGACATACGCACAGATTCTGGGAGGCGAAGCATGGCCCTTTCCGAAGACAGCGAGGGTTTCGCCGGAGGCCGTAGCAAGGGACGCCCGCGGCTCGAAGACGCCCTGCAGATCGATCGCGGGATTCGCACCGCTGCGATCGATATATTGCTGCAATATGGCGATGCGGCGACGATGAACGCAATCGCGCGCGCAGCGGGGCTCTCCCGGAAGACCCTCTATGCCCGCTATCCCAACAAGGGTGCTCTGTTTCTGGCCGTGCTGCGTGGTCTGCTCGCCGATGCGCATGGCGTCGAGTTCGATATGTCGGCAAAGGTCGAGCAGCGGGTGTTCAATTACGCCCGCGCCGCGCTCGACGTCATCGCGACGCCCGCGGCGCAGGCGCTGCAACGGCTGCTGACGATGAACCCCGCTTATATCGCCGAACTCGAGGACGAGATGAAAAATGCAGTCGAGCGCCATTTCGGCGATCCACTTCGCAAGCTTCTAACCGAGGCTGACCGTAACGGCGAACTGGTCGTCGCCGACATCGATCAGACCGCCAAGTCGGTGGTGACGCTGATCCTTGCCGACTCGCATGGCCATTCCGGCGAAGCTCGAGCGAGCGATCTGCGCGAGCCTTATGCACGCTTCTTGACCGATCTGCTGTGCCGCGGATTGTTGCCCCGACCGGCGGCCGGAGAATGAAACAACCGGAATAGTGAGACCGCCTGGACGCCGGTTATCTGCCGCGGTCCTGAGATGCGCCGCGGGACCGGCGCTGCCCTTGCTCCATGGCGCGCAACGCGATCGCCGGCCGAGCCCTATCGGCCCGGCCGGCGACGGCGATCAAAAAGGCGGATCAGGCCGCGAGGTTGAGCGGCGTGACCGGCGCCTCCTCCGGATAACTGGCCGGCCCCCCGATGTCGTAGGCGGCGTTGAGCTTCCAGATGAACACCGGATCATGGAACGGATCGCTCGGCGTCTCGATCTCGATCCCGCGCGAGCGAACATCCTTGATCAGCGTATCGATCGCCTGCTCGTGCGTGATGTTCGCCGAACCGTCCATATTCTTCTTAAGTTCGTCAAGGTCCTCAAAAACCTCAGCCGACCAGTGCACCAGAAAGCGCAGTTCGTCGGTGTGATGGCGTGCGATCACCTGCTCGCCATTCTTGAGCACCCAATGGTCGCGGCTCGAGGGATCTCCGGCAAACATCGTCTCGAATGAAAGGCCCGCGGGGCGCCGCAGATGGAGCGGACCGTTAGCCTCGCCGCGATGCATCAGCATTTCGTTCTGGACAAGAATACCGCGGTTGTAGATCGGCGATTTCAAGCGCTTGGGGGCCCTCAATGGCCCCTCAGGCCAATAAGTGAAACCGCTCGACTCGTCTTTCGAGAACCAGGTGATGACCTGCGCCATCTTGACGAGATAGTCGCGGAACAGGCCGGACTTTCCCATCACCGAGCACAGCCAGGTGGGCGAGTTCTCATAGCGGACGCCCCGGAAGCTGGGCGAATCCAGATGCCCTGGGTCGGTGTTCCCGCAAGGCCCGTTGATATTGAACAGCATCATCTGGGGCTTTGCATATTCCGCGCCCCAATAAGACTTCGCCAGATCCAGGAAAGTCTGGTTGTAAAAACAATCATGGATCTCGGGATAGAGCGCCGCCGAATAATTGGCGTAAAAGCCGCGGAAGGTTGGAGTGAGAAACATGTCCAGGGTTGGCGTGACGCCTTCCGGCATCGCGCCCGACATCGTCGCCTTCAGTTCCTCCACCGAAGCGAAATGCTGCGCGAGAATCAGCTTCCACGGCCCATGATCACGGACCACGCCCAGCAGGCGCTCGCGCTGGTCGTCGGTATATATATTGTCCAGTTCCCGCGGCGGCGACACCGGCCGGAGAATGTCCGACAGCTGCTGCTTCCTCTCCTCAATCGACATCGTGGTTTACTCCATGTTGGCGCTTTGCGCGCGACCAGCATTAAATTAAACCGAGCTGTACGATTTAGCAAGCCGTGAGCTGGCGCCCTCGCGATTTCGCAGCCGGCCGGCGAAAGTTGCAGTTGAAGCAAAGTTGCGTAGCCAATAGGTCTCTTTGAAACGCACTGCAGGAGAGCGAGATGGGGCGCACCATCGTCATTACCGGTTCGGCATCAGGCATCGGTCGCGCAACCGCCGAGCTTTGCCGCAGAGCGGGTGACAAGGTGATCGGGGTCGATGTGCGCGATGCCGACATCGAAGCCGATCTCGGCGGCGCAGCCGGCCGGGCGCGAATGATCGAAGAGGTGCGGCGGCTCGCTCCCGAGGGTGTCGACGGGGTGGTCGCGGCGGCCGGCATCTCGCATCCGGACAGACCGCGCGAAACGATCGCGATCAATTATTTCGGCGCGGTAGCGACGCTCGAAGGACTCCGCCCGCTGCTGGCGCGCTCATCACGCCCGCGAGCGGTGGCGATATGCTCGACCGCAGGCTTTCTTCCCGGCAGCGATGATGTGGTGGCCACCTGCCTCGAACAGGGCGAGGAGGCTGCGCTTGCCGCGATCAGCACCGCGCCGGGCACAGCCTATATGGATTCGAAGCGCGCACTTTCGCTGTGGCTCCGCAGTGCCGCCGTCCGGCCCGAATGGGCGGGAGCCGGGATCCTGCTCAACGGCGTCGCCCCGGGGGTGGTCGAGACCGCGATGACGAAGCCATTGTTTGATCAGCCCGAAATGGTCGAGCTGATCCAGCAAAGCAACCCCATCGCGGTGAAAGGCTTTGCGAAGGCCGACGAGATTGCCGAGCTGATCGGTTTTCTGCTGGGGTTCGAGAATCACTATCTGTTGGGGCAGATCATCTTCATCGACGGCGGAAGCGACGCGATCCTCCGCGGCACGACCTTCTGAGGAAGATCTGGCTGTTACCGCACGATCGCCGGATGCGGGACGCGCGGCTCGCCGAGCATCTCGCGGTAGGAAGGCGGCTTGCGGCCATCCGCCTCAGTGATTCCGTAGCGCTCGGCCAGTTCGGCGCCGATCAGCGTTTGTCCGTTCAGCTCGGCGAGATTGGGATCCTCGTACAAGGCGTGGATCAAACGGCCGTTGAACTCGGGCGTCTCGGCCTGCGCCATGAAGCCCTCATATTGCTCGGGATGATCGGCCAGCGTGCGCTCGCTACGTTCGGTGAGCAACGGTCCCATCCACAGCGAAATGGCGGCAACGCCCGTTCCGCGGAAATCGACGCCCATGTCAGCCGCGAACTTGTCGACGCCTGCCTTCTGCGCCCCATAAGCGGGGCCATGCATATAGCATACCGAGCCGAAGGATGAGGTGAAGGCAATCAGGCCCCGATGCTGGCGCGCCATGACCGGTGCGGCGTGCCAGGAGGCGAGATAATGTGAACGCAACCCGACATCGAGAATGTCCACCAGTTGAGGGGACTTTTCCCAAAAGGGCTCAGGCTTGACGAGGTCGTCGTGGATCGCTGCGACGTTGTTGACGAGAATGTCCAACCCGCCATTTTCCTGCTCGACGCGCGCGAAAAGCGCGGCGATCTGGTCCGCATCGCTATGGTCGACCTGAACCGCGATGCCCTCGCCGCCAGCCGCCGTAACCGCCTCGGCCGAAGCACGGATCGTACCCGGCAGCGGAGCGGCGCCTTCCTCCAGAGTGCGACCGGTGACATACACCCGCCAGCCCTTCTCACCCAATGCCCGCGCGATACCTTTGCCCGCGCCCCGACTCGCGCCGGTGACGACGGCGACCTTGGGTTTGCTGCTCACCCTTTCCTCTCCTTGTTCTTGATTAAAGGGCCTTTGAGTCAGGCCGCCTTGCTGCCTTTTCCACCCGAGCGAGTGTCGATCGTCACAACCTGGCCGTTGACGCGCTTGTGGAACTCGCCAGCCCGCGCGCGGGGGTTGTAGAACTGGCTGTACCAGATCCGCACCTTCCCGAACGGGCCATCGGCAGGAATGGCGAGCGGCTTGATGCAGGCGCGCTTGTTAGCCCAGATCTCGACGTCCTGTGCGAAAGCGAGACGGCTATTCTCCTGATAGGCGCGCGCCATCTCGAGCTGCTCGTCGTCGATCGGCTTGCTACCATCATTGGTCTTCACCATCAGCCCGTGCCAGACGCGAATCCGCCCGTCCTCGATCGGCGTATGCGCGATCATGATGAACGAGGGATAGTCGCCCGCCATCTCCGACTGCAGGATTGCCGGTCCGGTGTACCAGGTGTCGAGCACCAGCACGTCGTTGGGGTCGGTCACCAGCGTGCGATGTCCCGCGCCATAATATTGATGAACGACATGATCCATGAACTCGTTCGAGAAGAGCACGAAATCCCGCGCGCCATGGATCGGCACGAAATGGGCGACGTCCGCCATATTGTCGAGCACTTCGCCAGGATGGCAATCGAGATCGCCCATGAAATCGATTTTCCAGCGGGCCCAGCCCGGCTCGTCCCAATGCGCGAAGGCCGGCAACTCATATTCGGCTTCCAGACCCTCGGGATCGTACCACATCCAGATGATGCCCGCGCGCTCCACCACCGGATAAGTCTTCAGACAGGCGGCCTTGGGAATGAATTTCTCAGAATAGGGAATGTCATCGCAAACACCCTGCGCGTCGAAGCGCCACCCATGAAACGGACAGCGAATCGAATCGCCCTGCACCTGCTCACCGTCGAGCACGATATAAGAGGTGGTGTTCCTGGCGAGATGCGCGCCCATGTGCGGGCAATAAGCCTCGACAAGGTGCGGGGTGCCCGTTTCGCCGCGGTAGAGCACCATGTCTTCGCCGAAAAAGCGGACCGGAACAGGCTTGGTCGTCGCTTCCTCGGCGCCGGCGATCATGAACCACCCTCTCGGATAGGTGAACTCGCCGAAGCCATATTCCTGAGTGGTCGCCATGATAGCCTCTCCGCGCTTGGGCGCATGATTGAACCTTGGGTCTTATATAGTCGTCACCTTTTCCGGACGCGAGCGCTTGCTCCGCACACCTTGTGTGCAATATTGCACGGCAAGCCGAGGGGGACGATGATGGATTGGAGTGACCTGCGCATCTTCCTCGTGGCGGCTCGGGCCGGCTCCTATACGGCGGCGGCGCATGAACTCGGGATAAACCGCACGACGGTCGGCCGCCGCGTCGCAGGGTTGGAAGCCGCGCTGGGCGTAACGCTGTTCCGCGAGACGCCCTTTGGGTTCGAACCGACCGAAGACGGCCATCTTCTGCTCGACTGCGCGGCGGGCATGGAGCGCGAGACGGCGCGGCTGGCCGAACGGCTCGGCCGCAACGCCCACGGGCTCAGCCGCATACGGATCGCCAGCAGCGCGGGCATCGCCACTGAGTTTCTCCCCGAACTGGCGCGCTTCCAAGCCGAACGCGACGACATCTCAATCGAGATGCTCGGCGCGCTGGATCCCGTCGACGCCGTATCGCAGCGTCGCGCCGACCTGGCGATTGCCTTGCTGCGGGTGCCGCCGCGTCGGCTTGCCGGCGTGCAGGTCGGCCATCTCAGCCAGGCGGTATATGCGCGGCGCGACGGAGCAACCGACCGACAACTCGGATGGGGCCAGGAGGTCGAGATCGCGCTGCCAGGCCAGTGGACCGCAGCGAACCCGACCGGTGCGCGCGCCGCCGCCGAGAGCGCCAGCTTCAACAGCTGGCCGCAGCTCAAGCAAGCGGTGATCGCCGGGCTCGGCCGGGCATCCTTGTGGTGCTTCGCTGCCGATGCCGAACCGTCGCTCGAGCGGCTCGCCCCACCCGACCGGCGCTGGGATTCGTCGCTATGGCTCCTCCGTTGGGGCGCAGCGCCCCCGGCGCCCGCGCTGGCCGACCTCATCGCCTTTCTCGACGCGGCGCTACGATCGCGCCTCGGCGATCAGGCGGTATGATCGAGCAGCGCCCGGGTGACCTTGCCCGCCCGCAACGCTGCGATCGCATCTTCGACCTCGGCTAGCGGCCATATGCCCGAGATCTGGCCGGCGATATCGATCTTCCGCTCGCGCGCGAGCGCGATCAGCTGCGGATAATCGCGCGCCGGACGGGCGCCGCCATTATATTCCGAGATTATCTCGCGGCCGCCGAGCATCGCGTCGAGATTCAATCTTATCTCGGCGCCCTGCCGGCCGATTCCGATGAGAACCGCCCGGCCGCCGCGCTTGAGCCCATGGATAGCGGCATCGATCGCTGCCGGCGCACCGCTGCATTCGATCGACAGGTCGATCGGCGAGAAAGCGGCGCGCATGGCTTTGGCCAGCGCCGCCCCATCCTGATCGCGCACTGCCTGCAGAAAGAATTGCGCCCCGAAATGGCGAGCGACCACCTCCTTGGCCGGATGAATATCGACCGCGAGCACGGTCGCCCCTGCCAGCGCCGCGGCCTGGATCGCGTTTACGCCAATGCCGCCCACCCCGATCACCACGACCCTATCGCCGGCCTTCACGCGCCCAAGATTGGTCGCCGCGCAACAGCCGGTCGAGACAGCGCAACCGATCAGCGCGGCCTGTTCGGGCGGAAGTCCATCCGAGCGAAACAGTTGCTCGGCCTTCACCACGATCTCTTCGGCGAAGGATGATATATTGGCGAAGCTGGCGGTGGGCTGTCCCTTCCACATAAACGGGCGCGCGGCTCCAAAGCCCCAGGTGACATCGCAATTCGCAGGGGTACCGCGCTGGCATTCCCGGCATTGGCCGCACGGCGTCTGCGTGCCGACCATCACCGCTTCGCCCGCCAGCCAGCCCGTAACGCCGGGACCGACTTCAGCGATCACCCCTGCCGCCTCATGTCCCAACACGATCGGCGTGGCGGTAAAATCGGATTCCATCATATTGAGGTCCGAATGGCATATCCCCGACCGGAGCACCTTCACCCTCGCTTCGCCCGGCCCCGGAGCACGGACTTCCAGTGCATCGGTGACGTGCAGGCGCGAGCCGTCCCATACGACCCCCCTCATCGGCCGCCTCCCAATCGTGCGAGCAGCGGAAAGCGCCACGAAGGATCCTCCCCATCGCAGCGCCCGTGCGCCGCGTCGCCGCCGAGCTTCACGAAAGCGGCCTCATCGACCGGGCGAATTTCGCCGCGGTCGAACACCAGCGATCGATAGCTGAACTTCCACTCGCCGTGGCGCCGCTCGTAGCGATCGAGATAGCGGCCATAAACGATATATTCGCGCCGCTGCGGCGGCCATGTGCGGTGATAGGCGCAGACATGATGCTCGCCTTCGGCCTGATCGCCGTCGATCGCAAACAGGCTGTTCGTGATGCTGTGGATGGTCAGTTCCCAAGGCGCAGTCGCCTCCGGCAACCAAGCGACGAAGGCGTCAGGCCCACCGCGGAACATGGCTCCATGATCGTCGATCGCATCGTCATGATATAGGCTACGGACCAGCCCGAAATCGCGGCGATCGGCTCCCCGACAGTAGCGCATCACCAGATCGCGAAGCGCGACCCGGTCCATCGTCGCCTGATCCATGATCGCCCTCCAGAATCGAGCAACTCTACGCAGCAGCCCATTGTTTCGGTCGAATATAGTGGATGAGCGAGTTTATTGATAGCATTCTCTACGCAGATTTGCGACAAGCTTACCAAAATAGGAGAGGATCATGCCGCCCTTCCCGTCCTCAATTGCCCCGCCAACCGGTTGCTGCGCCACCTCCCCGGCTAACGCTCGGCACGGCTGACATGGTCGAGCAGGGAGCGATGAAGGCGGCTCTGCAGGCCTATGTGGATCGCACCAATGCGGGGGATGCGGCAGGGCTCGTCGCCCTCTTCGCGGTTGACGCCACGATCGAGGATCCTGTCGGCACACCACCCAAAATAGGCGAGGAAATCGCCGCGTGGTTTCGCGATTCGGTCGCCTTTGGCACGCGGCTAAGGCCGGTTACCGAGATTCGCGGATCGCATGGCGCCGCTGCCGCGCTGGTCTTCGAGGTCGAGTTCACTCCGCCGGGCGGCCGGGCGACGCGGATCCGGTCGGTGGACATCTGCACCTTCGATGATGCCGGGAAAATCACCAGCCTAAAGGCCTATTGGGGCCCCGACGACGTGGAGGAAATTGCATGACGACCAATCTCAGCGGCAAGGTGGCGCTTATTACCGGCGGCGGCCAGGGCGTTGGCCGGGGCATTGGCCTCGCCATGGCGCGCGCCGGAGCCGACGTCGCGATCGCGGGACGCACGGAGGCCTTGCTCAGCAGGACCGCAGCGGAGTTCGAGGCGCTCGGGCGCCGGGTGGCGACGATCGTAGGCGATGTTCGCGATCCGGGTTCGCTGGCCAAAATGGTCGACGAGGCGGCCGGCAAGCTCGGCGGCATCGATATCCTGGTCAACAATGCGCAGCAGGTTCCGCTCGGCCCTTTGATGGAGGTTACCGACGAGCAATTTTTGCTTGGCTTCGAGAGCGGCCCGCTGGCGGCGTTCCGACTGATGAAGCTGGTGCGGCCGCATATGGTGGCGCGCGGGGGCGGGGTCATTTTCAACCTGGTGACTTCGGCGGGGGTGCGCTGGGACATGTCGGGCTTTGGGGCCTATGGCGCGGTCAAGCAGGCGATGCGCGTGCTCACCCGGGCGGCCTCCGCGGAGTGGGGGCCCGATCGCATCCGCGTGCTGAGCATCGCGCCGCATGCGATGTCGCCGGGGATGGAGCGCTGGATCGAAAGCAGCCCCGACGAAGCCGCCGCCTTTTTCCGGACGATCCCGCTCGGCCGTGTCGGCGATTGTGAACAGGATATCGGGCGTGCGGTCACGATGCTCGCGGGAGACGAAGCCGGTTATCTGACCGGGGCGACGATTCCGCTCGACGGCGGCCAGGCCAATTTCGATTGAGAGGTATTCGAGGTTCGCATGGAAAAGATCATTTATGCGCTCTGGCGCCGCACCGACGAAACACGCGAAAGTCTCAATCGCCGGCTGATTGGGGAGGCGACCCCTCGCCTGCTCGCGCTCCCCAATGTCCGGGGGCTGCGGTTCAATCTGCAAGACGACACCGTCCGGCGCGCCGAGCCGTTGCGGCAGACGGCCACCGCCCCGCAGATGGACGCCGGGGCGCAAATCTGGCTGGATGTCGGCCACGACGCCTTCCGCGCGCCGGTCGACGCTATCCTGCGCGACGTCTCGGGCCGGATCGGCGCGTGGCTTGTGCTCGAATCGAGCGTAATCCCTAATACCGCGCATCCCGCCCAGGAGGGCAAGCGTACCGAAGGCTGGTCGCAATTCTGCTTTCTCCAGCGTCCCGCGCGCCTCTCCTTCGATCAGTGGCGGCACAATTGGCAGGTCCTGCATACGCCTGTCGCGGTCGACACCCAGTCGAACTTCGAATATCGTCAAAACCTCATCATCCGTGCGCTGATCGAAGGGCCGTTTCCCTATGCAGCCATCGTTGAGGAATGTTTCCCGACCGACGCGATGGACGACCCGAGGGTCTTTTTCGACGCGATCGGCGATCCCACGAAATATGAGGCGAACACGCGCGCCATGGCCGAAAGCTGCGCCCGCTTCGTCGAAATGGGAGAGACCGGCGCCGGAATCGACGTATTGCCCACCAGCCAGTTCGAGATGAAAATCCCGGCCTGGCGCTAAGGAGGAAACGAGCATGTTGCGGATCGATATTCCCGAAGCCGAGGCGCATGATCCTTATGGTTATGCAGGCCGCAACCACGGCGGCGAAATCATGGCCGCCGCCGGAGCATTCTCGAAAGCGGTCTACGTACATTCGAAACTTTCGATGAGGGAGTTCGAGGGCGCCCGCGCCCGTACCGCCGAGATCAACGGCTGCATGATCTGCCAGCAGTTCCGCGCCGCCCGCGACGCGGCGTCGATGTTCGCCGCGAACGGCGTTCGTCCCGCGACGCTTATTTCGGATAACGGCCCAGCGCCCGACGATGCCTTTTACGCCAGCGTGAGCGAATGGCGTGCCTCCGCGCTTTACAGCCCACGCGAGCGTATCGCGATCGAGTTTGCCGAGCGCTTCGCGGAGGAACCCAAGGCGCTCGCCGCCGATGAGGATTTCTGGAGCCGAGCCCACCGCCTGTTCGCCGACCAGGAACTGATCGATCTGGCCCACTGCGTCGCCGCCTGGGTGGGTCTCGGCCGGGTGGCGCATGTCCTGGGCTTCGACAGCGCCTGCCTGATGCCCGCCAGCGAACCTCCTAACGCCGCCGTCGAATTCAGCTAATTTCCGGAGAAGCGCGTTTCTTCAGCGCGCGGCACAGTGCATCGAGTGCAAGTCGGCCCGACATTTCGACGACAGGCGCTCCGACATTCACCTCGAAGCCGTGATAGGCGCCGGGATAGATATGGAACTCGGTCGGCACCCCCGCCCGGATCAGCCGTCGCGCATAATCCATATTCTCTTCGACGAAGAGATCGAGCGCCCCGGTAGCGATATAGGCAGGGGGCAAGCGCGACAGATCGGCGGCGCGCGCGGGGGCGGCATGAGCCGGAGTGTCGCCCCCGGGCTCACGTCCCAGCAGTGCCGTCCAACCGAACCGGTTTGCCTCGGCCGTCCAGACGAACTCTCCGGTGTGCGGGTGAGGATCGCCCTCGCTACCGGTCCTGTCGTCGATCATCGGATAGATAAGGGTCTGGTGGCAGATCGCCGGCCCACGCCGGTCGCGCGCCAGCAACGCGAGCGCGGCCGCCAGTCCTCCCCCCGCGCTCTCGCCACGGATCGCCACCCGGGCGGGATCGACGCCAAGCGAGCCGGCTTCGTCATGAAGCCAGCGGAGCGCAGCATAGCAATCCTCGAGCGGCCCTGGGAAAGGCGTTTCCGGAGCGAGCCGATAATCGACCGCGACGATCACCGCGCCCGTCGCGGCCGCAGCGATCCGGTTGCCGGCGTCCCCTATGTGGGCGCTGCCCAACACATAACCACCTCCGTGGATATGGAGAAGGGCGGCCGCGGGCGCGCTAAGCTCGCGAGGGGTATATATGAGGAGGCGCATCGGCTGTCCCGCGCCGCCCGCGATGACCTGCTCGCGCCGTTCCACCGGCAACTGGTCAAGCAGGGGTTGCGCGGCGACCGTCTCCTCCAACGCGGCGCGAATCTCGGGCAGCGCCTCGCGCGTAAGGGTGAACGGCGGCAGCAGCTCCAACCCCGGCAGCAGATCGGGATCAACCAGATGGAGGCTAGACATCGATTCCTCTCCCGATCCCGCGCTACCAGGCAGCGCGACCATCCGCGATCAATTCGGCGATGCGCCGCGCCGCCGCCGCCCGCTGGCGGGCGTCGGGCGGCGGGCCCGCCAGCACCTGCATGTTCCACCAGCCGAGCGCGGCTTGCAACAGCGTATAAGCGACCGAGTCGGCGGCACGGATGACCAGCCCTTCGGTTTTGGCGCCAGCCTCGATATCCGCCGTGAGCAGCTCGACCTCGACCGAAAGCGCCGTATCGTAATAGATCCGCGCCAGTTCGGGAAAGCGGGTGCGCTCAGCCGCGATGAGGTCGACGAACGCCGCAAGCTCGGGGTCGGCCAGGCTGTCGAGCGTGATCAGCACATGCCGCTCAATTAGGGCCTTCAACCCGCCGCCATCGAGCCGAGGCAGATCGTCATGCCGCGCCCAAGCCGCCACGCGGTCCTTCACGATCGCGGTGAACAATTCCGATTTGCTGCTAAAACGGCTGTAGAGTGTGCCCTTCGAGATGCCTGCGCGCGCCGCGACCGCATCCATCGAAGTCACGCTGTAGCCGGCTGCGAGGAACATCGTGCGCGCAACGTCGATAATGCTGCGATGCAGGGCTTCGGCGCGCTCGCGGCTCGGCCTGCCCCGCCGACTCGTAACGGCGGGCGCGTGCCGGGCGCTGCTGGCGGAGCGAGCGGTCGGCTCGGTTTGTTCGACAGCGGTCATAACATTTATTAGACCTGTCTGCCCGCCAGGAGCAATGTCGGGCTATTCAGACAGCCCAGGGGCCAAATGAGGAGGCATCGACCGCGGGCATCGTTGATCGGCTCGCAACCTTTCCGCGTCGCGGTGCGGCCGAGACGATTACGCATTGCACGGCACATTATATGTTGCTTTCGCCCTCTGCGTACGTAAGCCACCTGAGACAAACGCATCGACATGGACGAGGATCGGAGAAGCAAGCACATGGCAGGCAAAGGCTGGGACCATGAAGTGGACGTGCTCGTGGTCGGCTCGGGCGCGGGCGGGCTGACCGCTGCGGTTGCGGCAGCCGATCAGCATGGTGAGGTGCTCGTCGTCGAAAAGAGCAACGAATATGGCGGCACCTCGGCGACGTCGGGGGGCGGCATCTGGATTCCCAACAGCCCGCTCGGCAAGGAGATGGGGCTCGAGGACAGCGAGGAAGAAGCCTTTGCCTACCTTCGTCCCCAAAGCGCGCCCAATGTGCCGGACGCCCTGATCCGCGCCTATATCCGCGGCGCTCCGGAAATGCTCCAATGGGTGCAGGCGAACACCCCGGTGCGGTACACCAGCGTTCCCTATCCCGACTATCATGTCGAATATCCGGGCGGGAAGCTGGGCTTCCGCACGCATCTGCCGATGCCGTTCGACGGCCGCCAGCTTGGCGACGACATCCTGCAGCTCCGTTCGCCCTCGCCGGCGGCCAGCCTGTTCGGGATCATCAACTGGCGTTTTGACGAGACCTATATGTTGCTGTTCCGGCCAAAGGGCTGGCAGCTTGGCCTAGGCAAGATGCTGTGGCGCTACCTGTCCGATCTGCCGCATCGCTTCCGCTCCATCAAGGATCGCCATCTGACGCTCGGCAATTCGCTGATCGGAGCTCTCCGCCTCGCGCTCAAGCAACGCAACGTGCCGCTGCAATTGGAAACGAGCTTGGTCGAACTGGTGCGCGAAGGCGATCGCGTTACCGGCGCGGTCGTCGAGCATCGCGGCAAGCGCTCGCGGATCGGCGTCAGGCGGGGCATCATCCTCGCCGCGGGCGGATTCGAACGTAACGCGGAGATGCGTCGCCAGAATCTGCGTGGGTCCGACGATCCGACGATGAGCGGCTCGCAGATCAACAATACCGGAGATTCGATCGTCGCTGCGCAGAAGATCGGCGCAGGCCTGCGCAACATGCAGTCCACCTGGTCGGCGCCGGTGTTCAAGGTGCCCGGCGAAGCGCGGGCGCGCCTGTCGACGATCGAACGTGCGCTACCCGGCTGCATCATCGTCAACCAGGCCGGCAAGCGCTACATGAACGAGGCGGCTTCCTATCATATCGTCGGCCGTCAGATCGTCGAGAACGACAAGCCGGACGCCCGCACCCAGCCGTCCTGGGTTATTTTCGATCACAACTTCCGCCACAAATATCCGATGGGTCCGCTGCTGCCGCTGATCCCGGATGCGCTGCAGCCGGCCGGGGTGCGCCGCATCCTGCGCAAAGCCGGCACGGTCGAGGCGCTCGCCAAGAAGATCAGCGTGCCGGCCGAGACGCTCGCCGCGACGATCCAGCGCTTCAACGGCGATGCCGAAAAAGGCGTCGATACCGAGTTCGACCGGGGCGGCCCGGCTTACGACAAGATGTACGGCGACCCCCGCGTCGAGCCGAACCCCACGCTCGCGCCGATCGTCAAGGCGCCCTTCTATGCCTTCCCGATCTACGGCGGCGATATCGGCACAAACGGCGGCATCGTCACCGACGAGAATGCGCGCGTGCTCGATAGCGATGACCGGCCGATCGGCGGGCTTTACGCGGTCGGAAACAACGCCGCGTCGGTGATGGGCGAAAGCTATCCGGGGGCGGGCGTCACGCTTGGGCCCGCGATGACCTTCGGTTATGTCGCAGGCCGGCACGCGATGGGCACGAACAGCTAAGGCGGTTTATATCTGACACCGACCGGCGCTCAGCGCGGAGGGGGCGCCGGGCCATCCCGGTCGGACCGGGCGGCGACCATCACCTTCTCGACGCCGTCGGGGCCGACATCCCTCACGAGCATCGACATGCGGCGCGAGACCGATCGTGCGATCAGCCACCGGCCATCCACGCGGACGAAGCTGTCGTCATAATTCACCGCCAATTGCGTATGCCGCCGGGTCTCGGTGTCGATCTGGAAGAAGAATAGGTCGAACCATCCTTGCGCGCTGTCGGGCCCCGTCAATTCGACCAGCGGATTCTGCCCGTGGTGCATGTCCACGATATTGGGCCTGCATCCCCATTCGCGATAGATAGCGACAAACGCGTCCGGATCTTCGAACAACGGGAAGCCTTCAAAGTCGATCACGGCATCATCGGTGAAACAGCTCCGCACGAGATCGGGCTGCTTGCGATCGCACGCGCGCAAATATCGCCATTTGAGCGTCTCGATCGCCCGGACATCCTCGATCGCCTTCAGCCGGGCTTCCACAGTCATATCAGCCATCCAATCCTCTCCTTTCATCGCGCGCGGTCGCTCTACAATCTTTGTCCCTGTGTGCCGGCCATCATCTAAACGCTATCCCGCTCTTGCCACGGGCTGCCGCGGCCTTATGCCATGAATTCATGCCACGCCCACGCCTTTCGGGAGCCGACAGACGCTCGTCGATCCTCGCCTCCGCAAGTTCAGTGTTCGCGGAATATGGCTTCGACGGCGCCAAGTCGCAGCAGATAGCGGCAGCGGCAGGAGTCTCCGAGGCTCTGATCTATCGCCACTTTCCTTCGAAGGAAGCGCTCTATCGGGCAGTATTGCGACGGGCGGTGCTCTCGCAAAATCAATCGATCGCCGCATTCGGTTCGGTCGCCCCCTCTGCCCGCGGTCTGCTGGAAATGCTCGAGCGCAGCATTGGCTACGCTATGAAAGGCAGCGAATCGCCCAATGCCGATGGCATGCGGCTGATCTATGGCAGCCTCGCGCGCGACGGCAACTATGCGCGCCTGATCTATCGACGATCCAAGCGCCTGGCGCTCCCCGAGCTTCGGGCGGCCCTCGCCGCTGCGCACGCAGAAGGCGCGCTCGAAGGTGAGCCGGTTGCGCCTGAGAATATTTCAAATCTGATGAGCCAGATCGTTTCCATGATCATAGCATCGCGATTGCAGACGCCCCCGGTGTTCGCAGGCGCGGGAGACGATGCGTCGCAACTGAGAGAAATGATCTGGTTTTGCGCGAGAGGCATCGGCCTCCGCAGCGAGGTTATCCAGCGTTACTTTGCCCCTATCGAGGCCGAGCCGAGAGAGATGAGCGCCCCATAACTACGCGAATCGCGATGACGGCCGCAATATTCCCGCATAAAGCGCATTGATATACCCGGTTAGCCTACGTACTATCGCTCCATAGCGGAGAGGGGTAGATATGGTAGCGAGGGCACCGGCGGCGCCGATGGACGACGAGCTCGATTGTGAACACCTGCTGGAGCTTGCACGCCGGCGTGCGGGCCTGAGCGACTTTGGGGACATGTGGTTCATAGAGCCCATGGAACGCTTCATCGAGGCGGCCAACCGCGAGGCGCGGCTCACGCCGGCCGGGATGGCGGCGCAGACCGAGGCGATCGTCAAGGGGCTGACCAGCAGGCTCCGCATGATCGAGGACATCCGGCAGCACCCCGCCATTCTCGACGAAAATGTCGAGGTCGCCGGCATTATTCTGGGCCTGCCGCGCACGGGTAGCACGATCTTTCATCGCCTGCTCGCCAACGCGCCGGGGCTGACCGCGATCCGCTGGTACGAAGCACAGAATTTCGCACCTTTTCCCGGAGAGAAGCCGGGTGAGCCCGTCGAGCGGCGCGAATATGCGCGCGCGATGATCGAGGGCTGGCTGGCCGCGGCGCCAGAGCTGGCCTCGATCCATCCGCTCGATCCTGACGCACCCGACGAGGAGATCCTGATCCTCGGCCAGATGTTCGTCAGCACGATGATCGAAGGCATGACATTCGTGCCGAGCTTCGCCTATTGGCTAAACGGCTATGACCAGTCGAAGGGTCATGACGATCTCAGGACGATCCTCAAATATCTGCAATGGCAGCAGCCCGAGCGCCGCGGACGGAAATGGGTTCTGAAAAGTCCGTCCAACCTTCCCTATACCGAAATCGCTGCCAAAGCTTTTCCCGAGGCCCTGCTTATCATGACGCACCGCGATCCGATTCAGACGGTGCCGTCCTATATAAGCATGCAGGCAGCGCTTTATAAACTGAGTTCGACGATCAGTGATGCGGAGGTGGGCGATTTCTGGTTCCCCCGCCTCGTCGACTGGATGCAACGCTTCGAGGCGGCGCGCACGCGCATCGGCGAAGAGCGCTTCGTCGATATCGACTATCGCGAGGTCGGACGCGAACCGCTCGTCCAGGCCGAACATGTGCTCGCCCGGATGGGCGTGCCGATCGACTCCTCGGTCGAGGCCGCGCTCGCGGACTTCATGGCCGGCAATCAGCGCGAACAGCGCCCTGCGCATGACTATTCGCTCGAGAGATTTGGCCTGGATGAGGAGGAGATCAAACGGCGCTTTGCGGATTATCGGGCGCGATTCATCGTCTGAAACGGCGATGAATCGCGCTCGGAGAAACTCCGATCGCGCGACGTCCGCCGAGAGAGAGACTTTCCAGGCTCGCATTCACGGCGCGCCAGCCGCAGTCGATAGCACAAGGAGAGGCACATGCTGCTCAAAAACAAGGTTGTGGTGATCAATGGCGTCGGCCCCGGCATGGGGCAGGCGCTTGCCAAGATCGCCGCGCAGGAAGGGGCAAAGGTCGTGCTCGGCGCGCGCAATCGGGACTTTCTGGACAGCGTGCGTGCGGAGATTGAGGCCGAAGGCGGCCAGGCGCTTGTCGCGCCCTGCGACGTGACCGACGCAGATCAATGCCGGCGACTTGCGCAGGCCGCCGCTGACACTTTTGGAGGTCGCATCCACGGCCTCGTCAACAGCGCCTATTATCATGGCAACTGGAGCGGCGTGCAGGACGCGGACGAGGAGGACTGGGCGAAGGTTTTCGACGTCAACTGCCTCGGCCCGCTCCGCATGACCAAGGCTTGCATCCCGTTCCTCAAGGACGGCGGCGCGGTGGTCAACGTCTCCACCATGGCGAGCGTTCGGCCTTATGGCACCGAATATGGGATGGAAATGGGCTATGCCACCGCCAAAGGCGGGCTCAACGTGCTCGGCAAATATATGGCGGCGGACCTGGGCAAGCATGGCATCCGCGTGAACACCTGCCGCATGGGTTGGCTCTACGGCGCCCCCGTCCAGGGCTTCATCGACTCCGAAGTGGCGAAGGGTTTGACCGAGGCCGATGTCGTGGCTGGCATTACCAAGGATATCCCGCTGGGTGTCATCCCGCCCCAGGAAGATTGCGCTCGCGCGGTGCTGATGATGGTGTCCGACTATAGCGCGATGGTCACCGGCGCGTCGCTCGACGTCAATGGCGGCCACTGGATGGCGCCTTGACAATGCGCTCTGGCACCGATGCGCGGAACAGACTAGCTGCCGCTTGTGTTGGCGGTGCTATTGCCGCTGCGAATTGATGTTACCGCCGTCGACGACGATCTCGGCGGCGGTGACATAACTTGCTTCATCGGAGAGCAGGAAGCGGATCACACGCCCCACCTCCTGGGCCTCACCATAACGGCCGAACATGATTCGGCGCTCGAAATGGCCCGGCGCGGCCGCCTTGGCGACGGCCACGATCGGCGTGTCGATCAGCCCCGGGCTAACTGCGTTGATCCGAATTCCCTCGCCCGCCAACGCGTCGGCCATCGATCGAACCAGCGAGATCACGGCGCCCTTGGCTGCGCTGTAGATCGGTATCATCGCATTGCCGAGCGTCGCATTGATCGAAGACAACGCTACGATGGCGCTCCCGGGCTGGGCGCGTAGATCGTCGCGAAACGCCTGCACCAGCAGGATGATCGGCCGGACGTGAAGGTTGATTCCCGAATCCCAATTGTCGGGTGTGACGCCCTCGATCCCGGTGACCTCGGCGGTGCCGGCGGCATGAACAATGCCGCCGACCGGACCGATCGCGGCGCGCGTCGCGATCGCCGAAGGGGTGATGGCCTGGGGATTGCGCAGGTCGGCCGCAATGCCGACGGCGGCCACCGCATAGTCCCGAGCAATGGCCGCCGCGGCCGCCTGCACCCCGTCCGCGTTGATGTCCCAGAGCGCCACCGGCCGGCCGACCGCGGCGAGCGCTTGCGCCGTCGCCAATCCGATCCCTGATGCGCCGCCGGTGATGACGACGCCGGTGGACGGCCGATGCAGCCTTGGCGCGAAACCGGTTTCGGATTCGGTCACCTGTTTCCTTTCATCGATCTCGAGCCGGGCTCTTCAAGGCGATGGACAGCCACCGCCCGGCCGGACATCATCTTCGCGGTGGCTGATCCCTCGTAATCCGCGCGATTCCCACGTCATATTTGATATTGTGGACCGAGATCGAGGTCTCCACCTCACGAACACCCTCCAGCGCGCGAATGCGGCTCGCAATGAGCTCATTGAGCTGTTCGATGCTGGTGAAGAGGCCCATTGCCAGCAGGCTGTAGCGGCCGAGAAGGATGATGACGCAGCTGATCTCCTTGATATCGGACAATTGCTGCGCAAGCGTGGCGACCCGGCTTGGATCCGCCTGGATACCCAGCATCACCAGATTGGGCGACCCTGCCATGCGAAAATCGGTGACCACGGTGAACTGGATCAGCCCTTCGGCCTGCAACCTTTTAATCCGGCTGCGGATCGTGCCTTCGGTCACCTTCAGTTCGGCGGCGATCTGGCGGTTTGACACCCGCGCATCGCGGGCGAGTTTCTCGACAATCTTGCGGTCGAGATCGTCCAGCCTGTCGCCGTTCACAGCGGCACCACATTGAATTCGAACTTGACGATATCGGCGGCTATGCCTGGACTCAGCGCGCTCACGCCGGCGATGCCGGCGACATGATCCATGAGAAACAGGTTGATCTCCGAGAAGTCATGCAGCGCCACGAGCAGCTCGATATCCTGCGGACCATTCATGATGTTGGCGCTGAACACTTCGGGCAACCGCGCCAGATCCCGTCCGACGTCGCGAACGTCGCGCCCCTGCACCTTCACCCCGACGACGATCAGGACATTATAGCCATGGGCTGCGAAGTCGGTGACCGCGACCACCCGCGAGGCGCCCATATCCTCGAGGCGCCGCAGACGGGAAGACACGGTGGTGGCCGTCACCGACAAGCGCTGCGCGATGTCCTGATTAGTTGCGCGCCCGTTCTCTCGGAGGATGTCAATGATACCGAGATCGAGCGCATCCAAGTTCGGCGGTGAAAAAGTCTTGCCGGAACGAATCTGCATAGCTTCGAAGCCACCCTCCCCTTCGTGAGGGAAAGACTCTAGCGACTTGTCGTCCTCCAAGCGAGTCGCGAGCTTCGGCAAATTGCGCGCAGTCCGTCGCCCCCCGGCCGGCCGGGGGGCCGGCGCGTCGCCATTGCTCATATGGCGCCGGCCAAGGCCGCTTCCTCCGCGACAATTTCCAGAAACAGGGGTCTCTCGCCACCGCCGTCGACCGCGAGCTCGGCGCCGCTGATATAGGCCGCCATCGGCGACGCGAGAAACGCCACGGCGTTCGCGATATCGGCGCCCCGGCCGAGGCGCTCGAGCGGAAGCGAGCCGGCGATCCGCTCTTGTGCCCGATGGGAGCCGTAGGTGAGCTCGGTGTTCTCGGTCTCGATCAGACCGACGACGATCGCGTTGACCCGGACCTCGGGCCCCCATTCCTGCGCCAGGCTCTTGGTCAGGCTGAGCAGCCCAGCCTTGGCCGCGCCATAGATCGCCGTACCTGGGGAAGGACGCTGGCCCGATACGCTGGCGATATTGACGACCGAGCCTTTCGCCTCCCTCAAATGCGGATAAGCGGCCTGCGCGACGTGAAGCGGCGCGAGCAGATTAAGCGCAAGGATTGCTTCCGAAAAACGCGGGCTGGCCGTTGCCGCTTCGGCCTGCGGCGAGCCGCCGGCATTGTTGACGACCAGATCGAGCCGACCGCGCAGCGCCACCGTGGATTCAACCAGTTCTCTCGCCTGCGCGGCATCGCGAATATCGGCGGCATGAAAGGTGGCCCGCCGTCCCCCGACCTCTTCCATATGATCGGGTTGCTGACGCCCGCAGGTCATCACCTCGCATCCGAGTTGCAACAGGCGTTGCACGATCGCTGCGCCGATCCCGCGGGTTCCCCCGGTGACCAGCGCAACCTTCCCCTCAAGCCCGTCGACCATGCCCTAGCTCTGCTCCTTGCCAAGATATTTGAGAAAAAATTGCGCCATGACATTCACAGCTTCACGCACTTCAGGCAAGTTCAGCATATACCAGTGCGCATGCGGCATCGCTTCCCCGGGTCCACATCGGGACCGGCTCACCCGAGGCGGCCGGGCCGTCGCCCCACGGCGGCGTCGCGAGGAAGCGCTGGGCTGCTTCGCTTATGCGCGTGGAGATCGGAATAAGCCGATTGCCGAGCTTGATCCGGCCCTCTGCGTCGATCTGATAAGCCAAAGATCCTCCACAAACCGCTTATCGGTCAGCCGAGCGCGGCGGCCTCGCGGGACATCGTCCGCAGCCGCCGGCCCTCGATTCCGGCAATTGCAACGAAGAGGACGCCGACCACGCCGCAACCAATGATGATCGCCAGCATCACGGCAGTATAGTTGCCCGCCGCGTCACGCAGCGCGCCGGCCGCAGGCGGCAGCAAAAATGTCAGCGGTAGGGTAAACAATCCGAAATAGCCAAAGCCGCGCGCGATCGATGCTGTGCCGAAAAAATGCGCGATCAGAACACTGACGATCGGTACGATGCCAGCGCCGCTTGCGCCCATGACCAGCATCGCGGGCGCCATCACCATGAACGAACCCGAGGCCAGAACGGCCACCCAGCTCAATGCAAAGCCAAACGCCGCAACCGCGAGAGCGCGAGCCCCACCAAGCTTGTCGCAGAGAAAGCCGACCAGCACCGACCCGACGATACTCGCCCCGCCCATTACCGAGACGAGCAGTGTCGCCGATTGCGGCGTCAGGCCCTTTTCAATGCCGAGCGCGACGATGTGGGATATGCTGGTGATGGCGGTGGCGCTCAGCAAGCCGCCCCCCAACACCATCAGCCAGAAGGCCGGCCGGGTCAGCAGAGGCACCGCTCCCCCGCCCGAAACGTCCCGGGCGGGCTGGTCGCCCTCCGCGTCAAGGCCGTTACCGCTGGAGGGCGCGTCGGCAACCCCGAAAAGCACCGGCATCAGCAATATATGGATGGCGGCCAGGCACATATAAAACGCCGGCAGGCCATAGCGGCTGATCACCGTCAACCCAATCAACGGGATCACCGCCACCAGCACCGGCATGTTGGCGAGCCCTACCGCTCGTCCTCGCCCGCCCGGAAACCAGTCGCCCGCAAGCATACTCGCGGGAAGCGGCCCGAACAGCGCGATGCCAGGTCCTACCAGCAAGGCATAGGCGGCGAGCGCCGTCATCATATTCGGCGCAAAGGCGACCGCCAGATAGCCGAGCGCGGAAAGCGTCGCACCGGCCAGCATGGTCGCACGCAAACCAATCCGGCCGATGGCGGCGGCAGCGAGGGGACCAACCAATCCCATTACCAGCACCACGAGCGCCAGCCCCATCGACGCCTCGGCGCGGGTCGATTGATAGCGTTCCTGCAGGGCGAGGACGCTGACGCTGAACCCGCCAAAGGCGCAGCCGATCGCGACATTCTGGCTGAGCGCCGCCCGGATGAGCATCGCCCAGGGACGGCGGCGACCATCGACAGGCGGATATCCTTCTCTCCTGTGGGTCGCCGACGGCACGCTGGCAAACTCCCTTCTTGGGGCTGTCTCCGGCCCGGTAAGAGGCGCCGGGCGCTTCAGCGCCCGGGGCGGCGGTGTGTCAGTCGATCGTAAAATGCGTTTTCTCGGGGCCCCGCATCTCGTTCCAATAGTCTACGAGGCGATAAGGCCAGGAGAGATAAACCCGTCCCTTGCTGTTGTTATAATAGCTGTTCGCCTTTGGATGCGTCCAGATCATGTCCTGCATACGCTTCTGAATCTTATCGTTCCAAGCCTCGAAGACCTCGCGCTTCGGTTCGATCGTCTTCTTGTTTTCGGCGCTCACCCAGTCGAGGCATTCGATGATGTAGTTGATCTGCACTTCGGAAATCAAATTCTGGCCGGCCGCGTGGTTCGGCGCGCTATTGGGTCCGACCGTAAGGAAATAGTTGGGATAGCCCGGAATCGTCACGCCGAGATAGGAGCGCGGATCGTCCAGGCCCCATTCGTCGCGCAGATTGCGGCCATCGCGGCCAAGCACGGTCAGCTTGCCGAGCATGTTCGCGACATCGAAGCCGGTTGCACAGACAAGAATGTCGAACTCATATTCCGTGCCGTCCGCCATCCGGAGGCCTGTCGGGGTGATCCGCTCGATCTTACCGGTCTCAAGCGTCACATTGTCCCGTTTCAATGCATCGAACCACCCGCCATCCATGACGATCCGCTTCGAGAAGATCGGAAAGTCGGGCTCCAGCTTCTCCTTGAGATCGGGCCGGTCGGCGAACTTGGCGTTGAGATGCGCGAGTGCATATTGGCGCATCCCTTCGTTGATCGCCGATACCGAGGGCGAATCCTCGGGCCATTCCGGATCCTTGAGAACGTTGGGGAAGAGCCCGTCGGCGGCGAACCAATAGACGCGGAAACGGAACCACTCACGAAAATGCGGGATATGCCGCAACGCGAATTTCATACCGGGCGTGACCTGGGTCATGATCTCCGGATTGTAGATCACCCAATGCTTCGAGCGCATGAACACGGTGAGCTGGCCGACATCGCCCGCGATCGCCGGGACGAGCTGCGCCGAGCTTGCCCCGGTGCCGATCACCGCGACGCGCTTGCCCTTGATATCCACCTCCGGATCCCAGGTCGCGGTGTGCATCTTGAGGCCTTGGAACGCGTCCATGCCGGGGATGTCGGGCCATTTCCAACGATTGACCGGGCCGTGGGCGTTGATCACGGCGTTGACGCGGATAACTTCCTCAGCGCCGTCGGCCGAGCGGACCGTCACATCCCACATCGCCCCCTTGTCGTCATAGACCAGCTTGGTCACGACCGTGTTGAAGCGGATGTTGCGGCGCAGCTTATACTTGTCGGCGACAAAGAGCAGATATTTCTGCATGTCGGCGCCATGCGGATGGTAATGATTCCACTCGGGCGTGATCTCGAACGAATAGGAATAGAAGTGGCTCGGCGTATCGACGCCGACGCCGGGATAGCGGTTTTCATACCAGGTGCCGCCGACCTCGGGATTCTTTTCAATCACGATATGGTCGTAACCGGCTTCCTCCAGCTTGATCGAAGCGGCAAGTCCGGTGAGGCCGGCGCCTATCACCAGCACACGGTAGCCCGCGGGAGGCGCCTTGCGACCAGCGATGTCCTTGCGCGGCGCGGGTAGCTTGAAGCCGCTCTGCTCGAGCACGAGCGGTAGAAATTCGTCGTCGACATGTTCGCCCACGCCGACGCTCATCATTCTTTGCATCAGAGCATCGGAAGGATCCTCCTCACGGGCAGCTCCTGGCGTGGTCAACACATGCAGAAGTTTACCGCGCAGGTCGTTAAGGCATTCGTCGGGGATCGACGTGTCCGGCACCGCATAAGGCGGTTTGATATAATTGCCGAAAACGTCGAGCATTGCTTCGTCGTGCGTGAGATGGACATAGACCATCAGCAGCGTCTGGACATTCGCCTCGGCCAGCGCCTCGCGCAATTCAGGCGTGTCGGCCATGGGCAGCGACCGCTTTTCCCAATTCAGCCCCTCGCCTTCCGCCCCCGCGAGCACCGCAGTCGTCGCCATTCACCCTCTCCAATCAAACAAGTGAGTATGCACTTACTTGTGCCCACCTTCTGGATCAACCGTCAAATTCGACGACGACGTCCGAAACCCGATCTGGAATTCCGCCTGGCTGCCGATACGGCGTTTGAGGTTGCAGCAGCATAACCACTGTCGTAATGCGTCGCAAATCATTTGGGCTTTTACGCGCCCGAGCGGTCCCCGCTCATGCTGGATCGCGAAAGCACGGCGCGAATGCCGATCGCCGCGTGCCCGAGAAATGAAAGCAGGAGAAGGATATGGCTTACACGCTTCAGCAGCTGTCCGATCTCGAAGACATCCGTCTGGTTAAGCATCGTTACTTCCGCGGCATCGACACCGCCGACATCACTCTGCTCTCCGGGCTCTTCACCGACGACCTCTATGTCGACTATCGTGGCGGCACCTACCGGGCCAGGCTCGACGGCAGAGACAATATGCTCGAGTTCCTTGCCAACAGCTTCCATTCGGGCGCGATCGCGATGCACCATGGCCATATGCCCGAAATCACGCTCACCGGCGCCGACAGCGCCGAGGGCCTCTGGTATCTTGAGGATATTTTCATTTCGGTGGAGGCCAAGACACATACGATCGGCAGTGCGATCTACAAGGATGTCTACCGGCGGGAAGACGGTTCCTGGAAAATCGCGCGCACCGAATATGATCGCGTGATCGAGTTGATCTTTCCGCTCGACCCTGCAGCCGAGGTGACCTCGCATTATCTGAGCCGGGTCGGCCGGAAACCGGCCGAACGTAGCGACATCTCGCATTTGATCAGCTGGACCGAGCCGGCCTGACGGCCTTCCGATCCGGCGCCGCTAGGTCTGCGTGCCGGCGAGCGTCGGCACCGGCTGCATCGCCGGAGCGTTGTGGGTGTATCCCATTTCCTCGTAGCGCTCCTCGATCCGCCAGCCTGCCGCCGTCCGCACGAGGCGGTCCCGGTACCACAGGCCGATGAAAAAGGTCTGCCGGTGGCCCTCCGAGTCCTCATGGACCATCGGATTGAACAGGATCGTGCGGCTGGAGGCACGATCCCCGTCGATCGACAACTTGGTCGTAGCGATCATATGCTGATAAACTGGGAAGCGTTCGAGCGCGACGGGCAGCCAAGCCTTGATCTCGGCGAAAGAGCCCGCCGCTCCGCCGGTTTCGGAGTAGTCGATGCGGGCATCGGGTGTGAACACCATATCGAGCGCATCCCAGTCGCGCTCGTCGATCGCATGACTATAGCGAGCCAGCAGATCCTGTATCTCCAGACGGTCGGATATTTCCTGCAACGGCAACATCAGCGCCTCCTCTCCAAGCTACGACAGCGGTACGCAGATCGACGACAGCCGTAAAGAGTGGCATTGAACTGCGTGGCATAATGGCTAATCAGCAACGAAAGATGGGAGAGAGACGATGCGCTTCGAAGGCAGGACAACGATCGTCACCGGCGCGGCATCGGGCATCGGCCTGGCGGTGGCCCAGCGGATGGCGCGCGAGGGCGCCCATGTGATTCTTGGCGATTGGAACGCCGATGGGCTGGCTTTTGCCGCTTCGACGATCGGCGAAGATGTGGTGACGCATCGGCTTGACGTGGCCGACCCGGCGGCGTGCGCAGCGCTCGTCGACGCCGCCATCGGCGCGACCGGCCAACTGGATATTCTGTGTAACATAGCGGGTGTGCTCGAATTCTCGCCACTCGCCGATCTGACGCCCGAACGCTGGCTCCGGACGATCAGCATCAATCTCGGCGGCGCCTTTCATCTTTCACGCGCGGCCATGCCGCACCTCGTCGCGCGCCGCGGCTGCATCGTCAACATGGCCTCGGCTGCGGGGCTGGTCGGAATACCCTATCATTCCGCCTATTGCGCGTCGAAGCACGGCGTGGTCGGACTGACCAAGGCGCTGGCGCTCGAGTTCGCCAACGCAGGCGTGCGGGTGAACGCGATATGTCCGACGGGCGTGAAGACGCCCATGGTCGCCGCCCCTCCCCCGCCGGGAATCGATTGGACGGCGGTGATGCGCGCCGCGCCGTGGCTCGACGGCGGCGAGATGTGCGAGCCCGAGGATATCGCCGACGCCGTCGCCTTTCTCGCCTCCGATGAGGCGCGCCGGATCACCGGCGTCGCCTTCCCCGTCGACGGCGGCCAGACTGCCGGATAAGATAGGGCGCCTGCGCAAAAGCGCGAGCTTCGTCGGACTTCGATGGCAATTGCGCAGCAGCAAGCTTGTTCGAGTAACAGGTGCAGGCTAACGCGATCCCAGCCGGCGCGGCAAGCGCCAGCAATCGAGGAGCCAAACTCATGCTTTCAAAGGTCACGCTCAACGGCACCGGCCTCTCAGTCAGCCAACTCTGCTACGGCACCAATATGCTGGGAACCGCGATCGATCAGGGTCGCGCCAATGCGATTCTCGACAAGTTCGTCGAGTTGGGCGGCAATTTCATCGACACCGCACGCTCCTATGGCGACTGGGTTCCCACCGCGCCGGCCGGAGCCAGCGAACGGGCGATAGGCGCATGGCTCAACGGCAAGAATCGCGCCGATCTCGTCATCGCGACCAAAGGTGGCCAGTTCGACATGCGCGTAGGCGACTGGCGCAACCGCTGCACGCCCGAGGACATCACCCAGGATCTGACCGAGAGCCTCGATCATCTTGGCGTCGACTCGATCGACCTCTACTGGCTCCATGCCGACAATCCCCAAGCTCCGGTGCAGCCGATCATCGACTCGTTGCTCGAGCATCAGTCCGCCGGGCGCATCCGCTATTTCGGTGCTTCGAACTGGTCGCCCGACCGGATTCGCGAAGCGAATGCCTACGCCAAGTCGGCGGGCAGGCAGGGCTTCGTCGCCGCACAGCCTTTCTGGGGCCTCGCCGCGCCGGATACCGCCGCAGCGGCGGCGCAGGGCTATCAGCTCTATTATGAGGAAGGCTATGAACCGCTGCACGCCGAAGGCCTGCCGATCATCCCTTACTCCGCGCAAAGCGGCGGATATTTCACCAAGCTGGCCAAAGGCGAGGACGCCGTCCCCGAGCACCTCAAGGCGCGTCATAACAATCCCGTCAACGCGGCGCGTTTCGCTGCGGTGCAGGCGCTCGCGGCAAAGCACGGCGTCTCGATCAACGAGGTCGTGCTCGCCTATCTGCTGTGCCAGCCCTACCAGACCATCCCGATCTTCGGAGCGGGCAACCCCGAGCAGCTGGCGGACAGCGTTAAAGCGGCGTCGCTCAAGCTGACCGCTGACGAGCTGGCGCAACTCCGCGCCGACTGATCATGACGAGACGGGCGCCTCCGGCGGAGCAATTATCGCTGCTCCTCGAAGCGCTTTATGCCGGACTGATGGAGGCGGACCCATGGTCCGCCTTCCTTCGGCTGCTCGCACAGGCGATCGATGCCAACTTCGCGACGCTCATCCTCACCGCAGCTGGCCCGTCGGCTCGTAGCGCGATCGTCACGCCCGACGCGGACCCGCAAAGGAGCCGCAACTATTCGGAAGCGATGATCTCGGAGGATCCGTTCGTCGGATTGCCCGAAGGCAAAGTCCTTGCTTTCGATGACTTCGTCTCCGAGGAGGCGCTCAATCCGTCCTTCCGCGCCTATCTCGAGGGCGCCGGTACCGGCCAGATCCTCGGAATCGATCTTCGCACGGCTGCGGGATCAGAGGCGCGGGTGCGGATCACCCGTGATCGCAGCAAGCCGCAGTTCGACGAAACCGAGCGCGGACTGCTGGCCGCGCTCGTGCCGCATTTGCGCGTGGCGCTCGCCCTGTTTGCCCGGATCGAGGCCAGCGCGGTCGAACAGGGCGTCTATCGCGCCGCGATCGAACGGATGGCGATGGCGACGTTCATCCTCGATGCCAATGGCAGCCTGCTTCGCAGCAATGAGGTCGCCGATCAGTTTCTTGCAGGCGACACCGCCGTCCGGCTGCGTGACGGCAAGCTATTCCTATCCGCGCGCGAAGCCGCCAAACGACTGGCGCAATTGCTCGCGGCGCCGCCGGCGGCCGGCGAAAGCACCCGCTTTCGGATCACTCCCGATCAAGGCGGACCGGAGCTCGCGGCAATCGCGCGCGGAATGCCGTTTCCAAGCTATGGCGACAATGGTCCCGTGCTGGCGCTGTTCGTGGTCGATCCCGGGCGCGCCACCGCCATCACGCCGGACGTCTTGCGCGACATTTTCCAGTTCACGCGCGCCGAAGCGAGCCTCGCCGCCGAGCTGGCGCGCGGCACGGCGCTCGTCGACGCCGCACGCCAGCTCGGCATCGCGCATAATACCGCCCGCTCCCATCTGCGCGCCATCTTCGCCAAGACCGGGGCGCGACGCCAATCGCAGCTGGTCCAGTTGATCCGCGCGAGCGCGGGCGAACTGGACAGTGAAATCTGATCCAATTGGACGGCGTTTCGCGCGCCGGGATGGCCTAAGACTCGCATCATCGAACAAGAGGAGAGGATCGATGCGGTTTTCGATCATATATGAAGCGCAGATGGTGGACACCTCGCGGGCGAGCGAGCAGCGGGTGTTTCGCGAGATCGTCGAGCAAGCGCTGCTCGCCGAGGAGATGGGCTTCGACGTGATCTGGGCGGTCGAGCATACCGCGCTGACTCAATATGCGCATATGTCCGCGCCCGAGACCTTCCTCGCCTATCTGGCGGGCCGCACCTCCCGGATCGGGATCGGCCATGGCGTGGTCTGCCTGCCGCCGGCGATGAACCATCCCGTCAAGGTCGCCGAGCGCATCGCGACGCTGGACATATTATCCAATGGCCGGGTGCACTTCGGCATGGGCAAGGGCGGCACACAGCAAGAGGCGGGAACCTTCGGCTATGATCTCGCCGAGCTCCAGCCGATGATCGACGAGAGCATGTATCTGATCCCCAAGATCCTCAAGGACGGCGAAGTCGAGCATGACGGCACCTATCTGAAGATTCCGCGCCGGCCGATCCATCCGAGCCCAATGCAGGATCCGCATCCACCGCTTTACATGGCGTGTACCCGCGCCGACACGCTCAGGACCGCGGGCGCGCGCGGCATCGGCGCGCTGGTGCTTGGCTTTGCCGGCCCCGCCGACATCGCCGAGAAGAACGCGATCTACCGCGAGGCGTTCGCCCAGAGGAACTCGCAGGAGCAGGTCGGCTTCCGGCCCAACGAGCATCTCGCTGCGCTTTGCCCTGCGATCGTGCTCGATGATCGCGAGGAAGCTCGCCGCATCGGTCTGCGCGGGCAACGCTTCTTCGTCGAATCGCTCGGCTATTGGTATTCAGGCGGGCCGAAGCCTGTTGTCGAAGACCTCACCGGCGACGAGCAGGCCGCGATTCTTGCCCAGGAAAAAGAGCAGATCGTCGCATTCCTCTCCGAGGAGAAGATTGAAATCGGGGCGCATCACACGGCGTCTTATGAGCATGCGGAAGACGCCTATGGCACACCGGCGGATTGCATCCGCTATGTCTCGCAATTGTTCGATGCCGGCGCCGACGAGATCCTGTTCTTGTTCCAGATGGGCGGCATCCCGCACGAGGCGATCATGGCCACCATTCGCAACATCGGCGAGAAGGTGATCCCGCATTTTCGCGAGCGCGAAGCGCTCGCGGCTGAATGAGCGAAGCGCTTCGCTGGTGACATGCGTATCATTCAATGGCATTGTTTACGCGAAGCCGCATCCAGCTGGCGATTATACCGGAGAGAATGATGTCCGAGCCCCGCTATGATCCGTTCGCCCTCTATGACCAGTCGATCCTCGTGGCCTCCGAACCGGTAGAGATCGACGCGCCCGCCGCTGTCGTGTGGGAGGTTTTGACCGATCTGCCCAACTATGGATTGTGGAACCCGTTTTGCGTGCGTGCCGAGTCGACGCTTGCAATGGGGGCGCCGGTCAAGATGAGCTTGGTCAACTATGCGAATCCCGGGCAACTCCTGCCCAACTGCGAATATGTGTGCGCCTTCGAACCCGAACGGTTGCTCTCATGGGAAATGCCGTATGACCCCGCCTGGCCCTATCCCGCACGGCGCGACCAGATGATCGAAGCGCTCGGTCCTGAACGCTGCCGATATCAAACGACCGACGCCTTCACCGGCGAGAACGGCATCCATGTAATGCGCTTTGCCGGGCCGTGGATCGAACGCGCGTTCAACGACACCGCGCGCGCGCTCAAGACCCGTGCCGAAGCGATCCACATGGCTCGCAGCAGCTTTGCTGCCGAGGAAGCTGCGGCGTGAATCGGATGCGCTTCTCACATATCGGTCTATGCGTCGGCGATGCGGAGCGCTCGCTGCGCTTCTACACCGACGCGCTCGGCTTCTCGAAAGTGTCGGATTTTCAGGTGGGTGACGAGGTCGCGCCAGTGCTCGGCCTCGAGCCGCCCGTTCGGCTCAAGTCGCTATTCGTCGCGAAGGACGGCGTGCAGCTCGAATTCCTCGAATACGCCACGCCCGAAGCCTTCGGGCCGCGCGAGCTCCGACCGATGAACCAGTTCGGCCTCACGCATCTTTCGGTCATTGTCGACGCCGTCGAGCCGGTGATCGAGGCGGTGCTTCGCTGCGGCGGTCAGGTTCACCGCGAAACTTACGTCAACGACCCCCGCATGGGCGAGTTTATCTACTGCAGCGATCCCGACGGCATACGCGTCGAACTCATGCGCCTTCCGGGTTGAGAGCGGGCGCGGCTCCGGTAACCGCCGCACGCACCCCATCGACCGCCTGCCGGGCGCGCGCGAGAACGGGCACGCCGTTTTCCAGCGCCGAATCCTGCGGAAGCTCGACGCTGACCGGGCAGCCGGCCGGGAGGGCGCGCGCGAAACCCGCGAGGTCGAACACCCCCTGCCCCGGCAACAAACGCTGGGAGGAGGCTTCGAAATCCCAGCGTTGCTCATCATAATGCGCGGCGCCGTCGCATTGCTGTCCATAGAGAATATGGTCGGCAGGCGCTGCGGAGAGATCGGCGATGCTTCCCCCAGAGCGCATGAGATGGAGCAAATCGACGTTGACGCCCACTTGCCTCGGCCTGCCGATCCGCGCAACGAGTTCGAGCGCCTCGGGCAGTGATCGAACCTGCGACAGCGGATAGAATTCCACGACGACGCCGAGGCCGAAGCCTTGCGCGAGCTCGCAGAACCTTCCGAACTTGTCGAGGCGGCGCGCCGGATCGCGGTCATAGGCGAGCACATTGACGAACCGCGCCTCCAGAAAGGCAGCGCAATCCAGCGCGGGACGGAAATTGTCGATCTCGGTCCGGCCGGCGAGCGTGAACGGATAGGCCACGTCGACGCCGACGCCCAACGCCTTCAGCCTGGCCTTGGTCTCGCGCCGTTCAGCGGTGGCGCCGTAAAGGTCGAACCGCGGCATCCGCGGCAGCACCTCCATCGGCTCCATGAACAGGCAGATCGCCCGGCAATCGACGGCATGCGCGACCTCCACCAGCTGCGACGGCGTCGTGTCGGTGACGGTGAGATGGTCGAGCGCAAACGGGAGCGGGGCGAGCGGCATCAAGAAGCCCCCCCGCCCTGCGCGGCGAGCCGCGCACGCAGTTCGGTCTTGAGCAATTTGCCGTTCGCGTTGCGCGGCAGCGCCCCCTCGATCCGGAAGAAATGTTCGGGCACCTTATAGTCGGACAGACGCGCAGCGCAGTAGCTGCGCAATTCCTCATCCTCCACCGCTCGGCGGGTGACGATGAAGGCTTCCACCCGCTCGCCCAGCACAGGGCATGGTCGTCCCACCACGCCGGCCTCGATAATCTCGGGGTGCGCCATCAGCAAATTCTCCACCTCGACCGAATATATCTTGAAACCGCCGCGGTTGATCATGTCCTTCTTGCGATCGAACAGCTGAAGATATCCTTCGCTGTCGATCGCGCCGAGATCACCTGACTTCCAATAGCCGCCGACAAAGGCCGCAGCAGTCGCCTCCGCATTGTTCCAATAGCCCGGAATCGTCATCGGACCCGCCGTCCATATTTCGCCCTGCTGGCCCGGCGCGCATTCGCAGCCCTGATCATCCATGATGCAAATGTCGGCATAGCGCAGCGGCTTGCCGAGCTGATGCGCATGCGCTCGGGTGTCGCCCGCCGGCATCATGACCGCGGGCGAACTGGTCTCGGTCGCGCCGTAAATGTTGGTGAGCCTCAACTGCGGGTGCTTCGCGCTCAGCGCCTCGATCGCGGACTGGGGCATCGGCGCGCCGCCATAGGTTCCCACCCGCCAGGCTGAAAGATCGAAGCGGTCATAATCGGGTTCGAGCAGGCACAGGCTGTACATCGCCGGCACCATTGTCGCGTAGCTCAGCCGCTCCGCCTCGGCGATCTCCAGGAAGCGGCGCGCTTTGAACGCCCGTTGGATGACCACCTTGCCCGCCACCCGAACGCTGACCAGCAGCACGAGCACAAGCCCCGTCACATGCGAAGCGGGAACGCTGAGGGCGGTCACCTCGCCCTCGCGCAGGCCAAGATGCTCCTCGGCCCCGAGACAGCTCGTGACAACGTTCAGATGGGTGAGAATGGCGCCCTTGGGACGGCCGGTCGTGCCCGACGTGTACAGGATGCAGAACGGACTGTCCTCGTCCACCGCCGCCGAGGCCACCGCGTCCGCGCATGCTCCGTCCCAGGCGCGCGCGCTATCGTCGATCGCGATCCGGTGGCGAAGCGACGGCGTCTCGGCGGCATCGGGAATCTGCTCCGCGAGTGAGCTTTCATGGAAGAGCAGGACGGCGCCGGCGTTATCCAGCGCATAGGCCGTCTCCGGCCCGCGCTGGCGGATGTTCATCGGAACGCTGATCGCGCCCAGCGAGGCGGCCGCAAGCACGACCACAAGGAAATCGACGCGATTGTCGAGCAGTATGCCGACGCGATCCCCGTTCCCGATGCCCAGCGCCGCCATGCGTGCGGCGCACCGGCCCACCCGTTCCGCGAGCTGGGCATAATCGATACGCTCATCGCCATCGACCAAGGCGATCGCAGCCGATGCGCGGCGCACCGCATCCTCGAACATAGCATGAACGGTGCGTGGCCGATCAGCATAGCAGCGAAGCACCCGGCCATGGTGAAGCTCGCGACGAAGCACGGCAAACATGCCGTCCGGACTGCTCATTTCAGTGCCTCTCATTGCTGCGGACCGCATCTACGCGCCTCGATGGTTTCAAGCCGATGGAGTCAGGATGCCCCCGTCGAAGCCGTCAAGCCACCGTCGACGACGATCTCGGTGCCGGTGATATATTTGGCTTCGTCCGACGCGAGGAACAGCGCGGCGTGGGCGACATCCCATGCATCGCCCATGCGGCCCATCGGCACCTGCGCATGGCGCTTGGCGACCATAGCCTCAAAGTCGCCCCCGCCATAGCGTTCCGCAAGGCGCTGGACGAGCGGAGTGAACATCAGCCCCGGCACGACGCAGTTGAGCCGCACAGCCTGCGCCGCGAAGGCGACCGCGGTCACCTTGGTGAACTGGACAAGCCCCGCTTTCGCCGCCGCATAGCCGACCTGATCCTTGCCGACCCAGCGCATGCCCGCCACAGAGGAGATGTTGACGATCGAACCGCCGCCCTGCGCCGCCATGACCGGCAGCGCGAACTTGGAGGTGAGGAAGGCACTGGTCAGATTGAGATCGAGTTGCTGGCGCCAAACCGCTTCGTCCATCGTCGCGGGGTTGCCCGGCTCGGAGCGGCCGACATTGTTGACGAGGATGTCGAGCCGGCCGAAACGGCGCACGCAATCGGCGACAAGCGCCTCGACCTGACCGCTGTCGGTAACGTCGCAACGGCCGACATGGAGTTCGAAACCTTCGGCGGCGACCACGTCGCGCGTGGCCTCGGCCGCCTCGATCTCAAGGTCCACGCCGAACACCGTCGCGCCCTGCCGCGCGAGCAGGGCGGCGATCGCCTTGCCGTTGCCCCATCCCGGCGCAAACGTCCCGCACCCGGTAACGATCGCGACCCGTCCGTCGAGTCTCAGCACCGGCATTTCTCCATCGACATTCCGCGATTCCTGCTCTTTTATTAATTTCAGCCGCTTCTTGCGTAACCGAACGCAGGATTGCAAACGCTCTTCCATCCCAAAGCCGACTCCGGCCGGCAACCTTAGGCGCAAATATGGCATCCGCTCCCCGAATTACCCTGATCAGCGCGCTGGCGCAGTCGCCCGGCCCCGCCGGCGCGGCGATGGAAGAGCTGTGGCCATCGGCGCTTTACAATAATCTGCTCGACGACTCGCTCGCCCGCGATCTGGTAAGCCTTGGCGCGATCACGCCGGACATTTTCGACCGGTTTATTACCCTGGGCCGTTATGCCGCGCGGGCGCATGGTGGCGAGCTGGCCACCGCGGGCATCATGTTCACCTGCTCTGCATTTGGGCCGGCGATCGATCGGGTCAAGGCGGATCTTTCCATTCCAGTCATCGCGCCAAACGAAGGCGCGTTCGAGGAGGCCCTCGACATCTGCCGCGATCTTCCGGAGGGGGGCCGCATTGGCCTTCTTCTCAGCTTTGCGGGGTCGCTCAAGCCGCTGTCGGACGAGATGTTCAGCTTCGCCGAAGCGCGCGGACAGCGCCCCCCGACGATCGTCAGCGCGGTCGCCGAAGGCGCGCTCGAGGCGCTTCAGGCGGGTGACGCCGAACGCCATGACCGGCTGATAGCCGAAGCGGCGGCGGGCATGCCGCCCGCCGATGTTCTCGTCATCGGCCAATTTTCGATGGCGCAGGCCGCGCCGCTGGTATCCGCGCGGCGGCCCGAGCCGGTGCTGACCACGCCGCATGCCGCCGTCCGCAAACTCAGACGGCTCGTGGAGGCGCAAGCTGCGGCTGACGGTACGCCAGGGGTTGGATAGAAGAAGGAGCGCGCTTGAGCGCCGGGCTGTGCGTGCGCCCGAGCGCTCGGAATGCTGGAGCAAAGTGAAGCAAATGATCAAAGGCCTTAACCTCATCGACGGACGCTGGCGCGAAAGCGCGCAGATGGACCCGACCTTCAGCCCGTCCGATCTGGACGAGCGCGTGGGCGAATATGCGCGCGCGGGAAGCGGCGACGCCGAGGAAGCGATCGCCGCCGCGCGCAGGGCGCAGCCCGGCTGGGCCCGCTTCAACATGCAGGCGCGTTCCGACATCCTGCGCAAGGTAGGCGACATGCTCTATGCGCGCGCCACAGAGATCGGGACGCTGTTGGCCCGCGAGGAGGGCAAGATCCTCGCCGACGCGATCGGCGAGGTCGGCCGCGCCGCACAGGTTTTCCACTTTTATGCCGGTGAGGTCGTCCGCCACCCGGGTCAGTGGTACAATTCGATGCGCGACGGGCATAATATTCTCGTCAGCTACGAGCCGGTCGGGGTCATCGCGGCGATCACCCCATGGAATTTCCCGATTGCGATACCGGCTTGGAAATGCGCCGGCGCGCTTGCCTTCGGCAACACGGTCGTACTCAAGCCGTCGGAATTCGCGCCCGGCTGCGCCGTGCTGCTCGGCCAGTTGTTCGAAGAAGCCGGCCTGCCCATCGGATGTTTCAATCTGGTGATGGGCGATGGCCGCGAGCTCGGCCAGCCGCTGATCGACGGCGCCGATGGGGTGACCTTCACCGGTTCGACCCCGACCGGCCGGATGATCGTAAAGATGGCTGCGCCGACCATGACCAAGGTTCAGCTCGAGCTCGGCGGCAAGAACCCCTTCATCGTGCTCGACGACGCCGATCTCGACGTTGCCGTCGAAGCCGCGGCGCAGGGCACCTGGGGGCAGACCGGGCAGCGTTGCACCGGGTCCGAACGGATCATCGTCACCAAGGGTATCCACGACGCCTTCGTCGAGCGGCTGGTCAAGCGTGTCGCGGGTTTCAAGGTCGGTCACTCGCTCGACCCGGATTCGCAGATCGGCCCGGTGGCGACGCAGCCGCAGTTCGATAAAAATCTCGAATTCATCGAGAGAGCCAAGAGCTCGGGTGCCGAACTGGCGGCGGGCGGTTCCGTGGTCGAAGCGCGCACCCGCGGGCTCTATCTCGCGCCGACGCTGTTCCTCGGCACCACCAACAAGATGGAGCTCAACCGCGAGGAAACCTTTGGGCCGATCGCCGGGGTGATCAAGGTTGAGGATTTCGACGAGGCGATCGCGGTCGCGCGCGATTGCGAGCTCGCGCTGTCTTCGGGCATCGCGACGACCAGTCTAAAACATGCCGAGCGTTACCGCCGCGAATCGACCGCCGGCATGGTGATGATCAACGCGCCGACCGCCGGGCTCGAATATCACGTCCCGTTCGGCGGCCGCGCACCTTCGGGCTATGGCGGACGCGAACAGGGCACGGCTTCGGCCGAGTTCTTCACCGAGATGAAGACCACTTATATCAACCACGGCGTAATCTGAGCCGGGAGGAGACGAATATATGGCAACCAAAGTCGGTTTCATCGGCCTCGGCGCAATGGGCCTGCCCATGGCGTCCAACCTTCAGCGCAAGGGCTTCGACGTCAACGTCTACGACATCGACGCCGCGAAGATGGACAAGGTGGTCGCCCTCGGCGGCCGCAAGGCCGCGAGCGTCGCCGAAGCGAGCCGCGCGGCTGACGTCGTGGTGACGGTGCTGCCGGCCACCCAGCACGTCGAGGCGGTAGTGCTCGGCGAGGACGGGGTGCTCGCGAACATCGACGGCAATGCGGTGCTGATGGATATGTCGACGATCGACGCTAATGGCACTGACCGTCTCGCCACGGCGTGCAAGGCGAAGGGAATCGCTTTCGCGGATTCGCCGATCGGCCGTCTCGCGCTACATGCCGAACGCGGAGAGTCGCTGTTCATGGTTGGCGCGGACGACGCGACCTTCGCGCGTATCGAACCGCTCCTGAAGGCGATGGGCACCGACATCTTTCGCTGCGGCGCGCCAGGGATGGGCAGCCGCATGAAGCTGATCAACAATTTCATGCTGCTGTCGACCGCCCAGATCGTCGCCGAATCGATCGCGCTGGGCACCAAGCTGGGTCTCGACATTCAGACGATGCATGACGTGACCGGGGCCACGACCGCCCGCAACGGCCAGTTCCACGTGCTCATGGTCAACAAGGTGCTCAAGGGCGACGTCGAGCCTGGCTTCACGATCGATCTCGCCTTCAAGGACATGACCCTCGCCATGAATGCCGCGGCGGAGAACCGCGTCGGCCTGCCGGTGGGCGCCGCGGCGCATGCGGTGTTCGGCGGCGCGCGCGCGACCGATTACGCCTCGAAGGATTATTCGGCGTTGCTCGCGCTCGCGTGCGAGCGCGCCGCAGTGAAGACACCCACGCTCGACTGATAGCCCTGCGCCGCCTTCGCGCTCTCGCGGAGGCGGCTGCCGGTCAATTCGAGCCAAGATCCGCGACGTAACGGTTCGATGCGGCCCAGAATAAAAGCCCGCCCACGGCGATGAGAAAGCTCAGCGTAAGCAGGCTGTAGCGCAGCGCCTCCTGGCCGAAGCGCCCGGCCAATGCATCGCTTACCGCCCCGGCGATCAGCGGCCCGCAGGCGCTGCCCATGATGTTGATGACGACCACGAGCAACGCGGCCGCCTGCGCGCGTTGGTCGGGGCGGACCAGCCGCGTCGCGGCCCCGAAGGATGGCCCCGCCCAGACCGAAGCGAGGAAGCTGGTGACCGTCGAGATCAGCGCAACCACCGGCACATCGGTTCCTCCCACGGCCACGAACGTCCCCGCAGGGACCAGGAGCATCAGGATCGACAGGGGGAAGGCGCAGAGGAAGGCCAGCGCCGGCACCCGCAACTGCCAGCGCTCGTCGCGCGGACGCAGTGCATCGACGATCGCACCGCTTGCCAGGCTTCCTGCCACTCCGCCGAAAGCCGCGCCGATTCCGAGCCAGGTCCCGGCTTCGACCACGGTCATGCCATGCGAGCGCATGAAATAGGCCGGCATCCAGATCGCCCCGGCATAGCCGAAGATATTGAACACCCCCATGCCGAGCGCAAGCAGCCGCAGCGACGGGATCGACCAGCAGGCGCGCGTCGTCGCCCACATCGTTTCGCCTCGCGTCGCGGATGGCGCCGGATCGCGATCCGAGGCCGCGGCTCGGGCGGGACCCGTCAGCCAGATGAGCAAGGCCAGCGGAATGCCAGGAAGCGCCAGCGTAAAAAACGCCGCGCGCCAGCCCCAGATGCTGGCGATCGCCGCGCCGCCCGTCAGGCCGAGCACCAGCCCGAAATAGGTGGCCGAGGCCAGCACGCCCAGCGCGGTGGATCGCACGCGTGCACTGAACAGCTCGGAAACCATCGCCTGCGAAGGTGGCAACCCGCCCGCCTCGCCGACCCCGACCAGCACGCGCGAGGCGCCAAGCAGCGCGACATTCCCGGCCAATCCGCACGCAGCAGTGGCCATGCTCCACAGCGCCGCCGAGATGGCGAGCACGCCACGGCGTGACCATCGATCGGCCAGCCGCGCGAGTGGAATGGTCAGCAGGACGTAGCTGATGATGAAAGCCGGGCCGCCGATGAAGCCGAGCAGCGCATCACCAAGCCCGAACTCGGCCTTGATCGCCGGGATCAGGATCGAGAAAAGATGGCGATCAGCGTAGCTGAGCGTGTTCGCCACGACCAGGAGCAGCAGGACATAGACCGCATAGGCCCCCGAGGACGTGCGGTCCGCCCCGGTCGGATTGCTCGACATAACCTCTCCTTCTGGCGGCGGCGCCGTCATGCCGAGCCGCGTCGGCATGACCGTGGACGGGAACTGAGCGCGGCGCCGGTCTGTCCATTTGCCGGCGTGATCCGCGCTCGCGATCAGCGGCCGGTAAAGCTCGGCTTGCGCTTTTCCAGAAAGGCGGAGACCGCCTCTTCATGATCGGCGCTGTGGTGCGCCAGCGCCTGATAGGCTGCGGAAAGCTCGAGCAGCGGGCCCAGCTTCATGTCCTGCCCCTCGCGCAGCAAGCGCTTGGCAAGCCGTGTCGCATGGCCGGGGTTGGCGGCAATCCGCGCCGCGATCTCCTGCGCTCGTCCGAGCAGCTCACCGGCTGGGACAACCTCGCTGACCAGCCCATATTCGAGCGCCTGGCCAGCATCGATCGCGTCGCCGGTCAGCGTCATGAGCGAAGCGCGGGCGATGCCGATTACGCGCGGCAAGAGCCACGCGCCGCCGTCTCCGGGAACGATGCCAAGCTTGACGAAGCTCTCGGCGAAAATCGCGCCTTCTGCCGCCACGCGAACGTCGCACATGCAGGCGAGATCGAGACCGGCGCCGATCGCTGGACCATTGACGGCCGCCACCACCGGCACTTCAAGTTCGTAGAGCATCGTCGGTATGAGCTGAATGCCGGCGCGATATTTGTTGCGGAGTTCGTACGGCGAGCCTTCGAACATGCCGAGCTTGTCGCGCATATGCTTGACATTGCCCCCCGCGCAGAAGGCCGAGCCCGCACCGGTCAGCACGATCGCCTTAACCGATCCGTCGCGCGCCATTTGGGTGCAAAAATGTTCTATCTCGGCAATATGCGACGATTCCGAGATCGCATTACGCTCATCAGGGCGGTTCAGGGTTGCGGTGACCACCGCGCCCTCGCGCTCGACGATCAGAAACGGCTCGCTCACAATTTCCCCTCAGGCAAACGAATGGCTGGCGTTCGGGCCTAGGCGTCCACATCCCGGTACGCCAATATTGATTTCGCCTCCGGCGATAGCGATAAGCTATCATGGAACTGCGCCAACTGCTCTACTTCACGACCCTTGCGGAAACACTCAACTTCCGCCGGGCAGCCGAGCGGCTCAACCTGTCACAGCCCCCGCTGACCGTCGCGATCCGCAAGCTCGAGGAGGAGCTGGGAACAGCGCTGTTCGTGCGAAGCTCACGCGGGGTGACGCTCACCGCCGCCGGCGAAGTGGCGCTGAGGCATGCGCGCTCCGCGCTAATCGAGACCGAGCAGCTGCGTCAAGCCGTGGTGGAAGGCAGCAGCGGGGAACGCGGCCGGCTCGCGGTCGGTTTCGTCGGCTCCGCCATCTATGCGCTGTTGCCGCGGCTGATCCGCCTTTATCAGGAACATTACCCGAAGGCCGATCTCGTGCTCGAGGAAGCAACCAGCACCGATATCGCGCGCAGGATTCTCGAACGGCGGCTCGACGTCGGGCTCGTCAGGCTGCCGCTGCTCGATACACAAGCGATCGAAACCCATGTCGTCGAGCGCGACGAACTGGTGGTGGCGGTAGCCGTGGCCAATCCGATTGCGCACAACGACATATTGCCACTCGACGCCCTGAAGCACGAACCCTTCATTCTCTACACGCGCGTAAGTATATTGCACACGACGATCCTGATGGCGTGCCATCGCGCCGGCTTCGTGCCCCGGATCGCTCAGGAAGCCGCGCAGGTCTACACGATCCTCAGCCTGGTCCAGAGCGGCCTCGGCGTCGCGCTGGTTCCTTCGAGGGCGACGCGCCATATTCCCGAAGGGGTAAAGCTGCTGCGCCTCGAGCAGGCGCAGCCGATCGACGCCGGCGTGGTTCTTCCGCGCGAGGCAGCGACCCCGCTGGCGCGCAATTTCCTGGCGCTGGCGCTGGCACACCGCGATAGCGTGTAAATATCACGGGTTGCGAAATCAATATTAGACGCGAATATCCGAATGTCTACAGCCGTTCCGCCGCCAACATTGAAAGAGGACAATGTTCGAAACGCTGAGCCTTTCCCGCCTGCCCGCCGAAGATGAAGCCATCAGGGAGCCGCTCCGAGCGCTGATCGCGGAGACCACGGCAGGACTCGCCACCAGCCGGCGCGCCCGTTCCTGGCAGGGCTTCGATGGCGCCTTCAGCCGCGCGCTCGGCGCGGCAGGCTATCTCGGCCTCACCTTGCCCAAACGCTATGGCGGCGGCGAGCGCGGCGCGTTTGCGCGTTATGTCGTCGTCGAGGAATTGCTATCCGCCGGCGCCCCTGTCGCGGCGCATTGGATCGCCGACCGCCAGAGCGCGCCACTGATCCTCAACTTCGGCACCGAAGCGCAGCGCGAATTTTATCTGCCACCGATCTGCCGCGGCGAAGCGTTCTTCTGCATCGGCATGAGCGAGCCTGGCTCGGGCTCCGACTTGGCGAGCGTCCGAACCCGGGCCGAGCGGACCGGCAGCGGCTGGTTGCTCAACGGTCAGAAGATCTGGACGACCAATGCGATGCACAGCGATTATATGATCGCGCTGGTTCGCACCTCGGGCAGCCCGGCCGATCGCCACCAGGGGCTCTCCCAGCTGATCGTCGACCTCAAGGCGCCCGGGGTCACGATCCGGCCGATCGTCGATCTTACCGGCGACGCCCATTTCGCCGAGGTATTTTTCGAGAATGTTGCGCTCAATGACGACGCGCTAATCGGCCAGGAAGGGGATGGCTGGCGTCAGGTCACCGCAGAACTCGCCTTTGAACGGAGCGGGCCCGAGCGCATCTATTCGAGCGTCGTCCTGCTCGATGCCTGGATCCGCCATGTTCAAGCTGCAGGCCGCTTCGACGGTGCAACCGCGGAGCTGGCAGGCCGGCTGACCGCGCAGCTCGCGACGCTGCGCGCCATGTCGATCTCGGTGACGGCCAGGCTGGTGGCGGGGGAAAGCCCGGTCGTGGAGGCCTCGCTCACCAAGGATCTCGGCACCGGCTATGAGCAGTCGATCCCGCTGCTGATCGGCGATGATCTGGCGAGCCATCCTGACGAACCAACCGATCCCGAACTCTACCGCACGCTGCTCTATGTGAGCCATGTCGCGCCCAGCTTCTCGTTGCGCGGCGGAACAAGGGAAATCTTGCGGGGCATCATCGCCCGCGGGCTAGGATTACGCTGATGGACGGAAACGAGCTTCTCGACCCCTTCGCGCGGTTGCTGGAGGATGTTGCCACGCCGGCCCAGGTTCGCAAGATCGAAGCCGGCGGATCGATCGCGCCACTGTGGGATGCGCTCAAGGATTCGGGTTTTCTCGACGCCCTGGTTCCCGAGGATAATGGCGGAGTCGGCCTTTCGCTCGACGCGATCGGACCGCTGCTGCAGGCACTGGGCGGCAACGCGGTGCCAGCGCCGGTCGCCGAGACGATGGTGGCCCGCGCCATGCTCGCGGCAGGGGGGATCGACGCGCCCGATGGCCCTATCGTCCTCGCCACGCTCACCCAAGGACGCGCGACCGCGGTGCCGCTGGCGCGGGTCGCCACGCATCTGCTCGTCGAAGCGGACGGCGCGCTGCGCCTCATTCCCGTGGAAAAGATCGAGATCGGCGCGACCGGTGTCGAGCATAGCCTTGCCGGACATCTTGCCCTCTCCGATCTGGGGTCGGCGCCCACCCTTCCGCTCCCCGCCGGCGGCCTCCGGCCGGTCGCGGCTGTGTTGCGCGCGTGCGCGATCGCCGGTGCGGCCGACCGGCTGCTGCAGATGACGGTCGACTATGCCAATGATCGCATTCAATTCGGCAAGCCGATCGGTAAGCAGCAGGCCGTCCAGCACCAGCTCGCGGTGATGGCCGAGCAAGCGGTCGCCGCACGCATGGCGGCGCAGATCGGCTGTGCGAGCGGAATGCCTCCGTCGCTGGCCGCCGCGGCAACCGCCAAGCAGATCTCGAGCGCGGCCGCGGGCCTGATCGCCAACATCGCCCACGCCGTCCATGGCGCGATCGGCATTAGTGAGGAATATGACCTCCAGTTGTTCAGCCGGCGGCTTCACGAATGGCGTCTGGCCGACGGCGCGGAGAGCTATTGGGCGGCGCTGCTCGGGCGCGATCGGCTTGAAACGGATCTGTCGAGCGTCGACTATGTTCGCACGCGGGTTGCTGGGGCAGCGGCTGCATGAAGACGCGGATCACAGAACTGCTCGGTATCCGCTACCCGATCGTCCAGGGCGGCATGCAATGGGTGGGCCGGGCGGAGCTCGCGTCGGCGGTTTCGAACGCCGGTGGTCTGGGCATACTTACTGCCTTGACCCAACCGACGCCCGATGATCTGCGCGCCGAGATCATGCGCTGCCGGACGATGACGCGGCAGCCGTTCGGCGTGAACCTGACGATATTGCCGTCGACCAATCCGCCTCCCTACGCCGAATATATGCAGGCGATCATCGACTCGGGGATCAAGATCGTCGAGACGGCAGGCAATAGTCCCAAGGAGTTCATCGCCGCCTTCAAGCAGGCCGGGGTCAAGATCATCCACAAATGTACGGCGGTGCGCCACGCGCTCTCGTCCGAGCGCCACGGGGTCGATGCGGTCAGCATCGACGGTTTCGAGGCGGCCGGCCATCCCGGCGAGGATGATGTCCCAGGGCTGGTGCTGATTCCGGCCGCGGCCCGCGCGCTCAAGATTCCGATCGTCGCGTCGGGCGGCTTCGCCGACGGCCGCGGGCTCGCCGCGGCGCTGGCGCTCGGTGCCGACGGTATCAACATGGGCACCCGCTTCATGCTGACCCGGGAATCGCCGATCCACCAGCAGATCAAACAGGCGATCGTCGCGGGAAGCGAACGCGATACCAAGGTGATCTTCAAACCTTTCCGCAACACCGCACGCGTCTTCCGCAACGCCATCTCCGAAGAGGTCGCCGAGATCGAGAAGCGCCCCGGCGCGGTCTTCGAGGATGTCCGTCCTTTGGTCGCTGGCGCGCGCGGCCGCGCGGCACTTGAAGCCGGCGACGTAGACGCCGGCATATTGTGGGCAGGCCAAGCGATCGGCCTGATGGACGACATCCCCAGTTGCGCCGAACTGATCGACCGCATCGTCACCCAATGCCGCGAGCGCCTGGCCGCAGCCAGCGCCTGCACGAACTGATCCGAGGGAAAGCTGATGGATTACAACACGCTGCGCTACGACGTCGAGGACGGGCTGCTCATCCTGCGCCTCCACCGTCCCGAGAAGCTCAACGCCTTTACCGTCGAAATGGCCGACGAATTGGTGGACGCCTATCGGCGCGCTAGCGCCGACGACGCCGTCAGAGCGATCGTCGTCACTGGCGAGGGCCGCGCTTTCTGCGCGGGAATGGACCTGTCGGTCGGCGGCAATGTTTTCGGCCTCGACGAGAGCCTCGAGCCAGGCATGGCCGACATGCGGGACCGGTTTGACGACCCGGTGATCGCCCGCGGCGTGCGAGATACCGGCGGCCGCGTTGCGCTCGCGATGTACGAATGCCTCAAACCCATCGTCGGCGCGATCAATGGACCGGCGGTGGGAATCGGCGCAACGATGACGCTGCCGATGGATTTCCGCCTGGCGTCGGAGAAAGCGCGGATCGGCTTCGTGTTCGGTCGGCTGGGCATCACGCCCGAAGCCTGCTCGAGCTGGTTCCTGCCGCGCATCGTCGGCATCGCCCAGACGCTCGAATGGTTTTATCGCGCCGATATCTTCGACGCGCAGGAAGCGCTGGCGAAAGGCCTGGTCCGTTCGGTGCATCCGCCCGAAGAACTGCTCGACGCCGCAAAGGCTTTTGCCCGCACGCTCGCCACCGATCGTTCGCCCGTCAGCATCGCGCTCATGCGCCAGATGGTTTACCAGAACAGTGCCCAGCCGCACCCGATTGAAGCGCATCGCGTGGAATCGCTGGCGGTGTTCTACGCGAGCATCGGCGACGGCAAGGAAGGGGTAAACGCCTTCAACGAGAAGCGCGCGCCCGTCTTCCAGTCACAGGCAAGCGCGATGCCACCTTTCTTCCCCTGGGACTATTGAGCCAATTGCGAGCTAGCTTCATGAATCAGAATGATAATCAAATTACACCAGCTCCGACGGGCCCGCTTGCCGGGGTCAAGGTGCTCGATCTGTCGCGCGTCCTTGCGGGGCCATGGGCGACCCAGATACTGGGCGATCTCGGGGCCACCATTTACAAGATCGAGCAGCCTGGACAGGGCGACGACACACGTCGCTGGGGGCCTCCCTTTCTTCAGGACGGATCGCGCGATTCGGCTTATTATCTGTGCGCCAATCGCAACAAATATTCGATCGCCATCGATCTCGCTTCAAGTGAGGGCGCGGACCTCATCCGCAGGCTGGCAAAAGAATGCGACATCGTCGTAGAGAATTTTCGTGTCGGCGGGCTCGCCAAATATGGCCTCGACTATCCTTCGCTGCGCGCGATCAATCCGCGTCTCGTCTATTGCTCGATCACGGGCTTCGGGCAGGACGGCCCTTATAAGGACCGCGGCGGCTATGACTTCCTGATCCAGGGCATGAGCGGGCTGATGAGCGTGACGGGTCGACCGGACGATGTCGCAGGCGGCGGCCCGATGAAGGTCGGCGTGCCCGTCAGCGATCTGTTCACAGGCCTCTACGCGACCATCGCTACGCTCGCCGCGCTTCGCCACGCCGAACGCACCGGGATCGGCCAGCAGATCGACTGTGCGCTGCTCGACACCCAGGTATCGCTGCTCGCCAACCAGGCCTCGAACTATCTCAATGGCGGCATGCAGCCGCGGCGGCTTGCGAACGAGCACCCCAACACCGTCCCATATCAGGACTTCCATTGCGCCGACGCCAGCATCCTCGTCGCGCTCGGCAACGACCGCCAATTCCGCGCCTTCTGCACGCTGATCGGTCTGCCCGGCCTGCCCGACGATCCACGCTTCGTGGATAATGCGGGCCGCAGCACCAACCGTACGGCCTTGCAGGAGGAAATGGGGCGCGCGATCGCCACGTGGCGGTCGGACGATCTCATCGCCGCGATGGAGGCCGCCAAGCTGCCGGGCGGCAAGGTCAACGAGATTCCCGACATCCTCGCCGATCCGCAGATCGCGCATCGCGAGTTGATCCGGGAGATGGAGCGAAGCGACGGCACCGAGATCAAGGTGCTCGGCTTTCCCGCCAAGCTGTCGGAAACGCCAGCCGACTATCGCCGCGCGCCGCCGCGATCGGGTGAAGACACGATAGTGGTGCTGCGCGACGCGCTGCATCTCGCTGAGGATGAGATCGCCCGCCTCGCGGCGGCCGGGGTCATCCCTGCCGGAAGCTGAGGGTCAGACGCGGTGGTGGGCCGATGCGGGGGCTGTTCTCAGTTGCCCCGGCATCGGCCAGGGCAACGTGAGATGTAAGAAACGACCGTCAGATCCCGTCTGACCGGCCTGCGTCTGCCTCGGCGCGCTCAACGATCTCGTCGACCGCGCGCCGTACCGACTCTGCCAGCTCGGGCCGGCAGATGATGAGATCGGGCAAATAGACATCCTCGCGGTTATACACGAGCGGCGAGCCATCGAGGCGCGAGCAGTGAAGACCATGGGCGGCCGCAACCGCCACCGGCGCGGCGCTGTCCCACTCATATTGACCACCGGTATGAAGATAGATGTCAGCTTCGCCGCGGATCACGGCCATCGCCTTGGCGCCCGCGGAGCCCATCGGCACGAGTTCCGCATCGAGCGCCTGCGCAACAGCGACCGCCTCGCGCGCCGGACGCGTGCGGCTGACAAGCATCCGCAGCTTGCCGCCATTGCCGGGTATATCCAGCTGGCGCCCCGAGCAGAGCGTGAGATCGAGGCCGGGTAGCGCGACCGCACCGATCACGGGCTTTCCGTCAATCGCCAGCGCGACATGCACCGCCCAATCGGTGCGGCGTTCGCCATATTCGCGGGTGCCGTCGAGCGGGTCGACGATCCAGACGCGTTGAGCGGAAAGCCGTGCTGGACTGTCCTTTTCTTCCTCCGACAGGATGGCGTCGTCGGGACGGTTCTCTTTCAACGCCTCCATGATGAAGGCGTTGGCGACTCGATCGCCGGCTTTGCCCAGCGCCTTGCCCTCGAACAGCGCCGAAGCCTGCAGTTCGACCAGCAGCCTGCCCGCGATTCCCGCGATATGCCGCGCGAGTTCGACGTCGTTCATGGGACAATCCTCTCGACGATGAGATCGGCCGCCTGTTCGGGCGTCATCTTGCTCGTGTCGATATGGATTTCGGGATTCTCGGGCGGCTCATAGGGGCTGTCGATGCCGGTGAAGTTCTTAAGCTCGCCGGCCCTCGCTTTCTTGTATAGACCCTTCACGTCACGTTTCTCGGCGTCGGCGAGACTGGTGTCGACATGGACCTCGATGAACTCGCCCAGCGCCATCATCGAGCGGACCATGTCACGCTCGGCGCGGAACGGCGAGATGAAGGCGGTGATCACGATGAGTCCGGCATCGGTCATCAGCTTCGCCACCTCGCCGACGCGCCGGATATTCTCGACACGGTCGGCCTCTGTGAAGCCCAGATCCTTGTTGAGCCCGTGGCGAACATTGTCGCCGTCGAGCAGGAAGGTATGCCGGTTCATCCGCACCAGCTTCTTCTCGACAAGGTTTGCGATCGTCGACTTGCCCGCACCCGACAGGCCGGTGAACCACAGCACCGCAGGCTTCTGATTCTTAAGGTCGGCGTGCTTTTCGCGGGTGACGTCGGTCGGCTGCCAGTGGACGTTCTGAGCGCGCCGCAGCGAGAAATGCAGCATTCCGGCCGCGACCGTGGCGTTGCTGATCTTGTCGATCAGGATGAAGCCGCCCAGCGTGCGATTGGCCTCGTACGGCTCGAAGATCAACGGCTTGTCGGTGGACAAATTGGCCACGCCGATCGCGTTGAGCTCGAGCGTCTTGGCCGCCAGATGCTCCATCGTGTTAACGTTGACCTGATATTTGGGTTGCTGAACGCTGGCCGTGACGGTCTGCGTGCCGAGCTTGAGCCAATAGGGCCGGCCGGGCAGCATCGCCTCATCGGCCATCCAGACAACCGTCGCTTCAAACTGATCGGCGACCTCCGGCGGGTTATCGGCGATGCTGATCACGTCGCCGCGACTGCAGTCGACCTCGTCCGCCAGCGTAAGCGTGACCGACTGGCCGGCCACCGCGGTCTCGAGATCGCCGCCAAAGGTGACGATCCGCGAAACCGTCGACGTCTTGCCCGAAGGCAGGATCCGCACCTGGTCGCCCGGCTTGACGGTGCCCGACGCGATCAGGCCCGAAAAGCCACGGAAGTCGAGATTGGGCCGATTGACCCACTGCACCGGCATGCGGAAGGGCTTCGCCTGATCCGTCGTCACATCCAGTTCGACCGTTTCGAGATGGCGGATCAGCGGCGGCCCGTCATACCAGGGCATGTTAGGCGAATTGGCGGTGATATTGTCGCCCTTGAACCCCGAGATCGGCATCGGCACGAACGCTTCGATGCCGATTTCGCTCGCGAACTTCCGATAATCGTCGACGATCTCCTCGAAGCGTTCGCGGCTGTAATCGACCAGATCCATCTTGTTGACGGCGAGGACGATGTTCCGGATGCCGATCAGATGCGCGAGATAGCTGTGACGGCGAGTCTGGGTCAGCACGCCCTTGCGCGCGTCGATCAGGATCACCGCGAGATCTGCGGTCGAGGCGCCGGTGACCATGTTGCGGGTATATTGCTCATGCCCGGGCGTATCGGCGACGATGAACTTTCGCTTCTCGGTCGCGAAAAAGCGGTAGGCCACGTCGATCGTGATGCCCTGCTCGCGCTCGGCGGCAAGACCATCGACCAGCAGCGCAAAGTCGATCTCCTGGCCTTGGGTGCCGACGCGCTTGCTGTCGGCCTCGAGCGCGGCGAGCTGATCCTCGAAGATCATCTTCGAATCGTAAAGCAGCCGCCCGATCAGCGTCGATTTGCCGTCGTCGACCGATCCGCAGGTGATGAAGCGCAACAAGCTTTTGTGCTGATGCTGCTCGAGATAGGCGTCGATGTCCTCCGCGATCAGCGCATCTGTCTTGTAGACGGGCTCGTCGGTGAGCTGGTCGGCCATCAGAAATATCCCTCCTGCTTCTTCTTTTCCATGCTGGCGTCGCCAGCATCCTTGTCGATCGCCCGTCCCTGCCGTTCGGAGGTCGTGGTGAGCAGCATCTCCTGGATCACTTCGGGCAGCGTCTTCGCTTCGCTTTCCACCGCGCCCGTCAAGGGATAGCAGCCGAGCGTGCGGAAGCGGATCGAGCGCTCGACCGGAACTTCGCCTGGTTTGAGCGGGAAACGGTCGTCATCGACCATCAGCAACATGCCGTCGCGCTCGACGGTCGGCCGTTTGGCCGCGAAATAAAGCGGCACGATCGGAATGTCGTTGAGCTGGAGATATTGCCAGATGTCGAGCTCGGTCCAGTTCGAGATCGGGAACACCCGGATGCTTTCTCCCTTCGCCTTGCGGGCGTTGTAGAGGTTCCACAACTCGGGTCGCTGGTTCTTCGGGTCCCAGCGATGGTTGGCGCTTCTGAATGAGAAGACGCGCTCCTTGGCCCGGCTCTTCTCTTCATCGCGCCGCGCGCCGCCAAAGGCTGCATCAAAGCCATATTTGTCGAGCGCCTGCTTGAGGCCCTCGGTCTTCCACATATCGGTGTGCAGCGGGCCATGGTCGAACGGGTTGATTCCCCGCTCCATCGCTTCCGGGTTATGATAGACTAGAAGCTCCATGCCGCTTTCGCGCGCCATCCGGTCGCGCAGCTCGTACATCGCCTTGAACTTCCAGGTCGTGTCGACATGCAGCAACGGGAAAGGCGGTGGCGAAGGATAGAAAGCCTTGCGCGCCAGATGCAGCATGACAGCCGAATCCTTGCCCACCGAATAAAGCATCACAGGACGTTCGCACTCGGCGACCACCTCGCGCAAAATATGGATGCTTTCCGCTTCAAGACGCTCGAGATGCGTAAGGACCGCTGCGTTCATATGATCCAATCCAATGTCCATTGTGTTGTCGCGCATTGACTGACGGCGCGTCGATGTCATAACGCGGGCCGAAAGAAACCTCCCATATGGGAGTGCGGGTAAGGCATGGCAATCCAGGACGAGCTCGACCTTCTGGCCGCGGTTTTCGAAGGCCCATTCCAACTTCCCTTATGGTCGTCCTTTCTCGATCGTCTGCGCGGCCGGGTTCGGGCGAGCTATGCCAGCATCATTTTCCGTCCGCCCGATCGGCCACCCAACAGTCCGGTCGAAATCTTTTCGGGTACGCAGTCGCCGCCCGAACTCCAGCGGCTGTACCGGGACGAGATCTACAAGCTCGACCCCATTCCCTATTTCCAGCTGCGTGAAGGCCGCGTCTACGCCCTCCACGAAGTGCTTGACCGATCCAACCCGGAGCATAGCCGGTATCTCAACGAACTGCTGATACCCAGCGGCATGAAGTGCATACGGCTCATCCGGGTCACCGAACCGAGCGGCACCAGCGCATGGCTCAGCATCGCCCGCGACAAGCCCGACTTCAGCGCCGCCGACGGGTCGCTGCTCAACATGATCGGCCCCCACTTGCGCCAGGCGCTTCGCAACTATGTCGCGATCGAACGCGAACGTTTTCGCGCGAACGTCTCGTCGGAAGCGATGCAGCGCCTCAACTTCGGATGGATCAGCCTGGACGCGAAGGGGCGGGTGATCGAAGCCAGCCCCCATGCCGAACGACTGCTGCGGCATTGCAGCGCGATCCGCAAAGGGCGCTATGATCGTCTGACGGCCTCCAGCCCGTCGCTTGACTGTGACCTGACGGCAACGATCAAATCCTTCGCGGACAATCCCGACACGCGGCCGCGCGCCTTTCACATCAGCCCCGACCCGTGGGTCGACATGCTGGTGGTGCCCGCGCAGCCCCGATCCGAATCCACCGGCCCGCAGCCCGTCGCGATCGCCTATCTCCAGGGCGATAACCGGTCCACCGCCGACCGCCATGAACAAATCGCCGAGCTTTTCGGCCTCCTGCCCAGCGAGGCCAAACTGGCGCTGGCGTTGAGCCGCGGACTCACCATCGCCGAGGCGGCCACCTATCTCGGCCTGACCGTCGAGACGGCCCGCAACTATTCGAAGAAAATTTACGCGAAAATGGGCGCCCGGGGACAGCCGGACCTAATCCGGTTCATCCTTGCGAGCGTGCTGGCGCTCGCCTGAGCGCGTGCGGAAACCCCCGATGGGCGAAGATTGCTGGTCGGAATCACTTATTCTTAACTTCTTGAAACCATAGCGGCTGGATAACAAGGAGCGGCGGATGACGATCAGCAACACATCTTCAGACCTGTCTGACCGCCTTGAGTTCTTCCACTTCAACGCTTCGGATTACGAGGCTTTCCCGCATATCGCCCGGGCGGTCGATCGCTATGCACTTGATGCGCTGGACCATCTCTACGATCAGGTCGGCGCGCGCGCCGAGACCGCGAAGCTTTTCGACAGCCCCGAGGCGATGAGCCGCGCCAAGACCAAGCAGGTCGAGCATTGGCGCCGCCTTTTCGCCGGGCAGTTCCGCCCGGAATGTTTCGAAAGGGCTGAGCGAATCGGCGACGCCCATGCCAAGATGGGCCTTCCTCCCTCCTGGCATATCGGCGGCTATGCGCTGGTGATCGAGCAGGTCATTCATCGGATGATGTCCGAATCCGCGATGTCGCGCCTGACCGGCAAGCAGCTCGCGCGCACGATCTCGAGCTTCGTCAAGGCGGCGCTGCTCGACATGGACGTCACCATCTCCGCTTATTCGCGCGCCGAGGAAGCGAGCCGCGTCGAGGTGATTGACCGCGTCAGCCACGCTCTCGACGAACTCGCTCACGGCAATCTGCGCGCCGAGCTCGAAGGCCTTCCGCCCGGCTTCGATCAGGTCGCCGAGGATTTCGGAGCGATGCGCCGCCGTATGAGCGACACCTTGCTGAAGGTCGCCGATACCGCCAACAGCATCAGCACGGGTTCGGGCGAGATCAGCCAGGCCTCGACCGATCTGTCGCGCCGCACCGAACAGCAGGCGGCTTCGCTGCAGGAGACCGCCGCAGCCTTGAACCAGATTACCAGCGCCGTGCGTGATACCGCGCGGGGCGCCGCGCATGTGACCCAAGCCGTCGACGACGCGCATCGCGATGTGAACGAGGGGGAACGCATCGTCCGCGAAGCCATAGGCGCGATGGGCGACATCGACCGATCGGCGCAACAGATCGCGAAGATCATCAATGTCATCGACGGCATCGCCTTTCAGACCAACCTGCTCGCACTTAACGCCGGGGTCGAAGCCGCGCGCGCTGGGGAAGCCGGCAAGGGCTTTGCAGTGGTCGCGACCGAAGTACGCGCGCTGGCGCAGCGCTCGGCCGACGCCGCCAAGCATATCAAGGACCTGATCGGCCAGAGCACCACCCAGGTCGGGCGCGGCGTGGCGCTCGTCGGCGACACCGGCGAGGCGCTCGAGCGCATCGTCGGCAAGATCGGCAACATCTCCCGCCTCGCCGGCGAAATATCGGAGTCCACCGGCATCCAGGCCAGCAGCCTGCAGCAGGTTAACATCGCCATCAGCGAGATGGACCAGATGACCCAGCAAAATGCGGCGATGGTCGAACAAACCACGGCCGCTGCCCACAGCCTCGCCAATGAGGCCGAGCGGCTGATGCAGATGGTCGATCATTTCCGGTTCGAGCGGCGTTCGCGCAACCGGGCCGAAAATAGCGAGGCGCCTGCCGTCCAGGCGGACCCGCACTTTCGCGGCAATCTCGCTCTCGCGATGAAGGCCTCACCCCAGCAAGGCTGAGGCGCTTCGCACCTTCTCGCGGCGCGGCGCTCGGAGGATCAGGCAGGCACCTTGGTGAGCGCGTCGCGGACCGCGGCGACGGCGTCGAGCGCCCTGCCGCCCTCGGGGCCGCCCCCTTGCGCCATGTCAGGCCGGCCGCCACCGCCTTGCCCACCCAGCACCGCGACCGCCGCCTTCACCAGGTCGACCGCGCTGATCCGGTCGGTCAGATCGGCGGTGACGCCGGCGGCGACGCTCGCCCGGCCATCATTGGTGGCGATGATCAGCGAGATTCCCGAACCGAGGCTGGCCTTGGCCTCGTCGACCAATCCGCGCAGGCCCTTCGGGTCGAGCCCGTCGACGATCTGGGGCAGGAATTTCACGCCCTGGACGTCCTCGGCCCCCGCCCCCTCGGCCTTAGCCGCGCCGCCGCCAAGGGCGAGCGCCTTGCGGGCTTCGGCCAGCTCACGCTCGAGCTTGCGGCGCTCCTCGACCAGCGCGGCGATACGCGCGGGAACGTCGTCGGGCGCGGTCTTGAGCGCGGCCGCTGCCTCGCGCAGCCGCTCCTCGCGGTGGGTCAGCCATAGCCGAGCCGCTTCGCCGGTGAGCGCTTCGATGCGCCGCACGCCGCTTGAGACCGCGCTCTCGGAGATGATCTTGAACAGCCCGATATCGCCGAGTGCCGAAACGTGCGTGCCGCCGCAAAGCTCGACCGAATAGCTACCGGCGTCGGCATGGCCCATCGAAAGCACGCGGACCTCCTCGCCATATTTCTCGCCGAACAGCGCCATCGCGCCGGCTTCGATCGCCGCGTCGGGGGTCATTAGCCGGGTCATCACCTCATCATTCTCGCGAATATGCTGGTTCACCTCGGCCTCGACCGTGGCGATATCCTCGGGCGTCAGAGCCTTAGGGTGCGAGAAGTCGAACCGGAAACGGTCAGCCGCCACCAAGCTGCCCTTTTGCGTAACATGGCCACCAAGCCGGTGGCGCAACGCGGCGTGGAGCAGATGGGTGGCCGAGTGGTTGGCGCGGATCTGGGTCCGGCGCGCGGCGTCGACGACGAGATGGAGCGCATCGCCCAGTTTGACGCTGCCGCTGATCACGGTCGCCTTGTGCGCGTGCAGCCGGCCGAGCGGCTTGGAGGTATCGCCGACCTCAATGACAAGACCATTGTCGCCGGTGATCCGGCCGGCATCACCCATCTGGCCCCCGCTCTCGCCGTAAAACGGCGTCTGGTTGGTGACCAGCACCACCTCGTCGCCGGCGGCCGCATGATCGACGCGCTTGCCGTCGCGGACGATGGCGAGGAGCTGGCCATCGCCTTCCTCACTGACATAACCGGTGAACTCGGTACCGCCATGTTCCTCGGCAATGTCGAACCAGACCTCATCCGAAGCCTTCTCGCCCGAGCCTTTCCACGCGGCGCGCGCGGCGGCCTTCTGTTCGGCCATCGCGGCGTCGAAGCCGGCGCGGTCGACGCCGAGATCCTGCGCACGCAGCGCGTCCTCGGTCAGGTCATAGGGGAAGCCAAAGGTGTCGTAGAGCTTGAAGGCGACCGCGCCGGGCAGCACCTCGCCGGCTTTCATGCCGCCGGTCGCCTCGTCGAGCAGGCGCAGGCCATTGGCGAGCGTCTGGCGGAACCGGGTCTCCTCGAGCTTGAGCGTCTCCTCGATCAGTGGCTGCGCGCGCACCAGATCAGGATAAGCGGCGCCCATCTCGGCGACCAGGCCCGGCACCAGGCGATGCATCAACGGCTCGGCTGCGCCGAGCAGATGGGCATGGCGCATCGCGCGCCGCATGATCCGGCGCAGCACATAGCCGCGCCCCTCATTGGCGGGCAGCACGCCGTCGGCGACGAGGAAACCGCTCGCGCGGAGATGGTCGGCGATCACGCGGTGCGACGCCTTGTTCACGCCGTCGGTCGCCGTCCGGGTGAGCTCACCCGAGGCCGCGATCAACGCCTTGAACGTGTCCGTGTCATAATTGTCATGGACGCCCTGCAGCACCGCCGCGATGCGTTCGAGGCCCATGCCGGTGTCGATCGAGGGCCGGGGCAGATCGACGCGGGTTTCCTTGTCGATCTGCTCATATTGCATGAACACGAGGTTCCAGATCTCGACGAAGCGGTCGCCGTCCTCGTCGGGGCTGCCCGGAGGGCCACCGGCGATGTGCTCGCCATGATCGTAGAATATCTCCGAGCACGGACCGCATGGGCCGGTGTCACCCATCGACCAGAAATTGTCCGAGGTCGCGATCCGGATGATCCGGCTCTCGGGCATGCCGATTTTCTTCCACAGCCCAAAAGCCTCGTCGTCGGTGTGGAAAACGGTGACGGTCAGCCGGTCGGGCGAGATTCCCCAAGTGCGGGTGATCAGGCTCCACGCGAGCGCGATTGCGCGCTCCTTGAAATAGTCGCCGAACGAGAAATTACCGAGCATCTCGAAAAAAGTGTGGTGGCGCGCGGTGTAGCCGACATTGTCGAGATCATTGTGCTTGCCGCCGGCGCGCACGCATTTCTGCGAGGAGGTCGCGGTCGAATAGGGCCGGGTCTCGAGCCCGGTGAAGACATTCTTGAACGGCACCATGCCCGCATTGACGAACATCAGCGTCGGATCATTGTGCGGCACGAGCGGCGCCGAGGGCACGGGTTCATGGCCTTCGCGGGCGAAATGATCGAGGAAGGATCGGCGGATGTCGTTGGTCGAGCTCATCAAGCGGACTTAGGCGAGGCGAAGCGCCTTCTCAAGCGGTTCGACCACCGCAGCGGGCCGCCTCGTTCCCAATCTCGCAAGCTGGCGCCCCATCTTCTTCCACGATAGGCATGACGCCATGCCCCCGCTCATCATCATCGCCCAACCCCATCTGCGTTTCCTGACCCGCAGCTTCGACGACCGATATGAGGTATTGCCGCTTTGGGATGAGCCGAGCCGTTCAAGGCTGGCAGAAGCTTCGGTGCTGGTCACCGCGGGCGAATATCGGGTTGCGCCGGGGCTGCTCGACGCGATGCCGCGGCTGGGACTGATCGCCTGCTTCACCGTCGGCTATGATGGCGTGGATATCGCGGAGGCGCGCGCGCGAGGCATTGCGGTGAGCCATGCGCGCAACGCCAATGTCGAGGATGTCGCCGATCATGCGATCGGCCTGATCGTCGGCCATCGCCGCTGCATCGTCGAGGGCGACCGACAGCTTCGCGCAGGCGGCTGGTCGGCGGACGCCAAGCGGGTCACCCGGTCGCTCGGCGGGGCGAAACTCGGCATAGTCGGGCTCGGCGGGATCGGCGCGGCGATCGCGCGGCGCGCCGAAGCGATGCGGATGCAGATCGGCTGGTGGGGGCCCAGTGCGAAACCCGACGCGCCCTGGCCGCGCGCCGACAGCCTGCTCGCCCTCGCCGGGAACAGCGACATCCTCACCGTCGCAGCGCGCGCGCACGACACCAACCGGAAGCTGATCGCGGCGGATATCATCGAAGCGCTCGGCCCCGGAGGGCTGCTCGTCAACGTCGCGCGCGGCCAGCTCGTAGACGAGGACGCCCTGATCGATGCGCTGCGCAGCGGCCGACTCGGCGGCGCCGCGCTCGACGTCTATGCCGAAGAACCGACCCCGACCGAACGCTGGGCGGACGTCCCCAACACCGTCCTCACCCCCCACACTGGTGGAGCGACCCGCGAGGCCGTCGAGCGGATGACTGCGATGCTGCTCGCCAATGTCACTGCCTTCTTTGCGGGTGAAGCGCTGCCGACGCCGGTGGTTTGAGGAGGGGGCGGGAGCCGTGAGTGATGATGTCGGACAGTGGCGGGGAGGAGACCTCGCCGAAGCTAAGCTTCGCGCACGCCTCGAGTGTCCGGGTCATAAAAGATCCGCTACGATCGACATTCAGCCACATCAGGAAAGGGCCGCTGCATGATCACCGTGTGGGGCGGGCAGACTTCGCGATCAATTCGGGTCTGCTGGGTTCTGGAGGAAATGGGTCTTCCCTACAGCGTGCGGCAGGTGGACATGCTGGCGGCCGAGCAGGACCCCGAGTTCCTGGCGGTCAACCCCGCCGATTACATTCCGGCGATCCAGGAGGGAGACGTCGTCATGATCGAGTCGATCGCGATCATGGAGTATCTGATGGCCAGCTACGGGCCGACGCCGTTGGCGCCCGGGCCGCACGATCCGACCTTCCCCGCCTACCAGCAGTTTCTGCACCTGGGCGAAGCCGGTCTCGCGACCCTGATGATGCCCGTCGTCGTCAGCCGCTTCCTCGCGCCCGAGGCCGAGCGCGAGAACTGGGGCGCCACCTGGTGTCTGCAGTCGCTTCAGAAGCGGCTGAAGTTGGTCAGCCAACGGCTCGCCAGCTCGCCCTACCTCGCTGGCGAGATATTCACTGCCGCCGACATCTCGGTCACGTACGCCCTCAACCTGGGCCAGCGAAACTGCGGCATCGCGCTCGGAGACGCCGAACAGGCATACCTCGCCCGAACCACCAGCCGCGACGCCTACAAGCGTGCAATGGAGCGTTCGCATGAAGGGGTGAACACGTAGCCCCGCCTCCCCAAGGCAGGAGGAGGCAGCACTCGACGTCCGGAACGGGTCGCTCGCTGCCATTTCCCTCCCTCCCCGAGCTCGACCGCCGGACCGGCGGCACAATTGATTTTTGTCTCATGGTCTCCAGATGATCATGGAGAGGTTTTCGATATCGAGTTTCTCGCTGACATGGCTCGTCTCGGTATCGACCTCGGCATCGAGCCGGTCGTCCGAACTGCGTCGAGCCCGATCTCAGTGGCCCGGCTCGTTCACATAGACCGCGAGTTCGTTGCCCGAAGGCTCGCGGAAGTGGAAGCGGCGGCCGCCGGGGAAGGCGAAGATCGGGCGGGTGATCGCGCCGCCAGCGGCCTCGACCGCGGCGAGCGCGGCCTCAAGATCGTCGGTCTCGATGACCGCCAGCGGCGCCGCGGTCGCTTCCGCCGGATCGCCGTTGAGACCGATGTCGGTGCCCTGCCCGATGGTTGCAGCGTAGGCGGGGCCGAAGGCGGTCAGCGACCAGCCGAATGCTCTCTCCAAAAAGGCCTTGGTGGCGGCGGTGTCGGACACCGGCAGCTCGACATAATTGAGACGTGCGGTCATGGCGGTTCTCCCGGCGAGCAATCCATCTCGAACGAAATGAAGACGCGCGCGCTAATGACCGGCGCGTGTCTCGATATCGCTTGACACGAACGGACGAGGTTGCACCTCGGGACGAGGCTGGACCAACCTTATAGATCGTCATCCTCGGACGGCCCCGCCATCAGCGCTTCGCCGACATCGTCCGAATTGCCGCGGATCGCCGCTTCGAGCTTGTCGGCAAGCTCGGGATTCTCCCGCAGATAGGTCTTGGCGTTTTCGCGCCCCTGGCCGATCCGGATCGAGTCATAGCTGAACCAAGCCCCCGATTTCTCGACCAGCCCGGCCTTGACGCCGAGATCGAGCAATTCGCCGACCTTCGACACGCCCTCGCCATACATGATGTCGAACTCGACCTGCTTGAAGGGTGGGGCGACCTTGTTCTTGACGACCTTGACCCGGGTGGTGTTGCCGACCACTTCGTCGCGATCCTTGATCGCGCCGGTGCGACGGATGTCGAGCCGGACCGAGGCATAGAATTTGAGCGCGTTGCCGCCGGTGGTCGTCTCCGGGCTGCCATACATCACGCCGATTTTCATGCGGATCTGGTTGATGAAGATCACCAGACATTTGGAGCGGCTGATCGAGCCGGTGATCTTGCGCAGCGCCTGGCTCATCAGTCGCGCCTGCAGGCCGACATGGCTGTCGCCCATCTCGCCCTCGATCTCGGCGCGCGGCACCAGCGCGGCGACCGAATCGATCACCAGCACGTCGATCGCGTTCGAGCGCACCAGCGTGTCGGCGATCTCGAGCGCCTGCTCGCCGGTGTCGGGCTGCGATATGATCAGCTCGTCGATATCGACCCCGAGCTTCTTGGCATAAACCGGATCCAGCGCATGCTCGGCGTCGATGAACGCCGCGGTCCCGCCCGTCTTCTGCGCCTCGGCGATCGCGTGCAGCGCGAGCGTCGTCTTGCCCGAACTTTCCGGCCCGAAAATCTCGACGACGCGGCCGCGCGGCAATCCGCCGATGCCGAGTGCGATGTCGAGCCCCAGCGAACCGCTCGAAACCGCTTCGATCTGCATTGCCTCGCGCGAGCCCAGCTTCATCGCCGACCCCTTACCGAAGGCGCGGTCGATCTGCGCCAGCGCGGCTTCAAGGGCCTTTTGTCTGTCCATATTTGCCGCGTCCTTCTCGGATCCGATGAGCTTCAACTGTGCCGCCATCGCCTTCACTCCCTCGTAGATCGGCTGACCCGAACGTTCAAACTGGAACTTTCGTACATGAAGCGTTCCACAAGAACAAGAGGGGAACTTTCTTATTTTGTTCCGTATCGGCTAGCGGATCATTCCACGGGCGCGATCCGTGCGTGCTCCGCCAGCGCTTCGCGCGCCGCCTGGCCGATCTGCTGTACCGAGAAGGGTTTCGGCAGGAAGCCGATATTGTCGAGGTCGATCGACTTGCGCAGCTGTTCCTCGGCATAGCCCGACATGAAGATGATCGGCAGATCGGGCCGCTTCGCGCGCGCCGCGCGCGCCATCGACGGGCCGTCCATGGTCGGCATCACGACATCCGAGATGACGAGATCGATCGGCTCATCGGCCGTCTCGATCATCTCCAGTCCCTCTTCGCCGTTGGTCGCGGTGAGGATCTTGTAGCCCTGGCGGGCGAGCGCGCGCTCGGCGACCGCGCGCACCATCGCCTCGTCCTCGACGAGCAGGATCGTGCCCGTGCCCCACAGTTCGGGGCTGGCCTCCTTGGGCTGGATCCGCGGCGCGCCCGTCGTCGCGGGAGCCTCGTGGACGGGCAGGTAGATCACGAAGCTCGTCCCCTCACCCAGCTCGCTTTCGGCGAAGATGAAACCTCCGGTCTGCTTGACGATGCCATAGACCGTCGAAAGCCCGAGGCCGGTGCCCTTGCCAACCTCCTTGGTGGTGAAGAAGGGTTCGAATATTTTAGAGATGATGTCGGGAGCGATGCCGCTGCCGGTATCGGTCACCCGCAGCGCGGTATATTCGGTCACCGGCATGATCTCGATCTCGAGCTTGCGCACGTCGGCCTGCGACATGGCATAGGTCTGGATGGTCAGCGTGCCGCCATCGGGCATCGCGTCGCGGGCATTGACCGCGAGGTTGACGATCACCTGCTCGAGCTGCCCGGGGTCGGCGCGCACGCTGCCCAGATTGCGGCCGTGGCTGACCTCGAGCTTGACGGTTTCGCCGAGCAGCCGCTTGAGCAGATTCGAGATTTCGGAAATCACGTCCGGAATCTGCAATATCTGCGGCCGCAGGGTCTGCTGCCGCGAGAAGGCGAGCAGCTGGCGGGTCAGCGCCGCGGCGCGATTCGAATTATGCTTGATCTGCTGGATGTCGTCATAATCGCTGTCGCCAGGGATATGCCGCATCGTCATCAGGTCGCAATGCCCGATGATCGCCGTCAGGATATTGTTGAAGTCGTGCGCGACGCCGCCCGCCAGCTGACCGACCGCCTGCATCTTCATCGCCTGCGCAACCTGCCGCTTGAGCTTGGACTCCTCGCTATTGTCCTTGAGGCTGAGCAGCACCGCCGCATTTCCAAGTCCCTTGGCGGCGGCGATGGTCAGCGAGACATTCTCCTCGGGCCGTTCCTTCAGGCGCACCGACAGGTCGCTCGCCGAGCCCCGCCCCGCCGAGAAACGCCGCACCGCATCGGACACTGCCGCCTTGTCCTCCTCGACGACGAGGTCGCCCGGATAGACGATCATCGAGTCGGGGCCCAGCCCGGCCGCCCGCCGGAACGGCGAATTCATGAAGAGCACACGCCCGTCGCGTTCGGCCACCGCGAGCCCGATCGGCAACATGCCGAGCAGCGCGTGGAGGTCGCCCGTCGCCACCTTGCGGGCCTCGGCGCCGCTGTCCGCAGGCTCGTCGAGCAACAGAAACAGCGTCGCGTGGACCTCGCCATGGTCGTCGAGCGGGATCTGGATCAGCCTCACCGGATCGGCGCTCTGCGGGTCGGCCGCGAGGCGGATGACGTCGCCGTCGCTGCGCAGAAGTTCGGCGAAGGCCCAGCCCGAACTCGGAGCATCCGCCGAGCCGAGCGCCCGCTGTAGGAACACCCGGTTGGCGACGATGCCGACGCCGTTGCCGTCGACAAGCGCCGCCATCAGGCCCGCACTGCCGATGCGGCGGCCGATATCGCTGCCGAGCATCCGCATGATGTCGCCCAGGCTGTCGAACTGGTTCGACCGGCGGAAGCGCCAGACCAGATGGCCATCCTGATCGCCCGCGCGCCGCACCAATATGTCGACAAGGCCGCGATCGGTCCCCAGCTGTTCGATATCGGCGCGTCCGTCGCGCCGCGCGGCGATGGCCGCGGCGGCCAGTTGCGCCCTGACATCGGCGTTCAGCGGCAGTGCCGGCGGCGTTGGCAGCCCACCGAACCACGCTTCATATTGGCGGTTGGCGCAGACCAGCTCCCCCAGCGGGCCGGTGATGGCGATGCCGGCGTCGGCATCCTCGATCGCGCCCAGCACGAGGCCAAGATCGCGGTGGTGCGCCGGCCGCACATTGATTCGCGCGCGGATCATGGCGACCATCAGGATCATGCCGATGCCAAGGCAGAAGGCGAGCATGAACAGCCCGGCCACCAGAAGATTGTCGGTCGCTCCCCAGATCATCCCCGCCATTCCGACCGAAGAGACAAGGGTCAGCACGCCCAGCACGATATTGAGCACGAACCGGCCCGAAGCGGGCGACATGGGGGTGGCGTAGAGGCGCGGCATGGCGGCCTTGTTCCTCCGCCCGCAGGGCCAGGTCAAGTCGTCGCGCTCGATGCCATCGGCATGCCCGCCTTACAGATCTCCCGTTGCCGCGTCCTGCTGGCGATGGCGCTCGCGCAGGGTCCATTTGTGCGCGATCCAGCCGCGCCACACAAAGGCCGACAGCAGATAGCCGACGGCGGCCGCGATCACCGAGACCACGAACAGCCCGACGATCAGCGCCGGAGCTGCCGCCGACGCAGCCCAGCGCGCCCATTCGGCCAGGCTCGCGCCCTGGTCGATCATCATCGACACGGTGCCGAGGTCGGCCGTCGAATGCACGAAGCGATTGCCGACCACGAGCGAAAGATAGAGCAGGAACGGCGTCGTCGCTGGATTGCTGAGGAAAGTCATCGCCACCGCGATCGGAACATTGGCGCGGCAGGGCAGCGCCAACAGTGCCGCGCCGATGACCTGAAGCCCGGGAATCATCAGGAAAATCCCGACGAGCAGTCCCAGCGCGACGCCACGCGGCACCGAACGGCGGGTAAAGCGCCACAGGCTCGGCTCGAGCACGCGATGCGCGAACGGGCGAAGCCAGCGCACCTCCTCGAGCGATTCGCGCATAGGGGCATTTTTGCGCCACCAATTACCGATTTTGTCGAACATCAGCCGCGGTCCCGCAGCAGGCGCTGCTGCTCGCGTTTCCAATCGCGCGCCTTTTCGGTCTCCCGCTTGTCGTGAAGCTTCTTGCCCTTCGCGAGCGCCAGCTCGACCTTCGCGCGTCCGCGTCCGTTGAAATAGATCGCAAGCGGGATCAGCGTCATGCCCTCGCGCGACACCGCGGTTCGCATTTTTTCGATCTGCCGCTGGTGGAGCAGCAGCTTGCGCGGCCGCTTCGGCTCATGGTTGAAGCGGTTGCCATGGCTGAACTCGGGAACATTCGAGTTGACCAGCCAGACCTGATCGCCCTTCACCTCGGCATAGCTCTCGGCGATCGAGCCCTCGCCGAAGCGCAGGGACTTGACCTCGGTGCCGGTCAGCGCGATCCCCGCCTCGAAAAATTCCTCAAGGAAATATTCGTAGCGCGCGCGCCGGTTCTCGGCGACGATCTTCGTCTTTTCGAATTCGGCGGGACGCGGGCGGGCCATGGATACGCCTTAACGCGCAAATGCCGCGTTCGTCCCGAGCGAAGACGAGGAACGTTGCGCAACGTATCTCGGCTGCGCCCGACCCGAACGACGTTGGTTGATTATCAGGGTCACAGGATCCCCGCATGTCTGAGCGCCGCGTCGACCGCCTCGCGGCTGGCGGCGGAAGGCGGGCTCATCGGCATGCGGAGCTCGGTTCCAAAGCCCGCATAGGTTTGCGACAATGCATATTTGACCGGCCCCGGCGACGCGTCGCTGAACAGCGCGCTGTGCAGCGGGAACAGCCGATCCTGCAACGCCAGCGCATCGCCCCAGCGGCTTTCGGCGCAGGCGCGCTGAAAATCGGCGCACAGGCGGGGGGCGACGTTGGCCGTCACCGAAATGCAACCCTTGCCGCCCGTCGCATTGAAGCCCAGCGCCATATCGTCATTGCCCGACAGCTGGCAGAAATCGGGGCCGCAGGCGAGCCGTTGCGCCGACACGCGCTCGACCTTGCCGCTCGCATCCTTGATCCCGATGATCGTCGGAATCTCGGCGAGCTTGCCCAGCGTTTCGGGCAATATATCGGTCACCGTGCGGCTGGGCACGTTGTAGATCACGATCGGCAGCGTGCAATGCTCCGCCAGGTAGCGGTAATGCAGGAGCAGCCCCTCCTGGTTGGGCCGGTTATAATAGGGAAGCACCACCAGCGCGGCATCGGCGCCCGCGGCCTGCGCCGAACGCATATGCTCGAGCGCGACCAGCGTGTCGTTCGAGCCGCAACCGGCGATCACGGGCACCCTGCCCGCCGCCTGTTCGATGCAGACCCGCACGACATGATTGTGCTCTTCGATCGACATCGTCGCGCTTTCGCCGGTGGTCCCGCACGGTACCAGGCCGCTCGATCCTTCGGCGATCTGCCAGTCGACAAAGCCGCGAAACAGCTTCTCGTCGAACGCACCATCGCGAAACGGCGTCACAAGGGCAGGTATCGAGCCACTGAACATCACGCTGTCCCTTCACCTGGAGCGCTTCGCGGGGCATAATGGCGCCATGAAGCTCGTCCGAGAAACGAATGCGCCCCATAAGTTCGGGCACCCCGCCCTGTCCAGCCGAAGTCGCCGTCTTTTTATCGCTGCGGCCTTGCTGGTCTCCACCGCGGCGATCGCAGCGACCTGGACACCCGAGCTGCCGAAGCGCGACAATGCGCAGCCGCTCGCGCTCGGCGCGCCGAGCTGGCGCGAGGATCTGCTGCAGGGCGCGGTCGCCGAGTGGCGCCGGTTGCAGCAGAGCGACTCGCTGCCGTTTCGCGATTATGCCGCCTTCCTGACCGCCCATCCCGGCTGGCCCGGCGAAGCGGGGATGCGGCGCGCGGCCGAACGGAGAATCGATCCGAACAATTATGATCCCGCGCTGGTGGTGACCTTCTTCACCCGTTTCGCGCCGCTGACGGCGGCCGGCCAGACCCGCTACGCCGAGGCGCTGGCCAGTACCGGCCGCATCGCCGAGGCGCGCAGCAACGCCGCGGCCGCCTGGGTGACGCGCGGGCTAAGCGCGGACGATGAGGCGCGCCTGATGACCAGGTTCGGCGCGAGCATGACACCCGCGGACCACGACCGGCGAATGGAACGGCTGCTGCTCGACCGCGCCACCACCGCCGCCGCGCGGCAGATCGTCAATGTGTCGCCGGACAAACGCTCGCTGGCGGCCGCCCGCCTCGCCTTGCTGCGCAATGATCCCGATCTGGATGCGCGGATCGCCGCCGCCGGAGATGCCGTGAATCACGATCCCGGCTATATGATCGAGCGCGCGCGCTATCTGCGAGATCGCGGCAACAGCCAGGCCGCGCGCATTTGGCTGGCGCAATCACGCGACCTTGCCGGCGCTCCGTTCGACACCCCCTTTTTCCTCGACAACCTGCTTAGCTTCGCGCAGGCGGCCGCCGCCGATGGCCAATATGATTTGGCGCTGGCGATCGCCAAGCACGCCGAACAGGCGTTTCCGCCGGGCACACGTATCCGCGACCGCCCCTTCGCCGAGCGCGACGATTATACCAGCCTGATGTGGTTGGCGGGTACGGTCGCGCTCCAGAAGCTGGGCCGATATGACGACGCCATGACGATGTTCGATCGCTATGCGCGCGCCGCGCAGACGCCGGGAACGCAAACCAAAGGCTGGTACTGGGCGGGACGGGCGGCGGAACGGGGCGGCAAGCCCGACTGGGCCGAAAGCTTCATGAACCAGGCTGCCCGCCACATCGATCAATTCTATGGCCAGCTCGCCAGTGAACGGCTCGGCCGCGATCTTGCGATGCCGCCTGAGCCCGCGCGGGACGTGGTGCGCGCCGACGACCGCGCAGCGTTCGAGGCAAGTGAGATCGTGCGCGCCGCCCGGCTGCTCGGCCGGAACGGTCAGTGGCAGGACCAGACCGCGTTCGTCCGCCAGATAGCGGCCAATGCCCGAACCGACAGCGATCATATCCTGGTCGGAGATCTGGCTCGCTCGATGAGCCGCCCCGACCTGGGCGTGATGGTATCGCGCGCCGCACGCACCAGCGGGACTCCCGATCCGCTTCGGGTCGGCTTCCCCGAGGTGCCGGTCCCGCCGGCGATGAGCGGCCACTGGACGCTGATCCACGCGATCAGCCGCCAGGAGAGCCAGTTCGACCGGCAGGCAACGAGCCGCACCGGTGCGCGCGGGCTGATGCAACTGATGCCCGCCACCGCGCGCGAGCAGGCCGGGCGCATGGGTCTCGACTATGACCAGGCGCGGTTGGGCGACATCGGCTACAATGTGATGCTCGGCTCGGCCTTCTTCGACCGCATGCTCAACTATTATGGCGGCAATTATGTCCTCGCCGTCGCGAGCTACAACGCGGGGCCGGGCAATGTGAACAAGTTCATCCGCGCCAATGGCGACCCGCGCATGCGCGGAGTCGACGTGGTGGACTGGATCGAGGCGATCCCCTTCGCCGAAACGCGCGGTTATGTTCAGAAGGTACTGGAGAACGCCGTCATATATGATCTGCTCAACCCGTCGCGGGCACGGGGCGCGATGCGCAACCGGCTGTCCGGCTATCTCGGCAAGATCAAACCCGGGTGAGCTCGTTTTGCGAACCTCGTCGGCCCGGACCCCCTAGGCGAAGGTCCTGCCTTTCTCCGCCAAAAGCGCGGACCCTCGCAAAGCCTCTTGTGCAGCGCAGCGAAGCGTTGCACGATCGGCTTTGTCGATCAGGTTGATGACGGAGCGATATGGCAGGGGCAGGCGCTTTCGACGAAATCCGAGGCAAGCCGGGCGATCCGACGGGGCGGCCCGAATTTGCGCAACTTTCCGACTGGATCGAAAGCACGCCCGCTGCCGAGCTGGATCGGCGGCAAAAGGCGGCCGAAGCCGCCTTCCGACAACTCGGGATAACCTTCGCGGTCTATGGCGAGGAGGAATCGGCCGAGCGGATCATTCCCTTCGACATCGTTCCGCGGATCTTCACCGCGCGCGAGTGGACCAACCTGTCAGAAGGGCTGGTGCAGCGGGTCGAGGCGATAAACGCCTTCCTGGCTGACGTCTATGGCCCCCGGAAGATCCTCAAGGACAAGGTGCTACCCGAAGAGCTGATTCTCGCCAATCCACAGTTCCGTCCGATGCTCGCGGGTGCGCGGCCGCCGCACGGGATCTTCGCGCATATCTGCGGGATCGATCTGGTTCGCACCGGGCCCGATCAGTTCTGGGTGCTCGAGGATAATGCGCGGACCCCATCGGGCGTCTCCTATATGCTGGAGAATCGCGAGGCGATGCTCCGCCTCTGTCCCGAACTGTTCGAGCAGTTCGACGTGCGGCCGATCGACAGCTATCCCGACGCGCTGCTCGAGACGCTCCAGTCGGTGTCGCCGCGCGCGCAGGGCGCCGGCGCTACCTGCGTGCTGCTCACCCCCGGCCACTTCAACTCGGCCTTCTACGAACATAGCTTCCTTGCCGACTCGATGGGTATCGAGCTGGTCGAGGCGGCGGACCTCGAAGTCGACGACGACAGAGTTTGGATGCGGACGATCGAAGGCCGCGTGCAGGTTGACGTGATCTACCGCCGTATCGACGACGACTATATCGATCCGCTCGTGTTCAAGCCGGAATCGCTGCTGGGCGTCCCGGGAATAATCGCGGCCTATATGGCCGGCAATGTGGCGCTGGTGAATGCGCCGGGCACCGGCATCGCCGACGACAAGGCGATTTACAGCTACATGCCCGAGATCGTGAAATATTACTCGGACGGCGAAGCGAAGCTCCCCAATGTCGAGACCTATCGTTGCCGCGAGCCGGATGCGCTGCGCTATACGCTCGACAATCTCGACAAGCTCGTCGTCAAGCTGGTCGACGGATCGGGCGGCTACGGGATGCTTGTCGGCCCCACCGCCAGCAAGGCGCAGATCGAGGAGTTCCGCGCCGCGCTGCTCGCCGAGCCGCAACGCTACATCGCCCAGCCGACCCTCGCGCTGTCCACCGTCCCCACTCTCACCGAGAACGGGGTCGCGCCGCGCCACGTCGATTTCCGGCCCTTCGTGCTGTCGGGCGCCGGAGGGGTGACGATCACCCCGGGCGGCCTCACCCGTGTCGCATTGCGCGAGGGATCCCTGGTGGTCAATTCAAGCCAGGGAGGCGGGACCAAGGATAGCCTGATCCTCGCCGCCGGCCCTGGAGAGCGCGTCTGATGCTCTCGCGTACCGCCAACTCGCTTTACTGGATCGGCCGCTATGTCGAACGTGCCGAGTTCACCGCCCGATTGATCGAAGCGACGATCCGGCTCGACGCGCTCTCTCCGCGTCCAGCCGGCCAGGGCGCCTGGGACAGCGCGCTGCTCGTGGCCGCCGCCGACAATGACTTTACCCTGACCGGCGAAACGCGCTCGCCGCTCGCGATCAGCCGTTATTTGACGCTGTCGGCCGCCAACGCCAATTCTATCCGCTCGTGTCTCGACGCGGCGCGCAGCAACGCGAAGTCGGTCCGCACCGCGCTGAGCCGCGATGCCTGGGAAGCGATCAATCGCGCCTGGCTGGGATTGCGCGGGCGGTCCTCGACCGGCGGCAGCCAGAGCACGCTCAGCCTGGTCGAGCAGATCCGCGCGGAGACGCGCGGCTTCGAGGGCGCGCTGCACCGGATGCTGCGCAACGAAGCCTATAGCTTCATCGGGCTGGGCGCGGCGATCGAGCGCGCCGACAACACCGCCCGGCTGATCGACGTCAAATATCATCTGCTGCTGCCCGAAGGCGAGAAGGTGGGCGGTATCATCGACCGCGACCAGTGGACGACGATTCTCCACACGGTTTCGGCCGTCACCGCCTATCGCTGGCTATACAGCGAGGGCCTCAAGCCCTGGCTCGTCGCCGAACTGCTGTGCCTCAAGTCCGAGCTGCCGCGGTCGCTCATCGCGTCTTCGGAGGAAACGGTGATGCATCTCAACGCGATCGGCAAGCGCACCGGCCTTCAAGGCGAGGCCGATCGCCTCGCGCGGGTCCGCCACAACGCGCTTGAGCGCACCACGATCGATGCAATCTTCGCGCAGGGTTTGCATGAATGGCTGACAGCCTTCATCTATGAGAACGCCCGAATCCACCAGGCGATCGGGCAGCAATTTCGGTTCGGCTAAAATGCGACTCCTGATCCAGCACCAGACCGAGTACCGCTTCACCGAGCCTCAGCGGCGCGTGGTGCAGATGCTGCGGATGACGCCCGCCAGCCATATCGGCCAGAACATCGTCGACTGGCGCATCGATGTCGATTGCGATGCGCGGCTGAAGCACGCTACCGACGGTTTCGGCAATATCGTTTCGATGCTTTATCTGTCGGGGCCGGTCGAGCGTATCGGCCTGTGCGTCACGGGCGAAGCGCTGACCGAGGATCGCGCCGGCAGTGTTTCGGGCGCGATCGAACCGCTTCCACCGGTCGTCTATACCCGCGCGACCGAACTGACGCGCGCCGATCGGGCGATTGTCGAAGCGGCACGACCGCATGATTGCCGGTCGGGCGATCCGCTCAGCCGCGCCCATGCGCTTAACAGCGCCGTGCATGCGTTGATCCGCCGCACCTCCGATCGCGGCTCCGACGTTCGCGCCGCGAGCGAGATCGTCGCCGCACGATCGGGATGCAGCATGGACATTGCGCATGTGCTCGTCGCGGCTGCACGCGCCGCCGGATTTGCGGCACGCTTCGTCACTGGGTATATCTATCGCGACGACGCCGATCGCGGTCATCGGCAGGCGCCCCATTTCTGGGCAGAGCTCGATGTGCCGGGCTATAGCTGGATCGGCTTCGATCCGGCCAATGACACCTGCCCGAACGATCGCTATGTCCGCGTCGCGAAAGGGCTTGATTTCCGGGATGCCGCTCCGATCTCTGGAGCACGGGTCGGTGGAGGGCACGAAGTGCTCAACGTCGGCGTGGACGTTACGCTGTCCCAAAAGCAGCTCCAGTCCTGACGAGGTGGACGGCAGCGGCGCAGCCACCTATCCTGACATGACATTAGCTGGATATTGATCGCGACATGAAGCTGGTTCGGGGGCTCTGGAAACTGCTGGTCGGGATCAAGGACGCGCTCGTCCTGATCGCGATGCTGGTCTTCTTCGGGGCCTTGTTCATGCTGCTCTCGGTGAAGCCCAACGCGGTCGTGCCCGGCTCGGGGGCGCTCGTCGTCGATCTGACCGGAACGCTGGTCGAGCAGCCGGCCGAGACCAATGCTCTCAGCCTGCTTTCGGGAAATGAGCCGGTCAATCGCGAGACGCGGCTGCGCGACGTCGAGCGTGCGATGCAGGCCGCAGCCTCGTCGTCGAGCATCAAGGCGATCGTCCTCGATCTGGACGCTTTTGTGGGCGGGGAGCAGGCCACGATCAGCGCTGCGGGTAAGGCGATGGATGCCGCGCGCGCCGCCGGCAAGCCGGTGTTCGCCTACGCCACCGGCTACAGCGACGACGGCTATCAGCTTGCGGCGCATGCCACCGAAATATGGCTCAACCCGCTCGGCGGCGTCGTGCTGGCTGGGCCCGGCGGGCCGCGGCTCTATTACAAGGGGCTGATGGACAAACTGGGCATCACCGCCAAGATTTATCGCGTCGGCACCTTCAAGTCTGCGGTCGAGCCTTTCACCCGCTCGGATCAGTCGCCCGAGGCGCGCGACGCCAACCAGGCGCTGGCCAACGCGCTGTGGCAAAGCTGGCAGGCCGATGTGGGCGGAGCCCGCCCCAAGGCGAAGCTCGCCGCCTATGTTGCGCATCCCGAGCAGGCGATAGCCGCGGCAAGCGGACGAATGTCCCAGGCGGCGCTCAATGCAGGGCTGGTCGACAAGCTTGGCGACCGCAACGCGTTCAATTCGCGCATCGCGGCGATCGCCGGCGATGCGGGCGACGGAGGGATTAACGATTTCAAGGCGATACCCCTTGACCGCTGGGTCTCGAGCCATCCCGAGAAGTCGACCGGAACGCCGATCGGAGTGCTGACGGTCGCCGGCGATATCGTCGATGGCGACGCTTCGCCCGGATCGGCGGGCGGGACGACGATTTCCAACCTGCTGCTTGACGAACTTGCGCGCAAACGGATCAAGGCGCTCGTCGTGCGGGTCGACTCGCCAGGCGGATCGGTGATGGCGTCCGAGCAGATCCGCTCGGCGATCCTCCAGGCCAAGGGGCTTGGTCTGCCGGTGGTGATCTCGATGGGCGGCCTCGCCGCGAGCGGTGGTTACTGGATATCGACGCCCGGCGATCGGATCATCGCCGATCCGGCGACGATCACCGGCTCGATCGGGGTGTTCGGGATTTTGCCAACTTTCCAGGGTTCGCTCACCAAGCTCGGCTTGTCGGCCGACGGGGTGAAGACGACGCCGCTGTCGGGCGAACCCGACGTCTTCAGGGGCACCTCGCCGCTGTTTGACAGCATGATGCAGGGCTCGATCGAAGACGTCTACCGGCGCTTCACCACGCTCGTGGCGCAATCCCGCAAGCTGCCGGCCGCGCGCGTCGGAGAGATCGCGGAGGGCCGCGTCTGGGCAGGCAGCGCGGCGCGCCAGATCGGGCTGGTCGACGGCTTCGGCACTCTCGACGACGCGATCGCAGCAGCCGCGAAGTTGGCCAAGCTCGATCCCGCCAAGGTTCGGCCGCTCTACATTGAGAAGCCGCTGTCGCCATGGCGGCAGATGATCAAGTCGGTCGTCGATCCCGACGAGGACAATGGCGAGGCGGCGCGCGCGCGCGATCCCTGGGGCATGATGGCCGGTCGTCCGGATCTTGCCCTACTGCGTGCGCTCGCTGACGCACAGCGTATCGTCATGGGTCCGGCGATCCAGGTCCGTTGCCTCGAATGCGCAAGCGCCAACGCCCGACCCCGCCCCGGTGACACCGCCCTGGCGCGCCGCTTGCTCGCGTGGGCGGCACGCTGAAGATCCGCCCGGCAACGCTCGCCGATGCGGGCGCCATCGCCGCCATCTATGCGCATTATGTGGTCAACAGCGCGATCACCTTCGAACTCGATCCGCCGGGCGCCGCCGAGATGGCCGCGCGGATCGCCCATATCCTACCCCACCATCCCTTTCTGGTCGCCGAGCAGGAGCGCCGGCTGCTCGGCTATGCCTATGCCGCGAAACTCTATGAGCGCGCGGCCTATCGCTGGGCCGCCGAGGCAACCGTCTATGTCGCGCCGGGACGACACCGCCAGGGCATCGGCAGCCGCCTTTACCGCCCGCTGATTGCGGCGCTCGGCGAGCAGGGATTCCAGGCGGTGATCGGCAAGATCACCCTGCCCAACCCGGCGAGCGTCGCGCTCCACGAACATTTCGGCTTCGTGCGCTGCGGGGTGTTCGGCAAGGTCGGCTACAAGAACGGCGCCTGGCACGATGTCGGGCTGTACCAGCTGGATTTCGGTACCCGGCCCGCGGAGCCGAGGGAGCTGCGGCCTTTCTCGGAGTGAGGCGGCTCGCTTCCCGCAATATATAAGCCGCTACGCGAACCGCGCGGTGCATATCTTCATCACCTCGGCGGGCGCCCCCAGCTTGGTCATCTTGACGAGCGCCGCGTCCTTGAGCGCCTGGGTCTTTTCATATTCGCCCGCGCCGCGCGCCTTCAGGCCGCTGCCGATCGGCGCGTCGAGGCTGCGCTTCATCTTCTGAAATTCTGCAAAACGGTCCTGCGCCTTCGGATCGGTGGTGGTTACCGTCTTCATCAGGAAGTCACCCATCGCGTAGCAGCCGAGCTGAGCGTCGAACCGGGTCTTGGGAAGCTCGATGTCCACTGTCTTCTTGACCTCGGGGAAAGCCTGATCGCACGGCGCCACCAACTCCTGCCACTTGCCCTCGGTGATGCCGGCCTCGACCTCGCTCATCCGGTTCACCACCGCCGAGGCCTGCTTGGCCGAGAAATCGGCGCTGCCGGATGCCGCGAGCATCGCGTAATGGATGATCCGGGTCTGGGAGTCGAAATCGAGATCGCCGGTCGCCTCGGGCGACCGCGCGCGCGCGTCCGCCGCGCTGACCACCGCGCAGGTGGCCGCCTTGTCGATCGGATCGGCCGGAAGGGCGAGCTGCTTGGGCCCGCAGGCCGAAGCGATCAAGGCCGCCACCGACACCGCCATGACCCGAACCGAAACCGCGCTGCCCATCGCCTTGTCCTCGTCTTACTGCACCGATCTACGTTTCGACCGCGTCATGGTTCCGTTAAGGGCATCGAGCTGTCGCCCGCGTGAACGGCGGCCGGTCGGAACGCTCGTGCGCGAAGGGAGACCCTTGCTTTCCGGCACACGATCCCGCCACATCGTGCCATGACCGACTCCGCGTCGATCCTGATCCGCCCGGTTCGGGACGATGATCTCGAAGCGCTGCTGGTGCTGTCCGAAACGGCAGGGCCCGGCTTCACCAATCTCCCGCCCGACCGCGGCACGATCGCCGCGCGCATCGAGCGCAGCAATGCGTTGCTGGATGGCGAAAAGCTTGGTGGCGCGATCATCCTCGGGCTTGAGGTCGAAGGGCGCGTGCGCGGCTGCGGCATGGTCTTCCCGCGGCTGGGCGTCGACTGGCCCTTCTACAGTTACCGGATCAGCTACAGCACGCAGCGTTCGAGCATTGACGGACGCATGGTGCGGTATCCGGTACTCACGCTCACCAATGATCTGGAGGATTGCGCCGAGGTCGGCGGCTTGATGATCGATCCCGGGCTGCGCCAGGGCGGTTACGGGCGGATGATGGCGCGAAGCCGATATCTGTTTATGGGCTGCCACCGTGAAGATTTTGATCGCCGGGTGATCGCCGACCTGAGGGGATGGCTCGACGACGGCCGATCGCCCTTCTGGGATGCCGTTGGCGGCCGCTTCTATGCGATGAGCTTCGGCGAGGCCGACCATATCAACGGCACCACCGGCAACCAGTTCATCGCCGATCTCGGCCCGCGCGCGCCGATCTATGTCAACATGCTGTCGGAAGAAGCGCAGGCGGTGATCGGGCGCGTCCATGACGATGGCCGCGCGGCACGCGGCCTGCTGCTCGAGGAGGGCTTCCGCGACGAGGGCTATGTCGACATCTTCGACGCCGGACCGACGCTCGTCGCAGCCATCGACGAGCTCAAGGCGATCCGCGGGCTGCGCCACGCCATGTTCGCCGGAACCGACGATAGCGACACGCTGCATGACCATTTGATCACGGCGGGCCGCGGCGCCGGTTTCCGCTGTACGCGCGGATCCGTCGAAGCGTCTTGTGGGCAGGCCGTCATCGATCGGGCCAGCGCTGGTCTGCTGGGCCTGTCAGCCGGTGGCCGCGTCGGCTATCTGGCGCTATGAGCACGATCGAAATCAACTTCGACGGGCTGATCGGCCCGATCCACAATTATGCCGGCCTTTCGACGGGCAACATCGCCAGCGCGGCCAACGCCGGCGCGGTGTCCCAGCCCCGTGCCGCCGCATTGCAGGGGCTGGCCAAAATGAAGCGGCTGATGGACCGCGGCCTGGTTCAGGGCTTCTTCCCGCCGCCCCGCCGTCCAGCGGTCACAGCACTTCGGAGTCTGGGCTTTAGGGGGGAGGACAGCGCGGTGCTTGCCGATGCTGCGGCGACCGATCCAATCCTGTTCAACAACGCCTGCTCGGCCTCGGCGATGTGGGCCGCCAACGCCGCGACGGTGATCGCCGCCGCCGACAGCCGCGACGGCCGCGTCCATCTCGTCACCGCCAATCTCGCCACCATGCTGCACCGAAGCTTCGAGGCCGCCGGAACCGAAGCGATGCTGCGCAGCATTTTCCGAGACCAGCGCTATTTCGTGGTCCACCCGCCGCTGCCCCCAACGCAGCATTTCAGCGACGAGGGCGCCGCCAACCATATGCGTCTGACCTCCTCGCACGGCGTAGCGGGCCTCAATGTCTTCGTTCACGGGATCGCGCGCGGCAGCCGCTTCCCCGAGCGTCAGGCGCGCCGCGCGGGGGAAGCGGTCGCCCGCTTGGCAGGGACGCCCGGCGTTCATGTTGCGCAATCGCAGGCCGCGGTCGAGGCCGGAGCCTTCCACAACGATGTCGTGGCCGTCGCCAACGAACAGGTGCTGCTCGCCCACGCCGCCGCCTTCGAGCAACGGGACCGTCTGTTCGCCGCGATCGAGAAGGTGGTGCCCGCCTTCACCCCGATCGAGGTCGATAGCATCGGACTCGACGACGCGATCGCCTCCTATCTGTTCAACTCGCAACTGGTCACGCTGCCCGAAGGCGGCATGGCGCTGGTGCTGCCCGGCGAGGCGAAGAGCAATGTGCGGGTCTGGCGGGCGGTCGAAGCGATCGTCGCGGGCAATAATCCAATCGGCGAGGCGATCGTCGTCGACGTGCGCGAGAGCATGCGCAATGGCGGCGGCCCGGCCTGCCTACGCCTACGCGTCCCGGTCGATGCTGCCGCGCGTGACGGCATCGACCCGCGCTTCCTGCTCGACGAGCGGCGCTGGGCCGCGCTCTGCGCACTCGTCGAGCGCCACTGGCCCGAGCGGATCGACGCCTCCGACCTCGCCGAAGCCACGCTGTGGGACGAGGTCGGCGCCGCGCATGACGCACTCGACGCGCTGCTCCGCGAGATTTGAACTTCCGTAACGAATGTCGCACAAGACGATGATGGCTTTCCATCCCTCGTTTTCCACACGGACTCGCTGATGCTCGTCGTCCGTCCGGCCGTGCCGCGCGATCTCGACGCTTTGATGGAGCTTGCCGTGCTGTCGGGGCGCGGCTTCACAAGCCTGCCCGAGGACGAGGCCACGCTGCTCAACCGGCTGACACTGTCCGAGGCGAGCTTCACCGGCGCGATCGCGCCGCGCGAAGCCTGGTACACGCTGATGCTCGAGGATCTGGCCACCGGGCGGATCGAAGGGCTGTGCGGCGTGCGCGCCGCGGTCGGCGTCGCGCGGCCGCACTTCTCCTTCCGGGTGATGACGCTCGCGCAATTCTCCTCGGCGATCGGCACGCGCTTCGACCATCAGGCGCTGGTGCTCGTCAACGAGTGCGCGGGCTGGACCGAGGTAGGGTCACTCTATCTGCGGCCCGAGCGCCGGTCCGGCGGAGCCGGCAGCCTGCTCGCGCGCTCGCGCTACATGCTGATCGGGGTCGACAGGACGCGTTTCTCCGAGACGGTGATGGCCGAGCTGCGCGGCTATTTCGCGGCCGATGGCACCTGCCCTTTCTGGGAGGGGGTTGCGAGCAAATTCTTCCACCTTCCGTTCGACGAGGCCGACCATATGGTGATGTCGACCGACGGCCAGTTCATCCTCGATCTGGCGCCGCGCCACCCGATCTATGTCGAGCTGATCGCCGAGAGCGCGCAGGCGGCGATCGGGCGGGTCCATGTCGAGGGCGAGGCCGCGCGCGCGATGCTCGAGCATGAGGGCTTTCGCGGTTCGGGTCTGGTGGACATTTTCGACGGCGGCCCAACCTATTCGGCGCCACGTGACACGATCAAGACGATCGAGCGGACCGCGGCGCTGCCCGCGGCGCTCGGCAATCCGGTCGAGGCACCCGAGCGGCTGGTCTCGACCATGACGGTCGAGGGGTTCCGGGCGACCCGCGCCAAGGTGCGCCTCGAAGGCGGGATAGCGATGCTCGACGCCGCCGCATTCGAGGCGCTGCGGCTGTACGCGGGCGATATGGTGAGGGTGAGGCAATGATGCGCTCGATCGACCCCGCGACCGGGCAGACGATCTGGGAAGGCGAAGAAACCGCGCCCGAGGCGATTCCCGCGGCGGTGGCGCGGGCTCGTGCGGCGCTTTCCGGCTGGGCGGAGCGCCCGCTCGACGAGCGCGTGGCGCTGCTGCAACGCTATGCCGAGATATTGAAGCAGCGGACCGAAGATATCGCCCGCGACATTGCACGCGAAACCGGCAAGCCGCTGTGGGAGACGCGAACCGAGCTCGGCTCGATGATCGGCAAGGTCGCGGTGTCGATCGCCGCGCAGGCCGAGCGCGCGGGAACCCGCGCGGCCGACACCGGCTTCGGCCGCGCGGTGCTGCGCCACAAGCCGCATGGCGTGATGGCGGTGCTGGGGCCATATAACTTCCCGGGGCATCTGCCCAACGGCCATATCGTGCCGGCGCTGCTCGCGGGCAACACGGTGCTGTTCAAGCCCTCCGAAGAAGCGCCGCTCACCGGCCAGCATCTGGCGCGCGCGCTGCACGATGCGGGCGTGCCCGAGCATGTCTTCCAGCTCGTCCAGGGCGGGCGGGATCAGGGCGCAGCGCTGATCGGCGCCGATATCGACGGGCTGCTGTTCACCGGCGCGGCCGCGACGGGCGCGCATTTCCGCCGTGCGATGGTCGATCGGCCGCACGTCATGCTTGCACTCGAACTGGGCGGCAACAATCCGCTGATCGCGTGGGGCGACAGCGAGCGATCGGCGGCCGCGATCGTGCAATCGGCGTTTATCACCACCGGCCAGCGCTGCTCCTGCGCGCGCCGGCTGATCGTGCCGCAGGGCGTCGAGGGCAACGCGATAGTCGAAGCCGTTCACACTATGGCCGCCCGGCTGCGGATCGGCGCGTGGGACGACGCCGACGAGCCCTTTATGGGGCCGCTGATCTCGACAGGCGCAGCGCAGCGGGCGATCGACGCGGTGGCTGCGCTCAAGGCCGCTGGCGCCAAGCCGCTGCTGCCGTTCGAACGGCTCGAACGCAGCGAAGCGTTCGTCACCCCGGCGATCTACGACGTGACCGATGTCCAGGTTCCCGACGTCGAGATCTTCGCCCCGGTGCTGCAACTGATCAGAGTGCCCGACTTCGACGCCGCGATCGCCGCCGCAAACGCGACCAGCTTCGGTCTCTCGGCGGGGCTCCTCGCCGACGATCCCGCCCTGTGGCGGCGCTTCCTCGCCGAGTCGCGCGCGGGCGTGGTCAACTGGAACCGGCCCACCACCGGAGCCGCCGCCAACATGCCGTTCGGCGGGCTCGGCCAATCGGGCAATCACCGCCCCAGCGCTTATTATGCCGCCGATTATTGCGCCTATCCGGTCGCCAGCTTCGAGGCCGAGGCAATCGTCGATCTCTCGGGCGAACTGGGCGGGCGGCTGCTGTGATCGAACGGCATCGCGCGAGCCTCGAGGCCGCCGCTGCGGCGCCGATGCTCGCGCAGGTGCGGCGGTGGAGCGCGATCAACAGCGGTTCGCGCAATCTCGACGGGCTGGCGGCAATGGCGGACGTGCTGGCTGACGCCTTTGCCGCGCTGCCCGGCGACGTGATGCTGGTCGAGGCGGCCGCGGGGGAGGAGATCGACGGGGCCGGCAATCCGCAACCCCTCGGCTATGGCCGCAACCTCCATGTCCGGGTGCGACCGCACGCACCGGTCCAACTGCTGCTGACCGGACATATGGACACCGTCTACGGCGCCGGCCATCCGTTCCGGTCGCTCACCGATCTCGACGGCGGGGCGCTGATCAATGGTCCGGGGGTCGCCGACATGAAGGGGGGCATTGCGCTGATGCTCGCAGCGCTCGCCGCGCTCGAGGCCTCTCCACTCGGTGTGCGGGTCGGCTACGAGGTCGTGATCAACTCGGACGAGGAGATCGGCTCGCCGGGTTCGGCGGCGCTGATCGCCGCCTCGGCGCGCGGCAAGCTCGCGGCGCTGACCTATGAGCCCTCCGCCCTGCCCGATGGGACTTTGGCGGGAGCCCGCCCGGGCAGCGGCAATTTCTCGCTCATCGTCACCGGCCGTCCGGCGCATGCCGGGCGCAACCCCGAAGAGGGCCGCAACGCGATCGTCGCGGCGGGAGACCTCGCGCTACGGCTGGCGCGTGCGCGGCGCGGGGGTCTGGCGATCAACCCCGCGCGGATCGACGGCGGCGGACCGAACAATGTCGTGCCTGACCGGGCGATATTGCGCGTCAACCTGCGTCCGGCGCTTCCCGATGACCAGCGCGCCGCCGAACGCCTGATCGCCGATCTAGCGCGCGCGATCGAGGCCGAGCATGAGGTGCAGATCGACATCCATGGCGGGTTCGGACGCCCCCCGAAACCGGTCGACGGGCAGGCGGCCAATCTGTTCGCGCTGGTCGAGGACAGCGCCGCGCTGCTCGGCCGCCCGATCACGCACCGGCCGAGCGGCGGGGTCTGCGACGGCAACAACATCGCCGCGTGCGGGGTGCCCGTGGTCGACACCATGGGCGCGCGCGGCGGCGCGATCCATTCGCCGGACGAATATCTGATCGTCGACAGCCTCGCCGAGCGGGCGCAACTATCGGCGCTGGTGATGTTGCGGCTCGCCGAGGATGGGCTGCCGGGTTAGCGCGGCTCCGCCGGGAGCCCCAGCGCCTTCGCAACATCGCCCCACGCGACCAGCTTGAAGTTCTGCGCCCGCGCCCCGTTTTGCCCGTCCTGCGCGACAAGCAAGCCGCCGGGGAAGCCCGAGCCGAAATTGCCGGTCAGCAGGTCGATCCCGTCGGTCTCCTCGGTCGCGCCGACTGTGCCCGCGACAATGCGGAAGCGGCCGACACAGAGGTCGTCGGCGACGCGCGACTGGCGCTGCGCAGGATTCTCTTCATCGGCCCCCCTCACATGGGGATTACCGAGTCAACCGTTACATCCTGTCCAAGACGGGTGCGGCTTTGGCAGTCACCGACAAGCAGCCTGCCGCGAGATAGAAATAAGAAGTGCCCGCGCCCTTTGCGATCTTCCAATATGCTAGATGGCCTGCGAAGTGATGCCGGGCCAACTCCTTCAAATTAGCTACGGTTTGAATCGCCTCAACCTTCTCGAACGTCACGGCAATCGGGACACGTTCCGAGGCTTGCGCTTCGGGGTAGGCGCACATTCTCAATGTCACAGTTTGGCGAATGACGTCGATCACGACCTCTTCCAAATGGGCGTCGTGACCCGAATTCTCTTCGTCATACAGCATGGAACCGTCCTATCTCAGAAACGCTAATGACCTCTTTCCACCATTCTAGCCTTTGCTTGAGACCATATTCTGGTCGTCGATATCGTTCGGAGGTTCGGATCACTGGTCTGAGCATGTTGCAACAAGCGTCCCGGTGACCGGTCCGCTCTAACCTCACATCCGGTCGCCGCTCGTGCACGGCCGCACCACAATCCCGCTTGCCTCGGGTCTGGCTCAGGAGACGGGGCCAACCTTTTTGTCGGCGAGTAAGCCAAGAGGGGCCGACGGTCCGCCCACCTGGATCCGGCAGGGGCGATGCCCTGCGGGAACTCGTATCGGGTAACTCGCTCAGGCCGCCTTCAGTAGCGCGCCCTTCGGCACGACGCCAGCCGAACTGAACTGCCACAGCGCGATCGGCAGCTTGCGGGCGAGAGCGACGATCATCACGCGTCTCACACGGCCACCGTTTGCCTGCACTCGCTCCGCGTACCACCGGGTCAGCTCCGATTCCGGCTGATGCCGCAGCCACAGCCACGCGACCTGGATCATGGTCACGCGCAGCCGTTTGTTGCCGGCCTTGGATACACCCTGCTCGCGGTCCATGCTGCCGCTCTGCCACGGCGATGGCGCGAGGCCCGCGTAACAGGCAACCTGCCGCCGGTTGCTGAAGCTGCGGAAGAACGCCGCGCCATGCAGCACGCCGGCGAACTCGGGACCGATGCCGCGCAGTTGGAGCAGCCGCGCGCTCGCCGGCTCGGCCGCCTCGTCCGTCGCCGGCTCCAGCATCGCGTCCCGCTCGCGCTCGACCTCCTTGATCTGGCGCATGACCAGTTCCAGCCGGTCCAGCTCGCGCTCGATCTCGCGCTTCACATGGCAAGGCAGCGGCCGGCCGTCACCGGTCACCAGCTCCTCTAGTCGCGCCCGCCGGTTCGTGCGCAGCGGCTCGTAGTCGCCGACGCCTTGCGCGAACAGCAGGCCCTTGACCCGGTTGATGTGCCGGATACGTTCGAGCACCAACGAGCGCCGCTCCCGGCAGATGCGCCGTCGACACTGGGCACCGTCACCATCGCGCAGACCCGCGGCTCCCCCGCGCTTGTAGGCGAGCAGCGTTCGAACCAGAGCCTCGCCGTCAAGCTTGTCGGTCTTGGCTCGCCGGCTGCGCCGCGAGGCCGCAATCGAGGCAGCATCGACGACATGGCTCTCGATGCCCTCGCGCACGAGGCAGCGATGTATCCAAAAGCCGTCCAGCCCCGCTTCCTGAATGACGACGAGCGGTAGTGCTCACCCGTCCGCTCCCGCGCCTTCGCCTGCAACTGCGCGAACCGCTCCAGCAGCGCCGGCACATCGCTGCCCTTCACCTGGTGCCGCGAGATGCGCTCGCCCCGACCCGGCGAAAGCGACGTCCAGCCAGGTGGAGCGGCTCAGCTCCAGCGACACGAAGATGGCGTTCAGCTGCGTGCAAACGGCGGAATGGGACGAAATGGACATGGGCGACCTCCTTCACGACAAAGCGGGAGGTCAGTCTGCCTCAACCGGTACCAGCCCGCGCCCATGGGATCTTTTTCTTGATGGGAGGCCCTTCGCACTTGCGCTTTACAGTCGGATTGCAGTTCGGTGGCGCTTACGAGAAGTAACGGTAACGCGGCAGATGTTACTCGCGGAAAGACGGCCGCCACATTCGTCGCGGTCTGGTTGACAGCCGGCCGCTAAGGCTTTCTTTTGGCCGCCGATGGATGAGCGGATGGCCTCGAACAGCAGCTTGTCGCCGGATGCGCTCGACGAATCCTTCGCCCGCGCTTCATTACTGCTCGGCGACGATCCCGCGGCCGCACTCGATATCGCCCGCGTCATCCTGCGACAAACGCCCTCCAGCCCCGAAGTCCATCGCCTGGTCGGGCGCGCGCACCGCGCGCTGGGCCATGATCAGGCGGCCGAGCAAGCCGAGATGGCGGCGATCCGCGCCGCCACCGCCGATCCCGACCTGCGTCGCGCCGCACAAGCGCTGATCGCCGGCCAGCTCCACATCGCCGAGCCGTTGCTGCGCGCGCACCTCAAGGCCGTGCCGACCGACGTCGCCGCGATCCGCATGATGGCCGAGCTCGCCGCTCGCGTCGGCCGCTACCGCGATTCCGAGACACTGCTGCGCCGCGCGCTTGAACTCGCGCCCGGCTTCACCGCAGCGCGCGCGAACCTCGCAACCGTGCTGCACCGGCAAAACCGCACCGCCGAGGCGCTGGCCGAACTCGATCGGCTCGGCGACGCCGATCCTGGCAATCCCGCCCATGCGACCTTGCGCGCCGCGGTGCTCGGCCGGATCGGCGATTATGAGGAGGCGATCTCGCTTTATCGCGAGGTGCTCGCGCAGCGCGCCGACCAGCCCAAGATCTGGATGAGCTACGGGCATGCCCTCAAGACGGTCGGCCAGCAGGCGGAGGCGATCGACGCCTATCGGCGCGGTCTCGACGTCGATCCGACGCTGGGCGAGATCTGGTGGAGCCTGGCCAATCTCAAGACGGTGCGCTTCGACGACAGCGATATCGTTCGGATGCGAAAGGCGCTGGGCAGCGCGGCTCTGTCCGATGACGATCGGCTCCACCTCGATTTCGCGCTGGGCAAGGCGCTCGACGACGCTGGCGCAGCCGACGCCGCGTTCGAGCATTATGCGCGCGCCAATGCGCTGCGCCGCCGCCAGATCGGCTATGACCCCGACGATATCAGCCGGCAGGTCGACGCGGCAATCGCCTTCTTCCGGCCCGAGCTTCTCGCGGCGAAGGCCGGACAAGGCTGTGCCGATGCCGATCCGATTTTCATCCTCGGCATGCCTCGCGCGGGCTCGACGCTGATCGAGCAGATATTGTCGTGCCATTCGATGGTCGAAGGCACGATGGAACTGCCCGACATTCCGCGCCTTGCCGCAAAAGTGCCCGCGATGGCGGGGGCTTATCCCGAAGGCCTGGCTGAACTCGGCGCGGACCGGCTCGTCATGCTCGGCCGCGATTATCTCGAGGCGACCCGTATCCAGCGCCGCGAAGGCAAGCGCTTTTTCATCGACAAGCTACCCAACAACTGGCTCCACCTCGGCTTCATCCATCTGATCCTGCCGAATGCGCGCATCATCGACGCGCGCCGCCACCCGCTCGATTGCTGCTTTTCCAACTTCCGTCAGCATTTCGCGCGGGGCCAAGGCTTCAGCTACGGGCTCGACGACATCGGCCGCTATTATGTCGATTATGTGCGGCTGATGACGCATTTCGACGCGGTGCTGCCGGGCCGGGTCCACCGCGTGATCCACGAAAGGCTGCTCGATGAGCCCGAGGCGGAGATCCGGCGATTGCTCGCCGCCTTGGGCCTTCCGTTCGAGCAGGTCTGCCTCGACTTCCATGACAGCCGGCGGGCTGTCCGCACGGCGAGCAGCGAACAGGTCCGGCGGCCGATCAACCGCGACGGCGTTGGCCAGTGGCGCGCCTATGCCGACAGGCTGGGGCCGTTGCGCGACGCGCTCGGCGCGACGCTCGAGCATTATCCCGAGCCACCGCCGTTGTGTTGATTGGGCAACAGGTCGCCAAATTAAAGGGCGAAACGATCCACCTTCCGCTTTGAACTTGCGCTGCAACAGATTTCATGGGGAACTGACATCATAAAATAGCATAGGGGGATTTCTCGTGAAAGCTGCGCATCTCCATGCCGCCCGCCGCACCCTCGCGGCCATGTTGCTGACATCGACCTTTCTCGCTTCATCTGGCATGGCGCTGGCGCAGACCGCGCCCGAAGAAGCGGAAACCGATGAGATCGTGGTCACCGCGCTCAAGCGCAGCGAGAGCATCCAGAAGGTGCCGATCAGCCTTCAAGCGCTCGGAACCGAGACGCTGGCCCAGCATCAGGTCAACAATCTGGACGATTACGCCAAGCTGCTGCCGAGCGTCAGCTTCCAGACCTATGGACCATCGCAGTCGGACATCTCATTCCGCGGCGTCGCGACGGGCGGCATCAATCTTCCCGGCGGTTCGTTGCCCACCGTCGGCGTCTATCTCGATGAGGTCCCGGTCAGCACGATCGGCGCGATGCTCGACGTCCATGCCTATGATCTCGCCCGGGTCGAGGCGCTGTCTGGGCCGCAGGGCACGCTCTACGGCGCGAGTTCGCTGTCTGGAACGCTGCGGCTGATCACGAACAAGCCAGATCCGTCCAAATTCACCGGCGGCTACGATCTCCAGGTCAACAAATTCGGCGAGGGCGAAACCGGCGGTGTCGCCGAGGGCTTCGTCAACCTGCCGCTCGGCGGCACGGCGGCGCTCCGGATCGTCGGCTACTACCAGCGCGACGGCGGCTATGTCGACAATACGCTCGGCAGCCGCACCTATACACTGTCGGACAGCGATCCTACCAACGACCTCACCGTCAACAACGCCGCCTTCGTGAAGAAGAATTTCAACACGACCGACACCTATGGCGGGCGCGTCGCGCTGGGCATCGATCTCGATGACAACTGGACCGTGACGCCGACGGTCGTCGCCCAGCACCAAAAGGCCAAGGGCTTTTTCGGCTTCGATCCCAATGTCGGGGATCTCCAGGTCCACGAATTCGCGCCTGATCGGAATCTCGACAAATGGTATCTCGCCACGCTGGCGATCGAAGGCAAGATCGGCAATTTCGATCTGCATTATGCGGGCGGCTATCTGCAGCGGTCGATCGATAATGATCAGGATTACAGCTACTATACGGTCTATTACGACAATATCACGGGTTACACCAATTTCCCTGACGGCAATGGCGGATTCCTGGATCCCACCCAGCGCTATCATAATGAGCAGCGACTGACGAAGCAGAGCCACGAACTCCGCATCAGTTCGCCCGCGGACGAGCGCTTCCGGTTCACCGCCGGACTGTTTTATCAGCGGCAGTCGAACAAAAATCTTGCCGACTATTTCGTGCCCGGCTTGGCTGCCACGGGTTCTACGCTGGTTACCTTTGGTGATGACGTCTTCACCACCAACACCCATATCGTCGATCGCGACTATGCGGCCTTTGGTGAAGCCAATTTTGACATCACGCCGTCCGTGATCCTCACCGGCGGTATTCGCGTGTTCAAGGCGCGGAACACCCTGTCCGGCTTCTCGGGCTTCGCGTTCAATGCCGAGGATGCTGGCTGCAGCCTGCCGATCGATCTCGACACCTGCGTCAATGTCGACAAGACCTACAAGGAGTCGGGTGAGACACACAAAGTCAGTCTCAGCTGGCAGGTCGATCCCGATCGAATGATTTACCTCACCTATTCGACCGGCTTCCGGCCCGGCGGCAACAACCGGCGGCCGGGCATCAATCCTTATGACGCCGACACGCTCGACAATTACGAGTTCGGCTGGAAGACGTCATGGCTCGATCGGCATCTGCGCTTCAACGGCGCGGTCTATTATGAAGAGTGGAACAAGCTCCAATACACGCTCGCCCCGATCGGCGCGGTGGGCGTCGTCAATATCTACAATGCGGGTGATGCGCGGATCTACGGCGCCGAAGCGGATGTCCAGATTCGTTATGGCGGCCTCACCTTGGCCGGCGCGGCGACCTATACCGACGCCAAGTTGACGACCAACTTCTGCGGCATCAATGCGGCAGGAAACCAGGATTGTACGGTCGGAACTCCGGCGGCCCCGAAGGGAACCCGCCTGCCTGTGCAACCCAAATTGAAAACGACCGCCACGGCTCGTTACGACTTCGAGCTTGGCGGATATGGAAGCTTCGTCCAAGGGGCGATGCTGCATCAGGGCGGGGTGAGAAATTTCCTCGCGACCGCCGACGACGCCGCGGTCGGACGGACCAAGGCCTTCACCACCTTCGATTTCTCCGGCGGCATCAGGTTCGGCGAGATCAGCGTCGAGGCGTTCATCCAGAACGCTTTCGACAAGCGCGGCATCCTCAGCCGCAATACCTTCTGCGCTCCGACCTATTGCGGCCAATATGCGCGATCCTACACGGTCAAGCCGCAGCTGTTCGGGCTGAAGGTGTCGCAGCGTTTCTGATACGGCCATGAGCCAGCCGGGCGGCCGCAGCACCGCTGCCCGGCCGCTCGGGCTGGTAATGGCGACCGCGCTGGTGGTTGGCAACATGATCGGCTCGGGCGTCTACCTGCTCCCGGCCAGCCTCGCACCCTATGGCTGGAACGTCATCCCAGCCTGGGGCCTCACGATCATGGGCAGCCTCTGTCTGGCGGCAATCTTCGCCGGGCTGTCCCGCGCATGGCCCCAGGCGGGCGGGCCCTATGTCTATGTCCGAGCGGCCTTCGGCGCCGATCTCGCCTTCTTCGTCGCCTGGGCCTATTGGATCTCGCTGTTCGTCGGCAACGGCGCGATCGCGGTGGCCGCGGTCAGCTATCTGTCGGCCTTTGTGCCGATACTGGCCACCGATGCGCTGCTGTCGACGGGGGTCACCATCCTGCTGGTGTGGACGATGACCGCGATCAACCTGAGCGGCACGCGCAACGCCGGCTGGGTGCAGCTGATCGCCACGCTGCTCAAGGTCTTGCCGTTGCTGGCGGTGATGATCATCGCCGCGATGGCGGCGCCGTCGGGCAACCTCACCCTGCCCGACCCGGCCCATCCCGCAATCACGCTCGCCGCGATCACGACAGCGGGAACGCTCACCCTGTGGGCCTTTCTCGGCCTCGAATCCGCGACCGTGCCCGCCGCCAAGGTCGTCGATCCGCAGCGCACTATCCCGCGCGCCACGCTCGGCGGCACCATGCTGAGCGGGCTGGTTTATCTGTTCGCCTGCTCGGCGGTGGTCCTGCTGCTCGCACCCGAGGTCGCCGCGCATTCGGCCGCCCCCTTCGCCGACGTGATCGGGCGCTATTGGGGCGGCGGCGCGGCGCATCTCGTCGCGGCCTTTGCGATGATCAGCGCGCTCGGTGCACTCAACGGCTGGATCCTGCTCCAGGGGGAGATGCCTGCAGCGATGGCGGCGGGCGGGGTTTTCCCCCGCGCCCTCGCCAAGGTGGCGGCGAACGGGGTGCCGGTGCGCGCGCACCTGCTGTCGAGCGGCCTCGTCACGCTGGTGCTCGCGCTCAACGCCAGTAAGACGACGGTCAATCTGTTCACCTTCGTTGCGGTGCTGGCGACCACCGCCTCGCTTGTGATGTACCTATTCGTCGCGGCTGCGGCGTTCAGGCTCGGTGCTGTCAGATACTGGATCGCGATCGCCGGCGCGCTCTATTCGCTGTGGGCGCTCTATGGCGCGGGCGCGGAAGCCAATGCGTGGGGCGTCGCGTTGATCGCGGCAGGTGTTCCGGTCTGGTGGGCGATGCGGGTGAAGGCCCCGAACAAGAAATGAGCCCTATTTGCCGCCAGTCGATCATCGCCCCGACAGCCCGATACGTCCAGGAAGGGCGGAGGCAGTGGGGTAGTGCCCTTTTGCGGCTCATCGCCTCAGCAACCTCCCCAACCCGCGGTCCGCCAATATCGCCTGCGCCGCATTATGGCCCGGCGCGCCGGTCACCCCGCCTCCGGGATGCGTCCCTGCGCCGCACATATAGAGCCCCTTGATCGGCCCGCGATAATCGCCATGGCCCAGGATCGGCCGCGCCGCCCAGAGCTGATCCAGCGCCATATGGCCGTGCATGATGTCGCCGCCGACGAGGCCGAAGGTGCGCTCGAGGTCGAGCGGTGACAAGATCTGCCGTCCCAGCACCGAGGCCGCGAAGCCCGGCGCATGCGCCTCCACCGTCGCGATGATATGATCGGCCGCGGCTTCGCGCTCGTCATCCCAGCTGCGCCCTTCGGGCAGCTCGGGCGCGAATTGCTGGCAGAACAGGCTCGCCACATGCGCGCCGGCCGGGGCCAGGCTGTCGTCCGCCGTCGACGGGATCAGCATCTCTACGATCGGCTGCTTCGACCAGCCGAAGGCACGCGCGTCGGTGAAGGCGCGGTCCATATAGTCGAGCGTCGGTGCGATGATGATCCCGCTGCGATGATGCTCGCCTTCGCCAGGCAGCACGCTGAACTCGGGCAGCGCCGACAGCGCGACGTTCATTCGAAAGGTGCCCGATCCCGCACGGAAACCCTTCATCCGGCGCCGGAAATCCGCGTCGAGATCCGCGGCGTCGACCAGCTTGCGGTAAAGCAGCCCCGGCCCGACATTGGAGGCGACCACCGGCGCCATATGCTCGGCCCCCGCCACGGTGCGGACGCCGACCGCACGGCCTCCCTCGACCAGCAGCTTCTCCACCGCCGCCTCGGTCTCGATCATCACGCCATGCTCTTCGCACGCCGCCCGCATCGCCCCTGTGATCGCCCCCATGCCGCCGATCGCATGGCCCCAGGCTCCCTTTTTGCCGTTCACCTCGCCGAACACATGGTGAAGCAGTACATAGGCCGAGCCGGGCGTATCGGGGCTCGCATAATTGCCGACCACGGCGTCGAAGCCGAACGCCGCCTTCACCGACTCGTTCTCGAACCAGCCGTCGAGAAAGGTCCGCGCGCTCTTTACGAAAAGATCGAGCATGTCGCGCTGCGCCGGCAGCCCTGCGCGGGCGACCTTCCTGCCCTGCAAGGCCGCCTTGATCAGCTCGGCAATCCCGCCTCCCGCATTGGGCGGAATCTGAAGGGCGAGCTCGCGCAGCACGTCCGCTACGCCGTCGAGCGCATCATAATAGGCCGGCAGCACCTCCGCATCGGCCGCCGAGAAGCGCCCGAACTCGGCCTGAGTGCGCGCGAGCCCCCCGCCGAGCTTCAGATATCCGCCATCGAGCGGTAAGAAGTTCGAGATCGGCCGCTCGACGACCCTCAGCCCGCGCTGACGCAGTTTCATGTCGGCAATGACGCGCGGCTGGAGCAGGCTGACCGTATAGCTCGCCACCGAATTGCGGAAACCGGGGTGGAATTCCTCGGTGACCGCCGCGCCGCCGACTATTCCGCGCCGCTCGAGCACGCGCACCTTCAAGCCCTTGCGGGCGAGATAGAAGGCGCAGACCAGGCCGTTATGGCCGCCGCCGATGATCACGACGTCCTGCCGCGACGTCACCTAAGACGCCCCGCGACGCTGTTCGCGCTCCATCCGGGCGGCGGACGTTGCGGCTGCCGCGCCTCGGGGATCAGCACGCGCATCTTGCGCGCGAAGCTCTTGAGGCAGACCTCGCGATCGCCGAGCGGTCCTTGGGTAAAGCTGGCGCTTGCCATCCCCTCCTGCACGCGCGCCACCAGCTTGCTGTCCTCGGCGTTGACGATCCGGTTGATCCGCCAGTTCAGGTAACGCGCGGCCCGCATCTCGCGTCGCTTATCGGGCAGGACATAGGCGATCTCGCGGATCAGCGTCTCGGTGGGCGAGACCGGCAGGAACTGCATGAAGTCGATCTGATCCGGATAGATGTCGAAGGCGGTGTTGGGCCACAGCTTGAAATAGGTCCACATGCGCTGCCGCTCGGGCGGCAGATGATCGACCGGGGGCAGATATTTGCGATAGAGCGCCTCGGACGAGCTGCCCGGCACGCCCTCGAGCAGCGGCCCGCTCATCTTGTCCACCCACGCATCGGCCTCGATCGTATAGCCGCCGCCGAACAGACGCTTGAGCCCGGGATGCGCGACGGCGATGTGGAGCCCGTCCGAATAATTGTCGGCGATATTTTTCCAGTTGACCGGGCGGCGGCGCATCACCACCCGCCCCAGCGCGCCCATCTCCTCGAAGCGGTAGGGCGCAATCTCTTCTTCATAAGGCGCCATCATATCGGCGACCGACGGGCCGTCGCCCTCGATCCGCACGAAGATGAAGCCGCGCCAGATCTCGACCGCGAACCGATGAAGCCCGTAGTCGGCGATGTCGAAGGCCGGATAATCGCGCTTGCCGGGGACGCCGCTCAGCGTCCCGTCGAGCTCGTAGGTCCAGGCATGATAAGGGCAGATGAGCTTCCTCGTGCAGCCTTGCGGTCCGTCGAGCAGCCGCGCCGCGCGGTGGCGGCAAACGTTCGACATCGCCCGCACCGCGCCATCCTCGCCGCGCACCACGATGATCGCCTCCTGCCCCATCGTCAGCGATTGCCAGGCCCCGGCCGTCGGCAGGTCGTTCAGGTGGCAGACGAGCTGCCAGCTTCGGCGGAAGATGCGCGCTTGCTCGAGCGCATAGGCTTCGGGATCATGATAGAGCCATCCCGGCAGGCCGAACGCCTCGTCGCGATCGCGGGCCGCTTCCCGGTCTGTCACTGCCCGCAGGGTCATCCGTGTCTCACCAGCCACATTCCCCGACGCCACTGCTGCTTGGCGCAAGCTGCCCCGCATCGCCGGAAAGAGCAACCCAAGGCCCCTTTTCCGCAGTGCAACATCGCTGTTGCGCCGCCGATCGGCTTCGATACACTCGTTCGTGTCGGACAGGTTTTCGGGGGAGTCGCAACCGTGCAAGGCAACACCAGAACCGCCGTCCTGCCGAGGCCGGCGCAGCGCACCTCCGACCCTGCCACGCTCGCCGAGGAAATTATCGAGCGGCTGACTTACCGCATCGGTAAGAACGCCATGGCGGCCCAGAGCCATGACTGGCTCGCCGCTACGATCCTCGTCATCCGCGACCGCATCATCGACCGCTGGATCGCGACCACGCAGGAAACCTATGAGGCCGGCGGCAAGCGCGTCTATTATCTCAGCCTCGAATTCCTGATCGGCCGCCTGATGCGCGACGCGATCTCCAATCTCGGGCTGATGGACGAGATGCGTGCCGCACTCGCATCGCTCGGGGTCGACATCGACCTGATCCGCGAGCTCGAGCCCGATGCGGCGCTGGGCAATGGTGGCCTCGGACGGCTCGCGGCCTGCTTCATGGAGTCGATGGCTTCGGTCGACATTCCCGCTTATGGCTATGGCATCCGCTACGTGAACGGCATGTTCCGCCAGGAGATATCCGACGGCTGGCAGGTCGAGCTGCCCGAGACATGGCTCGCACACGGCAATAATTGGGAGTTCGAGCGCCGCGAGGCGAGCTATGAAATCGGCTTTGGCGGCATCGTCGATCTCGCCGCCGCCGACGGGAGCGGCGATCATGCCCGCATATGGAAGCCACATGACCGCTTCATCGCCACGCCATATGACACCCCGGTGGTCGGCTGGCGAGGCGCGCGGGTCAACACCCTGCGGCTGTGGACCGCGCAACCGATCGATCCGATCCTGCTCGACGCCTTCAATGCCGGCGATCACATCGGCGCGCTGAAGGAGAGCAACAAGGCCGAAGCGCTCACCCGCGTCCTCTACCCCGCCGATTCCAACGCTGCCGGTCAGGAGCTGCGGCTGCGCCAGGAATATTTCTTCTCTTCGGCCTCGCTGCAGGACATCGTCCGGCGGCATATCCAATATTTCGGGGACATCCGCACCCTTCCCGAAAAGGCGGCGATCCAGCTCAACGACACGCATCCCGCGGTCTCGGTCGCCGAGCTGATGCGCATCCTCATCGACCTGCACGGCATCGATTTCGACGACGCCTGGAACATCACCCGCGCGACCTTCGGTTATACCAATCACACACTGCTGCCCGAGGCGCTCGAAAGCTGGCCGGTGCCGTTGTTCGAACAGCTGCTGCCGCGGCACATGCAGCTGGTCTATGCGATCAACGCGAAGCTGCTGATCGAAGCCCGCCGCCAGCACGGCCTCGACGATGCCGGGATCAGCGCGATCTCGCTGATCGACGAGGGTGGTGAACGCCGCGTGCGCATGGGCAATCTCGCCTTCGCGGGCTCGCATAGCGTCAACGGCGTGTCGGCGCTGCACACCGAGCTGATGAAGGAAACCGTGTTCGCCGATTTCCACCGGCTCTATCCCGACCGGATCAACAACAAGACCAACGGCATCACCCCGCGGCGCTGGCTGATGCAGTGCAATCCCGAACTGACCGATCTCGTTCGCGGTGCGATCGGCGACGCGTTTCTCGACGACACCGAAGCGCTGCAGGCGCTGGGACGCGTTGCCGAGGACAGCGCCTTCCAGGAAAGTTTCGCGGCAGTGAAGCTCGCCAAGAAGAGCGTGCTTTCCAACCTGCTCCGCGAACGGATGGGCCTCAAGATCGACCCGACTGCGCTGTTCGACACGCAGATCAAGCGAATTCACGAATATAAGCGCCAGCTGCTCAACATCATCGAGGCGGTCGCGCTATACGACCAGATCCGCTCGCATCCCGAGCGCGACTGGGTACCACGGGTCAAACTGTTCGGCGGCAAGGCGGCGCCCAGCTATCATAACGCCAAGCTGATCATCAAACTGGCGAACGACGTGGCCCGCATCGTCAACCATGATCCGGCGGTCCAAGGCCTGCTCAAGATCGCCTTCGTGCCCAATTACAATGTGTCGCTGGCCGAAATCATGATGCCCGCCGCCGATCTGTCCGAGCAGATCTCGACCGCTGGGATGGAAGCGTCGGGCACCGGCAATATGAAGTTCGCCCTCAACGGCGCGCTCACCATTGGCACGCTGGATGGCGCCAATGTCGAAATGCGGGATCATGTCGGCGCGGAAAATATCGTGATCTTCGGGCTGACGGCCGCCGAAGTCGGCAAGGCGCGCGCCGAGGGCCACAATCCGCGCCAGATCATCGAATCGTCACGCGAGCTCGGCCAGGCGTTACAGGCGATCGCCGGCGGTGTCTTCTCGCCGGACGATCGCGATCGCTACAAGGGCCTGATCGCCGGGCTTTATGAGCATGACTGGTTCATGGTGGCGGCCGATTTCGACAGCTATGCCGCCGCACAACGCGCTGTCGATCGGCTGTGGACCGACAAGGCGCAATGGAACGCCAAGGCGATCCGCAACGTCGCCGGCATGGGCTGGTTCTCGTCCGATCGCACCATTCGCCAATATGCGTCTGAGATATGGGGCATTTTCTGACGCCCTCGGGGACGATATCCTTCATTTGGCTCGATCTGGTGAAACTGCCATGCCGGCGCCCACGGGCTCCTGCACGGCGCGGGGACGGTGAATGGTGAGCGAACTTAGCGGAGCCGAGATCGCCGCCATCATCAGCGGTTCGCATGGTGATCCGTTCGCGGTGCTGGGGGTTCATGCTGTCGGCAAGGCGCTGGTGGCCCGCGCGTTCGTACCGGGAGCGGAGCGCGTCGAAGCGCTCACGCTCGCCGGTAAACCGGTAGGCTCGCTCTTGATGATCGATCCGTTGGGGCTGTTCGAAGGCAAGCTATCGCTCCGCAAGGCGCAACCCCTCCGCTACCGCGCCGCGCATGCCGAGGACAGCTGGATCGTGGCCGATTGCTACAGCTTCGGACCGGTCCTAGGGCCGATGGACGATTATTTCATCGGCGAAGGATCGCATCTTCGGCTGTTCGACCGGATGGGCGCGCATAAAATCCGCCACGAGGGCGCCGACGGCGTTCATTTCGCGGTATGGGCACCCAATGCGCGCCGCGTCTCGGTGGTCGGGCTGTTCAACCAGTGGGACGGCCGCCGCCATATGATGCGCCTTCGGCGCGACACCGGCATCTGGGAGATATTCGTCCCCGATCTCGGCGAGGGCCAACCCTATAAGTTCGAGATCATCGGGGCCGACGGCAAGCCGGTTCCGCTCAAAGCCGATCCTTTCGCGTTCCGGTCCGAATTGAGGCCGGCGACCGCGTCGGTCACCACCGCGCCGCTCGGCCACCAATGGCGCGACGGGAAGCACCGCGCCTTCTGGGCTCAGGCAGATATCCGCCGGCAACCGATCTCGATCTACGAGGTCCATGCCGGATCCTGGCAACGTGACGAACAAGGCGATTTTCTGAGCTGGGACGCGATGGCCGATCGGCTGATCCCCTATGTTGTCGAGATGGGCTTCACCCACATCGAATTCCTACCGATCACCGAATATCCCTATGATCCGAGCTGGGGCTACCAGACCACGGGACTCTATGCGCCAACCGCGCGTTTCGGCCATCCCGAGGGATTTGCGCGCTTCGTCGAGGGCGCGCACCATGCGGGTGTCGGGGTGATCCTCGATTGGGTGCCGGCGCATTTCCCGACCGACGCGCACGGCCTCGCGCGGTTCGATGGAACCGCGCTCTACGAGCATGCCGACCCTCGCAAGGGCTTCCATCCAGACTGGAACACGGCGATCTACAATTTCGGACGGCGCGAGGTTCTCGCCTTCCTCGTCAACAATGCCCTCTTCTGGGCCGAGAAATATCATCTAGACGGCCTGCGCGTCGATGCCGTGGCGTCGATGTTGTACCTCGATTATTCGCGCAAGGAGGGGGAATGGCTGCCCAACGATCAGGGTGGCCGCGAAAATCTCGAGGCGGTCGAGTTCCTCCGCCGGATGAACAAGGAGCTCTACGGTCACCACCCAGGGGTCATGACGATCGCCGAGGAGTCGACCAGCTGGCCCATGGTGTCGCATCCCGTTCACGAAGGCGGGCTGGGTTTCGGCTTCAAATGGAATATGGGCTTCATGCACGACACGCTGCGCTACATGGCGCGCGAGCCGATCCACCGTCGTCACCACCATAACGACATCACCTTCGGGCTGCTCTACGCGTTCGACGAGAATTTCGTGCTGCCGCTCAGCCATGACGAGGTGGTCCACGGCAAAGGCTCGCTGCTCACCAAGATGGCGGGTGATGACTGGCAGAAATTCGCGAACCTGCGCGCTTATTATGCGTTGATGTGGGGTTACCCCGGCAAGAAGCTGTTGTTCATGGGTCAGGAGTTCGCGCAGCGCGCCGAATGGAGCGAGGATCGCGCGCTCGACTGGTATCTGCTGGCGGCCCCTGCCCATGACGGCGTCCGCCGCCTCATCCGCGACCTCAACCATGCTTACCGCAGCCGCCCGGCGCTTCACGCACGCGATTGCGAGGCCGAGGGATTTCGATGGCTGGTGGTCGACGACGCCGCCAATTCGGTGTTCGCCTGGGAGCGTCACGCGCCCGGCCAACCGCCCGTGGCGATCGTCACGAACATGACGCCGGTGCCTCGGCACGACTATCGCCTGCGGCTTTCGCGCGGCGGGGCTTGGCGCGAGATCATCAACAGCGATGCAGCGATCTATGGCGGCGGCAATACCGGCAATGGCGGGCTCGTCACCGCCGACGGCGAAGGCTATGCGAGCCTGACATTGCCGCCGCTGTCGACATTGTTCTTGGAGGGGGAATGATGGTGGGAGGAGTTCGAAGGATGGCGGACCGGCGCAACCAGCCTTTGGCACGCGACGCGATGGCCTATGTGCTCGCGGGCGGGCGGGGCAGCCGCCTCTACGAACTTACCGACCGCCGCGCCAAGCCTGCAGTTTATTTCGGCGGCAAGGCCAGGATCATCGATTTCGCGCTGTCGAACGCGCTCAACTCGGGCATTCGCCGGATGGGCGTCGCTACCCAGTACAAGGCGCATTCGCTGATCCGCCATCTTCAGCGGGGCTGGAACTTCCTGAGGCCCGAGCGCAACGAGAGCTTCGACATCCTGCCCGCCAGCCAACGCGTCTCGGAAACCCAATGGTATGAAGGCACCGCCGACGCGGTCTTTCAGAATCTCGACATCATCGAATCCTACGGCCCAGAATATATGATCATCCTGGCCGGCGACCATATCTACAAGATGGACTATGAACTGATGCTCCGCCAGCACGTCGATGCGGGCGCGGACGTCACCGTCGGCTGCCTTGAAGTGCCGCGCATGGAGGCCACCGGTTTCGGGGTCATGCACATCGACGATAAGGCGCGAATCAAGCAGTTCGTCGAAAAGCCCGCCAATCCGCCGGCGATGCCCGGCAAACCGGACATCGCGCTCGCCTCGATGGGCATCTATGTGTTCAACACCAGATTTCTGGCCGATCTGCTCCGCCGCGATGCGACCGATCCGAATTCGAGCCATGATTTCGGCAAGGACCTGATCCCCTATGTCGTCAAGAACGGCAAGGCCGTGGCGCACCTCTTCTCGCAGAGCTGCATCCGCGCCGAAAGCGAGCCCGAGGCCTATTGGCGCGACGTGGGAACGATCGACGCCTATTGGGAAGCCAATATCGATCTGACCGACGTGGTCCCCAAGCTCGACATTTACGAACGGGACTGGCCGATCTGGAGCTATTCCGAGGTCACCGCGCCCGCCAAATTTGTTCATAATGACGAAGGGCGGCGCGGGGCTGCCACCTCTTCGCTGATCGCGGGCGGCTGCATCGTTTCCGGCGCTTCGCTCCATCGCAGCCTGCTGTTCTCGGGGGTGCGCGTGAACAGCTTCTCATCGATCACCGATGCGGTGATCATGCCGGGCTGTCAGATCGGCCGTGACGCACGGTTGCACAAGGTGGTGATCGACCAGGGCGTGCATGTGCCGACAGGGCTGGTCGTCGGCGAGGACCCCGTCGCCGACGCGAAACGGTTCCGGCGTTCGGAAAAAGGGGTCTGCCTCATCACCCAGGCCATGATCAACCGGCTCGCGGCCTGAGACGAAATGGCGCTGCGGCTCCTGTCGGTCACATCGGAACTGCATCCGCTGGTCAAGACCGGCGGCTTGGCCGATGTCGCTGCTGCATTGCCCGGGGCGCTTTCGGCGCATGGCGTCGCTACGCGCTCGCTGCTGCCCGCCTATCCCCAGGTGCTCAAAACTTTCCCCAAGGCAAAGGCCGTGCATAGCTATAAGGCGCTCTTCGGAGGCCCGGCGCGGATCCTGGCGGCGAACGGCCATGGCCTCGATCTACTGCTGCTCGACTCGCCGAGCCTGTTCGGAGCGCGCGACGGCGGCCTTTACACCGACCTGACCGGCCAGGACTGGGAGGACAATTGGCGGCGCTTTGCTGCGCTCTCGGCGGTCGCGGCCGATGTCGCCACAGGCGCGATCAAGGGATGGCGGGCGGATGTCGTCCACGCCCATGACTGGCAGGCGGCACTGACCGCCGCCTATGTCCGCCACGGTCGGAAAACGGACCTGCCGGTGGTGCTGACCGTCCACAACCTCGCCTTCCAGGGGCGTTTCGATGCCCGCATCTTCCCCGATCTGGGACTCCCAGCCTCTGCCTTTGCGGTCGACGGCGTCGAATATTATGGCGGAGTCGGCTATCTGAAAGCCGGTCTGCAATATGCCGACGCGATCACCACCGTCAGCCCCACCTATGCCGACGAGATCCGCACCCCGGCCTTCGGCATGGGGCTGGACGGCCTGCTGCGCGCACGGGGATCGGCGGTGCATGGCGTCGTCAACGGTATCGACGACGTCGAGTGGAACCCGGAGACCGACCCGCATCTCGCGGCTACGTTCTCCGTCGGTGCGCCCGCGGCCCGCACGGCCAACCGGCGCGCGGTTGAAAAGCGCTTCGGCCTCAGACGTGGCAAGAGCCCTATCTTCGCGTTGGTTACCCGCCTTACCTGGCAGAAGGGAATCGACCTGCTCGTGGATTCGGTCGATCATGTCGTGGGCGAAGGAGGCCGGCTGGTGGTGCTGGGATCGGGCGACAGCGCCTTCGAGGGCGCATTGCTCGCCGCCGCCGGACGTCACCGGGGATCGATCGGCGTGGTCACCGGCTATGACGAAGCGTTGGCGCATCTGATCCAGGGGGGCGCCGACGCCATCCTCCTCCCATCGCGCTTCGAGCCGTGCGGACTGACTCAGCTTTATGGCCTGCGCTACGGCACGGTACCGGTCGCCGCCCGCACCGGCGGCCTCGCCGATACGATCATCGACGCCAACGAGGCGGCGCTGGCAAGCGAATGCGCGACGGGCATCCTCCATGCCCCAGGCTCGAGCGATGCCCTGAAAGCGGCGATCAGCCGCGCAATCGCGCTGTACCGCGAACCGGGCCTCTGGTCGACGATGCGCCGGCAGGGCATGCGTGGCGACTATGGCTGGGGCCGGAGCGCGGCACGTTATGCCGCGCTTTACCGCTCGCTGCTCGACAGGAAACAGGCTGCATGACGATCCGCGAAGTTGCCACCACCCCCTTCGCCGATCAGAAACCGGGCACGTCAGGGCTCCGCAAAAAAGTGCCCGTCTTCCAGCAGGCCGGCTATGCCGAGAACTTCATCCAGTCGATCTTCGATGCGCTCGAGGGATTCGAGGGCAAGGCGCTCGTGATCGGAGGCGACGGCCGTTACTATAATCGCGAGGTGATCCAAACGGCGATCCGCATGGCGGCCGCCAACGGTTTTGCGACAATCATCGTCGGACGCGGCGGCATCCTCTCAACCCCCGCGGCAAGCCATATCATCCGCAGCTATGGCGCCTTCGGCGGCATCATCCTCTCGGCGAGCCACAATCCCGGCGGCCCGACCGAGGATTTCGGGATCAAATATAATATCTCGAACGGTGGCCCCGCGCCCGAGCAGGTCACCGAGGCGATCTTCGCTCGGAGCAAGACGATAGACCGCTACCGGATGATCGACGCAGCCGACGTCGATCTCGATCGCGAGGGCGAGACGCAAGTCGGCGCAGCCATCGTGCGCATCGTCGATCCGGTCGCCGATTACGCCGCGCTGATGGAGAGGCTGTTCGATTTCGAGGCGATCCGCGCGCTGATCCGATCGGGATTCCGTATCGCCTTCGACGCGATGAACGCCGTCACCGGGCCCTATGCGACCGAAATCCTGGAGCGACGGCTGGGCGCGCCGCCGGGCTCGGTGCGCAACGGAACGCCGTTGCCCGATTTCGGGGGCCATCATCCCGATCCCAACCTTGTGCACGCCAAGGCCCTCCATGACGACATGATGGCCGCGGACGCCCCCGATTTCGGGGCCGCGTCGGATGGCGACGGCGATCGCAACCTGATCATCGGCAAGGGCATCTTCGTCACCCCGTCCGATTCGCTGGCGATGCTCGCCGCCAATGCGCATCTGGCACCCGGTTACGCGAACGGCGTCGCCGGAATAGCACGATCGATGCCGACGAGCGGCGCGGCCGATAGGGTCGCCGCCCACTTGGGCGTGCCGCTGTTCGAGACACCGACCGGCTGGAAGTTCTTCGGCAACCTTCTCGATGCCGGCAAGGCGACCATCTGCGGCGAGGAAAGCGCGGGCACCGGCTCGGACCATATACGCGAGAAGGACGGCGTGTGGGCGGTGCTGCTCTGGCTTAACATTCTCGCGGTCCGGCGCGAAAGCGTCCGCGCGATCGCCGAGCATCATTGGTCACGTTTCGGCCGCAACTATTATGCCCGCCATGATTATGAGGGTGTCGACGGTGCCGTCGCCGATGCGATGATGGCCAGGCTGCGCGCCCGGCTCGCCGCTTTGCCGGGGCGGCAGGTCGGCGCGCTTCGCATCGCCAACGCCGACGATTTCGCCTATCTCGATCCGGTCGACGGTTCGGAAAGCCGGAATCAAGGTATTCGCATATTGTTCGAAGGCGGCTCACGGATCGTTTTCCGGCTGTCCGGAACCGGAACCGCAGGCGCGACGGTCCGAGTCTATATCGAACGCTATGAACCCGCGGACGGCGATCTCGGCCGCGAGACCCCCGAGGCGCTCGCCGACCTGATCGCCGCAGCCGAAGCGATTGCCGATATCCAGGGGCACACCGGCCGAAGCCGGCCGGATGTCGTCACATGACGGCTGGTCGCGCGCCCTGCCCCCCTGTTGCGGGGATGCGCCCGTGAGCACGCCGCCCGAACGGTTCGGTGCAACGCTCACACCTGACAGGGTCCACTTCGCGCTATGGTCCGAGACGGCCAGCGCGGCCTGGGTATCGATCTTCGACGCGGCGGGCGACAAGGAGATCGATCGGATCGCGCTCGAACGCGGCCCCGCCGACATTTTTCAAACCAGCGTCACCGGGCTGGGCGAAGGTGCGCGGTACGGTTTTCGCACCGACGGGCCCTATGACCCGGCCGCAGGGCATTGGTTCGATCCTATGAAGCTGCTCGCTGATCCCTATGCGACCGCGATTGATCGGCCTTACGCCTATGACCCACGCCTCGCCGCTGCGCGCGACGCGGCGATCGACACCGCACCGCTGATGCCCAAGGCGATCGTCGGCGCGCTTTCCGGTCCCGTCCCGCATCGCGCGCCCTGTTTTGAGGCTGGCGGCCTGATCTACGAGATCAACGTCCGTGGCTTCACCATGCTCCACCCCGACATCCCCGAAACACAGCGCGGCACGCTTGCGGCGCTCGCGCATCCGGCGATCGTCACGCACCTCAAGGCGATCGGGGTCAGCGCGGTCGAGCTAATGCCGATCGCGGCGTGGATCGACGAGCGCCATCTCGGACCGCTCGGGCTGCGCAACAGCTGGGGCTATAATCCGGTCGGCTTCATGGCGCTCGATCCACGGCTGGCGCCCGGCGGCCTCGCCGAGCTGCGCCGGACCGTCGAGGCGCTACATGCCGCGAACATTGCCGTGCTCCTCGATGTGGTTTTCAACCACACTGGGGAGAGCGACGCACTAGGGCCCACCCTGTCGCTGCGGGGCATCGACAATCATGCCTATTTCAGCCGGGTGCGTGACGAACCCGGAACCCTCGCCAACGACAGCGGCTGCGGCAATACGCTCAACTGCGACCATCCGGCGACGCGGCGGCTGATCTTCGACACGATGCGGTATTTCGTCACGCAGGCCGGAATCGACGGATTCCGCTTCGATCTCGCCCCGATCCTCGGCCGGGGGCGCGATGGCTATGAGCCCGATGCGGCGCTATTCCGCGAGCTTGGGCGCGATCCGCTGCTGAGCGACCGGCTGCTCATCGCCGAGCCCTGGGACATCGGCCCGGGCGGCTACCAGCTCGGCAACTTTGGCGCATCGTTTCTTGAATGGAACGACCGTTACCGTGACGATGTCCGCCGCTTTTGGCGCGGCGATCCGCACAGCATCGGCGATCTCGCGACACGGCTTGCCGGCTCCTCCGACATTTTCGGACAACGGGGCCGCAGCCATAGCCGCACCGTCAACTTCATCGCAGCACATGACGGCTTCACCTTGGCGGACCTCACCGCCTATGGAGCCAAGCACAACGAAGCGAATGGCGAAGCCAATCGCGACGGCCATAACGACAATTTCAGCTGGAACAACGGCGTCGAAGGTCCGACCGACGATCCCGCCGTGCTCGCCGCACGCCGCGCCGACGTCAAGGCTCTGCTCGCGACGCTGTTCGCGTCGCGCGGCACGATCATGCTCACCGCCGGCGACGAGTTCGGCCGCAGCCAACAGGGCAACAACAACGCTTACGCCCAGGACAACGCCATCAGCTGGATCGATTGGCAGAACCGCGACCGAACGCTCGAGCGCTTCACCGCGCGTCTCGCAGCGATCCGCGCGGCCTGCCCTTCGCTGTCGGATCCGGTGCTGCTGGGCCCCGCCGATGTCGACTGGCTGACCTTCGAAGGCGTCGCGTTCGAGGACGAAGACTGGCACGATCCCAAGACCGCCAGCATGGTCATGCTGCTCCATCTCCCAGAACAGCCGCACCGGATCGCGGTCGCCTTCAACCGCGCCGGCGCGACGCGCAGGCTCGTGCTTCCAGCCAGATCCGGACAGCGCTGGCGGAGGCTGGATGACGAGGATGGAAGCGCCGATGCGCTTCCGCCGCGTTCGGTCGCCTATCTGATCGAGGAGAAAGCATGAGCGCCCCCGGCAACCGCGACTGGTGGCGCGGCGCCGTCATCTACCAAGTCTATCCGCGATCTTTTCAGGACAGCAACGGCGACGGGGTCGGCGATCTGAAGGGAATCACCGCACGGCTCGATCATATCGCCTCGCTGGGCGTCGACGCGATCTGGGTGTCACCCTTCTTCAAGTCGCCGATGGCCGATATGGGCTATGACGTCTCCGACTATCGCGAGGTCGATCCGATGTTCGGAACGCTCGCCGATTTCGACGCGATGGTCGATCGCGCCCACCAGCTTGGGCTCAAGATCATTGTCGATCAGGTGATCAGCCACACCTCCGATCAGCATGACTGGTTCAAGGAAAGCCGGGCGAGCCCCGCCAATCCGAAAGCCGACTGGTATGTCTGGGCGCCCCCCAAAGCCGATGGAACCGCGCCGAACAACTGGCTCTCGATCTTCGGCGGACCCGCCTGGGAGTGGGACGGGACGCGGATGCAATATTATCTGCACAGCTTCCTCGCTTCGCAGCCCGATCTCAACTTCCATTCGGCGGAGGTGCGCGACGCGCTGATCGAGACGATGCGCTTCTGGCTCGATCGCGGGGTTGACGGTTTTCGGCTCGACGCGTGCAACCACTATTTCCACGACGCCCGGCTGCGCGACAATCCGCCAATGCGGCGCGCGATCGCGCACGATATCCCCGAAACCAACCCCTATGGCTTCCAGGAGCATCTGTACGATAAGACCCAGCCCGAAAATCTCCCCTTCCTCCGCCGCATCCGCGCATTGCTGGACGAATATCCGGATACCCTCGCGGTCGGCGAGGTCGGTGACGGCGATCGTTCTCCGGCAACGGTCGGGCTCTACACCTCGGGCAGCGACGCGCTGCATTTCTGCTACACCTTCGATCTCTTCGGGCCCGAATTCTCGGGCGATCACTTCCGCCGAACCATCGAAAAATTCGATGCGGCGGGCAAGGATGGATGGGTGTGCTGGACGCTCTCCAACCATGACGTGATGCGCCATGTCACACGCTTCGCCCGCCCGGGCGACGACCTCGATCGCATCGCGCGCCTGTCGCTTGCGCTGCTTGTCGCGCTGCGGGGCACAATCTGTATCTATCAGGGCGAAGAGCTCGCGCTGCCCGAGGCGGATCTGGCCTTCGCGGATCTGCGCGATCCGTACGGCATCCGTTTCTGGCCGTCCTTCAAAGGACGCGACGGCTGCCGCACGCCGATGCCTTGGTCGAGCGCCGGCGACCAGGCCGGCTTCACCGACGGCAAGCCGTGGCTGCCGATTCCCGCCGGCCATCGATCCCGCGCGGTCGACCTGCAGGAGCGCGATCCGCGTTCGGTGCTCGCCTTTTACCGCGAAGCGCTGGCCTTCCGGCGCGCCAGCACGCCGCTCCAATGGGGCGATCTCGAATTCCATGACGCGCCAGACGAACTTCTCGCCTTCACCCGCCGGTGCGATGGCGAGACGTTGCTGTGCCTCTACAATTTCTCGCACGAGCCGCATGATTGGCGCTTGCCGGCGGGCTATGCGCAAGCGATCGTCGATCCGATGTCCGCGCCGGGAATCACGGTCAACAGCAAGAAGGCGCGGCTTCCCGGCCTTTCCTGGGCCTTTTTGCGGTAAGCCGCCGGCGCAGCGAGGCGATCACAAGGGTCTTGATATACCATATCATCGACGCTAATCCCGCCTGAAAGGGATGATATAGCATGACACGATTGACCAAGCTGATGTTGTCGACCGCGATCGCGGCATTGCCCGCGAGCCCTGCCTTTTCCACCGATGATACCGATTATCATAAAACCGACTCCTCCGAGATCATCGTCACGGCGCCGGTCCACCGCGATCGGATGGACGTGCTTTCGGGCACCTCGGTGCTAACCGGGACCCAACTGACCACCGCGCTGCGTCCGACGATCGGCGAGACGCTCGAGCGCACACCTGGGGTTTCCGCCACCTCTTTCGGCCCCAATGCGTCGCGTCCGATCCTGCGCGGCCTGCAGGGCGAACGCGTGCGGGTGCTGACCGACGGGATCGGGTCGGTCGACGTGTCGAACACCAGCGTCGATCATGCGGTTGTTATCAATCCGCTGCTGGCCGAAAGGGTCGAGGTGCTGCGGGGCCCCGAGGCGCTGCTCTACGGCTCGGCGGCGATCGGCGGGGTCGTCAACGTCATCGACAAGCGCATTCCCCGGGCGATCCCGGATGAGCCGGTCCACATCGATGCGATCGCGAGCTATGGCAGCGCCGCCAACGAGCGATCGGCGGGCGTCGCCCTCGACGCGCCGATCGGCGGCGGCCTCGTCGCGCATTTCGACGGCAGCTATCTGAAGACCGGTGATCTGCGCATCGGCGGCTATGCGCTCAGCCCGCAGGCACGCGCCCAGGCGCTTGCGTCGGCGGCGTTGCCGCAAGATCCCGACGCGGCCGAGCCGATCGACTTTGCTGCGAATGCGGCGGTCCGCGGCAAGCTGCCCAACAGCGGCGCCAAGACCTGGGTCGCAGGCGCCGGCCTGTCCTACATCAACGGCGACAGCCATTTCGGCATCGCCTACAGCCATTATGACAGCCTCTATGGCGTGCCGATCCGCTACGCGACAGCGCCGGGCGAGGAGCAGGAGGCGCCGCGCATCGATCTCGTCCAGAACCGCTTCGACGCACGCGCCGAGATTGCGACCGGCGGGTCGGCGATCCAGTCGATCCGCGCCCGGCTCGCTTATGCGCAATATCGCCATTTCGAGCTGGAAGAAGATGGTTCGGTCGGAACCGCCTTCTACAACCACGGTTTCGAAGGCCGGATCGAGTTCGTTCAAGCCGATCGCGGCGCCTGGCATGGAGCCTCGGGCGCACAGTTTTTTTCGCGCGATTTCAATGTCATCGGCGACGAGGCCTTCCTGCCTCGCAACCAGACTCAGCAGGTCGGCATCTTCACGCTTCAGCAGCTCGATTATGGCAAGTTCAAGCTCGAAGGCGGCGCGCGCTACGAGAAGAGCTGGCTGTCGGCCAGCCCGTTCGACGGCCAGCCGCAATTCTTCCGGGGAGGCCGCAGCTTCGACACCGTCTCGGCCTCGCTCGGCGCCTCCTACGGCTTGGCGGCGAACTGGCGCGTCGGCGCCAACCTCCTGCGCACCGCGCGCGCGCCGTCGGGCGAGGAGATGTTCGCGAACGGGCCGCATGCAGGCACCGAAGCGTTCGAGATCGGCAATCCGGACTTCAAGACCGAACGGAGTTGGGGTGTTGAGGCGGTGGTCCACGGTAAAGGGACCGGCTTCACCCTCGACGCCTCGCTCTATCACAACTGGTTCGACAATTTCATCTATGACAGCCCCGACGGAACGCTGCGGGATGGCTTGCCGGTGTTCCGCAACCTCCAGGCCAAGGCGCGCTATTACGGAGCCGAGGTGGAGGCCACGCTCAAGCTGGCAACGATTGGCAGGTTCGCGCTAAAGGCCGATGCACTCGGCGATTATGTCCACGCGACCATCGTCGGCGACGGCCCTGCCCCGCGCATACCCCCGCTCCGCCTGCTGGGCGGGCTCAGTGCGTCGAGCGATCGGATCGACGGCAGGATCGAGGTCGAATGGACCGACAGGGCGCGCCGGCTCGCGCCGCTGGAAACGCCGACCGATGGCTTCACGATGGTCAACGCCTCGCTCGGCTTCCGTCCGTTTGCAAACAATCCTAACACCAGCATCATATTGTCTGCGAACAACATCTTCGACGTGGCCGCCCGGCGGCACGCCAGCTACCTCAAGGATTTCGCACCGCTCTCCGGCCGTGACGTCCGGGTGACCACGCGCATCAGCTTCTGATCCGCACGGTCGGCGCGCCGGATCCCGGAGATCAGGCGCGCGACCGCATCGGGATAGGATGGCCCGCCACAGGTGGTGAGCGCTTCGGGGATGAATATGCGGCGTGACGGGGCAATCACCCGCGCGAGCAGCGGATGCTGGAGCATCTCGGTGCCCTTGTCGCGCACCCGGCTGTCATTCTCGACGATCAGGAAATCGGGCCGCGCGATCGCCATCTCCTCGATGGAGAGGTGCGACAGCATCGGGCGGTCGAGCCGGCGCGCGAGATTGGCCAGCCCGGCGCGCTGCATCATGTCGTCGACCAGCGTTCCCTGCCCGGTCAGGAAGCCCCGCCTCTGGTAGAAGGCCGCGATGCGCCCGCCCCCCGGCCCTGGGCCGAAGGCGGCGAGCCGCCGGCGCATCGCCGCGACCAGCGCCTCGCCCCGCTCGGGGTGGCCGACCGCAGCGGCGACCTCACGCGTGGTGCGCTCGATGCTCTCGAGACTGTTGTTCCAGGGCAGATCGATGATCGGGACATTGCGGCTCTTGAGCACTGCGCGCGCGGCCGGCGTGCCGAAGCCCGACGCGAAGACAAGGTCGGGCCGGAGGGTCAACATTTCCTCGGCGGTGCCGCGGATCGCGGGGAAGTCCTTGGCGCGCTCCACCCCCCAGGACATCGCCGGATCGTGCGAGAAGCGATTGAGCGCGACGATCTGCGACCGGTCGGCGAGCAGCAGCAGATATTGGTCGGCGCACAGGCTGAGCGAGACAATACGGCGCGGTGCAGCTCCCGCAGGCACGGCGCAGAGCAGCAGCGCGAACAGCCAAGGCCAGCGGAGATTTCGGAGGCGCATCGGCTTCTCAATCGGAGATCGCCGGGCTAGGGTCAAGCAAGCCGCGATGACCATCAGCCCTTCTTACCGACGCCCCTTGCTGATCGCCGGCCTCGCCCTGGCGGCCGTGTTGCTCGCTGTCGGTTCGCTGCTGACCGGCCCCACCCGCTTCGGTTCGCACGAGATCATCGGCGCCTTCACCGGCGCCGGCGATCCGGTGCTGCGTGCGGTGCTGCTCGAACTGAGATTGCCGCGCGCCTTGCTGGCGCTGGTGGTGGGCGCGATGCTGGGACTCGGCGGGGCGGTGCTGCAAGGCTATTTGCGCAATCCGCTCGCCGAACCCTCGGTCCTCGGCGCCTCGAACGCCGCGGCGCTCGGCGCGGTGATCGCGCTCTATTTCGGCATATCGCAGCTGCATCCGTTGAGCCTGCCGCTGCTGGCGATCGCGGGAGCGATGGCGGGCCTGACCCCGCTCATGCTGCTCGCGGGCCGCGCGGAGAGCCCCTTGTCGCTTATCCTTGCGGGGATCGCCATCGGCACGCTGGCGGGCGCCGGGATCAGCCTCGCGCTCAACCTAGCGCCCAATCCCTTCGCGGCGATGGAGATCATGAGCTGGTTGATGGGGTCGCTCGAGGACCGCTCCTTTGCGCATTTCTGGCTCGCGCTGCCGTGCATCACGCTCGGTGGCGCGCTGCTGCTGTGGAACGGACGGGCGCTCGACGCCCTCACCCTCGGAGAGGAAGCCGCGCAGACGCTCGGGGTCGATCTGCGCGCATTGCGCTGGCGGATCCTGGCCGGGATCGCCATCGGCGTCGGCGGCGCGGTGGCGGTGGCGGGCGCGATCGGTTTCGTCGGCCTGATCGTGCCGCACTTGCTGCGGCCCTTGACCGACCGGGCTCCTTCGGCGCTGCTGCTGCCGTCGGCGCTGGGCGGCGCGGCGCTGCTGAGCGCCGCGGACATCGCCGTGCGGCTGATCCCTACCGATGCCGAACTCCATCTGGGCGTGCTGACCGCGCTGCTCGGCGTGCCCGTCTTCCTGTACCATCTGGTTCGCGAGCGGCGGCTATGGTGAGGCTTTCGATCGAGAACCTCAGTGTCGTTCTCGGCGGCCGCGCCGTTCTCGAGGGGATCGATGCGCGCATCGAGCCGGGAGCGATCATAGGGGTGATCGGCCCGAACGGCGCCGGAAAATCGACCCTTGCCCGCGCGATCACCGGCCTGATCCCGCCGGCGGCGGGACGCGTACGGTTGGATGGAGCCGAGGTCGGCGCTCTCTCCCGTGCGGCGCTGGCGCGCCGCGTCGCCTATCTCCCGCAGGGGCAGACCGTGCATTGGCCGCTCAGCGTCGAACGGCTGGTCGCGCTCGGCCGGCTGCCGCATCTGGGGCCGTTCTCCGACATCCGCGGGAGCGACCGCGCCGCGATCGAGCGCGCGATGGAGCGCGCGGAAATCCTGGCTTTGCGCGACCGCGTCGTCACCGAACTGTCGGGCGGCGAACGCGCCCGTGTGCTGATCGCCCGTGCGCTCGCGGTCGAGGCGTCTGGACTGATTGTCGACGAGCCGCTCGCCGCGCTCGATCCGGGCCACCAGCTTCAGATGATGGAGTTGCTCAAGGCCGAGGCGGCCGCGGGCGTGATGGTCATCGCCGTGCTCCACGATCTCGCAATGGCCGCGCGTTTCTGCGAGCGGCTCCTCCTGATCCACCAAGGCCGACTCGTGGCCGACGGCGCTCCGGCGGAGGTGCTAACGCCTCGATATCTCGAGCATTGCTACGAGATCCGGGCGTGGACCGGAATGATCGAAGGTCAGCCCGCGGTGCTTCCGCTCGCGCGGTCTTCGCCACCCGGCGCCGCGAAACTCAGATAGGCGAGCCGCCGCACCTCGCGCCGTCCGCGCACCACGGTCGCGAGGATCAGGCCGCAAAACCAGCTCAGCACGGCCAGGATCGTCAGGCCGGTCGCGAGCAGCGCGGTCGGCAGGCGGGGCACCAGCCCAGTCTGCAGATAAGTTATCCCCAATGGGATCGTCAGCACCACGGCGGTCAGCGCCAGCAGCCCGCCGATCGCCCCGAAGAACAGCACCGGCTTCTCGATCCGGAACAGCGAGACGATCGTCCAGAGGATGCGCCAGCCGTCGCGATAGGTGGACAATTTCGAAGCGGATCCTTCGGGACGGGCGCCGTAGGAGGTCATCAGTTCACCCACCGGCATCTGCAGTTCCAGCGCGTGGATGCTGATCTCCGTCTCGATCTCGAAGCCCGCCGACAGCACCGGGAAGCTTTTCACAAACCGTCGCGAAAAAACACGATACCCTGATAAAATATCAGAGAAACTTCTGCCGAACAGCCGCGCCAGTATGCCGGTCATCAGCCGGTTTCCGAAGCGGTGACCGCGGCGATACGCCCGCTCGACTTCGGATCGTCGCGCGCCCACCACCATGTCGAGCCGCTCTTCGAGCATCATCCGGATCATTTCCGGCGCGGCGGCCGGGTCGTAGGTCGCGTCGCCGTCGGCCATCACATAGATGTCGGCCTCGATGTCCGAGAACATGCGGCGGACGACATGGCCCTTGCCCTGCATGCGCTCGGTGCGGACGATCGCGCCTGCCGCACGCGCAACCTCGATCGTCCGATCGCGGCTGTTGTTGTCGAAAACGTAGATCCGCGCTTCGGGGAGCGCCGCGCGGAACGCGGCGATTGTTTCACCGATCGCCGCCTCTTCATTGTAGCAGGGAAGAATGACGGCGATGTCGGCATGCATGGGGGCGTTGATAGCTTCGCCTGCTCCGCTTGTCATCCGTCCTCGCCAGATGATCCGGCTGGCCGACGCGAGGGGATCGGGCTAGCGATGGCGGCGATGCAGGAAGACTATGCCTTGTTCGTGTCGATCGTCGAGGCGGGCAGCCTGTCCGCGGCGGGACGGCAGTTGCGCATCTCGCCCGCGATGGTGTCGAAGCGCCTCGCCCGGCTCGAGGCCCGGCTCGGGGCGACGCTGGTCCACCGCACCACCCGGCGGCTGGCGCTGACCGACGTCGGTCAGGGCTTTTACGAGGACGTCCGCCGCATCCTCGAGGCGAGCCGCGCCGCGGAAGGGCGCGTCGCGGGGCGGATCGGCCAGCCGGGCGGGATGCTCCGCATATCGGCGCCTACCTCATTCGGACGGCTTCACATTGCTCCCCATCTCAAGGGCTTTCTCGATCGTTTTCCCCGGGTCGAGCTCACCTTCGATCTCGACGATGGTTTCGTCGACCTGCTGGATGGACGGATCGACGTGGCTATCAGGATCGCGGCCGAGCCCAGAAGTTCGCTGGCCGCGCGCCGCCTGGCCGACAATCGGCGTATCCTCTGTGCGGCTCCTGCCTATCTGGCCGAGCACGGCGTGCCTGGCCGCATCGCCGATCTCGCGCGGCACCGGCTGCTGGCCGCGAGCCACCAGCTGCCGTGGCGGCTCGAAGGCCCCGAAGGCGCCGTCACCCTCGACGGCGTCAGCGCGGTCCGAACCAATTCGAGCGAGGTCGTGCGCGATTTGGCCGTCGCGGGGCTTGGCGTCGCGCTGCGTTCGACCTGGGACATCGGCCCGGCGCTGCGCACCGGAGCGCTGGTCCGCATTCTCCCCGAAATCAGCGGCGCCACCGATGTCGCCATCTATGCCGTGCAACCGCGCGGATCCGAGAATGCTCCCAACGCCCGGGCGTTCATCGATCATATGCACGCGCTCTTCTCGCCGCTACCGCCCTGGGATAGGTAAAGCCATGATCGAAAAACTTCGCGACATCATGGCGCAGCTGCGCCACCCCGGCACCGGCTGCCCCTGGGACGTCGAACAGGATTTTCGCACGATCGCGCCCTACACGATCGAGGAAGCCTATGAGGTGGCCGACGCGGTCGAACGCGGAGATATGGCGGCGCTTCGCGACGAACTGGGCGATCTGCAACTCCAGGTCGTCTTCCATGCCCGTATGGCCGAGGAGATTGGCGCCTTCGATCTCCAAGACGTGCTTGAGGGGATCAGCGAGAAGATGATCCGGCGCCATCCGCATGTTTTCGGCGAAGGTCCAGGGCCGGGATGGGAAGCGATCAAGGCGGCCGAGCGCGCCAGCCAATCCGACGACACCAGCGCGCTCGGCGGGGTGGCGGCGGCGCTGCCGGCGCTGCTGCGTGCGGAAAAGCTGCAGAAGCGCGCCGCGCGGACCGGCTTCGACTGGCCCGATCCGGCCGGCGCGCTCGCCAAGATCGAGGAAGAGGTCGACGAGGTGCGCTCGGCCGAGACCGCCGAGCATCGCTTCGAGGAGATGGGCGACCTGCTGTTCGCGGTGGTCAACTGGGCGCGCAAGCTGGGCATCGATCCAGAAGCCGCGTTGCGCGCCGCCAACGCGAAGTTCGAACGAAGGTTCAGGGCGATGGAGCAGATCGCGGGCGACCGCTTCGCCGCGCTGCCGCTCGACGATAAGGAAGCGCTTTGGCTTCGCGCCAAAATGGCTTCGCAGGCGGAGGCCGGAACCGACGTGACGCCCGTCACGCGCGGCTGAAGCTCCCCGGCGATATCGCTCCAATCGTCACCCGGACGGCTGTTCGCCGGTGTGGCCATCAACAGGAGACGATCATGCCACAGTTTCGCGACACGAAACGGTTTTCCGCCGTTCTCGGCACGCAAAAACAATCGATCAAGAGCATCAACGAGCTCGTTGCCAGGGTCGCCGGCCTTGCAGGGTGCGAAGGCTGCGGGCGGATCGCCTATCTGGATCTGCATTTCCACGACGATCCCATCGCCGACTTCAAGGAAACCGTCATCTCGCATGGCGCCCAGGGCTTCTGAGGACCAAAAATGCGGTTCTGCGACAGGGCGCCTGCCATGGACAGGCAATGGCGCGCGCCCACCCCCCTCGGCGTGGGCCTGTCCTATCTGCCCGGGATCGATCCGGCGCTCTATCGCTCGGGGCTGATCGATTTCGTCGAGATAAGCCCCGACATATTGTGCCGGCCGCGCCGCGGCGGACGCGGCATGCAGCTCGATCCACGCCTTTTGGACTCCGCCCGCGATACATGTGGCGATCTTCCGATCGTCGTCCATGGCGTCGAGCTGTCGATCGGATCGGCGGGCCGATGGAATGACGATTATGTCGCGATACTGGAGGCGTTCCAGCGGACCTGGCCGTTCCAGTGGCACAGCGAACATATCCATTTTCAGACTATCGACCTGGGTGACGGCCGCGGCGAGACGGACATCGGCGTTCCGCTCCCGCTGCCGTTCAGCCGCGAGGCCGCCGATCTGGTCGCCGAACGCGCCGCGGCGCTCGGAGCGCTGTTTGGTGTTCCCTTCTGCCTCGAGAATGGCGCGCATTATCTGGGCGAGTTGCCCTGCTCGGACGGAATCGCCGACGAGAGCGCGTTTCTGAACCGGATCGCGGTCGGCGGAGACTGCGGCCTGCTGCTCGACCTGCACAATCTTTACTGCAACGCGATCAATAACGGCATCGACGCGATGGCGATGATCGACCGGCTCAGGCTCGATCGCGTCTGCGAACTCCACGTCGCCGGAGGGCATTGGGCGAACGGTTATCGCCTCGACTCACACAAGGGCCGGGTGCCCGAACCTGTTTGGGTGCTGCTCGACGAGGTGCTGCCACGCTGCCCCAATCTCGGCGGTGTCCTGTTCGAAATCATGCCCGACCATGCCCTCGAGGCGGGCACGGGCCTGATCGCCGAGGAGATCGCGCGGGCGCGGGGAGCGTGGGAGCAGCATAAGACCGCGAAGCGAGCCGAGCTATGTCCAGCTTAATCGACTACCAACGGGCGTTGGCGCAGGCGGTCCGGGGGCAACACCCTGCGGGGCAACACGCCGCGCCCGACGGGCTGTCCATGCGCGGCCTGGCCTTGACGCGGCGCATCCGCGAGAGCTGGTGCGTGGGCCGGTCGCGCAGGGCTGCTCGACTGACCCTGTCGGCGCTTCCGCAGCCCGATCGCGATCGGATCCTCCAAAGCTGGGTCGCACAGGGCGGCGGCAACTCTTCGTTCTTCGAGGCCGAAGCGGAAGCCCTGCTCGATTTCATCGGCGCCCAGGTCGACGGTTTTCCGCATGCATCGAGCCTCTGCCGGTTCGAACGTGCGATCATCCGCGCACGCGCAGCAGGGCGAGACAGCTGGAAGACCATTACCCCCGATGGCGGCGCGCTGCTGCGCCGCTCGCCCGACGCCGATCTCGTCACCATGCATGCCCCCGTCGAGGCGTTGCTGGAGGCCGTCGATGGCGCTCGGCCCTGGCCCGACATCGGCGGCGCCACCCACCATCTGCTCGTGGCTCCAGGAGTAGCAGGATGGGTGCGCGAGGCCTGCGCCGGCGAGGTGGCGCTGTGGCGAAAGGCCGAAACCGGGGTCACGAGCAACAAGGACTGGGCCACGGCTCAGTCGCTGTTGGCCTGCGGCGCGCTTCGACTCGCAACCTCGGAACAGATATAATCACGCGCCCGGCGAACCCACCGCCTTGCTGTCCCGTCGCCGTTAGGATGCTGGCGGCTCCGGCTCATGCCGCGGCAGCAATATCTATCTGGCCTCGAATCGAGCCAGGTCGCTGTCGGACAGTCTGACATCGACGATCATATGCTCACCCTCGACCTCCTCGCCAATCACCTCGCCATTGGCGTGCAGCCAGGCGAGCGCCGCACCGTCGCCCAGCGGCACCGTTAGCGTCCGAACCCGCTTGCCGGTCGACAGCCGATCCGACACCGCACGTCGCAAGCCGTCGACGCCTTCTCCTGACAATGCCGATGATATGACGACATCGTCACGCCGGGCGGCCTCGGCCTCGATCGCAGCGCGCGCCTCGGCGTCGAGCATGTCGATCTTGTTCCAGACCTCGATGATCGGCGCGCCCTCGAGGCCCTCTCCCTCCGGCGCGCGCGGTCCGACGCCGATCTCGCCCAGCACCGCCAGCACGTCGGCGGCCTGCGCCTCGCTGTCGCCATGCGCGATGTCGCGGACGTGCAGGATGATGTCGGCCCCCGTGACCTCCTCGAGCGTCGCGCGGAAGGCGGCGACAAGCTGGGTCGGCAGGTCCGAAACGAACCCCACTGTGTCCGACAGAATCGCTTTGTCGATGCCGGGCAATGTTATCTGCCGCATCGTCGGATCGAGCGTCGCAAACAGCAAATCTTCGGCCATCACCTTGGCGCCGGTCATCCGGTTGAACAGCGTTGATTTGCCGGCGTTGGTATAGCCGACCAGCGCAATCACCGGCCACGGCGCGCGCTGGCGCCGGGCGCGATGCAACCCGCGGGTGCGGCGCACCTGTGCGAGCTCGCGGCGCAGCTTGGCCATGCGGTCGCGAATCAGCCGCCGGTCGGCCTCGATCTGGGTTTCGCCGGGGCCGCCGAGAAAGCCGAATCCGCCGCGCTGACGCTCGAGATGGGTCCAGCTCCGCACCAGCCGCCCGGCCTGATAATCGAGATGCGCAAGCTCGACCTGCAGGCGACCCTCGGCCGTCGCAGCCCGCTCCCCGAAAATCTCGAGGATCAAGCCGGTACGATCGATCACCTTGGCCTCGGTCGCCTTTTCGAGATTGCGCTGCTGGATCGGCGTGAGCGCCGCGTCGACGATGATCAGCTCGGCCTCGCCCATCCGCGCAGCGGTCGCGATCTGGTCGACCTGGCCCGATCCGAACAGTGTCGCCGGCTTGGGATCCCGAAGCCGAAACGCCAGCGTCTCGATCACCTTGATCCCGATCGCCGCCGCGAGTCCCGACGCCTCTTCGAGGCGCGCGTCGGCGCTCCGCTGGCTATCGCCCGGACGCTCGGGCAGAGCCACCAGCGCACGCGCGCCGCGGCTCAGCCCGTCGTCGTCGTCACGGTTGAAGACGCTCAATCGTCCTCTTCGCTGTCGATCTCGGCAAGATTGATCGGATGCGCCGGTTGAACCGTCGAGATTGCATGCTTGTAAACGAGCTGGCTGAGCCCGTCGCGCCGGAGCAGCATGCAAAACAGGTCATAGGCGGCGATCTCGCCCTGAAGCATGACGCCGTTGACAAGGAACATCGTCACCGGCTCGCGCGCCTTGCGCACCGCCGAGAGGAACACTTCCTGCAACAGATGCGGCTTCTTTTCCTCGAAGCCCTTGTCGATCTCGGCCATGTCGAGCGGATGCGCAGGCATTACCGTCGAAATGGCGTGCTTGTAGATCAGCTGAGACTGCCCGTCGCGCCGGAGCAGGACGGAGAAATTATCGAACCAGGTGATGATGCCCTGGAGCTTGACGCCCTTAACGAGAAACATCGTGACAGGGGTCTTGGTCTTACGAACCGAGTTCAGGAAAATATCCTGAAGATTATTGACCTTATCGGCCATTCGCCGGTCTCCGGTCTTGGCGGGTCATAGCCCGCTGATTGCGCCTTGCATGGCGTCGTGCAGCCCGCGCCTTATGCGGGGCTGCCGCCATGTTAGCCGAGCGAATCGCGCTCGTCTATCTCGCAGTTGCAGCAATTTTTCGGCAATTCATTCCGAATCTTCCTCACGGGAATCGACCAGGCCCAAGGTCTTGAGCTTGCGGTGAAGCGCCGATCGCTCCATTCCGATAAAAGATGCAGTGCGGGAGATATTGCCTGAGAAGCGGCGAATCTGGACCCGCAGATATTCGCGCTCAAACGTCTCGCGCGCCTCGCGAAGCGGGGTGCCCATGATCGAGCGCGCGGCTTCGCCGGGCGCCAGCCGCGCCTGATCGCTCAGGACTTCGGGCGGAAGCATATCGAGCTCGATTCGGCCGATGCGGTCGCCCGGTGCCAGAATCATCGTCCGCTCGACGATATTGCGCAGCTGGCGCACATTGCCGGGCCAGTCATAGGTCTGAAGCGCGCCGATCGCGTCCTCGGTGACCGCGGGCGTGGGTACGCGGCGTTCCGAAGCGAAACGCGCCAGGAAGTGCTCAACCAGCGCCCGGATGTCCTCGCGTCGCTCGTTGAGCGCCGGGATGTGCACCGGCACTACATTGAGGCGATAATAGAGATCCTCGCGGAAGCGTCCGGCCTCGATCTCCTCAGCCAGGACGCGCGCGGTCGCCGAAACGACGCGGACGTCCACCTTGACGATACGCTGCCCGCCGACGCGATTGAACGCCTGTTCGGTGAGCACGCGCAATATCTTGGCCTGGGTGGTGAGCGGCATGTCGGCGATCTCGTCGAGGAACAGGGTGCCTCCGTGCGCCTGCTCGAGCAGGCCCGGCCGGATCAGCTCGCCATTCTCCTCGACCCCGAACAGTTCCTCCTCCACGCGGTCGGGTTCCATCCGCGCCGCGCTGACCACGATGAACGGCGCCTGGGCGCGGTGACTCCAGAGATGGAGGAGGCGCGCGGCGACCTCCTTGCCCACCCCGGCGGGCCCGCTGATCAGCACGCGGCTCCCGGTCGCCGCCACCCGTTTCAGCGTCGCACGAATCGTATTGATCGCACCCGAATTGCCGGTGAGTTCCTCCTCCTGGCCGATCTGCGCCTTGAGCGTTGCGTTCTCGCGCCGCAGCCGATCGGTTTCGGTCGCGCGCCCGACCAGCAGCAGCAGGTGCTCAGCCTCGAACGGCTTCTCGATGAAGTCGGTGGCGCCGCGCCGGATCGCGGCCACCGCGGTGTCGAGATTGCCGTGGCCCGAAATCATCAGCACCGGCAGGCTCGGATCACGGCGCTTGATCTCATCGAGCAGATCGAGGCCATCCAGCCGCGATCCCTGCAGCCAGACGTCGAGCAGGACCAGCGACGGGCGCCGATCGTCGATCGCGGCGAGCGCGGCGTCGCTGTCGGCAGCGGTCCGCGCTGCATAGCCCTCGTCTTCGAGCACGCCCGCCACCAGTTCGCGGATGTCCGCTTCATCGTCGACGATCAGAATTTCCAGCGCCATGCCTCAACCAGTTCCGCTTCTTGTCAGTTCGGGAAATTTCGCGTCGTCGGCCGCCTGCGCGCCGCCCTCCTCCTCGCCGGCACTGCCAACCAGGCCGCGCAGCGCGCGGAGGTCGAAGTCGATCTCGACAAGTGTTCCGCCGCCAGGCCGATCGCGCAGCGCGAGCGTGCCAAGATGGTCCTCGACGATCTTGCGGACGATAGCGAGCCCCAGACCGGTGCCGCGCTTGCGTGTCGTCATATAAGGCTCGGTCAGTCGGTCGCGCTCGACCGGCAGGCCAGGCCCGTTGTCGGCCAGGACGAGGTGCAGCCGGCGATCGTCGGTCCGGATCGACATCGCGATCACCCCTGGGACGTGTGGCTCGCCATTCTCCTCAATCGCCTCGACCGCATTCTTGACGAGATTGGTGAGCGCCTGCCCCAACTGGCGGCGATCGCAGACCATCACCGGGGCGGTCCCCTCCGCGTCGAGGCTGAAGCTGATCGCGGGGTGCGCGACCTCGTGCAGGAACAGCGCTTGACGGGCGATGTCGACAATCGCCTCTTCGCGGAAGACCGGCTTCGGCATCCGCGCGAATGACGAGAATTCGTCGACGATGCGCCGCATGTCGCCAACCTGGCGAACGATCGTCGCGGTCAACCGCTCAAACACGCTCGGGTCCGAAGATATTTCCTTGCCATAACGGCGCTGCAGCCGCTCGGCGGCCAGCTGGATCGGTGTCAGCGGGTTTTTGATCTCATGTGCGATGCGCCGTGCAACGTCGGCCCAGGCGGCGCGGCGCTGGTCGGCGAGCCGCTGGGTGATGTCATCGAATGTCAGCACATGCGCCCCGTCCGCGGCGACATAGCGCACCGCGAGCGTGCGCGGCTCGCCATCGGCGACGATCTGCACCACCAGTTCGCGGTCACCGCTGTCGAGAACGCGCCCCAGCTCGGGCGAGACTTCGGACAACGCCATGCCTTCGAGCGGCTGGTCGAGGCTGAGCAACGTCCGCGCCGACGGGTTGACCAGCGTGATATTACGCTCGCCATCGACCGAGATCACCCCCGCGGTCACCCCCGACAGAACCGCCTCGATGAAGGCGCTGCGGCTTTCGAGTTGGCTGTTCGCGGCGACGAGCGCGCCGGTCTGTTCGCCCAGCTTGCGGGTCATGCGGTTGAAAGCGCTGCCAAGCGTGCCGATTTCGTCGGGGGTCGGAGTGCTGTGGACGCGCGCGGTGAGATCGCCCGCCGCGACGCGGCGCGCCGCGGCGACGAGCTCGTTGACCGGCCGAACCAGCCGATCGGCCACCGTCATCGCCACCCAGATCGCGATGCCCAGGATTAGCAGCGAGACGATCATCAGCAGAATGTTGAAGCGCAACTGCAGCGCTCTGGCCCGTTCAACGGTAGCGACATAGTCGCCGAGCGCCGATCGTGCACGCGCCGCCTGCGCGAGCACGTCGCGGTCGGACTGGCGGGATATGTAAAGATAGGTCCGGCTTGCCGCATCGAGCAGGATCGTGCCTTCGATGCGGTCGCCTGCCTCGGCCGTGATCCGCGGCTGCCCGCCCTGCAGAAACTGCACACTAGCGGGCGGCAGCCGCTTGTCGAGCGGCCGTTTGTCGAGGTTGGCGAGCGCGATCAGCTGCGGCGTACCATCCTTCTCGACACTGATGATCGCTGCCTCGGACAGCCCGCGATAGGCGATCTGGCGCGCGAAGATCGGTGCGAAACGTGGATCGTCGATGGTCATCGCCGACAAGGCGTTGCGCAGATCTTCCGACATCGGGATGATATCGCCGAGCAGACGCTCCTTGCTCTCGGTGACATAGGCCTGCGCCACGCTCTCCGAGCTCCTGAGCACGACCCGCGCTTTGTCCGAGAACCAGAACTCGGTACCAAGCTGGAACAGCAGTGAAGCGAACACCACGACCAGCAATGTCGGCGCGGTGGCGATCAGCGAGAAGAAGGCGACCAACCGAACGTGCAGCCGCGCCTTGCCGCCCAGCTCGGACCGCGCGGCACGATGCTGCGCGACACGTCGCGCGGCGAGCACCATCAGCCCCATCAACGCCACCAGATTGCCGCCCAGCAGCAAGGCGACCACGGTCGGCGAGATCGGCACCTCGGGCGTGCCGCTCGCGGTGACGATCCGATAGCTGACGATAAGGATAAGCAGCGTCGCGATCGGCACCGCAATCTCGAGCAGCGGGATCACGCGGCGAGGCCGCCACGCCGTCACCGCGCGCCTGCGCAATCTTTTATATGCGAGACCCAACGCCACCATCGTTGCTCGATTACCACAAGGCCGTGGTGTCTGGAACACAGTTAAGAGCCGATGAACCAATCGCTATGTCGGAACGTCGCCGGCAAAGATATGGGGCTCAGTCGCCGCGGCGCGCGGCCCCCGCGTCGATCGAGAGGTCGGTGAGCTTTTTGCGCAATGTGTTGCGATTGATGCCGAGCAGCCGCGCGGCGCGCAGCTGGTTGCCCTTCGCAGCCGACATGCTCAGTTCGAGCAGGGGGCGCTCGACCTCGGCGAGCACGCGGTCATATAAGCCATCGGGAGGCAAATCGCGGCCGAACGTCGCGAAATATCGCGCCAGATGCTGCTCGACCGCATCGGCTAGCCCTCCCCCGGGGCCGCCCGCGATCGGGGCGTTGTCGGCCATCGTCGGTTGTTGGAACTGCTGCTCGATCATCACGGCGGTGATCACGTCCTCGCGGCTCAACACGGCGAGCCGCCGCATGAGATTTTCGAGCTCGCGGACATTGCCGGGCCAGCCGTGCTGGATCAGCCGCGAGATCGCTCCGGCGTCGAGTATCTTGCGGGGCAGCCCATCGGCCGCCGCGCGATCGAGGAAATAGCGCGCGAGCTCGCCAATGTCCTCGCCACGCTGCCGCAGCGCCGGAAGACGGATCGGAACGACGTTGAGTCGATAATAGAGATCCTCGCGAAAGCCGCCCTCGGAGATCAGCCGCGGCAGATCCTTGTGGGTCGCGGCGATGATCCTAACATCGGCACGGATCGATCGGGTGCCGCCGATGGTGGTGAACTCGCCCGCCTGGAGCACACGGAGCAGCCGCGTCTGCGCCTCCATCGGCATGTCGCCGATTTCGTCCAGGAACAACGTGCCGCCCTGCGCCTGCTCGAAGCGGCCCGCGGTCCGCGCCTGCGCTCCCGTGAAAGCGCCGCGTTCATGGCCGAACAACTCGGACTCGATCAGCTCGCGCGGGATCGCCGCCATGTTGATCGCGACGAAGGGCGCGGCGCTGCGCGGCCCGAAATCATGGATGGCGCGCGCCACCAGCTCCTTGCCGGTCCCCGATTCGCCCAGCACCAGCACGGTGAGATCGTTAGCGACGACGCGCGCGATCGTGCGATACACCTCCTGCATCGGCGGGGACCGGCCTATCAGCGGCAGGTCCTCGGAGCTTTCGGGATGCCGCACGGCTTTGCCGCTCGCCGCGCGCGCCGCCAGCGCATCGGCGACCGCACGGGTCAACTCGCCGAGGTCGAACGGCTTGGGCAGATAATCGAAGGCGCCTTGCTCGGTCGCGCGGAGCGCCGTCGTGAAGGTGTTCTGCGCCGACAGCACGATCACCGGCAGGCCGGGATTTTTCTCGAGCACCTCGGGGATGATATCGAGTCCGTTGCCGTCGGGCAGCACGACATCGGTGACCAGCACTTGCGGGTCGAAACTTGCGAACAGGCGACGCTGCTCGGCCACCGACGCCGCGGTCTCGACGATATGACCCGCCCGCCGGAGCGCTTCGCGCACGACGGTGCGGATCGCGCCGTCGTCGTCCACGACCAGGATACGGCCCCCCGGCGGACTCACGCCGTCACCCGCGCGCGCGGCAGCAGCAGCCGGAACACCGTCTTGGGCGGCGTGCCCTCGCGCCTATATTCGATGATGCCGCCCTGATCCGACACCAGCTTCTCCACCAGCGCCAGCCCGAGCCCGCTGCCCGCGCGCTTGGTCGTGACGAAGGGGTCGAACAGATGGCCTTCGATCTCCTCGGGCGCGCCGGGGCCCTCGTCGATCACGCAGAGCTCGATCGGCAGCGGCTGAGGCGTGTCGCCTTCGGAGCGCCGCATCGAAACGCCGTGGCGATAGGCGGTCGTCAGGGTGATCGATCCGGGACTGTCCCCCATCGCCTCCGCCGCGTTCTTGAGCAGGTTGATCAGAATCTGGACCAGCGAATCACGATGGCCGAGCACGGCCGGCAGCGACGGATCGTAAATTTCGCGAATGGCCCGTCCCCGCGCAAAACCCTTGAGGGCAACCTGGCGCGTGTGGCCCAGGATCGCATGGATGTTCTGCGGCGTCATTTCGATCGGACGGGTATCGGTGAAGCCCTGCATCCGGTCGATCAGCGCTGCAACGCGATCGACCTCCTCGCGAATCAGCCGAGTCAGCTCGCGCGACTCGTCATCGCAACTGCTCTCGAGCAGCTGGGCTGCGCCGCGCACCGCCGACAGTGGGTTCTTCACCTCATGCGCGAGCATCGCCGCCGCCGCGACCGCGGTGCGGGTGCCGCCCTCGCGATCGATAGAACGCGCGCCGAACGCGCTGCGCGCATGGCCATGAATCGATACCGCGCGCCAGCCCAGGCGATCGGGCAGCGGGGCCACCATGAGGTCGACCCGCATCCTGCTGCCGGCATGCAGCGTGATCTCGATGTCGTAGGCTGCGAACGGAGCGTCGCTCGGCATCCTCGTAAGCGGGTAGCCGATCGCATCGGGAATCGCCCGGCCGACGATCTGGTTACGACTGAGATTGAACAGCGATTCGCAAGCGGCATTAATATCGGCCACGCGGTCGTCGGGATCGATCACCAGCACGGCAGTCGCCATCGCGGCCAGGATTTCGACGGCCGAAGGGTCGGTCGCCCGCTCGGCAGCGGGCGCGCGCCGCGCAAAGCGGATCAAGCCGCCGCCCGGGAGAGCCATGGCGCGTAGAATTCTTGAAGCATGGCAAGCACTCTTGCCGCCTCGGGTTCCTGGTTGACCTTGTTGCGGAAGTCCGCCGAACCCGGCAGGCCTTTGGTATACCAGCCGATATGCTTGCGGGCCATATTGACCCCAACCTCCTTACCATAGAGATCAAGCATTGCGTGATAATGGCCTGTGATAATGTGATATTGTTCCTCGATCGCCGGATCGGGCCGACATTCTCCGGTTTCAAGGAAGTGCATCACCTGCGACAGCAACCAGGGTCGGCCATAGGCGCCTCGCCCGATCATCAGGCCATCGGCGCCGGACTGATCGAGCGCCGCGACCGCATCCCCGATCGAGCAGATGTCGCCGTTGACGATCACCGGGATCGAAACGGCGTCCTTGACCCGCCGCACAAAGGCCCAATCGGCCGAACCCTTGTACATCTGACAACGGGTGCGGCCATGGACCGTAATCATCTTCACGCCGACATCTTCGGCGATGCGGGCAAGCTCGGGCGCGTTCAGGCTGTCGTGATCCCAGCCCATCCGCATCTTGAGCGTAACGGGCAGATCGACCGCGTCGACCGTCGCCTTGATGATCTCGACCGCGAGGCCGGGGCTCCGCATCAGCGCCGAGCCGGCATCGCCATTGACGACCTTGCGCACCGGGCAACCCATGTTGATGTCGATGATCGCAGCGCCCTTATCCTGGCTCAGCCGCGCCGCCTCGCCCATTTCGCGAGGCGCGCATCCGACCAGCTGCATCGAGACCGGTTCCTCGGCGGCGTCCCATAAGGCCTTCTGAACCGACTGGCGGGTCTCGCGAATCGCCGCCTGGCTCGCGATCATCTCGGTGACGTTGAGCCCCGATCCGTACCCGCGCACGACTTTCCGGAACGGCAGATCGCTCACGCCGGTCATCGGCGCGAGAATCACGGGCATGTCGATTCGCACGGGACCGATATCGATGGGGCGCAATCTGGGAGTCGTCAAAGCTGCATTGCCTAAAAAAGCAGCACTCGCTCTAGCCGCAAAGCGGCTGGCGGGCAAGCGCCGGCTCGGCTAAGGCGCGCCCGATGCATCCGACGCCCGCCATCGCAGCCCTGATCGTCGCCGCCGGAAAGGGCGAGCGCGCCGGCGGCGGCGTCGCCAAGCAATATCGGCCGGTCGCGGGCAAGGCGGTGCTTGCGCACGCCATCGACGCAGTCGCACGACATCCGTCAATCGGCACGATCCAGGTGGTGATCGGCGCCGGGCAGCTGGCCTCCTACGAGGCGGCGATCGGCGAGCGGCGGCTTGCCGCTCCGGTGATCGGGGGCGCGACGCGACGCGATTCGGTGATCGCGGGAATCGAGGCGCTCGATGCCGACATCGTCATGATCCATGATGCCGCCCGACCCTTTCTTCCTCTGGCGGTGATCGACCGTCTGCTCGCGGCGCTCGACGCCGCTGATGGGGCCGTGCCGGCGCTGCCGGTCGCGGACACGCTCGCGCGCGGGAGTCGGCTGCTCGGCGAGGTGGTGGCCCGCGAGGGTCTGCACCGCGTGCAGACGCCGCAGGTTTTCCGCCGCGGAGACATATTAGCCGCTCACCGAGCGTGGAATGGCAAGAGCGAGGCAACCGACGACGCGCAGGTCGCGCGCGCCCACGGGCTGAGCGTCGCAATCGTGGATGGTGACCGGCGACTCGAAAAACTGACGTTCGCCGAGGATTTCGAAGCCACGGATGCCCCCCCGATGATCAGCCGCGCTGCTCAAGGCTTCGACGTTCATGGCTTTACCGACGGCGTTTCGGTGCAGATCGGCGGGGTCGCGATCGCGCATGACCGTGCGCTCGCCGGACATAGCGACGCCGATGTTGCGCTCCATGCGCTCGTCGACGCACTGCTCGGCGCGATCTGCGCGGGCGACATCGGCAGCCATTTTCCCCCAAGTGATCCGCGATGGCGCGGCGCGTCGTCCGAAATCTTCGTCGCACATGCGCGGGACCTGATCGCCCGGGCTGGCGGCATCGTCGACCATGTCGATCTCACCGTCATCTGCGAAATGCCCAAGATCGGTCCGTACCGCGCGGCGATCAGGACCCGCATCGCGGCGATGTTGGGCATTTCGATCGGCCAGGTGAGCGTCAAGGCCACCACCACCGAAGGGCTGGGTTTCACCGGCCGACGCGAGGGCATCGCCGCGCAAGCGATGGCAACCGTGCGCGTGCCGCACCCATAGATTTGCAGGAGCCCATCGTGCCCGAGCATCAGGCCAGCATCCTTCCCTCCGAGTTGATAGAGGCCGCCCGCCGCGTCATCGAGGCCAATCGCGCGGCCGGCCGCAAAATCGCGGTCGCGGAAAGCTGCACCGGCGGCCTGGTCTCGGCCGCGCTCACCGAGATTTCCGGCTCGTCGGACGTGCTGGGATCGGGCTTCGTCACCTACTCAAACGAGGCGAAGGTCTCGATGCTGGGCGTCCCTGTCGAACTGATCGAAACCTTCGGCGCGGTCTCGATCGCTGTCGCCTGGGCCATGGCGCGCGGAGCGCTCGACAGGAGTGGGGCGGACATTGCCGTGGCGATCACCGGAATCGCCGGGCCTGGCGGCGGAAGCGACAAGAAGCCGGTAGGAACCGTCGTGTTCGGGCGCGCCCGCAAGGGCAGCGACGCCGAGGACATCGTCGCCGACAAGCAGCATTTCGGCGATCTCGGCCGTGGCGGCGTGCGGCTTCAGGCGGCGCTGTGCGCGCTCGAGTTGCTGATGCCGGGGGCGATTCTGGCCGACGAAGCGCCATAGAGCTTCGTCGCGCGCTCCTCGAACGCGCCGATCATCATGCGCAGCGCGCGATCGAAGACCTGCCCGGCGACCATCTCGAACAGCCGCGACTTGAACTCGAACTCGATCGAGAAGTCGATGTGGCTGCCACCCTTCCCGTCCGGTTCGAAACGCCAGTCATTGTGCAGATATTTGAGCGGCCCATCGACATAGTCGACATGGATGCTGGCAGGACGCTGCTTGGTCACCTTCGAAGTGAACTTTTCGCGCAGCGCCTTGAAGCCCACTATCAGGTCCGCAATCATCTCGGTGTCGCTGTTCGATCGAACCCGCACCGCGGACACCCAAGGCAGGAACTGATCATAGGACGCCACGTCGGCGACCAGATCGTACATCTGCTCAGGCGTATAGGGCAGCGTGCGGACTTCGCTATGGCGGGGCATGTCAGGCGGCCGTGAGCGAAGCCTTACGCGCCAGCTCGACGTGGCGCGCCGCACGCAGCTTCGCGAAATCGTCACCGGCATGGTAGCTCGATCGGGTCAGCGGCGTCGCCGCAACCAGCAGGAAGCCCTTGGCTCTCGCGATCGCCGCATAGGCCTCGAAGCTCTTGGGCGGCACGAAATCGATCACTTTGGCATGCTTCGGCGTCGGTTGAAGATATTGGCCCATCGTCAGGAAATCGATGTTCGCCGAGCGCATGTCATCCATTACCTGATGGACCTCCAGCCGCTCCTCACCCAGCCCAACCATGATCCCCGATTTGGTGAAGATGGTCGGATCGAGCCGCTTCACCGTCTCCAGCAGCCGGAGCGAAGCATAATAGCGGGCGCCGGGACGGATCGTCGGGTAAAGCCTCGGAACGGTCTCGAGATTGTGGTTGTAGACGTCGGGACGCGCCGCGACGATCATCTCGATCGCCGCATCGGCCTTGTTGCGAAAATCGGGCGTCAGTATCTCGATGGTGGTTGCGGGGGTCGTCCGGCGCAGCGCTTCGATCACCTTGACGAACTGGGCAGCGCCGCCGTCGGGCAGGTCATCTCGATCGACCGAGGTCACCACGATATGCTCGAGACCGAGCTCAGCGGCGGCGTCGGCGACATGTTGCGGCTCGGCCGCGTCGACCGCGCGCGGCATGCCGGTCTTCACATTGCAAAAGGCGCAGGCGCGCGTGCAGGTGTCGCCGAGGATCATCACCGTCGCGTGCTTCTTGGTCCAGCACTCGCCGATATTGGGACAAGCCGCCTCCTCGCACACCGTCGCAAGGTTCAGCCGGCGCATGAGCGCCTGTGTCTCGCTGAACACCTTACCCATCGGGGCCTTCACACGGATCCAGTCGGGCTTGCGCAGCTTGGGGGCGGCAGGGTTCGCAAGAGGTTCGCTCATGGGGTGCAGATAGGCGATAAGGAGGCTACTTGCCAGCCCCCGTCCGCGCGGTTAGGGCCACAGCCCATGACTGACTTTTCTGGGCTCATCGAAGGGTATCGCCGCTTCAAGGCCAATGGCTGGCAACAGCAGCGGCAGCGCTGGGAACGGCTGGCGCAAGCCCAGGAACCCCGGTTGATGGTGATCGCCTGCTCGGACAGCCGGGTCGATCCCTCGATCATCTTCGACACTTCGCCCGGCGAGGTGTTCGTGGTCCGCAACGTCGCCAACATGGTGCCGCCGTTCGAAACGAGCCCGGGTCATCATGGCGTCTCGGCGGCGCTCGAATTCGCGGTCACCCAGCTCGAGATTCCCGACATCGTCGTGCTCGGACATCAGAGCTGCGGCGGTTGCGCAGCCGCGCTGACCCAGCGGTTCGAGCATAGCGCGCATGGCGAAGGGCGCTTCATCGCCGACTGGATGTCGTTGCTCGATGACGCGCGCGAGCGGATCGTCGCGCGCCATGGCCAGGGCGAGGAGGCCATCCGTGCGCTCGAGTTCGAGGCGGTCAAGGTCTCGATCTCCAATCTGCGCAGCTTCCCTTGCATCCCAGTTCGAGAGAAGGCGGGAAAGCTGAGAATCCACGGCGCTTATTTCGCGGTCGCCGACGGCATTCTTCACCTGCTCGATGAGCGGAGCGGAAACTTCCATCCGGCATGATCGTTTGAGGCTCCGGTTGTGACAGGAGCTTCAGCATGTACGCCCGTTCCATATTGGCGATCACCGCGCTGATCGCAATCGCCCCGCTCGCGGCGCAGACCAACAAGAACGATGCCGCGCACCAGGCCGCCGACGCGCGCGAGATCCCGCAAACGCAAATGCTCAACAATGAGGTCGGCACCGCGGTCCAGCAGGCGCAGACCGCCAATGCGGCGGCCGAAGCGCAGAATGCGGCCAATCAGGCGCAGTATGAGGCCGACAAGGCCGCCTACGCCCAGGCTTTGCGCGATCATCATCGCGAAGTGCTGTCGACCGACGCGACCTTCATCCGTCAGCAGGAGGCCTATGCGCTGGCGATGCGCGACTGGCGCGCGCAGGTGGCGATGTGCAAGAAGGGTTATCAGAGCGCGTGCAACCTGCCGACGCCTGACCCAATGAAATATATGTGAGGCGCCGGCCCGCTGTTATGCGGTCGGCTCCGCTTCGGCCGCGACCGTGACGGGGCGCCCACGCTCGCGCAACAGCGTGTAGAGCCCGCTCCCGGCGATCAGCGACCCGCCGACAAGCGTCGAGAGCGATGGCGCGGCGCTCCAGATCAGCCAGCCGAATGCGGTCGCCCAGATCAGCTGAAAATAGTCGATCGGGGCCACCACCGACACCGGCGCGTAGCGCAGCGAGGTGGTGAGCATGATCTGCATGAAAGCGCCGTTCAGCCCGATGCCCAGCAGCAGCATCCACTGCACCGCATCGTGGCGTTCGCCGATAATCGGCAAAAGGATGGCGGCCACCAGCGCGGTCGAAAAGGTGAACCAGAACACGATCGCACTGGGCGGCTCGGTGGCGATGATCTGCCGCATCGTGACCGTGACGAGGCTGGTGCCGGCCGCGCCCGCCACCGCCACCGCAAGCCCCAGCATCGGGAGCGACTCGCCTCCCGGCTGCATGACGATCACCACCCCCACCAGGCCCAGCACGATCGCTGCCCAACGATGCCGGCCGATCTTTTCGCGCAGGAGCGGGGCGGAGAGCATGGTCGCAAAGAGCGGAGCCGCGAAGCTGATCGTCGCGGCATCCGCCAGCGGCAGCAGGATGATAGCGGCGAAGGTGGCGAGCATCGTCGCAAAGCCGAGCGCGGAGCGCACTGCGTGCGCGCCCGGCCGCCCTGTGCGGATCGTCGCCAGCCCCGGCCCCAGCCATATCCAGACGAAGATAGGAGGCAGTGCGAACAAGCATCGGTAAAGCGCGATTTCGAGCGTCGCGACACCATGCTGTGCGGCAAGCTTGCTCAGCGCCGCCATCGTCGCGAATCCGAAGGTGGCGCCCAGCCGGATCAGCGCGCCCATTGCGTGGTGATCGCGCCGTTGCACGCCCTCGGCCGATGGGTTCTGGCGGAAAAGCATGGCTTGCCTTGGCAATAGAATAGCGCGCCGCGCAAGCGCCTTGTGCCCGGCGACCGTGCGGGCAACGAACCGCCGCCGTCTCAGACCGGATCGAGAGGCTCCGCCGCAGGGCGATCCGTCACGACGACCTTGCCGATCGCGGCGCCGCTTTCGACGATCCGGTGCGCCGCCTTCAGCATGGCCGCGTTGATCGGGCCGAATTGCCTCGTCATGGTGCCGCGCAGAACGCCGGCGTCGATCAGGCGCGACACCTCGTCAAGGATGCGATGCTGCTCGATCATGTCCGCGGTCTCGTAGATCGAGCGGGTGAACATCCCCTCCCATGCGACCGTGATCGACTTCTGCCGGAGCGGCACGATGTCGAACGCCTTGGGGTCGTCGATCAGGGCGAGCCGGCCCTGCGGCGCGATGATGTCGGGAAAGCTCGGCAGATGGACATCGCTCGAACCCAGACCGGCGACATAATCGACATTCCCGAAACCGACGCGCTTGAGCTCCTCCGCGAGCGGCAGGTGGTGATTGATCACGTGGTGCGCGCCCATGTCCTGGGCCCACGCGACCGTCTCCCTGCGCGACGCGGTCGCGATCACGGTCAAGCCCGTCAGCTGCCTCGCCAACTGGATCAGGATCGAACCGACGCCGCCCGCGCCATTGATGATGAGGATCGATCCCGCGGACTCCGCGGGCCGCCGCCCAACGCCGAGACGATCGAACAGCAGTTCCCAGGCCGCAAGGCTCGTCAGCGGCAGCGCTGCGGCCTCTCCCCACCCGATCGAACGCGGCTTGTGGCCGACGATCCGCTCATCGACCGCGTGCAGCTCGGCGTTCGTGCCGGGTCGCTTGATCGTTCCGGCATAGAAGACTTCGTCGCCGACGGCGAACAGCGACGCGTCGGACCCGATCGCCTCAACGACCCCCGCCGCGTCGTAGCCGAGAATCCTGGGCTGGCCCTGGGGCGGCCTTGCGCCACTGCGCAATTTGGCGTCGACAGGATTGACCGACACGGCGCGGACGCGGACGAGCAGATCACGCGGCCCGACGATCGGCTGAGCGACGTCGATGTCGACGAGCGCATCCTCGCGATCGAGGCTGCCGGCGGTGAAATAGCCCACGGCCTTCATGATCCGCCTTTCTCCGACAGGGCTGCGAAGGCCCGCGGCCCTGGACCGGCGCGGCGTTACCGCGTCAGCTTCTTATAGGCGCCCGAACTCGCGCGATCGGCGGCGTCGCCAAGCCGGCGGCGCTTGTCTTCCTCATAGCTCTCGAAATTGCCCTCGAACCATTCGACATGCCCATCGCCCTCGAACGCGAGGATATGGGTCGCGAGCCGGTCGAGGAAGAAACGGTCATGGCTGATCACCACCGCGCAGCCGGCGAAATTCTCGAGCGCGTCCTCGAGCGCACGCAGCGTCTCGACGTCGAGGTCGTTGGTGGGCTCGTCGAGCAGCAGGACGTTGCCGCCCTTGCGCAGCATCTTCGCCATATGGACGCGATTGCGCTCACCGCCCGAAAGCTGGCCGACCTTCTTCTGCTGGTCGGGGCCCTTGAAGTTGAACGCGCCGACATAGGCACGGGTCGACATTTCGAACTTGCCGACCGTCATGATGTCGTGCCCCTCGGACACCTCCTCCCAGACATTCTTGCCTGGATCGAGCGCGTCGCGGCTCTGGTCGACAAAGCCCAGCTTCACGGTCGGGCCAATGTCGATCGATCCCGCATCGGGGGTTTCCTGGCCGGTGATCAGCCGGAACAAGGTGGTCTTGCCGGCGCCGTTCGGCCCGATCACCCCCACGATGCCGCCCGGAGGCAGGGTGAAATCGAGGCCGTCGAACAGCTTCTTGTCGCCATAGGACTTGGTCAGCCCCTTCGCCTCGATCACTTTGCCGCCAAGCCGTTCCGGGGTCTGGATGACGATCTGGGCCTTGCCGGGCGCGCGATTGTTCTGCTTCTCGACCAACTCGTCGAACGCGCGGATCCGCGCCTTGGATTTGGTCTGGCGCGCCTTGGGGCTCTGCCGGATCCATTCGAGCTCTTCCTTGATCGCCTTCTGGCGCCCGGCGTCCTCGCGCTCTTCCTGCTCCATCCGTTTGGCTTTGGCGTCGAGCCACGCCGAATAATTGCCCTCGAACGGAATGCCGCGGCCGCGATCGAGCTCGAGCACCCAGCCCACCACATTGTCGAGGAAATAGCGATCGTGGGTGACGAGGATGACGTTGCCCGGATAGTCAATCAGATGCTGTTCGAGCCAAGCGACGCTTTCGGCGTCAAGATGGTTGGTCGGCTCGTCGAGCAGCAGGATTTCGGGCTTCTCGAGCAACAGGCGGCACAGTGCGACGCGGCGCTTCTCACCGCCCGACAGGCCCGTCACCGGCAGGTCGCCCGGCGGGCAGCGCAGCGCTTCCATCGCGATCTCAAGCTGGTTGTCGAGCGTCCAGCCGTCGACCGCGTCGATCTTTTCCTGCAGATCGCCCATCTCGGCCATCAGCGCGTCGAAATCGGTGTCGTCCTGGGGATCGCCCATCTCGGCGGAAATGGCGTTGAAGCGATCGATCATGTCGGCGACCGGGCGCACGCCGTCCATGACGTTCTCCTTGACCGTCTTCGAGGGGTCGAGCTGCGGCTCCTGCGGCAGATAGCCGACCTTGATGCCATCGGCGGCCCAGGCTTCGCCGACATAGTCGGTGTCCATTCCCGCCATGACCTTCATCAGCGTCGACTTGCCGGCGCCGTTGACGCCGATGATCGCGATCTTCGTGCCTGGCAGGAACTGCAGGTGGATATTGTTGAACAGCGGCTTGTTGGCGCCGGGGAAGGTCTTGGTCAGACCCTTCATCACAAAGCTATATTGCACGGCCATCGGTCGCGGACCTCATTGGGCTTGATCAGGCTGGAAATGTGCCGCCGCCCCTAACCGACGCGCGGGCGATTGGCAAATAGGGAGCGCTTGGCTAGCCTCCAACCCCATGAAGAAAATCTTGTTGCTGGCGCTCGGCGCCGCCGCCCTGTCCTCGCCGCTCCTTGCCCAGGCGAAGCCAGAAGAGACCGCCCGGCTGCGTGACGCCGCGCTGGCCGACGATCTGGCCTGGGAGATCACCGAGGGCCTCACCACCGAAATCGGCCCGCGCAAGGCCGGCAGCGATGCCGAAGCGCGCGCCCGCGACTGGGCCATCGCGAAGCTCAAGGCGCTGGGCTTCGCAAACGTCCGGATCGAGCCGTTCGAGGTCCCCTATTGGGAACGGGGCGACGCTTCGGCCGAGATCGTCGCCCCCTTCCCGCAAACGCTGGTCCTCGCCGCACTCGGCGACAGCGGCGGCACCGGTCCGAAGGGGCTGAAGGCCGAACTGATCGGCTTCGACAGCCTCGCCGCGCTCGAGGCCGCCGATCCGACGACGGTGAAGGGCAGGATTGTGTTCGTCACCCATCGCATGGCCAGGACTCAGGACGGATCGCAATATGGCCCGGTCGGCCAGATTCGCCGGCTCGGGCCGTCGATCGCGTCGCAGAAAGGCGCCGCCGCGATCCTGATCCGGTCGATCGGCACCGACGAGCACCGCAATCCACACACCGGCGGCCAGGATTGGCGGGACGGTGCCACCCCGATCCCGGCGCTGGCGCTGGCCAATCCCGATGCCGATCAACTCGAACGCATCCTGAAACGCGGCCGGCCGGTGACGGTCGCGCTCAAGGTGACCGCGAGGATGGCGGGTAAGCGCCCGTCGGGCAATGTCGTCGCCGAGGTGCCGGGCCGCGACCCTTCGCTGCCGATCGTCCTCGTCGGCGGCCACCTCGACAGTTGGGACCAGGGCACCGGCGCGGTCGATGACGCCGCCGGCGTCGCCATCACCACCGCCGCCGCCAAGCGTGTTCTGGACGCCGGCCAGCCGCTCCGCACGATCCGCGTCGTCTGGTTCGGATCGGAGGAGATCGGCTTGTTCGGCGGCGTCGACTATCGCGAGAAGCACAAGGACGAGCCCCACCAGCTGCTGGCCGAGTCGGATTTCGGGGCCGATCGCGTTTGGCGGTTCCAGACATCGGTGGCCGACGCCGCGCTGCCCGCGATGAAGCCGATCGCGGCCGCACTGGCGCCGCTCGGCATCGCCCAGGGCGTCCGGAATGGCGATGCCAGCGGATCGGACATCTCGGAGATCCAGAAGCTCGGCGTGCCGGCGCTGGCGCTCAGCCAGGACGGCACCCGCTATTTCGACCTCCACCACACCCCCGACGACACGCTCGACAAGATCGATCCCGCCCAGCTGCGGCAGAATGTCGCGGCCTGGACGGCGATGCTGTGGGTCGCTGCGAACGATCCGACCGACTATGGGCCCGTGGCACCGAGGAAATAAAGGCTCCGCAAGCGCCTGGCTGCAAACCGTTCTTTACACGGGTGTAAGGGGTCGTTCGTTCGTCTTAATTTTTCCGCGCTGGCCGGGCTGGAGGCCGCACGGCCCGCTCTGGGCATCATCTGACGCTCTAAACGAGCTGTCGCCTGATCGGCCGAAGGGTGGCGCAGGCCGGCGTGCCATCCGCGCCGGTGCCGTCGACCACCGTTTCGATCACACCTTCGCCCCGCGCCGCGCGATCGAGGAGCGGCCGCGGAATATCATGGATGTCGATCTTCATCCGTCGACTCCATAGCGAGCCGGCCTGGCCTGCCAACTGGCCGATACGGATATAGACGAAGCGCCGCTCCGGGCCTTCGCGGCGTACCTGATCGCCGAAGAATTTCGGGCCCGGCGCGATCCGGACCGGGAAATCGAACACCAGTGGCTCCCCTGACTGCGATGCTTTGGGATCCAGAACTCCATCGTTGCCGGTCTGCAGGCTGTGGACCACGCCCGCGACCGGCCGCTCGATGACGATCCGCATGCCGATTTCGATCTGGTCCGCGCGCGCCACGCCGTCAGGCCCGCTTCGGGATTTCCAGCCCGCGCTGGACCGCCGGCCGGGCAAGGCCGCGGTCGAGCCATGCCGGTACGTTCTTCAGGCTGTCAAAATCGACGAGTTCGCGCGCCTCGTAGAATGTGATCAGATTGCGGACCCAGCCCAGAGTCGAGATGTCGGCGATGCTGTAATCCGCGCCCATGATCCACACGCGCCCTTCGAGCCGCAGCTCGAGCACCCCGAGCAAGCGCTTCGCCTCGTCGACATAGCGCCGCAACGGCCGCTTGTCCTCGATCGCTTTGCCGGCGAATTTGTTGAAGAAACCGACCTGTCCGAACATCGGCCCGATTCCGGCATTCTGGAAGAACACCCATTGGATCGTTTCGTAGCGGAGCCCGGGGTCGCTCGGCGCGAAGCGGCCGGTCTTGTCGGCCAGATAAATCAGGATCGCGCCCGACTCGAACAACGCGAGCGGGCGGCCGCCGGGGCCATCGGGATCGATGATCGCCGGTATCTTGCCGTTGGGATTGAGCGAAAGGAACTCGGGTGTATGGCTCTGGTTATCGGTGATGTCGACCAGGTGCGGCTCATAGGGCAACCCGGTCTCCTCGATCATGATCGATACTTTGACCCCGTTGGGGGTGTTGAGCGAATAGAGCTGGATGCGGTCGGGATGCTCCGGCGGCCAGCGCCTCGTGATCGGAAATTGCGAGAGATCGGCCACGGCATACTCCTCAGCGATGGTTCGGAGCGAAGATAGGACAGCGATCCGGCAAGCCAAGGCTTCGCGCTATATCCCTCCATGGTCATTCCCGCGAAGGCGGGAGTCCTTAGACGGCGGAACCTCCAGGATTCCCGTTCGCAGGAATGACGAGATCGGATGGATAGGAGTCTGGCAGCTTTCGGACAGCCACCTAAAGTAGCTGCCCTCCACCTCATCAAGGGCGCTGACCCGTCTGATGCTTACATATGAGTGCCGCCATCGATGCGCAGTTCAGTGCCCGTCACAAAGGCGCCATCATCGGAGGCAAGCATGGCGACGACCGAGGCTACCGTCGACGGCGGCGCGAAACCTTCGCCAATTGCGGGCGACAACTTCATGAACAGCGACATGTCGCTATCCTCGGGGAGGCCCGGCGCATCGGTCATGCCCGAAGCAATGCTGCCTGGCGCTACGGCGACCGCCCGCAGGCCCTGCTTGGCATATTCAGCAGCGATGGTGTGGGTGAAGGACTGGATGCCGCCCTTGGACGCCGCGTAGGCCGCCATATAGGGGTGGGCGAAACTGGCTGAAGTCGAACTGAAATTGACGACCACTCCGCGCCCGGATTTGAGCAGCGCGGGCAATGCCTCGCGGGTGACCAAGAAGGTGCCGGTGAGGTTCACTGCCAGGACCCGATTCCAGAATTCGAGTGTGGTCTGGTGGGTATGGGCAGAGCGAAGAATGCCTGCCGCGTTGACCAACACGTCGAGCCGGCCCGCTTCTGCGATGGCTCCGCCGAGCGCCGATTTGACCGAAGCCTCGTCACTGATATCGGCGATGACCAGCTTGAGGCGATCCGCATGCCCAGCCGCCTTAGCCGCATCTGAGGTGGCCTTGAGGCCGATTTCAGAAACGTCGGCGGCAATGACTTGGCCCCCTTCGCTCAGCAGGCGCGCGACCGTCGCCTGGCCGATGCCCGAGCCACCACCAGTGACAAGGATGGTCCGATTTTCAAAACGTTGCATATCTCTGTGTCCTCGAAGATTCCATCACCGCGAGCGCGGACGGAACATGATAGATGATCTAGTATGGTGGAATTGAAGTTCGTTTCACTACCGTCACCCCGGGCTTGACCCGGGGTCCCGCTTCCTTTTCGCGCACGGTCTGGCGAAAACCGGGATCCCGGGTCAAGCCCGGGATGACGAAATCCCAGCCCGGCATGCCGAAATCAATGTGGCGAACTTCGGATTCAGGTGACTAGATGCAGTGGTGCCTCACCACGCGCGACAGGCAATCCAAGACAGCAGAGCCGCCTTGAAGAAGTCGCCCTTCCGGCACTGATGGCTTCTGGGACGAGGTGCGCTCAGAATCCGGTCATGCGGAGACAAACTCGTCAGCCATATACCGCGCCTAAAGCTATCGTCATGGCAATTGCCGATCGCTAGCCTGCGCCATCCTTTGATGCGGACAATATGGTCCATATCCCTCGGCCTATCGGCGTCCGCTTTTGGCAACATGCGATGTCCCCGTAAAGGCCATAGGGGTCGTCTGCTGCCGATCGCGGAGTCAGTTAAGCTTCCCCGCTCCCTCCGGCGCGGCCAGCATCTCCACCACGGGCTCGCTCGCCCGCGTCTCGACCGCGGGAAGCTCCTCGAGCTCCTTGCCGCCGGTCTCAATGTTGAGATCGCGGAACTTGCGCCCCGTCACCAACACGCGGCCCTCGAAGCTCGCGACGAACTTGTTGTAATTCTCGACTGCGCTGTTGAGGCCGCCGCCCACGCGCTTGAGGTGGGTCGCGGCGACCGAGAGCCGCTCGAACATTTCCTTGCCGAGCTTGCCGATCTCGCGCGCTTCCTCGGCCATCTTCTCCTGGCGCCAGACGCTCGCGACGGTGCGGGCAAGCGCGACTAGGTTGATCGGGGTCGCGATCAGCACGCGGCGCTCATGCGCCCAATCCCACAAGCCAGGGTCCTGCTCCATCGCCGCCGACAGGAAATGCTCGCCGGGGATATACATGATCACATAATCGGCGGCCTCACCGAAGCGGTCCCAATAGCTCTTCTGGCCGAGCTGGTTCGCATGGGTGCGCAGCGCCGCGGCGTGCGCCTTGAGAAAGGACAACCGCAGCGCTTCGTCGACCTCCTCGCTTGCGTCCATATAGGCGTTGAACGAGCATTTGGCGTCGACGATCAGCCGGCGCCCGCCCGGCAGCCGCACGATCACATCGGGCCGCAGCCGCCCGTCCTCGGTGTCGACCGACACTTCGGTCGCGAAATCGGCATAGGGCGAGAGCCCCGCCTGCTCGAGCACGTTACGCAGCGATTGCTCGCCCCAGCGGCCGCGCGCCTTGGGGCTCGCGCGCAACGCGTTGACCAGCTTGGCAGCCTCGTCACGCACCTGCCCCTGGCCGATACGCACCTGGTCGACCGCTTCGCGCAAGCCCGCATAGCTGTCGACCCGCTCTTTCTCGACCCGCTGCAGCCCTTCCTCATAGCGCTTGAGGGTCGACTCGACCGGATTGAGCAGCGCCTTGAGCTGCGCCTCGCTCTTTTCGCCGGCCTGATGGAAACGCTGGTCCGCGCGGTCGAGGAACTGGCGCTGGGCCTGCTCGAGCAAGCGCCCACCGATTTCGGCAAACTGCGCCGACAATTGCTCCTTGGCCTCCTGGAGCTGGCGCAGTTGCGCCTCGAAGGCCTCGGTGCGCGCCTGGCGCTCGGCGAGCAACCCCGAACGCTCGGCCTCGGCGCGGCTCAGCGAGGCCCTTGCCGCATCGAGCGCCTCGCGCAGCGCCGCGGTCTCGAGTCCGGCCCCCGCCAGCATCCGCCCGCGGGCGATCCAGCCGGTCAGCAGACCAAGCAGAAGAAAAAGCGGCAGGGCAAGCGCGGTGGCGGTCGACATCGAGATCCTCGGAACAGAAAGCGAACCGTGCCGCGCATGCGCTTCGATTGCAAGCAAACTCGGCGCTTCCCATTGGCGGTTCTCCGGCTAAGATCGCAAGCGGGGCAATAAAAGGGGATTCTTGGGAGTATGCCGGACAGGGCCGACGAGGCATCGATGGCGGTCCGGCTGCGCGCGCTACGCCCGGCGCTGCGCAAGGCGATCAAGCAGATCGGCTCGACCCGACTCGTCATCACCGCGCTGTTCCTCGTGCTCGGCCTGCTGTTCGCGCGCTTCAGCTGGAACGTCATTCTCGCCAAGGACGCCGAGCGCGCGCTGTTCGACGTGCGCTCGCTACTCGCCTCGCCACATGTCGAGACCGATCCCCGCATCGCGATGGTGACGTTCACCGAAGATACGCTCCGCCTGACCGGCCGCCGTTCGCCGCTCGACCGGGCGATGCTGGCGAAAGGCCTGCTCGCACTCGACAAGATGCGGCCCAAGGCGATCGGCATCGATATTCTCGTCGATCAGCCGACGCCCGAGGACCAGATCCTGATCGATGCGTTCCGGACGATGAAGACGCCGACCTATCTCGGCTTCGCCTCCAACGCGACCAACAAGACCTTCATGACGCTCGACCAGGAAAATTTCCTGCGGGACTTTCTGAAGCAGACCCGGCCCGGCAATGTCCATCCGACCAGCATCCGCCTGCTCGCCGACGACGATGGAGTGATGCGCAGTTGGCCCAACCAGCCGCGCGGCCTACCGCCGCTGATGGCCAATTCGCTGACCGGCGGCTACCAGCAATTCCGCGACTTCACCGGATCGATCCGCTACCGGCTGCCGATGTTCGACGACCGACCGGTGTTCGACAAATTCCCGATCGAAGTCATCGCCAATCCCGATCTGATCGAGGCGTTCCGGCCGCAGGTCGAGGGGCGCTACATCCTGATCGGCGGCGACATTCCCGACGTCGATCAGTTCATCACCCCGGCATCGCGGATCCAGAAGGGCGAAACCACGATCGGGCTTGAAATCCACGCAACGCTGCTTGCGCAGATGCTCGACAACATCATGCCCCACAAGCTTTCGGGTTGGGCATTATGGCCGATCGCGCTTGGCGTCGTGGTGTTGGGCGCCCTCACCGCGGTTTCCGACATGAAGCTCTGGAAACTCAGCCTGATGCTGCTCATCCAGCTCGGGGCTGTCGTCGCGGTGCCGTTCATCTGGCAGTTCAATGGCATCGACACTCAGGGGCTTCCCGTGTTCGGCTGGCTGATTGGCTGGGTGTTCGCCTATTCGGCGGTGGGCACCGCCGCACGCGGCATCGGCTCGGAGCAGCGCAACTTCGCCCAGTCGGCGCTCGGCAAATATCTGCCGCGCGATATTGCCAACGATATCATGCGCAATCCCGAGCGGCTGTCGCTCCATGGCGAGAAGCGCGAGATCTATGCGCTGTTCAGCGATCTCGAAGGCTTCACCAAGCTCAGCCACCAGATCGAACCGGAAATGGTCGCCTTCCTGCTCAACAAATATCTCGATGTGCTGTCCGAGACCGTGCTCGAATATGGCGGCACAATCGACAAATTCGTCGGCGACGCGATCGTCGCCTTCTGGGGCGCGCCGATCAGCCGTCCGGACGATCCCGATCGCGCCGTCAAATGCGCGATCGCGATGTATGAGGCAGGCGAGCAATTCCGTCGCGAAGCGCCCGAGGGGTGCCCGCCGATCGGGGTCACCCGTGTCGGAGTCCACCGCGGTGAGGCGATCGTCGGCAATTTCGGCGGCGAGGGGCGCATCCAATATACCGCGCTCGGCGACTCGATGAACACGGCGTCGCGCCTCGAAGGCGCGAACAAATATCTCAAGACCAAGACGCTGGTCAGCGAGACCGTGGTCGAGAAGTCGACGCTCGGCCTGTTCCGGCCGATGGGCCGGATCGCCGTCTCGGGTCGCGCGACCCCGATGGAGGTGTTCGAGCCGGTCCCGGATTTTTCACCCGAGGCTTTGCAACAATTCACCGACATGCTCCGTAAATTCGACGATGGCGACGTGAATATACTGGCCGATCTCGAACGGATGGCTGCGACGAATCCTGATGATAAGGCGCTCGCGAATCTGGTAGAGCGTCTTCATCAAGTTGGACCGGGAGGGTATAGTGCTCTGGATAAATAAACGCCGGCCGCAGGCGGCAATTGCGGCGCTCGCTGGATTGACCCTCGCCGGGACGGCGATCGCCGCGCCGCTGGTGGTGCGATCGGCGGGCCCATCGGCCAAGATGTATCCGGCAGGCAAGGCGGTTCCCGACAACGCCAAGATCGTGCTCAAGCCGGGAGACACCATCGTCCTGCTCGACGGCCGGGGCACCCGCACGTTGAGCGGCCCGGGCACGTTCAGCGCGACTGCCTCGGCGACCGCTGCCGCGACCACTGGCTCGACGCTCAACGCGCTCGTCTCGGGCGGCGGGGAACGCCGCGCGCGGATCGGTGCCGTGCGCAGCGTCAGCGGCACCGACAAGAACGAGGGGCGCAACCCCAACGTCTGGTATGTCGATGTGACCCGCAGTTCCAACATGTGCATCGCCGACGCGTCGACCGTGACTCTTTGGCGGCCCGACGCCGAAAAGGCCACAACGGTCACGGTCACCAAGGCCGATGGGGCCAAGGGATCGATCGACATGGCGCCCGGACAGGCGGCGGCCCTGTGGCCATCGGGCGTGCCGGTCACCGACGGCAGCCAGTTCAAGCTGAGCTGGGAAGGCGCGAAGGCGCCGACGTCGATCAAATTCGTCGTCGTGAAGCCGACGACCGCCGGTCTCGAGGACATGGCGCAGTCGCTGATCAAGGCGGGCTGCAACGCCCAGCTCGATCTGCTAATCCAGACGGTGGCGCTCCCCGACGGCAAGCCGAAGGGCTGAGTTTGCGCACATTATAGGACGGGGCCGGCGGAGCGATCTGCCGGCCCTCCTTCTTCCCCCGACTTTGGGAGGCTTTGGAAGGCCGAATAGCTCTGGAGCCTGCAGCGATATCGCCTATGGAAGCGCCATGACCGATACTGCTCCCTCCGGCGCCCCGCTGATGCTGTTCGACAGCCTGACACGCACGACGCGCGAATTCCTGCCGATCGATCCGGCGATGGCGCGGCTCTACAGCTGCGGCCCGACCGTCTATAATTTCGCGCATCTCGGCAATCTTCGCGCCTATGTCTTCACCGATACGCTGCGCCGGACGCTCAACTGGAAGGGCTGGCCGGTCAATCATGTCATCAACATCACCGATGTCGGCCATCTGACCTCCGACGCCGACGAGGGTGACGACAAGATGGAAGCCGCCGCCCGGCGCGCGGAAAAGACGATCTGGGAGATCGCCGCTTTTTATACCGAGGCGTTCAAGGCCGATCTCGCGGCGCTCAACATCCTCTCGCCGACGCTCTGGAGCGTGGCGACCGACCATATCCAGGACATGATCGCCTTCGCCCGCGCGATCGAGGAGGCCGGGGCGAGCTACGAACTCGGCAACGGCCTCTACTTCGATACGTCGAAGGTTCCCGATTATGGCCGGCTCGCCGGCGCGCGCGGCGACGAGGCGGTGGGGCGGATCGCCGAAGTCGAGGGCAAGCGCCATTCGGCCGATTTCGCCTTGTGGCGGCGCTCCGCGCCGGGCGAGCAGCGCCAGATGGAATGGCTCTCCCCTTGGGGGCCGGGTGCGCCCGGCTGGCACCTTGAATGCTCGGTGATGAGCATGAAATATCTCGGCACCCAGTTCGACATCCACACCGGCGGGATCGACCATCGCGAAATCCACCATTGCAACGAGATCGCCCAGAATCAGGCATTCACCCGGTCGGAACGATCGGGCGCCAATTTCTGGATGCACAATAATTTTCTCGTCGATCGCGGCGGCAAGATGTCGAAGTCGAAGGGCGGCTTCGCCACGCTCGCGAGCGTAACCGACAGAGGCGTCCATCCGCTTGCCTACCGGCTGCTGTGCCTTTCGGCGCATTATCGGTCCGAACTCGAATTCTCGCCCGAGGCGCTGGGCGCGGCGCTCACCCGGCTGACCCGGCTGGTGATCGCCGTCGAACAGCTTCGCGCGACCGTCGGCCAACCCGAATGGCTGCGCCTGATCGTCGAAAGCGCCGCGAGCAAGGGAGCGTCCTTCGCCTACCAGCGAGTCATGATCGAGACCGGCCTGGATCAGGGCGGGCGGTCGCTGCTTGCCGAGTTCGATGCAGCGCTATCGAACGACCTGATGGTGCCGCAGGCTCTTCCACTGCTCGAGCAGGCGATGGCCGACAAGCGCCTTGCCCCCGAACATAAGCTGCGCGTGCTCGCGAGCATGGACATGGTGCTGGGGCTCGGCTTGCTCGACCTGATCAGGCCCGCGTTGCGGCTGCGCCCTGCCGCGGCTGAGATCACCGTGGCCGAGATCGATTCGCTGATCGAAGCCAGGCAGAGTGCGCGCGCTGAAAAGGACTACGCGGCTTCGGATCGGATCCGTGACGAACTCGCGGCACGCGGCGTCGCGGTGATGGACGGGGCGGGTTCGATGCGCTGGGACTGGATTCGCGAACTTTGAATAATGGCGCGAGATCAATCCACAATGGACGTCAAAAAACCCTGTTCCCCACCACCGAAATGACATAGCAATCGCCGATCTTGCGTGGTCGCAACAGGGGCGCGACGCAATTAGGGGAGCAGAGCATGGCGACCAAGGCATCCGATTTGTTCATCCAGTGCCTCGAGGAAGAAGGCTGCGAATATATCTTCGGCGTGCCCGGCGAGGAAAATCTCGACATGCTCGACAGCCTGTCGCGTTCGAAGAAGATCAAGCTGATCCTCACCCGCCACGAACAGGGCGCCGGCTTCATGGCCGCGACCTACGGCCGCCACACCGGCAGAACGGGCGTCTGCATGGCGACGCTCGGGCCCGGTGCCACCAACTTCGTCACCGCCGCCGCTTATGCTTATCTCGGCGGCATGCCCATCCTGATGGTCACCGGGCAAAAGCCGATCAAGAAATCGAAGCAGGGCCGCTTCCAGATCCTCGACGTGGTCGATATGATGCGGCCGATCACCAAGTTCACCCATCAGCTCGCCTCGGCGGACAATATTCCAAGCCGCATTCGCGAAGCGTATCGCCTCGCCGAGGAAGAGAAACCCGGCGCCACCCATATCGAGTTTCCCGAGGACATCGCCGACGAACATACCGACTCCACCCCGCTCAAGCCGTCGCTGGCGCGTCGCCCTTCGGCCGACCCGAAGGCGGTGCGCGCCGCGGTCAAGATGATCGAAGAGGCGAAGTCCCCGGTGCTGGTGATCGGCGCCGGCGGCAACCGACGGCTGACCGGTCGGATGCTGCTCCAGTTCGTCGAGAAGACCGGCATTCCGTTCGTCACCACCCAGCTCGGCAAGGGCGTGATCGACGAATGCCATCCCAAATTCCTCGGCTGCGCCGCGCTGTCGGCCGGCGACTTCGTGCATCGCTCGATCGAGCACGCCGATCTGATCGTGAACATCGGCCATGACGTGATCGAGAAGCCGCCCTTTTTCATGAAGAACGGCGGCACCCCCGTGATCCATATCAGCACCAAATCGGCCGAAGTCGATCCGGTCTATTTCCCGCAGGTCGAGGTGATCGGTGACATCGCCAATGCGGTCTGGCAGATGAAGGAGGATATCGTTCCTTCGGGCCGCTGGGATTTCGATTTCATGATCAAGGCCCGCAAGGCCGAGGTGGCGCACACCGAATCTCTCGAAGGCGATATGCGCTTCCCGATTTTCCCGCCACATCTGGTCCGCGAGATCCGCGCGGCGATGCCCTCGGACGGAATCATCTGTCTCGACAATGGCGTCTACAAGATCTGGTTCGCGCGCAACTATCCGGCGCGCCAGCAAAACACTGTGCTGCTTGATAATGCGCTCGCGACAATGGGGGCGGGCCTGCCCTCGGCGATGGCATCGGCGATGGTCTATCCCGACCGCAAGGTGATGGCGATTTGCGGCGATGGCGGCTTCATGATGAACAGCCAGGAAATGGAGACCGCGGTACGCCTCGGCCTCAACATCACCGTGTTGATCCTCAACGATTCCTCCTATGGCATGATCCGCTGGAAGCAGGCGAACATGGGCTTCGAGGATTGGGGGCTGACCTACGGCAATCCCGACTTCGTCAAATATGCCGAGGCCTACGGCGCCAATGGTCACCGGGTCGAAAGCGCCGAGCATCTGACCCAGCTGCTCAAGCACTGCCTGGACACCCCCGGCGTTCACCTGATCGACTGCCCGGTCGATTATTCAGAGAACGACCAGATCCTGAACAAGGACATCAAGGATCTCAGCAAGAAGGTCTGATCGGCAAAGCGTCGCCCCGCTGGAGCTTGGGGCCGGTACATTGTTGAACGCCTTCTCGCGCCCCCCGGCGATATGGCGGCCTCGGCCTCACGTCGGGGCGACGGATTAAAGGACGGCACGGCATGCAATTGAAGGCGACCTACCCGCTCTACCTCGCCAACGAGGCGCAGCAGCCCAACACCGATCTCAAGGTAACCGACAAGTTCACCGGCGAGGTGGCGACCCTCGTCGCGCTCGCGGACGCCAAGATCATCGACCAAGGCATCGCCTGGGCGGTCAAGGCGGCCGAGCCGATGGCGAAAATGGCCAGCTATGAGCGCCAGGCGGTGCTGCAACATTGTGTCGACCGCTTCACCGAGCGCAAGGACGAGCTCGCCTATGCGCTGTGCATCGAGGCCGGCAAGCCGATCAACGATTCCCGTGGCGAGGTCAGCCGTCTGATCGACACCTTCCGCATCGCGGCCGAGGAATCGGTGCGCATGACCGGCGAGGTCCAGCCGCTCGACATCTCGCCCCGCGCCAAAGGCTATCAGGGCATCTGGAGGCGGGTGCCGATCGGCCCCTGCTCGTTTATCTCGCCGTTCAACTTCCCGCTCAACCTCGCCGCGCACAAGATCGCGCCAGCGATCGCGGTAGGCTGCCCATTCGTGATGAAGCCGGCGAGCCGCACCCCGCTCGGGGCGATCATCATGGGCGAAGTGCTCGCCGAGACCAACCTGCCCAAGGGCGCTTTCTCGATCCTCCCCGCCGCGCGCGACGGCGCCGACCTGTTCACGGTCGACGACCGTCTCAAGCTGCTCTCCTTCACCGGCTCGCCCGATGTCGGCTGGGATCTCAAGGCCCGCGCCGGCAAGAAGAAGGTGGTTCTCGAGCTCGGCGGCAACGCCGCGGTGGTGATCGACGCCGATGCCGATCTCGATGACGCCGCCGATCGCACCGTGTTCGGCGCCTTCTACCAGTCGGGCCAGTCCTGCATCGGCGTGCAGCGCATCCTGGTCCATGAGGCAGTCTACGACGCCTTCAAGGCCAAGCTCGTCGCCAAGACCCGAACGCTGATCGCCGGCAATCCCCATGAGGAAAAAACCTTCGTCGGCCCGATGATCGACGTCAAGGAAGCCCAGCGGCTCGATGGCTGGATCCAGGAAGCCGTCGCCAAGGGCGCGTCATTGCTCTGCGGCGGCAGGCGCGAGGGCGCGATGCTCGAAGCGACCCTGCTCGAAAATGTTGATCCCGACACCAAGCTCAATCGCGAGGAAGCCTTCGGCCCCGCCGCCTTCCTGATCCGCTTCAGCGACTGGCGCGAGGCGCTGAAGATCGTCAACGACTCCAAATTCGGGCTGCAGGCGGGAATATTCACGCGCGACATCTTCAAGATCCTCGACGCGTGGGACGATCTCGATGTCGGCGGCGTCGTCGTCAACGACGTGCCCAGCTACCGCGTCGACAACATGCCCTATGGCGGCGTCAAGGATTCGGGACTTGGCCGCGAGGGGATTCGCTTCGCGATGGAGGACATGACGGAAATACGAAACCTCGTGATCCGTCGCCGAAGCGCCTGATAAGCTTTTGAATGATTGCACTTGGGCTGACAAGCGGGATATGAGATCAGCATCGTAACGGCCCAGGGCAAGCGCGGCGTTGCGGACAGGGATCGGCAGTTAGGGAGCGCCGAATTGGGGGGTAAGGTCTCGAGCGGGCTGTCCTTTGTCTGCGGGCTGTTCGGCGCCGCACTCCTTGGTTGCGCCCTGATGTTTCTCGCACTGACCAGCGCCGCCGAGCGCGCCTCGGCGTCTGCGGCGTCGGCCGCATCCGCCAATGTGCATGTCGGGGTGGCCTCCTGTTCGGGTTCGACCTGCCATGGCCGCAGCGAGCCGACCGGCAAGATCGTCCGGCAGGACGAGATCATGCACTGGCAGGATTCGTCGAGCCCGAGCGGCGCGCACAGCCGGGCCTTCGCGGTGCTCGGCTCGCCGCGCGGGCAGGCGATCGCCGCGAAGCTCGGCGCCGGACCGGCGACCTCGGCGGGAGAGTGCCTCGGCTGCCATGCCGATCCCGCTTATGCGGGCAAGGGCCCACGCTGGCATGTCGAGGACGGCGTCGGTTGCGAGGGTTGCCATGGCGGCGCCGCAAACTGGCTGTCGAGCCATTATGCGGTCGGCCAGACCCACGCCGCCAACGTCGCCAGGGGACTATATCCGCTCGACCAACCGCGCGCCCGCGCCGAGCGATGCCTCGATTGCCATTTCGGAAGCGACCGGCCCGGTCAGTTCGTATCGCACCGGATCATGGCGGCCGGCCATCCGCGCGTCTCATTCGAGCTCGACCTCTTCTCGGCGCTCCAGCAGCATCATGACGAAGACGCCGATTATGTGCAGCGCAAACGCCGCACCGACAATGTCCAGATGTGGGCGATGGGACAGGCGAGCGCGGTAGGCCGCGCCACCACGCTGTTCGCCAATCCCCGGCTGGGCACCGAAGGCGTGTTTCCGGAAATCTATTTCTTCGATTGCCAGACCTGTCATCGCGAAATCGCCGACGGCCCAGCGGGTCGCGCCAGCTGGATCGCCAATCCGGGCCGGCCGATCCCGTCGGGCATGCCCGCCTTCAACGACGAGAATATGATCATGCTGTCGGCGGCGGCCCGGGTCGCTGCACCGGGGATGGCGGCGAGATTCGACGCCGACTCCAAGGCTTTCCACGCCGCGCTCGCCCGGGATCGCCCTTCGGCGGTGGCCGCCGCCCGCAGGCTGGGCGCTTCGGCCAGCGCGCTCGCCGATGCGATCGGACACGCCCAGATCGGCCGCGGCGAGAGCTTTGCGATCATCGACAGCATCGCCGGCAACGCGATCGCGCCGCGCTTCACCGACTATGAAGGGTCGGCCCAAGCCGTGATGGCGGTCGACACGTTGCTCAACGCGCTAGTTCACCAGGGCTATGTCAGCGCCGACCGCGCGCGCGGCGCGCGCGGCGCGATCGACCGCGCCTACAAGGCGGTCGCCAATAGCAACAATTATCGTCCTGCCGAATTCCGGACGGCGCTGGGTCAGGCAGCGGCGTCGATAAGGGCCCTCAAATGACCTTCGCTTCGCGTGCAGTAGCCGTTCTCTCCATCACCGCCTTCCTGCTTGCCTCATGCGGTGGCGGCGGGGGTAGCTCCTCGACTCCGCCGACCCCCACCACGCCGCAAACGCCAGTGTTCTCCGTCCCCGCGCAGGAGGCGCTCACCACGGCCGATGTCGGCAAGGTGACCGCGCAGGCGATCGAAGAGGCGTTGGTGCGCGGCAAGCCCGCCGTCATCGCGGTGGTCGACCGGGTCGGCAACGTCCTCTCGGTGTTCCAGATGAACGGCGCGCCGACCACGCTGACGATCAAGACCACGCATCGCCCGGTGACGCCGACCGACATCGAGGGACTCGAGATCGCGGGCTCGGCCAGCGCCAACCCGCTCGCCGCCGCCGCGATCGCCAAGGCGATTACAGGCGCCTATCTCTCCTCGTCGGGCAACGCCTTCTCGACCCGCACCGCGAGCTTCATCGTCCAAGAACATTATCCGCCAGGCGATAACCAGCTCGCGGGCGGCCCGCTGTTCGGCGTGCAGTTCAGCCAGCTGCCCTGCTCGGACTTCAACCAACGCTATCTTCCAGCCGGGGGCCCTGCCGCCTTCCTTGGCCCCAAACGCTCGCCGCTTGGCCTCGCGGCCGATCCCGGCGGCTTCCCGCTTTACAAGAACGGTGTGGTGGTGGGCGGCATCGGGGTGATGTCGAGCGGCCTGTACAGCTATGACCCCAATGTTGATGACCTGGACAGTGACGATGACGAATATATCGCCACGGCGGGTACGACCGGCTTCGACGCGCCCGAGCCGATCCGCGCCAACAACATCCAGGCAGTCGTCCAGCTGCGCTACAGCGACGTGGACGCCAGCAAACTGAAGACGACCCCCGCCAGCGCGCGCGCCTTCTCCGCGCTTAACAGTTCGGTCGGTTCGCTGGTGTCGATCCCCGGCTATTATGCGCAAGGCACGACCCCGACCCTGCTCGCCGGCAACGCCTATGGCAGCGAGGCCTCGGGCTATCGCGCCGCCACCGCGGCCGAACGCAGCTCGGGCAACACGATCGACAATGTTGACGCCTTCATTCTCACCGACGGGTCGGGCGCCAACCGCTACCCCCTGCGCCCCGCGACCGATGGCGGGCGTGTCTCGACGCCCCTCACCCAGGCCGAGGTCAAGGCCGTTCTCGAAGAAGCCTTCAAGATCATGAGCCGCGCCCGCGCGCAGATCCGCAAGCCGCTCGACAGCCCGGCGCAAGTGACGATCTCGATCGTCGACACCGACGGATCGATCCTGGGCGTCGCGCGCTCGCCCGACGCGCCGATCTTCGGCACCGATGTCTCGGTTCAGAAGGCGCGCACCGCGGCCTTCTTCTCAGGGCCCGCCGCCGCCTCCGATCTGCTCGGCAATCCGAGCAGCGACGTGCAGGGCTTCGTCGCCGCGACCCGCAGCTTCTTCAACGATCCCTCGGCGTTGACCGGCAAGACCGCGTTTGCAAACCGGTCGGTCGGCAATATCGCACGCCCCTTCTTCCCCGACGGCGAGGTGGGGAGACCCAATGGACCGCTGTCACGTCCCTTCCCTCAGTGGAGCCCCTTCTCGACGGGCCTGCAGTCCGCGCTGATCCTCAGCAATGTCGCCCAGCATGTCGGTTTCATTCTCGGCGCATCCGCCGAGGATACGCGCCAGCGGTGCACCTTCGGCCCGGATGTACCCGGCAAGGCGCAGAATCGGCTCCAGAACGGCATCCAGATCTTTCCCGGCTCGTCGCCGATCTACCGCGGCAACACACTGGTGGGCGCAATCGGAATTTCCGGTGACGGCATCGACCAGGACGACATGATCTCGTTCCTTGGCCTTTACAACGGCGGCCAGCGCGTCGGCGGGATCGGCCATGCGCCAACCGCGATCCGCGCTGACCAGCTCGTCGTCAATGTCGGCGCGGGCGTGCGGCTGCGCTACGTCAACTGCCCCTTCGCGCCATTCCTCGACACCTCCGAACAAGTCGTCTGCGACGGAAAATAATGGCGGCCGCGCTCTCATCCCTCCTGCTTCATGCGGTGGCGCTGGCGTCGGCCGCGCCCGACGAGGCTCCGAAGCCGGCTTCCGAGCCCGCCGCCGTCGACGCGCCCGCGGCCGCCGACCCGAGCCTGCTCGCGACCCCCGCCGCGACCGTGGAGGACAGCTCGATCGACGGCCGCCGCCGGCCGGGCTATGTCAAAGAGCTGCCGCCCCCCGTCGTCCAGAACAATCCCGGCGCGGTCACGGCGCCCCCGCCCGAGGCCTTCCCGACCGACGAGTTTCCGATTCCCGATCGCTGGCGGCTGGCCAAGGCGCTGTGCCCTGACAAGAATTTCGTCGGGCTCCAGAATGTCTGCCATTCGCAGTTCGATCCTTATCATCAGAACAGCCTGAAAGCCGACCGGCCGATCCAGCTCGACAAGAAGCCATTCTTCCTGCCGATCACCGGGGACGACTGGTTCTTCGGGATCAACGCGATCTCGGACACGATCCTCGAGCCGCGTTCTTTTCCGACCCCCGTCGCCGATCAGACCAGCGACTATCCCGGTGCGATCGGCCAGTTCGGGCGGCAGCGCAGCCTTGTCGCTGCGCAGACCTTCATCCTTGGCGCCGGCCTCACCAAGGGGTCGACCGCGTATAAGCCGCCCGATATCGAATATCGCATCGCACTTGCCTATCAGGTCAATTATGTGAACGTCGAGGAGCGCCGCGTCCTCAACGTTCAGTCGTCGCGCCCGAGCCACCGCACCGATACTTTCCTCGGCGTCCAGGAACTGTTCGTCGACAAGCATCTGGGCAACCGCTCGGACCGCTTCGATTTCGATTCGCTGCGGATCGGCATCCAGCCGTTCCAGGCGGATTTCCGAGGTTTCCTGTTTCAGGACAACCAGCTTGGCGTCCGCCTGTTCGGCAACCGCGACAATAATCGCTACCAATATAATGTCGAGCTGATCTGGCGGCTCGACAAGGACACCAACAGCGGCCTCAACGACATCACGCGTAAGCCGCGTGACGATTATATCTTCCACACCAATGTGTTCGTGCAGGATTTTCCGCTGCCGGGGCTGACCTCGCTCGCGTCGTTTACCGCCAATTTCAACCGCGAGAAGGAGCGCGAGCTCGATCATAACGGCTTCCCGGTGCGGCCGGCGCTGCTTGGTGACCAGCGGCCGCGCGAGTATGACGTCTACTATCTCGGCTACAGCCTCGACGGGCGCGTCAAGCGCTTCAACCTGTCTTCGAGCTTTTATGGTGCGTTCGGCGAGGATCGGAACAGCTTCTTCACCTCCAAGCCGGCCAAGATCCGCGCCTTCTTCGCCGCGACCGAGCTGAGCTACGATCTCGACTGGATTCGGGTGAAACTGTCCGGCCTGTTCGCCAGCGGCGACCACAAGGCCAAGGACAACAAGGAAACCGGGTTCGACGCGATCTTCGAGAATCCGATCTTCGCGGGAGCCGACACCAGCTATTATATCCGCCAGGGCGTTCCCTTCGCCGGTGGCGGCGTCAACGTCGCGCTCAGCCAGCGCAACGGGATCCTCAACGATCTGCGCACCTCGAAGGAAGAAGGGCAGTCGAACTTCAATAATCCCGGAACGATGCTGCTCGGGATCGGTGCCGATTTCGACATATTGCCGCAGTTGCGGTTGTCGACCAACGTCAACCATCTGTGGTTCGAGAACACCGCCACGCTGCGTGAGCTGCGCAACGAGGGCAGCATTCCGAAATCGCTGGGCTGGGATCTCTCGAGCGCGCTGATCTGGCGCCCGAGCATGGTCCAGAACGCGATCTTCCGCCTGTCGGGCGCGGTATTCGATCCGGGCAAGGGCTTTGCGGATCTGGTGACCAACTCGCGGGGCGACGACCGATATTATTCGGTGCTGTTCAACGCGATCCTGACTTTCTGAGGGTGTCGATGCGGGCTTTGGGATCAATGCGGACGATGCGATGGGCGGCTCGCGGCGCGATCGCGCTGGCGGCCGCGCTTACCGTCCTCGTCTCGGTCCCCTCGCCCGCTCCCGCCTCGGAGGGGGAGAAGCCGGTCGCACGCGTCTATGCGAAAGTGGCCGACGCGCCGCGCACGCAGGAATGGACCGATGCCGACGCCAAAAGCGTTGGCTGCATCTCGTGCCACACCGCCTCCGATCGCAAGACGATGCACCAGACGGACGCCGTCGTGCTGGGTTGCGCCGACTGCCATGGCGGCGACGCGACGGTGCGGATCGAGGCGGGCCTGAAAACAACCGATGCCGCCTTTCTCCGCGCGCGCGACAAGGCGCATGTGCTGCCCCGATATCCGCAGAGTTGGCACTGGCCTTCCTCGGCCAATCCGAAGCGCAGCTACACGCTGCTCAATCGCGAGGCGCCCGAATATATCCGCTTCGTCAATCCCGCCGACTATCGCGTCGCGCGCCAGGCCTGCGGCGCCTGCCATCTGGAAATCATCCAGGCGGCGGAGCGATCGCTGATGTCGACCGGTGCGATGTTGTGGGGCGGCGGCGCGTATAATAACGGCATCGTCCCCTACAAGAACTACATCTTCGGCGAGGCCTATACCGCCAACGGTGAACCGGCGCAGATCAAATCGCCCGGCAGCCCGCCGGGCTCGGTGACGCCCGAACAGAAGGCGCGCGGCGCGCTGCCGGTGATGTACCCGTTGCCGACCTGGCACATCATTCCTCCCGGCGACATCTTCCGGGTGTTCGAGCGCGGCGGGCGCACGATCAACAGCACCTTCGCTGAAATCGGCTTGCCCAACTCGACCGGCAGCATCCAGCGCCTCGAGGAGCCGGGCCGGCCCGATCTCAAACAGTCGAACCGCGGACCCGGAACCGGTCTGCGCGTCGCGATCCCGATCCTCAACATCCACAAGACGCGTCTCAACGATCCATTCATGTGGTTCATGGGCACCAACGATCAGCCGGGCGATTATCGCAACTCGGGCTGTGCGGGCTGCCACGTCGTCTATGCGAATGACCGTGAGCCGACCCACAGCCTGATCTACGCGCAATATGGCCGCGACGGGCAGACCGCGACGGTGGATCCGACCATCAAGGACAAGCTCGAGCCCAAAGATGACGGGCATGGCGACGGCCACGCGAGCGCGCATGGCGAGGCGCACGCCGATAAGGCCGCACATGGAGCCGAGGGCGTCCCCCAACATCCGATCGGCGCGATGAAGGAGAGGGGGCACCCAATCCAGCACGCCTTCACCAAGGCGATCCCCACCGCCCAGTGCATGAACTGTCACATGCACCAGCCCAATATCTTCCTGAACTCCTATCTCGGCTACACGATGTGGGACTATGAGTCCGACGCACCGCTGATGTGGCCCGAGCATCAGAAGAATCCGACAATCGCCGAGCGCCATGCGGTGCAGGAGCGCAATCCAGAGGCCGCGGCCGCGATCGGCAAATGGGCCGACCTCGATTTCCTGCGCAACGTCTATGACGATGTGAACCCGAAGGCGAAGGACACCCAGTTCGCCGACTATCACGGCCATGGCTGGAATTTCCGCGCGATCTACAAGCGCGATCGCGAGGGCAACCTGCTCGACGCGGCCGGCAATGTGGTCTCACCCGACGATCCCGAGAAGTTCCGCAAGGCAGGGATGCCCGAGTTCGCGCCGGTCGGCGAGCAGAAGGGCAAGGCGATCCACATGATGGACATCCACGCCGAGAAGGGCCTGCAATGCGCCGACTGCCATTTCGCGCAGGACAGCCATGGCAACGGGCTGATCTATGGCGAGGTGGCCAATGCGGTCGAGATCGGCTGCAAGGACTGCCACGGCACCCCCGACGCCTTCCCGACGCTGCGCACCTCTGGGCCGGCCGCGCGGCCGGGCGGCACCGATCTGTCGTTGCTCCGAAACAGCGACGGCCGCCGCCGCTTCGAATGGACCGTCGATGCCAATGGCGAGCGCACGCTGATCCAGCGCTCGATCGTCGACCCGAAACTCGAATGGAAGGTTTCGCTGGTCAAGGAAGCGGTCGACCGCGGCAGCGCGCACTTCAATCCGCTCGCCGCCCGGGCAAAGCTGATGGGCAGGGCTGGCGTCGAAACCGGCAAATATAGCTGGGGCCCCGGAATCGCGCCCGGCGACCGCGCGCATGACATGGACAAGATGGCGTGCTTCACCTGCCACCTGTCCTGGACGACCTCGTGCGGCGGCTGCCATCTGCCGATCGAAGCGAATTGGAAGACCAGCAGCCATAAATATGACGGCATCGAGACGCGCAATTTCGCGACCTATAATCCGCAGGTAGCGCGCGACGAGATGTTCCAGCTCGGCATCCACCAGACCACCAAGGGCAATATCGTCGCCCCGATCCGGTCGACCTCGGCGTTGGTGCTGTCCTCGACCAACCTCAACCGCGAGCGGATCTACATCCAGCAGCCGCCGATCTCGGCCGCGGGCTTTTCGAGCCAGGCCTTCGCGCCGCATTTCCCGCACACGGTCCGCAAAACCGAGACCAAGAAATGCACCGACTGCCATCTCTCGGCGGACGACGACAACAATGCGATCATGGCGCAGCTCAACCTGCTCGGCACCAATTTCGTCAACTTCGTCGGCATGAACGCCTGGACGGGGCTGGAGAAGGGCATCGAAGCGATCCGCGTCACCGAATGGAGCGAGCCCCAGGCCGTGATCGGCTCCTATCTCCACAAATACGCCTATCCCGACTGGTACAAGCAACATCTTGGCCATGGCCGCGAACTGATCGAATGGGTGCGCGGCACGCGCTTCGGCAAGAAGCTGTCGGGCGAACCCGATTCGCTCGAGGAGTTCGCCAACACCCATCACCCGACCGATGGCGCGGCACGCTGCCTCCAGCTCCGGGGCGAATATATGTTCGTCGCCGAGGGCAAGGGCGGCTTCCGCGTCTACGACGTCGCCTCGATCGCCAATAAGGGCACGTCGCAGCGGATCATCACCGCGCCATTCTCGCCGCTCGGCCAGGACGATCATGTCCGGTCGAAAAACGCGACCTGCATGGCGCTGCCCACCGGCCAGAACATCTCGACCGAGCGCAACGATCATATCCTCCAATATTATCCCGAGAATCAGGAACAGAAGATGGGCGAGATCTATCGCTACGCCTTCGTGACCGACTCGGTGGAAGGCCTGATCGTCGTCAACGTCGAGACGCTCGCCGACGGCGAACCGCGCAACAATTTCCTCAAGCGCGCCGCCACCTGGAACGACAACAACATCCTTGCCGGCGCGCGGCACATCACACTTGGCGGCAACTATGCCTATATCGCCGCCGATGCAGGATTGGTCGTGGTCGATATCAGCGATCCGAAGCATCCGCGGCTCGCCGCGACCGTGCCGCTGAGGGAAGCCCGCGCCTCGGCGCTCCAGTTCCGCTATCTGTGGGTGACCACGGCGGACGGTCTCCAGCTGCTCGACGTCACCCATCTCGACAGGCCGGTGCCGGTCCCCTCGGCGACGGTGCCGCTCGCCAACGCGCAGCGTGTCTATCTGGCGCGAACCTATGCCTATGTCGCGGCCAAGCAGGACGGCCTGGTGATCGTCGACATCACCCGTCCGCTCAAGCCGGCGATCTACCAGAAGGTCACCTTCGACGGTAAGCTGAACGATGCCGAGGACGTGATCGTCGGCACCACCAACGCCTCGCTGTTCGCCTATGTCGCCGACGGCCGCAACGGCCTCAAGGTGATCCAGCTCACCTCACCCGCGAGCCAGCCCAATTTCTACGGCTTCTCGCCCGCTCCGAAGCCCGAGCTGATCGCCTGGGCGCGCACCCCGTCGCCCGCGCTCGCGCTCTCGAAAGGCCTCGACCGCGATCGCGGCGTCGACGAGAGCGGCAATCAGATCGCGATCTTCGGCCGCATCGGATCGCGCCCGTTCAAGCGCAGCGAGATGGAGCGGCTGTTCCTCAACTCGCGCGGCGAGCCCTGGAAGGTCAGCGATACGCCGACCTTTGCGGACTGGGCGCCGGCGAAAGCTCGCGCGCGATAGAAACCGACATCGCCGATCGGCCAGCTCATGCCCGCGGGTGGGCGTTCCTGTACACATCCAGCAGATGCGCGGCGTCGACGCCGGTATAGACCTGGGTGGACGACAGGCTGGCATGGCCGAGCAGTTCCTGCAGCGAGCGCAGATCGGCGCCGCGCCCGAGAAGATGGGTCGCGAAGCTGTGGCGCAGCGCATGCGGTGTCGTCCGGCCGTCCAGCCCGAGACGAACCCGCGCAGCGCGCACCGCGCGACGGATAAGCTCGGGCGCCAGAGCGCCTCCCTTGGCGCCGCGAAACAGCCGCTCGCCGCGAGCAGTGCCATAGGGGCAGAGCGCGGCGTAATGCTCGATCGCGGCGCGCACTGGCGCGAGGAGGGGAACTATGCGCGTCTTGCCGCGCTTGCCGGTCACCCGCAGCGTGTCTCCGAGCGGCAATATGTCGCCGCTCAGCGCCATTGCTTCGCCGATCCGCAGCCCCGCGCCATAGAGCAGCAGCAGCACCGCCTCGTCGCGCGCGGCGATCCATGGTTCGACGGCCATCTCCGCCGCATCTTCGGCGATCGCCGCGATATCGTCGGGCGCAACGGGGCGCGGGACGCCCTTCTTGATCCGCGGGCCCTTGATCCTCACCGGCTTGGCCCGCCCCTGCCGCTCGGCGAGATAATCGAGAAAACCGCGCACGGCCGATAGCTCACGCGCGACCGACATATTGCTTAGCCCTGCCTGACGGCGCTCGGCGAGGTAGGCGCGCAGATCGGCGCGATCGAGTATCGCCAGCGCGGCGCCATCGACCGCGCCGCCGCGATGTCGCCCGACAAAACCGATCAGCCGATGCGCGGTGGCGAGATAGGCGCGGATGGTGTGGTCGGAACGCCGCCGGTCGCGGCGCAGATGGTTGGCCCATTCGACGGCGAGTCGCCGGGCCGGATGATCGTCGAGGGCCGCGCCGATGGTCATGCGCTTGCGCTGATGACCCATTCGCGCAATTTCCGAGCCGCCGATCGATTACGATCGGCTGGAAATCGCGGGGATATCAGGGCAGCAACCACCGTCCGATCATGCGCGAAAGCATCGCGCCGAGGAAGCCCAGCAGTTCGGACCCCGCACGATTGTCGAAACCCTGTGGCCGACGCTGGCCGAGCGCGATGACGCCGCCGGGCAATGGCGGATCGGAGACCAGCCGCACCAGCGCCTCGGCGCGGATGAGTTCAGACGCCGGACCGAACAGCGGATGGCCGCGATCGACCCCGCGCATCACGACTCCGTCAATATCCGCGATCGAACGTTCGATGATTCTGCGCTCGACGAACTGCATCCCCGAAGCGTCGGCGCGCAAGCCGCGATCGCCGACGAACAACGCCACTGAAACCGCATCGAGCCCGAGCAGATCGGGCCAAACCTGCGTGACGATATGGATCAGATGATCGAGACCGTCGGCTTCCACCGCTGCGAGCACGGCGGTGTGAATCGACGACACCGCGCCCGAGTGACCGCGCGCGAAGGCAATGAGGTCCTGATTGGCCTCCTCCACCTCGGCCATCCGCCGCCTGAGCGAGGCCACCGCTCCGCCTTCGAAATCGATCACGCTTCCCATGACAGCAGTTTAGCGGGCAATGGTTAACACACAATGGCGTAACCGTGTTGTCGGTTGATATGCGCCGCCTCGGGCCTCAGTGACCGGCCTGCTGCTGCTCTCGCTCGCGGAACGAGCGGACGAGGCAGCCGGAGGCGCCGCTCGCCCCGCTCGGCGAACAGGAGCCGACGCCACTCTCTCCTCCCTGCATCAGGCGATGGCGCTCACGCGACACGCTGTCGATGGCCTTTTGTGAGAAATCGAAGCCATTTGGCCGAAGATCGACGGGAATGCGGTAACGTTCCGAACGCGATGATCCGCACACCACGATCTCAGTCATGTCATGGGCACAATGCATGGCGGCCCTCATCGCCTCCCCAAGCGGGGGATCAGCGACATCGGCCGCCCATAAGAGGATCAGTTCGATCAGAGAATGCTCTGGCCCGTCTTGGCCCAGTCGGCCATGAAGCCCTGGATGCCCTTGTCGGTCAGCGGGTGGTTGAACAACGAACGGATCACGGCGGGAGGGGCCGTCATCACATCGGCGCCGATCCTGGCCGACTCGAGGACATGAATCGGGTGCCGGACGCTCGCAACGAGAATCTCGGTGCCGAAGTCGTAATTGTTGTAGATCTGCCGGATATCGGCGATGAGCCCCATGCCGTCGAGCCCGACATCGTCGTGACGACCGACGAAGGGCGAGATAAAGGCGGCCCCGGCCTTGCCCGCCAGCAGCGCCTGGTTCGCAGAGAAGCACAGCGTGACATTGACCAGCGTCCCGTCATCCGACAGCGCCTTGCAGGTCTTCAGGCCGTCGATCGTCAACGGTACCTTGATGCAGACATTGTCGGCGATCTTCCGAAGGATCTCCGCTTCCTTCATCATCGTTTCGTGGTCGAGCGCGACGACCTCTGCCGACACCGGCCCCGGGACCAGCCCGCAAATCTCCTCGATGACCTCGACGAACTTGCGGCCGGACTTGGCGATCAACGAGGGATTGGTGGTGACGCCGTCGACCAGCCCGGTCGCTGCCAGATCGGCAATCTCGGCGGTGTCGGCGGTGTCGACGAAGAATTTCATGGAAGCGGCCCTCGATAAGCGAATGTTCGGCATGCCCTATAGCGGGCGTCGCCGCTGCCGCATAGGCGCTCGACCCCTCTGACCCCGAACAAGGCGATCGCTGGGCATCGCCGCCGCGACACGTAAATTTCATCTGCGATTAATGTGGGTTACGCGAAAGTCAGCGCATGCCACCCCTGCCCTCCGTTAGACCGCGCCGCGACGTTTTCATGCTGTTCCTGGGCGGCGCACACCAGCTTTTCCACCTCGCGCCCGTCGCCGCCGCCTTCAGCCGACTTGCACCGGGCGTGTCCGTCACCTGCATCGCCGGGGATGCGCACGTCGCCCAGCTGCTCAACGAGGTGCGCCGCAGGATGGATTCGCCGCTGATGCGAATCGAGACCGTCGAACCCCCGCGCTGGGGCCGCCGGATCGCCGCGCTGTTCGGGCGCCACAGCCTCGGAAAGCTGGCGCTGCTCTGGTCGCTGGCGGCCCGGCTGTCCTCGGCCGCCGCGATCGTCACGCCCGAACGGACATCGGCGTGGCTGCGCATTCTCGGCGTCGTCCGCGCGCCGATGATCCATTTCCGTCATGGCGCAGGGGACCGGGCGCCCGCATCCGAACGGCGGCTCAAGGCGTTCGATCTGATCGTCGTGCCTGGGGAGAAAGACATCGAGCGCGCGGTCTCGCGCCATCACATCGATCCCGCGAGACTGCGCGCCGGCGGCTATGTGAAGCTCGATTATCTGAGTCACCACCGCGGGGCCGCCACGCGCCTGTTCGATAATGATCGCCCAACGATCCTCTTCAATCCCCATTTCGATCTTGCGCGGTCATCCTGGACAATCGCGGCCCACGTCGTCGAGGCGATCCGGCTTGATGGCCGCTATAATCTGGTCGTCGCGCCCCATATCCGCATCGCCGAGGACATGGACGAGGCCGAGCGCGCGTCCTGGCTGGCGCTGGCCGAACCGGGTCATGTGATCGTCGACCTGGCTTCCGACCGGCTGATCGACATGACCTATGTTCGCGAAGCCGACATCTATCTGGGCGACATGTCGAGCCAGCTCTACGAATTTCTGGCCGAACCGAGACCTGCGGTGTTCATCAATGCGCATGGCGTCGCGTGGCGCGACGACCCGCGCTATGCGGGCTGGCATCTGGGCGCCGTCGCCGAGCGGCCCGAGACACTCGTCGCCGCGATCGACCGGGCGGTCGCGGATCATCCGCTGCTGATAGCCCGTCAGCGCGAGGCGGTCCGATGCGCCTTCGGCGAGGTCGATGGCGCCTGCGAGCGCGCGGCGCAGATCCTGATCGAAGCGATCAGCGAGCCCGCCGCCGCGCGGAACGCGGCCGAGCGGGGATGTCCCGCGGCCGGCTAGCCGCTTCCACCTGACTGCATCAGTCACTAAGCACGGCGGCATGGCCCGCGCGCATGTGCTCCTTCTCAACCCCGCCCTGGGCCCGCTCGACTATCGTGTCGATCGCGAACATGCGGTCGAACCCGGCAGCATCGTGCTCGCCCCGCTCGGCCCGCGCCAGATGGTGGGCGTGGTGTGGGAGGAGGATAGTCTGCCGTCGGCCGAGCAGGTCGGCGACAACCGGCTACGGCCGCTGCTCGGCGTCTATGACGTGCCACCGATCGCGGCTCCGCTGCGTCGGCTGGTCGAATGGACCTCCGACTATTATCTCGCGCCGCCCGCGGCGGTGCTGCGGATGGTGCTGCCCTCTTCGAGCACGCTCGACGGCGCGCGCACGATCACCGAATATCGCGTGACCGGCCAGGCGCCCGGCCGGACGACGCCGCAGCGCGCGCAAGCGCTCGATCGCATCGGCCAGCGCCAGGGCCTGATCCGCGAGCTCGCAACGATCGCCGACGTCTCGGAAGCGGTGATCCGGGGCTTGGTCAAGGCCGGCGCGATCGAAGCGGTGACGGTGTCGATCGACACGCCTTGGCCGGCGCCCGATCCTGCCCATGCGCCCGGCAATCTCTCCGACGAGCAGTTGCTCGCCGCCGGCGTGCTTATCGACGCCGTGCGCGCGCGCGCTTTCCACCCCTTCCTGCTCGATGGCGTCACAGGCTCGGGGAAGACCGAGGTCTATTTCGAGGCGATCGGCGAAGCGTTGCGGACAGGCCGCCAGACACTGGTGCTGCTGCCCGAAATCGCCTTGACCGAGCCTTTCCTCAAGCGGTTCGAGGCCCGCTTCGGCCATCTGCCGGTGGTCTGGCACAGCGAACTGCGCCAGTCGCAGCGGCGGCGGGCGTGGCGGGGTATCGCCAATGGCGACGCGCGGGTGGTCGTGGGCGCACGGTCGGCGCTGTTCCTGCCCTATCATAACCTCGGTCTGATCGTCGTCGACGAAGCGCATGAGACGAGCTTCAAGCAGGAGGACGGCGTCCTTTACCACGCGCGCGACGTCGCGGTGATGCGCGCCAAGCTCGAGGATATTCCGGTCGTGCTCGCATCGGCTACTCCCGCGATCGAAACGCGCCAGCAGGCGGCGATCGGCCGTTATACCGAGCTCAAGCTGACCGCGCGGCATGGCGGCGCGCAGATGCCGGCGATCGAGGCGATCGACCTGCTGGCCGATCCGCCGCCACGCGGCCGCTGGATCGCGCCGACCTTGGTCCGCGCGCTGGAGGAACGGCTCGAGAAGCGCGAGCAGAGCCTGCTCTTTCTTAACCGGCGCGGCTATGCGCCGCTGACCCTATGCCGGACCTGCGGCCACCGCTTCCAATGTCCCAACTGCACCGCCTGGATGGTCGAGCACCGGTTGCTCGGCCGGCTGCAATGCCATCATTGCGGCCACAGCACGCCCCCGCCCGCCGAATGCCCCGAATGTCATGACGAGGACAGCCTCGTCGCCTGCGGCCCGGGGGTCGAGCGCATCGCCGACGAGGTGAAGGCGCTGTTCCCCGAGGCGCGTCTGGCGATCGCCACCTCGGACACGCTGTCGACCCCGGCGCGCGCGGCCGAGTTCGTCGAGCGGATGGAGGCCAGCGACATCGACGTCGTGGTGGGCACCCAACTCGTCACCAAAGGCTATCATTTTCCGGAGCTGACGCTGGTCGGCGTGATCGACGCCGATCTCGGGCTCGCCGGCGGCGACCTGCGCGCCGCCGAGCGCAGCTTCCAACAGATCGCCCAAGTCGCCGGCCGGGCCGGCCGCGGCGCGAAACCCGGCCAGGTCTATATCCAGACGCACGCGCCCAAGGCGCCAGTGATCCAGGCGCTGCTGTCGGGCGACGCCCAGAGCTTCTACGCTGCCGAAACCGACGCGCGCCGGGCGGCGGACGCCCCGCCTTTCGGCCGCTATGCCGCAATCATCATCTCGGCCGAAAAGCTGGATGAAGCCGTCGCCGCCGCGCGGCTGATCGGCCGGACCTCGCCTGCAGTCGAAGGCATGCATGTCTACGGCCCCGCCGCCGCCCCGCTCGCGATGCTGCGCGGTCGCCACCGCCAGCGCCTGCTGGTCCATGCCCGGCGTTCGCTCGACGTCCAACAGGTGCTCCGCGACTGGCTCGGGCCGTTGAGCTGGCCACGCGGCGTCCGCGTGGCGGTGGACGTCGACCCCTATAGTTTTTTGTAGGCGTAAAGACAAAGAGCGCTCTCCCTTCGGGAGAGGATTGGGCGATGGTTTCTGACGCTGCGTCTCCTGCCCCTCCGGCCGCCCTTTTTCCCGCCGGGGAAGGGAGTTCGCGGGAGATCCACGAACCCCTTGAAGTTAACCCGTCCAAGTGCTGAAACCCGGTGATGGGGAAACGCAGCACTATCATCCGTTCGATTCTGACGGTCTTCGCGCTTCTGCTCACCATCTTCCTCCTCACCGACTCCGCCTTCGCCTCGAACGCGGGTCCCGCCCAGACCGGGGCACTCGATCGCGCGTTGACGACGATCTCGGGCGACGGCCGGCCCTTGTCGCTGTCGCTGCAGATCCTGGTGCTGATGAGCCTGTTGACGGTGCTGCCGTCGCTGGTGCTGATGATGACGAGCTTCACCCGGATCATCATCGTCCTGTCGCTGCTGCGGCAAGCGCTGGGCCTGCAGCAGACTCCGCCCAATCAGGTGCTCGTCGGCCTCGCCTTGTTCCTGTCGCTGTTCGTGATGCGGCCCTCGATCGAACAGATCAACGCCAACGCTTTCAAGCCTTATGGCGCGGGGCAGATCACGATGGAGGAAGCGATCACGCGCAGCGGCGGCGTGCTCCACCATTTCATGGTCCTCCAGACCCGCCAGACCGATCTCAAGCTGTTCGCCGATCTCGCCAAGGCCCCACGCTTCGCCCGCGCCGCCGACATCCCCTTCTCGATCCTGCTGCCCGCTTATGTGACCAGCGAACTCAAGACCGCCTTCCAGATCGGATTCCTGATCTTCCTGCCCTTCCTGGTGATCGACCTGGTGGTAGCCTCGACCCTGATGTCGCTCGGCATGATGATGCTGTCACCCGCTATTATTTCCATGCCTTTCAAGCTCTTGCTGTTTGTTCTTGTGGACGGGTGGGCGCTGACTATGGGGTCGCTCGCGGGGAGTTTCGTCAGTGGGTAGCAACCATTTGGCGGCGCCGGCAGGCGGCGGCTCGGTCCTCCGCCGAGGCGACGGGGAGCGATCATTCCATGGATAGCGCCGCTTCGGCCGATTATTTCATCGGTGTCGCCCAACAGGCGATGTGGATCCTTGCGCTCGCCTCGGCGCCGATTCTGATCCCGGCACTCGTCGCGGGGATCATTCTCGGGATGATCCAGGCCGCGACCTCGATCAATGAACAGACGCTCAGCTTCGTTCCCAAGCTGATCGTCGTCGGCGTCACGCTCGCGCTGTTCGGCGGCGCGATCATGATGCTGCTCGCCGATTTCACGCGCGAGATGTTCGCGCGCATACCGGACATGCTCAGATGATACCCCAGGGCCTGGCCGGGCTGGAAACGCAGCTCTGGCTCTGGATGATCGCGATGATACGCCCCGGCGCCGCGTTCATCGCCGCGCCGGTGTTTGGCGCGCCCCAAGTCCCGCTTCAGCTGCGCGCGGTCGTGGCGCTGGCGATCGGCGTCCCCGCGCTCGCCAACACCCCCTTCGTGCTGCCGGTCGACGGGGTCGTATCGATCGCCGGCTTCCTGCTCGTTGCCGGCGAAGTGATGGCGGGGCTCGCGCTCGGCTTTTCGGTCCAGATCGGCTTTTCGGCAGCGCTGGTGGCCGGCGAGGTGATCGGCAACGCGATGGGCCTTGGTTTTGCCGCGATGATGGATCCGGCGAGCGGCGCCCCCACCCCTGCATTGAGCCAGTTCCTGTCGTTGATGGCGATCTTTTTGTTTCTCGGCACCGGCGGCCATCTCCAGCTCGCCGCGATCATCGTCGAAAGCTATCGGGCGCTGCCGCCTGGTGAGGCCTGGCTGGGCGCCAAAAGCATCCAGGGCCTCGTGCTGTTCGGGGGTGACCTGTTCGCGGCGGGGTTGGCGATCGCGCTGCCGGTCGGCTTTGCGATCATCCTGGTCCAACTCGTCATGGCGATGCTCGCGCGATCGGCGCCGCAGATGAACATCTTCTCGGTCGGCCTGCCGGCGACGCTGATGGCCGGCCTCGTGCTGATAGCGATCGCCGCGCCGGTGATGGCCGACGGCATCACCGCGGCGCTCGCACGCGGCCTCGCCGAGGCGCGGCAGCTGGCGCTGGGGCGCTGAGCGATGGCCGAGGGTCCCGAGGATGATGAAAAGACCGAAGCCCCAACGGCGAAGCGCCGGCAGGATGCGGTCGAGAAGGGCGACGTGCTCCAGTCGCGCGAACTGGGGACCGCGCTGGTTATGATCGTCGGCGCGGCCTGGATCGCGGTTGCCGGCCCTTGGGCGATGGCCTCATTCAAGCGCATGCTTGTCAACGCGCTCTCGTTTGACGCGACGGCGATCGAGCGATTCGATCCGCTATCAGCGTTGCTGGCGGCGGCCCTGACGGTCGCTTTGCCGCTCGGCCTGCTGTTTCTGCTGACGATGGCGGCGGCAATCGCGGCTCCCGCGCTGCTCGGGTCGCTCGGCTTCCGCTGGTCCGCGATCGGCTTCAAGGCGAGCAAGCTCAATCCCGCGGCGGGGCTCAAGCGGATCTTCGGGCTCCAGGGACTGGTCGAACTCGGCAAGGCCCTGCTCAAGATCCTCGCGCTCGGCGCGGTCGGATATTGGCTGATAATGGACCAGATCGGCTCGATCGTGACGATGGGCCAGCAAGACTTGCGAACCGCGCTCGACCATCTCGGCGCGACCTTCGTCTTTGCGGTGCTGGTGATGACGCTCGCGCTGGCAATCGTCGCGGGCGCCGACGTGCCCGCCCAGATCCTTCAACGCGCGAAACGGCTGCGTATGTCGAAACAGGAGATCAAGGACGAAAGCAAGCAGACCGAGGGCTCACCCGAGCTCAAGGCGGCAATCCGCCAGAAGCAAATGCAGATGGCGCGGAACTCGGCGCGCAAGGCGGTGCAGGATGCGACCGTGATCCTCACCAATCCGACCCATTTCGCGGTGGCGCTGCGTTACCGGCCCGGCTTCGACGCCGCCCCTGTCGTGCTCGCCCGCGGCCGCGGCGCCACCGCCGACGCGATCCGCGAGCTCGCAACCGAACTCGCCGTTCCCATGCTGCAATATCCGCAGCTTACCCGCGCGATCTACTATACCAGCCGATCGGGACAGATGATCCGCGACGATTTGTTCATCGCCGTCGCCGCGATCCTAGCCTTCGTCTTCAACCTCGACCGCGCGATGGCAGAGGGCTTCGTCCAGCCCGATATTGAAGTCCCCCAGGAAGCGCGGTTCGACGAGGAAGGCCGCAGGATCGGCTAATTGTTCCGGGGCTAGCCTAACCCCAGAGCGCGGGCTCGGTCGGATGGGCGATGCCGCGCTCGAAGCGGACGCTATGCTCGCGATCGCGCGCCAACAGCAGGGGCCCGTCAATATCGATCCAGCGCGCGCCTTGCGCCACCAGCATCGCCGGCGCGATGCCGAGCGAGGTCGACAGCATGCAGCCGACCATCAGCTCGAGACCCGCATCACGCGCCGCGGCCGCCAGCGCGAGCGCTTCGGTCAGTCCGCCCGCCTTGTCGAGCTTGATGTTGATCGCCGCATAGCGACCCTTGCAGCGGGCCAGATCCGCGCGATCCTGGCAACTCTCGTCCGCGCAGAACGGGATCGGCGACACCACGCCGTCAAGCTGCCGGTCTTCGCCGGCCTTCACCGGTTGCTCGATCAGCTCGACGCCGTAGGGCACAAGCGCCGCCGCTTCCGCCTCGATGTCGCGTCCGGTCCAGCTTTCATTGGCATCGACGATCAGCCGCGCAGCGGGTGCGCCCCGGCGGACCGCAGCCACACGCTCGACATCGCCTTCTCCGGCCAGCTTGAGCTTGAGCAGCGGATAGGTCGCCGCAGCCTTGCGAGCATCCTCCTCCATCCTGGCCGGATCGGCGAGCGAGATGGTGAAGGCCGATTGCAGCGGGCTCGGCGCCGCGAGCCCGGCGAGCGACCAGACCGGCCGCGCCGCGCCTTTGGCCTCGAAATCCCATAGCGCGCAGTCGATCGCGTTGCGCGCAGCACCGCGCGGCAGCTCGCGGAGCAGATCGGCGCGCGCGAGCCCGCCCGCGACCGCGGGCGCCATGGCCTGCGCCTGGGCGAGCACGGTTTCGGCGCTCTCACCATGATAATAGATCGCCGTCGCCTCGCCGCGGCCCGAATGGATGCCGTCCGAAATTTCAACGAGCACGACGTCCACATGCGTCTTCGCGCCGCGCGCGATCACGAAGCTTCCCGCCACCGGCCAGGTTTCGATTCGCGCGGTCAGTCGCGGCCTGCCTGCCGCCGTCATCAGGTCAGCGTCGCTCCGGCGGACGGCCGGCGCGGAATATCGCGCGGCCGGGGTGCTGGCCATAATATGCGGGGCAGGATGCGCCCCTTGCGCTCGAACGCCGCGCGGATTTCGGGGCGCGTGAAGAAGGCGAGCCACAGATCGCGCAACCGCGACGGCGCGGGCGCCCACAAAGAAGCGCCCGGCTGGAACTGGAGCAGTAGGTCGCTTGCGACATCCTCGTCCTCGAACGCCTTAACGGCGATGCCCGAAGCCTCGGCATCGCGCCGCGCACAAAGCAGCGCCTCGATCGTCGCGGGCTGGTTCTCGCCGGCGCGCTGCTTGAGCGCGTCGATCGCGCGATTGGCCTCGGCGACGCGCCCGAGCGCCGACAGCGAACATATCTCGGACCGATCGAGCCAGCGCTTGCCCAGATCGGTCAACATGTCTGCCGCCTTGATCCGGGCATCGCGGGTGACGGCCAGTGCTTCGGCTGGCCGGCCGATTTCATCGAGAAACTCGGCATAGCTCACCAATGCCATCGAGGCCGCTGGCGCGCGATGGAGATCGAGTTTAAGGAACTCCGCGAGCAGTCGGTCGACTTCATCGTTCCGGCCGAGCGCCGCAAGAGCGCGTGCGCGGTAAAGAATAGTCCGCACGGCATCGCGACCCATTCCGTCGACGATCCGCAATCCATCGGTGAGATCGATGACGTCCTGAAAGCGGCCGAGCAGCAGCATGGCGTTGGCCGCGTCGCGCAGCGCGACCTCGGAATCGGGCGAATTCCCATAGAGCGCAAGTTTTTCGCGGGCGAAGCGATCGATTGATGTGGCGCTCGACGGCCCGAGCCGCGCCTCTATCACCGGCCAGAGCTTCGCATAATGCCGATCAATCGCCATCGCCGTCAGCTGCTCGGGCTGGTCGATCCGTTCGAGCAATCCCTCGGCTTCTGCGGATTCACCCTGGTCGATCAACGCGCCGATCGCTCCCTCGGCGAAGCCCATCCTAAGCTCCGGAATATCACTGGGTTCCCAGTCGGCGCGAGCCAGCGCGATCAGCATCCGCGCGCGCGGCTCGCGCGCATGGTCGGCCACCAGACGCCGCCATATCTCCTGAACCGCGGATCCGGTGAGAATATCGAGCGAGCGCGGGGCGGTGTCGGCGACCGTCGCGATCTGCTCGGCGGCGTCGGCAAAGCGATTCTCCTGAGCGGCGATCAGCGCACCGAACGCCTTCACCACCCCGTCGCGCGGCATCGTCGCGGCCAATTCGCGCTGAACCGCGGAGAGATCGCCGGCGCGGCCCACCATGCCGAGGCAGACGAGGCGCATCCGCTGGACCGTCGTTCGCTCGACCCCCTGCTCAAGCTCCGGCAGAACAGGGTCCAGCGCCGCCAGCAGCCCCGGACAATCGTCGTGCGCCGCCGCCTCCTGCGCCTTGATGATCGCAGCTTGCACGCCACCACCGGTCGCCGGGCTTTCCGCCCGGACGACGTTCGCGGCCGCGAGCGCCAACAGCGTGAGAGGAAGGAATGCCGTCGCCCTACCGGGCATGCGCGGCGATCCACTCGTCGACGACCGGCGCGATCTGCTCGCGCCAGCGGCGGCCGTTGAAAATGCCATAATGCCCCACACGCTCGGCGATCAGATATTTCTTCTTCGCGCCGGGAAGCGCGGTGGCCAGCGTCAACGCCGCCTTGGTCTGGCCGAGGCCGGAAATATCGTCGCGCTCGCCCTCGATCGCCAGCAAGGCGATATCAGCGATCGCCGCGGGATCGACCGTGCGGCCGCGATGCTGAAAAAGACCGCGGGGCAGCAGGTGGCGTTGGAACACCGCATCGATCGTCTGCAGGTAGAATTCGGCGGTCATGTCGCAGACCGAGCGATACTCATCGTAAAAGGCCTTAGTCGCATCGGCGCTTTCTTCATCGCCCTCGACCAGATGCCTGAACATGCTCCAATGACTGACGAGATGGTTGCCGAGATTCATCGCCATGAAGCCGGTAAGCTGGAGAAACCCCGGATAGACCTCGCGTCCCGAGCCCGGATAGAAAACAGGCACGGTGTGGATCACATTTTGCTCGAACCATGCCATCGGCCGCTGGGTGGCGACCGTGTTGACCGCCGTCGGCGCCTCGCGCGTGTCCACCGGCCCGCCCATCATCGTCAATGTCGCGGGACGGCAGGGATGATTGTCGGCCGCCATCAGCGCCGCCGCGGCATAAGCCGGGACCGACGGCTGGCAAACTGCAAGCATGTGCGTGCCAGGGCCCAGCTTCTCGAGAAACTCGATCAGATAATCGATATAGTCGTCGAGATCGAAGCGCCCCTGCTCGACCGGCACGAGCCTCGCGTCGCGCCAATCGGTGATATAGACGTCGTGATTGGGAATCATCCGCTCGACGGTCCCGCGCAGAAGCGTGGCATAATGCCCCGACATCGGCGCGACGATAAGCAGTTTGGGCTGACCGGTTATGCCCCTACGGCGGAAACGCTTGAGCTGGCCGAACGGCTTGCGGAGGATGATCTCTTCCGTGACGGGAACCTTCTTCCCGTTCACCTCGACCTCGACAAAACCGAAATTGGGCTTGCCGCGAGAAGCCGACGCGTGCGCGAAGACGTCAAGACCCGAGGCCATCATCGGCGCGACGTTGCTATAGGCCAGGGGGTTCATCGGATTCTTGAGCCATTGCCCGCTGAGATCGGCCCATGCGCTGGCGGCAGACATCCAGGAGCGCTGAAGTTCATACGCATTGTACAGCATGCTGTCTCCGAACCTGCAAAACCCGGCTTTACGTCCAACCCGCCGGGTCGCGCAATGCAAGGATAGTATTTTAATATGGGATAACATGGCGGGATTGCCAGATCATGAAGCCCGCGATTGAGCGTTCGCGCGGCGCTTGCTAGGGGGCGCGTCATGGCAACGCGCAGCAGCAACGAAGAAAATCCCACACGCAAGCTCGGCGAGCTCGCGATGATCTGGCGTTTCGCGCTCGCCTATCCGGGCCGGATCGCCGCGGCGCTGGCGGCGTTGGTGGTGGCGGCCTCCGCCACGCTTGCCATTCCCGGCGGGTTCAGGCTGGTGATCGACAAGGGCTTTATCGCCTCCGGCGGCGATGTCGGGCCCTATTTCCGCTATCTGCTGATCATCGTGCTGGTTCTTGCGCTCGCCACCGCGCTGCGCTTTTATTTCGTCTCCTGGCTCGGCGAGCGGGTCGTTGCCGACATCAGGATCGCGGTGCAAGCCAATCTGCTGCGGCTGGCTCCCCGCTTCTTTGAGGAGAATCGCCCCTCCGAAATCGCTTCGCGGATGACCGCCGACACCGCGGTGATAGAGCAGGTGGTGGGCACCACCATCTCGGTCGCGCTCCGTAACGTCGTGCTTGCGATCGGCGGGATCGCCTATCTGTTCGCGATCGCCCCGAAGCTGGCCGCGATGCTCATGCTCGGAATCCCGCTGGTGCTTCTGCCGGTGATCGTGATGGGACGCCGGCTGCGGAAGCTCTCGAGGAGCACGCAGGATCGCCTGGCCGACGTCGGCGCCACCGTTTCGGAAACGCTCGGCGCGATGAAGATCGTACAGGGTTTTGGCCAGGAGAGTCGCGAGGCCGAGCGGTTCGAAGCGGTCGTCGAGCTAGGCTTCGCCACTGCACGGCGGCGGATCCGCACGCGCGCCGTCATGACCGCGATCGTGATCGGCCTGATCTTCGGCTCGATCACCACGGTCATGTGGCAGGGCGCGGTCGATGTCGCCTCGGGAAAGCTGTCCGGGGGTTCGATCGCCGCCTTCATCCTGACCGGCGGCCTCGTTGCGGGGGCATTCGGAGCGCTCGCCGAGGTCTATGGCGATATCGTCCGCGCGGCGGGCGCGGCGGCGCGGCTGTCCGAGCTGCTCAACACCGCTCCCGAAATTCAGGCACCCACCAACCCGATTGCGCTGCCGCAGCCGGCGCGCGGGCGGCTCCAGCTCGACCATGTCGGCTTCCGCTATCCGACGCGCCCCGAACTCCTCGCGCTTGACGATATCAGCCTGACGGTGGAGCCGGGCGAGCTGGTCGCGGTGGTGGGACCGTCGGGCGCCGGCAAATCCACGATCCTCCAACTTGCCCAACGCTTCTACGACCCCGAGCGGGGCTCGATTCGGCTCGACGGCGTGGCGCTGCCCGACGCGGACCCCGCTGAAATCCGGGCGCGGATGGCGGTGGTACCTCAGGAAACCGTGATCTTCGGCGCGTCGGCGCGCGACAACCTGCGCTACGGACGTTGGGACGCCGACGACGACGCGATCTGGGCGGCCGCCGAGGCTGCGAACGCCGCCAGTTTCCTGCGCACGCTTCCGCAGGGGCTGGACAGCTTTCTGGGCGAGGCGGGCGCGCGGCTGTCGGGCGGGCAGCGGCAACGGCTGGCGATCGCCCGCGCGCTGCTCCGTGACGCGCCGCTGCTGCTGCTCGACGAGGCGACATCGGCGCTCGACGCCGAGTCCGAGAAGCTGGTCCAGGACGCACTCGAGCGCCTGATGGCCGGCCGCACGACGATCGTGATCGCGCATCGGCTCGCCACCGTCCGCGCCGCGGATCGCATCATCGTGATGGACCAAGGGCGGATCGTCGAACAAGGCACGCACCAGAGCCTGAGCGCACTCGACGGACTTTACGCCCGGCTCGCGCGCCTGCAGTTCAATGATCTCGCCGCCTAACCCGGCGGCTCAGCGCGAATAGCTGCCGTCGAGCAGCTGGATGATCGCCGAAAAGTCCTTTGCCCCCGCGCCGAGATTGGCGAAGGCCTGAAAAAGGCTTTCCGCATGGCCACCCATCGGCACGCTCGCGCCAACGCCCTGCGCGGCCTCGACCGCGAGCTTCAGGTCCTTGAGCATCAGCGCGGTGGCGAACCCGCCTTCATAGCCGCGGTCGGCGGGGGTCTCGGGTCCGACGCCCGGCACCGGGCAATAGCTGGTCATTGACCAGCTCTGGCCGCTCGCCTGTGACGATATATTGTAAAAGGTCTGCGCATCGAGGCCGAGCTTCCGCGCCAGCACGAAGGCCTCGCAGGTCGCAACCATCGTGGCACCGAGCAGCATGTTGTTGGCGATCTTGGCAGCCTGCCCCGCACCCACCGCGCCGGCATGGATCACCGCCTTGCCCATCAGCGCCAGGATCGGTTCGGCGCGTGCAAAATGCTCGGCGCTGCCCCCCACCATGAAGGTGAGCGAGCCTGCGTTGGCTGCGGCAATCCCGCCCGAAACCGGAGCATCGACCCAGGCCATGCCCCTCTCGCCAGCAGCGGCGCCGACAGTTTTCGCGCTGGCCACATCGATCGTCGAGCAATCGATCAGCAGGGCGGCTGGTTTGGCGGCTTCGAAGATCTCGCCCTCGTAGACCGCGCGGACATGTTGCCCCGCAGGCAACATCGTCACCACATAGTCCGCGTCGGACACCGCTTCGCGCGCCGAACCCGCCGCCAGGCACCCGGCGGCGACGGCGCGGTCCAGCGCCGGCTTGGACAAGTCGAACGCGCGAACGTCATGGCTTTTTTTGGCCAGGTTGGCGGCCATCCCGCCGCCCATATTACCGAGGCCGATGAAAGCGATGGTCGCCATGGTCAGGCCCCCGTCCACACGCCGGGGCGTTTTTCGACAAAGGCGGTCATGCCCTCGGCCTTGTCGGCGGTCGCGCACAGCCCATTGAACAAGCGGCGCTCGAACAGGATGCCGGTCGCGAGCCCTGTCTCGAACGCGGCGTTGACCATTTCCTTGTTGGCGATCGCGGCCAGCGGCGGCATCGCGGCGATGGTTCGCGCCATCTCGAGCGCCTCGTCCAGCAACGCAGCGAGCGGGACCACTTTACTGCACAGATTGGCCTTTTCGGCTTCGACCGCGTCCATCATCCGGCCCGTCAGGCACATGTCCATCGCCTTCGATTTGCCGACCGCACGAGTCAGCCGCTGCGATCCGCCCATGCCCGGCGCCACACCGAGCTTGATCTCGGGCTGCCCGAACCGGGCATTGTCGGCGGCGATCATGATGTCCGCCATCATCGCCAGCTCGCATCCGCCGCCCAGGGCGAAGCCGGCGACCGCCGCGATCCAGGGTTTTCGGGTTCGGGTGACCTGCTCGAAGCCCGCGAAGAAATTCTCCCCGAACATCGCCGAAAACCCCTTGGCCTGCATTTCCTTGATGTCAGCGCCCGCCGCAAAGGCCTTTTCGCTGCCGGTGAGCACCGCGCAACGCTGGCTGGCATCGGCGTCGAACGCGGCAAAGGCCTCGATCAGGTCGCGCAGCACCTGCTCGTTGAGCGCGTTGAGCGCCTGAGGCCGGTTCAGCCGGAGGATCGTCACCGGTCCCTGGGTTTCGACGAGGATGGTTGCATAAGACATGGCGGACCTTTCAGGCGTTGGGCAGAGGCGTCCACGCCTCGGCCGGCGGAAGCGGGGCGAAGATGGCGTCGATGGCGGCCTCGCTGACCCCCGCGGCGGTAGCCGGATTCCAGCGCGGGGCATTATCCTTGTCAATGATCAGCGCGCGAACCCCTTCGACGAAATCGGGCTGTTCGATCACGTGCGCCGCCACCGCATATTCCATCCGCATCTCGTCGGCGAAATCGACGAGCCGCTCGCTTTCAGCCAAGAGCCGCAGCACCACCTTGCAGGCTAGCGGCGACTTGCTCTCGAGCGTCTTGAGCGTGGCGATCGCCCAGTCGCCGCCATCCCCGGCGAGCGCCGCCAATATGTCCTCGTAGCGGCTTGAGGCGAACAGCCGATCGATATCCGCGCGGCGGTCGAGAAGGGGCGCGATCGGCACCGCGGTCACCGCGCTGCGCAAGGCGGCGTCGAGCCCCGCCGGATTGCCGAGGATCGCACGCTTCAGCGGCTCGACATTGTCCGCCGCGACATAATGGGTGCCGAGGGACCAAGCGAGGCATTCCGCGCCGTTAAGCCGTGCGCCGGTGAGGCCGACATAGCGGCCGATCCGGCCCGGCAGCCGCGACAGATAGCGTCCGCCGCCAACGTCGGTGAACAGGCCTATGCCGGTTTCGGGCATCGCATACATCGTACGGTCGGTGACGATCCGGATCGAACATGGCTGGGAGATGCCGACCCCGCCGCCCATGGTAATCCCGTCCATGAAAGCGATGCTCGGCTTGGCATAATCGAACAGCAGATGGTTGAGCCGATATTCCTCATGGAAGAAGGCTCGCGCCGCCACGCCGTCGGCCGCAGCGCTCTCCGCAATCATGCGGATGTCGCCGCCGGCGCAGAAGCCCCTGCCATCGGCGTGGTCGATCATCACCAGATCGATGTCGTCGTCGCCGGCCCAGCCGGTCAGCGCGAGGATCATCGCGGTGCACATCTCACGGGTCAGGGCATGGATCGCGCCGGCACGGTTGAGCCGGATGCGCCCGACCCTTCCCTCTACGAAGGTGAGCACATCCTGGCTCATTGCCGCAACAGGTCTCGACTGGTGATCAGGCGCATGATCTCGTTGGTGCCTTCGAGGATGCGATGGACGCGCAGGTCGCGCCAGATGCGTTCGATCGGGTAATCCTGCAGATAGCCATAGCCTCCGTGTAGCTGCAGAGCGCGATCGGCGATGGCCGAACCGGTATCGGTCGCGAGCCGCTTGGCCATGGCGGCGAACCGCGTCTTGTCGGGCGCGTTGGCGGTCACCTTGGCCGCGGCCGCATAGAGTAGCATGCGCGCCGCCTGCAGCTCGGTTTCCATGTCGGCCAAGGTGAACTGGGTCGATTGGAAATCGGCGATGGGCTGGCCAAATTGCTTGCGCTCCTTGGTGTAGGCCACCGCTTCGTCGAGGCAGCGCTGCGCGCCGCCGAGCGAGCAGGCTCCGATATTCAGCCGGCCGCCATCGAGCCCGGCCATCGCTATCCGGAAGCCCTCTCCCTCCGCGCCAATCCGATTGGCGAGCGGCACACGCACCGCATCGAAATTGACCTGCGCGGTCGGCTGCGAATGCCAGCCGAGCTTCTTCTCCTGCGCGCCGAAGCTGACCCCGGGCATATCCTTCTCGACCACCAGGCAGGAAATCCCTTTCGGTCCCTCCTCTCCCGTACGGACCATCGTGACGTAAATCTCATTCTGGCCGCCGCCGGAGATGAAAGCTTTCGAGCCGCTGACCACATAATCGTCGCCATCGCGAACCGCGCGTGTCTTGAGCGCGGCGGCGTCGGAGCCGGATCCCGGCTCGGTGAGGCAATAGGAACCGAGCCTCTCGCAACCGATCATCGAGGGCAGATAACGCGCCTTGAGATCGTCCGAACCGAAATGGTCGATCATCCACGCAGCCATATTGTGGATCGATATGAACGCCGAGGTCGACGGACAGCCATAGGCCATCGCCTCCATGATCAGCGCCGCATCAAGACGCCCAAGCCCGATGCCGCCCGATGCCTCCGACACGTAGATGCTGCCGAAACCCAACTCGGCCGCCGAGCGGACGGTGTCGCGCGGAAAGATATGATGTTCGTCCCATTGGGCTGCGAATGGCGTGATCGCATCCGCCGTGAATTTGCGCGCCATTTCCTGGATCGCGCGCTGGTCCTCGGAGAGATCGAACTGATCGGTCATGCGCTGATCCTCGCAGGCAGGCGGCAAGTCGGTCTCCCCAAGGGCATCGGCAAGACCGACCTCAGCCCATGGTAGGAATGATGAAGGCGCTTTCTCCCGAGCCGCCGCCATCGGGCCAGCGCTGCGTGATGGTCTTGATCTTGGTGAAGAATTTCACCCCTTCCATACCATGCTGGTTGGTGTCGCCAAACCCCGAGCGTTTCCAGCCGCCAAAGCTATGATAAGCAACCGGCACGGGGATCGGCACATTGATGCCGACCATACCCACCTCGACCCTGGCTGCGAACTCGCGCGCCGCATGACCATTGCGGGTGAAGATCGCGACACCATTGCCATATTGATGCTGGCTCGGCAGCGCGAGCGCTTCCTCGAAGCTATCGGCACGGACGATCTGCAGCACGGGGCCGAAAATCTCCTCCTGGTAGCTGCGCATCGTGGGCTTGACCCGATCGAACAGCGTCGGTCCGACGAAGAAGCCTTTTTCGTGGCCCTGCAGGGTGAAGCCGCGACCGTCGAGCACCAGCTCGGCGCCCTCGTCGACCCCCATCTGGATATAGCTTTCGATCTTCGCCTTGTGCGCGGCGGTGACGACCGGGCCGTAATGCGCATCCTGATCGGTCGACACGCCGACGCGCAACGCCTCGATCGCCGGGATCAGTTTCTTGCGCAGGCGATCGGCGGTGTCGTTCCCGACCGGCACCACCACCGGCAGCGCCATGCAACGCTCGCCCGCCGAACCAAAGGCCGCGCCCGACAGATCGTTCACGACCTGGTCAAGATCGGCGTCGGGCATGACGATGCCGTGATTTTTGGCGCCGCCCATCGCCTGGACGCGCTTGCCAGCGGCGACGCCGCGCTGATAGACATAATGCGCGATGTCCGACGACCCGACAAAGCTCACCGCCTTGATCTCGGGGTGATCGAGTATCGCGTCGACCATCACCTTGTCGCCATGGACGACCTGCAGGATGCCGTCCGGCAGGCCGGCCTCCTTCATCAGCTCGGCCAAGCGGACCGGCACCGACGGGTCGCGTTCGGAAGGCTTGAGAATGAAGGCGTTGCCGGCCGCGATCGCGACCCCGAACATCCACATCGGGATCATCGCGGGGAAATTGAAGGGTGTGATTCCCGCGACGATGCCGAGCGGCTGACGCATCGAATACACGTCGATCCCAGGCCCGGCGCCCTGCGTATATTCGCCCTTGAGCAAATGCGGAATCCCGCCGGCGAACTCGATCACCTCGAGCCCACGCTGAATGTCGCCGCGGGAATCTGCGATCACCTTGCCATGTTCGGAGGACAGCAGATGCGCGAGCGAGTCCATATTGGTCTCGATCAGTTCCTTGAACCTGAACATGACGCGCGCGCGTCGCTGGGGATTGATCGCCGCCCATCCGGGCTGCGCGGCTCTCGCCAAGGCGACGGCCTTGTCGAGATCGGCTGCAGTGCCGAGCGCGACACGCGCCTGCACTTCGCCGCTGTTGGGATCAAAGACGTCGCCGAAACGCTCGGCCCGGCCCGATGGGCCGTCCGCGAAAAGATGGCTGATGTCGCGCAACTGGGTGGCCATGGACGATCTCCCGAAACTCGCGCCGTCCTTCCCCCGTCTCAGCCTCGCTGACAACCCCTTGCGCTGCAGGACCAGCCTGCAATAATGCAGGCCATGCGTTGGGACGACCTACAATTTTTCCTGACGCTAGCCCGCACCGGGCTGCTGACCACCGCCGCACGTCAGCTCGATGTCGACGCCACCACGGTGGGCCGCAGGATCCGCCGGCTCGAGCGCAGCCTCGAAGGACAGACTCTGTTCGAGCAAGGTCGCGAGGGGCATCTTCTCACCGAGGCGGGTCGCCGGTTGTTGGCGCGCGTCGAGGCGATCGAACGCGAGGCTGATGCGATCCTCGGCGGCGGCGACGCGGCGAGCGGCGAGGAGATTCGCGGGCGGCTGCGGATCAGCGCCTCAGAGGGCTTCGGGACCTGGATGATCGCGGGGCATCTTGGCGCTTTCGCGACAGCACATCCGCATGTCTCGATCGATCTGGTCGCGAACAGCGGCTTTCTCGACCCGTCACGCCGTGAAGCCGATGTCGCGATCCTGCTGGCGCGCCCGCGGCGCGGTCCGCTGATCAGCAAGAAGCTCACCGATTACCGGCTTCGGCTCTATGCTGCGCACGACTATCTTTCGGGCCGGCCCTGTCCGGCCGTCCCCGCCGATCTCTCGGCGCATACTGTCGTGGGCTATATTCCCGATCTGCTCTACGCGCCCGAACTCGGTTATCTGGGGGAGGTCAAAACCGGACTCGAGGCGCGGCTGCGCTCATCGAGCATCAACGCGCAGCATCGCCTGCTGGCGGCCGGCGCCGGGATCGGCGTGCTGCCCTGCTTCATCGGCGACCAGGATCCAGCGCTCGTGCGGCTGCTGCCCGACGTCGTGATCGATCGCTCTTTCTGGCTCGTTACCCACCAGGACAGCCGGCATCTTCCGCGCAACGCGCTGTTCGTCGAATGGCTTTCCGAACTTGTCCTGCGGCAGCGGGCAAGGCTGCTGGGCGAGACCGTCAAGCAACCAGCACGGGCCGAACACGGCAAATAACGCTTTCCGATCTCGCAGGTTTTGCTCGAAGCGGCATTTTTTTCGAGCGCTTGGCTGTGCGCGTGAACATGTACGGGTGTGGAACGTTTGGAACTCGACTTTTGGAGTTGAGGATGATCGACGCACATATCGCCCTGCAAAATCGTTTGCTCGCCGCTCTCAAACCCGAGGATCTGGCGCTTCTCCTGCCTTCCTTCACCCTGCACGAGTACTCCAGCGGTAAAATCCTGCAGGAGGCCGGCGCCGATGTGCGCTTTGCATGGTTTCCGCTCGCCGCTGCCGCGGCCTCGTTCGTCGTGACCGCGGATGCAAATCGCATGGTCGACGCCGCATTGGTCGGTTGCGAGGGCGCCGCGGGCGGGATCGTCTCACTGGGCCGGATGCCGGCTTATGCGCGCGCGCATGTCCAGTTCGGCGGGCGTTTCCTGCGGTTGCCGCTGCTCGCGCTCCACCATGCCAAGATCCAGTCTCCCGCCATAGCCAACTGGATCGCACGCTATTCGGATTGCCTGGTCGCACAGCTGTTTCAGTCTGCCGCATGCAACGCCACGCACACCATCGCGCAACGTCTCGCGCGATGGCTGATAGCGACACGCGACCGGATCGGTCAGGACGAGATCGTGATCACCCAGGAACAGCTTGGTGAGATGCTCGGCGTCGGGCGCAGCTTCATCAATCGATCGCTCCGCAATCTCGGCAAGATGGGGATCGTGGGCTCGCGTCGGCGGCGGATCGTCATCCGCGACGCCGATCGCCTCGCGGCGATCGCTTGCGAATGCAACCATCGTGTCCGCGAACATTTCGACACGATTCTAACGGGGGTTTATCCGGGGGAGCCTGACTCGGTCGCAGCCTGAACCGGGTCACGGCAGGAATATTGTGCCCGCTCCGCAGGGCTAATGAATTGGGATTTCCTCGTCACACGGTGGAGGCCGAGGCCGCCTACCGCACCATTCCCTGTCGAGGCGGCCCGCGCCGACAGGCGAGCGCCATGCTCCTCGTACCGAATGGCCGTACAGGCGAAGACCTTCGAAGATCATTTCGCCTACGGTTCGTGAACATCGGCGGCTGTCGCTCGTTGAGAGGTTTCATGGCAAGGACAGGAGCGGTTCATGGCGGATCTTACGGGTTTCGAAATTGCCCGGCGCGGACAAAAATACGTCATCCACTTCAATATGGATGAAGATTCGACGGTTGAGATCGTTGCGAGTTACGAACAGATGGATCTGATTGCCGAAGAAATCGATCGGCAACTCGACCGCGACTCCGGTGAAGAACTTGAAATAGCCGGCGGTCATGCACAACGCGGCGGCCCTTGAGCTCTCTACGCGGGCTCCAATCCTCTGTCGCTCGATGGGTGTTCATCGTCTGATACGTCGCCCAACCAGCGGCGGGATCTCCGCTCGACCGAACCATTCACCCACCCCAAGAGGAGTAAAGTTATGACGATCGATTCTGACATTTCGACGCTCAACAGCCTGATCAAGACCACGCTCGACAGCGTCAAGGGTTTTGAGGAGGCCGCGGAACATAGTGACACCGGCCGTTATGCATCAACCTTTCGCGAGTTCGCCGGCGAGCGACGCCAGGTGGTATCCTTGCTTCAGGAAGAAGTCCGACGCCTCGGCGGCAATCCGGAGGATGACAGCAGCTTCCTCGCCGCGGCGCATCGCACCTTCCTCGACCTGAAGCAGGCACTCACGAACCGCGAGGACCGCGCGATCATCAACGAGGTCGAGCGCGGTGAGGATTATCTCAAGGAGAAATATAATGACGCGTTGCGGGAAGACCTCTCTCCGCAGACGCGCTCGGTGATCGAGCAGGCTTATGGATCTGTCCGCGCAGGCCATGATCGCGCGAGCGCCCTCAAGCACAGCCTTGAAAGCCACTCCTGACGCGTGCGGAGCGTCCCGGCATCGGCTGGGGCGCTCCGCCCATGGCTAGACCCTTTCCACATCGACCCAGCGCCGCTCGGCGGCTGAGCGGCGCGCCGCATCCAGCACCGCCTGTCCCGCCGCTGCATCGCGGAATGTTCCCGCGCGCTCGGCGGTCAGGGGCTCGCCACCTTCCATCCGAGCCTTCATTTCTGCGAAAAGGCGTGCATAAGGCGCGACATCGAAGCCTTGCGTGTGCCACCGGTCCTGCTCGGTCTGGATCAGCTCGGCAACAGGAAAAGGCGTGGGCGCGGGATTGACGAGCTCGGCAGGCATCTCGATCCGCCGAGGGCCCTCACGGTCCTGCAGCCATATCTCCTCAGGATCGCCGAAGACTGCGCCGCTCTGTATCCATGCGCTGCCGGCGCTTCCGGCGATTCGGGTCGTCATCATCATCGGGCCCGGCAGCGCCATCGCCGCCGCGAGCACGCCGCTCGCGCCCGTCTCGGTGACAAACTGCAGGCTGTAATAATCGTCGGAGGTCATCGCCGGGCGCCCCGGCGCGAGCTTGGCGAGCAGCGCGCTCACCGCGCCGATCTCGCCGAGGGTCGAGCGAACCTGATCGATCATATGGCTGCCGAACGCGCCCAGGAAACCCCCGCCCTGTCCGGCATCCTCCCACCAGGGCGCCAGTTCGGCGTCGGGATCATCCGTGCCCGGCTGATAATAGAAGCGCAGGAAATGCCTCGGCTCACCGATCAGCCCGTCCTTGACCACGCGGCGCAGCAGCGCCTGCGCACTGTCGAAGCGGAACTCGGCGCCGAGCATGTGGATAATCCCGGCCTGCTCTGCGGCGCGCAGCATCTCGCGGCCCTGCGCCAGATCCTTGGCAAAGGGCTTTTCGCACATGACATGCCGCCCGGCGGCAATGGCTTCCATAACCGGCGCGAAATGCGCATGGGGCGGCGTCGCGACGGTAACCAGCCGGATCGCCGGATCGTCCAGCGCTTCGGCGAGCCGATCGGTCGCCAGCGGAATGCCGAGCGGCGCTGCGCGCTGGGAGGTCCTATCGCGATTCCGGCCGACGATCGCCCGCACTTCGAATCCAGCCTGGCGCAGCGCGCGCACATGCGTGAACAGACCGAAGCCAGTGCCCACCACCACCGCACCGGGCGCAGCACCTCTCACCGTGCTCATTGACTGTTCCTTGCTTGCTGGATGGTCGCGCGGCCCGCAGCTGACCAGGCGCGGGCGATGTCGCCGATGCTCTGACCGGCCTGCGCCCGGGAGAAGACCTCGATACCAATCGGCGCCTTGCTGCCGATCCGGTCGAGCGTGCGGATGAGACCGACCAGGTCGAAGCCGCCGGCGCCGGGCAAAAGCCTTCCCGTCATGGTTTCGCGAAACAGATCCGCCTCGGGCGTCACGGGCGCATCGTTGATCTGGACGGTCGAGATGCGTTCGCCCGGGACTGCCGCGAGCTGGTCGAGGGTCGAACCGCTGCGAAACAGATGCCAGCTGTCGAGCGTCAGCCCGCCGTTCGACCGGCCGGCCGCCTCGACGATCGCCCAGGCGCTGCCCAGATCGGGAATACCGCCGAACGGCAGGAACTCGATATGCACCGGCAGATCGTAGCGCGCGGCTATGTCGCAGACCCCTGCAAACGCCTCCGCCGCCTCATCCAGCGACGGAGCCACGCCCATCATTTCGACGGCAACGACCGACCGCGCTCCGAACCGCGCCGCCGTCGTAATCACCCGCTCGGGGGTGAGCGTCGCCAGCAGCTCGCGGTAGCGCGCATCACGCGGAGCGCTGCGTTGGGCAGGCAGCCAGCAACCGATACAATCGACTTCGGCGAGGACGAGATCATGATCGGCTATGCGGCGCGTGATCTCGCGCGCCGGCATGCCCTGGCTCTCGAGCGTCCACAGATCGGCGGGCGAAACCGAGATCGCGGCAAACCCCGCATCGCGCGCAGCCGCCAGGCGATCGAGCAAAGGCACGCGCGCGAGCGGGGCCCCGCAAAAGACCAGATCGGAAGGGCCCAGCATCGCTCAGCCCTGTCGGAAGTTCAGCTCGAGAAGGATCCCGTTCGCTTCGGTGACGAAGATCTGCCTCAGCCCGATCGAGGGAATATCGCTTTCGGCGATCGCCAACTCCGCGCGTCGCAGCCGCGCGAGCATGGCGTCATAGCCGTCGCATTCGAGCGCGATATGGTGAACCGAGCCGCTCCCCCGCGCCGGCGCGAACGGCGCCATGCCGTCGCTCGGATAGTCGGCGACCACGGGCCCGATATGGACGATGGGGCGATCGCCCGCGTCATATATCCAGCAGCCGCGTTCGATCGTCCCCGCGCCGGGCGCCACCCCGGCGCGCAGCCCCAGCATTTCGGTGAAAAAGGCCGCGGTCGCCGGCACGTCGGCAGTACGGATATTGATGTGGTCGAGCGAGAGGACGGTCATCGCGATCAATCCGAGAACTGGCCGGTATCGATCGCCGATGCCGGATCGAGCAGGTCGTTACGGTGTGTTTCCAGCTCGGCGAGCGGAACACGCCACAGCTTGACCGGCACGGTCCGTTCGGTCCGCACCAGCCGCAGCCCCCAGATGCCCCTTTCATGTCCGTAGGAATTGATCCAGTTGCTGCCGATGCGGGGATCATGCTCGGCAATGACGATCCGGACACGCCCGTCGGCCTCGGCGACAAAGCGATAATTATTTACCCAGCCGTTGCCGTCCTCGAAAGTGTCGAGATTTTCTTGCCACATATTGCAGATCTGGAAGTTCCAATATTCGCATTGTGGCGGAGTGAACTCGAGGATGAGCGCCTCGTCGAGGCCTTTCTCCCAGCCGCCAAAGGCGACATGCCGGTCGGGCACCCCGCCGTTCGAGAGATATTGCGCGCGGCTATAATCGAGGCGGTTGAGCTTCGCGGAGAAATTGCCCTGCGTGCCCCGCCACCAGTTGCGCACAAGTTCCGCATAACCGAGCACGCCCTGCGCCGCCCAGGCAAGATTTTCGGCCATCAGCGCCGGCGTAATCGGCTCGGGCTGCGCCCCGTCCATTCGCTCGATCCGCATCTCGGGCGCGATCTCCCGGCTGCGATCGCTCCACACCAGCCGGATCAGGACACAGTTGGTGTCGGTTTCGAGCTTGAGCCAGTTCTTCCCCTCGCCCGGATCATTCTGCGACAGGATGATCTCGAAGCCGCCGTCGGAGTCGATGCGGAGCTGCTGGCTGCCAAGAAAGCCCGTGGTCTTCAGGTTCGAGGGATCAAAGCGTTCGAGCCCCGCCACACCCTGCCGCGCCCAGTCCTGAGCGCCCACGCCGGGCACGGCGGGCGCGGTCAGCACCGCCAGCACGAAATAGGGAATCGTGCCGCGGGTGCCGGTGATACGATAATCGCGGGCTTCGTCGAACTGGCACATCATATGGTCTTGATCGACCGTCTGAACATTGATCGATTGCCGCCACACCATGTCGCGCAGCCGCGGCCGAGTCGGCTCCCCATTCTCCACCAGCCGTTCGAGGCTCGAGCGCGCGACGCGGGTGAGGAAGCGATACCATTCGGCGCGATCGAGATTCGATGGGCCGTCGCCGAACTGATCGATCACCCGCCCGGCGACCTTGAGCACCTCGCAGAAATCCTCCCACGCCGCACCTGAGATCAGGCGCTCCGTGGCCCTGGCTTCGAGTTGGGACTCGTCCATTTCAGCCCTCTTGGCAGACGGGGAAGCGGTCATAATAAAAGCCGAAGCGCTCCCGCGCAGCGCGCACGTCGACCCCGAACACGCTTTCAAGATCATATTGAACCTTGCCGTACTTGTTGCGGGGATTTTCATCGAGATAGGCTAACAGCGAGGCTTCGACGTCGGGCGGTAGATCGAGCCCGGCCATCGCGTAGACACGGCGCATCACGGCCTCCTGATCGGCCATATATTCGTGGAACAGGAGATCGATCGACTGGTCCGCGCCCCAGACCGAACGCTGCTCGATGCACGCGCGCAGCAGGCGCTCGATGCGGGCGATCCAGTGCCGCGCCAGCCCGGGCGGATCGACCGGATCGCGGCGGGTGCGATCGCAATAACCGTTCATCGTCACGAGCGATCGGATAACGGCGACCGGATCGCGATGCGTGATCACGAGCGTCGCGTCGGAGAAGGCCGCCTTGAGCGGCGCCAAATTCTCCATGTGCTGTGGGGATTTGAGGATCCAGCGATTGGGGCCGCGGAACCAGGTCAGCACCTGCAGCACCTTCTTTTCGTACAGATAGCTGCCGGTGCGGTCATGCGCGAAATAATAATCTATCCAGCGCGGCAGCCGCGCCTGGAATTCCCAGCTATAGCAGTTGAGATCCATATAAAGCAGTTCATTGTCTTCATGGATCGAGCCGGCATCCATGCTGTGCATCGCGGCCAAATGGGGCAGCATCGCTTCGAAATGTCCCCACAATTCGGCAGACCGCGCCTGGCGCGGATCGATCTCGCCGGGGCCGACCTCGGCAGCCGGAACCGGCTCTTCCGACTCCCACAGCGTCAGTGAGCGCAGCCGTTCATCGCGAGCGAGCCAATTGACCAGATGCGTCGTCCCGGATCGCGGCAAGCCGGCGATGATGATCGGGCGATCGATCTTGATATCCAATATCTCGGGATGACGCTTGACGACATCTTCAATACGCAGCCGGTTGGCCATCACGCGGATCGCGTGCTGGAGGATGACGATGCGCCCGCCGCGGGTAAGGCCCTCATCCTCCTCGAGCGCCTGGATAGTAACCGCCAGTCGCTCGCGAAAGCCGCTGTCCTCGCCGAAATCGGTGAGGCCGCCGGTCATTGCGACAGCGCGCTCGAGCACTTCGGCCGCGGTCAGCGCGTCGGGAAAATCGGCGGACCCCTGCCGCGCGGCGCTCAACATGGGCGTGAGCACTGGCTCGGCCATATCGTGGATCTGGATATCGGCCGGGTTTTCCATGTCTCTCCCGTCACCCTTCTGGTGCTGGTTTTAATGCTCCGGCCCCAGCCGGATCCGGCGCCACACCCGATCATCCGATTCGGTGTCGCGATCACGGTAATATACCGGGTGGTATATTTTTCAAGCCGCGGTGGACAGCTTTGGCCGCTCCGCCATAAATGCAGCAATGACGCCGCGTGCTCCGCCTCAACCGACCGCTTCAAGTCGCCGCGGCCGACCATCCGCCGAAACGAGCAAGGCGCGCATGGCCGATCTGTTGCGGATCGCGCGCGCCGAGTTCGTTCGCAACGGATATCGCGCGACGACGATGGTCGGCATCGCCGCGGCTGCGGGCCTGACCAAGCGCACCCTCTATTCGTGGCACGGCGACAAGGAAGCGCTGTTCCGGGCGTGCGTGATCGAAGGCGCGCGTCGCTTCCCGCTACCCGACATCGGCGCCGGCGACGATCTCCGGTCGGCCCTGCGGACCTATGCCGCGGCGCTGATCCGTGAGTTGAACGCCGATAACAGCTTCGGAATGGGCCTGCTTTTCCTGCGCGAGGCGCGCGACTTCCCCGAGCTTGTGGCGACCGTCCGCCGCGGCCACATGCTCTATGTGGTCGAGCCGCTCGCGGCGCACCTGCGCAGCCACGGGCTGGAGGAGGCCGATTCGGTTGAACAGACGCGATTGTTGGTCGCCATGATGCTCGCGCCCGTACACAACGCGCTGCTGCTGGGCGATCCGCGCCCTGACGAGGCGGCGATCGAGCGCCATGCGGAGTCTTGCGTGGACCTGTTCCTGGGCAAGGATCGCCATACGCGCCAACCATCTGACAGATGTTGAGCGTTTTTGACGATCACCTCGCCAAATGTTGTTTAGTGTTCAACAATATCGCCGCTTATCTATTGGTTTATTGAGCTTTTTGGCCGATGACGATTTTCGTTCGGTTTAGATCGCTTCACCTCATGCCGCCCCCCCTCGCCGCCTACGCAAACCGCAAACAAAAACGGATATTGCCCATTGTCACTTTCGATAAAATAGGTATTATTCTACGCAAATGATGGTCTGTCGGGGAACCGCAGCTTCACACCCCGCGGTTCTCAATAAAAATAACTGAAGGGGAGAGAACATGCCTGCCAAGAGAATTGCACTCCTTTGCGGAGTCGCCTTTTCCACGCTATTTGTAACGCCGGCACTTGCGCAGGGAAGCGGTAGTTCTTCCCAGCCAGCCGATGTCCAATCGGATATAGAAGATATCGTCGTGACGGCCCAGCGCCGTGAAGAACGCGCACAGGACGTGCCGATCGTCATCAGCGCGTTCAATCAGGAACGGCTCGAACGGCTCAACGTCACCGAGCCGCAGGATCTCTACGGAACTGTCCCGTCACTCGTTTCGGGTACGCAGGGCCAAGCCACGCGCGATGTGCAATCCTATTCGATCCGGGGCCAATCAACCGGCTTCCTCGCCTCGCCTGGCGTCCAGCTTTATCTGAACGAGGTTCCGCTGCCGTCCTCAATTTCGCTCAACCTGCAGGGCGCGCCGGGGCTGTTTGTCGATCCGGAGAATGTTCAGGTTCTATCGGGCCCGCAGGGCACCTTGTTCGGGCGCAACACGACGGGCGGCGCGGTGCTGTTTCAGGCGCACAAGCCTGTGGATCGGTTCGAAGGCTATATCGAAGGCAGCGTGGGCAACCTGAAGTTGCGCGCGCTGGAAGGCGCGATCAACATCCCGCTGGTCGGCGAGAAGGTGATGATCCGCGCCAGCGCCGCCTATCAGGATCGCCGCGGCTTCACGCGAGATCTTGTCTGGAATAAATGGCGCGACGATGTGCACTGGTATTCGGGCCGGGTCGGCCTCGTCCTTAAGCCGACCGAACGGTTCGAAAATTATCTGCTGCTGTACGGAAGCCGGTCGTCCAATAACGGCGCGGGCCACATTCATGGCGGCTTCAACATCGCCGGGCTGACCGCCAGGGGCTACTGCACCGACGGCGCCGCAGTCCCCGGCGTGCTCGCCTCCTGCGACGTCTACCGCCGGCAGACCGAGATTGCCACGCAGATCGGCCCCCGTAAAACGCGAGGCGATCTTGACGGCTTCAGCAAGATCAGAAGCTGGGGCGCGATCAACACCAGCTCGCTTGAGGTGACCGACGAACTGACGCTGCGCAACATCGTCAGCTACCAGAAGCTGAAGGACAATTATGGAACCGATCAGGACGGCACCCCGCTTCAGCAATATGAGCTGAGCCAGGGCGGCGCAGTGCCGACCGGTCCCATTCCGGGCCTGGCCGAATTTGGCCTGCCGCGCACACCCGGCATGGCCTATCTGAATGGAACGGCGGGTTACAGCCTGCCGCGCGACTATCTCAAGCAGCTCACCGAGGAGTTGCAGCTTCAGGGCATTATGCTGGACGGCAAGCTGACCTTTGCGGTGGGCGGCTTCTACTACGACGCCAAACCGGCAGGAATCTGGGGCGGCCGGTCGGTGCAATTTTGCGCAGCGGAAAAGACCGGCACCTTGGCGTGCGGGGGCACCGATGGCCGGACCGGGGTAAGCAACAGATCGAAAGCGCTCTACGGCCAAGGCACGCTCGACCTCGGCGCATTCTCGCCGGCGCTCGACAACCTGCGGCTGACTGCGGGCTATCGCTACACCTGGGATAGGATCAAGGGCTTCAGCAGTTCATGGGCGCCGCTCGGCGCGTTCGGCAATTTCTGCGTGTTCGGCCCTCCTGCGGGCACCATCCAGCCCGCCAACCTCGATCCCGCCGTCGCGTGTAATTTTGGCGCCACACTCAAGAGCAAGGCGCCGACCTGGACGATTGGCCTCGACTATAAGCCAATCGATCATGTGTTGTTATATGGCAAGATCAGCCGCGGCTATAAGGCCGGCGGATTCAACACCTTCGCGGTCAGGCCCGAAACCCAGATCTTCGTTCCCGAAAAACTCACGACCTACGAGGCCGGCTTCAAATCGGATTGGCGGGTTGGCACGATGCCGGTGCGCCTCAACGCGACCTATTATTATTCGGACTATAAAAATATCCAGCGCCCCGGCGGCGACTTCAACATCACCAACAACGCCGGCGGCGCCGCAATCTTTGCCGCGACCGCGACTATTCAGGGCGTCGAAGTCGAGGCGTCGATCCGGCCCACCGACGCGATCGAGATTGGCGGAACCTTCAGCCACGCCGATGGCGACTATAAGAAATACGAAGTGCCATCCTTCGGCGCGGTCGCCTGCAATGGTTTCGTGCCTTTCGGCGGCACCGCCGATTATAGCTGCGCACCGTTCCAGTTCCTGACGCCATGGATTTACAACATCTACGCCTCTGTCAAACTGCCTGTTCCCGAAAGCCTGGGTCAACTGTCGGTGTTTGTCAGCTATTCGCACGTCGATCCGCAATATAGCGCCCCTGGGCCCTTCGAGCCGGGAGGGCTTATCGAAGGCTATGGCCTGTTGAACGGGTCGATCAGCTGGAACAATGTCGCGGACACCGGCTTTGACCTGACCATATTCGGCAACAATCTGACCGATAAGCTGTACCGCGTGAGCAACTCAAACTCTTTCGCCGGCAATCTGGCCCTAACCTCGCTCTATGGCGAGCCGCGGACCTATGGTCTCAAGCTGCGCTACCGCTTCGGCGAGCGATAAGCGCCGTCGTCGCAAACGGGAGGGCGTTGCTCGGTTATTGGGCGCGCCCTCCCCGCTTGGGGCATAGCCGGGCCAGCGCGTGAGGAGCCCTTGCCTCGGCACCTTTTTTGCCCGATAAACACGATGTTCGCGTGACTGGCGAGGCAGGTGGAGCACCACCGTGGAGCGCGAACCTCATGCGCCGCTCGCCTGGGCATCTTCTGCTGCGGAGGAATGCCCATGTCCGTCAACCTGCCGGCCGCCGATCCCACCGACATCGTCGGGTGGCTTCGTATCGATTCCCGCCTCACCAGCTCGGGCCAGCCGACCGAACCGCAACTGGCCGCGCTGGCGGGGCTCGGCATCACCCACATCGTCAATCTTGGCCTCCACACCCACGAAAAAGCCCTGCCTGACGAGGCCGGCTGCGTGGGCGGCCTGGGCATGGCCTATATTCATATTCCGGTCGATTTCGACAATCCGACCGAAGCGGATTTCGCCCGCTTCCGCCAAGTGATGCGCGAGCTCGAACATGACAGGATTCATGTCCACTGCATCGCCAATCTACGGGTGTCGGCGTTCCTCTATCGCTATCGCCGCGAGGAGCTCGGCATGGCCGAGGACACGGCCAGGGCCGAGATGGAACGGATCTGGCGGCCCGGCGGCGTCTGGGCCCACTTCACGGGTGATGAGAAGGCTGCGCAATCGCCGCACCTCCATGCGGGGCGCGATTATTGACCAATAGGCCGGTCGGGGACCTTCACGCGGGGTCATGCCCCACGGCCGGGCACTCACGGCTGAACTCGTCGATGAGGTTGATCATCCGAAACTTGCGTTCGCCGCTCGCCAACGGGTTACGATTTCAGGGCCACGACGACCTGGGCCCGACACCTTGAGCGCCCTACACGACTGAAGAGGCACGCAAGCTCCTCTATGCGGAGCCCGAGGCAGAGACCGACCGGCACATCTTGGCGTTGGTCTGGATAGGTGCGCTGTCAGGCATGCGCATCGAGGAGATTTGCGGGCTCCGCGTGGGCTTGAGTTCATCCGGTATTGCCATGTCCCGACGACACCGTGCCAGGCGCGTGCTTTCTGTTCATTCGCCGCTCCTCATCATGGCGATGTGCGATCGTCGGGTTCGATCGCGGATGCATGCGGCTCTGCGTCACCGAGGATCTCCCACGCCGCCATGAACAGCGCGGCAATGACCGGTCCGATCACGAACCCGTTGAATCCCATCAATTCGAACCCCCCGAGCGTGGCGACAAGCACGACATAATCGGGCATGCGGGCATCGTGTCCGACCAGGATCGGGCGCACGATATTGTCGACGCTGCTGATGACGAAGAAACCGCACGCTCCCAACACCGCCCCCTGCCAGATGGCGCCCGAGACCAGCAGATAGATGGTCACCGGAACCCAGATCAGCCCGGTGCCGATCGCGGGGAAAAGCGAAAACACGCCCATCGCGACGCCCCAGAGCAATGCGCCGGGAATTCCCAATGCCCAGAAGATCAGGCCACCGGTCGTTCCCTGGAGGATCGCCACAATCAGGCTGCCCTTGATCGTTGCCCGGATGACCGTGACGAACTTTGCGACCAGCACCGCGCGCTGGTCGAGCCTCAGCGGGATGGCGCGCTCGATACGTGCCGCCAGCCCATGCCCGTCGCGCAGCAGGAAGAAGGTGAGATAGAGCATCACGCCGAGCGCGAGGAAGAAGCCAAACGCGCCCTGACCGATGCTGAGCACCCGCACGGCCACCGCCTGGAAGCTGCTCGCAAAACTCTGGCCGAGTTTGGTGCGCAGACCGCCCACATCGTCCAGGCCGACGTCGGCCAGCCATGTCCTGGCCCAGCCCGGCAGGTGCGCCTGCATCTCGACGAACAGAAGGCCAAGATCGATCTCGCCGCTTTGCACGCGGGCATAAAAGGCGGCAGCCTCGCGCAGCAGCGCCGCGCCGAGCAGCGTTGCCGGGACCACGACGACGATAACGATGACGAGCAAGGTTGCCAGCGCCGCCCCGCCCGGATGCCGCGGCATCGCGGTCAGCAGCCGCGCGTTGAGCGGCTCGAACAGAACAGCTGCAATCACCGCCCAGAGGATCGCGCCCGAAAACGGCGCGACAAGCCAGAGGAAGGCGAGCGTGGCGACGGCCACCAGCGCCAGAAGGAAAATGCGCGCCATCGTCATGCCGGGAGGTGCATGCTCGCTCATGACGCCGTGACCGGGCCGCGTCGCGGGATCGGCGACACCGGGGCGGTCAATCGCCGAACCAGGGGCTTGCAGCCTTCGAGCAACACCAGAAGCACGACCCCCAGGCCGATCGCCAGCGCCATGTCGCTCCAGGCGATCGACCCGAACTTCAGCAGGACCTGCGCCTGCGGCAGGAACAGGATCAGTGCGGTGACGCCGGCGATGGCGACAGCGACATAGCGCAGCGCGGCATTGTGCCGGACGAGGGCCTCGCCGAGCGAAGCGCTGAACGACCGGTTGACCAGGATCATCGCGACGATCTCGGCGATCAGGGCGAAGAAGGTCAGCGCGCGGAGTTCGACCTCGGGCATCCCCGACCATGTCTCCACCAGAAAGACCGTCGCCAGCATGGCAAAGGCGAGGCCGCCCTGGAAGATGCTCCAGACGATCATCGGCAGCGAGAACAGGGCTTCGTCGGGATCGCGGGGGCGGCGGCACATGATGTCGTCCTCCTCGCGTTCGGCCTCGAACACCAGGCCACAGACCGGGTCGATCACCATTTCCAGCAAAGCGATATGGATCGGGCCGAACAGGATCGGCAAGCCAAAGAACAAGGGCAGGAGCGCCAGGCCCGCGATCGGCACATGCACCGCGAAGATGAAGGCCATCGCCTTGCGGATATTGTCGTAGATTCGCCGGCCGAGCCGGACCGATTGCACGATCGACCCGAAATCGTCCTCGAGCAGGACAATGGCCGAGGCCTCGCGCGCCACGTCCGTGCCGCGCTTGCCCATGGCCACCCCGATATGCGCGGCCTTGAGCGACGGTGCGTCGTTGACGCCGTCGCCGGTCATTGCGACGATTTCGCCATCGGCCTTGAACGCCTGGACGATGCGCAGCTTCTGCTCGGGCATGATCCGGGCAAAGACGGTGACGGTCTTGAGTCGCTCGGCAAGCTCGGCGTCGTCGAGGGTGACCAGGTCGGTGCCGGTCAGCACATCGCCGTCGGCGATCCCGGCCTGGGTCGCGATCGATCGTGCCGTGGCGGCATAGTCACCGGTGATCATGACCACGCGAATGCCGGCGCTGCGGCATTGCGCCACCGCGCCCGGCACGCTGGCGCGCAGGGGATCGGCCAGCCCGACCAGCCCGGTCAGGGCATACTCATAATCATGCTGCGTCTCGGCCCAGTTCCGATCGCGCGGGGTCGCGGTCGCGACGCCGAGGACGCGAATGCCACGCACCGCCATGGCCTCAACCGCGGCGGTCATCGCGGCATGTTGGGGCGCAGGCAGGTGGCACAGCCTTGCGATCGCCTCAGGGGCGCCCTTGGCGGAAAGGGTCAGCGCGTCGCCTTCATCCCAGATGTTCGACATCGCCAGCAGATCGGGACGCAGCGCATAGGCATGCGCCAGCTCACCGGTCGACAGGTCGGTTCCCACGATCGTGCCATGGGCGCCATGGAGCGCGATTTCCATCGGATCGGTGGGCTCGGCCGCGCTCGCAAGCGCGGCTGTCTCGATCAGGCCGTGATACACCTCGGGAACGGTCGGATTCGTCCCGAGCGTGTGGGTATCGCCCGAAGGCAACCAGAGTTCAGCGACCGACATGCGATTTTCGGTCAGCGTGCCAGTCTTGTCGGTGCACAGCACGGTCGCCGATCCGAGTGTCTCGATTGCCGCCGCGCGGCGGGTGAGAACGCCGACCTTGCCGATCCGCCACGCGCCCATCGCGAGGAACACCGTCAGGACGACGGGAAACTCCTCGGGCAGCATCGACATGCCGATCGCAATGCCGGCCAGCACCGCCTCGATCCAGCCGCCGCGCAACAGGCCGAACAGCAATACGACCAGCAGCGCGACGGCGCCGCCGCCGATCCCGCACCAAGTGACGATCCGCGTTGTTTCACGGCGCAGGCGGGGGGCTTCGGTATCGAGCGTCGCGAGCGACTGGCCGATCCGGCCGATCTCGCTGCGCGGTCCTGTTGCCAGCACGCGAGCGATGCCTGCGCCGCGCGTGACGAGCGAGCCCGAATAGACAAAAGGCTGGCCTTCGCCGCCGGGGCGCAGCGCCGCCGTGGTGGCGCCCTCGCGCGCAACCGTCTTGCCGACCGGCAGCGATTCTCCCGTCAGCAGCGATTCGTCGGCCTGGAGATCGGCCGCCTCGACCAGCACGGCGTCAGCGGCGATGCGGTCGCCCTGTTCGAGCACGAGCAGGTCGTCGCGCACGACCTCCCGCCCGGCGATGCGCAGGCGCGCGCCATCGCGGATGACGAGCGCGCGCGGCGCCGACAGGTCGCGCAGCGCCTCGAGCACATGCTCGGTGCGGGTCTCCTGGATCACGGTGACGGCAACCGAGAAGGTAGCGAAGGCAAGCAGGATCAGCGCCTCGGCGAGGTCCCCGAGCAGCAGATAGGCGACCCCGCCGCCCAGCAGCAGCGCCAGCATCGGCTCGCGCAGGACTTCAAGCGCGATACGCACCATGGACCGTTGCCCGGCATGTGGTAGCTCGTTGGGCCCGTCCGCTGCCAGGCGTGCGCATGCCGTCTCGGCGGTCAGGCCGCCTGATCGACCCCCGTCAATCATGACTCCCCACGCCCCGTCGAGGCCGGGGCCGCGACGCCAAGGATCAGGCAGGTCGTCGAGACGATCCCGCCGAGCAGGGCTGCGCGCAGCCAGTTGATCCGTGAGACGAGATGGCGTTCGCGAGCGGGGTGGAGCCTTGTCGTAATGTTCCTCCCTCGCTTTCCCGTCATCGCTCCGTTCGGCAGTCCCGGAAGCGAAGGCTACGGGCTCAATCGTCGGCGCTCCATAGGTAATTCCCCCGATCATGATGGCCGCTTTCGGCGAAGACGAGAGTCTGCGCGAAGGGGCGTTGGCTGGAGCACCATAGGCATGTCATGAAATCGGCTTCGTGAGGCAGAATGATGCCAATGGCGACGTCAATACGGCCAGCGTGATCTGCCTGGTCGCCGCTCCAGACATCGATGCGCGAAGCACGCGCGTTTTGCTGTTGATGGAATGCATGGACAATCAAGGCGCGGGATGGTTTCTCGCAGTCGCACCTAAGGGAGGTAGTATCACGACAGCGATATCACTGAGGCTTCGGCAGCAAAGCGACTAATTCCTGCATCCACGTCCTACGTTATACTGCCCGGAAGCCACGTCTATTTCCTGAGGAAGCGATGCTCGCCAAAGCCTGTCAATCTTCCATCCTCGCAATTCTAGGACGGTTGACCGCGAGCGGGTGAAGCCAAGATCGGTGTGATGCGTTGTCCATGTGAGACCGAGGAGAATGCCATGTCGGCGGCTGCCAGCCTCCGGGATCTAATGGTGGACAGCCAGATCGCTGCGCGCGGCGTAGTTGATGGTCAAGTGCTCAAAGCGATGCGCGCTGTGCCGCGCGAGCACTTCGTTCCCGGTCCACTTGGCGAATTCGCCTATGAGGACACACCGCTGCCGATCGAGGCCGGCCAGACGATTTCGCAGCCCTATATCGTGGCCCGCATGATCGAGGCGGCGGCGATCACGCCTGGCGATCGCGTGCTCGAGATCGGTGCTGGCTCGGGCTATGCCGCGGCCGTGATGAGCCGGATCGCGGAAAGGGTACATGCGATCGAACGCCATGCCGAACTGGCCGAGCTTGCACGCCGGCATCTGGGTCAGCTGGGCTACACCAATGTCGAGGTCCGCACCGGCGACGGCACGCTGGGTTGGCCCGAGGCCGCGCCGTTCGACGCGATCCTTGTGGCCGCCGGCGGCCCCTCGATCCCCAAGCCGCTCTGCCGCCAGCTCGCGATCGGCGGCCGATTGGTTATGCCGGTCGGCGAGGCGGACCAACAAAAGCTCATGCAGGTCACGCGCATCGCCGAGGATCGCTACAACGAGCGGGATCTTGGCGACGTGCGCTTCGTGCCGCTGATCGGCGCCCATGGCTGGGCCGAGATCATGGCACCGACGCGTTGATCGAGCCTGGGCCGCTGCCGAGCCTGATCCGCGAAGGCGCGGAGCGCTGACCGATATTGACGATCCCGCCTTCGGGGCGATGTTCGATCGCTTCGCCGATACCCGTGTCGTACTGCTCGGCGAAGCGAGCCATGGCACTTCGGAATGCTATCGCACCCGCGCCGCCATCACGCGGCGGCTGATAGAGCAAGCATTCTCCGCATCATCTATAGCGTCCTGCATGCCGCTTTGGCCTGGTATCGCTCAAATGTTTGCGAACAGCGCCTGGACCCCCTCTTTCGGAAATGTCCGACATGGCTGCCTTGGCCAGATCGCCGATCCAGCGATCGCGAGCCACCTGGCCCAACAGGCCACGCGCCGAACGGCGCTCTATCATCAGCGGGTGGAAATCCGGCTCCGTAAGCCATCTGGCTACTCCTCGCCGTGCCTTTCCTGCGCGATGCCCGCCGCTTTGCTTTTTGCCGCCTCGGCTTCAGCACGTGCGACTACGGCTGCACGGCCAAGATCGCTTTCCGCCTGCTCGGCCTCCATTTTTTCCATTGCGCGGGCCTTGCGAGCCTGTTCGGCCGCATCGGGAGGAAGATCCTGGCATGCGCTCGTTGACATTGCTCCGATCAAAACAAATGCTGTCAATATCCTCACGATTGAGGCGCCATCCTGGCTTCTATGTTCGACCGGTTGCGGCAAAGTTCCACGAGATGTTTACGTGTTGCCTGGCCGCTGAGATGCGCGCCTACCGAACTATAATGCTCTCGATTAAGCTGCTTTCTGATATCTTCGACGTTCAAGCAAGGGCCAAGCCTTGCCAGTTCATAGGCGCGCTCGACAGTACCTTTGGGGCGCATTGATTTTGCTCCGTAAGCATCCACTCGGGGCGGAGGCGCCGCGGAACTGAAATGCGATCATTTCGCTTACAACGACGCCAATAGCACGTCCCGGTCATTTCCTCGCATCAATTCGTTGTTTGCATTAAGCCGACCTCCACAGTTACGCTCATGCCTTCGAAGGTGCCTGGGGCTCCACTAAAGCTGCCTATCACCGGCATTGCCTGCCGAATATCACGCGCGACCGCTATGGGGATCAGGTTGAAGCCGCCGACGCCGCTGTTGGTGGGATCAAAGGTAATCCAACCTGCGCCAGGGATATAGACCTCAGCCCAGGCATGGGTTGCACCATTTTCCCCGCTGCCCGCCAGGTTTTGATCTGGATTATGCATATAACCTGAGATGATGCGTGCCCCAAATCCCAAGCTGCGGGCCGCTTCGACGAATAATACAGCCAAATCCCGGCACGAACCCCAGCCTCGATTAAGCGTTTCAGCGGGCGACTGCGTGCCTTCGTCCTCGCGGGATTGATATTGAATCCACGCAGGAACTCCGGCGCACAAGTCCTTGAGCAGGGAAAGCGTGTCCGTCGGGTTGCCACCTACGAACGCGCAGGCCCAATCGCGCAATTGGCCGGCCGGGTCAGGATAAAGCGGGGTGGTAAGAGCGCCCAGGTCAATCCATTCCTCATCCGCATAGCGAAAGGGAAAGGAAATGGCAGAAGCGGCAATGTCGAATATCGGCCAAGCTGTCGCCTCAAGTATCAGCTCCGCGACGCTCTCTATGACCAACGTGTCTGCCATTTCGGTGAATGCCGCCGTCGCGACGGTATTCCCGAACACATCGTTCTGCCAACTGACGGTGGCGTTGGGCGAAATATTCAGATCGAATGAAATCAACCTAACGTCACAGCTTTCGCGCGGACGGAGCATCAACCGATGTACCCCGATTCCAACCGGCTCCCGGTAGCGGAAGGTGGTCCGATGTCGGACCGTGAGCTTTGTCACTTAGATATCAGTCGCTGGGAAATTCGCGGTCCGGATTCTCGCTGCCTAGCCTATCAAACTCCCGACTGGAGAGGCGTATATCTGCGGCGATTGTATCGGCGATGAGGGGCATACGGCTTTGCGGCTTTTCACGACCTTCCGCAGAGAGCGCCTCCTTTTCCCATGCGATCGCGGCGGCGCCGGCGATCATTCGAGCATTTGGAAGGTTGGCGTTTGCAGCACGGTCGCGCTGAAAGCTTTGCTGGGCACGACATAAAGTGGCGGAGAAACGCATTGGACGTCCTTTTGAAACAGATAGAATCGTAAGGAGAAATCTTGAACTTCACGGTCAACAAATGTGAATGATTAGCGAGCCTGAGCCCGCTTTGCCTGGGCCACGGCATCTCGCAAAGACGAGTAGCGGAAGGATTTGTACCGGAATTCATCCACGGGGATCCTCTTGATCCCATATTTCGCCATGAGTTCGGTTGCTTCGGTATCTGTCAATATATCGGCCATGGCGTCAAGCCGCTGGCAGAACGTAGGTTTTGGCGGCCAATTGCCGCAACACCCGTGAACGATGCTCAAAAGTGTTGGATCTTGTTCCGACCCGGCCGTTTGCAACATCCGCATACAAGGTGTCAGCCATGCGGCGGACTTCCGCATAGGCTGGACTGTCAGGAAAGGAATTCATATCAAGTCTCCCGTCTTTGAGCGGGAGTACGAACATCTCTCAGCCGCACCAAGCTCAGGGCATTGAAGTGCGATAGTGTTGATATGGGGACGGGACCGCCAATTTACCACCAAATTCGCCTAAGCCTAAAAATCAAGACGCCGTTACTGCTGTTTGAGGCAAGCCATATGGTATTTTGTCTAGCATCCTTCAGATGCGCGGCATCCTGATTTGACGATATCACCCCCCAATCGGGCTACGAATGCAGCGTCGGCGTCGACGTCCAAGCCTCTGATGGTGTATTCGATCTAGCCGTGGCCACGCAGGATCATGCATTGATGCCGCTGCCTTTTCTTATCCTCGTTACGCGCACTGGACGCATCCGAGAAATCTCCAGCCTACACGCATGTCCGACGGGCAAGCGCATTCGCATCGGAAATATCCGCAGCTTCCGCCCGAGCAAGCGATGGACCGCTATCGATAAGAACGATTCCGCGAAATAGCGCTCGCAGCATCAGCGCATAGGCGGCGGCACTTCCGACATGTCCCGCGCGCACTGTAGCGATCCGATTTTCCATCATGCGCCCTAGCGCGCTCTCCGTCGGCCCGGTGTGCCTCGTTACAATCTTTTTGTAAGCAAACGCTTCTCCCAATACCTATCCTACCGCGGCAAACAAGGAATTGGCATTCCTAGAACGATTGAGCCGGACCGACTTACTTTCCGGGATCCAAGCGCTGCTCCAACGTTCGCAAGCATTAGGTTTGTTGATCCAACTCTGATATAGAGCATCATCACCCGATTTCTTCCAGGCATCTCGTGACCGGGAGACGATTGCGCTCTCGCCTGCGGCGGAGATCGAAAGATGTTCTTTCATAACCTACTGGGCGCCCATGTTGCCGATCCACAAACAAATCATTGGGACAATGGCCGAATCGTAAGCGCGTGCCAGATTTGCGGCCGCCCGGTGGTCCAGCCGCCCGGCGCGGAGTGGAAAATTGCGCGGGAGGAGCCGGCGCGATGACGTACAGCAATGACATCGCGCCGATCGCCACCGCGGAACCCTTCGGAACGTGGCTGCTGACCCAGCTCAAGCGCGATGGGTGGGTCGGCGATCTTGCCAAGGCAGCAAAAGCAGACCGCAGATTTCCTAGGGACGGCGATGCCCACATGGTCCGCAAACATCTGAGCGATAATCAGGCTGAAAGCGCCATGCTCGAAGTCGTCGACGACGCGGATAACATCGGGCTTTGCCAGTGATCCATCCCCTGCGTCACCTTGAAGATGCGAACATCCTCGCCCAGGCGATCGTAAACACGATCCCCGAGCCTTTCCTGGTACTGGACGCCCGGTTTCGGGTGATGACGGCCAACCGGTCCTTCTATGAAACATTCAAGGTCACTCTCGAACAGACCGAAGGTCGCCTGCTCTATTCTCTCGGTGACGGGCAATGGGATATTTCCGCGCTGCGTGTGCTTCTTGAAACAATCATTCCGGACAAGGTGACGATGGACGGCTTCGAAGTGGAGCATGACTTCCCCGCGATCGGGCGCCGGACCATGTTGCTGAACGCCCGCAAGGTCATCTACGATGACAGCGACGACATCACGATCCTGCTGGCATTTCAGGATGTCACTGAGCGGCGTATGATCGAGCAGGAAAAAGAAGCGATCCAGCTACGGTCGGACGATCTCATCAAGCAAAAGCAGGTCCTCCTTGAGGAAATGCGGCATCGCGTCGCCAACAGCCTGCAGATCATCGCCAGCATTCTGCTGCTGAAAGCCCGCGCAGTCTCGTCCGAAGAAACCCGTCGCCACCTCCAGGACGCGCATCAGCGGGTGATGTCGGTGGCCGCGGTCCAGCAGCATTTGCATACGATCGAGGGTGTGGATGAGATCGAGGTTGGCTCCTATCTCAAAAAACTATGCGTGGGGCTTTCGAAATCGATGATCAGCGAGGGCCAGCCCGTTTCGATCAACGTGTTGTCTCACGAGGGCATAATCCCCTCGGCCAAGGCCGTCAGCCTCGGGCTTATCGTCACCGAGCTGGTAATCAATGCGCTCAAATACGCGTTTCCGAACCAGAAGGCCGATGCGCTGATCCTTGTCACCTATGAAATTGACGCGTTGGACTGGAAGCTTACCGTCTCCGACAATGGCGTAGGCAAGGAGATAGGGAGCGCACCTGCTTCCGATGCCGGTCTTGGAACGACCATCGTCAAGGCGTTGTCGAAGCAGCTCGGAGCTCGGATGGATATGGTCAGCAGCCCGATGGGGCTGACCGTATCCGTCACACGCGCGACATTTACGTCACGCATGCCGCAGGCGGTCTGATTTCAAATATTACGTAATATCCCGTCGTATAATTTATGCTCTTCGAGATACAAATGTTTATTAATGGTTTAGATTTGATGTATAAATACTCCATATTATTTATTTATTTCGACATCGGAACATTATTTTAATTAACTCGTTTGGGTGATCTGGCTCCTATCGGAATGCCAACGGAGATATTTTCATGCGTAAGTTTATCCTCGCGACGACGCTGATGTCGCTCGCCGTACCGCTCGCGAGCGTGCAAGCGGACCCACCATCCTGGGCGCAAAACGATCACAAGGATCACGCTTCCAATCGCGACAACCGTGATGATCAAAAGCGCAATTTGCGCCACCGGCGTGATCATCAGCGGGACTATAGCCGTTATGACTATAATCGGCCGGATCCGCGTTACGGCAATTACCAGGCCGACCGCTACTATGCGCGAAACGAGAGCTATCGTCCACGTCGACTCGCGGCAAACGATCGCATCTATCGGGGCAGCGACAATCGCTATTACTGCCGTCGCGACGACGGGACGACGGGCCTGATTATCGGCGGCCTTGTCGGCGGCGCGCTGGGCAACACCATCGCTCCTGGCGGATCCAAGACACTTGGCACGTTGCTGGGCGTCGGCGGCGGCGCATTGCTGGGCCGTTCGATCGACAAGGGTGGGAACGTCACCTGCCGTTGAGCAGGCACCGCGTCACTTCCAATCAACCGAGGATATTCCATGACCCACACCAATATATTCCAGCGCCACCTGCTAGCAGGGCTTGCGATCGCATCGCTGACGCTTTCGTCGGCCGCGTTCGCTGGCAATGCGGACCGGGCACAGGTGGCGATTGCCGCCGCCAAGGCTAAGATCGAAACAGGAGACCGGCTCGGCACCACCGAGCAGGCGGCAGACGCCCAGCAACGCGCCCGTGTTGCGCTGGGCACCGCCGAGAACCAGTTTAAGCGCCATCACGAGGCCAGTGCTTACTATGGCGCCAAGCAAGCTGATGCCCTTGCCGGCCTCGCCATGGCAACAGCTGAGCTCACCAAGCTGACCACGCAGCGCGATCAACTTCTTGCGCGCTGAGCGTGACAACATCGGAGATAATCATGAAATATAACAACATCACGTGCCTTCTTGGCGCCACCGCGCTAATATCGATCACCACCCCCGCCATGGCCGACAAGAGCGACAAGCTTGCGGTCAGCAAGCTTCACGACCGGATTGTTGCAGTTCGCGCCGAACCGGGTGTCGCTGAGAACGGATCGGCGGACCTGGATCGTGCGGAGGCGACGCTGAAGCCGCTGCTCGAAAACCTTAAGGACAATGACATCAAGCAGGTTGAGAGCATCACCGGCGAAGTCGATGCCCTGATCGAGACCGCGCGCGCCCGTGCCAAATCGGCGGCGATCAAGAGCGAAATTGCGGGGCTGGAAGCGGCACGCGCCAAGCGGATCAATACCGCCGAGGTCGCCACGGCACAGGCGCAAGGCGAAACCAACACGTTGCGCGCCGCGATTGCTTCGAAGGAAGCCACGCGCGTTGAAACCGCCAAAGCAACCGCGCTGGAAACAAGCCAGCTACGCTCACAGCTGAGCGACTATAAGATGAAGCAGACCGATCTTGGCGCGACGTTGGTGTTGAGCGACGTGGTCTTCGCCAGCGGCGGTTCGGATCTCAAGCCCGGCTCCATCGGACGGCTGCGCCCGCTCTCTGGCTACCTCAAGGCCAATAGTGCGGTCCGCGTTCAGATCGACGGCCATACCGACGGGCAAGGAACAGCCGCAGCAAACCAGGCGCTGTCGGAACGACGAGCCAAGACAGTCGGCGCCATGCTTGCCGGCACGGGGATCGATGCTGCACGGATCGAAACGATCGGCCATGGTGAGTCCGAGCCGGTTGCCGACAACGGGACAGCTGCAGGACGCCAACAGAACCGCCGCGTCGAGCTCACGCTGGTCGGCCAGAAGCTGAGCAGCTTACAAGCCAATTGATTATCCGCCTCCCCCTTTGTGCGAAAGGGGAGGCGGAACGATCCCAAGCGTCAGGCGGCAACGCCGTGCCTTGGTATGACGCGTCATCATCCGACGGGCATCGCAGGCTACTCGTGACCGAGAGACAATATGCTCTCGTCTGCTTCTTGGAAGGTTTATGCCGATGAGCATCCCCTATTTCGAACGACGACTAAGTGCTACATTCAGCATGATTGTAGTCATCTGCGATGCGGGTGTCCGTCTGGCTAGAGAATGTGGCGGGTTCATTATAATGGTCGAGAGCGGTGCGCCCATCACAAAGCCGGACGCCGGCACATTATCTCCGGTGGCAATTCGATGACCCGTATAATCTGTATTGATGCTGGGCGCGCTGAAATCATTGCGAAATGCAGCGCACACGACATCCCCATAAGCATGATTGAAACGCTTCAATCAGGCGGTACGCGGGTGGTGCTGCACAATGCTCCCGATGCGGCTCTTCTAGGCATGGCCTATGGGGATAAGGTAATGACGGGACCGGTGACGCGCATGGCAGTTCGCTTCAGGCATCCGGAATGAGCGAACAATCGCCAAGGAAGGCGGGAGTATGACGGCTGACGATAGCCGGTCGCTCGATGAGACCGAACCGTTTGGGATGTGGCTCTTGACGCAGGGGAACCGTGATTGCTGGATCGGTGATCTGGCAAAGGCTGCCAAGGCGGATCGCACTTTTCCGCGCGCGGGTGATCCTGAAGAGGTACGCAGGCATCTGAGCGACAAGCAGGCTGAAAGTGACATGCTGGAAGCCGTAGATGATGCAGAAAATCTTTGGCTCAGGCAATGATCACCCGAAATTCGGGTTGATCGTGCACGGTAGTGCCTCTGACATTCTAGGTGCCAAACAACGGGAAGAAAATGGAAGACACCAAAATATTATCCGGAGCTGCCGCCGCTTTGCAGCTGCTCGCCTGCCCGTTTTGCGGAACGGCTGAGCCTTGCAGCGAAATGGTGCGAGCCTATGGCAAATCTGATTGGCGTTCAAAGATGCGTTGCACAGCATGCGGGGCATCAAGCGGTTGGAGCGGTCCTATGGGTCATGACGAAAGCGCAAATGCAGCCATTGAGATTTGGAATATGCGTAGCAGTTCTGCGTCGGAGTCTTTGAAACCGGAAAAGAGTGGCAGAGGCCCGAGATTAGTTTCCAACGTCGTACCGAATTAACATCCGAACTTTGGCAGCAGCTCAAGATGATGGAAACCCGTCATTAGCATGGTAGGGTCCGGCATGGCTCTAATCCGTCCAACGCTTGCCGCCATCGCAATAGCGATCTTGCTGCTCGTATTGAGGTTTGCCGGGTTTTTGCCCGCGCTACTCGTTTGTGCGATAGCCACTGCGATATATATTGCCCGTCGGATACATAGGCGGCCTATCCGGATGGCGACTCGTCATGAGCCTCTGGATGGCATCTCACTTCATATCGAGAATAAACCAAAATTGCGGCGGGCATGGTCAACATCCCCTCATGTTGAGCAACTCGAAATCGGAGCGACCGGTCCCGGCGAACTGCAGTTCGTCCTCATCTCCTCTGAACGCCGGGCGACTTTAAAGCTCAGCGCCGACCAAGCGCGATGGCTGGCGGGCGCCTTAAACCATTGGGCCGATAGCAGCGAGGCTATAGCCCTGCACTGACAGCCAAGCGCGGCACGCGAGGGGCATAAGCGGCCATCGCTGATGAGCAGCAAAAATATTTTGCATTATGTTGGCCGGGATGTTGGCCGAAAGCCCAAATCACCTGAAAAATCCTTTGTTTTCAATGTGATCTGGCGGAGACGGAGGGATTCGAACCCTCGGTAGGAGTAATCCCCCTACGGCGGTTTAGCAAACCGCTGGTTTCAGCCACTCACCCACGTCTCCGGGAAGGCAGAGGCCGGGCTATAGCGAGGCGGGGGCAGACGATCAACCGCCTGGCTCGGCAAAATCACGGGCCGCGATATTCTGCTTCGCGTTCATTGCAGCGACAGCCAAAAGCGGCTTTATCTACCAGAGGCAAGGCGGTTCCGGAGAGTGGTGATGAAGAGCGGGTTGATGCTGGGTCTGGCGGCGGTGCTCGCGCTCGGCGGGGCCGAAGGCGGCCAGGCTCAGATGCGGACGGTCGATCCCAACCGGGCAAGCGATCTCGCGCCCGTCCCCGCCAGCGAGGCCAATTACGGTACGCGCGTCGCCTCGCCCCTGGCCGAGGCGGACCCCGCCCCTGCCCCCGCCCCTGCCCCACCGCCAAGCACCCAGGCCGCCGCCGACGCCGCGGCGCAGGAGGGCGCCCCGCCACCGCCGCCCGCCACCGCGCAGGGCCAGGCGGCCGCAGCAGCGGACAACGGCTATGCGCAGGATGATGTGCTCAGCGCCGCCGAGGGCGTGTTCGGCAAGGGCGCCGAGGGCCTCGCCAAGCTGATCGAGAAGATCTTCAGAGAGCAGGGCCGGCCCAACGCCTATATAGCGGGCCGCGAAGCCGGCGGCGCGGTGGTCGTCGGGGTGCGCTATGGTTCGGGCACGTTGTTCCACAAGGTCGAGGGGCAGATCCCGGTCTATTGGACCGGCCCGTCGCTCGGCTTCGATCTCGGCGCCAACGGTGCGAAGAGCTTCGTGCTCGTGTATAATCTGTTCGACAGCAACGACATCTTCCGTCGCTATCCGGCGGTCGAGGGCACCGCCTATGTCGTCGGCGGCTTCACCGCGACCTATCTGCGCCGCGGCGACATCGTGCTGATCCCGATCCGCCTCGGCGTCGGCTGGCGTCTCGGCGTCAATGTCGGCTACATGAACTTCACGCGCAAATCGCGGGTGCTTCCCTTCTGAAAAAGGCCTCCGGTCCCGCTCAGTCCGGCAAGCCGATCAGCGAGATTTGCCGGCCATAGCCGGGCTCACCGCGATGGGTCGCGCGGCGGAAGCTGAAGAAGCGATCGGGCTGGGCATAGGTATCTTCGCCCAGCGCGATCACCCGGCTCACGCCAGCCGCCGCCAGCCGGTGCGCGACATAGGCCTCGATATCGAACTGGGCGTGCCCCGGCCGCCGTCCATCGGCGAAGAAGCGCTCATTGGCGGCATCATCGGCGGTGAAGCGCCGCACGAAGCCGTCATCGACCTCATAGCTGGCGCGGGCAATGCACGGGCCGATCGCCGCGACAATGGCCGCGCGATCGGCGCCGAGCTTCTCCATTTCGTCGAGCGCGGTGTCGGTCACCCCGCCGAGAGCGCCCTTCCAGCCCGCATGCGCCGCGCCGACCACGCCCGCCCGGCGATCGGCGAACAGTACCGGCACGCAATCGGCGGTGAGGATGCCGAGCAGCAGCCCCGGCCGGTCGGTCACCACCGCGTCGGCGTGCGGCCGGCGGTCGTCGGGCAGGGCTTCGCGCATCACCACCGTGTCGGGCGAATGGACCTGGTGCAGCGTGATCAGCTCGTAGCCCGGCGCGACCGCGGCAACGGCACGCCGGCGATTCTCGTGGATCGCCGCGCGGTCGTCGTCGGAGCCCAGCCCGACATTGAGCCCGGCGTGAATGCCGTTGGAGATCCCCCCCTCACGCCCCAGAAAGCCGTGCGGCAGGCCCGCCAACGCGTCCACGGCGATCGGCCGCACGCTCATATCGTCGGCTTCTGGACAAAGCCGGCCGCAACCGCATCCGAGCTGTCCGCGACGATCACCCGATCGACCCGCGACGGCGGGGAGCCGCGATGACAGCGCGCGATCAGTTCATCGACCTGCGCCGCGGGGCCGCACGCGACCGCCTCGACCGAGCCGTCGATACGGTTGCGGACCCAGCCGTCCAGGCCGAGCTCGGTGGCCTGTTCGACCATCCAGGCACGAAACCAGACCCCCTGCACCTTGCCCTTGACGAGGATATGCCGGGCGATGCGCTCGCCGTTCATCCCGCCTGCGCCCGGTGCAGCAGCTTCTGATCGGCGAGCACGAGCGCCATCATCGCCTCGACGACGGGCGCGGCGCGGATGCCGACGCACGGATCATGGCGGCCCTTGGTGCGGATGTCGGCCGGTTGCCCGTCGCGGCCGATCGTCTCGACCGGGGTAAGGATCGACGACGTCGGCTTGAGCCCGACGCGCAGCACCACCGGTTGCCCGGTCGATATCCCCCCGGCGACGCCGCCGGCATGGTTGGCAAGGAAGACAGGCTTGCCGTCCGGGCCGGGCCGCATCGGATCGGCGTTGGTCTCGCCGGTCAGCCGCGCCGCGGCGAAGCCATCGCCAATCTCGACCCCCTTCACCGCGTTGATCGACATGCAGGCCGCGGCAAGCTCGCTGTCGAGCTTGGCATAGAGCGGCGCGCCCCATCCGGCCGGCACGCCCTCGGCGACGCACTCGACCACCGCGCCGACCGACGAGCCCGCCTTGCGGGCATCATCGACAATCTTCTCCCACCGCATGGCGGCGACGGGATCGGGACAGAAGAACGGATTTTGGTCGATCGCAGCGTCGTCGAACGCCGCGCGGTCGATCGCGTCGCCGCCCAGCTCCACCAGATAGCCGCGGATCCGCACCTCGGGGATCACGAGGCGCGCGACTCCGCCCGCCGCAACCCGCGACGCGGTCTCGCGCGCCGACGAACGCCCGCCGCCGCGAAAGTCGCGAAAGCCATATTTGGCGTCATAGGCATAGTCGGCATGGCCGGGCCGATAGGCGAGCGCGACCTCCGAATAATCCTTCGAACGCTGGTCGACATTCTCAATCATCAGGCTGATCGGCGTGCCCGTCGTGCGTCCCTCGAACACCCCCGAGAGAATACGGACGCGATCGGGCTCCTGTCGCTGCGTCGTGAAGCGCGAGCTACCCGGCCGCCGCTTGTCGAGCCAGGGCTGGAGATCCGCCTCGCTCAGCGCAAGGCCCGGCGGGCAGCCGTCGACCGCCGCGCCGATCGCCGGCCCGTGGCTCTCCCCCCAGGTTGAAAAGCGAAAAACGCGTCCGAAGGAATTGAATGACATCAACCCCTCTCCCTGCGGCCTGTCTCGTTCATCGCCATTCTTTCTGTTTGTCGCCCGGACAGCGCGGACTATTCCGGAAGCGCCGGAAGCGGACCCGGCGGGGAAGGGAAAGGGCCGTGTTCAAGCCAAGGCGATGTCCGGAGCGTCCTCCGCCTTCATCCCGATAACATTATAGCCGGCATCGACATGGTGGATCTCGCCGGTGACGCCGCTCGCCAGCTCCGACAGCATGTAAAGCCCCGCGCCGCCGACATCTTCGATCGTGACATTCCGCCGCAGCGGCGAATTGAGCTCGTTCCACTTCAGGATGTAGCGGAAATCGCCGATGCCGCTGGCCGCCAGCGTCTTGATCGGCCCAGCCGAGATTGCGTTGACGCGGATGTTCTCGGGTCCGAGGTCCATCGCCAGATATTTGACGCTGGTCTCGAGCGCGGCCTTGGCGACCCCCATGACATTATAATGCGGCACGACCTTCTCGGCGCCATAATAGCTAAGCGTCAGCACCGAGCCGCCCCGCGGCATCATCGGCCGCGCGCGCCTGGTCACCGCGACCAGACTATAGGCCGAGATGTTCATCGTGAGCAGGAAATTATCGAGGCTGGTGTCGACATATTGGCCGCGCAGCTCGTTCTTGTCCGAAAAGCCGATCGCATGAACGAGGAAATCGATGGTGGGCCAGCGTTCCGCCAGCGTTGCGAAGGCGACATCCATCGCGGCGTCGTTGGACACATCGCATTCGATCAGGAAATCGGAACCGACCTGCTCAGCCAGCGGCCGAACGCGCCGCTCCAGCGCCTCGCCCTGATAGCTGAAGGCCATTTCGGCGCCCTGCCCATGGAGCGCCTTAGCGATTCCCCACGCGAGCGAGCGATCATTGGCAAGGCCCATGATCAGCCCGCGCTTCCCCGTCATCAATCCCGCCACGATATCTCCCTTATTCGCTGGGCGCGGCTTCCTTTACATAAGTTTCCTGGCTCTCCGCTAGAGCCGCATTGAGATGGGCACCGAAAACTAAGCCGAGGCCGACCAGCCAGAAAAAAAGCAAGGCGACGATCACGCCCGCCAGGCTGCCGTAGGTCCGGCCGTAACCCCCGAACGCTGCCACGACGACGGGCAGCAGCATCGTCACCGCCATCCACCATAAAGCGGTGAACAGCGCCCCGGGCCATTTGGGGCATTGCGCGATCCGATATTTCATCGGCGTCAGCGTCACGAACATCGCATAAAGCGCGGCGATCAGCATCAGCAGGGGGGCTATGCGCGACAGGTTGATCAGCGGCTGGAAATCCGCACCGAACGGCAGCAGCCGCCAGATGAACTGCTCGATCCCGGTCAGGACGACCTGCGCGCTGAACGCCGACATTGCCAGAACCACCGAAGCGACGATGATCAGGATCGATCCGGCGCGATAATGCCAGAAGCTCCGCGAAGGCTTCGTCCCATAAGCGCGGTGGAGGATGTCGCGGATCGTCTCGACAAAGCTTCCGACCGTCCACAGCCCGACCAGCGCGCCGAGCCAGAGCACTGCCCCCTGGTTGTTCGCGGTCAGAACATCGTTGATCGGCTGGGCAACGAGATTGCGCACCGTCGGCGGCAAAGTGCTTAGGAAGCTGTGCAACGCCCGCTGGACGTCGGGCGCACGCCCGAACAGCTGCGCGAGCGCCGCCATCACGATGAAGAAGGGAAACATCGTCAGCAACGCCAGATAAGCGATGTTGCCTGCGTGGATGAAGCCATCGGCATAGACGCCGATCGCCGCGCGGCGGACCACCGTGTAAATCCGCCCACCAGGCCGCATTTCGTCCAGATGCTTTTCGAACGGCCGGTTGCGGCGCGCTTCGGGCGATTGATCGGTCACCAAAGCGCGTGCTCCTGTCCGCTGCCCGTCCCTTATGACTTTCAAACGCCCAGATTGGCCCGCGGGTTGCGCTTGCCCTTGCCGTCCCAGGTCTCGACGAACGCCTCGAGTCCGGGATCGTCGGCAGGGATATCGACCATTACCGTGACGAGCTGATCGCCGCGCGACCCGTCCTTGCGATGGAAGCCCTTGCCGCGCAGCCGCAACGTCTTACCCGAGCTGCTTCCCTTGGGGATGCCCAGCATGACCGCACCATCGACCGTCGGCACCTTGACCTTCGCCCCGATCACCGCCTCGTCGATCGACACCGGAAGATCGAGCCGGACGTCGTCCTCGTCTCGCTTGAAGAAGCGGTGCGGGCGGACATCGACCGTGATGATCGCATCACCGTTGCCGCCAGGGCCCGCCTCGCCCTGTCCTCCGAGCCGCATCTGAGTGCCGCTTTCCACCCCATTAGGCAATTTGACGTCGATCGTCTTGCCGTTCGCCAGCGTGATCCGCTGCGGCTTGAGCGTCGCGGCGTCCTCGAAGGGCACCGCCAGACGATAGGAAATGTCCGCACCCTTGGGCGCGCGCCCTCCCCCTTGCGTTCCGAATCCGCCGAACCCGCCGGGCCGCCTGCCTCCGCCGCCGCCGCGCGACCGGCCGAAAATGCCCTCGAAGATATCGCCGAAATCGGCCCCGTCGCCGCCAAATTCATAGCTTGCGCCGCCCGGCGCCGCGCCAGGATGAAATCCCCCGCCGCCGCGTCCTCCAAAGCCGAACGGCCCACGCGGATTGCCCTGCTCGTCGATCTCGCCGCGGTCATATTGAGCGCGCTTGTCGCGATCCGACAACAGGTCATAAGCGGCGGTCACGTCGGCAAAGCGTTCGGTCGCCTTCGGATTATCCTTGTTTCGATCGGGATGAAGCTCCTTGGCAAGCTTGCGATAGGCCTTCTTGATCTCGGCCTCCTCCGCGCCCTTCTTCACCCCAAGCTTCGAATAGAGATCCGCCATAATCGTCGTCATCACCCTGCCGTCGCACTATGTTGCATAAATGCAACAGATCAGATGTGCACCCTTTTGCCGATGCGCAAGGGAAAAAATCCCCTACCACCGGCAACCTGCCCGCACTCCCCGCGTTCTGCGGCCGAAACGTCCCGATCACAAGCGAGTTGCCCTGCATGGCGCCTTATCAATGTCCGAATTGCAAATGTCTCAACCATTTCGAAGTTCGGGTCTGTCCCGCTTGCGGCTTCACGCTCGGTTACGACCCCGCAACCGATGGTTTTCTGTTCCTCGGCGACGGCGCGACCACCTGGCGAGACGCCGAAGGAACGGCGCACGAGGTGGCGGTCTGCACCAACAACAACGATCATGGCGTGTGCAACTGGCTCGTTTCGACGCGGGACAGCACGGCCTTTTGCCGCGCGTGCCGCCACAACCGCACGATCCCGGATCTGACCGTCGCGACCGTCCCCGAACGCTGGGGCAAGATCGAAGCCGCGAAGCGCCGGCTGTTTCACACGCTGATCAAGCTCAACCTGCCGCTCGAGACAAAGGCCGAAGAGAATGAGCAAATCCAGGGACTTGCTTTCGATTTTTTATATGACCCCTCGGCCGAGCAGCAGGGGCAGGCGCAAATCCATACCGGGCATGACGCCGGGATCGTTACCCTCAACCTTATCGAGGCCGACGACGTCGAGCGCGAGCGGATCCGACGCAGCATGGGCGAGCCCTACCGGACCCTGCTCGGGCATCTCCGTCACGAGGTGGGCCATCATTATTGGGCGCGTCTCGTCGCATCGGACCCGGAGCAGCTTCAAGCTTTTCGCGGTATATTCGGAGATGAAACCATCGATTACGCGGCCGCGCTCGAAGAACATTACGGGCCCGCCAGCAACAAGGTTTGGACCGACGATTATGTGAGCTTCTACGCCACCGCCCATCCTTGGGAGGATTTCGCCGAAACCTTCGCCCATTATCTGCACCTGGTCGACACGTTGGCGACGATCGGCGGCTTCGGGCTGCGCATGACGCCCTTTCCCGGCAGCGGGAACGATCGAGACGTCCAGGTCGACTTCGATCCCTATACCACCGCAACCGAGCAATTGACCACGCAGATGGTGCCCTACAGCTTCGCGCTCAATACGGTGAACCGGAGCATGGGGCAGCCCGATCTCTACCCGTTCCGGCTTTCTCCTGCGATCACCCGCAAGATCGATTATGTGAATCGGCTGATCGCCCGGGAAGGCCGGGGCTGACCGGCATCCGGACGATGTACGCGCAGCGGCGCCCGATAGCCACGTCGGTAAACCACGGTATTGAAAGAGCCGTTCGGGACGGCGATGATCGACCGGCGAGCAAGACGGGAGATCCGCCGGCTGGCGACGCGGAGCGGTGGGCTTCCGGACACGGGCGCGGTACAAAAGGGGGTGCTGCCATGTCGCCGAATCGCGCCGCGGGTTTCGCCCCGACGATGAAGAGCGCCATCACGACAGCGGGTGAGCGCGAGCGCTATGGCTCGGTCCGTCCCTCCCCGTTTCCTTTTTGGGCCTCCCTTTCGACTAAAGACGAAAGAACCGGAAAGAGGGAGGCGGGGTCTCCCCCATTCGCCCTGCCATTCACGGAAATTATGATATATTACCAATCCGGGCTCGCCTGCGTGATTGTGGCATCGCGTCGCGATCAAAGCTCCTTGCGGCGGTACATGGTTTGAAGAAGCGATTTGCCCCGACACGACGAGCCCTCTGGCTGACCAAGCATGTGCGCCAGGCGGTCTTTGCCTGCCTGGCGGCGCTAGCCTGCGCCGCTCCGGGCGTGGCGGTGGTAGCCGGAGCCGCACCCGATCAGCTCGAATTCGATATCAAAGCGGCGTTCCTGCCGAAATTTGCCGCCTATGTGAACTGGCCGGCCAAGTCGGCGCTCGCGCCTGAAGACCCGCTCCAGCTCTGCATCATCGGGCGCGATCCATTCGGCAACAAAATCGACGAGGCGGCGACCCGGCAGCGGATCGAGACGCATCCGCTCGTCGTGCGCCGGTTGGACACCACCGTCAACGCGGAGCATTGCCACATCGCCTTCATCGGCGGTTCCCCGAAACAGGGTGTGAAAGCTGCTTTGAAAGCCCTCGACGATCTGCCCGTTCTCACGGTGACCGACGACCGGTTCGGCGCGGATCGGGGCATGGTTCACTTCATCCTGAAGGACGGCCGAGTGCGGTTCCACATCGACAATGCGATGGCGGTGCACAGCGAACTTTCCATCAGCTCGCGCCTGCTCAGCATCGCGCTCAGCGTCAACATGCGGGCGCGCGCATGAGTCTCAGCGCGGGTGTCAGGCAGCGGACGGGGGTTGCGGTTGTTGTTCCGCTGGTCGTGGTGCTCATCTTCGCCGCCGCATTGTGGATCATCTATCAGAATGAGCAGAGCTATCGCCAGGAACAGGCGCGCGCCGGACAGGTGCAGGCCGAAATCCTCGCGGCAAGCGTTGTGGCCGCGCTCGACTTCGCCGACCGGTCGGCCGCGCAGGAGGCAGTCGACGCGCTCCAGGTCAGCCCGCAGCTTCGCGCGGTCGGCATCTATGATGCGCACGGCCGTCGCTTCGCAGGATATCATCGCACAGGGGCTCGCCTGCCGGATCTGCTCGGCGATGCGGTCCCGCCCGACGCGTCGCTGATCCAGGCCACCGCCCCCGTCACCCGCGGAGGCGCGACCATCGGCTCCGTCTATCTCGCCAACGCCGTCGATCCGCTGTCGCGGCGACTGTCGCGCTACGCGATGATCGCGCTGCTCGTGGTGATGACCTCGCTGGTGCTCGCCGTGCTCGGCCACAGCCAGGCCGAACTCCGCGGCGTCAATCGTAGGCTCGAGAGCCAGGCGCAAACTCTCGCCGAAGCCAATAGCGAGCTGCAATTCCAAATGGAGGAGCGCAGCCGCACCGAGGAACAGCTCCGGCAGGCCCAGAAGATGCAAGCGCTTGGCCAGCTGACGGGCGGGATCGCGCATGACTTCAACAATCTGATGACGGTGATCCAGGGCTCGGCCGATCTGCTGCTGCGCCCCAATCTCACCGAGGAGCGGCGCCTGCGCTTCGTCAAGGCGATCATCGAAGGCGCCGAACGCGCCGCCCTGCTGACCGGGCAACTGCTCGCCTTCGCGCGGCGCCAACCGTTGCGGCCCGAGCTTCTCGACATCAACAAGCGCATCGAGACGATGATCGTCATGCTACAGCCGACGCTGGGCCCCGACATCACGCTCACGCTCGAATTGGAGGAGGAGCTGCCATGCGTCGAGGTCGATCCTGGACAGTTCGAGGCGGCCTTGCTCAATCTCGTCGTCAATGCGCGCGATGCGATGCCCGAGGGGGGCACGCTCACCATCGCGACGCGCAGCGTCGAGGATGGCGACGTCGGCGAGCATGATCGCGCAGTCGCCATATCGGTGAAGGATAGCGGGATCGGCATTTCTCCCGAGGTGCGCGATCGCGTGTTCGAGCCCTTTTATACCACCAAGACCGTCGGCAAGGGCACCGGTCTCGGCCTCAGCCAAGTCTATGGCTTCGCCGCGCAATCGGGCGGCGGCGCACGGATCGAGAGCGAAGTCGGCAAGGGAACGACACTGACGATTCTGCTGCCGGCGAGCACCCGGCGACTGCCCTTGGCGACCGGCGAAGCGCGGGTCGCGCGCAAGCGCCGGGCCGGCCGGATATTGCTGGTCGAGGATAATGAAGAGGTCGGCAACTTCGCCGAGACAATGTTGTTCGAGCTCGGCCATGAGGTGGTCCGCGCGCGGAGCGGCCCCGAGGCGCTCGGGCTGGCCGACAAGGGTGCGTCGTTCGACGTGGTGTTCACCGATGTGGTGATGCCCGGCATGACGGGTATCGAACTGGCCGGTGAACTCAAGCAGCGTCGGCCGCGGCTGCCGATCATCCTGACGACCGGCTATAGCGATAAGATCGTCGCGGCGGGATCGCAGGGCTTTCCCGTGGTCACCAAGCCATATCGTCTCGAGACGCTGGCGAGCACGCTCGACGAGGCGCTCGGCGCGCGCCGCGTATCGGCGGGCTGAAGGCCAGGCCGGCCGGCGACGGCGGCAGCCCAGCGACGCCACTGAGCGAAGCCTTGCGTCGAAAGGCTTCAGCCAATCGGCTCCACATCGACGGAGACGTCGATCTTCTGGCCCTCCTGGCCGGTGAAGATGCCGTCGATCGGCGCGACATCGGCATAGTCGCGGCCCATCGCCGTGATGATATGATCGCTGCCCACCAGACAGGCGTTGGTGGGATCGAAGCCGACCCAGCCGCGGCGCCGTCCGCACCATATCACGACCCATGCATGGGTCGCGTCCGCCCCCACCATCCGCTCCTTGCCGGGCGGCGGAACGGTGCGAAGATAGCCCGAGACATAGGCCGCGGGCAGCCCGACGCCGCGCAGTCCCGCAATCATGATCTGCGCGAAATCCTGGCACACCCCATGGCGCTTCTCAAACGCTTCGATCGGGCTGGTTTCGACGGTGGTCGCGCTGCCGTCATAGGTGAAGCGATCGTGGATGCGGGTCGCGAGCGCGAGGCCCGCCTCGACTATGCCGCGCCGACCGTCAAGATGCTCGGAGCACCAGGCAGTGATCTTCGAGTTCAACGGGATCGAAGGCGAGGGATAGACGTAGTTGGCCGGACTCTCGACATCGATGTCAAGCGTGGTCAGGGCCGCCGCGGCGACCTCGGCGATCGTTGGGTCATTGGCTTCGGGAAGCGGAGTCGGCCGATCGACACGGATGCGAAAATTGCTTTCGATGCACAGCTCGCGCGAGGGCCGGTCCACCACCATGCGACTGACATGGCCGAGATAGCCGAGCGGGCGCGTTCCCGTTACGCGTGCAACCGGCGACAGCTCGAGATCGAAACTTTCCAACGTCTGGCCGGCCCACTCCACCGGAATCAGTCTCAAATTGCAGCGAGCGAAGCTGACCGGAAACGCGTAGCGAAAGCGTGTCTTGTGGCGGACCTGATACAGCATCTCGCGCCTCGCTAAGCCAAGGTCATGCCGGACATGCGAAGCGCTTCGCTGCCCTGCAGGAAGAAACGCGTCCCGATCGCGTTGGACAGTTCGGCCAGCATATTTTCAATCCCGAGCATCATCGTTCCATCGAGTTGCTCGGCGCTCGCCGTTCGGATCTCCGCCTCGATCCGATAAAAGATCGCGACATGGGCTTCGGCCATGCCGTCGTCCCGCAGGGTAGGCAGCGCCTTGAGATGCTCGGCAATGCGCTCGACCTGATACGCCACCGCCCTCGGATTGAACGGATCCAGTGCGACGAGGTCGCGCACCGGTTCGAGCGCCAGTCCCGCCAGATATCGCGCTCGATAGCTGATCTGGCTGTCGCAGAGATCGAGCAATGTGGTCAGGTCGTCGGTCGAAGCATCGTCTCCTCCGAAGATCCGCACCAGCCGGCAACCCCATATCGCGCGTTCGATCCGCCGCCCCATATCGTGGAAACGCCAGCCAGCCGTGCGGCCCATATTCTCCGCGGAGAGCCCCGACAACGCCGAGAAGCGCTCTTGAAGATCGAGCGCGCGCGCCAGGATCGCTTCGGCATCGTCGAAGGTCGCCGTCGGCAACGGCGCGTCGATCAGCCGCCAGACATCGGCCGAAAGGCGATCCCGCGTCCCGCTCGCGATCATCCGCGCATTCCGCATCAGGCTGGCGACGCTGGCCGGTCCGGGGCCGTCAAGCGCGAGCCCGGCCAGTTCGCGCAGGTCATGGGTCTCGCCGAAGCTATGTTCGGGCGCGTCCTCATCTTCGTCCTCGTCGTCATCGCGGCGGGGCGCTGCGGCGCCCGAGGCGACGAGCATCGTGCCAAGCCGATCGAGCGTCAGCGGGAAGAGCGCGGCGCCGCCGTCCGCGACGATCGAACCACCAAGCGTTGCGCGCACGACCCGCAAGGTCGCCTCGCCGCGCTCGAGATATCGGCCAAGCCAATAGAGATTATCCGCCGCGCGGCTCGGCAGCGTGCCCGGATTGCGACGGATCGGCACCAGTTGCGGCAACAGCGAAACCGGCTCGACGGTTTTCGACGCGACCACGCAGACATCCGCCGAAAAGGCGCCTTCGCCCATCACGGTCGCGCGCGCATCCGAATCGTCGCCGATGCGGGCGAAGCCGCCGGGCATCACCGTCCACTGCCCGCGCCCGTCGCGCGCGGCGAACACGCGGACCGTGAAGGGGCGTGGCACCAGCTGCCCGTCCTGAACCACCGGCGTGGTCGACAGATGGACATCCTCCTGCGCGACATAGTCCATCGGCCGGCGGCGGATATCGGCGAGCAGCGCGGCGCGCCCGGCGCTGCTGAGCGTCGCCGCGAGCACCGGCCGGCCGCGTGGAAGGCCGATCGGAGGCTCCGAAAAAGCCGGGCCGACCAGCATATCATCGAGCCGCGCTTCAACCTCGGCGCGCGGCGCTTCCTGGCCGCACCACCAGGTGGCGATGTTCGGCAGCCTGAGATCCTCGCCGAGCAGACGTCGCGCCAGCAACGGCAGGAAGGCCGCGATTGCGGGCGATTCGACCACCCCCGCTCCCGGAGCGTTGGCGATCACCGCCTGCCCCGCCGCCATGGCATCCATCAGTCCCGGCACGCCGATCGCCGAGGTAGCGTCGAAAGCAAGTGGATCGAGCAGCCGCGAATCGATTCGGCGCCAGATCGCGTCGACCCGCTTGAGGCCCTCGATCGTGCGCACGAACAGTCCGTTGTCCCGAACGGCGAGATCGCTGCCCTCGACCAGCAGGAGCCCCAAATAGCGGGCAAGATGCGCCTGCTCCGCATAACTTTGATTGTATCGGCCCGGCGTCAACAGCCCGATCCGTGGCTCGGAACGGCGGCAGACTGCCGACAGCCCTTCGCGGAAGGCTGAAAAGAAAGGCGCCAGTCGCTCGACATGCAAGCGGGTCTGAAACCTCCCCATCAGCCGGGTCGCGGCGAGGCGGTTCTCGAGCGCGTAGCCTGCGCCGACCGGCGCGCGGACATGATCGTCGATAACGCGCCACTCGCCGTCCGGATCGCGGCACAGGTCGGCGGCATAAATGTGGAGGCGGTAGCCGCCGGGAGGCTGGACGCCGATCTGCGAGCGCCAATAGGCGCGGCTGCCGGTGACCAGCGTGGCAGGAATCGCGCCGTCGGCGACGAGGCGCTGATCGCCGAAAATGTCGCCGAGCAGGCGCTCGAGCAGTTCGGCGCGCTGCGCGATTCCTTCCGCAATGATGGCCCAGTCATCCTCGCCGATCAGTAGCGGCATCGCCGAGACGGGCCACGGCCGCTCGCGTTCCTCGCCAGGCAGGCGGAAGGCGGTGCCCAGTTCCTGGACCTGCCGCGCCATGCGCTGCTGGAGCAGGTCGAGCCGGCCCTCGCTGAGTTGCCCGATGCCTTCGAACAGCCAGTGCCACCATTTTGCGCCGCGGCCGACATCGCCGCGCAGCACATCGGCCGTTCCGGCCTTGGCGATGTAGCTGTGCAGCCAGCCTTCGCCGAGGCTCGGCATCCCCGGCAGTTCGGCCATCACATCCCCCTGCATGATGGTGTTACCGGTTCGGCGGCGCGCGAAGATCGAGCGTCATCGGAAATTCGCCCGGGCGCTCGGGAAGCGGAATCGTCACCGGGCCGGGGGTGTGGCCGTGGTCCTGGAAGCGCGCACGACGCCGCGCCTCGGCCTCAAGATCGTTGATCGGCATGGTATCGTAACTGCGCCCTCCCGGATGCGCGACATGATAGACGCACCCGCCTAGCGAACGGTTATTCCACTTGTCGAGAAGATCAAAGGTCAACGGCGGATCGGCGTCGAGCAGCGGATGAAGACAGTTGGCCGGTTTCCAGGCCTTGAAGCGGACGCCGCCAACGGCTTCGCCCGGAACCTCAGTCGGCGTCATCGGCACCGCACGGCCATTGACCGCGACAACATGACGGCCGGGCACGAGGCCGCTCGCCTTGACCTGGAGCCGTTCGGTCGAGCTGTCGACATAGCGCACGGTGCCCCCGATCGCTCCGGTCTCGCCGAGCACATGCCAGGGTTCGAGCGCATGCGCGATCTCGAGCGTGACGCCACCGGCCGAGACCGCGCCATGGACGGGGAAACGAAACTGCCGTTGCGCTTCAAACCAGGCCGGGTCGAAATCATAGCCCGCGTGACGCAGGTCGGCGAGCACCTCGATGAAATCGGCCCATACGAAATGCGGCAACAAGAAGCGGTCGTGCAACGCAGTTCCCCAGCGCACCAGCCCGCCCTTTTGCGGCTCGCGCCAGAACCAGGCGGTAAGTGCGCGCAGCAGCAATTGCTGCGCGAGGCTCATCTTCGGCTCAGGCGGCATTTCGAAGCCGCGGAACTCGAGCAGTCCCAGCCGTCCGGTCGGCCCGTCGGGCGAGAACATTTTGTCGATGCAGATCTCGGTGCGGTGGGTGTTGCCGGTGACGTCCACGAGCAGGTTGCGGAACAGCCGATCGACCACCCAGGGCGCGGGCGGTTCGCCTTCACCTGGGCCCGGCACCTGGGCAAGTGCGATCTCGAGTTCGTACAGGCCGTCGTGCCGCGCCTCGTCGATGCGCGGCGCCTGGCTGGTCGGTCCGATGAAGAGACCCGAGAAAAGATAGCTCAGTGACGGATGACGCTGCCAGTAGAGGATGAAGCTCTTGAGCATGTCGGGACGACGGATGAACGGCGAGTCGTTCACCGAGCGCCCGCCCAGCACGATATGGTTGCCGCCACCAGTGCCGATCGCGCGGCCGTCGACCATGAACTTGTCGGCGGTGAGGCCGGTGTCGCGGGCAAGCTCGTAGAGACCCGTGGTAATGTCGACGGTCTCGGCCCAACTCGCCGCGGGCTGGACGTTGACCTCGATCACGCCCGGATCGGGGGTGACCTTGAGCACGTTGAGACGCGGATCGGGCGGCGGCCCATAGCCCTCGATCCGCACCGGCATCCCCGTCCGCGCGGCGGTCGCCTCGATCTCGGCGACCAGCTCCAGATAATCTTCGAGTTTTTCGGTCGGGGGCAGGAAGACGGTGAGATGGTCGCCGCGGGACTCGACGGTCATGGCAGTGCGCACCGCCCCTTCGATGATCGTCTGCTCCTGGCGCTCCTGCGCCGCCACACCGCTTGCCGCGGGCGCCACCGCCTCGGCTCGCTGCGGGGCGGATACGCCGGCCCGTTCATGGAAATCGGGCAGCGGCTCGCGCGGTTCGGTGGTGTCGCGAACGTGGAGATAGGGAAATTCCGACTTGGGCACATAAGGCAGCGAACCCAGCGGCAGGCGGTAGCCGATCGCAGCGTCCCCAGGCATCACGAACAGCTTGCCGCGCCGCACCTGCCAGCGCTCGGACCGCCAGCGCCCGGCGGCCGGCATCTGCTGCGCGTTCCAGCGCTGGATCGGCAGGACATGGCCGACCGGCTTGCTTAGCCCATGCTCGAACGCCTTCACCATGCGATGGCGCGCCTCGGGATCGTCAATCTTGGGATCGGTCGGATCGACATTCTCGGGGAGTTGGGCCTCCTTGACCGCCCATTCGATGCCGTCCTCATAGGCTTCCTGGACCATCTCGCCGCCGACGCCGAGCCGTTCGGCGACCTCGGTCAGAAACGCGCCGGCCTCGTCGACGCCGACCGCCCTGCCCGTTTCGCCCCCGGCGATCAGGCTCGCATCCTTCCAGACGGGTATTGCGTCGGTGCGCCAGTAGACCGAATAGCCCCAGCGCGGCAGGCTTTCGCCCGGATACCATTTGCCTTGGCCATGGTGGAGCATCCCGCCCGGCGCATAGCGCTCGCGCAACTTGCGGATCAGCCGGTCGGCATAGCCCGCTTTGGTCGGCCCGACCGCGTCCGCGTTCCATTCGGGGGCCTCGGGATCATCGAGCGCCACGAAGGTCGGTTCGCCGCCCGTGGTGAGGCGCACGTCCTGTGCGAGGAGGTCGGCGTCGACCTTCTCACCGAGCGCGTCGAGCGCGGCCCAGCGGGCATCGGTGAAGGGCTTGGTGATCCGAACCGCCTCGGCGATGCGCTGGACGTTCATGTCGAAATGGAAATCGACATGCGCCGGCTCGAGCAACGCGCCTTCGATCGGCGTGGCCGATCGGTAATGCGGGGTGGCGGCGAGTGGGATATGCCCTTCTCCGGCGAACATGCCCGAGGTCGCATCCATCGCGATCCAGCCCGCGCCCGGCACGTAGACTTCGGCCCAGGCGTGCAGGTCGCAGACATCCTGCGCCACGCCCTTCGGCCCGTCGGTTGGGACGACATCAGGGGTCAGCTGGATCGAATAGCCGGACACGAAGCGCGCCGCGAGCCCGAGCCGCCGCGCCACCTGGACCAGCAGCCATGCCGAATCCCGGCAGCTGCCGGTGCCGATCGACAGTGTCTCCTCCGGCATCTGCACGCCCGGCTCCATCCGGATGACATAGCCGACCCGCTGGTTGATCGCGACGTTGAGCTCGACGAGGAAGTCGATCGTCCGGCCGCGCTTGCCCGCGAACTCGGCGACAAACGCGTCGACCAGCGGACCCTGTGGTTCGATGTCGAAATAGGCGGCGAGATCGGTGGCCAGCTGCGGGGCATAATCGAACGGCCGTTCCTCGGCATAATCCTCGACGAAGAAGTCGAACGGATTGACCACCACCAGATCGGCGATCAGGTCGACCGTGATCGAAAATTCGTTGGTGCGTTCAGGAAAGACCAGCCGCGCCAGCCAGTTGCCGTGCGGATCCTGCTGCCAATTGATGAAATGATTTTCGGGGGTGATGCGCAGTGAATAATTATTGACCGCGGTGCGGCTGTGCGCCGCCGGCCTCAGCCGGATCACCTGCGGACCGAGCTGGACCGGATGGTCGTAGCGGTAGATTGTCTGATGGTGCAGCGCCGCCTGAATCATAGCCGATAGAGCAAGCACATCCTGTTGTGCGGTGCAATGAAGACTTGTCAGAGTGGCCGCTGCCCTTCGCCGCGTCGCTAGGTACGAACGACCGCCAGCACGCCGGGCAGCAGCGATCCCACCAGCGCGGCGGCCATGGCGATATTGAAACCGCGCAGCATCGCCGGTCTGGTCAGGAGCCGGCGCGCCAGCATGCCCCCACCGGCCCAAAACATGATGCACGGCAGGCCGCAGACGGCGAGCATGAGCGCCACGATAGTCACATCGGCGGCCAGATGCGCGGGGCGGGCGAAGCTGGCGGTCGCGCCGAGGGTCATCGCCCAAGCTTTGGGATTGACCCATTGGAACGCGGCCGCGCCGAGGAAGCTCAGCGGACGCGCGCGCGCCGACGCGGCGCCGACGCCCGCCGACGTGCCGATCCGCCACGCCAGATACAGCAGGTAGGCGGTCGAGACGCCGCGGAGCAGCGGATAGAGCCATGGCAGACGGCCGAGGACGCCCGCCAGCCCGATGCCGAGCAGCACCACCATCACCACGCACCCGATGCTGATGCCCAGCAGATGCGGCACGGTCCGGCGGAAGCCGAAGGTCGCGCCCGACGAGAGCAGCATCATGTTGTTGGGCCCAGGAGTCACCGACGAGACGATGCAGTAAGCCGCCAGCGCGACCAGCATGTCCGGCGCCATCGCTAACGCCTTATCAGCTGCGCAAGTTGATATTGTGCATCGATCATCTGGGCCCGGCCAGCGGCGCGCGCATCGGACGCAGCCGCCGTCGCAATCGCTGCCGCCGAGACGACCGCGGCGAAGCCGACGAGCAAGAAGCTAGCGAGAGTGATCGTCCATATCTGTCTCATTGTCCCTGTCCTGATTGGCATTGACACAGGCCAATTGCGTCGTATTGTATCCCATGTCAAAGGCAATATTGTCATTGTGACATTGTTGTGGCTGTGAAGGCGACTATGGACTGGACTCCTGTGCTGACCGAAGGGGGGGACACCGTTTCCGGTCGTCTGCTCGCTGCCCTACGACGCGACATCGATTCCGGCCGCCTGCTCCCCGGTGTCAAATTGCCGCCTCATCGCGATCTTGCCCACCGATTGGGCATCGGCATTGGCACGGTCACGGCGGTCTATGGCGAGGCGGCGCGGCAGGGCCTGCTTACCGCCACCGTCGGACGCGGCAGCTTTGTCGCCGACACCGCCGCCCGCGCCAGCATCGGCGCGGAACCCGTGGAACTGGCGCGCAACCTCCCTCCGCTCGCCTTCACCCAGCGGCGTTTTGCCGCCACCCTCGCCCGCCTCAGCAAACGCAGCGATCTCGGCCAATTTCTCGATTATGCGCCACCCGCGGGCCACCAGGCCCACCGTCGCGCCGCGGCCGCGTGGCTGCGCCGGGTCAGCGGCCTCGCCGATGCCAGCGCCGACCGACTGATCATCACCAGCGGCGCCCAACAAGCGCTGACGCTTGCACTCGACACCCTGTGCCGGCCCGGCGACACAATCATGACCGAGGCCGCGACCTATTTCGGCATCAAGGCGATCGCTCAGGTCGGCGGCTATCAATTGCGCGGCCTCGCCATGGACGAGCAGGGCTTGCTGCCGGAAGCGCTCGACCGCGCCGCAAGCGAGGGCCTTCGCGTGCTTTGCACTTTGCCGACGCTGCAGAATCCCACCGGCCGCATCATGGGCGAAAAGCGCCGCGCTGAAATCGTCGCGATCGCCCGCGCGCGCCAGATCTGGATCATCGAGGACGATCTCTACTCGGCCTTTGCTCTCGGCACCGCGCCGCCGCCGCTCGCCGCGCTCGCGCCCGAGCGCTGCTTCTACATCAACGGCACCTCCAAGGCGCTCGCCCCGGGGCTGCGCGCGGGCTATCTGATCGTTCCGGACGAGGTCCATCTCGACCGGGTGCAGCGACTGGTCCTCGCGCGGGTCTACGCGCCCGCCGCAATGGGCGCGCTGATCGCTACACAATGGATCGAGGACGGTTCCGCCGACGAGGTCGTGGCCGAGATCCAGGCCGAGATGCTCCTGCGGGGACGGATGGCCGCCGAAAAGCTGGGGCCAGCGCTCAGTCCGCCAGCCGATCCGCGCTGTCCGCATATCTGGCTGCCGATGCCCGAGCTCGAAGCCGAACGGATGGTGGCGCGGGCGATGCGCGCGGGTGTCGAACTCACTCCGCCGTCGGCGCCTGTGGTCGATCCTTCCGCGATATCAGGGGTTCGCCTCTGCATCGGGGTGGCAGCCGATCGTGCGCAGCTTGAAGTGGCGCTCGATCGCGTCGTCGCCGCGCTCGACACCGACCGCACCGAAACGCAATCTGCGGTGATATGACGCCGCAGCGACCGAATCACGAGGACCGTCCGCGTCATGATCTCTCCCCTTCCCCTGTTCGAGCGATGGTATGCCGAGGCGCGCCAGTCCGAGATCAACGATTCCAACGCGATGGCGCTGGCCACCGCCGGCGCCGACGGCCGTCCGTCGGTCCGCATGGTGCTGCTCAAGGGTCATGACGAACGGGGCTTCGTCTTCTATACCAATTACGAGAGCCGCAAGGCGTTGCAGTTACAGGAAAATGCTCATGCCGCACTGCTCTTCCACTGGAAGTCATTGCGCCGGCAAATCCGCATCGAAGGCGCGGTGAGCAAGGTTAGCGACGCCGAGGGGGACGCCTATTTCGCTACTCGCTCGCGCGATTCCCAGCTCGGCGCATGGGCTTCGGACCAGTCGCGGCCACTCGACAGCCGCGCGACTTTCGAGGCGCGCTTTCACGCGGCGGAAACGCACTTCGAAGGGCGCGACGTACCGCGGCCGCCGCATTGGTCGGGCTACCGGGTAACCCCCGAACGCATCGAATTCTGGCAAGACCGCGCGCACCGGCTGCACGAGCGCCATCTTTTCACGCGGACCGCCGACGGCTGGTCCGAAGGCCTGCTCTACCCATGAGCCAAGCGGCGAATGTGCGCGCGGGGCTCGCCTCGGTCACGGTCGCGCTCGCGCTGATCGGGCTCAAAGGCTATGCGAGCTGGACGACCGGATCGGCGGCGATGCTGGGGTCGCTCGCGGACACCGCGCTCGACCTGATCGCCTCGCTCGTCACGCTGTACAGCGTAAGGCTCGCCGCGACGCCCGCAGACCGGCAGCACCGCTTCGGCCATGGCAAGGCCGAGGCGATCGCCGCGTTCTTCCAGGTCGTGCTGATAAGCCTTTCGGCGTTCTGGATCGCGCTGCATTCCATTCGCCGGCTGACTTCCGGCAGCGGCCCCGATCATGCCGGGGCCGGCATCGTCGTCTCGCTGATCGCGCTCGCGCTGACGCTGCTGCTGGTGAGCTATCAGCGGCGCGTCATCGCACGTACCGGTTCGCTCGCGATCAGCACCGACCATCTTCACTATCAGAGCGATCTGCTGCTCAACGCCGCAGTGATCTGCGCATTGATAATCGACCAGATGCTGGGTCTGAGCGGGGCCGACGCGGTCGCGGGCGTGGGCATCGCGCTCTGGCTGCTCTACGGGGCGTACAGCGCCTCTCACAAGGCGATCGATCAGCTGATGGATCGCGAGTGGCCCGAGGAGCGCCGCCGCGCTTTCGTCGAGGTCGCGAATCGCCACCCTGAATTGCGCGGCATCCACGATCTCAAGACCCGCACCGCCGGTCATCATGACTTCGTCCAGTTCCACGTCTGGGTCGATCCCGACATGAGCGTGGGCGAGGCGCACCGCGTGATGGACGAGGTCGAGGACAAACTGCGAGAGGTCTTTCCCGACGTCGAGATTCTGATCCATCCCGATCCCGCAGGTCATGTTGGCCGCGGCGAGGAGATGCAGCCATGAAGATCCCGTTCCAGCAGGTCGACGCCTTTGCCGACCGTGTGTTCGGCGGCAATCCCGCCGCAGTGATGCCGCTCGAGGCCTGGCTCGACGATGCCACCCTCCAGGCGATCGCAGCCGAGAACAACCTGGCCGAGACGGCCTTCGTCATTCCCTGGCAGGGCGACGACGCCGATTTCGAGCTGCGCTGGTTCACGCCGACGGTCGAGGTCGCGCTGTGCGGCCACGCCACGCTCGCCGCGGGCCATGCCCTGCTGTCGGCGCAGCCCACCGCGGACAAGGTTCGCTTCGCAACCCGCAAGGCCGGACTGCTGGAGGTTACGCGCGACCAGACGCAATATCGGCTGGCGCTTCCCGCCTGGGAGGTCATCCCCAAAGCATTGCCGGAGCAAGCGGCGGCGCTCGGCGGCGCACCCACTGAAACCCATTGGCGCGATGGCGGCTATGCGCTGTTCCTCTATGAAAGCGCGGCCGACATTGCCGCGCTCGATCCCGATTTCAGGACGATGCGGGGCTTTGGCGACGTTCTGTTCATGGCCACCGCGCCGGGAACAGACACAGACATCGTGAGCCGCGTGTTTGCGCCGGGCGCAGGGATTGACGAGGATCCCGTCACCGGCTCGGCGCATTGCATGCTCACCACCTTCTGGGCGAAGCGGTTGGGCCGCGACCGGTTCACCGCCTGCCAGGCATCGCCGCGCCGCGGCTATCTGAGCTGCACGCTTGCGGGCGACCGCGTCATTCTCGGCGGGGGTTGCGTGACGGTGATCGAAGGCGTGTTCAGCCTGTCGTGATGCGATCCGGCCGATCAGGCGGCTGACAATTCCTCGGCCGCCACGGTCTCGCGAATCCAGCCGCCGCCCAACACGCGGTCGCCTGCGTAGAGCACCGCCGCCTGGCCCGGCGCCACGCCATATTCCGGCTGCTTGAAGCGGATCACGCCATCCTCGAACCGCGCGGGCACGGGCTTGGCGAGCGAACGGACCTTCGCGCTCACCGCGCCCACATGGCCCTCCCCGATCCAGTTGATGTCGTCGAGCACCGCCGCCGACACGGCGAGCGCGCGGCGCGGGCCGACCACGAGGCGCTTTTCCGCAGGGTCGAGCTTCACGACATAGAGCGGCTCGGGGCTGCCGCCGATCTCTATTCCCCGCCGCTGGCCGACGGTGAAATGGATCAGCCCCTTGTGACGGCCGAGCACCCGGCCGGCGAGATCGACGATCTCGCCCTCCTCGGCAGCTTCGGGCCGCAGACGCTTGACTATGCTCGCATAATCACCGTCGGGCACGAAACATATATCCTGGCTGTCGGGCTTCGCGGCCACGCCCAGCGCGAGTTCGGCCGCGATCGCGCGGACCCTGGCCTTGGGCATATGCCCTAGCGGAAAACGCAGATAGTCGAGCTGCGCCCGGGTCGTCGCGAACAGGAAATAGCTTTGATCGCGCGCCGGATCGGCTGCGCGGTGCAACTCGGCGCGCCCGTCGTCTCCGACCACGCGGCGGACATAATGGCCGGTCGCGAGGCAGTCGGCGCCGAGATCGCGCGCAATCCCGAACAGATCGGTGAACTTCACCCCCTGATTGCATCGCACGCAGGGTATCGGAGTGCGTCCGGCGGCATATTCATCGGCGAAGTCGGCGATCACCGAATCGCGGAAACGGGTCTCGTAATCGAATACATAGTGAGCGATGCCGAGCTGGTCGGCGACGGCGCGGGCGTCGCGGATGTCCTGGCCGGCGCAGCAGCTGCCGGTGCGGCCCACAGCGGCCCCATGGTCGTAGAGCTGCAGGGTGACGCCAACCGTTTCCGCACCGCTCGCGGCCGCGAGCGCCGCCACCACCGAACTGTCGACGCCGCCCGACATGGCGACGACGATTCGCGCGCCCTTCAGCGAGTTGCCGTTACGACTTTCGAGCTGGAATTCGGGGTTCATCGCCGCGCCCATAGCAGCTGCGGTCAAGTCTCGCAAAAATCATCGAAATGCCCCTAAAGATTCGGTCCCGCCGGACGTTTCTTGTGCTGAGACGGAAACGGGCAATCGGCAACATGAAGATCAAGATCGACGAATTCCGCATGAACCGGGCCGAGCAAGTCGAAGCGCCGCTTGACTTCGCCACGCTTTGCGCGCTGCTCGCGGCTCATCAGGCGGCGACCCCCACCGCCCGGCTGGCCCGCGACGCGAGCGGAGCAGCCGATCAGCCCGATCGGACCAACCCGGCGGTTGCCGTCTTGCTCGCCAACTCGGGCGCGGAGGCGCCGGGCAACGGTGCCGCGGGAAGCTTCCATGCCGCCGCAGCGGCCCGCGTCAGCGGCCGGGTGCGTTAACAAAGATGATCCCGGCATTTACCCTTCCGCGAAAAGCTTCCTTGATAGCCAAGGTCGTAAGACCGGCGCAGGGCACGAACGCTGTCCGACCGACCATGTTTGAGGTATCGCATGCTTGAAAATCAAAAGATCCGCCCGCACCAGGTGATCGGTCCGCTGGGAGAGTCGCTCACGCTCGATTCGCTGCCCCCCCCGGGCACGACTCGCTGGGTGGTCCGCCGCAAGGCGGAGGTCGTCGCGGCGGTCAGCGGCGGACTGCTGACGGTCGACGAGGTGTGCGATCGTTATGCGCTGAGCGTCGAGGAGTTCGCCGGATGGCAGCGCGCTGTGGATCGGTCGGGCATGCCCGGTCTGCGCGTGACGCGAATCCAGCACTACAAGTCGCTGTACGAGCGCCAGCAGAAATATTGACGTCCCCGTCAAGCGGCCGTCACGACGGGCCCGCCTTCCCACCCGGAAGGCGGGCCTGTTCCGTTTCTGGACGATAACGAGCCCGCGAGAGAGGGCGAAAAAGGAACAAGGCGAGGCGTCGAACGTAATTTGCACGACGGCTTTCGACGCGGACGAGAGCGTCGCTATGGCAGGAGGACGCAATGAATTTGATCATTTTCCTTATCGTCGGCGGCATCATCGGCTGGCTTGCCAGCATCGTGATGCGCACCGATGCCCAGCAGGGCATCATCCTTAACATCGTCGTCGGCATCATCGGTTCGTTCATCGGCGGCGTGCTGTTCGGCCCGAGCCTTGGCGGCAGCGGCGTCTATGGCTGGATCAGCGCCTTCCTCGGCGCGGTCATCCTGCTGGCGATCGTCAATCTCGTCCGCCGCGGCGCAATGCGCTGAGGCGTGCCCGACCGAAGAGCGAGCCGCCACCCGGCGGCTCGTCTTGGCCCGCGCCGAGGGCGTCGGCAAGCCATGTTGTGAGCCTCTCCAGGCCCGGCTAGAGCAGTATCCGCCGGGAGCGCTCAGCCCCCATGCCGAACAATTGGGGGGTCGCATCGTTCATGGTCACGCGCGCAAAGCTTATCGCCTATGGTCTGCCTCGACAGCCGCTGGAGATAAGAGCCGCTCCGCACGAGCGCGCCTGGATGGATGCGACCGACCAACGCTATGCCTATCGCTGCCTGCCGCTGGCGATCGCCAACGCGCATGGCTGGGAAATACTCTGTCCCTCTGGCTTTTCGGCCTATTGGGACGGGGGACGCAGTTCGCAGGCGGTCTCGATCACGCCCGATCATGAGGGGCACAAGCCCGCGATAAGCCATTTCGGCTATGGGGTGCTGACCTTCCATGTTCCGGCGGTGTTCCGCACCGAGGCGGGCTATGACCTGATGGTGCAAGGTCCAATCAACCGGCCAAAGGATGCGATCGCGGGGCTGTCGGGAATGGTCGAGGCGGATTGGACGCCCTTCACCTTCACGATGAACTGGCAATTCACCCGGCCGAACACGGTGATCCGGTTCGAGCAGGGCGAACCCTTTTGTCACATATTCCCGGCGCGGCGCGGCGAACTTGAAAGGATCGATCCGGAAATCCGCCCAATCGGCGACGACCCGGCGCTGCAGGCCGAATTCGAGGCATGGACGGCAAGCCGCGCCACGTTTCTCGACGGGCTGAAGAAGCCCGATTCGGAAGCGAGCGCCGCGAAATGGCAGAAACATTATTATCGCGGACAGAATCTCGACGGCGCAGAAATCGCCGGCGAGGATCATCGCACCCGCATCCGGCTCAACCCGTTCGCCCGGAGCAGCGACGAGGCGGGCGGTTGATGGCCCGCCCCGTCAAAGGCTGCGCAACAGAGCCTGGCGCTTGCCCGCTCAGTTGAGCTCGAAGGTCACCGATACGCTGACCGCCAGCTTCTGCTCGCCTGCTTCGATCGCGCTGTCGGCGGCCTCTTTGGACCGCGCGACCATCATCGCCATCGGGCGGGGCATCGGCGGCTCGAAGCTGCCTTCGCTGATCGCGATCATCCGCTTGACCTGGAGGCCCGCAGCGCGCGCATAGAGCGCCGCGCGCGACCGCGCCGTCGCGATCGCCTTTTCGCGAGCCTGGTCGAGCAGAGGCTCGGGCCGGTCGATCGACAGGATCGGGCCATCGATCTGGTTGGCCCCCGCGGCGACCAGCGAATCAAGGATCGGGCCGGCCGCCTTGATGTCCCGAAAACGCACGCTGACCCGGCTCGAGGCCTGATAGCCCGTGATCGCCGGCGGCTGATTGTCGGCATAGCGATATTGCGGGCTGAGGCTGATCGCGGTGGTCTGGATGTCCCGATCGGATATCCCCGCCTTGCGGATCGCTGCGACCGTGGCGGCAGTCCTCCGGGCGTTGTCGCTCATCGCGGCGGCAGCCGTGGACGCCTGGCTGACCACGCCCGCGCCGATCGTGGCGATATCGGGCGTCGCGCTCACTTCGCCGGTCGCGACCACGTCGAGCCTCGTTCCCGCCAGGGCAGGCGCGCCCGGCGGCGCGGGCGGCTCCTGTGCGTCCGCCGCCGCCGCCAGCAGCAACACCGCCGGCGCCGCCAGGATCAATTTTCGCTTTAATCCGCCCATTTTGGTTCCGCTCCTGCTTTGCCGCGCGTGTCGCGGCATGCTACGGCGATAACGATCCTCGCTGCATGGGGGCTGAACGCCTTTCGGCTGCGAAATGGTCCCCCGCCCGGCCAAGAACCAGCGATATTGCGCTGCACCCTTGAGCGGGGTGAGGTATTGAGATAATACAGCTCGCTAACCAAGGGGCTCGGCGGAGCCGGCAGTAGAAAGCCAATGGAGATGAACGTCGAATCCGGCATCCAGACCGAATATGCAGCCTATGATTATGAGGACGGCCAGGCTCGTCGGCGGCGTCGGATCATCATCGGCGCGATCGTCGGCGCATTGCTGATCGCGGCCGCCGTCGCCTACATGGTCTTCGGAAGCGAGAAAGAGAAGCCCGCTACGCTGCCCGCCCCTGGAGTCACCGTGATCGTTCCTGGCCGCACCAATGTCGCGGCGACGATCTCCGCCACCGGCACGCTTTACGCCAAGCGCGAGATGCCGGTGGGCGTGGTGGGCGACGGCGGGATGGTGCTGCGCGTTCCGGTCGAACCGGGAACCTGGGTGGCGGCGGGGCAGACGCTCGCGGTGATCGAGCGATCGGTCCAGGCGCAGGAAGCGAATTCGCTGGCCGCTTCGGTGCGCGTTGCGCAAGCCGACGCCGATCTTGCCCAGACCGAACTCGATCGCGCCAAGGCGCTGGTCGCGCGCGGTTTCATCTCCAAGGCCGACATCGACCGCAAGACCGCGGCCCGCGATGCGGCGATCGCGCGCGTCGCGGTCGCGCGCGCCCAATATGGCCGCTCACGCGCCCAGATCGGGCGGCTCGACATCCGCGCTCCCGCCGCGGGCCTGGTGCTCACCCGCGCCGTCGAGCCCGGGCAGGTCGTCGGGCCGGGCGACGGCGCGCTGTTCCGCATCGCGAAAGGCGGCGAGCTCGAGATGCGCGCGTTACTCGCCGAGCAGGATCTTGCGCGGCTGAAGGTCGGCGACACCGCCAAAGTGACACCGATCGGCAGCTCCCGCGGCTTCACCGGCACGATTTGGCAGATTTCGCCGGTGGTCGATCCGCAATCGCGCCAGGGCACCGCCCGCATCCAGCTTCGCTACGACCCCGCGCTCCGGCCCGGCGGCTTCGCCTCGGCGGCGATCCACAGCGGCATGGTGTCGGCACCGCGCCTGCCCGAATCGGCGGTGCTGAGCGATGAGAAGTCGGCCTATGTCTATATCGTCGGTCCGGACAACAAGGTGGTCCGCCGCGATGTCAAGACCGGCGACGTCTCGGATGCCGGCGTCGTCGTCCTGTCGGGTATAGGGGGCAAGGAGAGGATCGTGCTGTCGGCCGGCGCCTTCCTCAATCCCGGCGACAAGGTCACGCCGCAGCTTGCACCGGCCTCGGCCGTTCCCTGATCGCCCGGAGTAACTGGCCATGCGCAACATATCCGCCTGGGCGATCCGGAATCCGATTCCGCCGATCGTGCTGTTCATCGCGCTTACGCTGGCGGGGCTGATCAGCTTTGCGCGCATGGACATCAACCAGATGCCCGACATCAGCTTCCCGGGAGTGGAGGTTCAGATCACCCAGCCGGGCGCGGCGCCGACCGAAATGGAAACGCAGATCACGCGGAAGGTCGAAGCCGCCGTGGCCTCGCTGGGCAATGTGAAATCGGTCACCTCCTTCGTGAGCGAAGGCCTGTCGGGCACCAGTATCGAGTTTCACCTCGGAACCCCGGTCGACCGCGCGGTCAACGACGTGCGCGACGCCGTGACCAAGATCCGATCCGATCTTCCCGAAGGAATATTGGAGCCGCAGGTCAAACGCATCGACGCCGACGGCGGGCCGATTGCTTATTATTCGGTCGAAGGCGTCGACATGACGCTCGAGCAGCTCAGCTGGTTTACCGACAACACCGTGATCAAGCGCCTCCAGGCGATTGAGGGCATGGCGGCGGTGTTCCGCGGCGGCGGCGTCAGCCGCGAGATCCGCGTCATCCTCGACCCCGCGCGCATGCAGGCGCAGGGCGTGACCGCGAGCCAGGTCAACAACGTGCTGCGCGCCGTCAATCTCAACGCCGCGGGGGGACGCGCCGAAGTCGCCGGCGCCGAGCAATCGGTGCGCGTGCTGGGCAATGCGTCCTCGGCCTACACGCTGGGCCAAACCCAGATTTCGGTCGCCGACGGGCGTACCGTCCGCCTCGCCGACATCGCCACGGTGCGCGATGCCTATGGCGAACAGCGCGAGATCACCAAGATGAACGATCGGCAGGTTCTGTCGATCGGCATGCAAAAGGCAAAAGGGGCGTCCGACGTCGAGGTCTATGACAAGGCGGTGAAGATCCTGCAGGATCTCCACAAGGAGAATCCCAAGGTTCACTTCAAGGAGCTCTACACCAGCGTCAAATATACCAAGGAGCAATATCATTCGGCGATCGACGCGATGATCGAAGGTTCGGTGCTCGCGGTCGTCGTGGTGTTCTTTTTCCTGCGCGACTGGCGGGCGACGCTGATCTCCGCGCTGGCCATCCCGCTGTCGGCGATCCCCGCCTTCTGGTTCATGGATCTGATGGGCTTCACGCTCAACACGATCAGCCTGCTCGCGCTGAGCCTGGTGGCGGGCATATTGGTCGACGACGCGATCGTCGAGATCGAGAATATCGTCCGCCACATGCGCATGGGCAAGACTGCTTATCAGGCATCGATGGACGCCGCCGACGAGATCGGCCTCGCCGTGGTGGCGACGACGATGGCGATCGTCGCGGTCTTCCTGCCGGTGTCGTTCATGCCGGGCATTCCCGGACAGTTCTTCAAGCAGTTCGGCCTCACCGTCGCGGTGGCGGTGCTGATGAGCCTCGCCGTCGCCCGGCTGATCACCCCGATGATCGCCGCCTATTTCCTCAAGGCGGAGGGGGTACGGCAGCATGGCGGCGGCAAGGTGATGGACCGGTATATCCAGCTGCTGAAATGGTCGCTCGACAACCGTTGGAAGATGATCGCGATCGGGGTCGTGTCGCTGCTGCTCACGGTCGGCCTGTTCGCCATCACCCCATCGCAGTTCCAGCCGCCGCTCGATGTTGATTATAGCGCGGTGAAGATCGAACTGGCGCCGGGCGCCCGCGTTCACGAAGACACGCAGAAGGTGGCGGACCAGGCGACGGCGATCCTGCGCAGGCAGCCCGAGGTCGACGCCGCCTTCGCCGATATCGGCGACAGCGGCGACACGCGCTTCGCCACCATTTATATTACGCTGAAGCCAGCCAAGGAGCGCGAGCGGAGCAGCATCGAATTCGAACGCGCGACCGCGCCGTTGCTCGCCCGGATTCCCGACGCGCGCGTCAATTTCCAGTCGCAGTCTGGCGGCTTCGGCCGCGATCTGACGATCATGCTGGCCGGCGACGATCCGCTCAAGCTGCAGCACAGCGCCGACGCGCTGATCGCCGAGATGCGCAAAAGCCCGCTGATCCGCGATCCGCGCATCGACGGCGACCTCCAGCGACCCGAGCTGATCATCAAGCCGCGGCTTGATCTCGCCGCGGACCTCGGCGTCACCACCGCTGCGCTCAGCGAGGCGATCCGCATCGCCACGCTGGGCGACATCGAGCAGAATATGGCCAAATTCTCGCTGTCCGACCGACAGATCCCGATCCGCGTTTCGCTGAGCGAGGAATCGCGCCGCGATCTCTCGACGATCCAGAACATGCCGGTGCAGACCAGCGCTGGCGGCACCGTCCCCCTGAAGGTGGTCGCCGACATTCATTTCGGCGCAGGGCCGTCGAAGATCCGCCGCTACAACCAGGTCCGCCGGCTGGTGATCGGCGGCGACATGGCCCCGGGCGCGATCAGCAGCGAAGCCTATAAATATATCTATGCCACTCCCATCATGACGAATCTGCCCTCGGGCGTCCGTCAGGTGAAGATCGGCGAGCAGGAGCTCGAGGGCGACCTGATCGCGGGCTTCGCCATTGCGGTCGTGTCGGGCATCCTGCTCGTGTTCGCGGTGCTCGTGCTGCTCTACAAGCGCGTGCTGCCGCCCTTCGTGAACATGGGCTCGCTGCTGCTCGCGCCGCTCGGCGGCATATTGTTCATCGGGATCTGCGGGATGCCGATCTCGATGCCGGTCTATATCGGGTTGCTGATGCTGTTCGGCATCGTCGCCAAGAATTCGATCCTGCTCGTCGATTTCGCGATCGAGGAGATGCGGATGGGCGCCGATCGCACCGCCGCCATCCTCGAGGCGGCGCATAAACGCGCCCAGCCGATCGTGATGACCTCGGTCGCGATGATCGCGGGGATGGTCCCGATCGCGCTCGGCCTGTCGGGCGACAGCAGCTGGCGCGCGCCGATGGCGGTCTGCGTGATCGGCGGAATCGCGATGTCGACGCTGCTGACGCTGGTGATCGTGCCGGCGGGCTTCACCCTCGCTGACGATCTTGAGAAATGGATCGGCCCCCGGCTCAAGCGCCTGCTCGTCAATAACGAGCCGCACGAGCTGGGGGGAGCGCCTCACCCCGCCGAATGATTGCGTCGACCGGGCGGGTCGTTTCGGTTGAACATTCCGCGGCGACAGCCATTGTGTCCGGATGAACCTCCTTCAGGCCAGCGGACTCGATCGTTTCAATCCCGCGCAGGGCGGCGTGCGCGGCATGCGTGTTGTCGCCTCGGGGTTGTTGCTGATCATGGCAGGCCTCTATCTGGCCGCCCGCGCGCAGGAAGCGCCGGGCGCGGCGATCGGCTGGGGCTATCTGCGCGCCTTCGCCGAAGCCGCGATGGTCGGCGGCCTCGCCGACTGGTTCGCGGTGACCGCGCTGTTCCGACACCCGCTGGGTGTGCCGATCCCGCACACCGCAATCATCCCGCGTAACAAGGATCGGATTGGCGACAGCCTCGCCGGCTTCCTGCGCGTGAACTTCCTGACCGCGTCGGTGGTCGCGCGACGGATGAGCCGGGTCGATGTCGCCGGCGCGCTCGGACGCGTGCTCGCCAATCCGCCACAGGGCGGGCGCACACGCGAAGGGATCGGCCGCGCGCTCGCCACGATCCTCGAATCGCTCGGCGATGATCGGCTCGGCGCGATGATCAAGAGCGGGCTCGCCAGCCGGCTGCGCAGCTTCGACATTTCCCCACTGCTCGGCCGGACGCTCGACGCCGCGATCGTCGAGAACCGGCACGCCGAGATGCTCGACGGCATCATCGGCTGGGCCGGCCGGATCCTGCTCCACAATGAGAGCATGATCCACGAGATGGTGCAGGCGCGCACCGGCAAATTCATGCGCTGGACCGGGCTCGACGAGAAGCTGTCGGGCGCGATCGTCGAGGGCCTCCACAAGCTGCTCGCGGACATGTCCAGCGATCCCGAGCATCCGGTGCGCCTCAAGGCGCAGGAGGGTCTCGAGCAGCTGGCCGACAAGCTCCAGCATGATCCCGCGACGCGCGGAAAGGTCGCTCTGCTCAAGGCCGAGCTGATCGACAGTCCGGCGGTCGCGGCCTGGCTCGACACCTTGTGGCGCGGCGCGCGGCTTCGCCTGATCGAAGCTGCGCGCGACCCGGCCGCGGGACTGGGCGGCCAGGTCGGCGAGATGCTGCGGCAACTCGGAACCACCCTGCAGGAGGAGGCCGGGCTCAGGCGCACGATCAACCGCTTCGCGCGACGGATGACGGTCGGGCTGGTCGCCGACTATGGCGACGGCATCGTCAAGCTGGTGTCGGAGACGATCCGCGGCTGGGACGCACGCACCGTCACGCACCAGCTCGAAAATGCGGTAGGCCGCGACCTGCAATATATCCGGGTGAACGGCACGCTGGTCGGCGGGCTGATCGGAATCGGCCTGCACGCGCTCGACCGCCTCATGTGAAGTGCTGCGAGGCACGATCTCCGCCGAGACGATCGCAGGTAAAAGGCCTCGAAGGGCTGGCATCTTCACACTTTGCACGCCGGCAGCGATCATCCCAGCGAAGGCTGGGCTCTCAAGAGAATATGGGCGCTCGCCGCCGGCTGGCCGTTAGGCATATGAGGCAACAGGCCATTAACGATTTTATGTAAATCTCTGCCGATGCAGCTCAAAACGCTCAGACATGTCGCGCAACGGCTCCGCAAATGGTCGCGGGCGATGGGCGCTGCGACCGATGGCGTTGCCCTGGTTGAAACCGCGATGGTGGCTCCCTTCCTTGCCATCGTCACGATGGGGATAATCGATCTCGCGCGCTACGGGGCCACCCGGCTGCAGGTTCAGCAAGCTGTGAATCGCGGGCTTGAAATGTCGATGATGGGCGGCCCGAGCCTTTCCGCCACCGATATTCGCGACCAGGCGGCGGCTCAGGCGGGCGTCCCGACAGGCCAGGTGACGGTGACCCAAACCCTGGAATGTTCCGGTACGGCAACGAGCTGGTCCGCGAGCTGCACATCCGGCCAGGAAACCGCGCGTTATACCCAAATACAGCTCTCGACCGATTTCAAGCCGTCCTTCGCTGGACAGCTTGCGACGCTGCAAGGCAACGCAAATGGAGTGATCCCCATTTCGGTCACGGGAGCGATACGCATCCAATGACAAAGCGCCTCCAATCTCTCCGATCGGATCGTCGCGGGGCAGCCATGATCGAATTCGCGCTGATCGCCCCGACCTTGCTCGCTATGCTGATGGGCATCGCGGTGTTGGGATATATGTTCCTGGCCCAGGCCGGGTTGCGGACCGCCGTCGAAGATGCGGCGCGCTATGCCACCATCTATCCGAGACCGACCCAGGCGCAGATCGAGGCGCGGATAACATCCCACCGATTTGGGATGAATCCGGCGAACATCGTGGCGCCGACCATCACCTTCAACACCGCTTCCACGCCGAACTATGTGACCATTTCGATGGGCTATAACCTGACCATAAACTATCTGATCGGCACGCAGACCTTGGCCCTCTCGGAAACCCGCCGCGCCTATGTCACCAGCTAGAAACGGAGAAGCGACCATGCCGCGCTTCCTTGGACTTGCCTTTTTGCGCTCCCTCCTGCGCGACAGGCGGGGGAATGCCTTGATGCTGACGGCTTTTGCGCTGCCGTTCGTGATCGCCGCCGCTGGGCTCGGCGTCCACACGATGGAGTTGACGCTGGATCAGCGCGAACTGCAGCGGGAGGCCGACTCGGCCGCGATGGCGGGCGCTTATTCGTTATACCAGGGCCAAGGAAACACCGCCGCCATCGCGCAGGCCAACAAGGCGCTGACGCAGAATCCGCTGGTGTCCAACGTTACCAAGACGCTGACCCCCGGATCCTATACGAGCGGCGGCACCACCTATACCCAGTCGATGTACGTCAAGCTGGTCAGCACTCGTAACACGCCCTTGATGGCCATGTTCGGGCAATCCACGGTGGTGGTCAGCGCCGAGGCTCGCGCGGCCACCGTTCCCAATGGCAAGGTCTGTTTTCTGGCGCTCGAAAGCGGGACCACCACCGGAATCACCTTTGCGGGCAATTCCAACCTGGATCTCGGCTGCGGAACGGGAACCAACTCGATCGCCGGGATTGCGGTGGATGTGAACGGCAATCCGAGCGTGACAGCCTCTCCGATCGTCGCGATGGGGGGAATCCCGCCTTCGAGCGCCTATACCAGCGGCACCGTGTTTATGGCCAATCATGCACGCCTGAACGACCCGTTTGCCGGCAACAGCTACGACCCCGGTTCGAGCACCGTCTCGAACGGAGCGTGCAAAACTGGCAGCAGTTGGAGAACCATCGATGTTCCATCCGGAACGACGGCGAACGGCGGTCTCTATCCCCCGGGCTGCTACGGTACGATCAACGTACAAGGCACGATCCAGTTGCAGGCGGGGACTTATTACCTCGCGGATGGAGGACCTAGCTCCGGCTTGCAGATCGGAGCGCAGGCCCATTTTACCTGCGATTTCTGTACTTTCGTGCTGACCAGTACGTCGAATGGCGCGAACAGCTTTGCAATTATGAATATCAACGGCGGCGCGGAGGTCCACATCAAGCCGCCTCTAAGCGGTATATATGCAGGGATAACCATCTATCGCGACAGCAGAGCACCAGAGAGCAATCATTGTTGTACGATCAATGGCAACTCAAGCTCATCATTCAAGGGAGCTTTTTATTTCCCAAATGACACACTGACATTCAATGGCACATCCGGCATGGTGCTTGACTGCTTTCAAATGGTCGCGCTCCGGCTCCAGTTCAGCGGCAATTCTGCTATCACCAACACGTGCACTCTGCCCGGAGGTGACGACAAATGGGCGTTGGATTCGGTTCGGCTGATAGGCTGACATATCCTCCCAGCGGTGGCGAGGCCCACCTGGTCGCTCATGTCGGCTTGCCCTCGCCACACCCGTCCGTCATCACCACGCGTCCCGTCGCCGCCGACTGCGCCGCCGCCTCCACGACCGCCATCACCGCGAGCGCCTGCTGGGGCGGGACCGGGTTTTCGGCCTCGCCGCGCAGGGCGGCTGCGATCCCGGCATAGTAGCGGCGCTGATCGCCCGGTAGCGCGGCGATCGGCCGCGACGCGCCGTCGGCCTCGACCAGCTGCAGCGCGTCCGGATCCTCTCCCCAACCCTGAGAGCCTGGCGTCATCCCTGCGAGCAGCTGCGCCTCCTGCCGGTCCGCGCCGTGCTTCACGATGCTCGCCCCGTCGCCGTGCACGATGAAGCGCGGCACGCCGCCCGCCACGAGCATGCTCGCATGAAGCACGACCCGCAGCGCGCCATAGTCGAGTATGACATGCGCCCAATCCTCGACCACCGCGCCCGGGCGCTGGCGGGCGAGCGAGCCCTGCACCGAGCGCGGCATGCCGAACAGAGCTAGCGCCTGATCGACGAGATGCGGGCCCAGATCGAACCAGATCCCGCCGCCAGGCACGGCATGCTCACGCCAGCGGTCGCGCACCTGCGGGCGGAACCGGTCAAAATGGGATTCGAAATGACGAGGCGTGCCCACCAGGCCGTCCTCGATCGCGCGGGCGACCGTCAGGAAGTCGCTGTCCCAGCGCCGGTTGTGAAACACCGAGAGCAGCCGCCGCTGCGCATCCGCGAGCGCGATCAGCGCGCGGGCCTCGGCGGTGGTGGTCGTGAAGGGCTTGTCGATCACGACATGCTTGCCTGCGGCGAGCGCCGCCTGCGCGAGCGGGCCATGGGTGTCGTTCGGCGTCGCGATGACGATCAGCTCGATGTCGGGCGCGGCGAGAGCGGCGGCGGGCTCGGGCGCGACCGCCATCCCCGGCAGGTCTGAGTGAACTTTGGCCGGGTCGCTCGACACGATCAGGGCGAGCTCGATGTCGGGCTGCGCCCCGAGCAAGGGCGCATGGAAGGTCCGCCCGGCGAAGCCATAGCCGACCAGAGCAGCCTTTATCGGAGAATGGGACAGGGTCGCGATCCTCGCTTGCGAAGCAGGGAAAACTTCTTAGGCGGATTCCGCCCCAGGTCGATTCAATATCGCGATGGCCGACGTCGCTCCGGCGGAGGCCGGAGCCGCCAGCCTCCCTCAAAATGCTCGAAGCAAAGGGCTGCAGCTCAAGCGCCGGCCCCGGCCTCCGCCGGGGCGACGTGATTGCCCCGCATTGCCGCTATGCGATTCCGCTGGCGATGGCGGCGCGTGGCTTTGCCCGTCAGGCGAACAGGATATCGGACGGATCGAGCTTGGTGGTGTCGAGGGCGATCGTCTCGATCCCGCCGCCATAGCTGATCGCAAGCGTGCCGGCGCCGACGACGAAGCTGGCGCCCGGCCCGTAGCCCTGGAACAGGATGCTGTCGCCCGCTGCGGTGCCGTTGCCGATGAAATCGGTGATCGTGTCGCCATTGGCCTCGCCGGCCTTGAACAGGAAGACGTCGTTGCCGGTCCCCCCGCTCAGCTTGTCGGCCCCCGCGCCGCCGTCGATCAGGTCGTTGCCCGCCAAGCCATTGAGCGTGTCGACCCCGCCGCCGCCCGATATCGTGTCGTTGCCGGCATAGCCGTTGATCTCGTTGTTGCCGCCATTGCCGGTGATCAGATTGTCGAGCAGATTGCCATAGGCGCCGATGCCCGCGCTGCCGGTCATCTGCAGATTTTCGACAAAGGCCGCGAGCGTGTAGCTCACCCCCGACATCACCGTGTCGATGCCGCCGCCGTCGAGCTCGACGATCACGTCCTTGTTGGTGTCGATAATGAAGCGGTCGTCGCCCGCGCCGCCGATCAGCGTGTCGATACCCGCCCCGCCGTTGAGCGTGTCGTTGCCCGCCATGCCGTCGAGCTGGTTGGGCGCCGCGTTGCCGACGATCAGGTTGGCGAGCGCGTTGCCCGTCCCGTTGACCGGTGCAGTGCCGATGAGATCGAGCTCCTCCTCGAAGGTCGCCAGCGTATAGCTCACCGCGCTCGACACGATATCATAGCCGCCGGGATCATTGAGCGCGCCGCTGATGTCCGACGCGTCGAGCTTGGTCGTGTCGATATTGATGATCTCGGTGAGGCCGCCGTCGGTGATCGACAATTTGCCGGCTGTGATGGCGAAGCTGGCGCCCGGCCCGTAGCCCTGGAACAGGATGCTGTCGCCCGCCGAGGTGCCGTTGCCGATGAAATCGGTGATCGTGTCGCCATTGGCCTCGCCGGCCTTGAACAGGAAGACGTCGTTGCCGGTCGCCCCGCTCAGCTTGTCGGCCCCCGCGCCGCCGTCGATCAGGTCGTTGCCCGCCCCGCCATTGAGCGTGTCGACCCCACCGCCGCCCGATATCGTGTCGTTGCCGGCATAGCCGTTGACCTCGTTGTTGCCGCCATTGCCGGTGATCAGATTGTCGAGCAGATTGCCATAGGCGCCGATGCCCGCGCTGCCGGTCATCTGCAGATTTTCGACAAAGGCCGCGAGCGTGTAGCTCACCCCCGACATCACCGTGTCGATGCCGCCGCCGTCGAGCTCGACGATCACGTCCTTGTTGGTGTCGATGATGAAGCGGTCGTCGCCCGCGCCGCCGATCAGCGTGTCGATACCCGCCCCACCGTTGAGCGTGTCTTTGCCCGCCATGCCGTCGAGCTGGTTGGGCGCCGCGTTGCCGACGATCAGGTTGGCGAGCGCATTGCCCGTCCCGTTGACCGGTGCAGTGCCAATGAGATCGAGCTCCTCGGCATAGGCCGACAGCGTATAGCTGACCCCGCTCGACACGATATCCCAGATGCCGGAATCATCCGGCGCGCCGGCCATGGTGATGTCCGAGACGCTGAGCTTGGTCGTGTCGATATTGATGATGTCGATCCCGCCGCTGTAGACGATCGACAATTTTCCGGCGGCGATGGTGAAGATCGCGCCGGGCCCATAGCCTTGCAGCACGATGCTGTCGCCGATCGCCGCACCATTTCCGGTGAAATCGGTGACGGTGTCGCCATTGGCCTCGCCGGCCTTGAACAGGAAGATGTCGTTGCCGAGGCCGCCGCTGAGCTGGTCGATCCCCGCTCCGCCGTCGAGCTTGTTGTCGCTGCTGTTGCCGCTGATCATGTTGGCCAGCGCATTGCCGGTTCCGTCGATGTTCGCGGTGCCGGTCAGCTCCAGCGTCTCGACGAAGGCGGACAGGGCGAAGGTCACCGATGCCGCGATGGTGTCGACGCCGCCTCCTCCAAGCTCGATGACGGTGTCGCCGGCATTATCGACGATGAACCGGTCGTCTCCGGCTCCGCCCGTCATCGCGTCGGCGCCAGCGCCGCCGTCGATTGTGTCGTTGCCGTCGAGAGCGTTGAGGGTGTCGTCGCCTTCCAGGCCGTTGAGCTGGTTCGCCGCGGTGTTGCCGACGATCAGGTTGGCCAGCATGTTGCCCGCGCCATTGATTGCCGCGGCGCCGGTGAGATCGAGTTCCTCGACATTGGCCGACAGCGCGTAGCTCACCGAGCTCGAAACGCTGTCATAGCCGCCTGCGGTGCTGGGATCGGTCTCGACAACGACGTCGCCGATGTCGTCGACGACATAGCTGTCGTTGCCGCCGCCGCCGGCCATCGTGTCGGCCCCCGCGCCGCCATCGAGCGTGTCGGCTCCGGCGTCCCCCGATAGCGAGTCATTGCCGTCGAGGCCCAGCAGCAGATTGTTGCCGACATTGCCCATAAGGAGGTTCGGCGCGGCGTTGCCCGTGCCGTTGAGATGGGCGCTGCCGGTCAGGACCAGCTTTTCGACATTGGCCGGAAGCGTGTAGGAAATCGCGGCGTTGACGGTGTCATAGCCGGCATTGGCCAGCTCGATCACGATGTCGGTCGGGCCCACGACGACATAGCTGTCGTCGCCTGCGCCATAAGCCATCGGCGCGATCACCTCGCCGGTACCGGTGTCGCCGGCAAAGGCCGCCTTGAACGCCGCGCCCGCGTCCGGATATTGCCCATCGGTCAGCTTGCCGGCGAAATTTCCGTTCGAATTCCAGTAGTTGTGATAGAGCAGGTGATGAGCCTCGAACCATTTGTCGGCGAGCTTGATGAAGGTCGCGCCATTGTTTGAGTTCACGCCCCATTCGCCGATCGCGGTAGGCTTGTTATGCGCCGCAGCGAAGCTCTGCTGCCACTGCAGCCCCCATTTCGTGGTGACGTAATAATTCCAGGCCTTGGTCGGATCGGTGATGCTCCAGGACCTCTGCGCATTCCAATAGAAATCCATGCCGATCACATCGACATAGTCATCCCCCGGATAGGCATCCTCGGGATTCATGCCGACGCTGCCGATATTGGGCGTCCACTCGAAGCGGAACTTGCTCGAAACCGAGCGGAAAATATCGACGACGCGCTGGAAAGCGGCGATATAATTCTGGGGCTGCCCGACCGCCGACCAGGGGAACCAGCCGGTTCCGTTGAATTCCCAGCCGAGCCGGATGTAGATGTCGCCGTCCTTCTGCGAACCCGCAACCATCTGCTTGGCCTGCGCCAGATATTTATCGTCATAGGCGCCGCTGGCCGCATCGGCGAGCGTCGCGCCGACCGGGATGAGAGGCAGCGCCCAAAGGATATCCTTGCCGGTGCCTGCCAACCTCAGCATCGCCGACTGCGGCGAAGTCAGCCAGTCGGTCCAGTTGCCGTAACCACCATGAATCCCCACCGCATCGAGAGAAGCGCCCAGCCAACTCTCTTCCTGCGCAATATAAGCGGGATCGGTATTACTATACATCGAAACTTTAACCATGCGTACAGCCCCCCGCATGTTTGCACAGCCCATTCGCCTGCGCGTTACACAGCGAATAAGACGACGACGATTTGAGGAAATCTTTTTAGATCAAACGACGAAACGCCGCTGTCTTACCAAAGACATGATTCCCCCGGAACAAACACTACGCAATATACCTGCTCCACGCTTCCCCTCGAAACTCATTCAACCGAGTTTCGGAAGAACAGGTATAGACAAACCATGACGATTCGGCGGAACGTTACCACAGAGACTTCCGTCGGCAACGCCTCCTAGTGCGCAATGCAGCAAATTTTTGTGCAATTGCCGAAAAATCGACATCTCAGCCCGCGCCATTCTGATCCATTACGGGACGTTTCTAACATAGATCATATCAATCGGTGGCCGCTTCGCTTAGATTTCCAAATATTTTCAATGATATATTAGGAAAATGTGAGAATATGAAGCCTAGCCCGGGCCGAACCCTGCGCAGCGATTGGCTCGGCGCTGCAATGCGCCCGACCCGGCCCGCTGACCGACAACATCGAAAGCGTGTGACCACATAGATTGTGTCTATGAGTCATATACCATTTTGGCATCTGGCGTGATGATCACGCCTTCGCGATCATTTGGCCATGACAGATAGCGTCTTGCCCGCACCATCGTCGACGGTTGAGGTTTCGCGCAAGCTCTATGGCGCGGAAGCGAGCGGCCCGGCGCCGGGCATACGCGGCGTCCGCGTGGGCAAGCGGGTGATCGGCGCCGAGGCTCCGGTCACGATCGGCTGGGAAAATATCCCTCGTGTAGAGGGCGGCCCTTTGAAGCAGTTCGTCTTCACATGGTTCCAGCCCACCGCGCTCTTCGCCCTGATCCTGTTCTGGTATTACGCGCCCAATTCGATCGCCAAAGCGTCGACCGCGATCGGTGTCCACATCGGCTTCAGCGTGCTGCTGCTGGGCCTCGAATGGGTCAACCCGCGCTATGACAGCTGGCGACTGACCTGGAAGGAGCTCGTGACCGACCTCTTCTATGTCGGGTTGGGCTTCACCATCCTCGACCTGGTCAAATTCTATATCGGCAGCGAAGCGGTGATAGAGGCCGTCCAGCACGCTTTCGACTGGGACAAGCTGGCATGGTTCACGGTTCTGCCGTTGCTGGTGCAGGCCCTTCTGATATCGTTCATCTTCGACTTCGGGCAATATTGGATGCATCGCGGGATGCACAATTGGTACCCGCTATGGCTGCCGCATTCGGTGCACCATTACATCACCCAGCTCAACATCAACAAGGGCGCGGTCGGCAATCCGGTGGAGCTCTTCCTCATTGGGCTGGGCATCGGCGGCTTCTTCGACTTCCTGCCGCGCGCGGCCCTGCTCGCCGGCAGCATCGGCCTGGCGGTGGGCAGTTACCAGCATATCAACGTCCGCTTTAACTCGCCGCGGTGGTGGCGCTTTCTGTTCAACACGACCGAGCATCACAGCCTGCACCATTCGCGCGATTATGAAGCCACGCGCAGCAACTATTCCAACAGCTGGATCATCATCGACCGGATGTTCGGCACATGCGTCGATGGCGAGGCCGAACTGCTGGGCATGGAAGGCGGGCGGCGCATGTCCATCCGCGAGCAGATGACCTACCCCTTCACCGAGGGCTGGAAGACGCTCAAGGAACGCTATCGCCGGCCGGTGGCCGTGCCCGCCGAGTGACCGAGCCGTTCCGGCGAGCACGTCCCGTCTGCCGGCCTGCCAACGACATTTAGAACGGAGATCGTGTGAATGCGCTTCACCGACTGGATCTGGCAGGTAAGGGGCAGTCTGGCGCTGCCGCACGGGCAGTCGAGCGATGAGGCGTTCGGCCGCCTCTCGCCGCTGTTTCATCAGGCGGGCACCAGCTACGAGCGCGAGAATGACGCGCTGATCTTCCGGAAGAAGGACCCGGCGGCGCAGGACAAGATGTCGGTTTTCGACCGTGGCGTCCTGCAGATCGAAGAGGGTTCGGCCGGGACTGTGCTGCGTTACCGGCTGACCAGCCGGATTCTCCTCTTCTGCTTTCTCGCGCCGCTGCTTTTTCTGAGCTTCGCCGCGCTGAGCGTCGCTGCCGGCAAGTTCGAGCCTGCCGCGGCCAAGGAAGCGTCGAAGAAGGAGGACAAGAAGGACAAGGTGCTGCCGCAGAACCCGATCGATAAATTCCTGGGCGCGCCGGCACCTGAAAAGCCGAAGAAGGACAAGAAGAAGGACGACGACGATAAGCCCGATCCCACCCCCGCCTATGTGCTGGCGGGGATCTTCGCCGTCCTCTATATTGTCGGACGCCTGCTCGAAGCCAGGCTGGTCAGGTCACTCTTCGAGAAGAGATTGGCGGACGTGTAGCGCTTAGGGTCTGTTCGGCCATGCGCCATCGGGCGCGTTACGGCACCAGCCCGAACGAATTGGGCGGCAACGGATCGCGCAGGACGAGTTCACCGCTCGCGACCCTGCGCTTCAGATAAGCGAAGCTTTGCGCCGTCTGGTTGAAGAGGTGCTCGCCCCCTTTCACCGGTGCGTAGCGGGGAGCCGTGCCGCGTACGACCGGCTTCACGACATAATCATAATCACAGGCGTGGAACAGCGCGAAGGAATAGCGTTCCTCCCTGACCGTCTTCACCCGATGCCGGGTCGCCACATAGCGGCCGTTGGAGAGGATCTCCATCATATCGCCGATGTTCAGGATCATCGTGCCGTCGATCAGCGGGACGTCGCTCCATCGGCCCTGCTTGTCAACGATCTGAAGCCCCGACGCTGTCGCGAAAAGCGTGGTGAAACATTCATAATCGGTGTGGGAGCCTATGCCGGGCCGGTCCTCGGCGGTCGCGTCGAACGGATAATGGATGAGCCGCAGCTGGCTCGGAGGATGCCGCAGACAGGCGTCGAAATGGTCCTCGTCAAGGCCCAGAGCGAGCGCGAAGGCGCGGAATAACTGATGTCCGATCGCCGTGACATGCCGATAATAGGCCTGCACGTCCTCGCGAAATCCGGGCATCTCGGGCCATTGGTTGGGGCCCAGCAACGGGCGCCGTCCCTCGTGGTGCCGATAGTCGACGTTGACGTCGAACGCCTCCTTGAGGTCGCATCCGCCACCGCCGAGCTGCTCTTCGCCGACTGGCACATAGCCGCTGTGATTTTCGGAATCGCCGATATAGCTCTTCATCTTGACATCGAGATCGAGCGCGAAATAGGCCTTCGCCCGGGCGACCAGCCGGCGGAACGGGACAGCCTCCAATTGCGCGCCGGCGATATAGAGAAATCCTGCCTCCGCGCAGGCTTGGTCGAGCTGTGTAGCGACCGCGAGCCGATCCTCGATCCGGCTGCTCGCCAAGCCGCTGATGTCGACCAGAGGCAGGATGTGGGGCTGTGTCATGATTTCAGGCTTAGACCGTACAGGGCATAACGATAGTTGCGGCAATCCTATGGTTGCCATCGATTTGGTCTATGGGGATGCCACCCCTCTCCGCTATTATGCGCGGCTTCAGCGAAGGCCACATCGAGAAGGACAGCACGGGAATGAGCAACGATCGGACGCCGCTGATCGACAGGAAATTCGCCAGCCGTGTCGATTGGAATTTGATGCGCACCTTCGTCGATATCGTCCGCGCCGGCGGCATCGGTGCGGCGGCGCGCCAACTCAACCGGCAGCAGCCGAGCATCAGCGCCGCGCTCAAGCGCTTCGAAGATCATGTCGGGACGGCCCTGCTGCATCGCACCGCCACCGGCGTCGAGATGACGGCTGCCGGCAAGGCGATGATGGCGCTGTGCGAAGACATGCTCGAATCGGCCAGGATGATGCCGCACGTCATCGCGCAGGCGACCAAGCGGGTCGAGGGTATCGTCCGCATCCAGATCGTGTCGGGCCTGGTGTCGCCCGAGTTCGACGAGGCGATCGCCAGCTTCCACCGGCGTAACCCCGCCATTCACATCGAGATCCGCGTCTCGCCCTGGCGCCAGCTTCTCGATGCGCTGGAGCGGGGCGAGGTCGAGATTGGCGTCGGCTATGATAGCAGCGTCCGCGGGAGCCTGATGTACGAGCCTCTGCTCATCGAACGCCAGCAACTCTATTGCTCCCGCAGCAGCCCCTATTTCGGCTACCGGGTGAGCCGGCTTGGCGAGCTCAAGGATCAGGGCTTCGTGCTCACCGGCGAAGACGAGATCGAGGCGATCACCCATTTGCGCAGGCGCTATCGCCTGGGCACGAACGTTAGCGGACTGGCCGAGGATATCAACGAGGCGCGGCGCCTCATCGTCCAGGGTGTCGGGATAGGCTTCCTGCCGATCGAGGCCGCCGTGAACGAGGTTGGCAGCGGCAAGCTTTGGCCCATGCTCCATGCCGATTTCGAACCGGCTTACGAAATCTTCCTCCTCGCGCGCTACCAGCAGGCCCGGGACACGCCGACCCAGCTTTTCTGGGAGGAAGTCGTCCGGCGCATCCGCGCGCAGCCCAGGTCATAATAGAAATTTATGCCTTTCATGTGAATTTTCGGCCTGCCCCAATGACGCAGTGCAACGCCAGTGTGGAGACACTGGACGGAGCCGCGTCATGCAGACGAGCGTAAAAGATCGCATTTTTAATCTACTCCCGCCGGCCATGGTCGCGATGGTGCTGGCATTCTGGGCATATGGGCCCAAGGCGCTGGTGGATCACCCTTGGGCATTTGCCATCACCTCACCGCTGATCGTCATTGCCATCCTCCTGCTTGAGTTGATCGCCGAACGCCACGCTGGCTGGCGGATGAACAAGCAGGAGTTCTTCACCGATCTCTATTATTCAGTGCTGAACGCCACGATCATCCTCTGGCTCACCCAGGCACTGGCAGAAGATCCGCTCACGTCGCTCAAGGCGGGGCTTGGCCTCACGACCGAATGGGTCGCGAACATGCCGTGGCCGCTGCAGGTCGTGTTCGCGATCGTGCTGATCGAATTCGGCCAATATTGGATGCATAGGCTGATGCACAACTGGACGCCGTTATGGCTGACCCATGCCCCGCATCACCATATCACCCAGCTGAACGCGGCGAAGGGCGCGGTCGGTAATCCGATCGAGCTGTTCCTGATCAGCCTCAGTGTGCTCGCGCTGTTCGACTTCGACGACAAGGCGCTGTTCGCGGCCTACAACGTGCTGGGGGTGATCTCGACGTTCGCCCACGCCAATGTCCGATCCGATCCGCCGGTCTGGTATTCCTTCTTCCTGACGACGATACGCCACCACAGCCTGCACCATTCGACCGACTATGAGAACACACGCTGCAATTACGGCAACTCGCTGATCCTCCTCGATCGAATCTTCGGCACCTACAAGGAGGGCGAGGGGGTGCTCGTGGGGCAGGATGATCGTCGGCGGCTGTCGATATGGGAGCAGACCTTGTTTCCCTTTCAGCCGATGATCGACAGGTACAGGGCGCGCAAGGCGGCTTCCCGAAAAAGCGATGACCGCGCCGCAAGCGATCAGGGCGAGCCCGTGGCGACCGCATGACGGGAATGCGCGCCGCATGGATCGAAGCGGCCCGTAGCGCCCTGGTCCGGAACGATCAGCGCGCCGCCCACCGCTTCGCCACGATGTTGGTTTCCGAAAACGGCAAAGACGCCGAAGGCTATTTCCTCCTGGCGCTTGCCGAAGCGAGTTGCGGCCGCGTCCGCGTCGGCATCACGCATTTGAACCAGGCGATCGCGCTCGATCCGCAAGGCGAATATCGCGCGCAGCTGGCCAAGCTGTACATTCTCGTGCGCGAAGACGGACAAGCGGCGGCGACGCTGCGCGAGGCAGAGCGGGCGCTGCCGGAGGACGCGCTGAGCCGCGATACCATGGGCTGCGTCTACGCGCGCCTCGGTGACCATGGCGCTGCGCTCGTCCACTTCGACGAAGCGGTGCAGCGGGCGCCGCGCAACCCCGAATATCTCTATAATCAGGCGGCGACCCTGAATTTCTTGGGCCGTACCGAGGAGGCCGATGCCGCACTCGAGACGCTGATCGCCCTGGCGCCCGACAATGCGCGTGCGCACTACCTGCTCGCAAGCCTGCGCAGGCAGACGTCGGAGCGCAATCACATCGCGAGGCTGAACCTGACCCGCGCCCATGCGCGGGACGGCCGTAACAGGCTGCTCCTGGGTTATGCCCTCACGAAGGAACTGGAGGATCTCGGGCAGCCGGCGGAAGCGCTGAATATGCTCTGCGCAGCAAATGCCGAGCACCGCGCTACCCTACCCTACAGCTTCGCGCGCGATGCTGCGCTGTTCGACGCCATCGAGGCCGCCTGGCCGTTGCCCGAAACGGCGGCCGGCGCGCCGGCCGACGCGCCGATCTTCGTCCTCGGCATGCCGCGCACGGGCACGACTTTGGTCGACCGTATCCTGTCCTCGCACCCCGCCGTCGAAAGCGCCGGCGAGCTGCAGGCTATGCCGCTCGCGGTGAAGAAGGCCGCCGGCACGCGCACGCCCACCGTGGTGGATCCGGAGACTATAGCCGCCGCCGCGCAAAGCGACATCGGCGCGGTCGGGCGCGACTATCTGGACCGGACCCGTCATCACCGGCGCAATCCCGGCTTGCGCTTCATCGACAAGTTCCCGGGCAATTTCCTCTATGCCGGGTTTATCGCGCGCGCCTTGCCCGCGGCGCGGATCGTCTGCTTGCGGCGCAATCCGATGGACACGGTGCTCAGCAATTTCCGCAACCTCTTCGCGGTCTCCTCGCGTTACTACGACTATAGTTACGACCTGCTCGACATCGCGGCCTATTATGCCCGGTTCGATCGCCTGATCGCCCGCTGGCGCGAGGCACTGCCCGGCCGCCTGATCGAGGTCCGCTACGAGGATCTGGTTCTGGACCAGGAAGGCGAGACGCGCCGGCTGCTGGCCCATTGCGGGCTTGAATGGTCGGACGACTGCCTGTCGTTCCACACCAACGACGCCCCGGTTTCCACACCCAGCGCAGCGCAGGTCCGCCGGCCAATCTATCGCGACTCGGTGGCCCGATGGAAGCAGCACGAGGCGATTCTGGAGCCGGTGCGGTGCTTCTTCGAACGTTCCGGCATCGACATCGAATGAAGGGAGATCCCGCCATGTCCTCACCAGCCAAGATGCTCGCGTTCGGGATCCCGCTCGCCGTTGCCCTTGCCTCGCCGGTCTCGGCCGCCAATGAACCAAGGACGCGGCTCGTGTCTTGCGAGGTGGGAAGCTGTCTGCTGGTGACGGGACGTCGCGCCGATGCGGCCTCGACCGTGACGATCAACGGCCACCCTGTCTCCGTTCGGGGCGCGCGCAAGTGGCGCGCCAGCCTGCCGCTCGACACCGTGCGCGCATGGTCCGCTCCCTATGCGCGGAGCATTGTGGTTTCCGTCGACGAAGCCGACGCCCGCGCGAGCAGCTCGGCCGAAGCCGATTTACCCATCGGCCTGTTCGGCCATGCCGCGGATCTGACGACGCTCGTGGTCACGATGAAGTAATACCGCTGATACTGGCGAGTAATAAAGTCGGCATTTCTATCCCAGTATTGAAATTTTCATTTCCTGCCTCTATTTGGGCGGCAGTCGCCGGAGAGCGGCGCTCGTTCGATGCACAGGAGATGATGATGAAAACCGGCCTCGCGGCGCTTGCCGCGTTCGCGTTAGCGACCTCGGCTTCCGCCGCAACTGACACCAACCCCTTCGCTCAGAGCCAGGCGATCCTGAGTCTCGCTGGCCTCGATCTCGCGACGGCGGAAGGTCAGCAGCGGCTCGCGATCCGGATCGACGACGCCGCACACTCGGTTTGCGGCGATCGCCTGGCGGGCGTGCACCTGGCGCTCGAAGCCAAGGCGCAGCAATGCCGCGCGGCTGTCGTCGCCGATGTGCGCGCTCAGATCGAAGCCCGTCACGCCAGCGCCGTTACCAAGTCGCCGGTTCAGCTCGCTTCCGCGCGCTGAGCTTCGTGCCCGTTTCCGCGGCCCGGTTTCCGGGCCGCGGACAGGTCATTTGGCCAGCTTCGCCGGGTCCGGCCACCAGGTCAGCGTGTGCACGTCGTGCGCCGAGGTCCAGATTCCCGCATCGGTGAAACGCAACGCCCCACTTCCCTCAGCCTTGCCGATGCGCGCGCGGACCGCGAGCGACTTGGGATCGATCACGACGAAGGTCTGATCCTCGGTGGTCCGCAGCCACACCAGGCCACCGCCGGTGTCGATGTCGCCCCATTTCAGCTCTGCGCCAACCTTGGACCGGCCGGTCACGTCGCCGCTCTGCGGATCGATGCGGGCGACCGTGCCATCCCCCTGTTCCTGGACCCAGACCGCTCCTTCGCCGGCCGCGAGAAAGCCCGGCGCCTTGCCGAGCAAGGTTGTATTGACGACGGTATCGGTGGCGGGATCGATCCGCTGGATCGAGCGGGTTTCGCTGCTGACTGCCCAGACCGAACCGAAACCGAAAGCGAGGTAATGGGCGCCGGGATTGACCTTTATCGTCGCTGTCACCTGGTTCGTGGCCGGGTCGACCCGCGATACGACGCCCTTGTGATCACTCGCGACCCAGATCGATCCGGCGCCTGCGACGACATTGAGCTCGCCATAGGGATTGGCGATTCCCGTCGGGATCGTCGCCACCTTTTGCGCGGTTCGGGTATCGATCCGGACCAACGCGCCCTCCTTGCAGTCCGCCACCCATAATGCGCCGTCCGATATAGCCATGGCGCCGCAGGGTTTCGTCATGGCGACCGCAGCGAGCTTTCCATCGCGGGACCAGCGCTCGACCCTGCCGTCGTTCGTTGCCCAGACGCTGTCTCCGTCGACGGCGAGGAAGTCCGCGAAGCCGGGTACGGTGATGACCTGCTCCGCATGCGCCGCCGAAACCGCGGCGCATCCCGCTGCTATCGCCACGAATAATCTCCTAAGCCGTTGCATTCCATGCCCTTTCGCTGCGCAGGTCAGGCCCGCTGCTCGACATAGGCGCGCCATCCGCCCAGTCGGGTGATGTCCTCGGCACCGGTCATAGCGCGCGGCTCGGCGACGAAGCCCTTTACGCTGCTGCCGTCGGCCAGCGTCACCGTGCCGATGGCCAAAGGCGCCGGCACTTCCGCGACGAAGCTGCCGAACTCGGCGACGCCCAGTTCGTATATCTCGAGCTTGATCGCCGCGCCGTCCGGGCTGTGCACCAGCGCGGGCTTGGGCGGCGCGCTGTCGACCATCGCGTAAAGCCGATAATTCGGTGCTGTTTCGGAGGCGCCGACAAACTTCGCTTCACGCGAAGTCAGCTGCCAGTGGAGCGGCATATCCTTCAGATGCGCACCAACGACGGCGAGTTTCACTGTCTGCATTTTTCCCTCCAGATCGAGCATTGGCAGCGGCGGATTATCCAGCGCCGAAAGGCAGGCATCGGCCGCGTCGAGGAGCGCGAGATCGGTGTCGGCGGGGCCGATCAACGTGATCCCGAAGCCGGTCGCATTGGCGCGCACGCCGGCGGGCACGGCGACGGCGGCCATGTCCAGCAGGTTCACGAAATTGGTGTAATAGCCGAGCGCGCTGTTGAGCTGGATCGGCGCGGCCTTGAGTTCGTTCACGCGATAGGTCGTGCCGGTCGTCGGGAAAGCCAGCAGGTCGATGCCGTCCCACAGCATATCGGCATGGCGCTTCAGTTCGGCGAGGCGATAGATGCCGTTGAACAGCTCGACGGCGCCGATCGCCAGTCCCGGCTCGACCACCTCGCGCACCGTCGGATCCACGGCACCAGGATCGGTGGCCAGGATGCCGGCCATCGCGGCCGCCCGCTCTGCGACCCAGGGGCCGCCATAGAGCAGCTGCGCCGCTTCCTGGAACGGAGCATAGTCGATCTCGACGATATCCGCGAAGGTCGCCAACCTTTCCAGCGCGCGATCGTAGAAATATTCCGACTCGGAATCGCCGAAGAACATGCGCTGATCCCGACGCGGGACACCGATCGTCTTGCATCGCAGCGGCCGGTCGGCAAGCGGCTTGGAATAGGGATCGGCGGCATCGAAACCCGCGACGACCGCATCGATCAGGCGCGCGTCCGGGGTGTCCCCGGTGAAAACGGTGATGCAGTCGAGCGTGCGGCAGGCCGGCACCAGGCCCCGGTTGCTCCATCTGCCCTTGCTGGGTTTGAACCCGATCAGATGCTGGAACGCGGCTGGAACGCGGCCCGAGCCGGCGGTGTCGGTCCCCAGCGCGAAGGCGACCAGCCCGGCCGCCACCGCGACCGAGGAGCCCGAACTCGAGCCGCCGCTGACATAAGCAAGGTTGTAGGCGTTCCTCGGGCTTCCATAGGGGCTACGTGTACCGTTGAGGCCGGTCGCGAACTGATCGAGGTTGGTCTTGCCGATGCAGATCGCGCCCGCCGCGAACAGCCGGCCGACGATCGTGGCCGAGGCGGTCGGGCGATAGGCGAAGGCGAAGCAGGCCGCGGTCGTGTCGAGCCCCTCGACATCGATATTGTCCTTCACCGCGAAAGGCACTCCGGCCAGTGGCAGGTCCTCCCCGGCGGCGACCCGTGCGTCGATTGCACGAGCGGCGGCGAGCAGCTCCTCCGGCGGCGTGCGGCTGATCCAAATCTGCGGCTGGATGCTGTCATAATGAGCGAGCCGGGCGATCACCTCTTCGATGACCGCGACCGCGCTGGCGCCTCGGCTATTGACCGCGGCGGCGATCGCCGAGGCGCTGCGGCGAGTCAACCCGGTCATGCACGCCCCCGCAGCGCCATCATCGGCGCACCGGGCTGCAGCGATTGGCGCTCCTGTACATAGAGCGCCTCGACGGTCCCTGCGCCCGGGCTCGGCACCGCACATTCCATCTTCATCGCCTCGATGATCGCGATCGTGTCGCCTGCCTCGACCTGGTCGCCGGCTGCGACCAACAGCTTCCAGACGCTGCCGCCGAAGGGCGCTTCGATCAGATCCGTGCCGTCGGGAACATCTACCGCGGCCGACGAGGGTTCCTCCGCCGCGCTGACCTCGGTCAGCCGGTCGAATTCACCGTTGCGCTGCCATTCGGCGCGTTCCTGGTCGAAGGCGGCCTGTCGCCTTACCTCGAAGCCGGTGATCGCCTCGGCGTTGTCGGCCAGGAAGGCGCGATAGTCGGCGAGGCGGAATTCGGACGGCTCGATCCGGATCGAACGCCGACCGCTCGGGAAATCCCGGCGCCATTCGACGAGCTCTTCCGCACTCACCGGATAGAAGCGGATCTGATCGAAGAAGCGCAGCAGCCAAGGCTTGCCTTCGGTGAAGGCGTCGGTCTGCCGGTGGGTGTTCCACACCTGGATGGTGCGGCCGAACAGCTGATAACCGCCGGGCCCCTCCATGCCGTAGATGCACATATAGGCCCCGCCGATCCCCACCACATTGGGCGGCGTCCAGGTGCGCGCCGGATTATATTTGGTGGTGACAAGCCGGTGCCGGGGATCGACCGGGGTGGCCACCGGCGCGCCGAGATAGACGTCGCCGAGACCGAGGACGAGATAGTTCGCCTCGAAGATCAGATTCTCCACCGCCGCCGTGTCGGGCAGACCGTTGATCCGCCGGATGAATTCGATGTTGTCAGGACACCAGGGGGCGTCGTCACGGACAGCGTCCATATATTTCTGAATCGTCTCGATCGTCGCCGGGTCGCGCCAGCTCAGTGGCAGGTGGACGATGCGCGAGGGAATGGCGAAATCGGCCAGATCGCCGAGCCGGTCCTCGGCCGCTACCAGCAACGCGAGCGCAGCGCGCTGATCCATCGCCTCGCCGTCGAAATGCAGCTGAAGCGAGCGGATCCCAGGAACGATGTCGACGATGCCCGGCGGGGAGAGGCGCTCAAGTTCGGCCATCAGCGCGTGCGCCCGGATTCGCAGCTCAATATCGAGCACTATCGGGCCATATTCGACCAGAATGTTGCGGTCACCCTGCTGGCGATACACCGTGCGCGGCCGGTCCGGGCCCGCCGCGATCTCCGCGAGGATCGGGGTGAGCGTTCCGATCGGACGGGCCGGGCCTGCCTCGGCCGCGGCGCCCGAGGCGATAAGCCTGTGCTGGAGCAGGTGCGCGCAACGCGCGTCGTCCGCGTTGACCGGCGCGAACCGAAGCTTGTCGCCGGGCGCGAGCTGCCCGATCATCCAGCGATCAGCGGCGATCACCACGAAGGGGCAGACGAAGCCGCCGAGCGAAGGGCCGTCTGGGCCGAGGATGATCGGCATATCGCCCGTGAAGTCGACGGCGCCGATCGCATAGGGATTGTCATGGATGTTGGACGGGTGAAGCCCCGCCTCGCCGCCGTCCGCCCGCGCCCATCGCGGCTTCGGGCCGATCAGGCGGACGCCGGTGCGGTTGCTGTTATAGTGGACCTGCCACTCGGCGGCGACGATCTCGTCGATGTCCTCGTCGGTGAAGAAATCGGGAGCGCCGTGCGGGCCGTAGAGCACGCGCAAGGTCCATTCGTTCGTGAACTCGGGCAACGCCGCTTCGCTCAGAGCGGCCCCGGTCGGTTCGTCGCCGAGGTGCAGGGTGTCGCCCGCCAGCAGCCGGCGCGCGGCATGTCCGCCGAACTGACCGAGCTCGAAGGTGCTGCGGCTGCCGAGATAGGGGGCGATGTCGAGCCCGCCGGCGATCATGATATAGCCGCGTATGCCGCCACCCGTCGCCCGGCCGAGGTTGAGCGTCTGGCCCGGCTCGACATCGATGGCGACGCCGAGCGGAACCGCCGCGCCGTCGAGCATCGCGCCGAAATCGGCGCCCGTCAGGCAGATGCGCGCCGCGGCGGTGAAGGTCAGCGATGGACCGGTGTGGATCACTTCCAGCCCGGCGGTTCCCTCGGGGTTGCCCAGCAGCCGGTTGCCAAGACGGAAGGACAGATCGTCCATCGGCCCCGATGGCGGAACGCCGACCGCCCATAGCCTCTGCCGGCCCGGCCAATCCTGCACCGTCGTCGCGGTACCACCGCTGTTCACCCGGATGCTGCGCGGATGAAAGGCGATCGCATCGAGGACGCGGGTCGATACTTCGCCGCTGGTGAAGGCCGGCGAGCGCACCACCTCCCGAAGCCATCGCAGATTCGTCTCGATCCCCTCAACCCGGCTCCGGTCGAGCGCCACCTGCATCGCGGCGACGGCATCGGCGCGCGTGGGCGCATGAACGATCAGCTTCGCGAGCATCGGATCGTACCAAGCGCTCACGGTGCTGCCCGCCATACACCAGGTCTCGGCCCGGATGTCGGACGGGAACTCCACCGCGGTCAGGGTGCCGGAGGTCGGTCGATAGCCGAGCGTGGGGTCCTCGGCATAGAGGCGGACCTGCACCGAATGCCCGCTGGGCCGGGGCGGCCCGCTATCGAGAAAGGCGAAGTCGCCGGCCCCGCCGCGGATCATCCATTCGACGAGGTCGATACCCATCACCTCTTCGGTGACGCCATGCTCGACCTGCAGGCGTGTGTTCATCTCCAGGAAGAAGAACTCTTCCCGTTCGGCGTCGTAAAGAAATTCGACCGTCCCGGCTGAACGATAAGACGCCGCTTCGCCGAGCCGCGTGGCGGCGGCTATAAGATCGCGGCGCACGGCCTCGGGCAGCAACGGCGCGGGTGCTTCCTCGACGACCTTCTGGTTGCGGCGCTGAAGCGAACAGTCCCGCTCGCCGAGCGGCATGACGCGCCCCTTGCCGTCTCCGAACAGCTGCACCTCGATATGCCGGGCGCGGCGGATATAGCGCTCGAGGAAGATTCCGGCGTCGCCGAAGTTGCTCTTGCCCTGGCGGGCCACAGCGGAAAAGCCGTCGCGGACGGCGTCCTCGTCCTCGCACACGCGCATGCCGATGCCGCCGCCGCCGGCGGTGGCCTTCAGGATCACCGGGAAGCCGATCTCGCGCGCGGCGCGCACCGCCTCCGCCTCGTCGGTGAGCAGATCGGTGCCCGGCGCGAGCGGAACGGCATGGGCGGCGGCAAGCGCGCGTGCGCTGTGCTTCAGGCCGAAGGTGCGGATATTGTCTGGCGTCGGGCCGATGAAGACGATGCCCGCGGCGGCACACGCCTCGGCAAACTCGACATTTTCGGCGAGGAAGCCATATCCCGGATGGATGGCCCCGGCGCCCGTCGCGCGCGCCGCATCGAGGATCGCGGCCATGTTGAGGTAGCTTTCCGTCGCGCGCGCGCCGCCGATGCAGACGGCATGGTCGGCCATCGCCACATGGAGCGAGTCCTCGTCGGCCTCCGAATAGACGGCGACCGAGCGCAGCCCCATCCGCCGCAATGTGCGGATGATACGGGTCGCGATCGCGCCCCGGTTCGCAATCAGGACGGTGTCGAACCTCATGCGGCGACGATCATGCGTACGGGCGTGGGATTGAAGCCGTTGCACGGATTATTGATCTGTGGGCAGTTCGAGACGACGACGATGACGTCCATCTCGGCGCGCAGATCGACGCTCAGGCCGGGTGCGGAGATCCCATCGACGATGCCCAGCGATCCGTCGGGCTCCACGGGGACGTTCATGAAGAAGTTGATGTTGGAAACGATATCGCGCTTGCCCCGGCCTTCCCGCAGGTTCGCCTCGAGAAAATTTTCCACGCAGGCATGCTCGGCCTTGGTGTGATGGCCGTAGCGCAAGGTGTTGGACTCGCAGGAGCAGGCGCCCCCAATGGTGTCATGATAGTCGACCGTGGTGGCGGTGATCGTCATCATCGCACGCCCCTCGTTCGACCGCAGCACCGTGCCCTTGCGCAGGAACAGGTTTCCCTGCGCAGCGACGGTATCCTGTGCGCTGTACCGCTCCGCATCGTCTTCGGCGGCGTAGAGGAGGAAATCCACCGCCTGGTTACCCTCCAGATCGACGATCCTGAGGGTCTGGCCCGCTGCGACATGATGCAACCAGGGCGCACGCGCGGGTACGATCGCGTCGTGGATGACAGTGCCGGCAAGTCCGGAAAGCTGGAGATCCGCGCTCATTCGGGTCTTTTCCTCTTTAGCGACGAAAATAATCTTCGACATTCTCAAAAGCCCGCAGCCCCTCCGGGGTCGCGGTGCGGACCGGATCGTCGGCACCGGTGACGGGGCCCCGCCAAGCGGTCGCGCGCAGCGGCGTCACCGTCCATGCCGCCCGGGGATCGAGGACATGCGGACAATTGGCGATCACCACGATGACCTCCATTTCGGCACGCAAGATTAGGCTGCGGGACGGAGCAAACGGCCCGATCACAGGCACGATCCTGCCGTCGGCCTCGATCGTGGCGCCCTTGAACAGATTGATGCATGGATGGACGTCGCGGCGCTGAAGCCCATATTTCGCAGCACCAAGCAGCAAGCGGTCGCGGCCGTTCGGCGTCGGGCCGCTATTGGCCCCATTGCCGTACTTTGCGGCATTGGATGCAGCGTTTGAAGTGCCGCAAAAGGCATCATGGGTACCGGCGCCGTCTTCGAGAAAGCTCATGAGCACACGGCCCATGTCCGAGAGGAGCAGCTTGCCGCTCCCGAGATAGGCGTTCCACTGCACCTTGACCGTATCGGCGACGTTGAGCCGCTCGGACGGCATTTCAGCATTGAAGACGAGCAGCGAGGCGCAGGCATCCCCCTTGAGGTCGATCAGGCGCAGACGCGCGCCACGCGCCAGCCGCCGCGCGGCATAGCCGCCGGAAGCAATGGTTTCTTCCCACAACAGGTCATCCGACGACACGCCCGATGGCAGGTCGGCTGCGAACGGCGGCAGCACCGGCATGGCTTCGGCCACGGAGCCCGCCATACGGCGGGCATGGTCACGCGCCGCCATGGGATTTGCGAGGTTCGCGATCATTGCTTTGCTCCTGTGGTTTTGCCGCTGGCTTCCGGCTCATAGAGCGGGGGCAGAAGAGAGGTCGTCGTGACGAGCTCGAGTTGGTGCACGCCGCGCACCCGGCGCAGCGCATCGCACAGCTCCTTGAGCAGATAGGCTGGCCCTTGAACGAGCAGGACTTCGAGCGACTGATCGTCCTCCAGGAAGACATGCTGTGAGGAGATCACCTCCTTGAGGTAGTCCGCCTGCATCTGTGCGAGCTGATGCCGCACCCGACCGCGATCCCCGCGATAGACGAGGGTGATCGTGCCGGCGAGCGTCTCGTCGGGGCGTGTGAATGCCTCATGCTCGGCGAGCGCATGCCGGATCAGTTCGGCGATGAGCTGCGAGCGCGACGGCAAGCCGCGCTCTTCCACCATCACGTCGAGCTGCCGGAACAGATCGCCCGGTAGGCTGATGCTCAGCCTCGCCAGGCTCGCGGGTTCGCTAGCCATGTCCAGTCTTCTCCTCCTGGTCGCGCCGGCATTCGCTCGCGACGATCGTCGCTTCGCCGGTCGTTTCGACTCCTGCTTCGGTCGCCTCTTTGCGCAAAGGCAAATCATAGATCGCTGTCGCCCCGAACCGGTGCGGAGCGTGCGGGTCATGCCGGCGCTTATCGAGGGTGAGCACCCGCGTTCCCAGCGCGAAAGCTTCGCGGATGTCGTGGGTCACCATGATGATCGTCAGCGCATAGTCACGCCACAGCCGGGTTATCAGCGCGTGCATGTCGGCGCGGATACCGGGGTCGAGCGCGCCGAAGGGTTCATCGAGCAGCAGGATGCGAGGGCGCTTGATCAGCGCCTGGGCGATTGCCAGCCGCTGCTGCATTCCGCCGGAGAGCTGGGCGGGATAGAGGTGGAGGCTGTCGCCGAGCCCAACGGCTGCCAGCATCTCGGTCGCCTCGGCCACAGCCGCGCGCCGCGCCGCGCCGAACAGGCGGGCCGACAACGGCGCCTTGGCGCATTCCAGCCCGAAGACCGTGTTACGCAACGCCGACAGATGGGGAAACACCGAATAGCGCTGGAATACCACGCCCCGATCGGGTCCGCATTCGGGCGTGAGCGGCAGTCCGTCGAGGAAGATGGCGCCCCGGGTCGCGCTCTCCTGGCCGAGGATGAGGCGCAGCAGGCTGCTCTTGCCCGCGCCCGAAGGCCCGATGATCGAAACGAATGATCCCGCCTCGACATCGAGTGTCACCCGCTCGAGGACGATCTTGTCGCCATATTCGACCCAGACGTCGCGCAGGGAGAGAAGCGGGGTCAATGGCTTGTCCCATGAGCCCAGGGGAAAAGCCGCTGGCTGAGCAGAGTCAGGACGAGGTCCGTCACCACCGCCAGCACGGCGATCCAGGCGACATAGGGAATGATGACGTCCATCGAGAGATAGCGACGGACGAGGAATATCCGGTAGCCGAGGCCGATATCGGAGGCGATCGCTTCCGCCGAGATCAGGAAGACCCATGCGGGCCCCAACGCCAGGCGGATCGCGTGCAGCAGGCGCGGCATGGCCTGCGGCAACGCAACCCTGATCATGATCTGCCAGCTGCTGGCTCCCAATGTCTGTGCCTTTATGATCTGTTCGCGGGGCAGCGCGCCGACATGGGCTGCGATATCGCGCATCATGACCGGCGCGATGCCGATGACGATCAGAGCAACCTTCGAAGTCTCGCCGAGCCCCAGCACGATGAACAATATCGGCAGCAGGGCGATGGGCGGAATGACGGCGATGCAGGTGACCAGGGGGCCGAAGGTCGCGCGCACCGGGGGCAGAACGCCGAGCAGGAGGCCGACCGACAGCGACATCAGGGTCGCGATCCCGATCCCGAGCCCCAGCCGCTGGAGACTTGCCACCGTGTCCGCCCAGAAGACCACCTGTCCGGTCAACTGATCGGGTCGGAACAACAGCGCCGCCATGGCATCGGCCATGCCGCCAGGCAGCGGCAGGATCTTGTCGAACGGGTTGGCGGAGTGACGCTGCGCCGCGAGGAACAGATAGAGGAGGAGCAGGAGCAGGATCGGCAGCGCCCCGAGGAAAAGCCGATTGCTCCGGCCAATATGTCGGTTCACCCAACGCATAGCGCCACGTTCCGCCCGAAAGTTCCGCCTGGCCCGTCAGAGCTTTCCATCGGCCGCCATGCTCATGAAACTGTCGTCGAAGCGCAGCGTCACATGGCCGGGATCGCCGAGGGTCTTGCCGCCAGGAAAGGCCATTCCGACCGCGTCGGCCGATGCGGCGCCCTTGAACAGGCCATGCGAGAAGCTGAAGTCGCGGACCTGGGTCATCGTCTTGACCAGCGCCGGCGCGGTTGTCGCGGCAACGGCTGCCTTGGGGTCCGAATAGAGATAGGTCGTGGTCAACTGGCGGTCGAAATCGGCAGGGGTCGCGCCCGACAATTTCGCCATGGCAGCACGCGCTTCCTTGCCCTGGGCGTCCTGCCGCTTCATCAGCGCCAGCGTTTCATACCAGATCCCGGCCAGCGCCTTGCCGAGGTTGGGGTTCGCCTTGATGGTCGCTGTGTCGACGACGAGCAGGTCCAGGATCTCGCCGGGGATCTGCGACGAGTTGAACACCTCCTTGGCGCCAGCCTGACCCTTCATCACCGACAGTTGGGGGTTCCAGGCGACGGCGGCCGTCACGTCGGGGCTGCCGAAAGCGCCGACGATGTCAGCGTCCGAGGTGTTCACCGTTTTGATATCGGTGGGCTTCATGCCCGCCTTCTCGAGCGCACGCGCCAGCAAATAGTGCGAAACCGACAGTTCGACCAAGTAAACCTGCCTGCCCTTGATGGCTGCGAACTGGTCGGCGCCCTTGAGCAGGATGCCGTCATTGCCGTTCGAATAATCACCGACGATGATGGCGCTGCTATCCTTTCCGCCGGCAGCGGGGATCGTCAGGGCATCCATATTGGTGACGGTCACACCATCGAATTTGCCGGCGGTGTACTGATTGACCGATTCCACATAATCGTTGACCTGCACGATGTTGATCTTGAGACCGTATTTGTCGGCCCATTTTTTGACGATGCCGGCCTGCTGCGCATAGGGCCAGGGCATCCAGCCCGCGTAGATCGACCAGCCGATCGTGAATTCGGTTTTGGGCTTCACCGCTTCGTTCGGCTGCTTCGAACAGGATGCGACCAGAAGCGCTCCAGCAATAAGCACCATCGTGCCCGCCTTGCGAAACAGCCTAGTCATGATTCGATCCCCTTTCGCACTGCAATATCGCGACGCCGGGCGAGCATGTCTAGTCAAAAAATATTACGAATATTGATATAGGTAATACCCGGCAGTTGGGCGGATGGAGGCCGCAACCCTGTCGCCGGCGCCTGATCGTCAAGGTGAGCCGAAGCGCCTATGGTGAAATCATCCGGAAATGGGGCCGTTATTGGTCGCAGAGCTCGCGCTCACTCTCAGGGGCCGGCCCGCTCCTCCGATTCGCGAATCGGTAATATTTCGCTTGGGGCGGTCGGCTCTCTGGCGGTTCCATGCAGATGGCGGCTTGGTGTTACCGTAGGTCTATCGCACGATAAAAGCACGATATTGTGCGGCGCACCCAATCCAGCCGTCATACTGAGCAACTGCAAAATTATTACGCTTGACCCAATAGGTAATATCCATATCGTATAAACCGTCGCTCAATGTTGGCGGCCAGAGGCTTGAATCGCCGGACAAGCGCCGGCTCTTAGTGAGGGTTCGTGGATCGGAAGCTGGCCTGTAACGTTGCTTTCCCCGGTGCCGTCGGTCGCCGATCATCTGCGGCGGACCGGTTTTTCCAGCCCATCTCCGGACCCTCGAAACATGCTGAAGAAGGCGGCGCGGCCCCGTGTTGCGGCGGCGCGGCTGTCGCGCGCGGTGGTGCGACACAGCATCGGCGGCGAACAGAAGCAATCCGGCTGACGAGGCGCCGACCCAACCAGACCGATAATGGGAGGATGTCACCTAAGGCTCAACCGAAAAAGGGGGGTCAGAGTGACCAGGAAATTTCTTCGCCACACGCTGCTCGGCGCGACCATATTGATGGGCGCCGGAACTCCGGCATTTGCGCAGGCCGCGCCGGCCGAAGCGACCGAGGGCAATCCCGACGATATCGTCGTCACGGCGACGCGCCGTGCGGTCTCGGTCCAGGACGTTCCGATTAACATCAGCGCGGTCGGCGCAGAGCAGATCGATCGGCAGCATATCAGCGATATTCGCGATATCGCCGATTTCACCCCCGGCCTGACTATCTCGGATACCGGCCCCGGTTCGGTAGGCACCATCGTGATGCGCGGCCTTAGCGCGGATGATACGAGCGCGACCGGTGACACCTATGACAACGCCATGGGCATCTATTTGGGCGAGGTTCCGCTCTTCTACGACTTCAAGATGCTGGATATCTCGCGGGTCGAAACGCTGCTCGGACCGCAGGGCACATTATATGGCCTCGGCACATTGGCCGGCGCGATCCGCAATATCCCCAATCGCCCGAAAACCGACAGGATCGAAGGCGAAGTGCATGGCAGCTTCTATGGCAAGAGCCATGGCAGCAAGCCCGGCTATCAAATCGACGGGGTGATCAATATCCCGATCGTCAGTGATCATATCGCGTTCCGCTCCGCCACCGGCTATTATTACGATCCCGGCTTCATCGATTATCCGCTGTTGATCCAGACACCGGGCGTGTCGCTGCCGCAGCCAGACGGCCCGGATAACATCACGCCGACGGGCTACAGCGCCAATCTGAGGAAGGAGAAGGATCTGAATTTCGAAAGGACCTTCACGACTCGCAATCAGCTGTTGTTCCAAACCACCGAAGATCTGAAGGTCATCTTCACCTACGCATATCAACAGACCAAGACGGATGGCAAACAGACCAACAGTGCGGGCGTGTTCGGCACGGGAAAATATGAAAACGCGGATCGCTATACATCGCCCGTGGAGCGCCATGCGAATCTCGGCAGCATGGAAGTCAATGCGAATATCGCGGACATCGCGGACCTGGTCGCGACGACAGCCTATACGGCGGTTCGGACACATAATATTCAAAGTGATAATACCGATCTTCTACTTGACCTCGACTATGACTATGAGGCGTTTCCGGCTTTTACGAGCTGGAACACGAGCATCGAGAGCCGCAAGCAGTTCAATCAGGAAGTTCGTCTGGTGTCGCGCCACGGCGGCCCATTCAAATGGGTACTCGGTGGCTTCTATAACCGGCAGAAACTCCGCCGAGACTATCAGGAGCATGTGCCGGCGCTGATCTCGACCTTCGGGATCTACGGTAACGTGATCGAGGATAATCCCGAGGAAATCGAATATGCGAATTACACTCGATCGAAGGTCACCGAGAAGGCGATCTTTGGCGAGGGTACGTTCAACGTGACGGAGCAATGGCAGGTTACCGCCGGTGCGCGCTATTTCAAATATACGTCGCAAATCGCCGGTGCCGCGACCTTGCCCTTGCTGGATATCTTTGATCCGGGGTCAAATCCGCTGAATGCCCACGACATCCCCGCAACCGGCGGCAAGGCGGGCAAAAGCGGCTGGGTCTGGAAGTTCAACAGTTCCTACAGCTTCGCGCCGGGCTACATGGTCTATGCCACGTACAGCAAGGGATATCGTATCGGCGGTCCCAACAGCGTCGCGCCCTGCCCCGATCCACTGCCCAACGATCCCGACGGCGACCATGTCAACAATACGCAGTTGATTTGCGCGCTGCCGAACGAGCAGCAATTTGGCCCCGATTCGACCAAGAATATCGAGGTCGGCATCCGTACGCAGCTGTTGGATCGCAAGCTGACGTTCAATTTTGACGTCTATAAGATCAAATGGGACGGCATTCAGGTCGGATCCGCGACGTTGAACGGCATCACCGGCATCACGGTCAACGGCGGCAAGGCGAAGTCGCAAGGTTTTGAAGCATCCGTTCAGTTGAGGCCGATCGAAGGACTGGCCATCGATGGCACCTATTCCTATGTCGATGCGAAGCTGACCGAAAATGTCCCCTCGATCATCGCGGTCAATGACCCGCCGGCTACCTATCCCAGTGCCCCGATCCAGCTGGATGCGCTCGATGGGGATCGTTTGCCCGGATCGGCAAAGAATTCCGGTTCTCTTGGCGTCACCTACACCAAGCCAATCATGGATGGGCGGCTGATCGCGAACTGGACCGCCACCTATCGCGGCAATGTGGTTACGCGGCTCGGCTGGGACAGAGCCTATGGCGACAAACTGCCCGGCTATGTGCTCCACCGCGCCAATCTGACCTATGAGACCGACAGATATTCGGTCAGCCTGTTCGCCACGAACATCTTTGACAAATATGCCGTTGCGTCGGTCTCCCAGGATCACTCGCGCGAAGGTCTGAACGATGGCGTGCGCCTGCGCTATTATCAGCGAAGCGTCATCAATCCGCGAACCGCCGGCATCGAAGCGCGGTTCAAGTTCTGATGGCATCGCAGGCCTGCCGCGAGGCAGGCCTGACGGTCCCAGACAAGCATCGAGCACAAGTTCGGTCTGTTAGGGGGTATTCGTGGCCGGGGCATCAACCTACAATGCCGCCTTGTCGGGCAACGTCCAGTCGGCAACTGGCAGGGCTTACCCGAACGGAAATCCCGATCTGCCATGGAATCCTCCGGCTGTGCGGCACACCGACAGTGCCATACCACTGCACCGCGCCCGGCCCGTGACCCACGACTATGCGTGCGACGAACCGGCGCCAGGCAACCTTGCGTTCCGTTGGACCTATGGCTCGAACATCGCTGCCAAGAACCGCGATCCGCGCGTCCAGATCGTGCAGTATAATGAAGATAGCTTCGTCCTTCGCCAGAATGTTTGCGTCCATTGGGAGGCGCCGTTCACCTACTTGCTATTCGGCAACAAAGGCGCGCTCCTAATCGACACCGGCGCAACCGCGGAAGCCGACCTGTATCCCCTGCGTACAACGGTGGATGCGATCATCGCGCGCTGGGCCCAGGCGCGCGGTCGCAAAAAGGTGCCGCTCACCATCGCTTTGACATCTGGCGAAGACATCGCGCAGAATCAGGGCCTTGTGCAATTCGCCGGTCGGCCGGACACCGTCATCATTCCCAAGCCGCTCGCGTTGATGAAAAGCTTCTACGGCCTGAGGGACAATTGGCCGACAGGCACCGGCACGATCGACCTTGGCGACCGCGCGATCGAGGTCGTGCCCACGCCCGGAACGCACAAGGACGGTGTGAGCTTCTACGATCCCTATTGCGATCTGCTGTTCACGGGCGATTTCCTCTTTCCCGGGAGGATTAACATCGGCAACGATCATGATTTCGTCCGGTCGCTGGAGCGGATCGCGGCCTTCGCGTCAAGCCGACCGGTCAAGTGGATTCTGGGCGGCCATATCGAGATGATGTTCGCGCCCGGCCGCTATTATCCCCGCTTTGCCACCTACAAACCCTATGAGCGCATCCTCCAAATGGAACCCGCGCTGATCGACGAGGTGCTTCGCTGCGCGCGCGAAATTCAGGGCAAGGACATGATGCTGATCCGGGGCGACTTCGTGCTCTACAACGGGGTCAGTCCCGATCAGCGCACGTCTGACTTTCCCGCCGACCTTCCCAATCTCAACCCGCCGCGCCCGTTCTGACCGCCGCCGCCGAGGGAGTTGCCATGGATCGCCGCACGTTCCTCTCCTATCCAGCCGCAGCCGCGATGACAGCTACCGCCTACGGTGCACTCGCCGGAGTTGCCGACAATGCGGCTGCCGCCACAAGGCACGCGCCGGTCGACTTCAAGAGCAATGTTCCCGCCAAAGGATCGTTTCCGGCGAGGTGGATCTGCGGATCGCCATCCTGCATGGACAATATGGACCCTCCGGTGCACGTTCACTGGTACGATCCGCACACGGCAATCCTGCGGCAAAACAAATGCTATAGTTTCGAAGCACCCTTCGCACCGCTCTATTTTGGCAATGACCGCGTTCTTCTGCTGGACGAAGGTTTCGTGCAGCTCCGCAATGACTGGGATCTACGGGGGGTCGTGGACAAATGCATAGAGCAATGGTGCGCGCGCAATGGCCGTGAGCCGGCGAGCCTGGAGCTGCTCGTCGCGTTCAGCCATCTTCACGCCGACCACTATGCGGCCACCAACCAGTTCGCCGATCGTCCCAGGACCCGCTACATGGGCCTTACGCACGAGGAGATGCTCGGCTTCTGGGGCATGAAGAATTTCCCCGAGGAGCGGGTGACTCTCGATCTCGGGGGGCGCGACATTCTGATATGGGGATCGCCCGGGCATGTCGTTTCCGAGTTCGCCTATTACGACAGCTATACGCAGATCCTCTATACCGGCGACATGTTCTACCGGGGCCGCTGTTACATCAGCTTCTGGGACATGTGGTTCGCCAGCATGAAGAGATTGATCGATTTTTGCGACACCCATCCGGTCGCCCATGTGATGGGCTGCCATGTCGAGATGAGCAAGGATGGCGAGGATTATGCTTATGGCATGACCTATCAGCCCGACGAAGCGCCGGTGCACATGACCGTACAACAGCTGAGAGACACATTTGCGTTCGCGAAGACGATAACGAAGCCGGGTATCTATTTCACCGGGACCGTCTTTCTCTGCAATCAGACGCGCGGGACCACGACGATCGACAAGAACCCTTATCGGTATGACTGAAGGCGCCGTGGATCTTGCCGGCTTCATGCGCGCACGCAAAGGTTCGACAACCGTAGGAATAACATGAAACAGAAACCCTTGAAGCTGAGCCCGCCCGCTTGCAGACACGGCATCGCGCGATTGTGCCTGGCCATGGCGCTCGCTGGCTGCGCGTCGATGGGCTCAGGCGCCACCGCCGGGAAGACCGACGTTTCGATGCTCTTCCAGGAGAAATGGATCGACGGTACGCTGCCCGAGGAGCCCGTTACCCAGGTTCAGGCGCTCGACGCCGATACCTTCGTCATCCGCCAATCGGTCAAGACCAACTTCGAAGCGCCGTTTCTCTATCTGCTGTTCGGACGCGACAAGGCGCTGCTGGTCGATACTGGAGCGGAGAACGGCCTGATCCGGCCGACCGTCGATCGGCTGGTCTCCGAATGGCTCGCCCGGCACGGGCGCAGCACGATTCCGCTGGTCGTCGCGCACAGCCACAGCCATGGCGACCATATTGCGGGCGATGCCGTCTTCCGCGAGCGCCCCGGCACCACGGTGATCGGGCTGAAGCCTGCCGACGTGGCGGCGTTCTTCGGCATCGCCCGATGGCCCGACGAGATCGCCCGGTTCGACCTTGGCGGCCGCGCGCTCAGCATCATCCCCACGCCGGGCCACCAGGCGGCGGCAATCATGATCTACGATCCCAGGCTCCGCATCCTGCTGTCGGGAGACACGCTCTATCCCGGCCGCCTCTATCTTCCCGTCAACTTCCTCGCCGACGACCGCGCCAGCATTGATCGCCTCGCGGCCTTTGCAGCGACGCATCCGATCCGTGCGGCACTGGGCGCACATATCGAGATGACGCGCACCCCCGGCCGCGACTATTCGCACGAAGCGCCGACCCATCCTGATGAACATCCGCTCGAATTGCCGGCGCAGACCATCCAAGAGCTGCGGATCGGCTTGAAGGCACCGCTCGACACCCCCGACCAGCGGCAAGTTCACGACCATTTCATCATCGTTACCGTGCCCGCCCGCGCGGAGTGAGAGGCGAAATTCGCCCGGCTCGCAAGAGATCATTACCGGACAATCGTAAGCGTTGCATGACGGCAGCTTGCGCAGGTGATCGGCAGATGGCCGCTGCTCTCAATGGGTATCGAGCGGCCAGATAGCGACAGCGGAGTTTTTCGGGAGAACGAACATACGCTTGATCGCAGGAATGATCCTGCGAAATCGCTGGTGACCCCAACGGGACTCGAACCCGTGTTTTCGCCGTGAAAGGGCGACGTCCTAGACCGCTAGACGATGGGGCCGTGTAGCGCTGCGGGGGGCCGATTAGGGCAGCGGCGGCGGGCGGTCAAGCGCTTGGCGGATATTTCGCATCGCAGTCAGTCCGCCCAGGCCGCATCCTCGACATGGAGTTCGGCGGCGGGGCGGCTGCCCCAGTCGTCGACCTTGGGGCGGCCCGCGACCCATAGAGCACGGTCGGGGCCCGCGCCGAGCAGCGCCTGGCCGAGCGGGCTGTCGGCGGAACGGAACGCGATCGTCTTGACCGAGCGCCCGTCGCGCCCGGCGACGATCGCGCGGACATGCCCCTGTCCGACGACATCGGCCCTCACGATCCGCACCAGGCCAGCAGCGATCCGAGGCGTCGGCCACCCGGCGCCGTAAGGCCCTCCCGCCTCGAGCGCCTCCACCAGCGAGGGCGTGACCCCGCCGGGCGCCACCACGGCGTCGAGCAGCAGCGCGCGGCCGTCGCGGGCTGCCCCGACATCGGCGGCGAGACGCTCCTCGAGATAATCCGCCAGCGCATCCACCCCGCCAGCGGCGACGGTGACCCCCGCCGCCATCGCATGCCCTCCGCCCGCGACGAGCAGGCCCCGCGCCTTGGCAGACAGCACCGCCGCACCGAGATCGACCCCCGCGATCGATCGGCCCGAACCCTTGCCGATTCCGTCCTTGTCGAGAGCGACCACGATCGCCGGCCGGCCGAGCTTCTCCTTGAGGCGTCCCGCCACGATCCCGATCACCCCGGGGTGCCAGCCGCCGCCCGCCACGACGACGACGGCGCGGTTGCCCTGGCTGAGCGCTGCGGCCTCGGCCTCGTCCTGCACCGCGCGCTCGATGACGCGGCGCTCCTCGTTGAGGCGATCGAGTTCGACGGCGATCAGGCGCGCCTCGTCCCGATCCTCGGTGGTGAGCAGACGCACCCCGAGATCGGACTTGCCGACCCGCCCGCCGGCATTGATCCGCGGCCCGAGCGCAAAACCGAGATCGGTGCAGGTCGGGGCTCGTTCGAGCCGCGCCGCTTCGATCAGCGCCGCCAGCCCGACATTGCGCCTGGCCGCCATCACCTTGACGCCTTGCGCGACAAAGGCCCGGTTGAGACCGCGCAGCGCCGCGACATCGGCGACCGTGCCGAGCGCAACGATATCGAGCAGGTCAATCAGCCTGGGTTCGCCGCGGCTCGCGAACCAGCCCCGGGCCCGGAGCAGGCGGACGAGCGCCGCGCCGAGCAGAAAGGCCACCCCCACAGCCGCGAGATGGCCGTGCGCGGCGCCGTCCGCTTCGTCAAGGCGGTTGGGATTGACGAGGGCGAACGCGCGCGGCAGCTCCGCGGCGCATTTATGATGATCGACCACGATCACGTCGATCCCGGCGCCATGGGCGAGCGCCAGGGCCTCGAAAGCCTGCGCGCCGCAATCGACTGTCACGATCAGCCGGGCGCCGCCTTCGCCGATCCGCAGCAGCGCCTCGCCCGACGGGCCGTAGCCCTCCATCAGCCGGTCAGGAATATAGGCCGCGGGCGCCAAGCCGAGATCGCGCAGCAGGCGGATGAGCAGCGCCGCCGAGGTCGCCCCGTCGACGTCGTAATCGCCGAAGATGGTGACCGGCTCGCCCCGCTCGACGGCGTCGGCGAGCCGCGCCGCCGCGGCGTCCATGTCGCGAAAGATCGAGGGATCGGGCATGAAGCCGCGAATCGTGGGGGTGCGATGCTCCTCGATCGCTTCTCGCGGACATCCCCGGGCGAGCAGCAGCTGCGACACCAGATCGTCGGGCTCGAAGCCCGCGTCTATGCCGTCGACCGCCCCGCCCCGCCAGTGCCAGGGCTGGCCCAGGATCGAGCGGGTGATGTTGAGGACAGGAGCACGCATCGCCATAGGTTAGAGGGCGGCGGCGGCAATGGAAAGCGAAGCCCGTCGCGGCTTTGCAAAGCCGCGCTCCGCAGCGTCACCCCTTATGATGTTCGCCCTTGACCCAGCGCACGGTTCCGCTCGAAGCGCGCATGACCACGCTCTCGGTGGTCATGCAGCCGCTCGCGCGGCGCTTGACGCCCTGCAGCAGCGAGCCGTCGGTCACGCCCGTCGCGGCGAAGATCGCGTCGCCCCGCACCAGATCCTCGAGCTGATAGATGCGGTCGAGGTCGGTGACGCCCCATTTGCGCGCGCGCGCCTTCTCGTCATCGTTACGGAAAAGCAGCCGGCCTTGGAATTGTCCGCCGACACACTTCAGCGCCGCGGCCGCCAACACGCCTTCGGGCGCGCCGCCGGAGCCCATGTAGATGTCGATCGTCGTGTCGGGATTGGTGACCGCGATCACGCCCGCCACGTCGCCGTCGGGGATCAGGACGATGCCGCAGCCCAGCTTGCGCAACTCGCCGATCAGCTTTTCATGGCGTGGACGATCGAGCACGCAGGCGATGATCTCGTTCGGCTTGACCCCCTTGGCCGCGGCGAGCGCGGTCACGTTTTCGGTCGGCGTGCGATCGAGGCTGACCAACCCTGCCTCGTAACCGGGACCGATGGCCAGCTTGTCCATATAAACGTCGGGGGCATTCAGGAGGCCGCCTTCCTCCGCGATGGCGAGCACCGCCAGCGCATTGGGCCCGGCCTTCGCCGTGATCGTCGTGCCCTCGAGCGGATCGAGCGCGATATCGATCCTCGGGCCTGTCCCGATGCCGCAGCCGACCTTTTCTCCGATATAAAGCATCGGCGCCTCGTCGCGCTCGCCCTCGCCGATCACCACGGTGCCATCGAACTCAAGCTCGTTGAAGGCTGCGCGCATCGCCTCGACAGCCGCGTGGTCTGCGGCCTTCTCGTCGCCTCGGCCGACCATCTTGGACGCGGCGATCGCCGCGGCCTCGGTCACACGAACCATTTCCAAAACGAGAACCCGGTCGAGCGCGTTGCTTGCTTTCACCATGCGGTACAGCCTTCCCTGATAATAGCCTCTAATCGTTAGGCGAGCCTCGTGACATTGTCGAGAAGCCGCCGATTATTCGTCCAATATGTGCATCAGCATGGGTTGGCCCGCCAGGCTTTGCGAACCATCGAGCCGCTCGAGCGCATCCGCCACGGCGCGTTCGGGGCCGACATGCGTGACCATGGCGATCAGCACATGGCCATCCTCGATGGCGCCGCGCTGGATAAGGCTTTCGATCGACACGCCGGCATCGCGCATCGCCGCGGTGATCTCCGCCAGTACACCCGGGCGGTCGGCGACGGTGAAGCGCAGATATGCCCGGCCCCGCCGATCGCCGGAGGAAGCCGTGGCGGGCTTGGCGAGCGCGGCGACGGGCATCGCGAAGGCCGGGCCGGTCTCGCCGCGCGCGATATCGATCAGGTCGGCGACAACGGCCGAGGCGGTCGGCCCTTCGCCCGCGCCGCGTCCTTCGAAGAAGAGCCGCCCGACGAAATTGCCGTGCGCGACGACCGCATTGAGCGATCCCGAGACATGGGCAAGCGGATGGCCGAGCGGCACCAGACAGGGGTGAACACGCTGGAACAGGCCCTTGGCGCCAGCCTCGCCATGGCCGACCAGGCGAATGCGGAAGCCCAGCGCCGCCGCCTCCGCAATATCCGCGGCAAGCACATGGCGGATTCCGACCACCTCGATCGCATCGAAATCAACCGCGGTGCCGAAGGCGAGACTCGCCAGGATCGAAAGCTTGTGGGCCGCGTCGATGCCATCGATGTCGAAGCTCGGATCGGCCTCCGCATAGCCGAGCCGTTGCGCCTCGGCGAGCACCGCGTCGAAATCGCTGCCTTTTTCCTCCATTTCGGAGAGGATATAGTTGCAGGTGCCGTTGAGGATGCCGAACACCTTCGAGATCACATTGGCCGCCGCGCCTTCGCGCAGCCCCTTGATCACCGGGATTCCGCCCCCCACCGCCGCCTCATATTTGAGCGCGACGCCGCGCTGCTCGGCGAGTTCGGCGAGTTCGAGCCCGTGATGCGCGATCATCGCCTTGTTGGCGGTAACGAACGGCTTGCCCGCGCTCAGCGTTTCGCGTGCGAGGGTGAGCGCGGGCCCGTCGGCGCCGCCGACCAGCTCGACGACGACGTCGACATCGTCCGCGGCCGCCAGGGTGGTCGCGTCGTCGACCCAGGCGAAGCGGCCGATATCGACGCCGCGATCGCGCGCGCGATCGCGCGCCGAGATCGCGACGATCTCGATCGGTCGCCCAGCGCGCCGCTCGATCAGTGCACGATTCTCGTCGATCAGCTTGATGACACCGGCGCCGACCGTCCCCAAACCTGCGAGCGCGACCCTCAACGGCTGCGACATATTCCATCCCTTTCCAGTCACGGCCAGCCTCCTAGGGACCGAAGCCCCGGTTCGCAACGCCGCTGATCGGCCATTCCGTATTCGGCTCGGTTGGTTATCGGTTTCTCAGATCCTGGCCGGAACGATTGGAACGGGGTTGGAGCGTGCTCGTTCCTTGCTCGTCCCCTGCTTCCAGGGGGCTATTAGGAGAAACATGTCATGGGCGAGAATCGCCAGGGCGGCAGCGACCGCAACAGCCAAAGCGATATGAGCCAGGATCCCAACCGCCAGCAGGACCAGCAGCGTGAGAGCCAGCTCGAGCGCCAGCGCCAGAACCAGCAAGGCACCCAAGGCGGACAAGGCCAGGGTGGGCAGAACCAGGGCGGCCAAGGTGGCCAGAGGTCCGACCAGGATCAGCAACGCCAGGGCTCGATAGACCGCCAGCAGAACCAGCAGCGCGGAACCCCGGGTCAGGACGATAAACGCGGTGGCCAGAAGCAACCGTCGGGCGGCCAATCCGACATGGACCGCGATCGGGACCGGGATCGCTGAACGGTAACCGTCTGCCGACAATTGAAAAGTGAAGGGGGTCGCTGTGCGGCCCCCTTTCTCGATGAGCTCGATCGTCAATCAGAGCAATGTGCGTTCGAGGGTCACTTCGGCGTTGAGGAGCTTAGAGATCGGGCAATTCGCTTTGGCGCCATCGGCAAGCCTGCCGAACTCCTCCGCGTCTATCCCGGGCACTTTCGCCTGCAGCGTGAGCGCTGAGCGGCTCACCTTGAAGCCCTCCCCTTCCTTGTCGAGCGATACCTTCGCGCTGGTGTCGAGTTCGCCTTCCGTATAGCCAGCCCCTGCTAGCGCAAAGCTCAGCGCCATGGTGAAGCAGGAGGCATGCGCCGCGGCGATCAGTTCCTCGGGGTTGGTGCCTTTGCCGTCCTCGAAACGCGTATTGAACCCATAGGCCTGGCGGTCGAGCACGCCCGACTGGGTCGAGACATGGCCCTTTCCTTCCTTTCCCAAGCCGGAATAATGCGCGGATGCGCTGCGAACGATCATGGTGAACTCCTCTGGTCGATGATGCCGACGCACTCCATAACGCAACCGGCCGCGCCCGGTTCGCGTAACGTCAAGGATATTTCACGATGGCGGAGCGATGATGACCAAGCTGACCCTGGCAGGCCTGGCGCTGCTGATCTGCGGCGCGCTGGTGATCGCCGCCTGCGCGCCGGTGCGGGCGTTCGACACGGTCGTGCCCAAGGACAGCGAGAGCCGGAAGATCGGCTCCGACATCGCCTATGGCGAAGGGCCGCGCCGCCAGCTCGATATCTACGCGCCGGTCGCGGCCGGCCATCGCCCATTGCCGGTGATCGTCTTCATTTATGGAGGCTCCTGGGCGAGCGGAACGCGCGAAGGCTATCATTTCGCGGCGCGCGCGCTGGCTGCTGGCGGCTTCGTTACCTTCGTGCCCGACTACCGGCTCGTTCCCGAGGTTCATTTCCCGGGCTTTCTCGAGGACTGTGCGGCGGCAGTGCGATGGGTCCGCGCGCACGCCGCGCAATATGGCGGAGATCCCGACCGCATCGTGCTCGTCGGCCATTCGGCGGGCGCCTATAATGCGGCGATGCTCGCGCTCGATCCCCACTTCCTCGATGCGGATCGTTCCGCGATCAAGGGCTTTGCCGGCCTAGCCGGCCCATATGACTTCCTGCCGCTCGACGGGCCGGTGCCGACCACCACCTTCGGACGCTGGCCGCGGCTCGAGGAAACCCAGCCGATCCATTATGCCGACGCCTCGTCGCCGCCCGTCCTGCTGCTTCATGGACAGAAGGACGACACCGTCTGGCCGAAGAATTCGATCAACCTCGATCGCAAGCTGCGTGCCGCGGGAGTGTCGTCGGAGCTCAAAATCTATCCGGAACTCGGCCACGCCGGCATCGTCACGGCGTTCGCCAAACCGTTTCGCGACCGGGCCCCGGTGCTTGCCGACGTGATCACCTTCGCACACAGGGTGGCGGGGAGCTAGCCGCGACAATCGCGCCGAAGCCCTTGGCGCGGACCGGCGGGCTGTTCTACACCCGTGCGATGCTGACCGCGCTGGCCATAAGGGATGTCGTGCTGATCGAGGCGCTCGAACTGGAATTCGGCCCCGGACTGGGAACCCTGACCGGCGAGACCGGCGCGGGCAAGTCGATCCTGCTCGACGCGCTCGGCCTGGCGCTCGGGGCCCGCGCCGACAGCAGCCTCGTCCGCAACGGCGCGCCCCAAGCGATCGTGTCGGCGAGCTTCGAACTGCCGGCGCATCATCCTGCCTTCGCTTTCGCGAACGAAAACGGCTTTGCGGCCGAGCCCGGCGACGCGCTGGTCATCCGCCGGATCGTCAAGGCGGACGGCGGCAGTCGCGCCTTCATCAACGATCAACCCGCCTCGGCCGCGTCGCTGCGCGAGCTGGGCGCGATGCTCGTCGAGATCCACGGGCAGCACGACGATCGCGGGTTGATCAACCCGCGCGGCCATCGCGCGCTGCTGGACAGCTTCGGCAAGCTCGACGTCGCGGCGGTCGCCGCGGCGCACCGCGCATGGCGCGCCGCGGAGGAGACGCTCGAAGCCGCTCGCGCCGACATCGAGAATGCCGCGCGCGACCGCGAATGGCTGGATCATATGGTCGACGAACTGACCCGCTTCGCACCAGAACCGGGCGAAGAAGCGGCGCTCGCGGCCGAACGCTCGGACATGCAGAAGGGAGCAAAACTCGCTGGCGATCTCGAGGCGGTCAACGCCCATCTCGAAGGTTCGGATGGCGGGTTGGCCGCACTGCGCCAGGCCGCGCGCCGGCTTGATCGGATCGCTCCTGAACATCCGCTGCTCGGCGAGGCGCTGGCGGCGCTCGATCGCGCGGTGATCGAGGCGAGCGAGGCCGAGGATCGGCTGGCCGCGGCCGCCGAGGCGATGCGTTTCGATCCCGCGCGGCTCGATGCGGTGGAAACGCGCTTGTTCGATCTGCGCGCGCTTGCCCGCAAGCATCGGGTGGACGCCGACGCGCTGGCCGGACTGCGCGACGCGCTGGCCGGACGGCTCGAGCGGATCGAGGCGGGCGACGCCGGGCTCGCGCAGCTCGAAGCCGCGGCCGCCGCCGCGCGGCGCGTTTATGGCGATGCCGCCGGACGGCTAAGCACGGCGCGCGTCGAGGCCGCCGCGCGGCTCGACAAGGCGGTCGCCGGCGAGCTCGCCCCACTCAAGCTCGACGCGGCGCGGTTCCGCACGCTGGTCGAGACCATGCCCGAAAGCGGCTGGTCGGCTTCGGGGCGCGACAAGGTCGAGTTCGAGATCTCGACCAATCCCGGCGCGCCCTTCGCTCCGCTGGTCAAGATCGCCAGCGGCGGCGAGCTGTCGCGCTTCATCCTTGCGCTCAAGGTGGCGCTTGCCGAGGAAGGCAGCGCGACAACGATGATCTTCGACGAGATCGACCGGGGCGTCGGCGGCGCGGTGGCGAGCGCGATCGGCGAGCGGCTGCAACGGCTGGCGAAGGACGCGCAGCTGCTGGTCGTCACCCACAGCCCGCAGGTCGCCGCGCGCGGCCGCCACCATTGGCTGATAGCCAAGAGCCATGATGGCCTCGTCACCCGCACCGGCGTGCGCCCGCTCGACGCCGGAGAACGTCGGGAGGAGATCGCCCGCATGCTTTCGGGCGCCGAAGTCACCGCCGAAGCGCGCGCGCAGGCGATACGCCTGCTAGAGGCGGCGTGATGCGAGGCTCCGCTCTTTCCGCCGCCCAGGCGCTACAAGCCCATCCATGACCACCGATTCGGAGGCCGCCGAGCGGCTCGCCTTTCTTGCCGCCGAGATCGCCCGGCACAACGCGCTCTATCATGGCGAGGATGCGCCCGAGATATCCGACGCCGACTATGACGCGCTCGTGCGCGAGAATATCGCGCTCGAAGCGCAGTTCCCGCAGCTCGTCCGCCCCGATTCGCCCTCGTCGCTGGTCGGCTCTGCGCCTGCGGGGCATCTCGCCAAGGTGACGCATGCGATGCCGATGCTCAGCCTCGACAACGCCTTCGCCGACGAGGATGTCAGCGAATTCGTCAGCCGGGTCCGCCGCTATCTGAGCCTCACGCCCGACGAGCCGATCGCGATCACCGCCGAGCCCAAGATCGACGGCCTGTCCTGCTCGCTGCGTTATGAGCAGGGCGTGCTGGTGCTGGCGGCGACGCGCGGCGATGGCGCGGTCGGCGAGGACGTCACAGCCAATGTCCGCACGATCGAAGATATTCCCCAGACACTCTCCCGTTCGTCGCCCGACACGAACGGCGAAACAGAAGAAATTCCCGGCGTCTTCGAGATTCGCGGTGAAGTCTATATGGCGAAGGACGACTTCGCGGCGCTCAACGCGCGCCTGCTGGAAGAGGCGGACGACCCTTCCAAGGCGCGCCAATTCGCCAACCCGCGCAATGCCGCCGCCGGGTCGCTGCGGCAGAAGGATCCGGCGATCACGGCATCGCGTCCTCTACGTTTCCTGGCGCATGGCTGGGGCGAAACCTCGGCGCTGCCGGCCGAAACACAGAAGGGCGTGATGGATGCGATCGCCCGCTGGGGGGTGCCCGTGTCCGACGATCTGGTGCGCGTCGGGGACGATGGGCAGGCGCTCGCCCATTATCGTGGGATCGAGGCGCGTCGGGCCGATCTGCCGTTCGACATCGATGGCGTGGTGTACAAGATTGACCGGCTCGACTGGCAGAAGCGGCTCGGCTTCGTCGCACGCGCGCCGCGCTGGGCGATCGCGCATAAATTCCCGGCGGAGAAGGCGCAGACCGTCCTGCGTGGCATCGACATCCAGGTCGGTCGCACCGGCAAGCTCACCCCCGTGGCGAGGCTCGAGCCGGTCACCGTCGGCGGCGTGGTCGTCACCAATGCGACGCTGCACAATGCCGACGAGATCGGGCGGCTCAACGTCTGGCCAGGCGACCGGATCGTCGTCCAGCGGGCCGGAGACGTCATTCCGCAGATCGTCGACAATCTGTCGCGCGATGAGAGCCGCGGAAGCTGGCCCTTTCCTCAGGTCTGCCCCCAATGCGGGTCGGCAGCCGAGCGCGAGCCGGGCGAAGTCGACTATCGCTGCACGGGCGGCCTGATCTGCCCCGCGCAGCGCGTCGAACGGCTGCGCCATTTCGCGTCGCGTCATGCGCTCGACATCGAGGGGCTCGGCACGGTTCATATCGAAAATTTCTTCCGCGACGGGCTGGTTCGTGCGCCCGCCGATATCTTCCGCCTGACCAAGGAAATACTGCTCGGCCGCGAGCGCTGGGCCGAGTTATCGGCGGCCAACCTGATCGCGGCGATCGACGCCAAACGGCGGCCGCCGCTCGATCGCTTCCTGTTCGCGCTCGGCATCCGGCACGTCGGCGAGGTCACCGCGCGCGATCTGGCGCGTCGCTATCGGAGCTGGGAAGCGCTCAAGGCGACGATCGACGCCGCGGTCGCGGCGCGCGCGGCGGCGATTCCGGCGATCGGCGAGAGCGACGACAAATTCGCCGCGCGCGTGGCCAAGGAACTCGCGGCGATCATCGAGACCCCAGGCGTCGGTCCTGAAGTGGCGCTGGCTCTGATCGACTTCTTCGCCGAGCCGCATAACCAGGACGCGGTGGCCGACCTGCTCAGCCAGCTCGCTCCGACCGACGTGATCCACGAAACGCGCGCGTCCGAGGTCAGCGGCAAGACCGTGGTGTTTACCGGCGCGCTCGAAACCATGTCGCGCGACGAAGCCAAGGCGCAGGCCGAGGCGCTGGGCGCCAGGACCGCGGGTTCGGTGTCAGCGAAGACCGATCTGGTCGTGGCGGGGCCGGGCGCTGGCTCCAAGCTCAAGAAAGCCACCGAACTCGGTATCCAGATCATCGACGAAGAGGACTGGGCGCGGATCGTTGCCGAGTCGCGATAGCGGCAAGGTCTTTTACGCTAGGGCCGCCGCGATAGACTTTCGGTTTATCCACCCGATTTTACTTGCGGCGACGGAGCGCCGTCCTAAAAAAAGTCCCCATGGGGGCAACCAGACGTCGAATTCCATATCTGTCCATTGCCGGCCTGATCGTCGCCGTCGTGGCGACCATCGCCGCGCTCTTCCTGGCACACGCGCAAAGCCGATCGGGCCAATGGGCCGCACATTCGCTGCATATTCAGGTGCGGATCGCCGAACTGAGCGACCATATCCGCGCGATTGAGTCGGATCACCGCGGCTATACCCTGACGCGCGACCCACGCATGAAAATTGAGATCAACAAGCTGGCGGCCGAGCTCGGTGCCGCGGTCGACCGGCTCGAAAGCCAGGTTCGCGATAACCCGCCCCAAGCCGCCAACGCCGTTGCGCTGCGCAAGGCGCTGGCGGAGAAGGTCGCGTTCGCCAAGCGTGGCGTGGCGGCGATCGACTCGGGAGGTGTCCGCAAAGAGACCGCACTTATCGAGAGTGGCGAAGGCGTGCGACGCATGCGCGCCGCGCTCCAGATAATGGACCGGATGACCGCGGAGGAGGAAAGGCTTCTTCTGGCGAGACAACGCCAGACCGAGTTGCTGGTGATGGGGCTCGGCTTCGCGTTGGTCGCGACCGTGCTTATGGTGCTCGTCGTGGCGGCGATCATGATCAGCGACAGCGCGCGCCGCGAATCCGAGATCCTGGCGGCCCGCGACGCGGCGCTTGCGACCCAGCAGGCGCTCCGCGACGAAATGGCGGCGCGCGAGCAAGCCGAAGAACAGATGCGGCAGATGCAGAAGATGGAGTCGATCGGGCAGCTCACCGGCGGCATCGCGCATGATTTCAACAATATGCTCGCCATCGTCATCGGCAGCCTCGATCTCGCCAAGCGCCGGCTCAACGGCGAACCCGAACGGCTCGAGCGCAACATCAACAATGCCTATGAGGGCGCCGAGCGTGCCGCAGCGCTCACCGCGCGGCTGCTCGCCTTCTCGCGCCAGCAGCCGCTCGCTCCGTTGCCCCTCGACCTCAACCGGCTGGTCGCCGGCATGTCCGAACTCCTGCAACGGACGGTTGGCGAGCAATATCAGGTGGAGACGGTGCTTGCGGGCGGGCTATGGCGCACCTTCGCGGACCCCAACCAGCTTGAAAACTCGATTCTCAATCTCGCGGTCAACGCCCGCGACGCGATGCCCGATGGCGGGCATGTCACGATCGAGACCGCCAATGCCTATCTCGACGACGAATATGCCCGTTCGCGCGGCGACGTCGCGCCGGGTCAATATGTCATGCTCAGCGTGACCGACACCGGCGTCGGCATGACCAGCGAGATAGTGGCGCGCGCGTTCGATCCCTTTTTCACGACCAAACCGGTCGGCAAGGGCACGGGTCTCGGCCTCAGCCAGATCTTCGGCTTCATGAAACAGACCGGGGGACATGCCGCGATCTATTCTGAACCTGATCAGGGGACCACGGTGAAGCTCTATCTGCCGCGCCACCACGGCGACGCGGTAGCCCACCGCCCGTCGCGCGAAATCGACGAGGTGACCGTCCCCCGCGCCAAGGCCGGCGAAACCATCCTGGTCGTCGAAGACGAGCAGCGCGTGCGCCATTTCTCGGTCGATGCGCTACGCGAGCTTGGCTATGTAGTGGTTTCGGCACACGACGGCTCCGAGGCGCTGGAAGCGCTGATCCAGCAGCCTGCGATCGACATGCTGTTCACCGATATCGTGATGCCGCAGATGAACGGGCGCAAGCTCGCCGATACCGCGCTGGAGATGCGGCCCGATCTCAAGATCCTGTTCACTACCGGTTACACGCGCAACGCCGTGGTTCATAATGGCATGCTCGACGCGGGTGTCGCGTTCCTCGCCAAGCCGTTCAGCCTTACCCAGCTGGGCGTCAAGGTGCGCGAGGTCCTCGACGGGCGCGGAGCGAACCGGCCACTTTAACCTTCCGCCATTAGCGGGATCGAAAAGATCGCGCGCATCCGCAAGGCGCTTGTGCGGCCGCAGGGCGCTGTCTATCCCCGGTCCATGTTTCACAAGATCATCGCCGTGCTCGCGGGCTTCATCATCTCCGTGATCTCGACCACCGGCTATGGCGGCATCGTCATTCTCATGGCGATCGAAAGCGCCTGCATCCCGCTTCCATCGGAGATCATCATGCCCTTCGCGGGCTATCTGGTTTCGATCGGCCGCTTCGATCTCTATCTCGCCGCGACCGCTGGGGCGGTCGGTTGCAACATCGGATCGATCGCCGCCTATGAGCTGGGCAAACGCGGCGGACGCACCCTGGTCGACCGCTGGGGCAAATATGTGCTGATGAGCCACAGCGATCTCGACCGGGCCGAGCGCTTTTTCGAGCGCTGGGGCGATCTCACCGTATTGATCTGCCGGCTCCTGCCCGCGGTGCGTTCCTTTATCGCCTTCCCGGCCGGCGTAGCCAGGATGCCGCTGCTGCGCTTTCATCTTTATACCTTCATTGGTTCGTGGCCATGGTGCTTCGCGTTGGCGTGGGTTGGCATGAAGCTGGGCGATGAGTGGCGCACCGATCCCCGGCTAAGCGGCCTTCTTCACAAGCTCGATTTCGTGATTGTCGGACTGGTGCTGGCGGGAGGCATCTGGTTCATCTGGCACCGGCTCAAGGCGCCGGCCAAGCGCGCGTGAACCCCGTCTACGCAGCGCTGCCGACGACGATCTTCGAGAAGATGTCGGCGCTGGCGCGCGAGACGGGCGCAATCAATCTCGGCCAGGGCTTTCCCGACACGCCGGGCCCCGAGGACATAAGGCGGGCGGCCGCCGAGGCGCTGTTCACACGCTCCAACCAATATCCTCCAATGCTTGGGCTGGCCGAGCTTCGCCAGGCGCTGGCCGCGCATTACCGCGCCTATCAGGCGATCGAGCTCGACTGGAATTCCGAGATCGTCGTGACCTCGGGCGCGACCGAAGCCATAGCGGCGGCGATCCTGAGCCTGGTTTCACCGGGCGACGAGGTGGTGCTGATCCAGCCTCTCTACGACGCCTATCTGCCCATGGTGCGGCGGGCGGGCGCGACGCCCCGCCTCATCCGGCTCGAGCCGCCGGCCTGGACGCTCGACCCCGCCGCGCTCGACGCCGCGATAGGCCTGCGCACCCGGCTGATTATATTCAACAATCCCGCCAATCCCACCGGCCGGGTCTACGACCGTGCGACACTCGAGCTGATCGCCGATCGCTGCATCCGCCACGACCTCGTCGCGCTGTGCGACGAAGTCTGGGAACATGTCGTCTTCGACGGCGACCATGTTCCCCTGATCGCCCTGCCCGGCATGCGCGATCGCACCGTCAAGATCGGGTCGGCGGGCAAGATCTTCGCACTGACCGGGTGGAAGGTCGGCTGGATGCTGGCCGGCGAGCGGCTCGCGCGGCAACTCGCAAGGGCCCATCAGTTCCTGACCTTCACCACCCCGCCCAATCTGCAATGGGCGGTGGCCGAAGGACTCGGCAAGCCGGCCGGATGGTTCGCCGAGATGCGCGCCGGCTTCGCGCATTCGCGTGCGCGGCTGATCGCCGGTCTCACGGGGGCGGGCTATGAGGTGCTGCCGAGCCAGGCGACATGGTTCGTCTCGGTCGATCTCACCGCGTCGGGCATCACGCTTGACGACGCCGCCTTCGCCGACCGGATGGCGCTCGACGGCGGGGTGGTGACGATACCAGTGTCGGCCTTCTTCGAAGAGGCGCCCGTGCGCAACATCCTCCGGCTGTGCTACTGCAAGGATGACGCGACGCTCGATCGCGCGATCGAGCGTCTGGCGAAGATGCGGGAAACGATGCTCGCTTCATAGCGTCGCCCGGCATGGGCCGGGCGACGCAATTCGCTTAGCGCGCGCCGAACTTGCGCACAGCGCCCTTATGCGCACCCGCCGCGCCCTTGGGGCGGCTGAAGCGGCGCTTCGGCTGTGCGGCGCGATCACCCGCTCCGCCTTCATGGCGGCGGGCGCGGTCGCCATGAGGTTGCGGCGCGCTGGGCGCCGGCTTGGGCAGCTTGGCCTTCTCGGCGATGAAGTTCTCGGGCAGCGGCTGGATGTCGAGCTGGACCTTGGTCAGTCTCTCGATCGCCTTGAGATAGGGCCGCTCGTCATCCGCCACGAAGGCGATTGCGATGCCCGCGGCGCCGGCACGCGCGGTGCGGCCGATACGGTGGACATATTGCTCGGCGACGTTGGGAAGCTCGAAATTGAACACATGGCTGACCCCGCCGACGTCGATCCCGCGCGCGGCGATATCGGTGGCGACCAGGATCTTGACCTCGCCTTGGCGGAACAGGCCCAATGCACGTTCGCGCTGCGGCTGGCTCTTATTGCCGTGAATCGCCTCGGCCGCGATGCCGGCCGCGCGCAGATTCTTCACCACGCGGTCGGCGCCATGCTTGGTGCGGGTGAAGACAAGCGCGCGATCGATCGGCTCGGAGCGGATGCGCAGGGTGAGCAGCGCCTGCTTCTCGGCCGCGTTGCAGAAGGTCGCGAATTGCTCGACGCGCTCGGCGGTGGTCGATTGCGGCGCGACCGACACCTTGGCCGGGTTGGTGAGGAAACGATCGCCAAGTTCGGCGATCGCCTTGGGCATCGTCGCCGAAAAGAACAGCGACTGGCGCTTCTTCGGCAGAAGCTGGTCGACCCGCTTGAGCGCGTGAATGAAGCCGAGATCGAGCATCTGATCGGCCTCGTCGAGGACGAAGATCTCGACGAACTTGAGGCTCAGCGCGCGCTGGTCGATCAGGTCGAGCAGGCGGCCAGGGGTCGCGACGAGCACGTCGACGCCGCGCTGGAGCTGGCGGATCTGCTTGTTGATCGGCACGCCGCCGAACACGGTCGCGACGCTCAGACGCAGGAACTTGCCATATTGGACGAAGCTCTCGGCGATCTGGCTGGCAAGCTCGCGCGTCGGGGCGAGGACGAGCATGCGGCAACCTTGCGGCGGGGTATGCTTGAGATTTTCGGCGAGATAATGGAGCGACGGCAGCGCGAAGGCCGCCGTCTTGCCGGTGCCGGTCTGCGCGATGCCGCATAGGTCGCGCCCTTCCAGCAGCGCGGGAATAGCCTGCGCCTGGATCGGCGTCGGAATGTCATAGCCTTTAGCGGCAAGCGCGCGTTGCAGCGGCTCGATCAGGCCGAGTTCGGAAAATTTGGTCACTTATGCACTTTCGGTGGCGCGGGCGCACGAATGGACATTCATGCGACAGCGGGTTCACATGACGACCCGCGTGAATTGGGAAGCCTCAGCTTGGTTTTGCGTCCTTAGGGCCCGAGCCGGCCTGCCCCTTGGAATGGACAGGAGATCACGCTGCTCATCGGCCAAATGCTGCAAGACAGCATCGACGCGCAGCGGGATATGATCCATATCAGTGGAGAATGCAAGCTGGCACGCGCATTTAGACGGAAATCGGCGAATATTCCGCTGTCTTCGCGTTCGGCAGGGGTAAGTCAGAAATCAGGCTTCTCATAGAATTCGGGCGGACTTACCAGCTCCATGCGCTCGGCGAGCAGGACGCGCAGCGAACGCCGCGACTTCATGCCTGAATACCATTGGCGGGTTTCCTCATGGCCGCGCCAGTCGATCCCGCCGAGATAGTCGGCGACCGAGATGTGGGCGGCGCAGGCAAGATCGGCGAGGCTCAGCAGCTGGCCGCCGATCCAGCGCCGGCTCCCTACCAGATAGTCGACATAATCGAGATGGTCGTTGACCGCCTTCATCGCCTGGCGGAGCACGCCCGCGTCGGGCGGCGCTCGGTGGACGATCCGCTTGAGCGCACGCTCGTAAAGCAGCGGCCCCACCACATCGCCATAGAATTTCTCGTCGAAATAGGCGACCAGCCGCCGGATCTCGCCGCGCGCGGCGGCATTGCCCGGGATCATCGGCACGGGCTCCACCGTCTCCTCGAGATATTCGGAAATCGCGCAGCTGTGGATCAGCGTCGCGCCGGTGGCCGGATCGACCAGAACCGGCGTCTGCCCCACCGGATTGAGATCGAGGAATTCGTCGCGCCGTAACCAGGGCGATTCGCGCACCAGCTCATAGGCGATGCCTTTTTCCTCCATCTGGAGGCGGATCTTTCGGGAGAAGGGACAAAGAGGAAATTGATAAAGCTGCCACATCGTGGGGCGCAACCTATCGGGACGAGCGCGATATGTCAGCAGGGGGAAGCGAGCGAAAGAATAAAAACAAGCCTCCCCTCCCTCGGACATCTCCGCAACACATCGCCGCTTCTTTGCACGTCATCCCGGCGGAAGCTGGGATGACGTGCTAGATGAACGGCGACGTGCGACTCGGGCAGTCTTTTTCGGCGCACGGGTGAACGGGACGGAGTTACTCCGCAGCGACGACCTCGGGCTCGGCATCGCTGAGCGGATGTTCGAGCCGGCTGACCATCTCCTTCGGACACACCTGCCAGATCCGCGACCGCCAGCGATCCCAGTCGTCGAGCACGCTGTGCGCCCATTTGCTGTCGGTCCGCTCGGCATGCTCGGCGATCAGCGCCTTGCAGCGCATCTCCCAATGCGTCGACGCGAAGCGCTGCCACAGGATGCTGTCGGGATTGGCGCGACGTTCGAACTCGCCATGCTCGTCGAGCACGAAGGCCATGCCACCGGTCATGCCCGCGCCGAAATTGGGGCCGACACGACCCAGGATCACCGCGACGCCGCCGGTCATATATTCGCAGCCATTGGCGCCGCAGCCCTCGACGACCACGGTCGCGCCCGAGTTGCGCACCGCGAAGCGCTCGCCCGCCTGCCCAGCCGCGAACAGCTTGCCCGCGGTCGCGCCGTAGAGGACGGTATTGCCGATGATCGTGTTCGACTTGGTTTCAAGCGGCGAGGACACCATCGGGCGGACCGCGATGATCGCGCCCGATAGCCCCTTACCGACATAATCGTTGGCGTCGCCGAACACCTCGAGCGTGATGCCCTTGACCGCGAACGCCCCGAGCGACTGGCCCGCCGACCCGCGCAGGCGGATATGGACATGCCCATCCGCGAGCGACGACATCCCGAAGCGCTGCGTGATCTCGGCCGAAAAGCGCGTGCCGACCGCACGGTGGGTGTTCCGCACAGTGTAGGTCAGCTGCATCTTCTCGCGCCGCTCGAACACCGCCTTGGCATCCTCGATCATCTGCGCGTCGAGACTGTCGGGCACCTCGTTGCGGAAGGTCGGGATGTTGAAGCGGCGCTTCTCTTCGGGCGCGTCGACCTTGGCGAGCACCGGGTTGAGATCGAGATCGTCAAGATGTTCGGCGCCGCGGCTGACCTGGCGGAGCAGCTCGGTGCGGCCGATGATCTCGTCGAGCGAGCGCACGCCGAGCTTGGCGAGTATCTCGCGCACCTCCTCGGCGATGAAGGTCATCAGGTTGATCACCTTCTCGGGCGTGCCGACGAACTTCTTCCTGAGCGCCTCGTCTTGCGTGCAGACGCCGACCGGGCAGGTGTTCGAATGGCACTGGCGCACCATGATGCAGCCCATCGCGACGAGGCTGAGCGTGCCGATGCCGAACTCCTCGGCACCGAGAATCGCGGCGATCACGATGTCGCGCCCGGTCTTGAGGCCGCCGTCGGTGCGCAGCTTGACGCGGTGACGCAGCCCGTTGAGCGTGAGCACCTGGTTGGTCTCGGACAGGCCCATCTCCCACGGCGTGCCCGCATATTTGACCGAGGTCTGCGGCGACGCGCCGGTGCCGCCGACATGGCCGGCGACGAGGATCACGTCGGCATGCGCCTTGGCGACGCCCGCCGCGACGGTTCCGATCCCGGCAGAGCTTACCAGCTTGACGCAGACGCGCGCGCGCGGATTGATCTGCTTGAGGTCGTAGATCAGCTGCGCCAGATCCTCGATCGAATAGATATCGTGGTGCGGCGGCGGCGAGATCAGCATTACCCCTGGGGTCGAATGCCGTAGCCGGGCGATCATCTCGGTCACCTTGAAACCGGGCAGCTGGCCGCCCTCGCCGGGCTTGGCGCCCTGCGCGACCTTGATCTCCAGTTCCTCGGCGGCGCCGAGATATTCGGCGGTGACGCCGAATCGGCCCGAGGCGACCTGCTTGATCACCGAATTGGCGTTGTCGCCATTGGCGTAGGGCGTATAGCGGCTCTTGTCCTCGCCACCCTCGCCCGACACCGCCTTGGCGCCGATCCGATTCATCGCGATCGCGAGCGTCTCATGCGCCTCGGGGCTGAGCGCGCCGAGCGACATGCCGGGGGTAACGAAACGCTTGCGAATCTCGGTGATCGGCTCGACCGAGTCGATCGGAATGCTCTCGCGCGCCCAGTTGAACTCGAGCAGGTCGCGCAGATAGACCGGCGGCAGATCGCGTACCCCGCGCGAGAATTGCAGGTAGGTCGAATAGCTGTCGGTTGCGACCGAGGACTGCAACAGGTGCATCAACTGCGCCGAATAGGCATGCACCTCCCCCCCCGCACGCTGCCTGTAGAAACCGCCGACCGGCAGCGAGACGACGACATCGTCGAACGCCTGCTCGTGACGGTCGACCAGATTGATCTGCAGTGAGTTGTAGCCCTCGCCCGAGATCTTGGCGGGCATGCCGGGGAAGAAGTCGTTGACCAGCGCGCGGCTGAGACCGACCGCCTCGAAATTATAGCCGCCGCGATAACTGGAGATTACCGCGATCCCCATCTTCGACATGATCTTGAGCAGTCCATCGTCGATCGCCTTGCGATGGCGCGTCAGGCAATCGGCGAGGGTTCGATCGCCGAATAGCCCGCGCATGTGGCGATCGGCGATCGCCGCCTCGGTGAGGTAGGCGTTCACCGTGGTCGCGCCGACCCCGATCAGCACCGCATAATAATGCGTGTCGAGGCACTCGGCCGATCGAACGTTGACCGACGCATAGGAGCGCAGCCCCTTGCGGACGAGATGCGTGTGCACCGCGGCGGCGGCGAGCACCATCGCTATCGCGATCCGGTCTGGCCCGACATGCTCGTCGGTGAGGAACAGCTCGGCCTTGCCCTCGCGCACCGCGGTCTCGGCCTCGGCGCGCACCCGCGTGATCGCCGCGCGCAACGCATCGGGCCCGCCATGCGCGTCGAATGTGCAGTCGATTTCAGCCGCCTGCGCCCCGAAATGATCCTTGAGCGCATGCCAGTCCCGGCAATGCAGCACCGGGCTTTCGAGCACGAGCACATCGGCCTGCTGTCCCTCATTGTCGAGGATGTTGGCGAGATTGCCGAAGCGCGTCTTGAGGCTCATCACCCGCGTCTCGCGCAGCGAGTCAATCGGCGGGTTGGTGACCTGGCTGAAATTCTGCCGGAAGAAATGGCTGATCAGCCGCGGCTTGTCCGAAATCACCGCAAGCGGCGTATCGTCGCCCATCGATCCGATCGCCTCCTTGGCGTCCTCGATCTGCGGGCTGAGGATCAGCTCCATATCCTCCATGGTCTGCCCGGCGGCGACCTGACGGCGCAGCAGCTCGGACCGCGACCAGCGCGGGATCATGTCCTCGGCGGGAGCCGGAAGATCCTTGAGCATCCGGAAGCCCTTGACCCACTCGCCATAAGGATGCTCGTCGGCGATCCGGTCCTTGATCTCGGCGTCGCCATAGAGACGCCCTTCCTCGAGGTCGATCGCGATCATCTGCCCCGGGCCCATCCGTCCCTTGGCGATGATGGTGCTCTCGGGCACCACGACCATGCCGGTTTCGGAACCGACGATCAGCAGGTTGTCGGCGGTGCGCGTGGTGCGCAGCGGGCGCAACGCGTTGCGGTCGACACCCGCGACCACCCAGCGGCCATCGGTCATCGCCAGCGCGGCGGGGCCGTCCCACGGCTCCATTACCGATCCGAAATAGCTGTACATCGCTCGCTGCCTCTCGGGCATGTCGTCGTTGCTCTGCCAGGCTTCGGGCACGAGCATCAGCTTGGCGGTCGGCGCGTCGCGGCCCGAGCGGCAGATCGTCTCGAACACCGCGTCGAGCGCGGCGGTGTCCGACGCGCCCGCCGGGATCAGCGGCTTGATCTCGTCGGAATGCTCGCCGAACGCGAGGCTGGCCATCTTGATCTCGTGGCTCTTCATCCAGTTCTTGTTGCCGCGGATCGTGTTGATCTCGCCATTGTGCGCAAGCGTGCGAAACGGCTGCGCGAGCCACCATTGCGGGAAGGTGTTGGTCGAATAGCGCTGGTGGAAGATCGCGACGCGGCTGACGAAGCGCTCATCCTTGAGATCGGGATAGAAGACCGACAGCTCCTCGGCGAGGAACAGCCCCTTGTAGATGATCGAGCGCGCCGACAACGAGCAGATGTAGAAGCCCTGGATCTGCGCCTCGATCACCTTGCGTTCGATGCGGCGGCGGATCAGGTAGAGATTCTTCTCGAACTCCTCGAGGCTCATCTCGTCGGGCATCGGCCCGGCGATCATGATCTGCTCGATCTCGGGACGCGTCAGCATCGCCTTCTCGCCGATCACCGATACGTCGACGGGCACCTGGCGCCAGCCGTAAATGGTGTAGCCGAAATCGATGATCTCGCTCTCGACGATCGTGCGACAGGTCTCCTGCGCGCCGAGATCGGTGCGCGGCAGGAACACCATGCCGACCGCGAGCCGGTTCGGTCGCGGCTTGTGCCCGGCATATTCGATCGCGTCGTCGAAGAAGCGCACCGGCAGATCGACATGGATGCCCGCGCCGTCGCCGGTCTTGCCGTCGGCGTCAACCGCGCCGCGGTGCCACACCGCCTTGAGCGCATCGATCGCCGCGGCGACGACGCGGCGCGACGGCTTGCCATCGGTCGCGGCGACGAGACCGACGCCGCAGGCGTCGCCTTCGAACTCGGGCCGGTACATGCCTTCGCGGGCGAGACGCTCATGTTCGGGGGTCAGGTGCTCGTAGGACATGATTCGATCCTAGCTGGCAGTGGGCGAACGAAGCTTCGCCTTGTCTTCGGGGTGTTGTTTAATCCAGTCGGTGACGATCTGGCGCAGTCTCTTTTCAAAATCTTGCTGTCGCGGCTTGATCGCTTCGAAGATCAGCGGCATAAGCTCGCCCATTATGTGCGGGGATTCGGCACGAAATTTTCCCATTACTGGGTCGTTCATCATCGCACTGAGCCGCTTGAGTTCTTCAGCCGTGAAATGCCCGGCGTAAATATTCGCCATCTTGTCCACAAGCTCGGGTGTGAACAGTGAATCCAGCGACCCGATATTCGCCTGGATGGCCGCGGTGAGCTCCCTTCCCAGGCCGTCCGGCACTTTGTTGTCGACGAACAGCTGGCGCATCTGATCGCCGATCGCGCCGGCCACCGCCGGATAGAATGCGCGCATCTGCCCCTGGAGATCCGACACCCGCATCAACTCGCGCGCGGCAGCGAGCGTCGTAGGGTCCGGCTTTGCCTCCGCGAAAGCCGGCGTGGCCAGCGCGAACCCAACAAAAATCGCCAGCGCCCGCATCACGCCGCCACCTTCTCGGCCTTGGCCGTCGCCTTCGCCTTGAGATAGGCGTGCATCCGCTCGGCCACATCGCGACCGTCGCGGATCGCCCAGACCACCAGCGAGGCTCCACGAACGATGTCGCCCGCGGCAAACACGCCGTCGATCGAGGTCTGCATCGTCTTGTGGTCGACGCGCAGCGTGCCCCAGCGTGTCACCGACAGTTCGGGCGCGCCGAACATCGCCGGCAGTTCCTCGGGATCGAAGCCGAGCGCCTTGATCACCAGATCGGCGTCGAGCCGGAAGTCGCTGCCCGGATCGGGTTCGGGGGTGCGGCGGCCAGAGACATCAGGCTCGCCGAGCCGCATCCGGATCGCGCGGACACCGCTAACGCCATCGGCGCCCTCGAACGCCTCGGGCGCCGACAGCCAGACGAACTCGACGCCCTCCTCTTCGGCGTTCTTCGTCTCGCGTTGCGAGCCCGGCATATTGGCGCGGTCGCGGCGATAGAGACATTTGACCGAGGCCGCGCCCTGGCGGATCGCGGTGCGCACGCAGTCCATCGCGGTATCGCCGCCGCCGATCACCACGACATTTTTACCCTCGGCGTTGAGCGAGCCGTCGTCGAACGACGGCACCGCATCGCCAAAGCTCTTGCGGTTCGAAGCGGTCAAGTAATCGAGCGCGTCGACCACGCCCGGCGCTCCGACACCCGGCGCCTTGATCGCGCGCGGCTTGTACACGCCGGTGGCGATCAGCAGCGCATCGTGGCGCGCGCGCAGCTCGGCGAGCGACGCATCGCGGCCGACCTCGAAGCCTTCGTGGAAGACGATGCCCGCATCCTTAAGCCGCTGCACCCGCCGCATCACAACCGGCTTTTCGAGCTTGAAGCCGGGAATGCCATAAGTGAGCAGCCCGCCCGCGCGATCATGCCGGTCATAGACATGGACCTCATAGCCGCGCGCGCGCATCAACTCGGCGGTCGTCAATCCGGCCGGCCCGGCGCCGATCACCCCGACCGACTGGCCCCTCGCAGCGCCGACCACGACCGGCTCGACCCAGCCATTCTCCCAGGCGGTGTCGGTGATATATTTTTCGACCGAGCCGATCGTAACCGCGCCATGGCCCGAAAATTCGATCACGCAATTGCCCTCGCACAGCCGGTCCTGCGGGCAGATCCGGCCGCAGATCTCGGGCATGGTCGAAGTCGCGTTGGACAGCTCATAGGCCTCGCGCAGGCGCCCTTCGGTCGTCAGCCGCAGCCAGTCGGGGATATGATTGTGCAGCGGGCAATGGGTGGCGCAATAGGGCACGCCGCATTGCGAGCAGCGTGACGCCTGCTCCCCGGCCTGATCCTCGCCATAGAGCGGCGCGATCTCGGCAAAATCCGCAGTTCGCGCACCGGCGGCGCGCTTGGGCGGATAGGCCTGGCCCACATCCACGAACTTCAACATCGGCTCGTCCGCCATCACTTGTTCCCGCCGGAGCCATTGCGTCGCAACGCGAAGCACCCAAGCGCTTCCGCTGACGAGTGGACGACTCCCCTTCAAAGCGTTGATGCCCTGCTCGTCCTGCGGAAGGCGCGCCATAGCGGCGCGCTCCGAGCGATCAGTGCTTGATGGTGCTATTTCACGAAAATACGCCGGAGTCACGCGCTTTTCGCGCATTAAGTCAATCAGACTGACCTAATTTATCTCTCTTGGCTGCAACTAGCTGAATTTTCGTGCAGACTGGCGAAATAATAGATCCGTATCGGACCTATTTGGCGACCAGCCACGCGAGCGCAATCCCACCCACGATGATGCGATACCAGGCGAACGGCGCGAATCCGTGCCGCGTGACGACCGCGAGGAACCACCGGATCACCAACATCGCGACGAGAAAAGAGACGACGAACCCGATGGCGATCGCGGTGGTCTGGGCGTCGCCGAGTTCATGGCGCGATTTCCACAGCGCGAGCGTCGTCGCGCCAACCATCGTCGGGATGGCGAGGAAAAAACTATATTCGGCGGCCGTGCGCCGCTCGACACCCAGCGTGAGCGCGCCCATGATCGTCGCGCCGGAGCGGCTGATCCCTGGGATCATCGAAAGGCACTGGATCAGGCCGATGCCGAGCGAGGTTCGGAGCGACATGCCCTCGACGCTGTCGCTGGTCGGCTGACGCACCGTCCGTTCAATGACGAGGATCGCGATGCCGCCAACGATCAACGCAACCGCCACGACGATTGGCGTCATCAGGACCGTCTTGATTGCGCTATAGGCGATCGCGCCGACCACCGCCGAAGGGAGAAAGCCGACCAGCACGTTGCGGGTGAAGCGGATCGCGTCGGGATCGCGACGTGCGAGGCCGGCTAGCACCACGGCGAAGCGCTGCCGGTACAGCACCACCACCGCGAGGATCGCCCCGAGCTGAATGACGATATCGAATGTCTCGGTGCCTTGCGGCACCTGCATCACCTCTCCCGCCAGGATGAGATGACCAGTCGAAGAGACCGGCAGAAATTCGGTGAGCCCCTCGACGATGCCGAGGAGGACGATGGACAGCAGCGAGAGTTCCATGCTGGATCAGGCGGCGGATTTGATGCGCGCGGCGAAACGGCCATGCGGCCGATACTGGACCAGCCAGGCAGGCGCGACAGCCTCCATCGGCGTGGGCGTAATCCCGAAAGCTTCGAAGCCCTTCGTCCCTGGCGTCACGATATTGTCCTTCTGCAGCATCAGCCATTGATCGCGCGTGATCGGCGCGCCCGGCAGCGCCCCGCCGAGCGTCGCGACGAGTGCGCCCAAGGCGTCGGGAAGATGCACGAAGTTCGGCTTGCGGCCGGTCGCCTTGGCGAGCCAGCTATGCAGGCCGGCCATCGTGATCGCCTCGGGCCCGCCCAGCTCGTAGGTCTTCCCACCATGCGCCGCGGGATCGAGCGCGGCCGCAGCGATCGCCTTGGCGACGTCCGCGACCCAGACCGGCTGGAACTGCACCCCGCCGCGCAGCACCGGCACCACCGGGAAACCGAGCATCGCGGCGAAACGGTTGAGGAAGGCATCTTCCTGTCCGAAGATGATCGACGGACGCACGATGGTGGCGGCGGGAAAGGCCTCGCGCACCGCCGCCTCGCCCTCGCCCTTGCTGCGCCCATAGCCCGAGGCCGACTGGGGATCGGCGCCGATCGCCGAGATATGGACCAGCGCGCCGACGCCCGCCGCCTTGGCGGCGGCAGCGACATTGGCCGCGCCTTTGCGGTGGATCGCGTCGAAGTCGCCCTTGAGGACCCCCACCAGATTGACGACGGCGTCGGCGCCGCGGACCGCGTGTGCGACCGTCGCCGAGCTGGTGACACTAGCCGCGACGAACTGTGTCTGGCCGAGCTCCCCGAGCGGCTTGAGATACCAGGCATCCGACGGGTCACGCTCGGCGACGCGCACCCGCGCGCCGGCGCGAAGCAGCTCTTGCGCGACGTATCGGCCCAGAAATCCGCCACCGCCGAACAATGTGACAAGACGGCTCATCGTCAGAATCCCTTGATGTTCAGATTTCCCGCATTGCCCTGCACAGAAGCGGTTGACAAGGCGCAAGCGCCGCCGCTATCCGCCCGGCCTCCGCACCCGATGCCCAGGTGGTGGAATTGGTAGACGCGCTGGCTTCAGGTGCCAGTGGCCGCAAGGCCGTGGAGGTTCGAGTCCTCTCCTGGGCACCATTTGTTCTTCCGAGGGCATCCGAGAGCGTCCAAAAACGGCATATTTCTGCCGTTTTTTGTGCTATGACCGTCCGGTCAAATCCGGGCTGTTCCGGCACCAATCGGGAACAAAGTTGGTATTCTTGATGGTATCGGTGGCCCCTGATGGACAGGGACGATACCATCATGGGAAAGCTTTTCGCCACGACCGTCGCCAACGCCAAACCGAGGGAGCGCGACTACAAGCTGTCCGACGGGGAAGGCCTCTACCTTCTCGTCAAGGCTAACGGCCGCAAGCTGTGGCGACTCAATTATCGCCATCTCGACAAGCAGCGGACGCTTTCCTTCGGCGCATGGCCGGAGGTCAGCCTCGTCGATGCGCGCGGGCAGCGTGACGACGCGCGGCGGATGATCGCCGCCGGCCGCGACCCGTCGCATGAAGCCAAGCTCGCCGCGGCCCGGGAGAAGCTGTCCGAGGAGAACAGCTTTAAGCTAGTCGCCGAGGAATGGATCGCCAAGAACGAACGCGAGGGGATGGCGGAGGTCACGCTGAGCAAGGTCCGCTGGCTGCTTGCCAAGGCCTACCCCAAGCTCGGCAACCGCCCGATCGCGAAGATCACCGCTCAGGAAGTGCTCGCCGTGCTCCGTTCGATCGAGGCCACCGGCCGCTACGAAAGCGCGCGCCGGATGCGCAGCGTGCTGAGCCGGATCTTCCGCTACGCGATTGCCACGACGCGCGCCGAGCATGACCCGGCGCGCGACCTTCGCGGCGCGCTTACCGTTCCCAAGGTGAAGCACCTCGCCGCGATCACCACGGAGAAGGGCGCGGGCGAGCTGATGCGGGCGATCGAAGGCTACAGCGGCCACGCGATCACGCTCTATGCGCTCAGGCTCTCCGCCCATCTGTTCGTCAGGCCCGGGGAACTGCGGCAGGCCGAATGGAGCGAGTTCGACTTCGAGCGCGCGGTCTGGGCGATCCCGGCGGAAAAGATGAAGATGCGCCGGCCGCACCGCGTTCCGCTCTCGACCCAGGCCATCGGTCTGTTCGAGGAGCTCTACGAACTCACCGGCACCTGGCGCTACTGCTTCCCGTCCTTCCGCTCGCCGCGCCGTCCGATGTCGGAGAACACGGTGAACGCGGCGCTTCGCGTGCTCGGCTTCAAGCAGGACGAGATGACCGCGCACGGCTTCCGCGCGATGGCGGCGACGCTCCTGAACGAAGCGGGCCTGTTCAACCCGGACGCGATCGAACGCCAGCTCGCGCACATGGAAAACAACGGCGTGCGCCGGGCCTATACCCGCGGCGAATATTGGGATGAGCGGGTGCGGATGATGCAGCACTGGTCCGATCACCTCGACCATCTCCGGGACGGCGCAAAGGTCCTGAAGCCGAACTTCGGCGCGCGGCGCACCTAGCTCGACCCTTCATTCTCCGGGGTAAGTCCACAAGGTCACCTCGGCGATCGATTCCAGGATCGAGCCGGGATCGCTGCCGAGCCGGTCATGTTCGTCGACCTTCCGCTCCGCCCGGGCGAGCCAGTCGGTGGTTTCGATGCCGGCGACGGGGGACGAACCGGGCGGCAGCTGCTCCCGCAAGGCCGCCAGGAACGCTCGGGCGAGCTCGGCCTCGCGCCAGGCGTAAGCCAGTTCGAGCAGGCGTCGGAAACGTGCGGCGTCGAGCTTTCGGGCATTCTCGCGCTCGCGCCGTTCGCGGGCAGCGATCTCGCTCCGGCGGCGTTCTTCCTCCCTTTCCCTGCGAAGCTGCTCCAGCGCCGGGAACGCCGCCATGATCCCGGCGACGATATCGTCGAGCTGCTGTTCGAGCGTTGCGCGCTTTGAATCTTCCCATTCGGAGCGCGTTCCCCGCGGAAGCCAGGTCTTGATCTCGAAGACCAGCGCGTCGGTTTCGTAGAGTTCGTAGACCCATTTCTGCGCGTCCGCTCCGCGCCAGCGCAATTCGTCGGGCGTAAGCTGGCGCTGTCCGCGCTTGAGCCGATATCGCAGCTGGAAGATGAACTGCTCGCCACCACGCACCATCAGCAATTCGCGGCGATCGCCCTTTTTTACCTGCACGCCTTGCTTCTCGACCGCCTTGAAGATCGCGTCGGCAACACGGAGCCGCCTGCGATCGGCCGGCGTCAGCGGCATCGGCAAGACGAGGCGCTTCAAGCGGTGGTCGTAAACCTGTTCCTTCTTGCGGACTTGCTGTTCGCGAGTGGCTATCCATTCGGCGACGAGCGCGTGCGGGCGCACGAGGCGCTCCGGAACCTTACTCATTGAGGCGGCGGTGGAAGCAGCGTCGGAGGGGCCATGAGCGGCCTCGGGCGATGCCGGTGCTTTCCGTCGTTTGCTCGCGCCGATCGAAATCGTGTCCGATACTCCAATGGGAGCTGGCTCCAATGCGCGCACGGTAACCGGCTTGCCCATCTCGAGCCGAAGCCAGTGTCCCTGTTCTGGCCTGGCGATCGCATGCGCATCACAGATCTGGCTGAGCCGCGGACCTGACGTGCCGAGGCGTTCGGCCACCTTGTTCAGCGGCTCGGTCCAGACGAGTTCATAGAGTTGAGCACGGCTGAGCGAGACCTGCGACAATGAAACCCCACCCGTGTCGTGAAACTTACCGCGTTGCAGACGACCACGGACGCGGAATCCCTAGCAGGCTGTTGAAGAAGTCCATTTTCGGGCGATGAAAGCCCAGTCGTCGCCATTGTGGTAGCAGATTTCACCTTGGAGGGAGCCATCGGGCTGAAGCTCGGCGGAACCATCTCCGCTGACCTCGTCCATTTCGTCGTTGCCGTTCCAGGAGAAATCGATGCTGGTCGCCTCGGTACTGCTCGCCTGCCATATGTGTCCGGTGCAGCAGCCGAAGGCGAGCTCGCCGGAGCCGTTATCCTCAAACAGGATGTAAGCCGGCTCGACCATGTCGGGATAGTCGGCCTCGAAATCGGGCATCTCGGTAATGCGCCATTTGCCCTTGAGGCTCATGCCGGCACCGCCAGAAGCTTGGGCAGACGGATCAGATTGTAGGCGGCCAAGGCGAGGGTGAAGACCGCATCGACCTTGGCCTTGCCTCGCTGCTTGACCTTGACGAGGCCGGCCGAGCCCTTGGCCCATCCGAATATTTCCTCGATGCGCTTGCGAAAGCGCTGGCTGACCGCATAGCCGGGGTGACGGGTGGTGCGTCCGTCCATGGCCGTCGTCCGCGGCTTGCCGGTTTTCGAAAGATGCCCATCGACGGCGATGTGCGGGGTGACGGACCGTTTGCGCAAATCCTCGACGAACTGCCGCACGTCATAGGCCTTGTCGGCGCCGAGCGTGATGCGGCGGCGGCGTTTGCGTCGGTCCAGCATCGCAAGCGCCGCCTCGCGCTCGGCGGTACCGCTCGCTTGGGTGACGCCGCCGTCCACCGCCAAGCCGTTGCGGTTCTCCATCAGAACATGCCCGATATAGCAAAGCCTGGCTGGCTGGCCGTCGCCCTTCTTATAGAACCGTGCTTCGGGGTCGGTCGTGCTGGCATGCGTCTCGTTCGAGCGCTTCTCCTTGTGGAAGTTGCGTTCGGCGTTGCGGCCGGGGCCCTGAGGATCATCGTCGTTCCCGTCCTTGCGGCGGAAGCTTGATCGACGCCCACGCCTCGATCAGCGTCCCGTCCACCGAGAAATGGTCGCTCGAGATGAGCCGCTTCACCTTCGGTTGCGCCAGAACGGCGCGCAGAAACTTCGCCGCAATCTCTCCCGAAAGCAGCCGGTCCCGGTTGGTCGTGAAGCTCGAATGATCCCAGACCGCCTCGTCGACACCCAGGCCGACAAACCAGCGAAACAACAGGTCGAACTCGATCCGCTCCATCAGCTGACGCTCCGAGCGGATGCCATAGAACGCCTGCAACAGCATCGCTCGCAGCAGCCGCTCCGGCGGGATCGACGGTCGTCCAACCCGAGGCGGGTAAAGCTGCTCGAAGTCCCCGTCCAATGCCAGCAGCGCCGCGTTGGCAATCGTCCGGATCTGTCGCAGCGGATGACCCGGACGTATCCGCGCCTCCACGTCGACGTAGGAAAACAACGCTCCCGTCCCGTTGTCACAACCGCGCATCCATCACCTCCCGAGTCCGGAAAGTGAATCACGACAAGCCCGGCGATGCCAGCTACTTCTTCAACAGCCTGCTAGAGCTACTCCAGGAGCTCGGGTGGGCACACGTCGACCTCATGGATGAGGTGCCGGGTCTGGCGAACCACACGGGCCGCACGAGCTTCCACCAGGCCTGGCTGCCCGCCCGGCTCCGTGCCGCACTCGAAAAGCTGAACCCGAAGCTGCCCGCCGAGGCCCTACGGCAGGCCGAGGACGAGCTTACCCGCGACCGGTCGGCCATGCTGCCGCTCAACGCCAATCGCGAGATGCATTCGCTACTGGTGGACGGCGTGCCGGTCCAGGTCCGCCGGAAGGACGACAGCGGGTTCGACGACTTGCTGGTCCGAGTGATCGACTGGCGGAATGTGGGCGCGACGACTTCCTGGTCGCCAGCCAGATGTGGATCGACGGGGTGCTGCACAAGCGCCGGCCCGACACCATCGGCTTCGTCAATGGGCTGCCTCTGCTGTTCGCCGAGTGGAAGGCACCGACCTGCCCTATCGCCGACGCTCACGAGAACAACCTCCGTGACTACCGCGATACCATACCCCAGCTCTTCAGCACCAACAGCTTGGAGGCGGTCATGGGGCCTTCCCACGCCCCCTTCGATGCCTTCGCACCCTGGAAGCGGCTGGAGGAGGGCGGACCCGAGGACCCGAGCCTGGAGACGATGCTGCGGGCGACCTGCGAGCCCTCGCGCTTCCTCGATCTGGTGGAGAACTTCCTGCTGTTCGACGAGGCCCGTGGCGGCCTGCGCAAGGTGGTCGGCAAGTACCATCAGGTCCTGGGGGTTAATCGCGCCATCGAGGCTGTTCAGCACATCAGCGAGAACAAGGGGCGGCTGGGCGTCTTCTGGCACACGCAGGGCTCGGGCAAGAGCCTGTCGATGGTGATGTTCGCCGAGAAGGTGCTGAGGCGGCTGGGTGGCAATTACACCTTCGTAATCGTCACCGACCGAACGGAACTCGACGATCAGGTCGCCGGCCATCTGCAGAAAGCTCTGGCGGTCTACGCGGGCGGTGGCGGGGACGAAGGCAAAAAACCAATCGAGGACAAGGGGGCACTTGTGACCGCCCTGGAGGATGCCCTGGGGGCCGTGAATTCCTTCGTGCGCCCGTACGGGGTCGACCCGGACGCCATTATGGCCGTGAAGGGCTTCGAGCGCCTTAAGCTCATCAGCCAGGGCGTTGAGGCGGTGGTGGCCCCCGACGACCGCCGCCGTGAGTTCCTCCGCCTGGCTGGAGCCGTCACTAGGGCATATAAGGCCCTCTTGCCCGACGACCGGGCTGCCCCTTATCTTCAGCCTGTCGCGGTTTTCCACATGCTCTCTGACGCTGTCAGGGCAAAGCTGGGGCCAGTCGACATCTCGGCTGTCGCCGCCCGTATCGCCGAGCTCCTCGACGAGAAGATCGAGGGGGTCGCGATCCTCACGCCGCTTGTCGAGGGCAACGCCGCCGAGGGGCGGGTCGACCTGTCGGGCATCGACTTCGAGAAGCTCGCCGACTTGTTCGCCATCAGCCCCAAGGTTGCGGCGCAGCGGCTCAAGGATGAGGCCGAAGAGAAGGCCCGGTCGATGGCCGAAAAGAACCCGACGCGGGTGCAACTGGTCGAGAAGCTGGAGAAGCTGGTGGCGGAGTACAACGCCGGCTCAATTGACGCCCAACGGCTATTCGAGGCTCTCATGGAGTTCATAAACGGCCTGGACGCCGAGGAGCAGCGTGCGGCCCGCGAAGGCCTCACCGAGGATGAGTTGGCGATCTTCGACTTGCTCACGACGCCCGAGCCGAAGCTGACTCTGGCCGAAGAACAGGAGGTCAAGCGTGTGGCGCGCCAGTTACTCGATCGTCTCCGCGAACTCGTCGGCGCAATTGACTGGGTGCGCGGCCAAGAGACCCGAGGAGCCGTCCTCAGCGAAATCAGGGTGCGTCTAAACGAACTCCCCGAGCAGCCCTATCCGCAGGTCCTGTGGGACACCAAGGTAGATCAGGTGTGGGACTTCGTGCTGCGCCGGTACTCTTGATGCCTACCCCCCTGCCGGCTTGGTACCTCGACAGTCTGGATATCGAGAGCATCCCCAAAATCGCTTGCCGCGATGGCGGCCGTGCCGAGCCCTGCGGAGCCTCATGCCGCTACCACACGCGGGACAGGCGACGCTGCCTTTCGACGCGGGCACTACGGGTCGCGGTGGTCGCGGAGCAGGCGGAAGCGAGGCCCGGACGGGGCCGCTTTGGAGTCCATCAGCAGGTGGCGCCTGCTGCTGGCTATTTGATCCCGGAACCTGCCTCCGCGCTGCAACGGTCATTCCCGCTGCCACCGAACCGACCAGGAAGAGGAAGCGAAGCCCTCCGTGCTTCTCAACACCGCCATGATGAGAGCAGGCCCCCTGTCGACCAATGGAGGTCGACGCCCAGCCATCGCTGCATGTCGCAGCCCCGACAAACAAGGGAGTGGCTAGGTTGAGGCCAATAAACGTGCCAACGCCGACAACCCAGCCCAGCTCTTTCCCCACGTCGAACGCCTCTCAATATGCTTGGAAAACGCTTCGCTCAGCTGCGCTCGATTGCAACCTTCGTTCATACCGATACGCGAGGCGCTATCAACTCCTGAGAGAGGATCCTAGGTGACACCTGCAACGTCGCCGCCGCACGGGGGGGGTTGCGGTCGACGCACCTGCGAAGTACACACGCAGACACAAAGACCTTAATTGATCCTTATTTTTCAAGGGTTCAGGCACCCAGGAACACAGTCCTCTCCTGTCCATGGACGTCCGTCGACGTTCGACGCCATCCGGTCGGGCAAAGCTTGACCAGCTTCGCGCCCAACCCACGCCGCTCCATTCCGCAGCGGCTAATCTCGTCAGCTTGTCGAGTCAGCCGGTTAAACGCCGACATTGGGACATACCCACTATTCCGACGGCGACCGCAAACGACAGGAGACGCTCGAATCCTTCTAGATCACACGTAGTTGAGCAACTAAGCACCGGCTGAGCCTCCGCCACTCCTATCATCGACGACTGGCGTAGAAAGGTCTCCACCTCAATCCGCAGGAAAATGGCTCAGCGCCAATCTGACCTTGCGCTCGATCTCGGGCGTTAACTCGTAGCCGCGCGCCTCCTCCTCGGCTGCGTGGTCCCGCCTTTTTGGACATTTTGGCGACTGAGTTAAGCTAATCCCGTTGCCGTTCATGCCGCCATTTTGGTCATCATCATCATCATCATCATATAGGAGGCATGCCCCCATATGATGAAGCGTCGATCTGCCCATAGGCCTCCGCCGGGGTTTGCCCGGGGAAACCGGAGTGCGGTCGCTGGGCGTTGTAATAGGTGATCCACCTGCTGAGGCCAGCCCTGAGCTCGGAGCCGGTCTCGAAGGCGTTGAGATAGACTCATTCATATTTCAACGACCGCCACAGCCGCTCGATGAAGACATTGTCCATCCAGCGGCCCGGGCCATCCATGCTGATGCGGACCTCGAGCTCGCGCAGTACCGCCGTTAAGGCGAAGCTGGTGAACTGGCTGCCCAAGGCGCCGCATCCCTATGGCGGCGTCTTTGACGGGGATGGCATGAAGCAGATCGCGCGCAGCGTGTTCGGCAGGCTCGCCGCGCATCTGCGGGTCTCGCGTAGCCAAGTCGTGGCCGATGAACGTCATGTCGTGATCGAGCCACCTCGCAGGCGCCGACCAAGCTTGGCGGCGAATATGCCAGCCGATACTTGTTCCTGTATCACGTGGAAAACGGGCTCATTGTGGAGGTCAAAGAGTATCTGGATTCGGCGATGCTCGCGACGTTGATGGAAGACCGGCTCTAGCCTCAGGTCTTCCCAACGATCCACCCGATCAGGCGACCGCCGCAGCGAAGCAGCGGTCGAGTTGATCAGCCATCGATCCGCCCACCTGGTCCAGCAGGTGCGCGCGCTTGAGATGGAAATGCACTGGATATTCGGCGGTGAAGCCCATGCCGCCGTGTAATTGCACGGCTGCCTGCGCGTTGCTCAAGGCGGCGTCGAGCGCCACGATGCGCGCCGCCATGACCTGAAAATCGGCATCCTCGCGCTCGTCGCGGAAGGCGATCGCCGCCACCTTGACCTGCGCCAGCGCTGCCTCGCAACGCACCGCCATGTCGGCTATCGGGTGGCTGACAGCCTGGAACGTGCCGATCTTCTGGCCAAACTGCACGCGCTCGCAGGCATGCGCCGCGGTGAGATCGCGTACCGCCTCTGCTGACCCGGCCAGCATGGCCGCGATGAGAAGCGATAGATGGCTCGCCGCCCGGGAATCTCCCGCGACCGAAGACGCGACAGAATCGAGTTTCGCGCGCTCGAGGTGGACGGTCTCGTCGGTGCTGCGCACCGGTGCGCGGTCGTGGAAGCCGGAGCCGGGTACGAGCGCAGGGCCCGCCCCGGCGATCACCAACATCTCGGCGGCGCCATCGGCATCGATCAGGAAGCAGCCGCCGTCTCCGTCAGGCACCGCGATACCCGCCTGCTGGTGACCTTCGATCAGACTCGAGGCGCGATCGGTATCTCCTGCGGTCGCTGCGATCCGTGCGGCGACCACCGATGCGAGCAGCCGCGGCGTGACGAGTGCGCGGCCCGCCTCGCGAAAGAGCAAGGCCTCTTCGGTCGCCCCGAAACCGAAGCCGCCCTTGGATTCCGGCAGCCCCAGCGCGATCCAGCCGAGCTCGGCGAATTGCGCCATCATCGCGCGATCCGCAGCCGATGCCGCGCCCTTCTCCCACCGCCGATATTCCACCGGCAATTCGTTCGACAGCAGCGCCTTCGCCGCATCGACGATCTGCTCTTCGTCCTCGCTCAACATCAGGTCCATAGGTCAGTCCTCGGTCAGCGGCCTGCGCGCGGCAGTCCGAGCACGCGCTCGGCGATGATCGTACGTTGAATCTCGGCGGTGCCACCGCCGATCGTGCGGGAGAAGGAATAGAGATAGGGCCCGGTCCATTCTTCCTCCGGATCGCTCATTACGAGCGCATCCTGGCCTATCACCTCCATGCTGATTCGACCGAGACGCTGCGCCAGCAGACCGTGATAGAGCCGCAGCATCGAGCTTTCCGGCCCCGGCGTGCCGCGCCGCTCGTTGAGCGAAATACCCTGATAGGTCATCGCCTGCAGTGCAGCGACCTCGGCCTTCAGGCGGGCAAGCTGCCGCGTGAGCCCCTGGTCGCGCGCCTTGCCGCGGCGATGTGTCTCGGCGATCAGCCGATCGACATCGGTTGCGAGCCGGACCTGTTCGCCCATGAACCCGGTTCCACGCTCGAAGCCGAGCGTCGACATCGCGACCGACCAGCCATTGTTGAGCCCGCCGACGACATTGCTCAGCGGAATACGCACATCGTCGTAGAAGACCTCGCAGAATTCCGGGATACCGGCCATCGTCGGAATCGGGCGCACCCTAACACCGGGCGCGTGCATGTCGCAGATCACCCAGGAAATGCCCTTGTGTTTAGCGGTGTCGGGGTCGGTCCGCACCAGCAGTTCCTGAAAGTCCGCCCACTGCGCATAGCTCGTCCAGATCTTCTGGCCGTTGACCACCAGATGATCGCCATCGACGACCGCACGCGTCCTGAGCGAAGCAAGGTCGGAGCCGGCGCCGGGCTCCGAGAAGCCTTGGCACCACATCTCCTCACCCTTCAGGATCTTTTCGAGATGCGCGCTCTTCTGCTCTTCCGAGCCGCGCACGATCAGCGTCGGCCCGCCATGCAGCACGCCAACGAAGTTGATACCGATATAGGGGGCGCCGGCGCGGGCATATTCCTGATGCCAGATAAGCTGCTGCGTCGTCGAAAGACCCCTGCCGCCATATTCAGTGGGCCATGCGATGCCGGCCCAGCCGCCATCATATTGCCGCCGTTGCCAAGCCCGATCGAACTCGGCCATTGCCGGTCCATCGGCAGGACGCGGTTCGCTCGGCTTATTGTCCTCCAGCCATTGCCGCACCTGCTGGCGAAACAGCTCATCCTCAGCAGAGAAATCCAGGTCCATGTCCAACCTCAGCCCACGATTTCATTGAAAGGTTTTCCGCGGTCGACGCGCATTTCGCCGGGCAGGCCGAGTACGCGTTCAGCGATCGTGTTGCGCAGGATCTCGTCGGTGCCGCCGGCGATGCGCAGGCCGGCCGCGTAGAACCATGCCTCCTGCATCGCGGCGAGTTCATCATCGGCATCCTCGCCGTGGAGCAACCCCGCTGGTCCACGCATCTCGAGCGCGAGACGGGCAAGCTCCTGGATATTGCGGCCGAGCACGAGCTTGCCCATCGCCGCCTCCGGGCCGGGCAGTTCACCACGCCCCAAATTGGTAAGCATCCGGTAGCGCGTATATCGCACACCGGCGCTGCGGGCGTATAGGTTTGCGAGCCGCGCGCGAACGGCCCAGTCGTCGATCGGCCGCGCGCCATCCCGTTGCGGGCGGCGCGCCATCGCGACCACATCATCGACGGTGATGTTGGCGATGTCCGCCTCGTTGACCGCCATCCGTTCCTTCATCAGCGTCGATATGGCGACCTTCCACCCCTCGCCCACCCCACCCAGACGCTGGGCGTCAGCTATGCGGACATCAGTGAAGAAAACCTCGTTGAAGGCAGCATGGCCCGACGCCTGCCGGATGGGGCGGACCTCGATCCCCGGCGACCGCATGTTGAGCCAGAAACAGCTCATGCCCGCATATTTTTCCTCGAGCGGATCCGTGCGGACGAGGACAACCCCCCAGTCGGAGACGTGCGCGCCGGTAGTCCAGACCTTCTGGCCGTTGACGACCCAGTCGTCACCATCACGGAACGCGCGTGTCCGGACATTGGCGAGATCGGAGCCGGCAGCCGGCTCCGAAAAGAGCTGGCACCAGATCTCGTTGCCGCGCAGCGCCGGCTTGACGAAGCGATCGCGAGCAATCTCTGGTGCCCACTGGATCATCGTCGGCAGACACATGCCGAGGCTGATCCCGAACGCGTCAGGCGGCAGCACGAAGCGACGTTGCTCCTCCTCGAAAATCACCTCCTCGATCGCCGTGCCGGCGCGTCCGCCAAGCTCTTTCGGCCAGGTGATGCGCGCATAGCCGGCATCCGCCTTGGCGGCTTGCCAGCGCCGTGCCAGCGGCAGGGTCAGGAAGCCCTCGGCATCCGCCGTGCCGGGGGCCGGCGCATAGAGCGGCGCGTTAGCGGCCAGCCATGCGCGAGCTTCGGCGCGAAACGCAGCCTCCTGTGGCGAATCATCGAAATCCATCAGACAGCCTCCCGGTCCAGCGCGACCGCCAGCCGGTCCTGCCACCAGCCCACCGGCTCGATGATCTGCGCCAGCGAGCGGGACCGGCGATAATGAAGGTGGCAATCGGCCTCCCAGGTGAAGCCGATGCCGCCGTGGAGCTGGATCAGCTCGGCCGCGGCGAACTCATAGGCGTCGGTCGCCGAAACCCGCGCGGTGGCCGCAGCAAGTTCCAGCTCTGGCGCATCGGCGGCGAGCGCCCAGGCCGCGTAGTAAGCGTTGGATCGGGCGATCTCGTTGGCCACATAGATGTCGGCGAGGCGATGTTTGATCGCCTGATAGCCCGCCACGGGCCGGCCGAAGGTTTTCCGCTCGCGCACGAAGGCGAGTGCCATTTCCAGGCTGGCAGTTGCACCTCCGAGCTGCTCGAACGCAATTGGCACCGCCGCTCGCGCCAGTAGGCGTTCCTCGGTCAGGCGGCCGTTTCCCAGCGGCTCGGCAGGGGCGCCGGCAAAAGTCAGTTTGGCGGCGGGCCGGCTGTCATCGATCGTCCGCACTGGCTTGCGCGCTATGCCCGGACTGTCGAGCGACATGACAAACAAGCGCGATTCGCCGCGATCGCGCGCCGACACGATCGCGACGCTGGCATCGATCCCGCCGAAAACGGGAGCGACCTCGCCCGTGATCCGCCCGTCGGCAAAGCGAAGAGCCGGCGCGACTGGATCGATCGCCGCCGCACCGCGGATCCCGCCGGATGCAAGCCCGGGCAGCCAGCATGCGCGTTGCTCGGCCGAGCCGCCGGCCAGCAGCGCTTCGCCAGCCAGATATATGGAGGACAGCATGGGCAACGGAGCGATCGCCCGGCCGATCTCCTCGGCCAGCGCACAGAGCGCAACATGGCCGAAGCCGATCCCGCCCTCCGCCTCGGGCACGGCGATCGCGGGCCAACCCAGCGAGGCAACCTCGCGCCACAATGCCTGCGCCTCGGCCTGCCGCTCTCCCTCGATCAACGCACGCACCAGCGCCGGCGGCGAGCGATCGGCAAGCAGGCGACGCGCCTGCTCCGCCAACGCCTTCTCATCATCCGAATAATCGAAATTCATCCGCCGCCGCCGTCAGTAGAAGATGCGCCCGCCGTCGATCGACAGCGTGCTTCCGGTGACGAACGAGGATTCGAAGCTGGTCAGAAACAGGATCGCTTCGGCTATTTCGTCGGCCTGCCCCATGCGGCGCAACGCATAGAGCCCCTCGATGCGCTTGACCTGCTCAGGGTCGGTGAAAGTACCGCGCACCATCGGCGTGTCGATTGCGCCGGGTGCCAGTAGGTTGCAGCGGATGCGCGGCGACAGCTCCATCGCCAGCACCTTGGTGAAGGCATGCACCGCCGCCTTGGACGCTGCATAGGCGGCCCGCCCGCGAAGCGGCCCGAGCGCCACCGCCGAGCCGACATTGACGATCGTCGCCTGATCATTGCGCGTAAGATAGGGCAGCGCCGCCTGGCAGGTGAGGAAGACGCTCGTGGCGTTCCCGTCCATCGCCCAATGCCAGTCCTCGACCGATGTATCGGCGAAGGGCCGGGAAAGGCTCACCCCTGCGTTGCAGACCAGGCCGTTGATACCGTTCATCCGGCGGAAGGCCTCGTCCATTGCCGCGACAGTCGCGCCGGGATCGGTGAGATCGACCTGCACGGCCTCGCAGCCGATCTCGGACGAAACCTCGTCCAGCGCCTCCCCATCGAGCCCGAGGATCGCAATACGCGCACCCTCCTTGACGAACTTGCGCGCGGTCGCCGCACCGATCCCGCTATTGCCGCCGGTGATGACGATCTTGCGCCCCGCCAGCCGGCCCGAGGATGCCGTCTTGGCTTTCTTGGCCATCGTCAGCCGTCCAGCGCGTCGAGCACCTGCTCGGTCGAACGGACCCGGCCGATGCGGCCGAACAGGCCGATCGACGCCTTATGCGCGTCGGCCGACAAAGCCGCGCAGGCATCCTCGACGAATATCTGGTCGAAGCCGCGCTCGAAAGCATCGCGCGCGGTGGATTCGACGCCGATATTGGTCGCGATACCGAGAAGCAGGATGGTCTTGATACCGCGCCGACGGAGATGCAGCTCGAGGTCGGTACCATAAAAGGCGCCCCATTGCCGCTTGGTCACGATCACGTCGGTCCCATCCTTGATGCCAAGCTCAGGCACCAGCTCGGCCCAATAACTCGGACGCGGCGGTGCGGGTGGCGGAATGACATCGGTGGTGGGCTTGAGCGCATCAGCACCGTCGGGCGCGTTGGTCACGCGCACGAATGCGCAAAATCCACCCTTCCCGCGCAGCGCCTTGGCGATCTTCGCCGCGTGAGCGACGACGTCGGTCGCCTTGTGCGGCAGCGTCTCGAGATTGACCATGCCATGCTGGAGATCGATCGCGACCAAGGCTGTGGTCGCGGGGTCAAGGGTCAGGTCGGCCATGCGAACTCCATTCAATATTCTGAGATAGCGGCAATCCCAAGATTGCATGCAATATGCATGCGAAGGGGTCAACTCATTCCGGTAATCAGATCGGATCCCAGGCAAACACGTCGGACGATACCTGGAGCGGGAACAGGCTGGGCTTGAGCGCGGGATAAAGCTCGGCGCCGACCGTCTCCGGAGTCCAGCCTTCGGATCGATGCACCGAACGTACCGGGCGCGGCGGCGAGAACAGGATGATCTCGTTCCGGCGCACGCAGAAGATCTGGCCGGACACCTCGGCAGCATCGTCAGCGCACAGCCAGGTCACGAGCGGCGCGACCTTGTCGGGCGTCATCGTCTTCAATCGCTCGACCCGCTGGCGCGCTTCCTCGGTGTCGGCCGGGATGCTCTCGGTCATCCTGCTCCATGCGAACGGCGCCACACAGTTCGAGCGCACGCCAAATCGACGCATATCCAGTGCAATCGAATTGGACAATCCGACGATCGCCATCTTTGCGGCGGAATAATTGGACTGTCCGACATTGCCGATCAGGCCCGACGTCGAGGTCATATGGACGAAAGCGCCGCTTCCCTGGTCGCGGAAGTAGGGCGCGGCCGCGCGGGAAAGGTGGAAACTGCCGCCCAGATGGACGTCGATCACCGCCTGCCAGTCGCCGGCGTCCATTTTATGGAACATGCCGTCGCGCGAGATGCCGGCGTTGTTCACCACCGCATCGACCCGCCCGAATGCGTCGATGGCGGTTGCGACGATCGAGGCGGCACCGCCGGGCTCGGCGACGCTGGCGACATTCACGGCGGCGCGGCCGCCAGCCTGTTCGATCTCGCGGACCACCTCGACGGCGGGCCCTGAATCGGCTCCCTGGCCACCCAGCGCTCCCCCTAAATCATTCACCACCACCGCCGCCCCCTCGCCGGCGCAGGCCAGCGCGATCGCGCGGCCAATCCCGCGCCCCGCACCGGTGACGACGATGACCTTGTCTTTGAGCAAAGTACCCAAATCGCCTCTCCTCAGAGCTGGGACGCCGGAAGGATCACCTCGAGCCCATCAAGATCAGACGACAGGATTATCTGACACGAAAGACGACTGCGATCATCAGGATCGACTGCCATTTCCAGCATCTCGACCTCTTCGGCCGACGCCTGGCCAACTTTTTCGATCCAATCGGACGCGACATGGACGTGGCACGTGGCGCAAGAGAGCGCGCCACCACAATCGGCGAGAATACCATTGATGCCATTGTTGAGCGCCGCCTGCATCACGCTCAAGCCGTCGTCGGCCGAGACGGTCTGGCGATCACCCTCATGCGTGATGAATGTAACGTCGATCATAGCCCGTTCCTGATCCCTATCCGCACGCCGCACTTCGGCGCCTAAGCTGCCTCGAAGATGGCGGCGATGCCCTGCCCGCCACCGATGCACATCGTTTCGAGCGCCCGCCGGCCGCCTCGGCGCTTCAACTCGTGCATCATGCTGGCCATGATCCGCACACCGGTCGCGCCGATGGGGTGGCCGAGCGAAATGCCCGATCCGTTCACGTTGATGCGGTCGAAATCCTCGAACTGCCAGCCCTTGGCCACTGCCAACACCTGCGCGGCAAAAGCCTCGTTGATCTCGACAAGATCGATATCGCCCCATCCGAGCCCAGTCCGTTCGAACAGACGGCGCACTGCCGGAACCGGGCCAATGCCCATATGTGAGGGCTCGCAACCCGCCGCCGCCCAGCCCGACAGGAAGCCGATCGGAGCGAGACCGAGGGAGGTAAGCCTGTCCTCGGCGACAACCAGGCAAGCCGCTGCGGCATCGTTCTGCTGGCTGGAGTTCGCGGCGGTGACGGTGCCGCCCGGCATCAGAGGTTTGAGCGTCGCCATCGCAGCGACATCGCTTTCGGCGCGGATCCCCTCGTCGCGCGCAAAGATCATGGGATCTCCTTTGCGCTGCGCGACCGGAACAGGCACGATCTCCGGATCGAAGCGGCCCTCCGACCAAGCCGTCGCCGCGCGGCGATGGCTCTCGAGCGCGAAGGCATCCTGTTCTTCGCGCGTGATTCCATAGTCCGCGGCCAGATTCTCCGCCGTCTCGATCATTCCCGAGATAACCCCGAACCGCTCGACCGGCTGGGAGCGCTCGCGCCCACGCTCCAGCCGATCATGGAATTTCACGCTCCCGGCCCGTGCTCCGGCGCGCATCGCGGTCGTGTAATATTCGATGTTGCTCATGCTCTCGACGCCGCCCGCGAGCACGCAATCGGCGGCGCCGGTCTGGACCATCATCGCCGCGGTTACGATCGCCTGCAGTCCACCGCCGCAGCGCCGATCCAGCTGCATGCCGGGAACCGAAATCGGCAGGCCCGCTGCGAGCGCCGCCCAGCGCCCGATGCAGGGCGCCTCGCTATTGGCATAGCTTTGAGCGAAGACTACATCGTCGATCCGCTCCGGATCGACCCGAGTGCGCGCCATCACCGCCTCGATCACATGCTGAGCGAGGCGCTCGGCAGGAAGCGACGCGAGCGCGCCGAGGAAACGACCGACCGGCGTGCGTAACGGCATGACAATGGCGGCGCGGCGCATGATGGGACAGGACTTCCTCTCTGATTTCGAGGACAGCCCTACACCCGAATGAAGATTGCATGCAATCTTTGTTTGCACACATCTTGGCAATCCCGCGCTCAGTCGACCGGCGCCACCTCCACCCCGGCCGCCATCAACGCCTCGACGGCCTTACGCAGGAGTTCGCGATTGGCGTAGACATGCTCGCGCATCAGCGCCTCGGCGCGCGCGCCTTCGCGGCGGAAGATCGCCTCAACGATATGCTGATGGTCATGGTGCGACCGCAACCGTTGCTCGCGCGTGTGGACAGCCTGGAAGAAGTCCGAGCTCGGGTCGAACCGGCTGTCGAAGATTCGCGGAAAGAAGCGCACCTGCCGCATGATCGGGTCAAGGTGACGATTGTTAGACGCCTCGATAATGGCGAAATGGAAGTTGCTGTTGAGCGATCGCCATGCCTTCTGCTCCTCATCGCCCCAATGCGGGGAGGCGAAGATGCTGTCGCCAAGTTCGAGCAGATCGGTGAAACTTTTTCGCTGGATTTCGGTCAGTCCATTCTCGGCTATCACCCGGCAGGCGAGCCCTTCCAGCGTCCCGCGGACGTCATAGGCGCTAAACACATCGGAGATTTCGACTGTGCGTACGAAATAGCCACGGTTGGGATAGTAGACCAGCAGTTCCTCATTCCCGAGTACCCGCAGGGCATCGCGGATTGGGGTTCGCGAAACGCCGAGATCGGCTGCCAAAGTCGCTTCATGCAGATGGGCACCGGGGCCGAACTTACCGTCCAGGATACGTTCGCGGATTTGCTCGATCACCTTTTCGGTAACGGTCACCATATTCAGCTAGCTCCATCGGCGTGCAATGCATGCAATCGTCTAGCGATCGCGTTTAGCAACATTCCCGAATGATTCCATCCATCTTCGTCGCCTTGTCGGATGTGCCTGGGGAGAGATGGGACGGCCATCCCCCGTATATCGGATGGCCGTCGCACAAGGCAAAGCAAAACAGGCCCACAACCATGGGCACTATTGCATGCAATATTCGCTTCCGGCATAGCTCTTTGCAGAGGCCAAACACGCCCGGAGAGGAAATTCCATGCAACCTAACCGCAACGGGTTTCGCGCAGCCCGTTCTACCCGCCTCGCGATTGGCTTGATCTCAGTGCTGCTGGCATCGTGCCATCCGGCGGCGACGCCCGATCCCGCCGCAGACGGTGGGATCGGCCTCGACCCGAGCAATTGGCCGTCCTATGGCCGCAGCGCCGGTGAGCAGCATTATAGCCCGCTCGACCAGATCGACACCAAGACCATCCGCAAGCTGGGCCTTGCATGGTCGTTCGATCTGCCCGCAGCGCATAGCGCGACCCAACCAATCGAGGCCGATGGTACGGTTTACATCGTCACCGGCCACAGCGACGTGCGCGCGCTCGATGCAGTGACCGGTCAGCTCAAATGGCTGTGGGAAAGCCACGCCGCCGAACGCTCGGGCGCGAAGCTACGCCAAGGCTACGGTCCGCGCGGCCTCGCTTTCTATCGCGGCAGGATATACGTGGGCACGCACGATGGCCGGCTTGTCGCGCTCGATGCCGCAACGGGCGCGCAGATATGGAGCGCACAGACCGTCGGCCTGCACGACAACGCTTATCTGAGCGGTGCGCCGCGCGTGTTCGACGGACGCGTGATCATCGGCTTCGGCGGCGCGGACGGCGGTGGTGTGCGCGGCTATGTGTCCTGCTACGACGCCGCGACGGGCAAGCAACTGTGGCGCTTCTATCTCGTGCCAGGCAATCCCGCAGTCGACCATGACGAGACGACGCGGATCGCGGCGCGGACATGGACGGGTGAATGGTGGCGGGAAGGCGGCGGCGGCACCGCGTGGAACAGTCTGGTCTACGATCCCGAGCTGAAGCGCTTCTACATCGGCACCGGCAACGGCTACCCATATAATCAGGCGCTGCGGAGCCCCGGCGGCGGCGACAATCTGTTCCTGTCATCGATCGTCGCGGTCGATGCCGAAAGCGGCCGCTATATCTGGCACTATCAGGTCAATCCCGGCGAGCAGTGGGACTATAAGGCGACGCAGGACATCACGCTTGCGACGATCATGATCGACGGTCAGCCGCGCAAGGTCCTCATGCAGGCGCCGACCAACGGCTTCTTCTATGTGATTGACAGGACAAACGGGCGCCTGATCTCGGCCAAGCCGTTCACCAAGGTCAACTGGGCCTCGGGAATCGACCTGCGTAGCGGGAGGCCGATTGAGAATCCCGGCGCGCGCTATCATGGTCGTGAACTTTTCGAGATGTGGCCCAGCATCCTCGGCGGGCATAGCTGGGCGCCGCAATCGTTCAGTCCGCGCACCGGGCTGCTCTACCTGCCAACGATCCAGCAGGGGATGATCATCGGCGACAAGGGGATCGACCTGTCCGCGGAGAAGCGCTCGACCAAGCCCGAGAATATCAATGCCGGTCTGGGTGTGACCGGCGACTTCGCGCCAAAATTGACAGGCGAATCGAGTTCACTTCAGGCGTGGGATCCCGTGACGCAGCGCGCGCGGTGGACGGTGCCGCTGCCGGGGCGCTGGCCCGGCGGTACGATGGCGACCGGCGGCGACCTCGTCTTCCAAGGCCGCATCGACAGCCGCTTCGTCGCTTATGACGCGCGGGACGGGCGCCAGCTTTGGAGCTTCGACGCACGCGCGCCGATCGCCGCCGCGCCGATCAGCTACGCGGTCAACGGACGGCAGTATGTCACCGTGATCACTGGCAATGGCGGCTCAGGCGGCGGTTATCACTCGGACGGACAACAGCCCTTCGCGATCGACTATCGCATCCAGGCACGACGCGTTCTCACCTTCGCACTCGGCGGCAAGGGGACGCTGCCACCGGCGCCTACCCCCCTGCCCCGAGTCCGGCCCGACGATCCCGGCTATCGTCCAAGTCCGGAGCTCGAGCTGCGGGGGTTGGTCGCATATTCACAGGCGTGCGGGACGTGTCATGGCGCGCGCGCCGTGGCAGGCGGGACGGCACCTGATCTGCGGCTCTCCTCTATTCCGTTCGATGAAGGCGCGTTTCTCGGGGTGTTGCGGGATGGCGCGCTGGTCCCGGCCGGCATGCCGCAGTTCGGCGACATGCCCCCGTCCACGATGCTGGCTATCCGCCAGTATATCCGAGCCGAAGCGCGGAAGCTGCCGAGCAAGCGCTGAACGCGCAAATGGCCACGATAGCATGCAATTAAGCGACTTTTTCCACATTTTTCCTTGTATCTGCTCATATCGGCCACTATCGTGCATGCAATCTAGGCACGCGAGTGACCAGATTATGCGCCGAGGAGGGGTGGCCGCCAGCTCGGCCAAGCGTGAAAGGGGGAGGAAGAATGATAAAGTTATTTTCCCATCGGAACATCGCCGTCATGCTGGCTGGAACGGCTCTCGCCGGAACCGCTCATGCCCAGACCGCTCCGACACCCCCTGACACGAGTGAGTCCGCCGTAGCCGACATCGTCGTTACCGCGCAACGCCGGGAGCAGCGACTGAGCGAGGTGCCAATCTCGGTGACCGCACAGACCGGCATCATGCTGCGCAGCGCGAACGTCACCGACTCCCGTGCGCTCGAGCAGGTCTCTCCGGCGGTGAACTTCAATTCGAGCTACACGCCGACGACGACATCACTCTCGATCCGCGGCATCTCGTCGCTGTCGAACGAGGGCGGCATCCAGCCGAGCGTCGGGGTGGTCGTCGACGGCGTGCCCGTCGCCCGCCAGGGCGAGTTCGTGACCGACCTCACCGACATCGAGCGGGTCGAGATCCTGTCAGGTCCGCAAGGCACGCTGTTCGGCAAGAACTCGACCGCAGGCGTAATCAACATCGTCACCGTGCTGCCAACGCTGGGTCGCCTCGGCGGCTCGTTCGACCTGACCGGCACGAGCGACGAAGAAGTCATAGCCAAGGGCGCGGTCAATGCCCCGATCGGCGACAGGGCTGCGCTGCGCATCAACGGCTACTATCATTACATCGACCCGCTCGTGAAGAATCTCGGCGGCGACGATGTGCTTGGTCAGCGCTCTTATGGCGGGCAGGCCAAGCTCCTGTTCGACGTCGGCGCGAGTACAGACGTGCTGCTTTCAGGAAGCTATAATCGCGCCTACAGCACGTTCGGCGTCAACTTTATCATCGATCCAATCTCCGGCGCGCTCGGCGATTTCCAGCGCCTCGTTTTCGGTCCGGTCATCGGCCAAGGCACCGACGCCGTCAATCAGGACACAATCTCGTCTAACCTCAATAAGACCTATGCGTTCACGGGCGAGATCAATTCGGAGCTGACACCCGATCTCAAGCTCACCGCGATCACCGGCTACCGCAACTATAGCAGCTACACGGCGATCGACGTCGACGGCGGCCCGGTAGGCGTCAATATCGGCCGCGGCTTCTCGCCCAATCCGCTGGGCTATCCTATCGAGTGGGTGAACACCGGCAAGAACCACCAGGTCGAGAAATACAACTATCTCTCGCAGGAGGTTCGCCTGGCGTATAGCGGCCGCGGCTTCGACATCATCGCCGGCGCTTATTATCAGAACTACAACGAGTCGCGCGACATCGATCTTCCGATCGTCCTCGACGGCGCGTTCGCGCTGCAGAATCCGGCGCTGGCCGGCGTGCCTTTCTTGTCGAACAACATCTATCCAACGCGCATCCATGACAACACGGCGGCCGTCTTCGGCGACATTACCTACGCCGTGACACCAACGATCAACGTGTTCGGCGGCCTGCGCTACACGAACGAAAAGGTTTCTCTCAGCTATCACCGCGACGACTATTTTAATCCTGTCGCGGGATTCTTCGATCCGGTGACGACGATCAATACCGCGCCGCCGATCAATACGGTCGATTTCAAGGCCATTCGAAAGGACAACAATCTCTCGGGCCGCATCGGCATCCAGTGGAAGCCGCAACCTAACCTGAACTATTATGCTTCGTACAACCGAGGCTATAAGGGCGCGGCAGCCGATCTCGGCCGCACCGTGACCGGCCCGAGCGGCGCGATCATCAAGCCCGAACTGGCCAATGCGTTTGAGATCGGCGCGAAACAGCGATTCTTCGACAATATGCTGTCGCTCGATATCTCGCTTTATCATCAGACGGTGAAGAACATCCAGCAGACCGCGCTGATCACCGGTATCACGCCCACGCTCATCAATGCTGGCTCGCTCAAGGTGAAGGGCTTCGAGGTGAACGCTACCGCGCGGCCGACCGATGGTCTGGTGCTCAACGTCGGCGTCGTCCACAATGACGCACGCTATAGCGGCGACAACTTTTTTCCCTGCGGCCCCTCGGTCACCCAGCGTTGTCCGAACGGTCCGGCCGGCACGCAGAATCTCAACCACCAGCGTGCAATCGCCAATCCGCGATGGAAGGTCGTCGCGTCCGCGAGCTACGAGCAGCCTATCGCGAGTGACCTGAAGCTGGGGGGCCGGGTGGGTTATGTCTGGCGCAGTGCGACTCAATATCAGCTGTATGAGGATCCGCTGACCGAGCAGCCCTCCTACGGGCTCCTGGATGCGTCCATTACGCTCGGCGCGATCGACGATCACTGGCAGGTTTCGATCTTCGGCAAGAACCTGACCGACAAATTCTATTATTCAAACCTCAACACCGCCGACTTCTTCATCGGCCGCTCGTTTGGCAACCTCGGCCGCGATTTCCGCCGCTATGGCGGCCTACGGCTGAGCTATCGTTACTAACGGGACGCCGCCCCCGTCCATGCCGGGGCGGCCTTCCTGCCGATGGGAGAGTGAAAAGTGGATTTCAAAGGCCAGGTCGCGATCGTCACCGGCGGCACCTCGGGGATCGGGGAAGCAGCGACCCGAAGGTTCGCACAGGCCGGCGCGAGCGTCGTCTTCTGCGGCACGAACCGCGACAAGGGCAACGCCCGGGAAATGGCGATGCGAGGAGATGGGCTCGAGGTTCGCTTCGTCGCAGCCGACGTCTCGGTCGAGGCCCAGGTCGAAGCGCTCGTCCAGGAGACACTGCTGCGCTACGGTCGGCTTGATTATGCGATCAACAGCGCGGGCATCTATCAATATCAGACCTCGCCCGTCACGGAGATGGACATCGACTACTGGAACCATATCCTCGCGGTGAACCTGACCGGAATCTTTCTGAGCATGAAATATCAGATCCGGGCTATGCTGCGCAGCGGCGGAGGGGCGGTCGTGAACATCGCCTCGGGTGCCGCGCTCAAGCCGGTGCCGCAGACCAACGCCTATGTCGCGGCCAAGCACGGCATGGTCGGCCTGACAAAGACCGCCGCACTCGATTTCGCGCAGCAAAATATCCGCGTGAACCTCGTCTGCCCCGGCTTGGTCCAGACCGAGATGACGGCCTTTCTCGATACGATGGACGAAGAGAGTAAGGCCTGGTTCTACAAAGCCAACGCGATGGAGCGGATCGGCCAGCCCGACGAGATCGCCGATGCGGCGCTGTGGCTGTGCAGTCCCGGGGCAAGCTTCACGACCGGTGTCGTGCTCCCCGTCGACGGCGGTTATTCGATCAAATAGTCGATGCTCGGCGAGGGTGGCTCGCGCCGCCCTCGCCTCCCCTTTCCTCACCACACCAACGGCAACTTGATGACGGCGTTCGCGCGGCCCGACTGGACCTCGAACAGCGCGCTCGGATCAACCTCGAACTCCGGTATGCGCTGAAGCCATTCCTTCAACAACATGTGGAGCTGGATGCGCGCGAAATTCTGGCCGAGGCAGCGGTGGATGCCCGCCGCAAAGGTCAGATGCGTCTTGTCCGCGCGGTCGAAATCGACCGTCATCGGATCGGGAAAGCGCTCCTCGTCGAGATTGTAGAGGCAGGTCGGCACCATCACGAGATCGCGCGCGCGGAACGACGTGCCGTGAAAGTCGAAATCGTCGACCACCAGCCGCGCAGTGTTGAAGATGCCATGCCGCCGCAACAGCTCCTCGATCGCCACCGGGATAATCTGGGGGTCCTCGACCAAGCGGCGGCGATGCGCGGGATGATCGGCGAGGAACTTCATGAAGAAGCCCATAGATGCGGTCACTGTATCGAGCCCGCCCAGCAGCACATTGATTGCCGTCGCACGCACCTCATGCGGCGTGATAGCGCGATCGCCGATGCGGGCCTGCAGCAGGCGGCCGAGAAAATCGTCGGTCGGCACGCGCTCACGCTCCGCCAGGCGGTCTTCGATATAACCCATGACGACACCCAGCGCCGCACCAAACGCAGCCTGATCGCTGCTGCGACCGATGATCTCGACATGTGGCAGAAGATAGTCCGCGTCGTTCTTCGGCAAGCCCATATAGACCAGAAAATTGTAGATCGGCATGATATGACCGATGGCGTGCTGGAACTCGCACCGGCCGAGCGGAACGACCGCGTCGAGCACATCGGCGGTCAGCCGTCGTGCATCGTCCGCGAAGACGCGCAGCCGTTTTGGCGAAACCTCGGGATCGAGATGCGCGCGGAAATCCTTGTGCATCGGCGGATCAAGCTCGCCGGGAAGAAACCGCCCCTCGCCCGGTTCGCGGAACAAGGCGATGCCGCTGTTTGAGAAGCGGACATAGTCCCGGAATATCTCGCCGATCTGCTCGGCGCGGGTCACTACCCAGTGTCCGCCGTTGAGCGGGGTGTAGAAGGGCTCGGGATATTCGTCCTGCAAGCGTTTCCAGCCGGCATGGAGATCGCCGTCAACCGGCTCCACTGCGAAGAAATCGAAATCAACGATCCGGACCTTGGGGTCGTCGGGCAATGGCCAAGCTTCGGTCATTCGTGTCTCTCCGTGCCGGTCCGGTCCATCAGGCAAGTGTGCGCGGATGGCCAAGCAACCAGTTGCCGCCAGTGCATGGCCAGCATTGGCCGGTTTCGAAGAACTCGTCGCGCAGCATCATGTGGATCATGCCGGCGATATCCTCGGGCCGGCTGAGGCGGCCGAGCGGCGTGAGATCAATGAAGGGCTGCACGAAGGCGTCGAATTCATAGCCGAACTCAGCGATGCCCTTGCGCAGCATGTTGGTGTCATTGGTCGACGGGATGATCGTGTTGATGCGCAGCCGCTTGGAGCGATACTCGACCGCCGCTGCCTGGACGAAGCGATCGGCCGCGCGCTTCGCGGCGGCATAAGCGGTGATGCCTGACAGCGCGTCGTAAGCCGATAAGGACGAGATCGCGACAATCGCGCCGCCATCGACGATCTTTTCCGCAACCGCCTGCACGAACCAGACCGTGCCGAAATAATTGATCTTGGTCATTTTGAGGAGATGTTCCTCGTCGATCTCGGCGATCGGGCAACGATCGGAAAGGCCGGCGAGGTTGGCGGCGATGTGCAAGCCGCCATAAGTGTTGATCGCATGATCGACCAATCCACGCACCTGCGCACGATCGGTGATGTCGACTTCGAGCGCGGAACCGCCGATCTCATCGGCCAGCGCCTTAAGCGGCTCGGCGCCGAGACCCGACACCACGACTTTCGCCCCCTCGCGCGCCAGGCGGCGCGCCGTCGCCTGCCCCATCCCGCCCACCGTGGACGCGCCCATCACGATCGCGACCTTGCCCTCGAAATCCGCCATTGTCACACTCTCCTCTTATCGTGCATCCAGTGTTGGTGAAATTCGCCTATCACCTTATTTGCATGCAATCTAGTGGATACATTGCGATGAGCGGTTGATTCAGCGTCAAGCTTCTCTTATCGTGCATGCAATAGAGCATTGGTGGAGGCGAGGCATGCTGCGGATCAAGGTCGATACCCAATTGTGCTCGGGCCATGCCCGCTGCGCCGCCGTGGCCGCCGAGATCTACCGCCTGAATGACGACGGTTATTGCATCTCGGACGGCGACACCATCGCGCCGGAGCATGAAGCGCTGGCGCGCCGGGGCGCGCGCGCCTGCCCGGAGCGTGCGATCGAGATCGAGGAGATCGCGGCATGAGCGCCTCGGTTTCCATCGATCCGCGCGACGTGATCACCGGCTTCTTCGCTGATGTGGAGGCCGGCCGCGCTGAGCAGGCCTTTGCGCGCCTCGCGCCTGACATCGTCTATCATGTCATCGCGCCGCCACCTTATGGCGGACCGATGAGTGTCGCCGACCTTGCGCGGAGCGCACAGGCCGTGTTCTCGCGCCTCGCCCAGCCGCTGAAACTGAAGGTGACGACGATCGTCGCCGAGGGCGACCGCGTCGTCGCGGAGGTCAAAGGCGACGCCCCTACCAAGCGCGGCGGCAATTACGACAATGATTATCTGTTTATCTATCGCGTGATCGACGGTGTGATCGTGGAGGCCAAGGAGTATCTCGATTCGGCGAAATATATGGCGCTGATCGACGACAAGCTCTGAGCCGCCAGATAGCGGCGGTCCCCTGCCCGGTCCGCAACAATATTAGTGGAGAATGCAATGGAATTGTCGCTGGCCGACAAGGTCGCCATCGTCACCGGCGCTTCCAAGGGGCTGGGCCGGGTGCTGGCGGCGCGCCTTGCCCTGCGCGGCGCGCGCGTCGCAGTGCTCGCGCGAAGCGTCGAGGCATTGGCAACGCTGGCCGGTGAGATCGGCGAAGCCTGCCTGGCTGTTCCATGCGATCTCCGGGACCCCGCGTCGGTAAATGCTGCGGTCGCGACGACGATCGATCGGTTCGGCGGCGTCGATATCCTCATCAACAATGCAATGATGTGCCTGCTCAACCCGATCGGCGACCTGCCGGACGAGGACGCCCGCTGCGAGATCGAAACCAACCTGCTCGGTCCGGTTTTCATATGCCGCGCCGTGACCCCGCACATGATCGCGCGCGGCGACGGTCATATCATTAACATCAGCTCCGAGATCGTCTCGCAACCCATGCCCTTCCTTTCGCTATACGCGGCAACCAAAGCGGGGCTTGAAGGATTGTCCGCCAGTCTCCGCGTGGAGCTCGCGCCGCGCGGCATTCGCGTCGGCACCTTCCGCTCCGGCTTCATCGGCGAGTCCTCGTCATCCGCCCAATGGAGCGAGGCGCGCAAGGCCGATTTCTATGCCGCGCTCAAGGAGACCGGGCTCGATCATTTCGCCGGCGCGGCAATTCCCACCGAGGTGCAGGCCGATGCGCTGATCAGCATGCTGACCATGAAGCGACCAGCGAATGTCGATCACATGACCGTGCGCAGCATGGGATTGTGACCGGCGACAGCTCAGCACGAAACTCCACGCAGATACGGAAGAGGAGCAAAGAGATGGCGTTCGACGTGGTGGTGGTCGGCTGCGGCGTGGCAGGCCTGTCGGCGGCCGTGACAGCAGCGGAGGACGGCGCACGGGTCGCGCTGCTCGAGCGCGCGCCGATCGACGAGCGCGGCGGCAATTCGCGCTATACCGAGGCGTGGATGCGAATGAAGAATGAGGAAGAGGTCGCCGACGATCTCGTCGACCTCTTCATCGAGCGCGGCCATGGCGCGATCGGCCCCGAATTTCTGAAGGAAGTTTCAGCCGATTACGAGAATTGGCCGAAGAATGTCCGCGCCTATCCGTTCAACGATCCCGAGATCGTGTCCGCCCTGGCCGAGAATGCGGCGGAGACGATGAACCTGCTCAAGCGCCACGGGGTCAAGTTCACGTTCCACAGCCCGATGCTGCTGCAAAAAGGCCCCGAGCGCATGGGGCCTTCGGGCGGCGGGCTGGCGATCGTCGAAGCGCTGGCCACCGCGGCTGAGAAGCTCGGCGTGACGATGATGTATGAGACGACCGGCCGGTCGCTTCTCCTCGACGACGCAGGCAATATCCGTGGGCTGCGCTGCTGGTCGCGCGAGAAGGGGAATTTCGCGCTTGAGGCGCCAAATGTGATCGTCGCCTCGGGCGGTTATCAGGGCAATCTCGAGATGATGACCCGCTATGTCGGCCATAACGCGCATCTCACCCGCCCCGTCTCGCCCGGCGGCGTCTACAACAAGGGTGAGGGCATCGAGATGATGCTCGCGGTTGGCGCGGCGTCGGCCGGCCAGTACGACATGTTCCACGGCGAACCCGTCGATCCGCGCTCGCCGCGCCACGAGGCACTCGTCGCCGTCGTGAACTACGGCATCCTCGTGAACGTCCACGGCCAGCGCTTCATGGACGAAGGCTCGAACCGCTATGAGCTGATCTATGACGAGGTTTCGTGGACGATCATGCGCCAGAAGCAGGGCATTGCGCATCTGATCTTCGACAGCCGACTCTACGACATCGACAAGATCCGCACACGCATCAAGACCGATCAGGAGCCGATCCGCGCCTCCTCGTCCGCCGAGCTCGCCGGCAAGATCGGCGTACCTGAGAAAGCCCTCGTCGAGACGATGCGCGCCTATAATGCAGCCTGCGTCGAGGGTGACTATGAGACGACGCGGCTCGACGGGCTGGCCACGCAGGGACTGGCCTTGCCGAAATCGAATTGGGCACGCTCGATCGACGAAGGCGATCTCTACGCCTTTCCGATCATGTGCGCGAACACCTTCACCTGCGGCGGCGTGAAAATCACGAGAGACGCGCGCGTGGTCAATCGCGACGGTGATCCGATCCCCGGTCTCTATGCCGCGGGCGAAACTGTCGGGCTCTACTACAACCTCTATGTAGGGGCGACGTCGGTCCTGCGCGGCCTCGTCTTCGGGCGGCAGGCGGGCAAGCATGTCGCCCAGGGGCTAAAAGTCGCCTCCGCGAAGACGGCAGCGGCCTGAAAAAACTCATCCGGAGACGCGGAATGGGATTGCTCGAGGGCAAGGTCGCCCTGATCACCGGGGCTGCGCGCGGACAAGGCGAGGCGGAGGCCCGGCTGTTCCATGCCGAGGGCGCCTCGCTCGTCCTGACCGATATCAACACGGGAGGCGAAGCGCTGGCCGCGGAGTTCGGCGAGCGCGCGCTGTTCGTGCGGCACGACGTCTCGAGGCGCGAGGAATGGCAGACCGTCGCTGAGTTGGCGCGCGACCGCTTCGGCAAGGTAGACATACTCGTCAACAATGCCGGTATCGCCGGATATGAGCCGGTGCAGACCATCACCGCCGAGCAGATGCAGCGCTATCTCGACGTGCACCTGATGGGTGCGCTGTTCGGTGTCCAGGCAATCGAACCGCTGATGCCGGTCAGCGGCGGGTCGATCGTCAACATCGCCTCGACCGCGGCGTTGCGCGGCTATCGCACCTATGTCGGCTATGGCGCGAGCAAATGGGCACTGCGCGGCCTCTCACGCTATGCGGCGCAGGATTTGGTCGACCGGAGCATCCGCGTGAACACTGTGCTGCCTGGCGGGGTCGACACGCCGATGCTCGGCCAGTCGGCCGGTGCCGAGCTGATCGCGGCCGCGCGTGCTGCCGTTCCGATGCAGCGCTTCGGCACGGCTGACGAATTGGCGCGGACGGTGCTCTTCCTGGCGTCAGACCTGTCGAGCTACATGACCGGCGCGGAGCTCGTGGTGGACGGCGGCCTCAACGCCTGAGACCGCGCGCCCTGCGTCCGTCAGACGCGCTCCAGGCTCCGGAACGCTTCGGTTATCCCCATCTTCTCAAACACGCGATCGACCGAGAGATCGAGCTCGACGCGGCGTCGGTAATAGCGCCAGCCCTCGGGGGTTCGTTTGAGCGTATCGACATACCAACCGCTGGCGACGAACTCGTTGCGATCGGCGTTGGGCGTCCGCAAAATTGAGAGCATACGCACCCGCTGCTGCGCAATGTCGCCGTCGATGCTGATCTCGGGCTCGGTCGTGGCGTGGACGGTGACCGAGGTCGCCTCGCAGGCTGCCGCGATCTCGGCCCGGCCGCGATAGGTGCGGTTGCCAACGATATCGAACTCAGCATCCTCGGTGAAATTCGCGGCATAGCTAGCGCCGTCGCCGACGTCGGCGAAGCGATTGTAACGGGCATTGAGCTGCCGGATTTCGGCAATGTCGGAGAGGGTCTGCAGATCGTACATCGAGAGGCTCCTGTTCAGGCGGCGCGGGCGAGCGGCGGCGTCCAACGCAACGGCAAGCGGATCATCGCATTGTTCTTTCCCGATGAGCATTCGACCGGCTGGGCCGGATCGAGCGAGAAAGCGCCGATACGACTGAACCATTCCTCGAGGAATGTTCGCAGCTCGAGCCGGGCCAGATGCGATCCCAGGCAGCGATGCGGCCCGCTGCCGAAGATCATATGTGCCTTGCCATCGCGCTCGAAATCGATCGTCAGCGGATCGTGAAAACGCCGCTCATCGAGACCGAACAAGGTTGTCGACAGCACCACCGGGTCGCCCGCCTTCATCGCGATTCCGTGATAGTCCATGTCGCTGCGCACCATCCGCGCAAGATTGGTGATGCCGTGATAGCGCAGCAGTTCCTCAACCGCCTCGGAGATCAGCTCGGGCCGCTCGATAAGCTGCTGCTGATGCTCCGGATGTGTTGCGAGATAACGCATGCTGAAGCCGAGTTCCGCGACCACGGTATCTAGGCCTGCGAACATCAGGTTGATCAGCATGCTGAACACCTCCTGCTCGCTTGCAGGACGTCCCGCGATCATGCTCGACAGAACCTTACTGGTGAGATCTTCGCCGGGGCGTTTGCGGCGTTCGGCGATCTTGCTGCGCAGATAGGCGATCATCCCATCCATCGAAGCCTGCACCCGCGCCGGATCGGGGCTGCGTGTCTGGTCCTCGACGAACGGCAGCAGATGGCTCGCATCCTCGGCCGGAAAGTCCATCATTCCGAGAAACACGCCAATCGGCAGATGCTGCGCCACCGCCGCCTGAAACTCGCACCGCCCTTCAGCAATGAAGCCCTCGATCAACTCGATCGTGAGGTCGCGAACGATTTTCTCATAGCTGCGTAGCGCCTTGGGTGTGAAGGCCGGGGCCAGCGCGGAGCGATATTCATTCACCTCAGGCGGATCGATCTCCGCCGGCGCGAAGCGGAAGCCGGTGTCGATGTAGGGCACCGCGACGATCTTGCTAGAGAACCGATCGGGCGTCCGATACGCCTCTTGGATATCGTCGGCGCGGGTAAATACCCAATGGCCGGCGTTACGAGGCGTCCAGAAAATGTCCGGGCCGTCGTGCAGCCGATGCCAACCAAGATGAATGTCGCCGTCCACCGGCTCGATCGCGAAGATATCGACGTCGCGGACAAGCTCGGGCGGCACATGCGACGGGATATGCAGCGCATCGGCGATCGACGCATGGGCGGACATCGGGCTCTCCCCTTATCTATCGTAATTGACAGAGTAGCCGCTAAATTGCATGCAATCAAGCAGGCCAGCGGAGGTTGCGATGGGCGGACGATTGCGCGGGCTGGATCGCGGTGAGCGGGCCGCGCTGGTTATATCCGAATGCCAGCTGGCGATCGTTGATCCCGCGCTGGCGATGTTTCCCGGCCTCGCCGAACAGGTGGCGGCGCGAGGCACGCTGGCCAGCATCGATGGCCTCGCGAAAGCCTGCCGCGAGGCCGCGATCCCCGTTGTTCACTGCGTCGTCCGGCTGCTGTCCGATGCGCACGGCTTTGAGCCTGCTTCCCCCCTCCAAGCGATCATGCGACGCAATCCACTGCTGCGACACGATCGCTTGGAATCGGGTCTGCATCCGGCGGTCCGGGTCGATCCGACCGATATCGTCAGCGAGCGGCGTCACGGGATCACCGGCTTTCACGATACCGGCCTCGAATCGCTGCTACGCGGGCTTGGCGTCCAGACCGTGATCCTCGTCGGCGTGTCGACCAACGTCGCGCTTCCGGGCATGGCGATCGAGGCCGTGAACCGGGGCTTCTCCGTCGTGATCCCCGATGACTGCACTGCCGGCGGAAGCGTCGAGACGCATGATCATGCGATCCGCCACCTGCTCCCCATCCTGGCGACGGTGACCGATGCCGCGCGGATCATCCGACATATTAAGTCGCCCGCAAGATTGCATGCAACAGAGACGTCTGGTAGTGAAGCACGGAAGTGTGCGCCGCGTGCGTCGAACAGGTCGAGAGGAAGTGAAATGGGCGAAGCCGCCGTGGCGACGGGTTATGAGAGGCATGTGCCGGGCCACGTCCCGCCCGAACTGGTGATCGAATCGGACTTCTTCTCCGATCCGGGCTACGCGACCGATCCGTTCGCCGTCGTCGCCAGCCAGACGACCGGACCGCGCGTCTTTTATTCGCCTACCCATTATCTTCTGCCGGGGGGCTGGGTGATCACGCGCGCAGAGGATGTGCGCTACGTATTGCAGCACCCAGAGCTCTTCTCAAGCAAGGGCCAGGTAAGCTTCTCCGCGTTGATCGACGAGAGTTGGGACCTGATTCCGGTCGAGCTCGATCCCCCGCACCATGCCGGCTTTCGCAGCCTGCTCAATCCCCTCTTTTCGCCGAAGGAGGTGGCCAAGCTGGAGGCGGGCGTCCGCTCGGCGGCCGTGTCACTGATCGAGAAATTCGAAGGCGCGCGCGAGATCGAGTTCATCTCCGCCTTCGCGCAGCCCTTCCCCGTCTCTGTGTTCCTACAACTGCTCGGCCTGCCACTCGACGAGATGCAGAAATTCCTGAAATGGGAGCATGGGCTGCTCAAGAGCTTCCACCTTGCCGATCGCAAGGCGGCGGCGGCGAACATCATCGGCTATTTGCGCCGCACGGCCGCCGAGCGCCGCACAAATCCCGGCAATGATCTGGTGAGCTGGGCGGTCCAGGCGGAGGTCGATGGCCGGCCGCTCACCGACGACGAGATTCTCGGCATCTGCTTTCTCCTGTTTATCGCGGGGCTCGACACGGTCGCCTCGTCGCTCGGCTTCCATTATCATTATCTCGCCACCCATCCTGAGCTGCAGGCGCAGCTCCGCGCCGATCGCAGCCTGATCCCGGCGGCCGTCGAGGAGTTCATGCGGCTATACTCGATCGTCATCAACCACCGTCGGGTGCTTGTCGATACCGAGGTTGGCGGGGTGGCGATGCGCGCCGGCGACTGGATGTCGGTGCCCACCTTCAACGCCAGCCGTGACCCGGCCGAGTTCGAGAATCCGCACGAGTTCATCCTCGATCGTGCGGCGAACCGGCATGTCGCTTTCTCCTACGGGCCGCATCGCTGCCTGGGCTCGCACCTCGCGCGGCGCGAACTGATCGTCGCGATGAACGAGATCTTCGATCGCCTCCCGCCCTTCCACCTGAAGGAAGGCGCGCCGCATCGCACGGTCGGCGGCGCGGTGTTCGGCGTGGAAGAACTGCACCTCGAATTCGACCGCTGAGGCTGAACGCGGGCCCGGGTCGGTCAACGGAACACGCGTCCGATCCGGCCTCAGTTGCCAATATAATTGCTTAGCGGTCTCCGCCGAGCGTCGTTGCGCCGAGCGACTGGCCGGCATCGACCACGATAGTCTGCCCCGTAATCTGAGCGGCATCGTCCGACGCAAGGAAAGCCAGCACGGCCGCGATATCCTCCGGCGCTGTGATCCGGCCGAGCGGCATGCCCTCGGCTAATCGTGTAGCATCGTCGCCGAGATAACCGGCAACCGAAGGCGTCAGGGTGATCCCGGGCTCGACGCCGTTCACACGCACGCCCATCGGCCCGAGCTCGGCAGCCGCCTGCCGGATGAAGCCGTTGATCCCCGCCTTGGTCGCGCCATAGACCGCATAGCCCACGTTCGAGATGCGGTTGCCGGTGATCGAGGACACTAGGAGGAGACGCGCCACATCGCTCCGATGCAGGCTGGGAAGCGTCTCCTCGAGCAGCCAGAAGGCCGATTTGAGGTTGAGATCGATCGCCGCGTCCAGCGCCGCGTCGTCCAGTCGATCGATCGGCATGGCCGTCGTGGCGGCAGCGTTCTGAATCACGATGTCGAGCGCTCCCCAGAGGCCGGCCGCTTCGGTGGCCGCCGCGCGCAGCTGGGCACGATCGGCCATGTCCGCCACGATCAGCCGCGCCTCTCCCCCGCCCGCCACGATCGCCGCGATGGTTTCCTCGCCGCTCGCAGCACCGCGCGTGACCACCGCGACCCGCGCGCCCTCGCTCGCGAGCCGCAAGGCAGTGGCGCGGCCGATGCCTCGCCCCGCGCCAGTGACCAGCGCGACACGCCCCTGGAGCCGGCCCGCCATCACCCGGCCCGGAACAGGATGGATTTCACCTCGGTATAGGCATCGAGCCCCTCGACACCGCTTTCGCGGCCTATGCCCGAGCGCTTGAGCCCGCCGAATGGCGCCGCTGGATGCTTGGCGCCCGGCCCTTCGTTGAGGATGATGAAGCCCGCATCGAGCTGCAGTGCCATCTCGAAGCCACGGCCCTTGTCGGCAGAAATGACACCGGCGCCCAGGCCATAAGGTGAATCATTAGCGATGGCGATCGCCTCCTCGTCGGTGTCGTAGCCGATGACCACGCCGACCGGGCCGAAGATCTCGTTGCGCGCAACCGGCGCGCTGTTATCTACCCCGGTGAGCAGGGTGGGCTCATAGAAATAGCCCTTGTCGAGACCGCGTGGACGGCGGCCGCCGAAGACGACCTCCGCGCCGGCCTTCACCGCCTCGTCGACGGTGCGCTCGACCCGATCGCGTTCGCGCGCGCGGATCAGCGGGCCGACCGTAACACTCGGATCCGCGGGATCGCCGACCTTGGTGTAGGCCGAGAGCGCCTGCATCTTGTCAAGGAAGGCTTGCTTGATTGAATTGTGGACGAGGTGACGGGTAAACAGCACGCAGCCCTGCCCCGTCTCGCAGCAGATATTCCAATAGGCCGACTGCGCGGCGACATCGAGATTGGCATCCTCACGCACGATCAGCGCGGACTTGCCGCCAAGCTCGAGCAGCATCCGCTTCAGGCTCGGTGCGCCCTGCTCCATGATCCGCGCCCCGACGGCATCGGATCCGGTGAAGCTGATCAGGTCGACGCGCGGATCGGTAGTGAGCGCGCGCGCCACGTCGAGCCCGCCGGTGACGACGTTGAAGATACCCGGCGGGAAATCGAGCGACTGGAAGGTATCGGCGATGATCCAGGCTTGGAAAGGTGTGAGATCCGACGGCTTCAACACCACGCTGTTGCCGGTGATCAGCGCGGCGGACATCTTGACGATGTTCAGGAAGAAGCCGGCGTTGAACGGGGTGATCGCGGCGACCACCCCGACCGGTACGCGCTGTTTCACGCCGCCGCCGAGAACCTTATCGCCTGCCCAGCCCGGATTGATCATATAGGGCAGCGGCTGCACGTCCTGTCGCCCATAGGCATCCTCGATATCAGCGCGCATCTGCTGCATCGGTATCGCGTAGAGCAGCCCCGCCGCATCGGCGCGTGCGCAGCCCGCTTCGGCCACGATCATGTCGATGATCTCATCGCCCCGCGCCGCCAGCGCGTCGTGGAGCTGCTCCATCTTCCGCGCGCGGTCGCGGTAAGACATGCGCCGCCACGGCCCGGTATCGAACGCCTGCCGCGCCACGGCGATCGCCCGGTCGAGCTCCGTCAGACCACCGACGGCAACATGGCCATAGGCGCCTTCGGTAGCCGGGTTAAGGATTTCGTCGACGGCCCCATGGCTGTCGATCCAGACATTGCCGGCGAAAGTGCCGGACATGCGAAGCGGAGTATGCGCGTTCATCGGGCAGCTTCCTCGTGCGAAGGTTGGTCAGGCGTTGATGCCGCCATCGACGCCAAGCACGGCGCCGGTGACATAGGAGGCTTCGTCGGAGAGCAGGAAGGCGACCGCCTTGGCGATCTCGTTAGGTTGTCCTATCCGGCGCATGGGCACCATCGCGGCGAACGCCTCGCTCTCCTCGCGCCCGGAATCGAGCATCGGCGTGTCGATCACACCGGGCGCGACCACGTTCACGCGCACGCCGCGCGGTCCATAGTCGACCGCTGCCACACGAGCGATACCGACCACGCCATGCTTGGCCGCCGTGTAACCGACACGGTTCGGAAGTCCGCGCTTCCACCACATCGAGCTGATGATCACGATCGAGCCGCCGCCCGATGCCTCCATCGCCGGCACCTGATAGCGCATGCCGTAGAAGACGCCGTCATAATTGACGGCGTTCACCCGGTGCCAATCCTCGGGATCGAGCTCGCCGATCGGCGCGGAGACGCCCGATATGCCGGCGTTGTTGACCGCCATGTGCAGGGCGCCCCAGCGATCGGTGACCGCGGCGACGCCAGCTTCGACCGCCTTGGCGTCCGACACATCGACGGTCAGCGGCAAGGCCGTCCCGCCATTCTCCTCGATACCCCGCGCGACCGCCTCGATCGTCGCCGACTCGATCCCGAACAGCGCGACCTTGGCACCGCGCGCCGCGAGCAGCTCTGCGGTCGCCTTGCCCATCCCGGTTCCCGCGCCCGTAACCAGCGCGACCTTACCGCTGAAATCCATCATTGCCATCCTCATTCCGTTCGCGGCGGACACCGCTCCGTTGTTCCTCAGAAGATCAATGCGCTCGTGCTGCCCTGCGCGTGCAGCCGGCCCGTCGCATCGCGCATCTCGCCAGTCGCAGTACCGACCCGGCTGCCGACATGGGTCACGCGCCCCTCGATCAGAAAAGGCCCATCCGCCGCACACACCGCGCGAACCGGCGTGACGGACAGTTGCAAGGTCGTGCAGCCTTGCCCCTTCTCCAGCATCGACATGATCGCACCGGACATGGCGCTGTCGAGCAAGGTCGCCATCACGCCACCGTGCAACAGCCCCGCCCCATGGAGGAGCCAGGGCTGAACCTCGAACCGAAGCCGCAGCATGCCCTTCTCGACGGCATCGACCCTCCAGCCGATGGTGCTGGTGATCGGTTGCTCCGGCACCGATCCGTCCGCCAGCCCGCGAAAGAACTCGATGCCCGATCTCGTCGCGAGCGGCACGGCGCCAGCCTCGACGGACTGCCATTCATAGCTGCGACGCTCGCGCGTCACGACGGCCCTCGCTTCGATGCGAGGCCGGACATGAAGCGCTCCTCCATCGCGAAGATTGCGTCACGCCCGAGAAGGCGTTGTGACACGCCAAACCCGGCGAGCAGCTCGCCATAGCCCTCAATGCCGCCCTTGTCCTTCACCGCGGCGAGCGCGAGACGGATCCCTTGGATCGCAGCCTGCATCGCTGTCGACGGCAGGCTGACCCGTGCCACGCCGATCTCCTCGAGCAAGGCGAAAGTCAGCCCCCGCGGGGTACGCCCGCCCTCGACCATGTTGACCGCGACCGGGCCGTCGATCCCGTCGACCGCGCGTCGGATTGATTCCTCCGAGTTCGCGCCCTCCAGGAACACCATCGTCGCGCCTGCCTTGAGGAAGGCATTGCCGCGGCGGATCGCTTCCTCGATCCCGTAGACGCCGAGCGCATCGGTGCGCGCGTTGATCACAAAATCGGGATCACGCCGCGCCTCGGCGGCGGCCGTCACCTTGGTGACAGCCTCGTCGAAATCGACGAGGGTCTTGCCTTCGAGATGTCCACAGCGCTTTGGGAAGACCTGATCCTCGATATTGATGCCGGCCGCACCCGCATCCTCGAATGCGCGCACTGTGAGGAAGGTGTTCACGGCGTTACCGAAGCCAGTGTCGCCATCGCCCATCACCGGCACGTCGACCGCATGCGCGATGCGCCCCGTCTGCTCGGCCATCTCGCGCGCGGACACGAGGCTGTAGTCCGGCACGCCATAATGGCACGCGACGATATTCGCGCCCGAGGCCTGGATCGCGGCGAAGCCGGCTTCCTCGACCAGGCGCGCGCTGATCGCGTCATAGGCGCCCGGCATGACGAGAAGCGCGCGGTCCTCGATCAGCGCGCGGAGCCGGGTGGTTTTGGCAGCAACCATCGTCTCAGCGCCGCTCGATCTTGATGCCGGCCTTGTCCATGTCCCACGTCGCGGGCGTGCAGCCTTCATCGCGAAGCTGGAACTTGAGCACGCGACCGACCGGATTGCGCGGTAGTTCGCGACGGAACTCGATATAGCGCGGCACCGCAAAATAAGGGACCTTGTCGAACGACCAGCGGCACAGCTCTTCCTCCCCGAGCGTCGCGCCTTCGTGGAGCACGGCCGTCACCTTGATGTCGTCTTCGGACGCATCGGACAGGACCGCGTGGACCGCTACCTCCGCGATCGCAGGGTGCTGGGCGAAGGCGCTTTCCATCTCGAAGCTCGAGATATTCTCGCCGCGGCGGCGCAGATAATCCTTCTTGCGATCGACGAAATAGAACCAGCCGTCCTCGTCGAACTTTCCAATGTCGCCCATGTGCAGCCACAGGTTACGCATAATCTTCTGCGTATCCTCGGGGCGGTTCCAATATCCCGCGAACATCACGTGGGGCTTGAGCGGACGGCAGACCACTTCGCCAGCCGCACCGTCCGGTAGCTCATTGTCGTCATCATCGACGATGCGAACCTCGAAATCCTCGTTGCGTCGGCCAGAGCTGCCCTGAGGCACCTCGATGCTCGCGGAGACCGAGGTGATCAGGCAGGCCTCGGTGATGCCGTAGAGGCGTGCGGCGATCTGGCTGGCAATGCCGAAGCGCTTGCGCCAGGTTTCGGCCACATCGCCCGGCCAGGGTGCGCCCTGCACCGCGCGCAACTGGCCATAGGCGGCCTTCGACGCCTCATTGTCCGGCGCTTGCGAGATGAACACCGCCATCGATCCCAGCACGCTCGCGATCGTCGCGCCCGAACGCAGCACTTCGGGCCAGAAGTTTGTGACCGAGAATTTGGGGACCACCGCCGCACGCGCGCCGACCAGCATGGTCGACATCAGGGTCACCGCGATCGCGTTCATGTGGAACAGCGGCAGGCAGGTCCACATCGTGTCCGCCTCAGTGATGTCGTAGATGCCGTTATTCTGGCGCGCGAGATTGCACACGTAATTGTGCGGGATCATGCAGCCCTTGGCCATGCCGGTCGTACCCGAGGTGTAGATCAGGCAGGACAGGTCGGACGGCTTCGGCTCAATGCCCGTGGGTGTTTCATCGTTGCCGCGATGATCGTCGAGCGGCTGGCAGCGGATCGCACATCCGCCCATGTCTGGCTTCGCGCCGCGATAGAGGATCAGCTCGACCGACGGAATCGCATCGGCGATTTGAGTCAGGCGCTCCGCATAGTCGGTTTCGGCGAACACGATCCGCGCGCCGGCGTCCGCGACGAGATGGCGCAGGAATTCACCGCGATAGGCGGTGTTGATCGGCACGGTGATGCCGCCGCACTTGTTGATCGCGAACCAAGAGATGATCGCATCGGGGCTGTTATCAAGGAAGGTGACGACCGTTTGGCCGGGCTCGACGCCCAGCCTGCGCAGTTCGTTCGCGAGACGCGTCGAGAGGCGGTCGATCTCGCCAAAGGTGAACGTCTCGCCGAGGAAATCGAGCCATTGGCGATCAGGCCACTGCGCGACGGCCCGCGCGAGCGCAGCGATCATCGTATCCTGCTCACCGGCTTTCCATTGGTTATCGATCGGCTCGGCGCTGAGGAATACGGGACGGTCCATGGTAGCGGCGGTCATCGCGGGCTCCATGAGATTTTGGGCATATTGGCGCGGTCGATCTCGGCTTCGCCGGCAGGATTGCCGACCTGCCAGTAGCGGACCGCATGGCGAATGGCGGTGGTAAGGCCGGTATCCAGCGACTCCCATATCGCCCGCACCGTCCCTTGCGTCGCGGCGGTCGGCTGGCTGGCGATCTTCGCGGCGAGGGAGCGCGCATGCGCATGCAGACCGGCGCGTGGAACGACCTCGCTGACGAGCCCGACGCGCAGCGCCGTCTCGGCGGTCATGCGCTCATGCGAGCCCAGCAACGCCATGCGAAGAACCTCACCGAGCGGCATCCGCCTTGTCAGCCCGATCGGCTCGAGCGCGGCGACCATGCCGAAGGTGACGTGCGGATCGAAGAAGAGCGTGTCGTCGGCGGCGATAAGAACGTCGGATTCGTTGAGCCAATAGAAGGCACCGGCTGCGACGAGGCCATGGAGCGCGCAAACCACGGGCTTCCAGACATGATTCTGCTTGGGGCCGAGCTTTTCGCCGGGATCGCCCTGACGCCAGACATTGGCGTGGCGCAGCATCTCCATCCCTTCCGCGACATCGATGCCGGTGCTGAACGCGCGGCTCTCCTCCGCTGCGCGCAGTACGACCGCATGGATGCCATCGTCAGCGCGAATCCCCGCCCAGACATCGACGAACTCGTCGGCCATGCAATCGTTGAAGGTGTTGAGCCGAGCCGGGCGGTTGATCGTGATGGTCGCGACGCGGTCCTCGCCGCTCTCGAAGCTGATGGTCTCGTAGGTCATGCGCACTGCTCCCGCTGCGGATCGGAGGACTCCTGATATACCCAAGGGCGCAACGCGCGATCACGCTCGCGAAAGGCATCGATATCGGCGCGGCGCTCCAAGGTGACCGAAATCTCGTCGGCCCCCTTCAACAGCATCTCGCGCTCGAGCGGATCGATCGTGAAGTGATGCCCCTCGCCGCCCGGTGTCACCACCTGGCACTGCTCAAGATCGACGGTCAGCGTCGTCTGCCCCTGGTTCACCTCCTGCAGCAGGTGCTCGACCACTTCGAGCGGCAGCGTCACGGGGAGCAGCCCGTTCCGGATGCAGTTGTTGCGAAAGATCGTCCCGAAGCTCTCGGCGATCACCGCCCGGATGCCGAACTGGACCAGCGACCAGACCGCTGCCTCGCGCGAGGAGCCGCAGCCGAAATTGCGTCCGGACACGAGCATCACCGCCTTGTCGAACGGTGGACGGTTGAGCACGAAGTCAGGCTGGACGATCCGCGTGCCTGGTTGGTAGCGCCAGTTGGCGAAAAGCTTTTCGGCATAGCCGGTGCGCGCGACCGACTGCGTCTCGCGCGACGGGATGATTGCATCGGTATCGACATCGTTGATCGGCAAAGGCGCCGCGATGCCGGTCAGGCGCACAAAAGGCTCCATCAGCATGCCCCGAAGCTGCGCGGATCAGTGATCCGCCCCGTGATGGCCGACGCAGCCACGGTCAGTGGGCTGGCGAGATGGGTCCTGACCCCGGGGCCTTGCCGGTTCTCGAAGTTGCGGTTGGTCGAGCTGATCGTGCGCTTGGCGTCGCCGAAGCTGTCGCCTCCCGCATAGAAGCAGAGCGAGCAGCCGGATTCGCGCCATTCGAAGCCCGCTTCGATGAACACCGCATCGAGGCCCTCGGCCTCGGCCGCCTGCTTTACCGGTGTGGAGCCTGGAACGCAGATCGCCTTGATACCCGGCGCGACCCGGCGCCCCTTCAGGATGGCCGCGGCAGCGCGCAGATCGTCGAGCCGTGAATTGGTACAGCTGCCGATGAACGCAGCCTCGATCGGCAGGCCAGCGATCGGCTGGCCGGGCGCGACCTCCGTATAGGCCTGCGCCTTCTCGGCGGATGCGATGGCGACAGGATCGTCAAGGCTCTCCGGCGTCGGCACCGTGCCGCCGACGCCGATCGACTGTTGCGAACTTGTTCCCCAGGTGACCTGCGGCTCGATCTCCGAGGCGTCGAGCACGATCTCATGATCGTAGACCGCGCCCTCGTCGCTTCTGAGAGTCCGCCACCACGCCACCGCGCGATCCCAATATTCGGGGCGGGGCGAGAAGGGCCGGCCGGATAGATATGCGATCGTCTTCTCGTCCGGAGCGACGAGCCCCGTCCATGCGCCGAACTCCACCGCCATGTTGCAAAGCGTCATGCGCGCCTCGCACGACAGCGCCTCGATCGCTGTCCCCGCAAACTCGATCACACAGCCCTTGCCGCCGCGTGTGCCATGCCGGGCGATGAGATCGAGGATGATGTCCTTCGCGGTCACGCAGGGTCCGAGCGTGCCTTCGTAGCGGATCCGCATTGCCTTCGGCTTCTTCACCGCCAGCGTCTGGGTCGAGAGGACATGCTCGCCTTGCGTCACGCCAATGCCCCAGGCGAGCGCGCCGATGCCACCCATTGTACAGGTGTGACTGTCACCGCAGACCAGCGTCATGCCCGGCTGAGCGACGCCGAGTTCGGGCGCGATCACATGCACAATCCCCTGAAATGGACTGCCGATATCAAACATCCGGATGCCCGCCCGCTCGATGCCGTGGCGGAAGGTCGCGATAAACTCAGCACCACCCGGAAATTTGGTGCGATCGGTGCGTCCGGGATTGGTATCGATGATGTGATCCATCGTGCCGTAGACGAGGCTGGAATCAAAAATTTCACGTCCCGATTGCTCCACGCCCTGCAGCATCCGGCCACCTGACCGCTCGTGGAGAAAAAGCCGATCAATATGCAAAAGCGCCGTTCCACCGCCGAGGTCGGCGACCATGTGCGCGTCCCATAATTTGTCGATCAGGGTTTGCGGATTGCCTTTCATTCCGCACACTCCCGGCGTCCACGCCTTTGATGCCACTCGTTCATGATCGAGTGATTGCATGCAATTCTTGAGGATTGCAAGTGCGATGCGTGTCCGATCGCCAGAATCCCGTCCACGCGGGTAGGTTGAGCCGCCTTCCGAGGCGGCCCCGCCTCGCCTTTATTCCTTTTTGCATGCGATTCCGAGGCAGCAACCATTCCGCTCGGGCGGACTTCTTTGGCGAGACCGACAAGCCGGTCACCTTCGGTCATGCTACCGCCATCGCTCCGCGACGCTCTAGCGCCTCTTGACAATGTCCCCGCCTCGTCCATGATTGCATGCAATATTGGCGGGGACGGGATGTGATTGACGGAAAGGTCGCCTTCATTACCGGTGGCGCGCGCGGGATCGGCCTGACCTTGGGCCGCGGGTTCGCGGCCGACGGTGCAAGCGTGGTGCTAGCCGATATCGACATCGCTGCCGCCGAGGCGTCAGCTTCATCTTTCGCTGCTGGTCAGGCGATCGCCGTCGCTTGCGACGTGACCGATCGCGACAGCATCGCCGCCGCTCTTGTAACCACGGTCGCAACGTTCGGCGGCATCGATATTCTCGTCAATAACGCCGCGCGCCATCATTTCGACGTCAACGTTCCGCCGACCCAGCTGGAGCCCGCCAAGTGGCGCCAGATACTCGACGTCAACATCATGGGGACCGTCAACTGTACCACGCTCGCGGTGCCGGAGATGCGCAAGCGCGGCAGCGGCGCGATCCTCAACCTGTCGTCGGTCGCGGGCTATGAGGTGACGACCTGCTACGGCGTGACCAAGCTTGCCATACGCGGTCTCACAACGGCGATGGCGGGCGAGCTCGCGGCCGACAATATCCGGGTCAACGCGATCGCGCCCGGCTTCATGGATTCGGATACGGTGTTGAACGACGTGCCGCAGGCGGTCGCGGACATGTTCATCCAGGATTTGCAGCTGATCAAGCGCCAAGGTCGGATGACAGAGCTGGTGGGCGCGGCCCGCCTGCTCTGCTCCGATGAGGGCAGCTTCATCACCGGTGAGACGATCATCATCGGCGGCGGCGCCTTCCGCCAGGTCTGACAGTTATGGGAAAGGATATCGCATGCAGTTCAAGGGCAAGATCGCCGTCGTCACCGGCGCCGGCTCGGGCATCGGCGAGGGCTATGCCAGGCGGCTCGCCAGCGAGGGCGCGACCGTCGTCGTCGTCGATCTCGATGACGCCAATGGCAAGCGCGTGGCGAGCGAGATCGGCGGCGGCGCCGTATTTCGCCATTGCGACGTGTCGTCGGTCGAAGAGACTTCCGCGCTTGCGAACTTCATCGACGAGCGGTTCGGCGGCGTGGATTTCCTGATCAACAATGCGGCGATCTTCGCCACCATCGAATATGTGTCGCTTATGGATGTGGACCTCGCTTATTACGAGAAGGTCCAGCGTGTGAATATGACCGCTCCGCTGATTATGACGCGGGTGCTCGCGCCGCTGATGGACAAGCGCGGCGGCGGCGCGATCATCAATCAGACATCTACGGCCGCCTGGGTCCGCAACGGAGGCTTCTACGGGATCTTCAAGCTCGGCCTGAACGGCGTAACCACCAACCTCGCGATGGAGCTGGGTGACCGCAACATCCGGGTCAACGCGATCGCGCCCGGGCCGACAGACACTGCCGGTCTCGCCCGCGTGCCCAAGGAGATGATCGACGCGATCATCCAGAACAACGCGATCAAGCGCGTCGGCCAGCCGAGCGACATGGCCGATGCCGCGGTCTTCCTCCTGTCCGACCAGGCATCATGGATCACGGGCCAGATTCTGTGTGTCGATGGCGGCTTCATGATGCGGCCGTAAGGGAGAGGATCGATGACGAACACGGCCACGAGCAAGGCTTTGGTCAGCGCCTATTTCCAGGCGATTTCCGACAATCGGCCGACGGATGCCTGGGCGATGCTCGCCGACGATGCGCTCTGGACGGTGGGCGGCCATTCGCCGCTCACTGGCGTCTACACCAAGGCTCAGCTCGGCGAGCTGACCGAGACCGTGATTCTCGCGCGCCTCGTCGATGGCATCCGGATAACGCTTAAGCGCGTCGTCGCCGAAGACGACACTGTTGCAGCAGAATTCGAATGTATCGGCGAGCGCCCTGACGGGAAGGTCTACAACAATCACTATTGCTTCCTTTTCACCGTGAAGGACGGCAAGCTGTGGCGGTGCACCGAATATCTCGACACCTTCCACTATAACGAAATCATCCTGAACTGAGCGGCGCGAGAAGGCGGCGGCGCATGCTTGAGCACCGCGCACCGCGCGAAGTTTCGCTGGAAGCGCTGCACTGGCCAGATCTGGTGCGGCCCCGTGATCTCGTCGTCTGGGGTCAGGCCTCGGCCGAACCCACGACCCTGGTTGCCTCGCTGATGCAGGCGCGGGCTAAGATCGGCGGAATGCGCGCCTTCATCGGCATCGGCTGCTCGACCAGCGCCGCGCCCGAGCATTGCGACCATGTCGCATTCGCTTCGTATTGCGGCACAGGCACCAACCGCCGCTTCGGCAGCGCGCTCGATATCATTCCCGCACCCTACACCGAATTGGCCGGCATGTTGGGTCGCGAGGGCCCAATCCTGTTGCTCGGCCTCGCGCCCGGTGCAGACAACGAGCATTTCAGCTTCGGCGCCGCTGGCGACTACACTGCCGACCTGATCGATCGCGCACGGCTGGTGATCGCCGAGGTGAACGAAGCCGCCCCACGAACCGGCGCGGGGTACGAGGTATCGCGTAATCGCATCGACCTCATCCTGCGCACGCGCAACACCCCGCCCCCCCCACAACCCGCCCGGATCGGCGAGACGGATCGCGCGATCGCGAACCATATTGCCCGCCTCGTCGAGGACGGGTCGACGCTTCAGGTCGGGCTCGGCAGCATCCCGGCGGCGGTGCTGCACGCCTTGGGAGAGCATCACGATCTCGGCTTCCACTCTGGATTGATCGGCGAGGAAGCCGTTTTTCTTGCCGAATGCGGTGCCCTCACCAATGCGCGCAAGCGGATCGATACCGGGATCAGCGTGGCGGGCCTGATCACCGGGGGCGAGACGCTGATGCGATGGGCGGATCGCAATGCCGCGCTCGCGCTTCGGCCGACCAGCTACACCCACGACGCCGCGGTGCTCGCGTCTATCGACCGCCTCGTCGCGATCAACTCAGCGATCGAGGTCGACCTTACCGGTCAGGTCAATGCAGAAACTGCCAGTGGACGCTATGTCGGTGCCGTCGGCGGCGCCGGCGCATTTCTGCGCGGCGCGCACGCCTCGCGCGGCGGTTTGCCGATCATCGCTTTGCCGTCCACCGCCGGTTCGGGCAGCCGGATCGTGACCCGACTTTCCGGCCCGGTCAGCACGGCGCGATCGGACGTGGGCCTCGTCGTCACCGAGCATGGCGTCGCCGATCTTCGGGGCCTTGCCCTTACGGCGCGCCGCGAAGCGATGATCGCCATCGCAGCGCCCGAGCATCGCTCCGCCCTTGCCGACACACCTCCCCCCACCAATTGATCGTGAGGAAAGCATGGATCTGGGACTGAAGAATGCCACCGTCTACATATCAGGCGGCACCAAGGGCATGGGCTATGCGACGGCGCTGTTCTTCGCACAGGAAGGTGCACGGGTCTGTGTCACCGCGCGTGGCCGGGACGGGCTCGACAAGACCGTCGCGGACCTGAAGGCAGGGGGCAGCCCCGATCCGATCGGCATCCGTGTCGACCTGAACGATCCGGCGACGATCACCGCGGCGTTCGATGAGGTCGGTCAGCGATGGGGTCAGCTCAATACGCTCGTCAACATGACGGGCATCGCCGATCCGCCTATCCACGCACGCGTGGAGGATCCGACCGACGCCGAATGGTATCACGCTTTCGACATCGCCACGATGGCGGCGATACGCTGCGTGCGCGCCGCGCTGCCATGGATGCGCAAGGCCGATTGGGGGCGAATTATCAACATCTCCGCTCTGGCTGCGCGGAACAACACGCCGCCGATGGCGATGTACGGCACGGCCAAGGCGGCGCTCCAGGGTGTGAGCAAGACGCTGGCGCGCGATCTCGCCCCCGAAGGCATCCTCGTCAATACGGTGACGCCCGGCGCCTTCGTGACCGAGGCGTTCCGCGAATGGATGACCGCTTGGGGCGCTGAAGAGAAGGGCCTGAGTTGCGACGATCTTGCCGACTGCCAGACTTATATCCGCATGGCGTATGAGGGCGTGGCGCAGGCTTGGCTCGGCCGCTGCGGCGACCAAAAAGAGATCGCGCCCGTGATCGCCTTCCTCGGTTCGCCAGCCAACTCCTATGTCGTCGGTGCCGACATCAATGTCGACGGCGGTACCGACTATCGCGGCTGAAGCATTTTCAAGTCAGGCGAAATCATCCGCTGCCTATGGAAATCCGGCAAATCAAGAATCTGTGCGGCGCAGGGTGCGCTCGGCGGCGAGCACGACGGGACGGTCGATCATCCTGCCTTCGTGCAGGACGACGCCGGATCGCCCGGCTGCGTCCCACGCATCGAGCACGCGGCGCGCACGATCCACCTCGTCGACCGATAGTGCAAAGCCCTGATTGACCGGCGCGATCTGCCTCGGATGGATGCAGAGTGCACCGGTCATGCCCACCGCACGCGCCATACGGATACCTTCCTGCCACGCATCCATATCGTCGATCGTGGCGATCGAGACCGGCAGGCCCAGCGCCATCAATCCATGACGCGCAGCCGCAAGCGCCAGCAGCCGGCACGGCAGCTCGAGCGCCTCGCGCGACGGCGGGACACCGAGCGCGAGCGAGAAATCCTCGGTGCCCAATGCCAACCCGATCATTCCCGGCACCACCGCAATCTCGTCTAGCGCGGCGACCCCGGCGGGGCTTTCGACCAGCGCTATCAGCCCCGGCGGAGCGTCCATCCCTGCGTCGCCCGCATATTCACGCACCATCTCCGCGATCACGGACAGCCGCGCGCCGCTTTCCGCCTTGGGAACCATGATGGCGGCAATGTCGGGCCGCGTGGCGAGCGGCAGCTCTACGCAGGCAGCACGCCATTCCGCATTGATCCGCACGATGACAGGACTGCCGCGCGATGCGATCGCAGCCGCTGCGGCCGGCACGCCGTCCCGCGCTGCCGCCTTGCGATCGGGCGGCACCGCATCCTCCAGATCGAGGATCACTGCGTCGGCGGCACGATCGGCCACCTTCGCAAGACGTACCTGATCGGCCGCCGACACGAACAGCAGCGATCGCCAGCCGGCGATCATGGCGCAAGCTCCGCCGAACCCGTCATCGCAACACCGGCTGGTCCCACCGCGCGCAGATGAATTCGTTCGCCCTCCCGCCGCAGCCCCAGATCGACGCTCTCCCCCTCGAAGAGGGGGGAGACGGCACGAAAATCGAAGGCCGCGATTCGTCGGCTTTCTTCCTGCATCAAATGGTCGAGCATGAGCATCGCAAGCAACGGCCCGTGCACGACAAGTCCGGGGTAGCCCTCCTCCTGTTGCGCATAGAGACGATCATAGTGGATCCGGTGCGCGTTGAAGGTGAGCGCCGAATAGCGCATCAACAGGACTGGATCGGGCGTGATCGCTCGGACCGACGGGTCCGCCGGCCCCGGATCCGGTGCGGTGCGCGCGAAAATGCCGCCGGTCGAGGCCTCGCGAAAGACGATGTCCTGCTCCTCGACGATCGCGACCGCGCAGCCCTCCGTCGCGATCTCGTGCCGCACGGTGGCGAACAGCATCCGCCCCGAGCGCCCGGTCTTGGGTGTTGCCGCCGCCAGCGTCGACGTGCGGACGATGCGCGCGTCGAGTGCAATATTCGCGAGGAAGCGGATTCGGCTCCCCGCCCACATCCGCCGTGGCAGATCGCCATCGGGGATCAGCCCGTCGCCGGTGCGCATCGGATGCCCGTCCGGCCCCATCGCCGACTGGAGCGCGTCCGGCAGGAAGCAGAGCCAATGCCCGAGCGGCGGCAGCACTCCGGGCGTCCAGGGCGGCACCGCGTGATCCAGTGTCGCCGCGAGCCGGGCGATACGATCGCTGCACGCCCGGTCGTGTCGGACCTCGCTGCGCCCGACGAAGGATGAAGGGTCCATCAGTTCGCTCCCTCGCCCGATATGCTCAGAAGCTCTTGGGGAGCCCCAGAGCATGGGTTGCGACATGGCTCAGGATCAGATTGGTCGAGATCGGCGCGACCTGATAGAGCCGTGTCTCGCGAAACTTCCGCTCAATGTCATATTCCTCGGCAAAGCCGAAGCCGCCATGGGTCTGGACGCACATGTCGGCGGCATACCAGCTCGCCTCGGACGCCAGCATCTTGGCCATGTTCGCCTCGGTGCCGCAGTTGAGCCCGTCGTCGAACATGTGCGCGGCCTTGTTCACCATCTCGGCGGCGGCTGCGAGCTGAACATAAGCCCGCGCGATCGGGAACTGGATCCCCTGATTCTCGCCGATCGCCCGGCCGAAGACGTTGCGGTCCTTCGCATAGCCGGTCGCGCGATCGATGAAGAAGCGGCCGTCGCCGATGCATTCGCTCGCGATCAGGATGCGCTCGGCATTCATGCCGGAGAGGATGTAGCGAAAGCCCTTGCCTTCCTCGCCGATCAGATTCTCCGCGGGCACACGCAGATCATCGAAGAAGAGCTCGGTCGTCGCATGGTTGAGCATGGTCCGGATCGGGCGGATGGTGAGGCCGTTGCCCAGTGCCTCGCGCATGTCGACGAGCAGCACGCTCATCCCGTCAGACGATTTCGCGCAATGCTCGCGCGGGGTCGTGCGGCATAGCAGCACCATCAGGTCCGAATGCTCGGCGCGACTGATCCAGATCTTCTGCCCATTGACGATATAATGATCGCCCTCGCGCCTGGCGAAGGTGCGAATACGGGTGGTGTCGGTGCCGGCGGTCGGCTCGGTCACGCCAAAGGCCTGCAGCCGCAACTCGCCCGATGCGACGCGCGGTAAATACGCCTGCTTCTGAGCTTCCGAGCCATGTTTGAGCACGGTGCCCATCGTGTACATCTGCGCGTGGCAGGCGCCGCCGTTGCAGCCCGAGCGATGGATCTCCTCGAGCACCGCCGTCGCTGCCGCCAGACCGAGCCCGGAGCCGCCATAAACCTCCGGGATCAAGACCGACAGGAAGCCCGCATCGGTCAACGCCTGCACGAACTGCGTGGGATAAGCGCGCTCGCGGTCGAGCTTTTGCCAGTAGTCGCCGGGAAAATCGGCGCAGAGCCGGCGTACCGCCTCGCGAATTTCCGGAAAGCTGTCCCCCGTTTCGACCAAGATGCTCTCCGATCCGTCCGTTCACACCTGAAACGCCGTGGCGATGCTCGTCCGGCGCAACGAGCGATTGACATATTGCATGCAATATGTCCAGACGATAGCAAGTCGCGGCGAGATTTCGGCAATTTCGACCAATTTTGCATGCGACAAGAGCCGATGCCTGGAGGATAGCATGATGGCGGCAGTACCCACCAACCCTGTTCAATATTTGCTCGATCGCACTCTGATATCGGATCAGGTATACCGTTATATGAAGGGCCTTGATACGCGCGATTTTGCGCTCGTCCAGTCTGTGCTCGCTCGCCCCTTCCGGATGCAGGCCGCCCAGCTCGGTATCGACAAGGAGCTGTACCCAGAAGATTATACGGTCATGGGCCCAGAGCGTTTCCTGCCCGGCTTCGATGTTACCGTGCATATGAGCACGAACCATCTCGTCACGATCGACGGCGATGCCGCGCATGTTGAAACCAAGCTCTACGCTTGCCACTACATCCAGGAAGAAGGGGTTGGCGAGCGCCGCAATATCGGCGGCAACCGCACCCCGGCGGTCCACATGCATTGCAACAAGCAGATGCCGTGGGAGGGATGGCTGACCCGCCAGCCGGACGGCGGATGGCTTTTCCACCATATTCGCATGGGCACCTTCGCCAGCGAGGGCGACGTTCGTGCTTTCGACATCTCGCTCCGGCGCTCCGGGCATATGCCCGCCGCATGATGGCAGCCCCCAGCCGATCGGAAAGGCAGCAGATGAGAACATGGTTCGTCACCGGCAGCTCGCGCGGACTCGGCCGCGACATCGTCGTCGCAGCGCTCGAAGCGGGAGACCAGATCGTCGCGACCGCCCGCGATCCGGCTGATCTGGCCGACCTAGCCGAGCATCATCCCGACCGGCTCCTGCCGCTGGCGCTGGACGTCACCAATGCAGCCATGGTCGATCGGGCGATGGCCGAGGCGCTTGCCCGCTTCGGCCGCATCGATATCGGCGTGAACAACGCCGGCTATGCGAACACCGCGTCGCTCGAGGACATGGGGATTGACGATTTCGAGCGGCAGGTCGAGACCAACTTCTTCGGTACCGTCCGCGTGACCAAAGCGCTGCTCCCGATCATGCGCGAACAGGGCGGCGGTCATATCTTCCAGATCGCATCGGTCGGCGCGCGGATCGCGACGGTCGGGCTCTCGGCCTATCAGAGCGCCAAATTCGCGGTGCGCGGTTTTAGTCTGGTGGTCGCACAGGAGGTGGCGCCGCTCGGCATCCGGATGACCGTGGTGCAACCGGGCGGGATGCGCACCGATTGGGCCGGCTCCTCGATGCATGTGCCGGAACCCAGCCCACCCTATCGCGATACCGTCGGCACGTTCGCCGCGATGCTGCGCAGTCATAGCGGGCACGAAGCCTCGGACCCGGCGAAAGTGGCCAAGGTGATCGTCGATCTTGCCGGCCGGGAAGAAGCCCCGGTCGATCTGCTGATCGGCACCGACGCGTTCGAATATGCCGGCCAGGCAGCGCGGCGCGTGCTCGAAGCCGACGAGGCGTGGCGGGCAGTGACCGTCTCCGTCTCGGCCTGACGCAAACTCCATCGAGATATGACCGTGAATTACAGCACCAAAGCTTCGGAACAGCGCCGCGAGCCGCCTCACGGTGAGCAGACGACCGCCGCGAACGACAGGGTGACGAAGAAGATCGGCGCCGGAGCCGCGATCGGCTCGGCCGCGATCGCTGCGGCCCTCCTTTTCTATCGCTCCGGGAAGAGCGGCTGAGCGGCGGCCTCGGCGGTGCAACGATATGCCTTCCAGAAATGGAAGGCCGCCCAGAGATTGACACACATCGTGATGGCAATCGCCGGCTGGAGCGAATGGCCGCCGCCGAACCGGTCGCTCAACAGCCCGGTCAGCACGGGTCCGATGCCTGATCCGAGCAGGTTGATGAGCATCTGGATGCCTGCACCGGTCACGCCGCGCATGCCGGGTGGCACAAGATACATCGCAAAACTGTAGCCGGGGGCGAGATAGGCGCCCATGGCAAATGCCGTTCCGAACAGGCATGCCAGCGCAACCGCCAGCGTCGGCGCATAAGCGAAGCCGATGCCAAAGGGCACGCAGAGCAACGTGCCCAACATCGGAACGATGAGCAGCCGGCGCAAATCCCGTCGCGCCAGCCGGTCGGCGATCCATCCTGCAACGACCGAGCCCAATGCTGACGCCGTGGCTCCGATCGCGACGATCGGGCCGGCATGGCCGAGCGACACGCCATGCACGCGGATCAGCAGCGACGTGCTCCACAGCCACATCGCCGTCACCGTCAGCGAGGTCAGCGTCATGCCTGCGGCAAGATGGAGCAAGTTCGGAGTCTTCGCGACATGTCCGAAGAAGCCCCCGAGCGATGCCGGCGCATCCTCCCGCTCCGCGGTTTCCTCATGTTGGCCGCGCGGTGGCTCGACCAGCGTCGCTAGAATGAGCAGCGCGACCAGAATTCCTGGGGCACCGGCCACCTGAAAGGCATGTCTCCATCCATAATGCTCCGCCACCAGCCCGCCGATCAGGAAGCTCGCGGTGATCCCGAAAGCCGCGCTCAAGTAGAAATAGCCGATCGCGGTGCTTCGTTCGCGCGGGCGAAAATAGTCCGAGATCAGCGACAGGCATACCGGCTGCGCCCCCGCTTCCGCCGCGCCCACGCCCATCCGCGCCAGCAAAAGCCAGAGGAAACTGGTCGCGAAGCTGCACAGGAAGGTGAGGCCGCTCCACACCGAGAGCAGGATGACGAACAGCGTCTTGCGGCTCAGGCGATCGATCAGCCAGCCGACCGGCAGGGAGGCGGCCGAGAAAGCGAGCGCATAGGCAAAGCCGCCGAGAAAGCCCATAGCCCGGTCGCTCGCCTGAAATTCGGCCTTCACGGGCTCGATCACGACCGAGACGATCTGTCGATCGATCGAATGACAGGTGTAAGCGAGCGCGAGCAGGAGCAGCGCATACCAGCGATGACCGCTGGCCCGCCCGGTCGCCGGCGCGCCGCTCATCGTGCCTCGACGCCGCGGATCGTCAGATCACCGCGCATTCGAGCCGCTCGGCGACGGCCGCCGGGTCGTAAGCGCGGATCCGATCGAAGCGGCCTTCGCGCACCAGTGTCGGCCAGTCCGGATTGGTGAGGACGATGCGGCCGAGCGCGACGAGATCGAAATCGCCGCGCACGAACATCTCGACCAGCCGCGCCACATTCGCGGTCGATACGGCGGCCCCGTCCATCTCACCGATCTTGCCGACCTTGAGCGGGCTTTCGAGGCCCACCGAGCCCACCGTCATGCTCGCCTTGCCGGTGACCTTCTTCGCCCAGCCCGCGAGATTCAGGTCGCTCCCCTCGAATTCAGGGAGCCAGAAACGGCGGGTGGAAGCATCGAAGATGTCGACGCCGGCATCGGCCAGCGGTTGCAGCCAGGCTTCGAGTTCGGCGGGGGTTTCGGCGACTTTCACATCATATTGCACGCCCTTCCATTGGGAGAAGCGGAACATGATCGGGAAATCCGGCGCCGTGCGCCGCCGGATCTCGGCCACCGACTCGCAGGCGAAACGCACGCGGTTCTCGATGGCACCGCCATAGCGATCGGTGCGGCGGTTGGTTGGCGGCCAGAAGAACTGATCGGGCAGATAGCCATGGGCGCCATGGATCTCGACACCGTCGAACCCGATCGCCAGCGCATCCTCCGCGGCCTTCGCATAGGCTTCGACGACGTCGGCAATGTCACGATCCGACATGGCGCGGACCGGCGCCTTTCCGACTACCGACGGGGCGATCGACAATTCCTCGGGGTTCAGCGTATCACCCTGCGCGCGGTAGAGACCGGTATGCCAGAGCTGGGCGAAGACGGCGCCACCTTCGTGATGCACGGCGTCGGCGACGTTCCGCCAGCGCGGCAGGCTGTCGCCGGAGAAATTGGGTACCCGGCTGGTCGCGTGGGCGACGGGATGGGGGATAGCGGTGCCCTCGGTCACGACCATCGCGCATCCGCCGGCAATCCGCCGCGCGTAATACGCCGGAGCTTCATCGCTCAGCAGGTTACCGGGCGACATTTCCCGCGTCATCGGCGACATGACGAAGCGATTGGGCAGTCGGAGCGATCCGCACGTGAACGGCGTGAACAGGGGCGCGAGATTCAAATCCGTCACCGTCGATTCCTCGTCCTGATTGCCACCTCGGAGCCGATAGGGCTACCGCGGGTATGCATGCAATACAAGATTATAAGGCCAGAAAATCGTATCAAAAGGCCGGGTATTCTGTAACATTGAATGCAATTATACGGTAAGAGCGTGAGCTTGCTGCATGAGATTGAGCACCATGTCGGCAAACATGGCCTGCGTGCCTTCGACCGGGCGACCGGACGCGGCAGCCACTTTATATTCGAGAATGCACGCCATCCGGAACTGCGCCAGCACGAGATAATAGGGGAAGTGCGAGAGATCGCGGCCGGTCAGCGCGCCATACCGCGCGAGCAGTTGCTGGCGCGTGGGAAAGTCGGTCGGATCGAAATAAGCCGCCCGCGGAATCGTGCCCGGTGCAGCCTCATCACGCAGATTGCAGAGGAACAGCGCCAGATCGAGCAGCGGATCGCCGATCGTCGCAAGCTCCCAGTCGATGATCGCCGCCACCTCCACCGGCCGCTCATGTTTGAACAGGATATTGGGCGGGCCGTAATCGCCATGGACGATACCGATCGTGCGTGACTCCGGCAGGTTCGCGCGCAGCCATGCGGCCACCTCGTCCATGCCGGGCGGCGTCCGCGGCACGTAATCGGGGTAACGCGTCGGATAGTCGCGAAACTGCCCGAGCCAACGATCGACCTGTCGCGCAAGAAAGTCCCCTGGCCGACCGAAATCGTCAAGGCCGATGGCGGCATGATCGACACGCGCGAGCGTGGCGAGCGCATCCACCACCGCAAAGCCGAGCTCGTTGCGCGCCTCGGCATTGTCGAACGCATCAGGGTAGGAACAGCCCCGACCGTTCAGCGCCGGCGCCCAGCCGTCGACCCGCTCCATCACGTAAAAAGGCGCGCCGATCACCGCGACGTCGGCGCAATAGCCGTGGAGATGCGGATGCGGCACGCTCGTGTCGTTCAGCGCCGCGAGCAGCCGCGCCTCGCGTGCCATCGCCCGCTCGCTGTTCGGCGGCGGCACGAGCGGCGCGCGGCGCAGCACTGCCGGCCTTCCGCCCCGATCGAGCGCGAGGATGATGTTGCTCGTGCCGCCGTGCAGGAAATCGATGGCGAGCGGGCCGCTGCCGATCTCCGGCGCATGTGCGTCGATCCAGCGAACGAGCCCCGCGCGGTCGACGAACCGGTCGATATCAGGCGTCATCGAGCGCCTCCGCCGGCAGGCCCCGGACATAGTCGATCCATGGGCTGCGATCGCCGGGAAGACTGAGCGCATCGGCATATTTGCGTGTCGCCGCGGCTGTCGCAGCGGGAACGTGCATGCTGGGGAACACCCCGGGGGCCGCCCGATGGCGTCGCAGCATCTGGCGCGCGATCGTCACTTTGTGGACCTCGTCGGGTCCATCGGCGATGCCCATGACAAAGCCGCGCAGCAGCATGTCGCCGAACGGCATCTCGTTGGAAATGCCGAGCGAGCCATGAAGGTGCATCGCCCGGGTGCTGATCCCCATCAGCACCCGGGAAGCGAGGACCTTGGCGGCGGCGATATCCTCGCGGACCGCCTTGTAGTCGTTCAGCCGGTCGATCTTCCATGCGGTGCGCAGCACGAACAGCCGGAACTGCTCGAGCTCCATCCAGCTTTCGGCCAGCGTGTCCTGGACCATCTGCTTGTCAGCCAGCCGCGAACCCTGCGTCTCGCGGCTCAGCACGCGCTCACAGATCATGTCGAGCGCCTTGGCGGCGAGGCCGACGCTGCGCATCGCGTGATGTACCCGCCCGCCGCCGAGCCGGAACTGCGCGATCCGGAAGGCCTGGCCCGGCCCGCCAAGAATATCCGCATCGGTCAGCCGCACATCGTCATAGGCGATATAGGCTTCGCTGCCGCTGCCGGGCGGATCGAACGTAGTGCCGACATTGCGCAGGATGCGCACTCCCGGGCGATCCGCCGGCACCACGAACATCGTGGCCCCGTCGTGCACCGGGACATCCGGATCGGTGATCGCCATCACGATGAGGAAAGAGGCCCACCGCGCATTGGAGGAATACCATTTGCGGCCGGACAGCCGCCAGCTTCCGTCCGACTGGCGGGTCGCGCGGCAGCGGAATTGCTTGGGATCGGCGCCGCCCTGCGGCTCGGTCATCGAAAAGCAGGAGACGATCTCGCCATCTAACAGCGGCTGAAGATAGGCGTGTTTCTGTTCGTGAGAGCCAAAATGCGCCAAAATTTCAGCGTTGCCGGTGTCTGGAGCCGCCGTTCCGAACACCGTCGGCGCGAAGAACGACCGACCGAGAACCTCGTTCATCAGCGCCAGCCGGACCTGGCCATAGCCGTTGCCGCCAAGCGCAGGGGGCAAGTGGCAGGCCCACAGCGCCTGCCGCCGGACCTCGTCCTGCAAAGGTCGCAGGATAGCGCGAAGCGCGGCATTGCCGGGATTATACGCCTGATCCTGATGGAACAGGCTGTCGATCGGCTCCACCTCCTCGCGAACGAAGCGGCGCATCCACGCCAGCTGCGCCTCGAATTCGGGCTCGGTCTCGAACGACCACATGATCAGTCTCCGTGCATTCTGATAACGATACGGCCCGAGGGCCGGGCGAAGCGCGCGCAAGCGAAGGCATCGGCCGCGTCATCGAGTGCGAACCGATGCCCGACGTGCGGGGTGAGTTTGCCTGAGGAATAGAGTTCGAAGATGCGGCGCAAGTTGTCCGCCGCCTGCACCGGGTGCGCCTCGGTGAAGCGGCCCACATTGACGCCGACGATGCTCGCGCCTGCAAGCAGCGGCAGGGTGAGCCGGAGCGCAGGAGTCTCCCCGCTGGCGAAACCAACGACGCAATGGCGCCCGCCCCATGCCAGCAGGCGGAAGGCCAGCTCGCTCGGCGCACCGCCCACCGGATCGATGACGACGTCGACCCCCTTCGCGCCAACAAGTGCCTCGACCTCGCGCCGCAGGGCTTCACCCGATACGACCGCATCGGCACCCGCCGCGAGCAGATCCGCCCGTTTCGCGTCCGACGATGTACAGGCGATCACATGCGCGCCCAGCGCCTTGCCGAGCTGGATCGCGGCGTGGCCGATCGCGCCCGAGGCCCCCAGGACGAGCACACATTCGCCCTGCCGGATCGCGGCCCGATCGACTAGCGCATGCCACGCCGTTGTGGGAGCGACCCGAATCACGGCCGCCGTGTCGAAATCCATATCGTCCGGCAACGCCGCGACATTGGCGGCATCGACGCTCAAGGCCTCTGCCAGCACGCCCCCCCAGGCGAGCGCGCAGACCCGATCACCGGCCGCAAGCCCGCACACCCCGTCGCCGACCGCGTCGATTGTGCCCGCACATTCGCTGCCGGGGATCCAGGGCAGTGTCGGCCGCACCTGATAGGCGCCTTCGGCGATCAGCGCATCGACATAGCTCACTCCCGCCGCAGCGACGCGCAGTCGGACCTGACCCGGCCTCGGCTCCGGCTCCGGCACATCCACAATCGCCAGGCGGTCCGCCCCCTCGAACGCCCGGAGCAGGAGCGCGCGCATCAGGGCAGGCCGCCGTCGACCCGCAGGATGGCTCCTGTCGTGTAGCTTGAGGCCGGACTCGCGAGGTAGAGCGCAGTAGTGACGATCTCTTCAGGCAGGCCGCAGCGCGGGATCGCCCCCGGCGTATGGTCGCGCAGCTCCTGCGGCCAGCTCTTGGCGACATCGGTAAGGAACTGACCCGGCGAGATCGTGTTGACCCGCACCTTCGGCCCATAGGCAAAGGCAAGCGCGGTCGTCAGCGCGTTCAGCCCCGCTTTGGCGCCCGCATAAACGGCAAAGCGCGGCTCGGGCCGCAGCGCGCCCGTGCTGCTGACGTTGATGATCGTCCCGCCGTCGCCCGCCATCATGCGCTCGCCCACGAGCGCGGCAAGCCGGAACGGCCCCTTGAAATTGACGCCGACGATCTTGTCGAACAGCGCCTCGTCGGTCTCGGTGAGTGACGGCGCGAGCGGCGACATGCCGGCATTGTTGACGAGGATGTCGAGCCGCCCGAATTGTTCATAGACTGCTTCGACCAGCGGCGCGATCTCCTCCCAGCGGCCGACGTGGCATGGCCATGCCATCGCCCGCCGTCCGAGCGCCTCGACCTCGACCGCCACCGCCTCGCAGGCCTCCCGCTTGCGGCTCACGACCACTACGTCGGCCCCCGCGCTGGCAAAGGCGAGCACCATCTCGCGCCCCAGCCCGCGGCTCCCGCCGGTGACCAGCGCCACCTTTCCGGTGAGGTCGAACAGCTGCGCGATATCGGACATGGCGGTCACCTTTCTCTCGCCTCGCGTTCGAGCCGCAGGCGCAGTTCCGCGAGCAGCGACACAGTGTCCGCGATGGCATCGGGCGAGAGGCCGGCGGCCAGCTGGTCCGCCCATTCCCATCCCTCACGGTCTGCAATGGCGAAGGCAGCCCTGCCCACCTCAGTCGGGATCAAGAGCTTCGCACGCCGATCGCCGGCGTCGTCCGCGAAGGCAATCATGCCCCGCGCCTCGAGCGCGTTCGCGATCCGCTGCACGCCTTGGCGGTTATGGCCGAAGCTCCGCGCGATACGCGCCACCGTCGGCGGGGATGATGCGCGGCAGATCGCCGTGAGCACCAGCCAGTGGGTCGTGCGCATTCCGGCGATGCCGCTCGTCATCTTGCGCGCCGTCGCTAGCCGGCCTGCAAGGCGGATCACCTGATCGACGAGATCGACCATGACCGGAGCCACGCCGGACTCGGGAAAGGACTTTGACAACATTGTTCCTATTTTGCATGCAATTATATGGCGATCAATCAAAAAAGACGCTAATAATCGCTGAAATGCGTGATTAGAGGAGAGTTAAATGACACGATTGCATCCAGGAGCGGTGGATACGGACCCGGAGTCCGTCAGCAACCGGCAGGCGATCATCAACCTGCTCGCCGCTTATGGCCATTTCGCCAACGTCGGGGACATGGAGGGCTGGTCGGACTGCTTCACCAGGGATGCGACCTATCGCATCTCCTGCCCCGGGGCCCCGGGCGAGCCGCTACCAATCGCGCAGGTGATCGCCGCGGAAACGCCGCAATTCGCCGCTTATCGCCGCATGATGGCTGATCCGATGTCGGGCGAGCGCAAGATCTACTGCCTCGTGAACCCGTATATCACCCGCCTCAACGGCGCCGAAGCTTCGGTAATCTGCCAGCTCGTCCAGCTGCGCGCGGCACCCGAAGGCCCACAGCCGCGGATCCAGCTAACCGGCACCTACCAGGGCGATCTCGTCCGGCAGGACGGCGTGTGGCGCCTGCGTCGCTGGGAGGTGAACACAACGCGGAAACCCGAATCGGTTTCCGAGGTGCCCGCGACCTGGTGGCTCAACGTCGCGGCCAGCCCGGACGGCGACTGGCGCGACCGCTCACCCGTCTAGGACGACGCCCGCCTCGACGAGCGCGTCGATCTCGCTCGCCGCATAGCCGATCTCCGCCAACACGGCCCGGCTGTGCTGGCCGAGCGTGGGCGGCGCTCGATCGAGCCTGCAGGCGCGATCGTCCAGGCGCCAGAAGCTGCCCACCTGCTCCAGCTTGCCGAATATGGGATGCGGGTAGGAGGCGACGAGGCCCGCTGCCTGCATATCCAGATCATCGAGAAACGCGTGATGCTGGTCCTCGCGAACATGCACCGCAACGGCCCCGCCTGCGCATACCCAAGCGCGTGCGTCTCCCACGCGCATTGCAGCCAGAGCCGGAGCGATATCCCCGCCGGCGGTCAACCGTTCCCAGCTTTCGTCCGACTCGCACGACAGCGCAATCCAGCCATCGGCGCAGCGATAAAGCCGCTGCCGGGGACCGATCCCCGTTTGATCCGCATCGAGCCGGGGAAAAGGCGTCAGAGACCCGTCCGCGCGCCTCACCGTCTCGCTCATCGTCAGCATCGCCGCCGCCATCAGCGAAGCGCCGACGCAGGCGCCCTCGCCCGTCCGTTCACGCCGACGCAGCGCAGCCAGCGTGGCGCAGAGCGAGGCCATCGCCGCGAGATGGTCCATCATGCCGAAGCGCATCCAGACCGGGCGATTGCCCATGCCGGCCGCTTCCTGCTCCCAACCCGAGCAGGCCTGGAACAATTGGTCATAGCCCGGCCAGTCCTTGCGTGGCCCGGTCCCACCATAGGAATTGACGTGGCAGTAGATCAGCTGGGAATTGCTCGCACGCAACGTTTCATAATCGAGGCCGAGCTTGCGCGCTGCGGGCATGCGCAGATTGTGGTGAACCACATCCGCGCCGGCCACGAGCCGCTCGAGCACGGCACGAGCCGCCGGATCCTTGAGCTGCAGCGCTAGCGATCTCTTACCCCGCTGACAGCCGTTGAACCCCCAATCGATCCAGCGCATCTGATCGCCCGTCGTCGCCTCGACCTTGACGACGTCTGCGCCAAGATCGGCGGCGAGCATCATCGCGAACGGCCCGGCGAGAAAATTGCCGAGATCCAGGATGCGAGTGCCGGCCAGCGGGCGGTGCGGCTCGATTTGGCCCTGCCTCGCTTCTGCCGGCGCTCGGCGCGGCCAGTCGGGCACATCCCCCGTTGGCGGCAATGCAGCGCTCCGCACCTGCGCAGGCGGATCGAGCGTGACCGGGAGGGCCGGTTGGCGGCAGCGACCGAAAACCGGATCGTCCACCTCGACTACGAAGCCGTTCACGAGCGCCTGCGGGTCGCTGTAAAGCGCCCCCATCGGCAGCACGGGCTGCACCGGCACGTCGGCTGCCCAGAGCGCCTCCAGCCAGGCCTCCGAGGCATGCTCGAGAAACGCCCTCCGGTTACCAGGCAGCAGAGGAAACAGCTTTGCGTAGGTCGTGGTGGGCGGAATGGGCTCGCGATATTCGGCCGGCAGCTTTTCCAGCGCGTCCGCCATCATCGGCACATGATCCGCATTGGCCATGATGTGAATCCACACCCCGTCTGCACATTCGAAGAGCGTGGACTCCGAACGTTTGGGCAGCCCGTCGATCAGTGATTGCGACGGCTTTTCAGCCCGATACCAGTGCATCGCGAGCGATGTGAGCGCGCCTTGGACGAGGCTTGTCTCGATCGATCCGGCCGCGCCCCCGCGCCCTCTCCCCACGAGCTTGGCAAGCGCCCCAACCGTGGCGAGGAGGCCGGCGCCCCAACTTCCGAGCGGAAAGCGCAGATAGACCGGCCCGTCGCGTCGAACGGCCGCCTGCTCGTCCAGCACGCCAGCCGCCCCGAGGGCAAGCATGTCGATCCGCGGCAGATCGGCAAGCGGGTGGCCTGACGGGAAGGCGCTGATCGCGACCGTGATCAGCGCGGGCGCGATGCGGTCGAGCCCTTCCGCATCGAGCGAAAGACGACGCACCTCATCGGAGGGCAGATCGTGGATCAGGAGGTCCGCGCCCGCCAGCAGCGCTTCGAGGCTCTGCCGGCCATCCGCCGTCGACAGATTCAGCACAACGCCAGTCTTGCTCCGATTGACGACAGCGAACTGCGCCGTGCCGCGCGCGGGATCGCCCTCAGGTGGCTCGATCCGCACGACCTCAGCGCCCATCTCGGCGAGCATCAGCCCGGCGATGGAGACAGCCAGCCCGCCGGCGATCTCCACGATGCGAACATTTTCCAGCATCCCCGCCGGCCGCTCTCCCGTCAGCGTGCGGTCCATATCGGCGCCCGCTTCTCGGCAAAGGCGCGCGGCCCTTCGCGTGCATCCTCGGAGTCCATCATCGCCACGATCTCGGGATAATGGAGGTGCGCGAGCATCGCCGCCTCGATATCCTGGCCGAGCGCCCGCGCCATCGTCGCCTTGGACGCGCGGATCGCAAGCGGCGCCGCGACGAGTATCTCGTCCGCCAACGCCAGTGCGGCGGCCAGCGCTTCGCCGACGGGCGCGAGCCTGTTTACCAACCCGAGCTCGAGCGCCTCCCGCGCACCGATGCGCTTGCCGGTCATGATCATCTCGGATGCGCGCTTCGCGCCGATCAGCCCCGGCAGGCGCAGCAGGCCGCCACCCATCGCGGCCAGCCCCACCTTGACCTCGGGCAGCGCGAAGCTGGCATTCTCGCTCGCGACCACCATATCGCACGCCAGCGCCAGCTCGAAGCCGCCCCCGAAGGCAAGGCCGTTGACGGCGGCGATGACCGGCTTGCTGAGATCGAAGCGCGCGGTGAGCCCGGCAAAGCCTGTGGGCGGCACGACCGGTTCGCCTGGCGCGAGGCGCTGTTTCAGATCATTTCCCGCGCAGAAGGCTTTCTCGCCGGCACCGGTGATGATCGCGACCCACTGCTTCGGATCGGCGCCGAACGCGTCGAGCTTATCTGCCATCTCGAAATGTGCCGGCGCGTGCATCGCGTTCATCGCCTCGGGCCGATCGATCGTAAAGATCGTCACCCGGCCGCGGCGCTCCGTGGTGATGAAGTCCGTCATGGCGTCACGTCCCGTTGAAATGCGGCGGGCGCTTGGCCTTGAAGGCAGCCACCCCTTCGCGATAATCGGCGGTCAGGCCCAGAGCGCGCTGCGCGTCACGTTCATGATCGAGCTGCTCGTCGAGCGTTCGGCCAATGGCGCCGCGGATCGCGTTGCGAGCGGCCATCACTCCCCGCGTCGGCGCGCGGGCGAGGCCGGAGACCAGCGCCTCGACTTCCGCGTCGAACCGATCGTCCTCCACCGCCTTCCAGATCATGCCCCAGGCGGCGGCATCGGTAGCGCTCACCGGCTCGCCGGTCATGGCCAAACCGAGCGCTCGAGGCAGGCCGATCAGGTGCGGCAAGGTCCAGGTGCCACCGCTGTCAGGCAAGAGCCCGATCCGCACGAAGGACTGGATGAAGCGCGCGCTCGCCTTGGCGATCACGATGTCCCCGAGCAGCGCGATGTTTGCCCCCGCCCCCGCCGCGACGCCGTTGACCGCAGCGACCATCGGGAACGGCAAGGCCGTCAACCGGCGCACCAGAGGATTGTAGAAAGTCTCGATATTGCGCCCGAGATCGAGCTGCGCGTCGGATTCGACATCGCGCTCGCCGAGATCCTGCCCGGCGCAGAACGCACGCCCCGCGCCTGTCACCAGCAGAACGCGAACGCCGCCATGCGCCTCAGCCTCGTCGATCGCGCGAATTAACGCATGATGCATGTCGACCGTGAATGCGTTGAGCTTGTCCGGCCGGTTGAACGTGATTCTCGCGACGCCATCCGCGATCGCGAAAAGGATCGGTGCGTCGTCGCTCATGCGCGCGCCTCCACTTGGGCTTCTCGCGCCAGCAGGGCCTTGCGCAGCTCGACCTTCAGCACCTTGTTCGCACCGCTCAGCGGCAGCGGCTCGGAACGAAGCTCGATCGAGCGGGGGCATTTATATCCGGCCATCAGGCGCTTGCAGTGCTCGATCAGGTCACGCTCTGTCGGCCAGGGCACTTCCTTCGGAACCACGACGGCATGGACCGCCTCGCCCCAGTGCGGATCGGGGCGACCGAACACAGCGCACTCGCTCACCGCAGGATGTGCCAGCAAGGTCTGCTCCACTTCCTGCGAATAGACATTCTCGCCACCGGTGATGATCATGTCCTTTAGTCGATCGACGACGAAGAGGTAGCCATCCTCGTCGAGAAAGCCGACATCGCCGGTGTGCATCCAGCCGCCGCGTAGGGCCTCGGCGGTTGCTTCGGGACGGCGCCAATAGCCGGCCATCACCATTGGCCCGCGTGCGACGATCTCGCCGCGCGTGCGGACGGGCACCGGCCTGTCCTCGGCATCGACGATCGCCACCTCGGCGAGCATCGCCGCGCGCCCCGCCGCGCGCAATTGCCCGCGCGCGGCCGCCTCCGGCAGGTGATCCCGCCAGCCAAGCATGGTGATGATCGGCGAGGTTTCGGTCATTCCGTAGGATTGGACGAAGCGCACATCGGGCATGCGTTGCAGCAGCTCGCGCAGCATCATTTCCGGCATAGGCGCGGCGCCATAGGTGATGTAGCGCAGGCCCGACAGGTCATGCCGTCCAAAAGAGGGCTCATCGAGCAGCGCGCGCAGCATTGTCGGCGCGAACGTCGCCAGCGTCACCCCGGCTGTTTCAATCGCTTCCAGCACATCCGCGGCCACGAAGCGCGGAAGGATCACATGCGTCCCCGCAACCTGCGTTACCGAGAAGAGGCGAACGCCCGCGGCGACATGGAATAGCGGGCCGCAATGAAGATGGACCGCGGTGTGGTCGATGCCCATATGGGCAATGAAATTGACGGAGTTCGCCAGGATGTTGGCGTGGGTGAGCATCACGCCCTTGGCATTGCCCGTGGTGCCCCCGGTATAGAAGAGGCAGGCGATATCGTCGCCGCCCCGGCCCGCATCCTCGATCGGCGCCGCCGACGCCAGCAAGGTTTCATAACCGAACACACCTTCGGACTCCGCCCCGTCCATCGCGACGATGTGCAACAGCGCCGGGCAAGCAGCCCGCAGGCGCTCCGCGATCGCGATGAATTCGAGGCTCGCGACCAGCACGTGCGGCTCGGCATCGGCAATCTGCGCGGCGATCTCGCGTTCGGACAGGCGATGGTTTAGCGGCGTGACGATCCCGCCTGTCTGGAGCGCCGCGAAATACAGCTCGAAGGATCGATGGCTATTGGTCGCGAGCAGCGCGACGCGCACACCATCGCCGACCCCCAACTCGTGCAGCGCGCCCGCGAGACGCCCGATCCGGGCGGATAGCTCCGCCCAGGTGAAGCGCCGGTCGCCGTCGATCAGCGCCGTCGCGTGCGGACGCATCTGCACCGCGCGCCGCAAGCCCTGGGTGAGACCAGTCTTCACCATTCCTCCTTTGCGCCATATGCTGTGCCGGACTCATGCCCGATCTCCATGTTGCATGCAATATCTGTCATTTAACGATTAATGACCGCGCCAATTCGCGGTTGATGCTCGGTTTATTGCATGCAATATCATGATGACTCGGCGTCACATGCGGACTGAAAGGAAGAACGGCAATGGCCGACAGCCAAGCATTTGCCGCCCTGACCGGCGCGCACGGCATCCACATCGCAGCGTCCGAACATGGCCCTCGCGAAGGCTTTCCCGTCATCCTGTCGCACGGCGGCGGGCAGACCCGCTTCGCCTGGGGGCGAACTGCGCAAGCGATGGCCGATCGGGGCTTTCACGTCCTTTCGCTCGACCTCAGGGGCCATGGCGACAGCGCCTGGGTTGGGAGCGACTCACCCTATGACATATCCGACTATGCCGAGGATGTTCGCCGCGTCGCCGCGACGCTTTCGCGCCCTCCCTTACTCGTCGGCGCGTCACTCGGCGGGCTGGCCTCGCTCATCGCGGCGGGCGAGCCCCTATATCCAGATATCGCGGGTCTGTGCCTCGTCGACGTCGCGCCGCATCTGCGCGCCGAGGGCGTCGCAGCTGTGCTCGGTTTCATGCGCGGGACAGCGGGCGGCTTCGATACGCTGGAGGATGCTGCCGCGGCCATCGCCGCTTACCTGCCCCATCGACCGCCGCCGTCCGACACCGAAGGGCTCAGGAAAAATCTGCGCCGGAGCGAGGACGGCCGTTATCATTGGCACTGGGATCCGCGCACGATCGACTATCCGCTCGATCCCGTGAAGACGAATCCACGGATCGAGGAAGCTGCGCGACACGTTCGCGCACCGGCGCGGCTGCTGCGCGGCGAGCGGAGCGAGCTAGTCACGCACGAGGTCGCGGAAGTCTTCATGACCCGGTTCGCGCAAGGCCGGACGCACGACATTCCCGGCGCGCGCCACATGGTCGCGGGCGATCGCAACGACCTTTTCGGCAAGGCGCTGCTGAGCTTCGCCGAACAACTGCGCGCCGCACAAGGCGCGGAGGCCGCACTGCCATGACCGAGCAGCTGGCGAACGACGCCCCCCTTCCTGTCCTAACGCCCGAAAACCAGGGGTTCTGGACCGGCGGACGCGACGGACGGCTGATGATCATGCGATGCGCCTCCTGCATCCGCTATCACCACCCACCCTCCCCCATCTGCCCGCATTGCCGTAGTACGCATGTCGCGGCGGATGCGGTGTCGGGCCGGGCGACGGTCGCGAGTTTCACCGTCAATCATCAGAAATGGCTGCCGGACATGCGCGTGCCGTTTGTGATTGGCCTGGTCGAGCTGGTGGAGCAGCCAGAAATCCGCATCACCACCAATATCGTCAATCAGCCGGTCGAGGCTGCGTACATCGGTCAGCCCGTGCGCGTGATCTTCGAAGACCACGGCGATGTATGGCTGCCCCTTTTTGAACCGGACCCGGACGCATGAAGGCCTATCCCGAAAAGCAGGTGGTGATCAGCGGCATCGGTCAGTCAGAGATCGCCCGCCCTTCGGACAAGTCGGCGATGCGGCTGACGGTCGATGCGGTTCTCGCTGCGATCGCGGATGCCGGTCTGACGGTCGCCGACATCGACGGCATCGCCACATGGCCGGGCAAAATGGAAAGCGATCTCGGCTTCGGCCCGGTCGGCGTCGGCGAGTTGAAGGAGGCGCTCGGCATCGAACTCAACTGGTTTTCCGGCGGCAAGGAAACACCCGCGCAGTTCGGCGCGGCGATCAACGCCATCGGCGCTATCGTCGCCGGGTTTGCGCGCCATGTGGTCGTCTTCCGCACTGTGCACGAGGCCACGAGCCGCCTCCAATCCGGCTTGGGGACGGCGCTCTCGGCGACCCGCGTGCCCGACGCGCGCTTCCAGTGGCAGCTCCCCTTCGGCGCGATGTCTGCGAGCAACTGGACCGCGCTCTATGCGCAGCGGCACTTCCACGATTACGGCACCACGCGCGAACAATTGGCGCAGATCGCGCTCACTTGCCGGCGCAATGCGGGCCTGAATCCGAAGGCGATCTACCGCACCCCACTGACCATCGAGCAGTATCTCGACGCGCGGATGATCTCGACGCCGCTCTGTCTGTTCGATTGCGACGTGCCAGTAGATTGCTCCACTGCGGTGATTCTGTCGCACGGGGACACCGCGCGCGATTTGCGCCAGCCCCCGATCCGGATCGAAGCGGTCGGTTCCGCACTACGCGGTCGCGATTCCTGGGACCAGCGCGCCGACCTCACCAGCATGGCCGCCTTCGATGCCGCGCAAATGATGTGGAACCGCACCGACCTCAAGCCGTCCGATATCGACACCGCGCAGCTCTATGACGGGTTCAGCATGCTCACCCTGCTGTGGCTCGAGGCGCTGGGCTTTTGCGACAAGGGCGAGAGCGGCGCATTCGTGGAGGGCGGCAGCCGCATCGCGCTGAACGGCGAGCTGCCGATCAACACCTCGGGCGGCCAGCTCTCGGAAGGCCGGGCCCACGGCTATGGCTATCTCCACGAAGCCTGCTTGCAATTGCGTGGCACGGCGGGCGAGCGGCAGATTGCGCGGCCGATCGAAACGGCCGTGGTCGGCACCGGAGGCGGCCCGCTCGGCTCCTGCCTGCTGCTGCGCAAGAACTGACCGGCCGCCGCCTGCCGGCCAGCCCCGCCCCCTTTAGACTAGAGCGCCTCGTAGATCGTCACGTTAGCGAGCCCGCCGCCCTCGCACATCGTTTGCAGGCCGTAACGCTTGCCGCGCTTTCTGAGCGCGTGGATCAGCGTCGCGGCGAGCTTCGCGCCAGACGCACCCATCGGATGGCCGAGCGCCATCGCTCCGCCATTGACGTTGAGCTTCGCCGGATCGGCTCCGACCTCGTTCAGCCAGGCGAGCGGGACCGAGGCAAAGGCCTCATTTACCTCGTAGAGATCTATCTCGTCGATCGTCATGCCTGCCTTGGCGAGGGCGCGCCGAGTCGCCTCGATAGGCGTTTCGAGCATGATGAAGGGATCGCCACCAAGCACGCTCATATGGTGGATTCGGGCGAGAGGCTTGATTCCGTGGCGCTTCAGCGCCGCCTCGCTCACGATCAGCACGCCCGCGGCACCGTCGCAGATCTGGCTGGAGGTTGCGGCCGTGATCCGCCCCCCATCCATGACCGTCTTCACCGCACCGAGCGACTCGGGCGTCGCATCGAAGCGGATGCCCTCGTCGACCTCGTGCATTGCATCGGCGCCGTCGGCATCCTTCACCGGTATCGGCAGGATCTCGTCGCGAAAATCGCCGCCCTGCGTCGCGCGCGCCGCTTTCCGATGGCTCAACAGCGCGAGCGCGTCGAGGTCGCTGCGGGTGAAACCGTGCTTCTCGGCCATCATCTCCGCGCCACGGAACTGATCATAGGCGAAGCCGGGACGGCGCTCGAGCATCACCGGGCTCATCGGCGTCCCGAGCCCCTTCTCATGAGCTAGCAAGAAGGCCGAGCCCATCGGGGCGCGGGTCATGCTCTCGACGCCCATCGCGATCACCACATCCTGCGCCCCAGCCATCACTGCCTGGGCCGCGAAGTGGATCGCCTGCTGTGACGAGCCGCATTGCCGATCGATGGTCACCCCTGGCACGGTTTCGGGCAGCGATGAGGACAGGATCGCCTGGCGCGCGACGTTGAAGGCCTGCTCGCCTACCTGCGTCACGCAACCCATGATCACATCCTCGACCGCGGCAGGATCCAACCCGGTCTGCTCGACCAGCCCGTCGATCACCCGACCTGCCAGATCGGCGGGATGCCAGTCCTTCAGGCGCCCTTTGCGGCGCCCGCCGGCCGTGCGGAGTGCGGCGACGATATAGGCCTCAGCCATTATGTTCGATCCTCTTCCTACGGGACAAAGCGTCGGGTCAGCGTGGCGGCATGCGGATGGCGCCGTCCAGCCGGATCACCTCGCCGTTGAGATAGGCGTTGCGGCAGATTTCGAGCACCAGCGACGCATATTCGTTCGGCGCGCCCAGCCGGCTCGGGAAGGGCACCGATTTCGCGAGTGCGAGGCGCATCTCCTCGGGCGCTGCCAGCATCGGCGGGGTCGCGAAGATGCCGGGCATGATCGCGTTTACCCGAATATATTCGGATGAAAGATCGCGCGCGATGGGCAAGGTCATGCCGACGATCCCCGCCTTGGCCGCAGCATAGGCGACCTGGCCGACCTGGCCGTCCTGCGCCGCGGCCGAGGCGGTGTTGACCACCACACCGCGCTCTCCGTCGATGGGATCGAGCGTGGCCATACCGGCCGCCGAGATGGCCGTGCACTGAAAGGCGCTCATCAGATTGAGATGGACGATCCTGGTGAATCGATCGAGCGTCATCGGCTCCATCGCTCCGGTCTCGCGGTTGCGCCGTACAATCTTGGCCGACGTGCCGCCGCCGGCGCAGTTGACCATGATGCGCTCCTGGCCATGCGCGGCGCGGGCACGCTCGAAAGCCGCCGCGACAGAAGCCGCATCCGTCACGTCCGCTTGGCAGAAAGTGCCGCCGATCTCCTTGGCGACGGCTTCCCCCTGCTGCTCGTTAAGGTCGAAGATCGCAACGCGCACGCCCTTGCCCGCCAACGCTCGCGCGGTCGCGTCGCCGAGGCCGGAAGCACCGCCGGTCACGATTGCGGACACCGTTTGATCCAGTAGCAAAGCCATTCTCCCAAGCAATATTGCATGCAATTAGCATATGGAGCGCGTTATTCCAGACCTAAATCGTTCCGACGCCCTGGCCAGCAGCAGCTACGCCAGCGAATTCCGCGAGTCATAACGGACGCTTTCGCTCTAGACGACGGCAGACATTGCATGCAATACTCTTCGGAACGAATTTGTGGAGAGAGCCTCATGTCCGACCCTTTGCAGCCTTTCTGGGATACCAAGGCAATCAGCGACAAGGTCGGGCTATGGTGCCGGATCGTCGATGCGCGCGACCTCGCGCGCATGCCCGAGGTGTTCGACCGAGACGTCGAATGGGATTTCGGCAAGGGCACGGTCGATCACGGCCTCGACGCGGTCGTGCGCCGGATCAGCGCCCATCTCGTTGAAGGCACTTACTGCGGCGCGACCCAGCATCATCTCGCCAATATGCGCGTGGACCTCGATGGCGATGCCGCCGAGAGCGAAGCCTATTTCTTCGCCGCCCATGCCGGCACCGGCGACAATGAGGGCAAGACGCTCTTACAATGGGGGAATTATAACGACTTCTGGAGGCGCACGGCCGAGGGCTGGCGCATCGTGAAGCGCATCTACCGAATCGACATCTCGGATGGTCCGCTGGAGATCGTCTATGGAAGCGCACCCGCCGATATGTGGAAGGAAGGCGATTCCCGGCGCCTGGCACACTGAGATGAGCGATGGCGGGGCGAAGCTTTCCGGGCCGATGTTCCCGCTATCGGCTGGAACGGTGCCGCCGGGTTCGATGGTCGAGGACAGGCTCGCCATCCTCAACCTGCTGGGAATCTATGGCGCCTATGCAAATGACGGGGATTTCGAGGGCTGGATCGGACTGTTTGCCGACGATGCGACGTTCGAAATCGCCTTGCTCGACAAGGTGTTCATGGTCGACAAGGTACAACTCGGCACCGGAGAACGACATATATTCTCCGTCTATCGCCAACGGCTGGCTGATAAAGGCGAGCGACGCCTCTTTTTCATCATGAACCCGCATATCCGCGCTCAGGGCACGGTAGAGGCGGAGGTGGGAATGACGATGATCCTCGTCCGCGTCGCACCCGACGGACCGCTGCCGAGGATCGAAAGCACTGGCACCTATCGCGGCACTCTCATCAAGCGCGGCGACCGCTGGCTGATTCACCGCTGGCACGTCCAAACCGACCGCGCACCCGAGCCGCTGCTGGAGACCCCCGCACATCCAGAAGCCGCTTGGGAGCGCTGAGCAGGATATTGTAGAAGCAGGAGACCATATGCCTACGTTGAGCGAAACCGTCTGCGAATTCGTTGCAGCCTGGGAAAAGCCGGGCGGGCTCGACCAGTCCTTCCGTGACTATTTCACAGACAAGACCATCTGGGAAAATGTCGGCTGGTCGCGGTCGGTGGGCATTGAGGAAGCCATCGCCATCAACGATCTCTTTCGCGAGAAGGCCGGCATGGCCGCAATCCGCGTCGAGAATCTTGCCGTCTGCGAAACCGGCAACAAGGTGCTGACCGAGCGTATCGACCATATCCTCGACAAGGATGGAAACGTCCTCGCCTCGCCGCCTCTGATGGGCATTTTCGAGTTCGAGAACGGCAAGATCGTCGCTTGGCGGGATTATTTCGACACAAAATCCTTGTGAATCTTTCAGCATTGATGCGATCTTCGTCTTCCGGCAACTCGGCGCTGTGCTCATCCATCATCGCCGCTGACCTCACCTTCATCTGCACGCCAACGCGCGTCTGGGATAGCGATGGGTCAATCTGGTGCCCCGAAGGGCCGCGCATCCGCCTCCCCTGCAGCGCAGCGCGCGAAATTGACGAGACAAGTAGGCTTGGTCAGCCGTGCCCGAGTGAGGCACTGGATATCGTCTCGCAATTGCCGCTTCGGAACCGAAGCCGTCTGTCCGTGTCGGGATGGCACCAGTCGAAGGACGAAAAATGGATCTGGGCATCGCCGGCCGGACAGCGCTGATCTGCGGAGCCTCGCGCGGGATCGGCAGTGCGATCGCGGATGCGCTCGGAAACGAAGGCTGCCGGCTGCTGCTGATCGGCCGCGGCGCGGATGCGCTCGCAGCCAAGGCGGGCGAGCTAGCCGAGCGTGGCGTGGAGGTAGCAGTCGAGACGGGCGATATGAACGATCTGACGCTCTACGCGCGCGCCGCGGCGCGCGCCGCGGATCGCTTCGGGCCCGTGGATATCGCGATCTTCAATGGCTTCTCGCCGCCGCCAGGCGGCGCCCTCGAAGTCAGTGCCGTCGATTTCGAGCGGGCGCACCATCAACTTGTCATCTGCTTCGCCGCGCTGGTCGCCGCAGTCGCTCCAGCCATGCGCTGCCGACGCTGGGGCCGGATCGTCACTATCGGCTCGAACGTCGCGCGCCAGCCGTTTCGCACCGAGCAGGACACGGCCTATGTTCTTGCCAACACCGCCCGTATCGCCGCGCTAGGGCTTTCCAAAACCTTGGCGAACGAACTCGCGGTCGACGGTATTACCGTCAACACCATCCTCACCGGCGCAATCGCGACTGAGACAGCGATGAGTTGGGCAGCGGCGCGCGCGGCGGAGATGGGGACGACGTCGGACGCGTTCATCGCGCGCTTCATCGACGAGCGCGTGCCCATGCGTCGGATGGGACTACCGACGGAAATCGCTAGCCTCGCCGCCTTCCTCTGCTCGGACCAGGCAGGCTACACCACAGGCGACTCCATCCTGTGTGACGGCGGCGTGGTCGCGGGAGTGTGAGCACGGCAGCGCATCCGACGCAGGTCAGCAACATGCCCGCTCCCGAAGTATGGCCTTCTCAAGCTTGAACCCGCGACCGCGGAACGGCTTGAAGCACGCTGTCGCAAGTGCAACCGGCTTGAGCAGGCCCGGACCGCAAAGCGCGCGGACGGGTGGCAAGATTTCGTCCGCTTCCGTCTCTGCGATGGCGACCAGAAGTGCTCCGCAAACCTTCATGCGACCAGCCCAAAGACGAGATCGCGTTGCCCGTGGTCGCTATCGTCGAACGGATGCAGGTGCTCGCGGCCCCCAGCGTTCGAGGAGCGCTGCCACACCTCGTTCCGAGCTCACGGCGCTCGACGATTGTACGGTGTCTCGCTCGAGCGGCAGCGGGCAGGCGCATCGTTCAAGCGCCCGCTGTTCATCAGAACATTCGGATTTCTCGAGATCGCCCGCCGATCTTCGACCTGAGCCCCGCCCCGGATGCCCGTCGACGCCAGCGGCGTCAGGCACCCGCAAAGGCACATGCATTATCCAGGAATACCGACCTTCGCGGCGATCCAATCAACTTTTCGCGTAGATGCATGCAATCCGGCATGCCGCCGGCGGGATGCAACACAATGTTGGGGCAGGAGACGAGGTGCGGACTTCGAGAGGAAGGTGGCGCTTGTCATGGGCGCGTCTACAGAGGGCGGGATGGGGCAGCGACGGCGAGGGGCTGCCGGAGCAGGCGCCAGGGTGGTCGTTTCCGGACTCGCCTCGGAGACCCTGGAGGCGCTTGCGAGCGAAATCTGCGGACGTGCGATCGCGACCGACGTCATCGACCGCGCTGCCGTCCGGAAGCTGGTGGATACGACCTGTGGGAACTCCGCCACAAGGCGTCGTCGATCGACATCCGCATCACGACGACGCGCCGCGCCGGACTAGCTCTGCTGTCGTACGCGCTGATGGGCGTCGCGCTGGGGTGATGATCCCGCGCCGAGCTGCGTCGCGATCAGCTTCCTGATCGATGTCAGCTGGTCGCTACGCAATGCCTGCTAACGGTGCGCCGAGTGACAGCCAATTATTGCATGCAATGTGGCGGCCCACTATTGCATGCAATGCTGGAGAGTGTTAGGTCGGCGAAATCACGGAGGATCGGAGCCCGTGAACCGCGGCCGTTCCGAGCCGCAGATTATAGATTGCTATTCGATCCGACCTGTTTGGCCATGTTCATGATTAGCGATGATTGAGGCGTCCCGTAGACGCCATAAAACCGGGTAAGGGGAGGTAATGGCATGAAGCAGCAGCGCCTGCATGTTCGCTATCTTAGCGGCTATTCATATACGGCTCTGGCTATCGTGTTCGGGTTGGCGGGCTGGCAATCGGCCGGGGCGCAGACCACCGGAACAGCGGCCGCGAGTCCAGAGCCGGCCACGGCACCTGCGAGCACCGATGTAGCGGGCGAAATCATCGTGACGGCACAGCGGCGCGAGCAGCGCCTGATCGACGTGCCCTTGTCTGTTCAGGCGCAGTCGGGAGCGCAGCTCGCGAAGGCGGGGGTGACGGACGGCCGCGGCCTCGAGCAGATCTCGCCCGCCGTCAGCTTTGAATCCGGCTACTCCTCGCAGACGACATCGCTCTCGATCCGCGGCGTCGTCTCGATCGGCAACGAGGGGGGGATCCAGCCCAGCGTCGGCGTCGTCGTCGACAACATGCCGGTCGCGCGTCAGGGCGAAGTCAATCTCGATCTCGCCGACATCGATCGTGTCGAGATCCTGTCAGGTCCGCAGGGAACGCTGTTCGGCAAGAATAGCACGGCCGGTGTCATCAACATCGTGAGCAAGCGACCATCGAGCGAATATGATGCCGGTTTCGAGCTTACCGGGACGACCGACAAGGAAGCCATTGCGAAGGCTTACATAAACGTACCGTTGAACTCGGTCCTCAAGGTCCGCATGAACGGCTACTATCGTTATCTGAAGCCGCTGGTCGATAACTTCGCCGGACCTGACGAGTTCGGCAAACGCGCCTATGGCGTCCAGGGCAAGCTGCTCGTTGACCTCGGCAGGACCGACATCCTCCTGACCGGATCGTACAATCGCGACTACAACACCATGGGCACGCAGCTGGTGGTGCGTCCGATCATCGGCTTCGAAGGGCCGCAGACCGCGATCAATCCGTATTTCGGCTATGGCGGAACGAAGATCGCGCACAACACGCCGTCATTCTCTCGTGTTCGACAGCACTCGCTTATCGGAGAAATCAACAGCGAGCTCTCCGACACACTGAAGCTGACATCGATCACCGGCTACCGCAAATACCGTTATCAGGACGAGACCGACGTGGATGTAGGTCCGACCGGCGGAAACATCGGGGAACCGCTCGCGCCAAACCCGACCAATTATCCGTTCAGCTGGTACGGCTATCTCGACGATCACGAGGGCGGAACCTACAAATATTACTCGCAGGAACTCCGGCTTGCCTATTCGACGTCGAACCTCGATGTGATCGTCGGCGGCTATTATCAGCACTATCGCGAATCCCGCTATCTCCGGAATCCCTTCATCTTTGACGCCGCGTTCATCACCGGCAACCCCGCTGCGGCCGGGGTCCAGCTCTTCAACTTGACGGCGCTGCGGTCCCGCCTCCGGGACGACACCGCGGCCGTGTTCGGTGATGCTACCTATTCCATCACACCCACCATCAAGCTGTTTGCGGGCCTCCGCTACACGCATGAGAAGCTCGGCCTCGACTATCACAAGGAGGTGTTCTTCAATCCGGTCGCGGGCTTCTTCGATCCGATCACGGGCATAAACTCGGCACCGCCCATCGCAGTGCTGGATTTCAGCAGGGCGGATGCCACCCGCAAGGACGACAATCTCGGCGGCCGTGCCGGAATCCAGTGGCAGCCCCAGCGTAATCTCAACTATTATTTCTCCTACAGTCGAGGTTACAAGGGCCCTGCTGCCGATCAGGGCACGGGTCTGGTGAGCGCTTCTGCCGCGCTGATTAAGCCCGAGATCGGTCAGTCGTTCGAGCTCGGAGCGAAGCAACGCCTCTTCGATGGCCTGCTCGATATCGACGTGGCGCTGTTCCACATGAAGATCAGCAACATCCAGCAGACGTCGGTGATTCCGGGCAGCGTCTCGGTCGGACTGATCAACGCCGGAGCGCTGAAGACCGACGGCGTCGAGATCAACGCAACCGGTCGCCCCGCGCACGGACTGATCCTGGTGGCCGGCGTCGTCTACAACGATGCTCGCTATAAGGGCGACGCGGCGTTTGGCTGCGGTCCGATCGCGATCCAGAACGGAACCTGCGAGAATGATCCGGCGCCTGGGCTGCAGCAGCTCGACGGCAAGCGCGCGATCGCGTCTCCGCGGTGGAAGATCGTGGGAAGCGCCGACTACACGCACGAGTTGAGCGACTCGCTGAAGATCAACTTCAACGTGGCGGTGAACTGGAGAAGCTCGATCCAGTATCAGCTTCTCGAGGACGAGAGCACGCTCGGCAAGGGGCGCGCCATCGTCGATGCCTCGATCAGCCTACTTGACAGCAACAGCCGCTTCTCCGCCGCGGCGTTCGTCAAGAATCTTACCGACAAGTTCTACTACTCCAATCTAAACAGCGTGTCGGTGATCGGCAGTCCGTTCGGTAACCTTCCGCGCGACTTCAGCCGCTATGGCGGTATCCGCCTAAGCTATCACATGTAGCGGAGCATGGAGACGCGCGGCAGCCCTCAACGAGTGCGGCGCGTCTCTCCGTCCCGATGCGGTTCTACTGGTGACAGCCGCCATTAGGTGCTTCAGTTGAAGTTTCTAGCCTGGAGTCCGTATTTTGCCTTCGATGATGCGCGGAGGCGACCTCCAAACCGCTTGATTGCATGCATAACGTCAGAGACAGGTGTTCTCAGAGTCAATATCCCTCGATTGTCCCACCCTTGCATGCGAAAAAGTCGTCATGATCCCTTATGAGGAACTGCTCCAGATCCGTTGTCCGGACGTCGTGTTCGAATGGAATGACCGCGATGCGATGCTCTACGCACTGGCGATCGGCCTCGCCGCCGATCCGCTCGACCCGCGTGAATTGCCGTTCGTTTATGAGCGCGCGCTCAAAGTAATGCCAAGCTTCGCGACGGTCGCAGCCTGGGGTTCGAATCCGCCGCTGTCCGCGGCTAAGGTGGACTATGAGAAAGTTGTCCACGCCGCACAGGAGATCGAGCTCCATGCGCCGCTACCGCCCGCTGCGCGCGTGCGGGCGGAGGGCGGCATGGTCCGGGCGGTCGACAAGGGAGACAGGGGCGCGTTGATCGAGGGCGAGACAAGACTTCGCGATGTAGACAGCGGGGTCGCTTATGTGACCAATCGGGTGACCTGGTTTGCGCGCGCCGATGGTCATTTTGGCGGTCCGCGCGATGACCGCCCACAACCGCACCCTATGCCGGACAAGGCACCGGATCATCGCATCACCTATGCGACCGCACCGGGACAGGCATTGCTCTACCGCCTCTGCGGCGATCGTAACCCGCTCCACATCGATCCGGAGGTCGCGGCGCGCGCGGGATTCAGCCGGCCCATATTGCATGGGTTGTGTACTTTCGGACTGACATGCCGTGCCGTGCTCGATGTGTTTTGCGACATGGATCCTGCACGCCTCGCCTCACACGCCGTCCGCTTCTCTGCGCCGGTCCTGCCGGGGGACGTGCTGTCCGTCGATCTTTGGCGAAACGGCGATGTGATCTCGTTCGAGGCGCACGTGCCGGAGCGGGGCACGACCGTCATCCGCAACGGTCGTGCGCGGCTGCGCTGAGCCATGTTCGCATGCAACTGTTGAGAGAGGGAGCATCGCGTCGGCGTGGCTCGGCGAATGTCGCGCACCTTCTACCCATTCAATAACGCTGCACCACCGGTGCGTCGATTCACAGTCCGACGCTCAGCCGTGCATGCAATAGGCGGAAATCCGCTTGATCGGCGACCGGATGCAGCGTAGAGTTGAATGGTATTCAATTGGAAGGCCCAGGAGAGCAGATATGAAGGCAGAGGATCTCATCATCGCGAGCGTCGATGATCATGTGGTCGAGCCGCCGACGATGTTCGACCAGCATCTTTCGGTGCAGCACAAGGCGATCAAGCCCTATGTCGAGAAGGACGAAAAAGGGGCGGATTTCTGGATCTTCGAAGGGCGCCGCGCGGGCAATATCGGCCTCAACGCCGTGGTCGGCCGGATGCGCGAGGAATATGGCTGTGAGCCCATCTCCTTCGACCAGATGCGCAAGGGTGCCTATGACCTCGATGCCCGGATCGAGGACATGAACGCAAATGGCATCCTGTCGTCGTTGAACTTCCCCAGTGTCGTCACCTTTGACGGCTCATTGTTCCATAAATTCGAGAACAAGAGCAACGCGCTCATTCTGATCCAGGCTTATAATGACTGGCATATCGATGAATGGTGTGGACGTTATCCGGGGCGCAACATTCCCAACGCTCTGGTGCCTTATTGGGATATCGACGCCACCGTTGCCGAGATCGAACGCGTAGCGAAGAAAGGCTGCCATGCCATTTCGTTCAGCGACAATCCCAATCTCCGTGGTCAGCCTTCTATCCATGACGAGCATTGGGAGCCGCTGTGGAAGGTGTGCTCGGATCATGATGTGGTGATTAACATCCATATCGGTTCGGGCGCTGCCGCTCCGCATGCGTCGATGGCTTCCCCGATCGATGCATGGATTACGACCATGCCGATCTCGATCGTCAACTCGGCTGCAGACTGGCTTTGGATGAAGGCTCTCCAGAAATATCCGTTGAAGATTGCGCTGAGCGAAGGAGGAATCGGGTGGATTCCCTATTTTCTCGAGCGTGCCAACTTCACCCACGAGCATCATCACGCCTGGACCTATTCCGACTTCGGCAAGAAGAAACCGAGCGATGTGTTCCGCGAGCATTTCACGACCTGCTTTATCGACGACGTATTCGGTCTCCGAAACCTCGACGCGATTGGCGAAGACAACGTCTGCTATGAATGCGATTATCCGCACTCGGACAGCATCTGGCCGAATTCCGCGCAATATCTGCTCGATTCGGTCAAGGGGCTCGCTCCGGTCCAGATCGACAAGGTCACCCATCTGAACGCGCTGCGGCTATATCAATTCGACGCGATCGGCATGATGGGCGGGCGCGAGAATTGTACAGCCGGCGCGCTGCGAGCGCAGGCCACGCATGTGCCGACCGAGCCGGTTTCATTTGGTGGGCCAGCTCCGCTGGAGCCGGGCGAGGTGCGCCGGCCGGTAACCTCGGGTGACATCGCCCATATGTTCGCCCAGGTGACATTGGCTGACGGCAAGATGGCGGCAGAGATGGAAGCCGCCGAGTAAGATAAGGCGCGCCCCGATTGTGCTGGTCGGCGCCACGGAGATCTGAATGACCGCTACTTTCGCACCCGACCGCAGCAATCGTATCGGCCAGCAACTCGGTCCGCGTGGTGCGCGGACTCGCCAGCGCCTGATGGACGCGGCGAGGCGCTTGCTAGAGACAACTTCACCGATCGATCTGAGTACTGCCGCGATTGCCCGGGAGGCGGGCGCGTCTGCGGCCACTTATTACGTCTATTTCAACGACGTGCGGGAGTTGGTCCTGGCACTTCTGCCCTCGGCGGAGCCCGATTTCGCCGCGATGTTCCCGCGATCGGACTCTTTGCTGGTCGCCGATCTGCTGGTGGAGGATGCCGAGAATTTGGTGGCCGCAGTGTTCGAGGCGTGGGATCGTTATGCCTCGATCCTGCTCTTTCGCAATCTGGAAGCGGATCGGGGCGACGCCGCCTTCGATGGTGCGCGCTATGCGTGGGCGAGGCCGGTTCTCGACAGACTGATCTGCGCGATCGAGGCCGCGCGGGGCGAGGTCTGCCCCGATATCGCCTATGCCGACGCCATTGTCCTCCTTGCAATGATCGAACGCATTGCGGCCACCAGCCACAGAAAGCCCACCTACGGCCCCCCAGTCGCCGATCTACGCGCCTCATTGGTGAGGATTATCCGGCAAAGCCTTAGCTAGCCGGTCCTAAAAATCTCGTTAGTTATTGATAATAAATGATTCCCTTGACTTGGCGGGTGAGGCTGAGTGCAACCTTGAGGCGCTTGTAGCTGGAAAGGTTGCAATTGATGCCGAGAGCGAACCCTCGGGATGGTGGCCAGGAGGATATGTTCCGGTTGCGGCCCGATCAGATCCTCGACATGCGTCACGAACTGGTTAAGCTGTCGGCGGTAGTCGACTGGTCCGGGCTGGAGCGCGATTTATCGAGCTATTATTGCGCGGATACGGGTCGGCCGGCTGGATCGATCCGGCTGGTGACGGGGCTGATATTGCTGAAAGACGCGAAGGACTTGTCGGACGAGGAAATGTGCGCGGTGTGGCGGGAAAACCCTTATTTCCAATATTTCTGCAGGGAAGAGTTTTTCCAACATCGCTTGCTGGTCGAGCGGCCGTCGCTGAGCATTTTCCGCAAGCGGATCGGCGAGGCGGGATCGGAGCGGCTGCTGGCAGAAACGATCCGGATGGGCCTGAAGACCGGCACGGTCCACCCGAGGGAATTGCTGCATGTGAACGCGGACACTACGGTTCAGGAAAAGGCGATCCGTTTTCCGACCGACACCCAGCTTTGCCACAAGGCGCGCGAGGAACTGGTCAAGCGAGCGCGCAAATATGGTGCGAACGGCGCCAGAGCTATGCCCGCGCGAGCAAGCGGGCGGTGTTCATGGCCAACAAATACATGGCCGCCCGGCAGGTGCGGCGAAGCCGCAGGATGATCGCGACGGTCCGCAATTATCTGGGACGCGTGGTACGGGACATCGAGCGCGAATCCCGGTGGGACAAGGGCGGTAGAGCAAAGCGCTTACCCAGGGCGCTCGGCAATTCAGTCGCAACGCCTCACCCGGATCGGCACGGCGCTCATCCGCGGCATGCCGGTGAAGAGGTCGTAATCGTCGGCAACGCTCGTCAGGAGGCTTGTGTTGGTACCGCGGCCGCGCACATCCTCAGGTTGCTCGGGGAGCATGCCGAAGGCGTGGCTCATCGATACTACCCCGCCCCGAAGGGTCGGGTCGGGCTGGACGATCGCCCCGATTTCGCCGTGTCGCGATGTCAGTCTGATCTCGTCGTCTGCGACGAGTCCGAGTGCGGCCATGTCGTCGGGCGCCATGAATGCGGGATTAGTGTGTCCTCCTTTGCGCGCGAGCGAGGGCAGGCCGAGCCCCCCCGAATTGTTGAGATGTCCCGCGCGGCGGCACACCAGCCGAAGCGGAAAGCCGGCGTCGTCGCTCTTCGTTTCGTCCGCTACCTCACCAAGCTCGGCCATCATGCTGGGATCGGCGAGTTGAAAGCGAGCAGTGCAGCCCGGATCTGCGGCCAATGCAACGATCCGCTCGGGAAAGAGCGCGCCGTCGGCATGTGCCTTGACCTCGTCGAGCGAGATCCGCGAGCCGTACGTGAACAGGTTCAGCAACTCCTCACTCGTGGGCTTGCGCGACATGTCGATAGCGACCGGATCGCGCGCCGCGCGATGAGTGGCGCTGGTCGATTGCGGGCGGAAGCAGGTGAGGGCAAGCCCCTGCCGTTGTGCCATCTCAAACATCAACTCCCACTCCTCGATCAGGTCCGCGCCAGGGGGCGGATCGAGCAAGCGGGGCGCGTACATGCCGAAAGGCTCGGCCATGGCATAGATGCTGCCATAGGCCTCGATCTTCTCGTACGACCATGACGCAGTCGGCACCTCGACGCTGATCTTCGGGGCTAGGACATAATGGGCAAGCTGCGCAGTGGGCGTCATCCGGACGTCGAACTGCACAAGCAGATCGAGCGCGCTAAGCGCGCGCACGCTGAGCTTCTGATCCGGCCAGGCTACAGCCGGATTGCCGCCCATCGAGATCAACGCCTTGATGCGCCCGCCGAGTATCTCCTCCGCCAGAGCGGCAGTAGGCATGCCGGAAGCGCTTTGCGTGAGTCCACGCGCGAGGAACGTCTCGCCGAGCCCCCTTGCGGAGCGCGGGGCTACCGGCTGAGCGCGCGGAGTGGCACGCGACAACAGCACGCCGGGATTGTCCACCGACTCGCCGTCCCGAACGAAGCGTCCGCAAAGGATGTTGAGTAGGCTCAGCAGATATTCGGTGAGGCTCGATCGGCCCGACATGTTCGCACCTGTCGCCCCTACCGCAAGCCCTCGCTTCGCTCCGGCGAAGGTGCGGGCAGCAGTGAGAATCTGCTGGGCAGGGATGCCCGCGCGGACGCTCGCCGCCTCCGGCGTCCAACGGGCGACAGCAGAGCGAAGCCCATCGAGACCCTCGGCGTGGTCGGAGAGGAATTGCGCGTCATATAGCCCCTCGGCCATGATCACGTGAATCATCGCCGCGAGGATCGCCGCGTCGTGGCCGGGGCGCGGTTGCAGGTGAACGGCCGCGCGGGCCGCAGTCTGCGTGCGGCGGGGATCGATAACGATCAGCTTCAACCCTGCGGCGACCGCTTCCGTCAGTCGCCGCGCAGGGTTCTGGGCAGGCATGCTTACGCCGATCGAAACCAGCGGGTTGCCGCCGACGATCAACCAGGTATCGGCATCGTTAAAACCCTGCGGCCCGGCTTCCCAAGTGCCCGCAAGCGCATTGGCGATGTCCTTGCCTGGCTGGTCGATCGTCATCGGCGTGAAAATCATCGACGTGCCGGCAGCGACAGCCCAAGCGACGGCGAGTTCCGGATAAAGCGGATAGCAGGCGCTGTAGGTGCCGATATAAAGCGCGACGCTGCGCGGACCGTGCTCCGCGATGATAGCGGCGACCTTGTCGGAAATCTCGCGCATGGCATCGCCGGACGCGATGCGGCCGTGCCGGCCCTCACCGTCGCGGCGGAGCGAATGCAGCAGCCGCCCCGGGTCGTAGAGCTGTTCTGGCAGGGCTTGTCCGCGCGAGCAGCAGAAACCGTAGTAGGCCGGGCTCCGGCGATTACCGCTCGCCTTGACGACCTTGCCGGCGGCGATCGTCACGGTGAGCGGACAACCGACATTGCAGAAGCGGCAAATGGTCGAATGCTCGGTCGTGGGCCCGGCTATGACGGTCATGCGATGTCCTTTCGTCTTTTGCCGCTGACATTAGCAGCGCGATCGTCGCATCGATAGAGATTGCATGCGAAATTTGAGCTGGGGCCTGTTATTCTGGTTTTCTAGTACCACAGCCGTGTTACAAGGCCAGAAATTGCATGCAAATGTCGGACGGCTTAGGTGGCAATGGAGAGGATCGAAGCGAATGGATGACTTTGACGGTAAGGTGGCGGTCGTCATGGGCGCGTCGACAGAAGGGGGCATGGGGCAGGCGACTGCCCGGCGGCTTGCGCGCCACGGCGCGAGGGTGGTTGTCTCCGGTCTCGGTGCCGCGCCGCTGGAGGCGCTTGCGAAGGAGATCGGCGGATTGGCGCTTGAGGCGGACATCACGGACCGGGCGGCGGTGCGCAACCTCGTCGATTATGCCGTGACACGCTTTGGCGGACTGCACATCGCCGCGAACCTCGCAGGCCTGGCGGATCGCTGTCCCGTCGACGAGATCGACGAGGAGCACCTGCTCAAGATGACGAAGGTCAACTATTTTGGCACCGTCTGGTTCGTACAGGCAGTGGCCGAGAAGATCGCCGATGGCGGGGCCATCGTCTCGATCTCGTCGCTATCGGCCTACGATCACTCGGGCGGGATTGCGGCCTATGCCGCCGCCAAGCGCGCCGCCGATCGTTTCGTCCAGGCAGCCGCAGTCGAGTACCGCGCCAAGCGCCTGCGCATCAACACGATAATCCCCTCCACCAACGACACGAACATGCTGCGCAAGGGCATCGCGCAATATGGCTATGACTTCGACGAATTCACCAAGCCGTTTATCGATCTCACCCCGCTCGGGCGACTGAGCGGGCCGGGCGATATCGGGGCGATGGTGCATATGATGCTGCGCGATGAGTTCTTCGAGACGGGGCAATGCTGGCCGTGCACCGGCGGCAACGCGCTGCTCGGCCATCCGCGCGGCCTGTTGCTGTAACACGATTGACCGACTTCTGGTCGGAGGCTCGGATGAAGCTGACAGGGAAGGTCGCCATCGTGACCGATGGCGCCCGCGGGATCGGCGAGACGCTACCGCATGGCTTCGTGGAGCAGGGCGCGCGTCCTCTTCGCCGATATCGGAGCCATTCGCGGCAACGGCTCGGCCGTGGCAGATCCAGGAGGGATTATGCAGCAGGATGGGAAGGTCGCAATCATTACTGGAGGAGCTCGCGGCTTTGGGCGAGCCTTCGCGGAGAGGTTCGTCGGTGAGGGAGTTGCCGTCGCGATACTGGACAGGGACCGCGATACTGCGGAGGAGGTTGCACGATGCCTGACGGACGCGGGAGGTACGGCGATCGCGATCCCTTGTGATGTGGCGGACGAGATGGCGGTAAAAGATAGCATCGCTCGCGCAGAAGTTGCTCTTGGTGGTGTCGATATACTGATCAACAATGCCGGCTTGCTCACGGCAAATTATTCAAAGGATTTCATCGAATCGACCAACGCGGAATTACGCGCCGTGCTTGAAATCAACGTCATCGGTGTTGTCAATTGCACCGTCGCAGCGCGTGATTCGATGGTGCGGCGGGGTGGTGGTACGATCGTGAACCTCTCTTCGATCGCCGGCTATTCGATTGCAGGCCCATACGGATTGTCCAAGCTGGCGGTCAGGGGGCTGACGCTCGCCTTTGCTCGCGAACTCGCGCCTGACGGCATTCGCGTTAACGCGGTGGCGCCTGGGTTGATGGCAACGGAGACCGTGATGGCAGATCTGCCGGCTGAGATGGTACGCCACTTTCGCGAGGATCTGCAGCTGATCAAGCGTCCAGGATTGCCCGAAGATATCGTGGATGCGGTGATGTTCCTCTGCTCGGATCGGGCGAGTTTTGTCACTGGCGAGACGTTGCGCGTCTCCGGCGGCTTTCCCCTCGAGGTTTAACAATATCAGATTTCGGAACGGGCGTTCAGACACGCCAGCGATGGAGCGTCGAAATGGACCGTTCGCGTCTCGCCAAGGCCGTCGCGGATTTTGGCTCCGCACGGGCTGAACGCTTGCTCGTGCCTGTTCTCCAGCAGGCCTGACGGCGCACGATACCGGGAATAGCCGGCATCGCAGGCGATTGGTCATTCGCCAAGATTCAAGTAGTATCTTGTGTGTTTCAACTCCCCTTCCTTGCGAAGGGCTCCCAACTCGACCAGTTCCGCGAGATCGCGAGTGGCCGTTGCCGGGGCAGCCTCGGTAATGATCCGGTAGTTTGCCGCGCTCAGACCACCCTTGAAGCCATCCGGTCCTTCCGCGAACATCCGGAGCAGGGCCTTCTCCTGCCGTGCGTTGATCTGGCCGCGGAGGCGGTCGAGCAGCCTGGCCTTGGCTAGGAGGAAATGAACCCGATCCAGCGTGCGCTGTTGGGCCGCAAGCGCGATGTCGGAGAACCATTCGAGCCAGTCGTCGATACGGTTCGACAAGCTCGTACGTTGAAGCTGGGCGTAATAATCCTTGCGATGGCGCTGGATGGTTTGTGCGAGAGCGGTGATCGCAGGCGCATCAAGGCCCTGGGCCAATGCCTTTTCCGCAATCGCGCGGCCGAGGCGCCCATTGCCGTCTTCGAATGGGTGGATGGACTCAAACCATAGATGCGCAATACCCGCTCGCGTCAATGCGCTCACCGGTGAAGGACCAGCCGGCCCGGTATTGTTGAACCAGGCAATGAATGCGTCCATCTCGGCTGGCACCGCTTGCGACGGCGGAGCCTCGAAATGCACCTTGGGCGCGTGCAGGGCTCCCGAGACGATCTGCATAGGTTCGGCATGAGTTCGATATCGGCCTATGTCGATGAGGTCGCGCCTGCCGTTCATGAGCAACGCATGCCAGTGGAACAACATGGCATCGCTGACCGGTTCGCGATAGCTGCGGAAGAGGTTTGCCATCAGTTCGGCTGCACCGGCTTCTGCAGCATTGGCGCGGCGGTGGTCGGCCTTGATCCCCAGATGTTTCGCCACGGACGACTGCACGCTCGCGCGATCAAGGATCTCGCCCTCGATTGCGGAACTGTCGACAGCTTCCTGCGCCATGAGTTCGATAGTAAGATTTTGGCGATCATCGGAATCGAGGTGGGCCATGGCACCGACAAGGATACCGGCACTCTTCAGAAACCGGTCCTCACGGCTTCTCAGGCGCGTCGCATCATAGGCGAAGTTCGGCCAATCGGGTTGTTGCCAGTTCCAACGCATGATCGATAAAGCACCTTTCTATCGATCATAATTGCAGCATTTCTTGATTTATGAAAGATGCTCTCTATCGCTCAGAGTAGGCATCCGGTCGGATAGGCGGCCAAGCGCCGGTCGCTGGTGATAGCGACGAATCAGCGATGCAAAGTCAGCGAGCTGGAGCTTTTGGGACTCGAACGATTCCGATGAAAAATCCTGGGGTATCGATGAGGGTATCGCCTCGCGACGGTGCCTAGAAAATGGCAGTTTTCCGCGCTAGAACGGGTCCATTTCGAGTCCTCTCCTGCCAAAATCCGAGGACGTTCGAGCATGTCCGAGGATGTCCAGCGTCGGGGCTATCCATAGCACATCCGAGGCAGTCATGGGCCTTTTCGGCCTCGGTCGAAGTCGACAATTATTTTCCTTGTGAAAATAGCGAGGAATAGATGAAGGCCTCGCTGAGGGTGACTGTCAGGATTGACGAAATTACTGCCTAGAAGCCGATCGGTTGGACGGCGCCCGGCTTAGCCGCCACTTCGGCACTCAAGCGCGCGACAATTTCGTTCGCATCACGCGCGGGATCATGGCGCAGTTGGCGCGCGACGACGGCAAGATCGCCGGGCGTGACGCCGTGCAACGACGCCAGCGAGGCTGGAGGCGCCATTCCGAAGAAGCGGACGAAAGCCTGTTTCACCTTGGTCACCGAGAGTGCCCGCAGCTCCAGCTTGAAGACGAAGCGCCGCAGCGTCGCCGGATCCAGCCGTTGGGCGTGGTTGGTAGCGGCGACCACCGGCAGCGGGTGACGGTCGAGCCAGGTCAGCAATTCGTTGACCTGGCTGACTTCCCAGTTGGTGCGGGCGGTGCTGCGGTCGAACAGCAGCGAATCCGCCTCGTCGAAGAGGAGCACGCTCTCCTTGCGCCGTGCTTCGGCAAAGGCCTCGGCAATGCGCTCCTCGGTTTCTCCGACCCATTTGGAAAGAAGATCCGAAGTCCGCCGCACCAGCAGCGGCCGGTCGAGGGTTCGGGCAAAGTGATGCGCCAGCGCGGTCTTGCCCGTGCCGGGTATGCCGGTCAGGAGCAGCGAGACATTCAGATGCTCGCTTGCCCGCAGGCGTTCAAACAGAGGACCAAGCGGTCGGTCGGTTTCGAAGAGATCGAGATCGACCGGCCCCGGACCATCCGGCGGCAAGAGGCTGTTGCCCCGTAGCGCCTTGGCCAGCGCGCGAGCAGGACGAAGACCCCCGTCAGCTTCGCCCGCCAGCCGCGCACCGCGCGCGGAGACGCGCAGCACCGAAGCCACTTCCGGCGCGGTTTCCAGCAACCCTTCCCAGCCATTTCCGGCGGTCACGGCTTCCTCACGCGCGACATGGTCCAGCATGCGCATGGCGGTGCCACGCGAAGGCAAATCCAGTTTCAGGACATGGCTCATGCGGCGCAGGATCGCCGGATCGACATTGCCGATGGCGTTGGTGGTCCAGATTACCGGAACCGGGTTGGTTTCGAGCAGGCGGTTGACGAAGACTTTGCTGCCCTGTCTCCCGCGCATCCAGTCGCCCTGGGCCGGCTGCACATCACCGATCAGGTCTTCCATTTCATCGAACAGGAGCGCCGCATCGCCCTTTCCGGCGAGCAGGCGTTGGCCCATTTGGAAAGCGGCGATACGATCGCGCCGGTCTGGTTCGTCGCCATCCTCGTCGGCTTCGCCCGCGCCGTGCAGGAAAAAGCCGGCCGCCGCCGCCAGACTGCGCGCAAACTCGGTCTTGCCGGTACCCGGCGGACCATGAATCAGAATATTGACGCCGCGAGCGCGTTCGCGCCGCGTGCCTTCGAGAAGGCGGCGGAGAAATTCCGTATCCTCGACATGCGCAAAGGCTGAAAGGGGCAGGCCTGCGACGTGATGCGGACCGACCATCAAGGCGACGATCTCCGCCTCGGTTTCCGGCAAGCGGTCAAGCAGGTTTTCGAGTGCCCAGCGAGTTTCAAGGCGCACTTGCCCGCGCCAGTCCGCGCGAAACGTCGCGAGGCCCATTCGGAAAAGCGGATTGAGTCGCACCCGCCGCTCGGCGTCCTGCGGCTCGGCACCGGCCACTTCGCCGATCATCGCCGGCACGTCGCTCCCGGAGCGGGCAAGGATGTCGTCAAGTTCGCCCGGCAGGCACAGCCGATCGAGCGCGAACGTTACCTCGACGATGGCGCCGTCGATCGCGTCGAGCCGCATCAAGGCGGCCAGTTCGCGGGCAAGCCGGAACACGCCATCACTGGCACTGTCAGCGGCGCAAGGTCCATCCTGTGCAAGGGCACGCTTGAGCGCCGTCCAGGTGAGCTTCTTGGCCTCCGCGGCCTTGAGGCCGAAGAGTGCGGCGCCGTTGGCGCGCCCGAATTCGAGCAGGGCCTTTGCCTGCGGTGATGCGGCCGGCATGCCGCGCATGGCCCGGCGCAGCATGCGCCGGGTGATCTCAATCTGGTTCATAACGTCTCGCTTCGCGAGCGGCCGCGCAGACGCGCGAGATCGCTCTTTCAGTTTCCGGTTCTATCGGGAAACCGGGCAGCGGCGCTCAGGCCCTGCCACGGCGAGGAAACGCCTAGGCGAAGGGCTGGAACGCGGCGGGCACGGTGCCCGAATAGATGCGTAGGTCCAGCAATGGTCTTCTCCTGCGAGCGGCGGAATTGCCGTTCGAGCGGCGCGGCCTTTACGCGAATCGGATGGTATTCGCAACGATGGAATCAGGTGAGGTCGGCCCGGCAATAGATCGCCGAGCCTGCACCTCACCCGAAGCTGATGAGATGACTTCCGCCATTCTGGCGTTCGAGCCTGATGGCCTTGCCGGTAAACCGCCTGGCAATATCGATTGCCGTCAGCAGATGCTGGCTGGGTTTCACGGTGGTGAACGCGCCATCGCCTGCGAGCACGAAAGGCAGAACCAGCTGATCGGCGAGGTAAGGCCCGGCGAAGGCATCGCTTTCGATATAGCCGTTCATGCGCGCGGCCGAAGTCTTCGCCAGCCGTTCGGCAGGCACGCCAAGCTGGCCGAAGCCGCTGACGACTTCGGTAACATGGGCATAGCGAGCCTCCAGCATCAGAATCACGCCCGGCCCCTGATCGGCAGGCAGCTCACGCACCGCAAAGACGTCATCAGGCCAGCCCGCCAGATCACGCTTGGCGCGCGTCAGCATGCGCTCCGCGATCTCGAACGGCAGGCCGGTGAAAACCGTCTGCGCGTTGACACCCGCCGGCTCGCCCCGGTCAAGACAGTCGATCGGCGAGAGGGGCGCAGGCGTGATGTCCACCTCGATCCGTCCGCCGCCACGCGGGTAGAATCCGTGCCGGACGATACGCGCGGAAACACTCGGCCCCATGCGATTGATCACGGGGAGAAACGCGCGTTCGATGAAGTCGAACGGCGGTGCCAGCATGTTGTGCGTGCCGCCTTCGAGGACAAGGCGCGACGGACCGTCAGCAAGAATGAGCGGCATCAGAACGGTCTGGAGCACGAGGCCGGTCGACCCTGCCGTACCAACGGCGAACAGATATTCGCCGGGGATCACCCGGCCGGGGCGGAATTCGAGCTCGGACCCGCCGACAGCAAGGCCGGTGCATTCCGAACCTGAAATCACGCACGCGGCTTCCACCGCGGTCACATGCTGCCGCATGAGGCCGGGCTTCGAGCGCTTTGCGCGAATGTTGCTGATACGGAATGGCTCGCCGGTTACGAGCGACAGCGCACATGAGTTGCGCACCATCTGCCCGCCGCCTTCGCCTTCCGATCCGTCGATTGTGATCATTCTCGTAACAAGTCCAAAAAGATTTCGTTTGCTGCTTCCAGCGCTGATTCCTGTGGCCTCCGTTCCGGCAATTCGGCAGCACGGCCGAGCTCGTCCCGGATAAGTGCGTCGAGTTCGGGAAACCTTCTCGAATTACCGAGCTCTCGGGTTTGCCGCTTTGCCTCGACCAGTTCGTAAATCATGCCCGCAATCGAAGCCGGGATGGCGCTTTCGGCCATGAGAGCCTGCAGGTTCATCGACGGCCGTCGGTCCGGGCTGCCGCGAAGAGCCCTGATCGCGAGGGCTGGTCTAAGGGCGTAGAAGTACCGCTTGACCGGCACTGCACCGTCTCCTTCCAGCCACCGCTCAGCTGCATTGCGCCCCAGATTGGCATAGTGATGGGCAACGCCGCGAGGATCGAAGATTTCGTCTGCCAAGGCTGCAATTCGGGCTGCCGCAGGATCGTCGTCTCGGTAGCGGACGGGCGAGGAAAGCCATTCACTCACTACAGCGTTGGATTTCAGCATCAGCCTCAGTGTCTTGCGGATATCCCAGCCGTTCAGGTCGATGTCGTCTTCGATCGGGGTTTCAATGACATCCCGGCCGGGTTCAAGACGAAGGTACCAATCCCGAGGCCGCACATAGACAAAACGCACATCGTAGTCGCTGTCCGGCGAAGGAAAGCCCCAGGCGCGCGAGCCAGATTCCACGGCCAAGAGATAACGCACGCCCTCGGCCGCCTCGATGGCGGCAAGGCGTGCTTCAATCTCTTGCCTGATGCTTGGTGCGATCTGCTCGATCACGATTTGCCTCTGACTTCGGATAGTGTTGGATATGTCTGCGTGAAGGGGGATTACCCCTTCACGCAGACCACCTGCTTCAGAGTGTGGACAATCTCGACCAGATCGGCCTGGGCTGCCATCACGGCTTCGATTGGCTTGTAGGCCTTGGGCGTCTCATCGATGACGCCCACGTCCTTGCGGCATTCAACGCCTTCGGTATCGCGGACGTGTTCATCAAGCGTGACGAGGCGCTTGGCCTCGTTGCGGCTCATGACGCGTCCGGCTCCGTGAGAGCAGCTATCGAAGCTCTCAGCGTTACCCAGCCCGCGCACGATGAACGACTCTGCGCCCATCGAGCCCGGAATAATGCCCAGCGTGCCCTTCGCCGCCCGTACCGCGCCCTTGCGGGTAACGAGCACGTTTTCGCCGAAGTGGTTCTCGCGCGTCACATAGTTGTGATGGCAGTTCACCGCTTCAAGCTCAGCATCGAAAGGCTTCGCGATCTGGGCGCGCAGCGCGGCGATGACGTTGGTCATCATCATGCGGCGGTTCAGCGCGGCGAAATCCTGCGCCCAGCCGACAGCTTCGACGTAGTCGTCGAAGTGATCGGTCCCTTCCGGGAAGTAGGCGAGATCCTCATCGGGTAGGTTGATATGCCACTTGCGCATGTCCTGCTTGGCCAGTTCGATGAAGAACGAGCCGATGGCATTGCCCACCCCGCGCGAACCCGAATGCAGCATCACCCACACGCGCGCTTCCTGATCGAGGCATAGCTCGATGAAGTGGTTGCCCGTGCCGAGCGTGCCGAGATGCACCAGGTTGTTGGTGTTCTTTAGCCGCGGGAACTTTTCGCTGATCCGCTCGAACCGGGCGACAAGCGTGGCCCAGGCCTCGACAATGACCGGAGGCGGAGAGCCCCACGACCCGTTGTCGCGCTTGCCCCGACCAACGTCACGGCCGTGCGGCACCGCCTGCTCGATCGCCGAGCGAATACCCTCTAGGTTGTCCGGAAGGTCATGCGCCATCAGCGAGGTGCGCGCGGCCATCATGCCGCAGCCGATGTCCACGCCAACGGCAGCCGGGATCACCGCACCCTTGGTCGGGATCACCGATCCCACGGTGGCACCGATCCCCACATGGACGTCGGGCATGGCCGCGACATGCTTGAAGATGAACGGCATCTTCGCCGCACGGGAAAGCTGGACGCGCGCCTTGTCGTCGACCGGCACGCCGCGCGTCCACATCTTGATCGGCACGCCGCCTTCGACAGCGGCGAATTCATAAGTCGTGTCGGTCATGGCCGATCTCCTTGAAACAATCATAGGTGCCGGCGACGAAAAGTGGCGAGACGTTTTTCCTGAGCTACTCCGGATTGCTCCGGGGGTGGATTCGGACCACCGACCTCCCGCCGAATAGCGGACGCTCTACCCATGTAGTCCCACCGGCATTCGCCGACGAATTGCGAGTACTGGCGACGAGGTTTGACGAGACATCCCTTTGTGACCCTGACCGGATCGCTCGGGGGCGGAATCGAACCGCTCGGCCTTTCGGCCTTTACCGATGTAGTCCCGTCGGCATTCGCCAGCATTGAAAGGTTTCACGGCGACGAGGTGTGGGAAAGACATTGCCCACAAGGGGCGCCGCTCTATCCGCTGAGCTACGGACCCGCACATGGTGGATCCGGCGGGATTCGAACCCGCGACCTGCATCGTGACAAGATGTAGTCCTTACCCGGCATTCGCCGTGAATTAGGGTTGCCGTGGCGACAAGGGATGGCGAGACGCGGTCCTTAAGCTACGTGTCGGCGGCGGGATTCGAACCCGCATCTCCCGTCGCTGCTTCTCCCGAAGGAGATATGGCAGATCGGGACGCTTTACTCGTCGGACCTTCGGTTGGCGACATGTAGTCCCACCGGCATTCGCCACGGCAAATTCTCAATTTCGTCAAAGGGTCACGGCGACCAGGTTTGGAAAGACATTCGTGCTCTACCAGCTGAGCTACTGCCCCGAGGGACAGGCGGGGATCGAACCCGCGACACCGACATTATCAATGTAGTCCGTCCGGCATTCGCCGTGACCCTTTCTTTCATACCTCCGTATTCTGAACGATCTCGACCCAGTCGCGCGTCTCGCCTTTGGCAAAGCGCGCCATTGCGTCGAACACCGCGTCGGTGAAACCACCGACATTCATGATGTCTGCCCGGTCCTTGGCCTGCGTGGAGCCATAGGGCTGGATGTCGATGCAGATCAGCTTCGCGCCCGGGCTGCGGGCCTTAAGCTTGTTCCATTCCGCCATCGTCGCCGTAGCGCCGCGCCGAGAGGGATCGACCCAGGACTCGGTTGTCCGAGACGATCACCACCGTATCCACCCGTGCCCGCTCCTTGTTGAGCAGTGCCAGCGGAGCCGAGACATTGGTCCCGCCGCCACCGACTCCAGTAAGCTTTGCTGCATTCGCGGCAACCCGGGCATGGGGATCGAGCTTCAGCCTGACCACGGTCTGCTCGAACGGGATCACCCTGGCATCGCGGTTCTGGCGCAGCACGGCGGCGGCGACCAACGCGGCGATGTCGATGCAGCGTACCTTCGAGTTGGCACCCTTGCGGTAGCCCGTCGCCGGCATACTCATCGAACCCGACACGTCAGGGCAGACCACGACCTGGCCTTCCAGCTTCGGCCCACTGGCAAGCGATGCTTCGAGCGCGCTTTCGAGCGCTGCCTGCACCGCCAGCGGCACACCGTCACCCACCTGACCCAGAGCCACCATCAGCTGATAGGGCATCGGGCGCACGCGGGCGATCGCTTGGCGGTCAGCGAGCCGGGCTGCGACCGCTTCGGTGACCCCGTTCACCGCGAACGCGCCATTGCGCGCCAGCGTGTTGAGGTTCATCCGCAGCGCTTGCCACCCCATGCGGGTGGCGAGCACTCCCCATTGCTCGGCCGAGAGCGGGAATGCGGTCAGCCATTCGAACGGCACCTGAGGCAGTTCGCCCTCGGGCGAACGCTTCCATGCCTCGAAAGCCGCAATCTCGGCGGGCAGCGCCGCGACGTCATAGGGCTTGCCGATCAGCCAGCCATAAAAGGCACGCCGCTCGGCCGAGGCCGGTGTCGGGTGGACCGTCTTGACCACGTCGGCCAGGCTCGGATCGTTGCCAGTCGTGGCCTGCATCAGCTGCGCCATCGACGCTTGCTCCAGCCATTCGCGGACCAGCCGCTTCGGTCGTGAACCAAGCGAAGCACGCCCGACCTGGCCCGACCGCATGATCTGCACGAAGGTGCGCAGCATGCGGCCATTGTCGATCACGCGCTTGAACACCAGCACCGACAGGTCAGGATCGGCCATGGTTAGATAGGCAGCCAGCAAGGCCGGCATATCCTTCATGGCGCCGGACTGGCGCGAATAGACCGCGCACTTGGCGACCCACTCGGGATCGACATCCTTGGCCGCCAACACGACATCGCTGAGCTGGGTCTCGGCACTCGAATAGAAGCCATCGGCCAGCGTGCCGGTAGCGGCAAGCTGGGCCAGCTTGGCTTCAGGCCCATAGGCATAGGCGGACCCGCCCGCCTGGTTGACCGTATCGGCGCGCGGCATGAACCGCGACAACGCCGAAGCGAAAAGGTTCTTGTTGGCCATAGTCCAACTCCAAAGCTCTCGGACCTTGGAGGCGGCCGGCCTATTCCGGCCGCCTCATGGTTCCGCTTGCGCCGGGCTGTTCGACCGACCCGACACCAAGGCAGTTGCAGAGCGCGTGCCAGTTTCGCTGTGCGATGCCGAGAATTTTTATAACATACTGTAATTTAACTATTTATTGTCGGATTTAGATGCTGAACCCGCAATGGTGTCTCGTGGAAGCTCCGAACAATTGTATGTTTTTATATAAGATTGTATAAGATAGGCGCATGAAACCCACTACGGTTATCAGCTTTCTTGGCTCTACGCTCGATGCCTCCAAGTTCGGTCCGTCACGCTGGATGAAGTGGCGGCCATCGGTTGGCTTGTGCATGCACGAGGACCTTCGCGTCGACCGCTTCATCATGATCCACGGCTCGGCACACCGCCGCCTCGCCGAATATGTCAGCGAGGACATCGCCTCGGTCTCGCCAGAGACGTTGGTTGAGCGGCACGTCATCGACTTCGCCGACGCCTGGGATTTCGAGGAAGTCTACGGCAAGCTGCTCGACTTCGCGCGGTCGCAGCCGCTCGACCCGGATGTCGAGGACTATCTGATCCACATCACCACCGGCACGCACGTTGCGCAGATCTGCCTGTTCCTGCTGACCGAGGCGCATTACTTTCCTGGTCGCCTGCTCCAGACCCAGCCCCGACGCGGCGCGCCCGATGCGGCCGGAACCTGGAGCGTGATCGACCTCGACCTGTCGCGTTACGACAGCATCGCGACCCGCTTCGCCAGTGAGAGCGCGGAAAGTACCTCTTTCCTCAAGTCGGGAATCGAAACGCGCAACGCCGCGTTCAACACGATGATCGACGAGATCGAACAGGTCGCCAGCCGCACCCGCGCGCCGCTCCTGCTGATGGGTCCGACCGGCGCGGGCAAAAGCCAGCTTGCCCGGCGCATCTTCGAACTCAAGAAGTTGAAGCGGCAGGTCAGCGGTTCGTTCGTCGAAGTGAACTGCGCCACCCTGCGCGGCGACAGCGCGATGTCCGCACTGTTCGGCCACAAGAAGGGCGCCTTTACCGGAGCGGCAGCAGATCGACCGGGCCTTCTGCGCACCGCCGACGGTGGCATGCTGTTCCTCGACGAGATCGGCGAACTCGGCCTCGACGAGCAGGCGATGATCCTGCGCGCGATCGAGGAAAAGCGTTTCCTGCCGGTAGGTGCGGACCGTGAGGTCAAGAGTGATTTTCAGCTCATCGCCGGGACTAACCGCGATCTCGCGCAATGTGTTGCCGACGGCACCTTTCGCGAGGATCTATATGCCCGCCTTAACCTCTGGACCTTCGTGCTTCCGGGTCTCGCGGAGCGCCGTGAAGACATCGCGCCTAACCTTGACTATGAACTCGACCGCTACGCCGAGCGCGAGGGGGAGCGTGTCACATTCAACAAAGAGGCCCGCGAGCGCTACCTCGCCTTTGCAATGTCGGCAGAGGCATCTTGGCCCGGTAACTTCCGCGACCTTGCTGCGAGCATCACGCGCATGGCAACATTTTCGCCCAAAGGACGGATCGATGCCGATGGCGTAGGCACCGAGATTGTGCGGCTGAAGCGGTCTTGGCCCGGCGTGCGACAAAACGACGATGGACTCGAATATCTGTTGGATGCAGAGTCATTGTCCGAAATCGATCCCTTTGATCGTGTTCAGTTGGGCTTTGTCGTAAAGACGTGCCGAGCTAGCCGCTCGCTATCCGATGCGGGTCGAAAGCTATTTTCAGCCTCTCGCGAAAAGCGCGCGAGTACGAACGACGCCGATAGACTAAGGAAGTACCTCGCTCGCTTCGGTCTGACATGGGATGCTGTTGCCAAGGGAGGCGACTGAATCGGCTCGGCCCGTTGTCTAACTTGTATGAGCCGCTCCCGCCGAAGGTGGAACGGAGCATACTTCCCGGGCAAGCATGTCTTGCATGAATTTTTAATGAGGATCGTTGCATAAGGTCTTCCACGCGCTTATCTGGGCGCAGGAGATTTGACATGTCGGCCCTCAGCGATCTCAAGCGCCACCTGCGCCCTGGACAGGTTTACCGTCGCAAGGATCTTGCGCGCTGGTCCAACGCCGTCGATCGTCATGTCCGGCAACTGGTAGACGAGGGGCGGCTCGAAAAGGTTTCGGCTGGTGTCTACATGGCGCCGCGTCAAACCAGGTTCGGATCCGCGCCGGCCAAGCCCGAAAAGCTCGTCGAGACATTCCTCGGCGACGACCGTTTTCTGATGGTCTCGCCAAATGCGTTCAACGGGCTCGGGGTCGGTACGACGCAGCTTTACAACGAACCGGTCGTCTACAACCGCAAGCGGCACGGAAAGTTCACCCTCGACGGGCGCGTCTATGATTTCCGGATGCGGCCGTCTGTACCCAAGCGGCTGTCCAAGGAAGTCCTGCTGGTCGATCTGCTGCACAATCTCGACCGGCTGCCGGAAGACAAATCGGCAGTGCTTCCGCGCGCGCTCGAGCGGGCGAAGGAAATGAACCGTTCGCGTCTCGCCAAGGCCGTCCAGGACTTTGGCTCCGCGCGGGCTGAACGCTTGCTCGCGCCAGTTTTCGAGCGAGCCTGAAGGCGCACGAGATACTGCTGCACGATCATCAGGATTTCGACGATCTCCTCGCGGTCGTCTCACGCGAGCAGGCGATCGATCCGGGTTTGGTCGAGAAGGATTATTGGATCATGCACGCCCTCTGGGGCTTGCAGCGGTTAGGGTTCCGCTTTGAACTCAAGGGCGGAACGTCGCTCCCGAAAGGGCATGGCCTTATCCATCGCTTTTCCGAGGACATCGACATCCTGATTCAGCCCGACTTGGACGATCTGCCAACCGGCAAGAACTAGAATAAGCCTGCTCATATAGAGGCACGCCGTACGTTCTATGATGGTCTGTCGGCCAAGATCGCGATCCCTGGCATAAGTGAGGTCAACCCAGCCTCGACGATATCCTTGGGCGCATCCAGGAGTATGCGGATCGCCTGTGAGAGATCAGCGCGGGCCTACTTCAAATGGACGTCACGAAAGCGGTCGGATCTGATGCGGACGCGCTACATCCGAATCAGGGTGAACGAGACAGCCGGCAGCTAAAAAAAGCCAGCAAAGGGACTCGAACCTTACGACCAAAAAGTTTTAGGGCACCGGCGAGGGTATCGACTGACCGGCGCCAAGAAAAATGGCTATATCTCAATTCACTAGCGTGATTTTCGAGTCCTCTTCTGCTGGGGGTCCGCTCACGTCCGTCAACGTCCGGCCTTGTTCAGAACCACGCTTGCGAGTTGAAGCGGCGTGACCTCAATACCCTCTCGCAGCGGATAGCTCTCCGCCCCCGGATAGATGACGATACGCCGCTTTGGATTTAAATCCGCGCAGGCCTGATGGAAACCCCGCTCTACGGTTGGTGACAGGCTCCGTTTGATCTCGATCGCCCAAAGCACGCCGCCCGGCAAGGTTAGCAGTAGGTCGATCTCGGCACCGGCCGCAGTACGGTAGAAATTCGCCTGCGTCCCTTCCGGCGCGGCCGCGATCATGGTCTCGATAACGAAGCCCTCCCAGCTTGCCCCTGCCACCGGATGGCCGAGCACATCCTCGAGAGTAGCGAGCCCGAGCAGCGTGTGGACGAGACCGCTGTCGCGCACATAGACGCGCGGTGATTTGACCAGCCGTTTACCGGTATTGGCATGCCAAGGCTCCAACCTGCGAACGAGCAGCAAGTCGACGAGCAGGTCCAGATAAGCAGCGACAGTCTTGCCATCGACGCCGAGCGCCCGTGCAAACTCGGCAGCATTGAGCAAACCAGACTGGTGATGCGACAGCATGGTCCAGAAGCGCCGGAGCGTTTCGGCAGGTATGCGCGGCCCCAGCATCGGCACGTCGCGCTCGAGATAGGTGCGGAGGAAATCCTGGCGCCAGCGCTGGCTGAGGCGATCGTCGGTAGCCAGGAAGCTGTCGGGAAAGCCGCCACGATTCCACAGGTCGGGCAGGTCTTCGGCCGGGACCTCCAACCCATCTATCGGTCCCATTTCGAGATAGCTGATACGTCCGGCCAAGCTTTCGCCGGACTGGCGAAGCAGATCCAGCGAGGCCGATCCGAGAAGCAGAAAGCGGCCGGCGCGGCGTCCCTTGCGCCTGCCCTCGTCGATGAGGCCGCGAAGGATCTGAAACAGGCCCGGAAGACGGTGGACCTCGTCGAGGATTACGAGCTTGTCCTCATGGCTGGCGAGATAGAGTTCGGGGTCTGCCAGCCGGGCCCGATCGGCGTCGGATTCAAGGTCGAGATAGAGCGAGGGGCGTTGCTCGCCGAGCATGCGCGCCAGAGTGGTCTTGCCGACCTGCCGCGGTCCTAGAAGGGCAACGGCGGGTGTGGTCCCCAATCGATCAGCTAGCTCGGTGGCGATTCTGCGTTCAATCATCCTTGCATTTATGGATATATATTCCAATTTTGCAAGGCTCGTAGCGCGCTCATGTCGTTAATAAATTTCTGATGGGCGGCCTTCTTAGAAACGGGGCAGGGTGGCGGCCATGTACGCCACCCTGCCAACAAGCGATTAGTACTCCCAATTGGCCGGCGCCCAACGAAAGACATCGCCGTCGATTGCCACCCGGCCGACGGACGGGAACGACAGGTGCGTGGCCAACGCCGGGTCGCCGGTGGCCGCCAGTTCTCGCAAGAGACCCACCCGGACGCGAACCGCCTCCTCGGGTCATGGTCGAAAGCATTGTACCAGTCGGGGCGGTCGAAATGGTCCGGGAACACCGCATCGCCGAGGAAGGTCAGCCGATCGCCGCCGGACGCCAGTCGGACGACGCTGTGCCCGGGGGTATGGCCGCCGGTGCGAGCAACGACCACGCCCGGCGCCACCTCGTACTCCTCCTCGAAGGGCCGTAGCTGGCTGCGATACGCGTCCAGGAAGCGACTGGCGGTCAACCGGATCATATCCGGCATCGGCGCCGGCATGGCGGTGCGCGAGAAATCGGGCGCCTTCCAGAACTCGACCTCGGCTGCCGCCAGGTGGATCGGCACTTCCGGCCGCAGCCGGTCCATCAGCCCATCGGCGAGCAGTCCACCAACGTGGTCTATGTGCAGGTGAGTCAGCACCACGTCAGTCACGGATGCGGGATCGATGCCCGCAGCGTCGAGGCGCAGGGCGAGCCGCCCGGCGGGCAATTCCGGGTACTCCCCACCGATCCCCGCGTCGATGAGTATCGTCCGGTCGCCGCTGCGCACCACGGCGACGTTCAGCGCCCACGTAAACACGTCCGGCGGCAGGAGCCTCTCCTCCAGCCAGGCTGCCAGGGCGGCCGGGTCTGCGTTGGTGGCCAAGGTCGCGGCTGGCAGTGGAAGCACGCCGCCGCTGATCACCATGACGTCTATCTGGCCGACCCGCAGCGCGTAACGCGACGGAACCAAGTCGTTGAATTCCGGTTCGCCGAGGTGCGAGGTCTTGTCCAATCTCAAGCTGTGCAAATTCATGTCGGTCTCCTGAATGCTGCTGCTCTACTAGCGAGACCATGATTGTGCAGCGCACGGGCCTGCGATATCGTGCGGCAAGCTAGGTCCTGCCACCGAAGAAGCAGATAGACCTGCACTTTGAGATAGGATCGCCCGTCTGCTCGGAGGCACGCACGACAAGAATGCTAAAGTTTCGACCGAAAAATATTCACCGCAAACGCGTGGCAGCAGCTAATATGAGTCGCACGGTCATGCAGGCTTAATCGAGGCGAACCGGCAGGCAGGCCTTTTCCATCCAAAACGCCTTCAGTGAAGCGGTAGGTTCTGTCATGTCGACTCTCCCCGCCGAAAGTGTACCCCCACTGGTCGTGATCGTTGACGACGACGCAGAAGTTCGCACTTCGATCGAGGAACTCATGCTCTCGGTGGGAATCGATGCGGCCAGCTTCAGTTCAACGCGGGAGCTTTTGGAATCGAAACTTCCCGAACGGCCGGGTTGCCTGGTGCTCGATGTCCGCATGCCTGGATGGAGTGGTCTTGACCTACAGCATCATCTGACTTCGATCGGCAACGCCAAGCCGATCGTTTTCCTGACCGGCCACGGCGATATCCCGATGTCGGTCCAGGCGATGAAGGCCGGCGCTGTGGATTTCCTCACCAAGCCGTTTCGCGACCAGAATCTGCTCGATGCCGTGACCGCTGCGATTGAGCGCGATATTGCGCAGCGCGCGCAGGCGCAGATTGTTCAGAAGCATGTCGATCACTACGCCACGCTGACGCCGCGCGAACGCCAGGTCCTCTCCGCAGTGGCGCTGGGAAAGCTGAACAAGCAGGTCGCCTATGATCTCGGCATCAGCGAGGTCACCGTGAAGCTCCATCGCAGCAGCGTGATGAAGAAAATGGAGTCCGCATCGATTGGCGAACTGATCCGCGCCTGGGAAGCGCTTCCGGCCGAGGTGCGTAACCAGGCAGGCTAGGGCCACGCTCTTGGGTCACGGACCTAGACCATCGTATGGTTACGAAGCGCCGCGAAAAGGTTGACATTGGGGAGATTGCAGCAGCCAGCTTGGAAAAGGCCCACCTTTGTCAGAGCCCCCCCTTATTGCGATCGTGGATGATGATGAGGCTATGCGTGAGGCGCTGTCCGATCTGCTCGAAGTGGCCGGCTTTTCGGCGCGGGCCTTCGACGGCGCTGATGCGTTTCTGGCGGAATATGCAGCCACGCCCTTCGATCTGCTCGTCACCGACATCAGAATGCCCGGCATCGACGGTATCGAGTTGCAGGCGAGGCTGCGAGCGTTGGGCTCCCCTATCCCTGTAGTTTTCGTCACTTCGGCGTCAGATGCGGCAACGCGGGGCCGGGCGCATGAGGGAGGGGCGTTTGCCTATCTGACGAAGCCGATCAGCGACGAATTCCTCTTGCATCTGATACACGCTGCGCTCGGCCGCGATGATGAGCTTCCGCGTGGCTGAGGCGGCCGATACTCCGACGCCTGGGGCATCCACGGCCTGGTGGGAGTTCGACATTTCCGCGGTCCGCGCGCTGATGGAGTCCCTGCCCCGGGACGGGCCGATCGGGCGGGAACTGGCGGAACGATTGATCACGGGAATCCGCGTAAACGACGTCAACGCCGTTGCGGCCTATCTCGTCGGCCCCTTCAGCGGCCACGACGCGATGATCGGCGATTCCGTCGGCCGGTTCTGGCCGACCGAGAGCCAGGTGGTGCTCGCCGAACTGATCGTCGCATTGGTGAACGACCGGCCGTTGCATCACCCACGCTCGCGCGGGATCACCTCGCTGATGCTGTCGGACGCCGGGATGACCGTCCGGCTGAAGCAGGACGCGACCGACATCGTCGAGATCACCGTCTGCGGCGTCATCCACGACCACCGCTCGCGCTGGTCTCTCAGGGCCAGCGAGGAACGATACCAGCGCCTCATCCACCACCTGCCCTACGCCCTGGTGCAGGTCGATGCGACGCCTATGGATCCGATCTTCGCTGCGCTCCGCCGCGACGGGGTCACCGACATCGCGAGTTATCTCGCCGCTACTCCGGCGCTGGTCCAGCAGGCCCGCAAAATCGTGAGGGTGACCGGGGCCAACCGCGACGCGGTCAAGCTGTTCGCCGCCCTGGACACCGAAGCTCTGATCGGTCCGATCGGCTACTTGTTCGCGGCCTCCCCAACCACCCCGCACCGGTTGACCATTGCCCATTTCGAGGGCCGGCGCAGCTATTCCGAACTGATGAAACTGCAAAGGTTTGACGGCGAAGTCCGTGACGTCCAGCTTTCGGCGACCTTTCCGACCGCGCCGGAGCGGCTCGACGTGACCTTGCTCAGCTTCGAGGACGTGACCGACCGGCTAGGCACCGAAGCGCAACTGCGCCGATTGCAGGCCGACCACGCCCGGGCAGCCCGGATATCAACCCTGGGCGAGCTCGCAACATCGATCGCGCACGAAGTCAGCCAGCCGCTTTCGGCGATCGTCACCAATGCCGAGACGAGCCTGCGCTGGCTGTCGCGCGACGATCCCAACCTGCCGAAAATCGAACAGCTGACGCGGCGGATCGCGGACAGCGCCCACCGCGCTCACGAAATCGTCCAGCGCATCCGCGCGATGGCGGTGCGGCACGCGCCGGAACGCGTGCCCATCGACATCAACGAAGTCATCGATGAAGCACTTCTGTTCACCCGCCATGACATCGACAGCCGCTCGATCACTCTTCTGGTCGAGCGTGAGCCCTGCCCGCCGCTCCTGGGCGACAAGGTCCAGCTGCAGCAGGTGATCGTCAATCTGTTGCTCAACAGCATCCAGGCGATCGTACAGGCCGGTCCAAAGGGTCGGATCGAACTTCGAACCCGCGCCGACGGTCACGAGGCTTTTGTGATATCGATCCGCGACAATGGCCCTGGCATTGCACAGGAGAATCTCGACCGGGTGTTCGAGGGATTCTTCACCACCAAAGACGATGGGATCGGCATCGGTCTTGCCATCTGCCAATCGCTCATCATCGCCCATGGGGGCAGCATCTCCGCCTCCAACCATTCGGATGGCGGCGCGTTATTCCAGTTCTCCCTTCCGGTCGCGGCCGAGACCTGACGCCGGGGTTCATCTGGAGCTTACACGCCTTCCGGCCCGTCCCGCATCAACGCCCGCTCGATCCGTCTGTCGGGGATCAGCCAGGTTGCAGCGGTTCCTGCAAAGAAGGCGATCCCAACCCATGGTGCAATCAGCCAGGCACTGCCGATTCCGAGCAGGTATAGCGGAGCCGAAGCTTTCCCCTTCAGATCCGCGCCGATCGCGCGTGCAAGGGCGCTTTCCTTGCCGTTCACGGCAATGATGCAACGTTGCAGGACGAGATAGGCGAGCGCGCAGCACAGCAGGTTTATGCCGTAGAGCACCGTCGGCCATCGGCCGAAATCGTTCTCACCCATCCATCCGGTGGTGAACGGCAGCAGCGAAAGCCAGAAGAGCAGGTGCAAGTTGGCCCACAATACGCCTCCAGCAATCTTTCCGCTCGCCTGCAGCATATGATGATGGTTGTTCCAGTAGATTCCAATGTAGATGAAGCTGAGGACATAACTGGAGAATATCGGCCAAAGCGCCAGCAGCGCGTCCAGTTCGGCATTGCCGTGGGGAACCTTCAGTTCCAGCACCATGATGGTGATGATGATCGCCAGCACGCCATCACTGAACGCCTCAAGTCGGTTCGTTCCCATTGTTCACCCCTTCTTCTGTTGTGGCACCGAGCCTACTATCACTGCGATCCTCAGCGATATGCGCGGAGACCTTGTTCAGATCTCGCAACAATACTGATCTCTCCGATCAACACGGCTCCCGAATCAAATGTGGCGGCGATGGCATAGCGCCGGCAACTGCCCGGTGGCCGGCGCTGGCCTCGTCCTAAGGATAGGGTCAGCTATCGTTTGGCGAACGCTGCGTATCCGTCCGCACGATACCTCAGCCGGTCGAACTGCGCGATCTTCGAACCCGTTCCCAACGTGCCAGGCGCCGAACACGCGATGGCCAGAATCGAGGTGAGTCATGAAGATCGTAGTCATCGGCGGAACCGGTTTGATCGGGTCGAAGGTCGTGGAGAAGCTCAGGCAGAAGGGCCACAATGCGATCGCGGCGGCCCCCAACACGGGCGTCAACACCATCACCGGCAAGGGGCTGGCCGATGCGCTGGCCGGCGCGGAGGTGGTCGTCGATGTCGCCAACTCGCCCTCCTTCGAGGACCAGGCCGCGCTGGACTTCTTCCAGACCGCCGGCCGCAATCTCACCGCGGCCGAAGTCGCCGCCGGCGTGCGACACCATGTCGCGCTTTCGGTGGTCGGCACCGACCGCTTGCAGGACAGCGGCTATTTCCGCGCGAAGCTGGCCCAGGAAACGCTGATCAAGGCTTCGCCCGTTCCCTACACGCTGGTGCACGCAACGCAGTTCTTCGAATTCATCCGCGCCATCGCGCAGTCCGCGGCCGAGGGCGAGACGGTGCGCCTACCGCATTCGCTGTTCCAACCGATGGCGGCCGAGGATGTCGCGACCGCCGTTGCCGAGGCGGCGCTGGCCGACCCCGTCAACGGCACGATCGAAGTCGCGGGGCCTCAGCCCTTCCATCTCGATGAGCTCGTCGGCGAGGTTCTGAAGTTCGACAAGGATTCACGAACCGTGATCGTCGATCCTGATGCACGTTATTTCGGCGTCAAGCTGGATGACCGATCGCTTCTTCCAGGTCCCAATCCTCGCCTTGGCTCGACGCGGTTCGACTGGTGGATCGCCCACGTTCCGCCGCCGCCGCAGCGCTGATCAAACCGAACGGAACCGATGGAGGCCGAAAAGATGGCAAGGAAGCTCATTCTCGGAACCGCAGTCGCGCTCGGCCTCTTGGCCGAAGCCAACGGCCTGTTCATGCTAGTCTCGCCGGCGAACTGGTATTTCGCCGTGCCCGGCGTCACCACGACCGGGCCGTTCAACCAGCACTTCGTGCGCGACATCGGTCTCATCTTCCTTTTCGTGGGAACCGCGTTCCTGATCGGCGCCGGGCGTCCGCAGCATCGCCTGGCGCTCTGGGCTTCGGCCACGCTCTGGCTCTGGGGTCACGCGCTGTTCCACTTCTGGGAAGTCGCGGTCGGCATTTGCGGACCATCCGCACTTGTCCGCGACTTCGCCGCCGTCACGCTGCCGGCGATCATCGGCACCATACTGACGCTGTCGGCCTGCCGGCGTCCGAGCGTCCGTTAGAAGCCGAACCGGCACGATCCCCCCAACCTCTGCAAGAAGAATATCGATGACCCCGCGTATGAACATCTTCCAGACCGCCTCGGAAGGCACCAAGGCCCTGGTCGCGGTGGAAGTCATCATCGACAAGAGCGGCCTCGAGCACGCACTGCTCGAACTGGTGCGCCTGCGCGCATCGCAGATCAACGGCTGCGCCTTCTGCATCCACATGCACGTCAAGGAAGCGGTGAAGCATGGCGAGAACGACATGCGCCTCCATCTGCTCGATGCCTGGCATCATTCGCCCGCGTTCAGCGACCGCGAGCGGGCCGCGCTCGGCTGGACCGAAGCGCTCACCAACGTTGCCCAAACAGGTGCGCCCGACGCGGACTATGAACTCCTGAAAGAGCAGTTCGACGAGACCGAGATCGCCAATCTGACGCTGGTGATCGGCACGATCAACCTCTGGAACCGCGTTCAGGTAGGCCTGCGTGCCGTCCATCCGGTTGAGGCGCGGGCCGCCGCTGCCGCCTGAGACAACCTGTCTGTGAGACTGCGCCGCCCCAGCGGTGGCGCAGTCCTCCTCCGCTCAGTGAGAGAACCGCCATGGCAACCGAACTGGTCAGGATCCTTCTCCAGACCACCATCCCGTCGATTGAGGATGATTGGTCGATCGCCCGCTTCAGCCTGCTCGGCGCGCTGCTTAGCGAGCAACGGAACGATCGCGGCAACGCGCTTTACGAAGTGACGATGCGTGATCGCGACGAGCCGGGAAAACCCGACAGCGTCCTGTCCACGATCGACAAGAGCGGGTTCGACCAGCTCTGGCTGTTCGCCGTCGACGAGGGCAACGGCCTCGCCAAAGAGGATTGCGATGCCATTTCCCGGTTCTGGATGAGCGGCCGCGGCCTGCTCATCAGCCGCGATCACATGGACGTCGGATCGTCGGTCTGCCCGCTCGGCGGGATCGGCCGTGCGCACCACTTCCACCAGACGAACCGCGATCCCAACCTGGCAAGGCGAGTGATCGACGATCCCTACACAACCCATATCTCCTGGCCCAACTACCACTCGGGAGCCAACGGGGACTTCAAGGACATCGAGATCTTTGGCCCCGCCCACCCATTGCTTGCCGACCCTCGCTCGCCGACCGGATCGATCCGGCTCCTGCCTGCCCATCCCCACGAAGGCGGCGTGAGCGCGCCCGAAGGCATGGGCGCAAGGGTGATCGCGCGCGGGCGAAGCAAGGTCAGCGGCGCCGAATTCAATCTGGCGGTCGCATTCGAGCCGGACGAGCGCCACGGACCCGGCCTTGCCGACAGCACCTTTCATCACTTTGCTGACTATAATTGGGACACCCGGATGGGCTGCCCCAGCTTCGTCGACGAGTCGCCAGGCGACGGCGCCGGGCGGACAGTCGAGGGATTGGCCGATACCAAGCGCTATGCCCTCAATATCGCCGATTGGCTCTCCACCGGTATCGGAGACCACCGTTGCTGAGCCTCCTCTCCGCAGGCGCCATGAATCGCGTCAGCAGGAAAAAGCTGCTCGGCGCGCTGCTTTGCCTCGCGGCCCTGCTGCTTCTGGTCGTCACCTGGGCCTGGGCCGGATCGAGCGGCGCTGCATCGACGGATAATGCCTATGTGCGGGGCGATACCACCTCGCTGGCGCCGAAGGTCGGCGGCTATGTGACGTCGGTTGAGGTACGGGACAATCAGGCCGTTCGGGCGGGCGACGTGCTGTTCCGCATCGACGATCGCGATTATCGGGCAAAGCTGGTCCAGGCCGAGGCCAATGTGAGCGCCGCGCGGGCCCGTCTCGCCAGCACCGCGTCAGAAATCGGGCTGCAGCGAACATTGGTACGACAAGCGGAAGCGCAGCGTCGTGCCGCCTTCGCCGACCAGATTCTGGCGCGCAAGACCAGCGCACGCCGGCGCGAACTCGTCGAAGGCGGCGGCGTCAGCCAGGCCCAAGTGGACGAAAGCGATGCTGGCCGTGCTCGCACCGAAGCAGGGGCATCGGCTTCGTCCGCGACGGTCGAGGCACAGCGGCAAAAGATCGGCGTTCTCGGCACGCAACGCGAAGCCGCCGTCGCGGCCTTTGCGCAGGCCGAAGCAGCGCGCGATCTCGCCCGGATCGATCTGGAAAGCACGGTGGTGCGGGCACCCATCTCCGGCGTCATCGGCAACCGCCAGGTCCGCGTGGGCCGGCTGGTTGCTCCGGGCGCACCATTGCTCGATGTCGTGCCAGTCGCCGATCTGTTCGTGGTCGCGAACTTCAAGGAAACACAGCTCGCGCGCATCCGCCCGGGCCAGCCGGCACACATCAGGGTCGACGGCTATCCCGATGTAGCCCTCGACGGGGTAGTCGACAGTCTCGCCCCGGGTAGCGGCTCGGCGTTCAGCCTGATCCCGGCGGACAATGCGACCGGCAATTTCGTGCGCGTGGTGCAACGCGTTCCCGTCAAGATACGTCTCCGACGCAATCCGCTGGTCGGCCATCTCGTCCCTGGGCTGTCCGCGCGGGTCCAGATCGAACGGGAAAGCGGATCATGACCGCCGCGATCGCCACGCCTGTCGGCGGCGATACGCGCGCTTTCGGCTGGTTGCCCGTCGGCGGCATCGTCCTCGCGAGCCTGACCGAGGCGATTGCGAGCACGGTCCTGTCGCTCGGCCGGGGCGACATCATCGGCGATATCTACGCCACGCCCGACGAGTTCGCCTGGCTCGACGTCTGTTACACAACACTGAAGCTGATCGGCTTTGCCTTCACGCCCTGGCTGCTGATGCGCGTTCCGCCGCGAACGGCCTTCCTAGCGGCGACACTGGCGATGGGCGCGGCTTGCGGCGCCGCTGCGGTCACGAGCCGGCTCGATGTCCTGATCTTTCTACGCGCCGTGCAGGGCCTTGCCGGGGCAGTGCTGCTCGTCAGCGGGCAGGCCATCCTCTTCTGGTCCTATCCGCCGTCCCGCCAGCCCATGCTGCAGGCAATTTTCGCAATGGGCTCGGTGGTCGCGCCCGCCACGATCGCGCCGGCGCTGCAAGGCTGGTTGCTCGACAGCCAGTCATGGACCTGGATCTTCTTCGCTGTCCTACCCGCCTCTCTCGTGGCGGCCGGACTTCTTCTGATGGATGATACGCTTCCACCGCTTCCGAGCGAGGCTCGACCTTTCGACTGGCTGGGGTTCGCGCTGCTCGGCGAGGCGCTGTTCAGTGCCGCCTACGTCCTCAGCCAAGGCAGCCGCTGGGACTGGTTCGAGGCCGACCGGATCGCGTGGCTGAGCTTGATCGCAGGCGTGAGCCTCGTCCTATTCGTGATCCGGCAGCGAATGGCGGCGCCTCGTGCCCTGTTCGATCTGACGGTGTTTAAAAACGACGACTTCACCTTCGCCTTCGCGGTCAGCTTCGTCGCCGGCATCGCCCTGTTCGGCAGCGCATTCCTTATCCCAGCTTTCGCCGTTTCCATTCTCGGTTTCACCCCCACCGATGCCGGGCTACTCCTGCTGCCGAGCGGGGTCCTGTTCATCGGCTCATTGCTGCTCGCCGCTTTCCTGATGCAAGCGCGGCAGATGCCCCCGATCGCGACGGTCCCCTTCGGCATCCTTTTGATCATGGCCGCGATGTTGATGCTGTCCTGGTCGAACGGGGAGAGCGGCGTGGACGACATGATGCCCGCGCTCCTCCTGCGCGGACTGGGCCTTGGTTTTCTCTTCCTCTCGATCACCCTGATCGCGTTCAGCCGGCTGACGTCCGCCAACCTCGCTTGCGGTATCGGCATATTCAACATCGGGCGGCAGCTCGGGGGCCTGATGGGCGTGGCGGGACTGCAGACGGTCATCGATCATCAGGTTGTCATCAACCAGGGCGTGCTAGGCGCCGCGCTTGCAACCGGATCGCCCGTTCTGACCGAGCGGCTGGCCGCAACCACGGCCCTCCTCGTGGGAAGAGGCATAGACGCCGGAAGCGCAGCGAAAGTCGCAGCCAGCATGCTCGGCCGCTCGGTTTCCGGCCAGGCGACCGTGATCGCATTCGACACCGCGTTCAGCATTGTCGCGCTGCTCTTCATCATCGCAGCGCCGATCCTGGTCGCCTTCAAGATCGCGCTCGCGCGTATGGCCAAGCGGCGCGAGGCCGCCAATGCGAGGGCAGCATCATGACGACCAAAGCCTTTGTCCTCGTTCTGCCGCTCGCCCTGAGCTTGTCGGGCTGCACGGTCGGTCCCGACTATCACCCTCCGGTTGCAGCCACAGGCGAGGCCTGGATCGCACCGGTCAGCACCGCTGAAGTCGATGCCGCCTGGTGGACCAGGTTCGGGGATTCTCTGCTCACCGAACTGGTGGAATCCGCCATCGCCGGTAACAAGGACTTGGCGGAAGCGACCGCCCGGCTGCGCGAGGCCCGCGCCAATCGCGACGCCGTCCTCGGCGGGCGGCCCCCGCAAGTGGCGGCCTCGGCCGCCGCGACACGCAACCGGCTGAGCGAGAACGGCCTGCTTCCCGTCGGCCGCGTGCCCGGCTTGGGTCCGGATGTCGATATCTACGACGCCGGATTCGATGCGTCTTGGGAGATCGATCTCTGGGGGCGCATGAAGCGAGCAACCGAGGGCGCGCAAGCCCGCGCGCAGTCGGCGGAAGAAGCGCGCCGCGCGGTCCTCATCCAGGTCATTGCCGAGGTCGTACGCACCTACATCGACCTTCGCACGGGGCAGAGCCTTCGGGCCAACGCCATCGCGGACACGAACGCGCAGCAGGAGATCGCACGCGTCGTCGCTGACCGCCTGCGCGTGGGACTTGCCTCCCGCCTCGACCTCGTCCGCGCGCAGGCACAGGCGCGCGCTACCGCCGCGACGATTCCCGGATATGAGGGCGACGCGGCGGCTGCGGCATTTCGCCTGGCGCTGCTGCTCGGCAAGCGCCCGGAAGAGCTGCGCGATCAGCTTCGGCAACCGGGTCCGCTCCCGCAGGTCAATTTCGAGGTCAGCGCGGGTCTTCGCTCGGACCTGCTGCGCCGGCGCCCCGACATTCGCCAGGCCGAACGCGACCTGGCCGCCTCGACCGCTGATGTCGGCGTCGCTACGGCCGAGCTGTTCCCGCGCTTCTCCCTGCTGGGTGGCATAGGCCTGCAGGCGCGCGAACCGGGCGATCTGTTCTCGGCAGACAGCCTGCGCTTCCAGTTCGGCCCGTCGCTGCGCTGGCCGATCTTTTCCGGTGGGCGCATCCGAGCTCAGATCAGGGCAGCGGACGCCCGGTCCGATGCGGCCACGGCCCGCTACGAGCGCGCCGTTCTGGGCGCACTTTCCGACAGCGAGACGGCGATCAACCGATACTCCTCCGCCACGCGCACCAAAGTGGAACGCAATGAAGCACGGGCGGCGGCGGATGAAGCGGTGGGCCTGGCGAGGCGAAGATACCGGGCGGGAGAGGACGACCTGACGGCGCTGCTTCAAGCGCAGACATCGTTCAGCGCCGCCGATCGCCTCAACCTTCAGGCTTCGGCTGCGGAATTGCAGCAGGTGACGTCGCTCTACAAAGCACTGGGCGGCGGATGGGAAACTCTCGAAGAGCCCGGCCCGAGTTGATCGATATTGCGACTAAGTTTCCCAGCATATGTCGGGCAGGAACTTCGTTTGGATCGCCGTCGAGATTGAGCGACTATTTGTCGTCGTATTTCTGCCCCATCGTCCCGCTGACTAATCCATAAGGCTACGCATTCGATCCGGCTCGCCCACTGACGAATCGGCGACACGAAGTCGATGGTCCGATTCTTTTGGGACTCGAACCCTTCCGGCAAAAAGTCCCAGGGTATCGATGAGGGTATCGCCATTGAATGGCTCACAGGAAATGGCAGTTTTCTGCGCCGAAAGTGGTCGTTTTCGAGTCCTCTCCTGGCACCACCCATTCCGGAAATCACCCGCTAGAAACGCTCTTGAGGCGAGCCGCCTGAAAAGCCCGCGCTTGCGCGGCGATTCGGCTGAGTGAATTTTGCCCATGCAGTCTTGAGACACAGAGCGAGACGCTCGAAGCGCTAAATTGGCCTCGCGTCTCGAGGCCCCGAATTCGAGACTGCACGGCCATGAACATGATGGTCGATGACGAGCAGACAAACCGAGACCGGCCGCCGTCGCGAGAAGGACGGCGGCCGGCATCAGTGGCGGTGGGAAGGCTCGATCAGATGAAGCCGAGCATCTTGCGCTGCGCATCCCAGCTGATCGGCAGGTCCGCTTCGAGCAGCATCCTCGCGGTGAGCCGCATCGGCTGCGTCCCGTCGATGCAAGACTGCACAATGTCGGGCGCGAGCAGCGCAACGCGGATCAGCCGTCCGAACCGGGTCCGGCACTTGCCGCTCTCGCGCGCCAGTTCCCTGACGCTGCGATCGGGCCGGCGAATGACCAGCGCATAGGCATCGCGCGCTTCGGCAAGCAGCGCGACCAGCACATGGTCCTGGGCTTGATCGGCGCGACCGTCATTGTCCGCGATCACCAGCTTCACATCCTTGCCGCGCCTTACCTTCGCGGCCGAGCTGACCAGCGTGATGCGCTCGTCCGCAGAATCGTCGCGAGGCTCGATCTGCAGGAGCCTCCGCACCGCGGCGCCATCGACGTCGATGGCGAAATGATCGTCGGCGAGTTGAACCTTGGCCACCAGCTGCTCGATCACACCCCGCCGATGCTCGGGCAACCCGGCATAGGCAGCGAGCCTTTGCCCGAGGGTGAGCGCGGCCTTGAGCGTGGCGGCGTCGGTTCCCGCGCTGCCGATCACCGAGGCGATGGCGCTTCGATCGCCGAACATCTTCTGCAGCCGACCGATCACCGCAGCCTCAAGGTCGTGCGCCGGCACCCGCCACGCAGGACGAGCATCATCGCCAAGTTCGGCCTGGGGCGTAATGTAATAGCGGTAGCGGCGCCCGGCTTTGCTCGCATGGCTCGGCGACATCCGCCGCCCCTCGCCATCGAAGATCCGCCCAGCCAGCAAACTCGATTCTCGCACATTGGATTGAGATCGGCGCGTAACCCGTTGACCGGCCATGCTGTTCTGGACCGCATCCCACAGATCCTGAGGAACGATGGCCTGATGCTCGCCGGGATAGGAGAAACCCTGATGGACCGTCTCGCCAAGGTAGATGCGATTGTTGAGGATGTGGAAAAGCGGCCCGCGGGTGAACACGATTCCGCCGCGGGCTGACGATTTCTTGGTCCGGTATCCTGTCCGTTCAAGCTCATCGAGCAGCGCCCTGCCCGTCGCCGGTCACCTCGCGCTCGAACTGGGCGAAGGACACAGCAACACGTTGAGGGTGAGCCTGCCCATGCTGGTGGTGGTGTTGAACGACTGGGTGACCGACACGAAGGATGCATCGCGCTCATCGAGCACATCGACGATCTTGGCGAAGTCTGCCAGCGAGCGGGTCAGCCGGTCGACCTTGTAGACGACGATCACGTTGACCTTGCCCGCTTCGATATCCGCCAGGAGGCGCTTCAGGCCGGGCCGCTCCATATTGCCGCCCGAGAATCCGCCATCATCATAGCTATCCTTGACCAGGGTCCAGCCCTCATGACGTTGGCTGAGGATATAGGCGTCGCAAGCCTCGCGCTGGGCATCGAGGCTGTTGAACGCCTGATCCAGCCCCTCTTCGGTCGACTTGCGCGTGTAGACCGCGCAGCGAACGGTGCGCTGTCCGCCGCGCTGATCGGTGACGGGTTTTCTAGCCACGCGCGGCATCTCCGGTCAGGCCGAAGAAGCGGGGTCCCGACCAGCCAGCCCCAGTTACATCACGCGCGATGGCAGTAAGCGACGACCAGTTCCGGCCGCGATACTCGAAGCCGCGGTCGGTGACGACAACCGAGATAGTCTGGCCGTTCCAGCTGCGCAGCAGGCGCGTGCCAGGTTTGAGTTGGGGAGCAGCACTGCGCCCCTGCCCGCTCTGCGCGTTGCGCAGCGCCCGTGCCGCTTTGGTCGATTGCGGCCGATCCGCACGCTCCTGGATGTGATAGCCGATAGCTAGGCGAAGCAGATCGGGACCGAGCCGCGGCGGCTCGGTCTTCTGGAGCCGCCGCCATTCGTCCTTCAACTGCGCGGGCGCCATCGTCGCCAGCGCGGCGAGCGCCTGATAGACCTTGGCGCTCACTTGGCTGGGCTCGCGATGCGGTAGACGCTGCCCGAGCCGTGCGATGGCAGCTATGTTGGACGATCCAGAAAGGCAGGTTTCGGTGCCGCCCCTGATCGGAACTGCCGTTCATTGAGCCAATAGCGCATCTGCTTTGTGAGATTATCCCAGGGCCCTCAGCAGCCGTTCGCCACTCGCCAACACTGGTATCGGAAACGGCATCTCCGGCGGTTCTGTGACCGTCGCCGAGCCCGGCAGAATCGCCATCCACTCGTCATGGAAGCCAGCCCAGTCAGTCACCGATTTGCCGCGCAACTCCTCGGTGGGCATTCCGCTCGGATTGAGTTCCACAGTTCCAGCCAGCAAACCGGAGGACTAAGGGGTATGTCGAGATAGCGAAACAAGAGGTTGTCCTTGTCCACTTGCTCGAACCGGTTCGCGATATACTCGCGCAGCTCGTGATATTGGATCGTCTGGTCGACGATCTCCACAGGCGTGTTATCCGAAGATGACCGAGCGATGTGCGTCAGCTCATAATAGTCGAGGTAAGGGTTAAAGCGGATCGCCAGCACGTCCGTGAAAGGGCCGAACATCGCCCGGCCGTCGACCAGGTCGAAGCTCGCGTACGCTTCGATCTGCACATGCGGTCGCGCGGTAAGGCTCAGGAACTGATTGTCGTGCACATCGGCACGGCCAGCCTCGCGCAAATATTCGACAAACCGACGTCCGTTGGTCGTCAGGACAGCAATAAATGCGGGATATTCGAGCTTCGCGTAGAGTGAATTGTTGATGTCGACCCAGTAGACGCGGTCGTCGCCCGGATGATGCACCAAACTCAAAACCCTGCTGCGAAAAGCCGCCGAACGATCGGTCGAAGCAACCTGGCGCCGCATCGGATCACTCCTCGACGCCTTCTCGCCGCACGAATGCGCCAACTACCTCAGAAACTCAGGCTATGCGTCAATCTAATCACAGAATGCTCTAAAAGATATGCGCCGGTTAAGGTGGGCCACGCCGATCAACAGAATCGACTGGATTTCATCGAGCGATTATCCATTGATGCCGGCGACCTATGGAAGAAGTGGCTCGTCCACAATACGGCTGCATATCAACGAACAAGGAAGGGTCGCGACCTGTGATGTAGTCAACTCCAGCGGCGATATCGAACTGGATCAAGCCGCGTGTACCGCGGTGATCGCGAAAGCCCGTTTCAATCCCGCGCATGATAGATCCGGACGGACTATCGCATCGTCATATCAGACGACCATACAGTGGCGCGGTCGAGGCGAGTAGCGACGGGCGTGGCGATTATCGAACGCGTCGTGAACGGATAGCTGATCGTAGACGGCCGATCCGAAGCCCCACCACATTCTGAGTGAAATCGCCCGCCTGCCCCTCCCCTTAACATAAGATCCCATCTCAAACTTCTTCTAATTCACCTTTGACATAACGTGGGTTGATCTTCAGAGCAGAAGTGTCTCTCGTTTATTGCTTCGAGAACGTCGATTTGACCTTGGAACTTCTGATCTTCCGATGTTTGAGTCCGCCTATGAGACCGAGATCTCAAGATGGTACTTTTCGCCGCTGTCTCTCCATTGACTGCTGCCCCCGATTGGCAGCATCCTTTATCAGAAGACAAAGAACTGGTTGAACGACAGCGCAGCCAGATTCGTCAACGACGCGAATTGCTGGGCAGCTCCCGCTCCATCGCCATCGGCATCGTAGAAGATCGCCCCTGTCGATCCATCATAGATGATACGATCGTCGGCCGCGACCGAGGTGGTGCCAACCCGAAAATTGTCGGCTCCCAGGGCGCCTTGGCTAAGGTTGAAGATTTCCGCACTGAGCCGGATCAGGTCGAAGGAGACGTTGAAGTCGACGATGTTGTCGATATTCGCGCTGCCAAGCACGCTCGAGAATATGAACGCATCCTGACCCGCGCCACCCGTGAGCGTGTCGTTGCCCTCACCACCGTCGAGCGTGTCGTTGCCCGCCAGGCCGCTCAGCGCATTATTGCCGCTGTTGCCGGTGATGACGTTGTCGAGGATGTTGCCGGTGCCGTTGATGTTGGCCGAT